>Ga0180433_10000027_pt1 | contig 226656 bp, 278 predicted proteins | sample SS_ome_8_FD_132980 | JGI IMG/M metagenome (GOLD analysis project Ga0180433, IMG submission 132980) | Hypersaline lake sediment archaeal communities from the Salton Sea, California, USA - SS_1_D_1 metaG | ecosystem: Environmental > Aquatic > Non-marine Saline and Alkaline > Hypersaline >...
AATTTGGGCGCACAACGAGCCTGACGGTTTGACCCTGTATCGTGGTATGCTGGATACCAGCGACATCCTGAATGGCATCCGCCGTGCCGGCGAGTTGCAAGCATTGCTGGCACACCAGATGCTGGACCTTACGATCTGGATCGAACGGGATGTCCCAAAGGATCCGTCATGCGAAATCACCATCGACGATTGCGACATCGCGATCCCGAACAACGGCACTTTGGAGGAACTGTACCAGCGCTTGGAGCGGTTCTCCAAAGTGACCGGCTTGTTCGAGCCGGATGTGCACCATCGTCAATATCGTTGAGGTGACCCGGTGGACATTGGCCTTGGTTGGTTATCGGACTTTGTGCGATGGGTGTCGCGAATCTTCCCGCGCGGCTTACACGTGGATGCCACGCAGGAAGGTGTGATGCTCACGCTCAGTAGAGCGAAGCGCATCAGGCCTGGCTTCCATATCTACTGGCCTCCCATCCAACGGCCGATGGTCCATCCGGTTAAGCGCGACTCTTTCGAAGTCGGCGTGCAGACTCTACCGCACAGATCCGAACGCCCGATTGGCATTTGCATCTCTGTTACTGTAGTCTACACGATTGGCGACATAATGAAAGCGCTGGTTGACACCTACAACTTCCCGTCGACCATCAAAGACCGAGCGCAGGGCGCTGTCATAGGCGCATGCATCGGCAAGACGATCACCGAACTAGCCGACAATCACCAGAAGATTAACGCGGCGCTAACACGCAGAATGCGTAAGGCGCTCGACAAATACGGCGTCGAAGTGGAAGAGGCATTCATGTCCGACTTCCACCTGTCCAACATGCATCGAGTACACGGCGGCACAACAGTCCTACCGATGGACGCTGCCGAGGAAGAAGAGGAGGAAGAGGAATGATGGCAAAGGCCACCGCAGACCCGCTTGCAGCTTTGAAGTCTCGTACACGGCGCGTGACCCCGAAGGTACTACGCGGCGACAGCAAGAAGCTCTGGGACGAGTTCGTCCAGAACTATGCAAACGAGGAGTATGCAGGCATCCCAATGACCGATCTCTACGAGTGGGCCAAAGAGCATTGCAAGCTGACATGCTCGCTTAGCTGCTTCCGGCAGGCGCTGATTGAGCAGGCAGAGAATCGCCCTTAATCCTGATCTTGCGGAAACGGCGCCCCAGCTGCCCATCGTGCAAACCATCATCGAGATCAACCGCCAGTAGGGCGGCGTACATGGTGGTGCGCAGATGGCGCAGCTCAATCGCAGTTTGGTCTAGCTGTCGCGACTCGTTGTCGAGCGCCACCTCAACGTCGTACTGCCGCTTCTCGCGTTCGCGAATGGTCGCCAGTCTCTCGCCTTCCTCCACCGTGAACTTCTCGATCCGCTCCTTTAGATCGGCCTCGCGGACAGCCAATTCGTCTGCGCGATTCTTGAGGATGAGCTTCTCCCGCTGCCGCATCTTCATGAATTCCGCACGATCGCGTTCGAGCTCCGTCAGCCGTTTGCTGAAATGCTCTTCGGCTTCCGTCTGCTCTACTTCATAGCGCCCAATCTTCTGGCGCCATCTACGGCGGCCGGTCTTGAACGGGCCGCCCTGTCTAAAGCGTGATTTGACACGTGCGCCAAGCGCGGCGCTGGCTTCTTTGCGGGAGCTGGCTGTAGAGCCCGCCTGATCGACGCTGTTGCACCACGTCCAGCAAGCCAGATCCTCAGCATCCTCGCGGCTAGCGAACTCGACCCACATGGCATAGCCGCTGGGGACATGTAGCGCCACCCAGTAGCGTTTGCCGTTATCGTCGGGATCGTCCTGATAAACCGCCCAGACGCCTTCTGTGCCCAGCACTGGGTACGCCAAGCGCCGTTCGCGCTTATGATTCCAGTCGATCACACGCTCGACCTCGATAGCCGGCGGACCGTAGGGGTCCGCCGGCTCCTTGGTCTTGGTCATTCGCAGTAGCCCTTAGACTTGCCCCAAGCGGCGCAGGTCTTCGACATACTGTTGTTCGCATGAAACCAGTCACGCGCCCAATCCCAGTCGTCGTTGACCAGCGTGGCAAAGTCATGCTCGTTGAGTTCGATGACCGTATCAGTGGTCAGCTCCAACATGCGGATCACGCGGTCGTAGTCGGCCACATGGTTCGCCGGCGGCCACGCGCGGATGTCCACGCGGATAGCTTTGCCGTCGCGCAGCTTCTGCGCCTCGCCTTCGAGCTTCTCTGCGGTCTTGGCGCAGAAGCCGGCAAGCGCTTCGTCGCGCATGGTTATATGCTGCTCTCGGTTCTTCCGAACGATATCAAGCAGCTTGTCACGTTCCATCGTGCATTTGATGTCCAAGGTAAATCTCCGATACGTGTCGAAACGTGCGCGCGCCAGGCCTTGTGTGTTGCCTATCGACCCGCCCATCGTTTCATATGCGTAGAATTCCAGCTTGTAGCGCGGCCCCCGAATATACATTTCGGCCGGGAGCCGCGCGCCTGGTATGCTGAATGCGCCGTAGCGATTAGGCGTTGACCAGTTCATTGAACTCGTCTTCGGTCAGGATGGTGACATCCAGTTGCCGCGCCTTAGTCAGCTTGCTGCCGGCATCTGCGCCGGCCACGAGATAGTCGGTCTTGCCCGAGACACTGCTCGAAGCTTTGCCGCCAGCATCCTTGATGGCTTGTTTGATGCCATCGCGGGTGTAGCCGACGAGCTTGCCAGTCGCGCAGATGTTCTTGCCGTCCAGCGGACGTGGTCCGGCTGGCACTACCTCTGGCGGGGGATCGCCCATGCCCGTGTTGACGCCCCAGGTACGGAAGTCTTCCAGGAGCTGTCTGTTCCCGTCATGGGCCAGCCAGTCTTCAAGACTTGCAGCCGTCTCCTTACCTATCCCCTCCAGCTCGCTCAGACTATCTGCGCTCCACGAATTGCCCAACTCCACAAAAACGTCGACTGGCTTGCCGGCGCGCGCAACCACGGCCTTGCAAATCAGCTCGGAATTGGTCCGCCCGACGTGCTTGATGTTGAGCGACGCCATCAGGCGCCACGAGGGACGCGTAGCAGCCTCGTCTATGGCCGCCAGGAGCTTTTTCGACTTCCCAGGCGTCAAACCCGGAATGGCCCCAGAATCGGCGTCTACGGTGTCGTAGAGGCACCATAGATCGGCCAGGCTTGTGAGCAGCCCACCAACTTCGCCGTTGTAATCCTCCGCCATCATCGCCTGGACGGCCTTGGGACCGAGTCCGTCGATATCCAGGCGGCTGCGGTCGGCAGCTGCGAGGATTACGGCTTCTAGCTGGGCTGGGCAGCCTGCGGTGTTTGTGCAGGACACGAGGGGACCATCGCGCACGGTGTTGGCCTCGCAGACCGGGCACTTCTCGGGCGGCTTGAACTTCCGCGGCCGTCCGGTGCGCTTGCCCGTGTGTACCCGCACCAGGTGGGGTATGATCTTCCCCGCCTTCTCCAGCGTCACAGTGTCCCCGATGCGGGGGTCCAACCGTTCGACCTCGTCGAAGTTGAACAGGGTGCTCTTCTGTACCGTAGTCTCAGCGATCTCGACGGGCTCGTAGTAGGCGACAGGCGTCAGCGTTCCTTGCTTACCGACCTGCGTCTCGAGCCGTACGATCTTGGTTTCAGCCTCATATCGCTCCCATTTGTAGGCCATGGCCCACGAAACGTGGCGCGATGAAACAGAGCCCATTGTTTCACGATCGCTGAAACAGTCCAGTTTCAGCACGATCCCGTCGACCGGAATATCAAGACCGTTGATCACGGCGACCATCTGCTCGATCTGCTTGCGCGCGACTGGATACGTCAGCGGGTTCATAGTCTCGCAGTTGCTCGGAATGCCCATCAGATGCAGCGCGTACATCGTCTCAACGAATGAGTCGTTGTAGTAGTCCGGATCGAACTGGCCGACGCCATGCGCTATGAAGTGCAGCTTGCGCTTCCAGCATTCCTTAGGGTCGTGCTGCCGCAATGCGCCCGACGCCGCGTTTCTGGAGTTCTTGAAGGGTTCCTCGCCGGCCTTCTCCTGCGCGTCCACCAGCGCGGCGAAGGCCGAGTTGGGGATATAGACCTCGCCGCGGACCTCCACGGTGCCGTCAACTTTGATCACATGATCATTTTTCGGCAGGTCGTCTCGGACGAGGCGTTCCAGCTTGCGCGGGATACCGCGGATCGACATGGCATTGTGGGTGATGTCATCACCCTTCTTGCCGTCGCCGCGGGTCACAGCGCGCGTCAGTACACCGTCGACGTAGATCAGGCTGATGGCGCAGCCATCGACCTTCCAGTCGGCGCTATATACCGGGCCTTTCTTGAGCTTATGCGACGCACGGACGTGGAACTTGTCCAACGCATCCACGTCAAAACCGTTGTCGATCGAGAGCATCGACACAGCGTGCTTGACGGATTTCAGCCCAGCGATGGGCTCGCCGCCGACACGTTGCGTGGGACTCTTCGGGTCAGCGAATTCCGGATTCTCGGCTTCCAGACGCTGCAGCTCCTTGAACTGCTTGTCGTAGAACGCATCCGAGACGACCGATTCGCTGTATGTGTAGTACATACGGTCCCATTCTGCGATCGCGTCGCGGAGTTCTTCAATCTGTGTCCTTACGTCAGGCATAGTCTTCCCCTCCTGGGAGCTTCTCGATTTTCTGTTGGATGATAAACGGCTTCTCGGCTTTGTGCCAATGCGGCCGATCCTGCAGCCATTCGTCCAGGGTCGTTGTTAGGTCGTATGCGGACCCGGCCATGGAGATGACAATTGTATCGCGCTCACCGTCGAAGAAGATCGGCCCGATGGGCATCAAGCCAGCAACCAGTGGATGTACTAGCACTTGATTCATCTGCGGCTGATACCATACGGGCAGCTCGATCTCCGTCTCGACGATTTCGCTCGTTTCTCCGTGAAGAATCACGGGCATCTGAATGAACGCCCTGTAGTGGTCGCTCACTTCTTCTTCTCCCGCTTGGGCTTCAACTTCGTCTCCTTGCTTTCTAAGCGCCGGGCAACATCGTAGTCGAGACACTCGCGGTCGTACCGAGAGAGCTCTTCGATGTAACACCGTTCGCAGCGTACGAATGGCAGCCTAGCGCCACCAGTCGTAGGATACCAATTCGTGGTCACCTCGAGACATCTCGTGCATTTCTTTGTTGGCCGCCTTAGCGGCTTGGCTACGCTTGTAGTCTGCATAAAGTGCCTCGATTAGTTGTTTGAACCGCCAACGCTGTGTGCCACACGCACACCGCCTAAGGATGTCGGGACGCCTCTGCATGATCCAGAGATCTGCAGCGTTTCTTTGTCTCGTGGACATGTATTGCGTCCAATAGTCTTCAGCAGCCTCTTGGCCGCGTGTGACCCGCATGTCGAGCGCGTTCTGTATCGACCACGGCAGGTATCTCACGGCGGGGCGTGCTGCACTCGAATCCTGTTCAGATGGCGCTGTCTGTCCATAGCGGTATCCTCCATGATGAAGGTGATTACAATACTGCGGGCGCTTCGGCGTCCACAGGTGCCTCGGCAGCTACTACCAGAGGCGGACGACTGTCGTCTTCTTCGTTCTCAGCCGGACCGTGCAGGTTTTCGGCAAGCTCTAGGCCCTCCTCTAGCCGGTCAGCTTCTCTTAACTCTTGTTCGGTCATCCTGGCGTTCACGAACTCGGCGACGGTTGGCATCCGTACCGAGCAGTTGTACATGAACTGCCCAATACCCCAGCGGTTGCCCATCCAGTCGTGATAGCGCGCGTAGAACGCTTTGGTGTGCTTGTGCGCCTTGAACGACGGCGTTGAGTGCAACGCCTCGTGCACGAGCAAATGGGCGTAGCGCATCCACGCCGTAGGCCCTGTCTTCATGTCGCGCACGTGCTCGCGGTTGATGGCTATGTAGGTCTTGCCGTCCGTCCACGATGTCAACGGACCGTACCCAAGCACGATACGCATGTCGTGGAGATTTTTACCAGGACCGCCTGGCCACGCACGCCACAGCTGATTGACGTTCTGCCGTAGGCATCCCAGGACCACAGATTCAACACGATTGAGCTGAGAGTCATCGATGATCTGCGACTTGGAATTCAGCGAGGCGACCAAATCGCCCCACGGTATGTACGTTAGCGCGTAGCGGTCGTACCCGCCGATTACGCGATTAACCAGCGCCACCAACGCTTCGCAGTTCTGCAGCCCGAAACGGGTCAGCGTGGTGTTGTCTATCACGCACGCCAGCTGATTGATGGTAATCGCCGCGACATTCGAGCGGTGCCTGTAACTGTAGTTGTCAGCGCCCCGCGGCGGGCTGGTAACTTGGCCACGGGCCACGTTGTGGACCTGCCGCACAGTAAGATTCGCACGCTGCTCAAATCGCTTGAAGAGCCGAGCATTCTTGAACTGCTGGGCTTCCAGCTCGCCGTCTTTGGCCTGGTTACAGAGCCGTACACGATCATCCTCGGTCAGCCTAACGGGCGCCGCGCGATTACCTGTCCTACGGCGCTGCGTTCCGGGCGTGGAACGCGTGCGCGTCTGCTCGGCGTTAGCCCGCTTGGTGATCTCCTTGAGCACCTTACGCCAGACAGGGCAGTCATCCATGATGTCGTTGCGCGCGAAGTTCACCTTGAGCGGCTTCTTCGTCACGACGTCACCGCCTACACCGTACTTGTACCGGTAGTAGGAGATCACTTTGATGCCCTGGTTGTACACGCGCAGGTCTTGGTTCGCCCGATACCGAATATCGGCCTCCGGCGTCTCGACGTCCCACGGTACGCGGGCGCGATTGGCGACGAACTTGTCACCGTTCAGCGTGGCGTTCAGCTCAACGTACTTGGCGTTGCTCTTGATCTCTTCCTGCAGCTGCGACAACTGGGTGTGCGACAGCTGCTTGAACAGCTCTACTGTGACACTGCACCCGTCGCGGTGGTCCAGGCCCTCGGTAAGGTGGTAGTCCAGGCCGTCGCGCTCGATGTTGACGACCATCTCGAATTCGCCTGAGCGCCAGATGTTGTGGCCGAAAGCGAATAGCTGGCCACGGCCCATCCGGAACGCTCCGAATGTCTTGTTCTCTCGTGCCTCATGCATCTTGCCGAAGACCTCGAAGAAGTCCTCGATGTCGCTTCGGGAGCGGAAACCCTTTCCGTTGTCCCGAATCGTCAGCATATTTCGCGTGAGTTCGATCTCGCATGTGGAGGCGCCTGCGTCGATGGCGTTCATGACGCCCTCGATCGTGGCTTTCCACAGGCTGCCGGCCTGACGTTTGATTATGTCAACCAGCAGTTGTTGGTCCATTTTGAAGCTACGTCGTTCTCTGCTCATTCCTCTTCAGCGAAATGCGGCGAGGCGCCCTGTTCTCGGTGGCGTCTTCTTTGACCTCCGGCGGCTCCTCGTCGTGGGTATGGTAGCGGGGGTGGCGATACAACACGCGATTCCGAACGGTTTCCTCGATCTTGACGATGTTGTTCATCAGGATTGCAGGCCCGCTTTCGGACTTGCTGTTGTACAGCATGATTGGAACCGTCTGGTCCCCGTCGCTAAGAGATATGTACCCCTCATCGTAGTCGCCCCAAGCACGCCCGGTCAGCGGGTTGCCGTAGTAGATACGGAAGCGCATCCTATCGATGCGCAGCGCCAGGCGTATTTGGAAGAAATCGATGATCGCCCTAGGCACGTGTGGGCCGTAGAGCTCAGGGTAGTACGTTGCAGCACGCAACTTAGCTCGAGAAATCGTAGATGGTAGCGTCGTCAGGGAGTCCTGGGTATCTTCCACAGAGGATCTTGAGCGCGTGTTTGTAGGTGTCGACGACATCTTCTCTGGCTTGTCTTGAAACCTCGTCCACAAGGATGTTCAGATTCACGCGGTCGCGTTCGACGTGGTGAAACGTCATGACGAAGCCGCGCTTGCGGTACTCGTCGAAAGCGGACCACAGTTCCTGGTGTGAACGTCGCGACTCGGGCCGGTTGCCGGCCGTTGCCACGATCTTGCTGTCAGTCACTATATGGATCTGCATCTGGCGGTTGACCGCCTGCAGTTCTCTTCGCCGGTGTCGTCCCGGGCCGTCTCGCCCGGTATACCAGCTCAGCGCATGCAGATACGGAAACAGCTCGCCTAGCGTCACGGTGCCAGTATTCATGGCGCCGTAGAACAGCTTGCGCGCGCCGCTGTATCTGTCGATCAGTACGGCTGCCCAGCCTGCACCCATCTTCCAGCCGAGCCCGGACCCATCACCGATGATGATGGTGTCCCACTCAGTTATCTTCAGGTGGGCGCGGAGGTCGGCCAAACTGGCCAGTCCGGGAAGCAGGTGCTTCTTGCGCTTCTTTGCCGCTGTGCGCGTTTTCGTCTCTGTTGTCACTTTGTCTCGCCCTGACCGCCTCTTCGGCAGCCCTAAAGAACTGGGAGAGTCCGCGGCCTAGCACACCCGGCAGCTCAGCTGCTGTAGCGCCCAGGCGGCAGACTATAGATGGATCTTGCAAATCTCCGAAGGCCAAATGCGCCGGCACACCCGTAAGCTCTGGGGCGTACAGCAGCGCGACGGCAGCGCCGTCCAGCTCCGGAAACTCCTCGATCAGCTGTCCGAACATTTCGTGCAGACGTGCATTGATCTCTTCGTCGAATCGCTTACGTTCCGCCATCCGGCAATCGCTCCTTAATGAACCGCAGGATCTCAGCCCCTACCGCATCCCAGTCGAAGTATGGCCGACGGCCGTCCTCTGGGAAGATCAGCGGAGCGCCAGCTGCGGCGTCGTCGATGTAGTAGTGCGCGTATGCCTTGTTCGAAGTCGTCCAAGGTTGCGGGTTCTCATTCAGCAGATCGAACTCGACGCCGACCGATTCGCAGTAATCGACAGCCTCGGTCAGCACACTGCCTTCTACCTGATTGTCGCTCCGCATGGTCCAGAGGATGAGGGTCGCCCCTGCTTCCTTGAACTTCTTCAACCACTCCAGCGCCTGCGGCACGGGTGGGCCAACATCGGGGAATCGATGCTCTACGATCGTGCCGTCGAAGTCGACGGCGATATACACCTTACGTCCTGGCATTTTGTTCCTGTGATCAAGTTTCGTCCGGGTCGAATATCTCTCGATTCTCGTCCAGGACATCCAGCCGCCGTAGCGGCATGGCCTCAGCGCGGCGCTTGGCCGCGTCTACGTCCTCAGTGTCAACGACTGCCAGGGCGTCCATCGTCACGCGTACGGGTATCTCAAAGGTAGGCATCAGTCGTTCTCCGGATCGTTGTCGATCGGCAGCGCTGCGGTGAGCGAGCCAATCAGTAGTGAAACACGGGTAGCCGCCAGGGAGTAGACTGGCAAGTACCAGACTACGTCCCACGGCGGCGACAGCCATAGGCTTGGTACGTAGAACAGCACCACGAGCCAGAAAGCAGCATGGTACGACAGACAGACGCGGCAGTTGACGAGCCAGGCCAGCTTGGCCCAGAACCAATCCCGCCGCGGCCGTTCGATCGGCTCCGCCATGACCGATATCCAGTCACGGAACTCTTCGAATAGCCCGCCTTTGTGCAGCCAGGCGTTCGCGAGAGCGCCCGTAGCAAGAAAGAGTACCACGAAGTCTAGCAGGTGCATGTCCTATTTTCCTTTACGTCGACCTTGTCGTCGATCCTGGTCCGCTTGTGCGAAACCTTTGGCAGCATGGAACGCCATGAATAGCGCGCCACCAACGATCAGCAGCGGTATCAGCGACTCGATGCCAGCGATCATGAATGCGATCAGCAAAGCAATTGCGAGCATACCGGCTGCCATTTTCGCCCACTCGTCGAACATGAGTTCAGCCCTCTCAAGTCCATACGGTCTGGTCAATATTTACAGCGAACCCCGCTGGGGCGCTACTTTCGGTCTTCGCATTCACGCAAGACCTATGCTATCTTGCTATAGATAGCAAACCACCATACAAATTACCCAGACCACCAGCAGAGCGATCCAGAACTTCTTCGTATGTGACCAGACATGACCACAGTATCGTTCGAAGGACTCGAACTTTTCCAGGTCATCACTCTTAGGACCATCCTCCATGTCTTCTGACTCTCCAGTCTTCGACGAACCGATTGCGCTAGAAGGACTCCTGGCGCAAGCGAAAACAGTGTTCAATCCCGATGAAAACTCTCGAATAACGTCCACCGACCAGGTGGCCGCCTACAATAAGCTGTTGCGCACAGGCCAGGTAGATACCCTGGCGCACGCGCTACCGCTTATGTTGAACCTCAAGGGTAATCCGTACACCCTGAACGACCACTTTCCTTTCGAGGAAATCTTCCGGTTCCACATGCCGTCGGCGCTGATCTACAAGACCGGCCGGCAGGTGTCCAAATCTACATCTCTGGCAGCGCACGGCGTCGTTACGTCGATCTCGCTGCCGAACATCACCACGCTGTACGTCATGCCGCTCTTCGAGCAGGTGCGCCGTTTCAGCACGATGTTTGTGCAACCATTCATCGACCAATCGCCGGTCAAGAAGCTCTGGACGGGCACGGACACCGTGAACAGCGTGCTCCACCGCAGCTTCCACAACCATTCGAAGATGCTCTTCTCGTTCGCGTTCCTGAACGCAGACCGTATCCGCGGTATTTCCGCGGACAAGATGGCGGTCGACGAAGTCCAGGACATGAACCACGAGCACATCCCCATTATACGCGAAACGATGTCGGCAAGCCCGTGGGCCTTCCGACAATTTACCGGAACGCCCAAAACGCTCGACAATACGCTGGAAGCGCTCTGGGGTGAGTCGTCCCAAGCAGAGTGGTTTGTGCCGTGCATGCACTGCACGACCAACGGCGCGCCGACCTGGAACATCCCCACAATGGAGTTCCACCTGGAGAAGATGATCGGGCCCTACCGCCCAGACATCTCCGAGGCGCATCCGGCAACGATCTGCCACAAGTGCGGCAAAGCGATCAGCCCACGCCTCGGCCGGTGGGTGCACAGATACCCTGATCGGATTTGGGATCAGGCGGGCTATCACGTGCCGCAGGTCATAATGCCGCTGCACTATGCGAAACCTGACAAGTGGGCAGAACTACTTGCCAAGATGGCCGGTAAGGGCAACACCCCGCTGAACGTGTTCTTCAACGAAGTGCTGGGCGAATCGTACGATACGGCAGCCAAGCTCGTGACGCTGACCGAGATCGACGCGGTGTCAAACCTTGGCGAGAACACCATCAACGCAGCGCGCGCCCGCCGGGGTATGTACAGCATGGTTGTGCTGGCAGTCGACTGGGGTGGCGGCGGTGAGAAGGGCCTGAGCTTCACGACGGCTGCCGTGTTGGGTATGCGCCGAGACGGCACCATCGAGGTCATCTACGGCAAGCGCCTGCTGACGCCACACGACCACCTGCGCGAGGCTCGAGAGATCAAGCAGCTCTGGGAGATCTTCAAGCCCACGATACTGGCGCACGACTACACAGGCGCCGGTGCGCTCCGCGAGACGTTCCTGATCCAGGCTGGTGTGCCCACGCGGGCCACGATGCCTTGCCAGTACGTCCGCTCGGCGTCGCAGCAGCCGTGCTACCACGTGGCGCCTACGCTGCAGCACCCACGCTCGCACTACCGCGTTGACAAGAGCCGCTCGCTGTTGCTCACCTGCGCGATGATCAAATGCCGACGGCTCAAGTTCTTCAACAAGGACCACAATAGCAAGGAAGACCCAGGACTCATCTGGGACTTCTTGGCCCTGGTGGAAGACAAGGTCACCACGATGGCTGCGGGCGAGATCTACCGGATCACGAAGCAGCCGGGCTTCACCGACGACTTCGCGCAAGCTGTGAACCTGGGATGCGTCGCAATGTGGTATCGCACCCGCAGATGGCCAAAGCTTGACGAGATCGCCGAGTACGCCATCACGGACGACCAGCTACGCGCGTCGGTGCCGCAGCACGACTCCGACTGGGACGACGAGCTACTGCCAGGCTAGTCATCCCATTCCTCGATCCGGTAGCCAAGGAACTCGAACAGCTGATCGTTGGGCTCCCTGTAGACGTCCGCCAGCCGCTGGCGCATCTTAGCGCGCATAGGCGGATACTTCCGTCGGTAGTTACGCGTATGGGGCAGCTTGCACCCAGCCAGCCCAAGCCACGCGAAGACGTCGTTCGTGGTGCGGGCGCTGTCAATACGCATGCGCTCGTTCACGATGATTAGCTGTTGCTCACGTGGGTAGAATTCCGTGAGTACCTTGAGTTGTTTAGCGTACAGCCCGCGTCGGATACAATCGAGCTCGCCGCGCAGCGTAAGCTCTTTGTCGACATCCGGCAGCTCTTCGTTGATAAACTCGCGGAACGAACGGCCTTTTGCGCTGCCGCCGCGCCGTGCTAGTTGGTACTGCGAGTAGCACCGATCAATCGGGTTACGTAGCACCATGATCAGCTTGACCTGCGGCAGCACTGTATGCATGCGGGCGATGTGCGTCCGGTGCAGCATGTATCCGGGTGTCTTCTCGCCGCAGACGCGTCCGCGACTGCCGTTGAACTGCCGTACGTACCAGGCTACGCCGCGGTCCCAATGCATATCAAAGAAGTGCAGCTCCTTGCCTGGAAAATAGACGGCAGGATGTTGCTGCATATTGGACACCAGCGCGGTGGTGCCGCACTTCTGCGCTCCCGCTATCACAAAGTATGGTAGTTGCATAGCTACTCCTGGTTAAGGTCCGCCATGATCGTTGCACGCGCATAGGTACCTCCTTATGCATGAAAAAAGCCCCTTTCGGGGCTAGGTGGCTGGAGGGATTTGAACCCTGCTCCTTCAGCGCCACAAGCTGACGTGCTGCCTGGTACACCACAGCCACAGTGGCCCCACTAGGAATCGAACCTAGACCTGACGGTTAAGAGCCGCCTGCTCGACCTTCGAGCTACGGAGCCAATTTTGTTCATATGATCAAGATCCGCCACACGGAGTTGAACCGTGTCCTCCGGCTTACCATGCCGGGCTCGTACCAGTCCGAGCTCTGGCGGAAAACAGCCCTAAGATCCGAGGGCAGGAATCGAACCCGCACCTGCTGAGTACGAAACAGCTGTTCTGCCGTTAAACTACCCCGGATCATCAGCGGAAGAGTATCCAAAACATGCCCAACACCACGATCCCAACAATGACATCGCGCGCTACGTCAGGCCAGGTGGTGGCCTCCGCAAGCAACATTTCCATGACAAACCTCCTTTGTTAGTCAGTGGTCCCACTAGGAATCGAACCTAGACCCGCTGCTTAAAAGGCAGCAGCTCGACCTTCGAGCTATAGGACCGTAAGTAGCGGTGGACGGATTCGAACCGCATCTTCCGCAGGGGCTACCCACGGCGCTCTACCTGACGACTACCGACCCCGCAGCCCGTGGATGTGACGTCACCATCCGGGACCCGATCGCGCAGACGAATGTTCACGCCCTCGACGTGTACTTTGTCTCAGACGCTTCATTTGAGCTACACCGCCATAAGACGGCCGCTAGGACCACATCTTTCCTGAATGCGTTATTTCAGCACGCAGCCAAGTCGCTCCGCTCGGGGTCGAACCGAGACCACTGGATCATGACTCCAGCACACTGCCAATTATGTTACGGAGCAGTCGGATGCCTGGGTTTCGAACCCAGCTCGGGGGCCTTATAAGAGTCCCCTAGGTCCCAAGCCTGCATCCATCATAGCTTCACAGCCCAAGTCGTGTCCTCGAATACGTCGACGCGGTCCGCGAATTCCCTATCTACTGCTTTCATCACGCCACGGAAGCGCTTGTCGTAGTCATGCCCGGCGATGAACCGCGTGCAATGCGGCAGCCACAGCTTGATTTGCCGTGACACAGCTGCGTCCGTATGCACAGCGTCGATGTACACGCCGTCGACCTTACCGATGAACGGTTCAACGTCCATGTCGAAGGCGTTTATCAGCATGACGTTACGCTGATTGTACGTGTTCTTGTGGGCTTGCGCATGCGCCCAGCGCATGTCGCGCGGATGCATCTCCGCACCGACACAGTCGCCAAGCGTTTTGTCGATTGTTAGTTCCCACGGATCGACGCCGAGCACGTAGTCGAAATACTTGGCGTGGACTAGTGTGCTTTCGCCCTGCCATACGCCCAATTCGACCAATGTTCCACCGCCGTACTTACGGCCAAACGCGTGCAGGCCTTCCGTTAGGCCGGGCGCGGCGCGCATGCACAATCTAGGATCGTCGAGCTTGTTCTTTGTCATTTGTTCCTCCAGTAGGCGATGCAGGACTTGAACCTGCCGCCTCCACCGTGTCGAGGTGGCGCTCTGGCCTGATGAGCTAATCGCCTGCGGATCCGGTAGGGGCTTGCCCGGGGCGGGGCCCCTAGGCCGGACTTCGAACCCGTATTATCGCTCCTCCATTCCCCTAGTTGTTAAGGAGTCCCGGATCAGTCTGGGTAGCAAGATTTGAACTTGCGTCCTCGCGGTCCCGAACCGCGCGCTCTGCCAGGCTGAGCTACACCCAGATTACAATTCTTGTATGCGTTCCTGCTTGAGCCACTTGCGTAGCAGCGCTTGCTCGGAATGCGCGTCGTGTCCTTTGAAGTTCGCATTGTACCCGAAGCAGGCGATCTTTATCGTCCAGTACGTGTACGCCGGATTGTCGACCAACCACTTCAAGATCCAAACGCCCGCGCTCGGATTCACGTTCTGCTCTACACCGAAGTTGCGTTTGTATCGCCGTACCCACGCGCAATGGCGCCTGTCAACGAATTCTACGCGCGATTCTTTGAGCGCCGGATAGCGTTTGAAGAACGGACAAAGGTCCATCTTGGTTAACTGGCTAGGCCGGAGCTTTTCGCGCTGTGACGGCATAATCCACAGATGCGGCTGCGCTTTCACGACTTCTGGGACGAGCCTAAGGCGCCCCATCGCTATCAACTCTCCATGGCCTTTCGCTGCACCACGTAGCGCCAGGTGTGTCGTACGTTTGCCGATCAGCCCGGTCTCGTAGAACGGTGTCGTCTGGAAGCGCGCAACAGCGTCCGCCGCATCTATAGCTGCGGACATGTCTTCGGACGGCTTGCTGTTGCCGACTACGACGATGGTTTTTGACATAATCCGGCTCCAACGTGCTCCGCAAGCTCCCAGTCAGCCTCGGTGTCAATGTCGACCAGTTCGGTGCCGCGCACTTCTTGGAACCATGGATGGAAACCGATGCGCCGTCCGTGCTCACGCATGAAAGTGCGCCGAAGAATCCAGAAGCCATCCGACTCAATGAAGATCGGCGCTTGCGTTTGCGTCGGCGGACATGTACGTGGGTCGTGGTTGATTGACTGGTAGTGGCAGTTCCACAGACGTCCGCGGACGGCTTGCATGCTGGCGGCCGAATCAAAACCGCTAGCGATGACAGCATTCATGGCGGTGCGGATACTGTCCACGCGAATGAACGGCGACGTCGCGTTCTTGATGCAGCACCACGTCGCTTTCTCTGGAACGGCCGCCAGCATATCGCGAAACATTCTGTTGCTGTCCTGTATCTCCATGACGGTCCGCTCGGGATACAGCACGACGTCGGACGGGACGTGATCCATGATGGCGGGTTCGCCGTAGACGCCGATCTCGTCGATAAGACCCTCTTCACGCAGCTGGCGTAGCGGTTCCAGCGTCCATTCGTACAGCGGGCGTCCGCACAGTTCGCGGAAGTTCTTGCCGGGCACACGCTCGCTGCGCATCTTCAGGGGTGTGACAGCTATTCGCATGGTATGTCTCCCATGTTACCGATCGGGTGCAACCGGCCGCCACGCACCCAACGTTTCAGCAGCTCACGCTCCAGGCCTTCTGGATGATGACCGCGAAAACCGCCCGTGAAGCCGGTAACCTGTATGGTATACTCTGCAAACTCCGTTTGCGATAGCAGCCATTGTAGCACCCATAAGCCGCCCGTTGGCTCCACATGGCCTTTGAAGCGCCGTCGCCTCCAAAAGTATGCTTTCAGCGCCGTACGTGCTGACATATCCACGAAGCGTATCGGCAGCTCGCTCATCTGCGGATAACGTGCGAAGAAGGGCGCAACCTCGACGTGATGCAGATTGCACCACGACAACTTACGCGGCGCATGCATGCCCCAGCCGTCGCTGCGCATGACCCACAGCTCTGGTCTGGCAGCTAGTGCCTCCTGCGATAGGGGCAGCTTGCCTGTACTCAGATCTTTGCCAGTCCCTGTCGAGGCGCCGCGGAATGCCAACGCCGTTGTCTTAGTGCCGGTCAGCCCTAACGGGTAGTAGAAAGCCATCTGGAAGCGTACGACTTCGTCAGCGTCGTCGATGATCTCCGACAGGTCGACAGTCGGCTCAGCGTTTCCGACGACTACCATAGTCTTGGCCATGACGCCTCCGTGCGAGTGCGCGCAGTCAGGATTCGAACCTGCATTTCTCCGTTGGCTACACTTAGGTTCCGGCAGCGCTACCTTTCCCGTTCTCGCCCGCGGTTGACTGTCCAATCAGCCTATACGCGCGAAGTCTAAGTGGCAGGATTCGAACCTGCGGCCTTCTGGCCCCCAGCCAGACGCTCTACCAGACTGAGCTACACTCAGATTAGCCAATCGTTTTCATCCTGCATACGCTGGATTTTCTTGGTCTGCTTGATATGCCAGTTGTAGTGGCACATATAGCGATTCTCGCTCAGCTGACTGTTCAGCTGGTACCACCCAGACGGGTACATCAGCGGGTCCAGCATGACCATGTCCACGACATCAGGCTCTTTCCGCAACCTGTGCTGGATACGCATCTGATCGTCGCAGTATTGGCGGCGCCGGCGGTACTTAGGCAGGTTCGCAGGGTCCAGCAGGTCCAGCGTCGCTGGCGTCGGTGCCGCGGCGAAGAATCCTGCGCACACCTTGTTGTCGCCGTCCGGACAGTCACGTTGGAAGACGATGTCGTGGCCTTCAAGCGTGCGCTCCAAATCCTTACGCGGATCACGGCGGAAAACGACGTCGACGTCGGTCCAGATGACGACCTCGCCTTTCAGAAGCTCCTTGCGTACGAGCCTGACCTTCTGCATCATCATCTGTTCGAACAGCTCGGTACCGTACGGCTCGCCGTGCACCTGCATATCGTGGATCTCGATGCCAACGCCGATGCGCTTCAACGACGCGAGCATGTTTTGCACCAGCGGACCCACTCTTTCGGTGCACATCGAAATCAATTTCATAGGTGAAGTACCCTCGGTAGGATTCGAACCCACGTGGAACGGTGTAGAAAACCGTGGCCTATCCTCTAGGCTACGAGGGCATTATATCAGTCACCCCACCAGGAGTCGAACCTGGGCCTGCGGCTTCGGAGGCCGCCGTCTTGTCCTCTCGACTATGGGGTGTGAACGCGACGGCCCGGACCTCTATTTCAGTACGGCCTGGGATCATTGCGGGTGTCTAAGGTTACGCCGTCGAGTGCGTGACGAAACGACGACTCCCACTCCAGTACGTCACGATACTCCGCCGCGAGCAGCCCCGGCAGGATTCGAACCTGCATTAACCTGGCTTAGGACACCAGTGCCTTTCCGTTAGGCGGCGGGACTGAGGCCGTTAGGCCAACGCTTCTGAAACTTCAAGGCGCTTGCCCTTGAAATTGGGTTCGTTCCAGACCTCCAGGTAGAGATCCATCCACTCGCCGCTCTTCGACGTCGGTATGCGCCATATCAGGAACGGATCGTGTGTGCGCGACAGTTCGCAGATATGGAACGTGCCGAAATGACACCGCTTCGAGATGTCTACTGCGGACTGCAATGCGAACTCGGGCACAGGGCGCTCGTAGCCCTTGAGTGGCACAATGCCCCAGTCTGGCGCACCAATATTCATCGCGATGAATGCAATGACGAACGACACACACGTCGGCAGCCACGCCCAGCACCATGTCGCCCAGACATACGTGGGTATAACACCCCCGCCGAGGAACATACAGAGAGACACGATGCCAGCGAACAACGTGGCCAATGACCCGCACACGAACACCGCGCACGTGACCCTGTCGAGCAGCCAGAATGCGCCACCCCAGCCGTAGGCCGACAGCGCCAGCGTCTTGATCTTGTACCGGTTGACGGACTTCGGATCGAACGGCCGGATGTCCAACTCTTCCAGCACAGCGATTGCTTCGCATTTGCGCTGATGTTCCACACCCAACGCGCCTGCTTTGTCGCGCAGCGGCTTGTAACCAAGTCGCACATGCGCTTCCTCTCCAAGCGACGGCGAAACGTCGCACTCTTGCGGCCGGATAACGGTCTCTGGCGGCACACGCACCAATGTAGTGCTACTCACTGCAGACTCCTTCCTTTAGAACAAGTGACCAAGTACGGGTGCAGGGAATCGAACCCTAGACTTCTGGTTGGAAGCCAGATGTGTTGCCACTAGCACCACACCCGCATAAGAGGAGCAAGAACTACTGACCCTAAGCTACTGACCGGGGGCGACCCGGTCGCACTCTCAGGGCAACACGAGTATATCTCTCCGGAGCCATCCGGAGCCTTCACGCACTACTTCGTCCTCAACCGCACGCGAATGCGGTACCCGCTGGCAAACGGGGCTCCTCAGTACGGCGCCGGAGGGTCGAACTCCAACCTCGACGTTGGCAACGTCGCGTGCACAGCCGGTACACTAGCGCCGCAAAAAGCAGAACGGGCTACTCACGCCGCGGCCCAGCTGGAAGCTACCCAGCCGGGGTGCGCGGATGTAGGGCTCCGGACAGATGTATCACGGTACCCATCAACACCGCCGGGCAACCCAGCTTCCCCGCTCTGCTGTACGTTACTCTTGATCGCTGTATTGTATCGGTTCCTCGGGGCACGTACAGGGATGCGCGTCTCGGATTGCGCTTGCCGACGAGTTCTTCTGACAATCAGCATTGCGAGGATCATGCCGCTTCGGGATGAACGTAACTCTGTCACACGTGCATGGCTTGAGCGTGCCATGCGACAACGCCTTAGCGCCGTTCCAGGGACAATCCTCGTTATCAGGGTTGTGATTCTGGATGTACGCGTTCGGCAGCGCTGCGACCGGCGTTACCTTAGGGCACGTGCAGCCGGCTGGTTTGTCCTCCGTTGCAGAGTTCCACAGGCAGTCCGGGTTGTCCGGATCGTGGATGCGCCCGTCGGTGCCGATCGTCCGCGGTTGTACGTCGCCCGGCCACTCCCACACAAAGTTCTGTGTGAATCCGCCATGCGTCTTGCGCTTCATGGCTGCAGCTTGCTCAGGATCGAGATAGCGGTGCCACTGTTGCCCTACGTAGCGTAACGCCTCGTAGACGTCGCCGATCTCGCGCTCGATAGCCTTGAACACTTCGGCACGTTTCGGATCCAAGTCTTGTCGTACAGGCAAGCGCTGGTACTCGCGAATGGCGTCCAGCAACTCTTGCGCCTCTTCGACTACCTTCTCTGCGCCGAGCAGCTGTCTGCTCTCGCCGGGTGGAATCTGCCGGATCGTTCCGTTGAGCGGACCCTCGCCGGCTAGTCGTCTACCGGGCACAAAGTCCCGGACCAGTTTGCTTCCCATCGTATCTCCTTTTTGATCATGAGATCAATTTTACCAGCGGATTTCGGTGAACGGCCGCGAGCACGGATGCCCGGGGTCTGGGTCGTCATGCCGAATCACCTCGAAGCCGTCTTGGCGAAGCCGCATGAACACGGCGCGCTCCTCTGCCGGCGTCGGATGCTTTTTGAAGTTTGTGAACGGATTCATTATGCTGCTGCGGCCTTGCAGCGCAGCGCCTTTGATCCGTTCGTAGATAGACGCCAGGATCGGTTCGATCACCGGCCCTTGCAGGTTCTTGCGCGTGATGTCGCGCGCTTCATCAGCTTTCATCGTCGTCTCCGTGCATGGCCGACAGCAAACCGAGCAGCTCGAAGACGCGCTTGGCGTCTATGGGCTTATCGGGCGTTAGCTGTTCGGGCTGGATTTTCTCGTCGCCGAAGTAGCTGTAGCCGTGGGCGACGTCCGGACTCAATGTCAGCTTGGTTTCGACCCACTTGTCGAAATCGTCGCCGAGTTCGTCTTCGGCTTCTGCGAGCAGCTTGCCGAGTTCATGGGCCCGCAGCAGTAACGCTCGGCCCATGCGCATCACACCCAGATGGTGCTGATGGATCTTGCCTATGGTTTCTTCAGACATCACTTTCCTTTCTCTGCTAGCTCTGCTAGCGTATCGCCGTGACAGGCCTGCGGGGCGCAATAACAACCAAGCACTTTGCCGCGCAGTGTTGGCAAAAGCCATAGCAAATGCGGCTGCGTTTGCAACCATGCTCGATATTTGGCAATCACCTCTGCGCGTGTACCATCTGGGCCAATACGAAAAGGATTGCCCCAGATGCTCCCACGTCCGATATAGATATCGAACGGCTCGCGTTTGCAATGTACGACACGTGTAGTCATAGCGGAAGCGGCAGGGCTCGAACCTGCAACGGGTATTTCACCGCGACTGGCTTCCAACCAGTTTCCTATCCATTCGGCTCGCTTCCGGGACCGCATGGGCTAAGCAAGGCCCTCTCGTCGAGCGGCTGCGACGGGTTGTGAGTATGGCGTCCCTCACTCATCCACGGACGGTCGGTGATACCCGCCGACAGGTCTCGAGAGTGGGAGCGGAAGGATTTGCACCTCCATTAGCACACGTTGTGCAACCGCCGTACGAACGGCACGTCCTCCTGGGACAGCACTCCCATAACCGCGCGCCAAGGCTAACACGGCAGCGGCCAGGCCTGACCGCCACGGTGCGTTACGTTGGCATACGCTGGCGCGGTCAGCGGCCTTGTGCCCATGGCAGGGCAGAGGAACAGTTACTCGCATCGAACTGACAAGAAGTCGCGGCTGATGCTCTCACCACGCGAGGAGGCTGGTGTTATCGTACACCTGCAAAAACGTCGAGCGGAAGCGGGAGGAGTCGAACCTACCTACCGTTTGACCGGCGACCGGCTAGCAACCGGCTTGCCCCCGTGGGCCACACTTCCGTCAGCGGAGGGAGAGGGAGTCGAACCCACAAGGCTTGCGCTCGACGGTTTTCAAGACCGCTGCAGTCTCCGATCTGCTTGTCCCTCCTAGTCTTCATCCCAGTTGTCACTGGGTAGCACGAATCCATGTTCTGTGTTGTCGTCGAATACCAGCTTGATGCATGGCTCTTCGCCGAAAGCGCCTTCTACCTCCGTTTTGTAGATGGCTACGATGGTCTTGCCCACCACGTCTTCTAGGGCGCATTCGCCGCTAGGTTCGCCCGGCAACTGCCCTGCGATCAGCTTCATCCTTCGGTTCCTTCGGTAATGAGTCTCCGGTGTTTTCACGGTGCGTGCGCACCGCCTTCTGTATGTCCGGTATCTTGCCGGACGTCTCGCCCACGAACGTCACGACCCAGCCATCTGACCAACGGCCGTAATCGTCCTGCAGTTTGACAACGCCGCCCAGCTTGGCGAACTTCTTCGGTATGAAGGAGACGATCTTGGCGCGCTTGTCGTCACGCCATTGCTCTAACACACACTGGCGATAGTCAGTCTTCTTACTCATGGCTTCCTTTCGAGTAGGCCCAGTTGGATTTGAACCAACGTCCACCGCGGTGTAAACACGGCACTCTGGCCGGGCTGAGTTATGGGCCTTTGTAGTAAAACGAGGGCAAAGGTGGTGCCAACGGCGGGACAGCTTGAACGCCGTACTGCGCTCCTGCCACATATCGACCAACCACGGCGTCCAGCGCAGGCTCCGACGAGTACGCATCCGAGCAGCGTTAATGCACCGTAACTAGCTTTCTTATCCTCCCACCTTCACCGTCGTGGGCGCATTAGCCCTTAGGCTTATCATTCGTTGCGTCGATGTACGGGCCATTGCCCACGGCGAATTCGCCGCACTTATGGCAACATAGCGTCAACGCAGCGTCGCTAATCCGTATCAGTTCTCGGCGGGCGCGATCGCCACACCACGTACACGCATCCATGTTCTTCATCGCGTATTCCTTTCGTTGGGAGAAGTGAGCAGGTCCTAGAGGAGTCGAACCTCTTCTTGCGGTTTCGTAGACCGCCGTGCATCCAGCACACCCAGGACCTAGCCCAGTAGGGAATGGTACGGCCCCTACTGGCACAGCGCCGAAGCGCCACGGTGCTGCCACCGTTAAGTTCGCTTTTCGTTTGGACAGCCGCGCTCGTGGCACGGCTTGCCGTTGATGACCATTGCGTTGCATTTGGAGCATTTGACGTCACAGTAACCCTCTCCGCGCGGCTTAGACGATAAGTCGAAACCAAGGCGTTTCAGTTCTTGCGTAGTCATTATAGTCTCCTTTCAGACGCGCCGTTGGGATTCGAACCCACTTTGACGGTTTTGCAGACCGCCGCCCGGCCACCGGAAGCGGCGCGTATGTTAATCCGGCAGGTACACCTTACGGTAAGCACGCTGTCCTAACCAGGCAGCTCCTTCTACCCATTCCTGTGCTTCTTCAACCGTCTTGACTGATTCACCCGTCGGCTTCGGTGACGAGAACATAGTGCCGTCGCCGTCCTCCATCAGCACATAGATGTAGTACATGTCTCCTCCTTTATGCTATCCGTCCCGCCAGCCAGTTGGAAGGTGGCCGCCAGTTGTTGTAGTCGCGGTAATGCACGACGGTGTAGAACAGGCCGCTGGCCGCCACGTCGTCTGGTTTCAGCCACCGCGGGTCAGCGCCACGCGCGCGCTTGTACGCCTTGCGCACAACGCTTACACAGTTCTCGCCACGGCGTTCGCGCCGCAGGAACCGAAAGATCGAGGCGATCTTACGGTACTTGGTGCCTACAAGGCTGCGCGCATGTTGCGCTGCTCGGTAACCTAGCTGCGCATCTGGATTACGCAACAGCAGAAATTCTGGATACCGCGCTATGAAATCTGCAAGGTGTACGGCGATCACCGCATTGGGCTTGGCCTGCGCCTCGATGACGTACGTCCCGGCGGATATGGCGGCGTGGTTCCAGTATCCAGGACTATCGTTGCCCACTGCGTCGGTGTTCCGGGTGAGGAACACGTCGCCAGCTCGACTAATGTGTGACATAGCTTCTCCTTCGTTGTCAGCGGACTGGGTGGTGCTCGAACCCACGTCTCGTGCTCTTCAGGCACGCGCTATACCGTCTCAGCTACCAGTCCATGTTCCCGAAATTGCTTTCGGGGACATCATCTAAACCTCATGTACGCCTATGTTTACGGCCAGCGACTCGTCTTTTGCCGCCGCCGCCAGAATGTCCTGGAAGCGTACCATCTCCTCGGGCGCCATTGTGACATGGGCGGCGACGCGGCCGTTCACGAAGAGCATGCCGGATGTGAAATAGTCGCCTTTGGCTACGTGCAGTATCTGGAATGTCATGCGAAGGCGTTCCACCGGAGCGTTCTTGCAACCTAGGAGGAGCAGGACCTCGTTCCGGACATCTTTCAACCTGAGTCCTAGGTTCAGCAATACCTGCGACGCAGTGCCTTCGCCTTCCCGAAGCAGTCCCAGCAAGATGTGCTCGGTGCCGACGTGGTTGTGGTTGAGCAGCCGCGCCTCGTCCATAGCGAACTCTATGACCTTCTTGGCCCGGGGCGTCTGCGGCAGCTTGCCCATGGTCACCATATCGGGACCGCTCTGGACCAGCTTCTCCACCTCGAGGCGGATCTTCCGCACGTCGTAGCCTAGATTCTGCAGCGCGTTGGACGCGACCCCGCTGCCCTCCTTAATCAGTCCCATCAACACATGCTCGGTGCCGACGTACTCGTGGTTGAACCGCTGGGCCTCTTGGTTGGCCAGCTGAAACACCCGTCGTGCTCGATCCGTGAACTTCTCGTACATACATACTCCTTCCGTGTGCGACCGCCAGGCTGGCTAAACCCAGCGGTCGCCTGATATTGGTTGACTTGTCAAAGATCATTGTTGCTGCGGAGTTCGTGTGCCATCACCTTGCTGGCGCTTACGATCCGCAGTTCGGCCAACACCGTACTCGCCGGCGCTGACCGAACGTTTGTTCCGCTGCAGACGTCGCCTGCGGCGTTCGAGTTTCTTCTGCTTCTTATTCATAGTGGCCCAGGTGAGATTCGAACTCACAGCATCTCGACGTTTGAAATCGAGTGGTCTGCCGGTTGCCTACCGGGCCATTGGCATCAGGGGCCACCTCCTAAGGACCCCATCGTTACACTTGTGTCTCTCGCCGCCCTGTCTTTAACCAGGCACGGGACCGCACCATTGCGGCTGTAACGAGTAGCTCAGGTGGGATTCGAACCCACAGCATCCCGGGGTTTAAGCCCAGGTGGTCTGCCTATTGCCTACCGAGCCATTTGCGAGCAAGGTGAGCCGCTTTCATACTCACTTCCCTCACCGTGTCGTTCATCCTATTGGTCCTAGGTCCGACAAGGATCTCCCGCACGGATTGCGCCAGCCATGACCCGGAGTCGACTCGTGGTCTAGCCATGCTCGCACGACGCTAGCGCCGTTTACGCTTCGTAGGATCCTTTCGGAAACTGAACTTGTTGAAGCCCTTGGCGCCGACCATCACTTTGTCGGGCACGTCCGGGATCGGTTTCTCTGGCTGCGCTTGCGCGCCCAGGTACATGGCGAGCTCTTGGAACGCTGTGTACCGGTCGAGCACTCGATAAAACTCGATGACCTCCAGTCTAGGGTTGATCTCTATCTCGTAAACGCTTTTGCGCCATACACGGGCGCGGCTGCTGTCTGCCAGGAAGATCGGCGCACCGAACTTCTCGAACAGCTCCTCGTGTTTGTCTCGTACTGCCTCTATCTCCTCGAAGAACTTCTCAATGGAGACCCGCGTGCTCGCCGGCCAACATTCTTTCCGCCATGTCCTTCGCTTCGGTAGTGGCTTTGTGTACGCGGCGACCTCCTTCTTATGCATGGTCGCATTCACCCACGCTAGAACCTCGTCAGGGTTGTAGCAGAACACCGGTTTGCAATCTGCTGTCTGGTACTGGGGTATCCGCACGAGCGGATACAGCTTGCCGCAGAAGCCCACGACAAGCCTTTCTGCGGGTAGTTTGGCCCAGCCACCGCGTCGCTTATGCAACGGAAACGGGTACTCTGCAATCTCAACGTCCTCCGATTTTCTAAGGTAGATGAGCGACTGGTCCTGGCCTGCGCCTTGGATGCAGTCATAGTAGTCGTGAAACTCGGATATTATGCGCATGTCTCCACGTGTGTCTGTTGGTGACAGTTTTACCAGTAGGCGCGGCAGGATTCGAACCTGCAACATCTAGGTCCTAAACCTAGCGTCTCTGCCGTTGGACTACACGCCCAAAGCGGAAGCGGGAGGAGTCGAACCTCCTACGGAGTTACCCGCGACTGTTTTCGAGGCAGCTTCCTACCGTTAGGCTCGCTTCCGTAGTAGCCCAGGTGAGATTCGAACTCACAGCATCGCGGGGTCTGAGGCCGCGTGGTCTGCCGATTGCCTACCGGGCTATAGTAGCAAGGGTGGGATTCGAACCCACAGCATCACGCCCTCTCAAGGCGCGTGGTCTGCCTGTTGCCTACCTTGCTAGGAGGCGGGGGTGAGTCAGGGCGGTGCACCCTTACTTAATCCGTGACTATTCCCCCGCCACACGTTAGCTCTCGAGACTATCCCGGAGCTCTGCTGCTTCTTCTTCAAGCGCCCGCAGGCGCTCGCGTTGGCTTCGTTGTACCTGCGCCTCGCGACGCGCCGCTTGCCGTTCCTGGTACTCCGCAACATGCTCGGCCATGTTGAGCACGGCGTCGACGTGTTGCTGTACCTCGTATCGGACTATCTGCACGGAGTTGATGTCAATGCGGCCGTATGCCATACCGTTATGCGATACGGCCAGGCCGAGATGGGAATTGAGCGCGCCCAGCGTATTCCAGGTCTTGCCCTTCTTGTTCCATCGCGGCGTGTAGCCTCCTGTCGAAAATAGTCCGTCCTGTCGTTTGATCTTGTATACGTGCTTCGTCTCTGTGATCATTCGCATCCTCGAAGTGGGAGATGAGGGAATCGAACCCCTCGGCCGCCACCTTACGTTCTTTTAGGCCAACGGGTTTACAGCCCGCCGAAAGGAACACCTCCCATGGGGATAGGTGTCGCCTTCGTATACGGCCAGTCGGATGTGTGCATCCTGTTGCTCCTTATACGGATTTCTTCCGCGGCGAATGGCGGAAAGTCGGTAAGAATCGGGGAGCCTGTTCGCCGCGGGTTTGGTTATCTGCCAAAGCCCAATAGGGTCACGAGGGTCCCCGGATAAGGCCGGACAGACAGGCAGCGCAGATGACTCGATGACTTGAGTTTTCTGTGCCGCTTGTTCATAGCCTTGCTCCGGTGAAGATTCTGAAATTCTACGTTATGGGGTCGTAGTACGCAACCCCTGGTCGAAGATCACCGTGAATTCTTCGCCGGTGTGCCGGTTGCGCACCTTGGCGCCGTCGGCATGGATCAGCAGCATGTCATACGGAATCACCTTCCCGTCGACGATCAGCAGCCGCGCTGAAATGTGCTCTTCCACCTTCTGCGCCCGTAGAATAGTGGGCGCCGGCTCCAGGGGCCCTTCGGCCGGCAGCTCCGGATTGGCCATGATTGGCAGTCTGGGCGGTCTCGTGGTCACGTACCAGACGACGTAACCCCAGACACACAGCGCCAATATGATCGATACGATGCAGAATGCGATAGGCCAGCTACGGGGCGCTTCCGCTTCCTGCGACTCCTGGGATTCGCTCATCGAGCACCTCCTTGGTACTAGCGTCATTTGGCCAGCGCGACACCAACAGGCGCCGCTGCTGCTCGCCATTGAAACCCTCCAGCGTCAGGCCGCACTCCTCGCACGGCCCGCTCTGGCGGTGTTCACCGGTCACGACGGTGCAGGTGTCGTGGCCGTACTTACAGCCGTGGATTACACAGCAATGTTCGGTATGTACGTCCGAGGGCGTTCCTGGCTCTCGAACTTTGATCTCATGATCAATTTTCACCATGGTCGGCGCCACCTTGGGAATGATGAACGCCTCGAAGCGCTCACCCAGGCCTGGGCCGTCCGGCTGGGCACGTAGCGCGCGCACCATATCGCGGTTGTTGAACCCTATCGGAATGGCGTGTTCGCCCCAGTAGCGCGCATCTAGATCAGTGACGTAGATGCCTCCGCAGATGCCGCACTCGCAGCATCGCTCCTCATAGGCCAGCTTGAAGATGTCGTGGCAGTTCGTGCAGAGAACCAGCTTCATATGCAGAAAGCACCTATGACGGCCAGGGCCACGACGGCCAAGCCAATGATGAAGTAAGCCACAACAAACGACATGACGCCGTGTGTTGAGCCGCCGCGGGTTCTGTCCAGCAAAGCTTTCAGCTCCTTCGCCGTCAATTCCGAGTTGGGATGACGTGCGATCGGTCGTTCACTCGGCATCGGGCTCTCCGTCGTAGAGTACGCGGTGCGCGTCGCACAGCGCACGTACCCAGCGTTTGCCACCGTGGGTGACGTTCTCGGTCGTTCCGCAGTGCTCGCAGGTCTTCGTGGATTGGCGCTCGGCCTCGTCCACGAGCTTGCTTACTGCTTCGGCATCCAGCTTGTCGTTGGCCTGGGAGTGCCAGTAAAAGCGCAGCCCGCCGAACTTCTCCTTGATCTGATCAGCCACGACCGCCTCTCCGCCGGGCAGCGCCATGATCTTGGCGCAGAGATCGTCCAGCAGCTGCAACCAGCCGCTACCAATACAGATTCCGAAGGCCATGCACGTCTTCGTCATGTCACCCCCGTAATCGCGCATGATCGTCGGATACTTCTCGACCAGCTCCTTCTCCTTCGCAGCGCGCTCGGCTGCTCTCTGTTTCTGTAGCGCTTCGTCCATCCTTGATTCTCACTTTCCTTGGTTCTCGCCCGTCCGTAACAGGCTCCGGTTCTTCGCAAATCTCATACAGCTCGGTATAGTGCGGCGGCTTGTTTGGATACGACGCGTCGTCGAACTGATCCTGGTACGACCCCATGTCGAATAGCAGGCCGTACCATGTACGCCCAAATGTGCCGATGCGCCAGCGTCCGTCATGACGTACTAGATATTGCGTCCTGTCGGTCTTGATGTCCGGATGGTCGCAATCAAAGCTCTTAGACAGGTCTATGGGCTTGAGATAGAAGTTTTCCGGACTCGCACTCATGTCCACATGTAGTGGCGCACGGCCAGAAGCCGGTGCAGCCGGCGCTCCAGCGCAGCGTCGGCACAGCGTTCGTGCCAGCCCAGCCGCCTGAGCAGCTCCATGCCGCGCTCTTTGTTCTCGGGCGTGTCATACTGCGGGTCCCACTGTACGACGTCGTCGCGGCCCTCGACTTCCACGAAGTCGCACAGCCGGTGTACGCTGTCGTGCGCTTGAATGGCGTCGTGGATCTGGTCCTCGAGCCGCGGGTAGCGCCCGTGGTACTCCTCAATCCACCAGGTGCGCAGCTCCTTCATCTCGTCCATGACGTACTTCTCTTTGCCGTCAACGGTGATCTTGTGCCCGTTCTCGCCGTACCACTCGATGTGGCCGGGAGAGCACTCGTCCTCGATGAACTGGCACAGAAGCTCGAACATCATGTGCGGCAGAATTACCATGCGATCGCACCACTCGTGGTTGAGATACCGTGGCTTGATCGTTGTATAGCGGTGCCACGCCCAGCACTTGAAGCTGTACCACAGGCATGCAGGGTGCCACCACGGCCGGCCCAGTCGTTTCAGGCCATCAAAGAATCCATCAGCAACGTGAACGTCCATGTCGTCCTCCTTTCTAGTCGGGGTAGCAAGATTTGAACTTGCGAAACCTCCTGGTCCCAAACCAGGCGCTCTGCCAGACTGAGCTATACCCCGCGTTCCTCGTAGTGCACGATAGCATGACAATTACAGCATAGTACAGTGCACTTCTTAGCTTCGGCCATTATTCGGGCTTTGGAGAAGCCTCGATTCGTGGCTATACCTATGGCAAACGACTTGTCCCCGTTGTGATGATGGAACACCAGCACACGGAAGTCGTTGTTGCCGCAGTGCGCACATTTCTGCGTCTTCTTGAACTCCTCCCACCACGCCTTGATCTCGTCGCGGCGCGGTTTCTTCGATGCGCTGTAGCATTTGACACATAGGTGCCTGTAGTACAGCTTGCCTTTTACAACGCCCGCCTTGGCGAACTGTTCCAGCGGCTTCGTGGCGCCGCACGTTTTGCATGTTCTGTTCATGCAATCCAGTGTAACCTACCGCGGATATTTTGGGAACAGCTATTGTCGTCCCAAAGATACAGCCGGGCAGGAAAGCCCTGCCCGGCTGCATTCCGCAATTGGTCTAGTCGATATCTTCGACGTGTGTTGCGGCCACATCGTCCAAGAATCCGTCGGCAGCGCTCGCGAATCTGTTTGCCAGCGCATTGCCCAGGCCACGCCGTAGCGTGTCCATCACAGGCGCATTCGACACCTCGCTCAGGTGCAAGCCCTTCTCTGCGACGGTCTGCAACGCACCAGCCTGAATGGCACCTTCGAGCGTAGCGGCCAGCTTGTCGGATAACGCGCTGAGCCGCTCCTTGTGTGCCTCGGTTTCTGCGGCTATGCCTGCCAGACGCACGTCCTGCACGCCCTTCTTGTGCAGAATCTCTTCCTCGTGGTCGAGCTTGTCGCGCGCAACCTCCCGGCTGTGCTCCAGATCCTTGACCGTTTCCTTGAGTTCTGCCAGCACCTGCCGCGCTTCGCCTTCGGCCACGTGGGCCTCTTGCAAGCGCACTGCCGCTGCTTCCTTGGCGGCGATGTCCTCCAAGTGCAGCGAGTGCTGCAGCTTCCCGGTCTCAGCCCGGGCCAGCGCCAGCTGGCGCTCGAGAGTCTCGGAACGCTCGGTGGCTTCCACTTCGCGCTGCTTGTTCTGCAGCTGCAGACTGGTGGCCAACGCCTGGCGCTGTGCCGTGATGAGCTCGTCCGCAACGGTGCGGTCCGGGATCTCGAAGCCCAGCACATCCACGTCGATGATCTTCATGCCGTTTGACGCGAACGTCATACCTTTCCGTCCGGCGCCTTCCGGGTTGTGTGGACCCAGCACGGTGTCTCGGATCAAGGAGACATGGTTGGCAAACAGATCTTCGATCTTGACGCCGCGGATGACGCCCTTGAGGATCGAACGTACGCGGTCGCAGAGCAGCTTGACGTAGTTTTCGACGTTGAACCACTTCTCGGGCTCGCCTTCGAAGTCCACGTGGAAGGACAGCTTGATGTTGACCTCGACCTGGTCTTGGGTATGGACGTTGACGATGTCCGATACCTTGTTGTTCATGACGTTCAGGTACACGGTCTGATACAAGTGGTCCGTATTCTTCGGCTTGCCAGTGCTCAAGCGAAGAACCTCCAAGGTCTGGTCGTAATCGAGCAGTACGGTGTCGGGGCCGATCACGGCTTTCCGACCGCCGTCCTTGCCGACTACCATCACGGCGAAGCCAGTCCAGACCTGAATCTGGACAGCGCCGTCGAACTTGGAGTCGAGCGTGATAGACCGCGGCGGCGTGTAGGTCGCGCTGCGTTCCATGGCGTCGGCCATCGCGGGGCGGCCGCCCTTGACGCGTCGCGAGCGCTTGATGTCGCTGTCGACACTTGCGCTCATCATCAGCTGCGAGCTGGCCATAGCTTCGTCGAGATCTGCGCTGCGCTCGACGTAGCCGATGTCGGCCGAGGTAGCCTGTGCGCGCAGCGTGCGATTGTGCTGCAGCGCAACGGTGCTCTTCGGGAACCAGAGCTTGCACTCGTTGTCCGTCAGAATGCGATTGACGATGACGTGCGTGCGCGGATCGGGCAGGAGCATCTGCTCGCCGTGCTCTGTCTTCATCCGGCCGGCCAACCGATCGAGAACGTACCGACCTTCGCCCTTCGTAACGGCTGTAGCGAAATGCATTTCGCTGTCGCCGTACTTGACGATGGCGTGCTCGGGGCGCGGGTAGTAGATCGGCGTCTCTTTGCCCGTGATGAAGAGCTCTTCGCCGGCCTCGTGTTTGACCGTCTTTTCGCCAACCGTCTCGGTGTACGGCGCGATGACCTTGACGTAGATGCCGGAGATCTTGGACAGCTCGTAGGCGCGGAACTTCTTGTTCTGCTTGTCGTCGGTCCAGAACTCTTCGGTCGGCTCAGGAAAGACCACCTGCGGGCCTCTCTCGTAGCGTTTCTTGCCCGACTCGTCGACCAGGATACAGAACTCCAGCTGCTCCAGAGTCATCGCATCGCGGACGTATTTGCGGCCGTCGGGCACTACACGCATACCGGTACAGGGAATGAAGAACCCTGCCTCAGTGCCCTTGATGATCAGCAACTCGCCAGTACGGAAGGTGGCCTGCTTGGCTACCTTGTCCGCAACGTCTTCGCCCTCGGCGGTCTCGACGGTGGCTTGCTCCCAGTTGTCCTGTGCCTTGTGGCCGTTGACGACCTCGACCAGCAGGTACTGGTTGCTGCGCAATCGATGACCCTCGATGACCATCGCAGCTTGCTCTGGCCACAACGCGAAATGCGCAGGGCCGGGCACGTTGACGCGCTCGCCGTATAGCAAGACCGCGGGGTTCGAGCACTTGCCGACGTACGGCGCCAGCAGATCGCCGCCTTCTTCGATTGCCGGATTGTACAGACTGCAGTAGCTGTCTTCAGGGACGAAGACGCACTTCCGTCTGGACCCGTGCAGGTCGGTGTGATCGAAACGTCGATCATCGGCGTCGTATTTGACCGGCTGCTCTTGGCCGGTTTGGTTCACAACCATCGGGCCGACGTAAGTCTTGACCTGGCCGGTGGTTGTGTCCTGGACATGCATGTATTCTCCGGGCGGGAGTGGCATGTCACGCGTTTCGCTGGGCATGTTACCCATCAGTCATTCCTCCTTGATCTTCCGCCAGCTCTTGCTGGCCTCTGGCGCTCCGGTGGAGCGCACGTTCCAGACGGCGCCAGTCGATCTTGCGCGGACGACCTTCTACGTGCATCGTATTGAAGGTCAGGTCATGCAGTTGACCGAATGTTACGCAGTCCCAAAAGTTGTCATAGAACTCATCTTCGGCGTCAGGATGGCTACTAGCCATCGCTGCCGATACAGGATTACCCAAGCTCATGTCTGCGACTCCCTCCATTCTTTGTAGATGTCTCGCAGCGCGATAACAGGGGCTTGATCGACGACCGTCAGGCCGCCATCACATCCGGTGTCGTCTTCGGACTCCACCAGATCATCGATCGCCTCCATGATCCTCGGGATCAGGGGCTTCTGCTTCGGCATTGGTCTCCTCCTCGGGATGTGCGAGCGCCCAGCCCAGATCGTGCTCCAGGAGGGCGATCTTCATTGCAGAAAGCGGCACAGGGTTCTTGCCTCGTGCTCGCTTAATCGCTGTCTCTTCAACGGCCTTGCGCGCGTTGTAGAACGTGGCGCTGACGCAAACGATGGCGTCAGCAGAAAAGGAGGGCCCATCCTGGGCCCTATCCTCCAGCTGGATAGCTTCCGTGCCCGTCTTCTTGGTTGACGCTTTCTTCTTGGCCATGCGCGTTATGTCAACTGGGAGCTCAAGTTTGCGCCGCGGAACAGCATGTCGTGATAGTGAATTCCGCCGAGCGGAACAGCATGTCGTGATAGTGAATTCCGCCGAGCGCGTAGTGATTACGCGCCTGCTCTTTGCCAAGGTACATCAACCTCGGCGCACGCAATATGTGCTGTGGCGCCTGCGCACGTGTAACGCTCCACGGCCATTCCCAGATGTCCATCGTAAGGAAGTCAGGACGTACCAGCGTGTGCGAACCGCCAATAGGCGACGCGTCTCTGTGTATGACCTGCAACAGTTCAACATAAACGCAGCCGTCGGGCCGCCAGCTGATGACCATTTCCTCAGCGAAGAGCTGTGCAATTGGTCCGCGACCATCCATACGCAGCACGCAATGTACCGCGGCGTCCGGCTGATGCTGCGGCTTGGTAGGTTCGGACGGCTCTGCTACCAAAGTCTTCGGCAACAGCGCCAACGTCGGCGCCGCTGCAGCAACCTTCAAGAAATCTCTCCGTCTCATGACGTTCTCCCGGTAGGTTATGAGGACACGAAAAAAGCCCGCCCGGCATGACGCCGGACGGGCCCGAAAGGAAGCAACATGGTTACCCGCAGTTGCAGTGGACCGCCGGGGAATCGAACCCCGATTACCTGGGTGCAAACCAGGCGTCTTCCCGTTGGACCAGCAGCCCTTATGTTTTGGTCGGGTCATTCGCGACCCACTCTTCAATGATACTCGTATCGGCCGGACGCGGCAACTTCGAAAAATCGACCCGCCTGGCCTGTGCATAGATGTCCTCCGCCGGCGTCTCAGGAGCCATGCAGATGACGTAGTTGGTCATGTTCGAGCAGCCGTAGACGAATACGTCTGCTCGCGCCAGCAGGTAGGCATCCGTTAGCGCCTGGACGCCTAACTGGTACGGATCGGCGCCTAGCTGCTCTGCGCGCTCGTGCGGCTCACCGGTGTATCCGGGCTGCGCCACCGTGCAGAACACCTGATCGCCCCAGCGCGCCTTGAAATGCTCCTGCACGCAACCTGCGTCGGTGCACAGCAAGACCACGGAATCCGGACGCAGATGCTTCTCAATGCGCTTGGCGTACTCCTCATAGGGTGGCGGCGCATTGTACTCGCAATACCAGTTCAGCAGCAGCGTGCCGTCGTGGTAGCGCCCAGGCCCACGAATGTGCGCACCGATCACGTGCTTGCCTGACAGATGCCGCGCATAGACGTCGTCGATGTGGTCGCTGATCGCCGGCTTCAACTTGACATGCTTGTCGATCACGGCTGCAGCGGCGGCGTGCCGGTGTGGCACTCCTAGTATCTCGCTGGCGTCGTTCCTAGGCTTGATGGCCTCATACCAGCGCGGGAACCTGCCGGCCTTCAGCGAGATAGGACAGCTGCGCTTCGTGTGCCCGTACTTGACGGTGCGGCGACACGCCTTTGCGTCCTCCCACGTATGGTCGATACGCTCGAAGAACTGGTCCCACGTGTCTCCAGCCGCCATGGCTGCTCCGCCTGCGTACAGCGAGCCGGACAAGGGCCACCAAGGCATGACCTGACAGTTGATTGGTAGGCCCCAGCAGACAGCGCTGATATACCGGGCCATGTTGAAGAACAACCCGTGCTCCGCCATCCGTACGCGTACGCGGCCGTTTGCCGCTATCCCGCGCATGCGTGCGCGTCTGTTCGTGTTATGCATCTGACGCATCGCTTTCCGTGCTTCTAGTGGAGTGAGAGGGATTCGAACCCTCGGCCTCTTGAATGCCATTCAAGCGCTCTCCCGGTCTGAGCTACCACCCCAGCAACTCATATTCTTATCAGACTGTTCGGGAAACGTCTACGCCTAGCACAGAGCCATTTGGCGTCATTGGAGCAGTCGTTGGCGATGATCGGCACCTCGTGCTCCACGATATACTCGAAGATCTTCACAGTGATTTCGCGACTCTCGCGCGGCGATAGCAGCTGCAAAGGCTCGAAGAAATAGCAGTCTCCTACGAGTTCACGTGCGCGCTGACACCGTACGTACAGCTCCGCCAGGTTGATATGCGAGACCTGCTTGGCGACCTCGTGGATGAGTCCCTTGGTGATCAGATTGTCGTAAACCTCTGGTATGGAAGGGACTTCGACCGTGTCGGCCCACTCCAATTTGGACATGTCCCACGTGGCTGCCAGGTTCAACCGAATCTCGTTGATACCCGCAGCGCGCAGGCGCTCCGCGGTCTCCTTGTTCAGCCGCAGGCCGTTGGTATAGCACCACTGCCAATCGACATCGAGCTGCTCAGCAATCTCGACGATCTTGTCGATGTACAGCAACGGCTCACCGCCGGAGTAGCTTACGCCGCGGATATCGTACTGGTAGATCTGCGATACAATCCGATCGAGATGGCCGGGCGTGTCCAGCCGATTGCGCTCTGGACGGCTGCAGAACCAGCAGTCAGCGTTGCAGCGCTGTCCCATGAACAGGCATAGCCACGTACCATCCTTGCAGCGCTGGCATCCTTTGGACAGGTCATGAATTTCGCCGTTCGTGACAGTGCCATCTGAGATGTGGACACCAAGCTTCTCGTAGCGGTCTCGATGTTCGGGTAGCATGCATCGTCCTACGGCGGCGGCACAGGCGGGGGTACGAATTTGCCATCCACTCTGCAGTCAGAGTAGTATGCGCGCCACTCTGCGGTCTGTTGGGTCAACGTGTACGGGTCTTGATAGGCATAGGTCGTGTTACCTTCTACGACGCACCGATCGGCCTTGGCACCTGTACGTTTCCGCGGCAGGTGGTGCATAGTGATGGCGCGGCGCACGCCGTTACCTCTGACGCGCCGCACGGTGAACTGCGCCCGATCCTCCACGACGACAGCCCAGTCGCTCACGCCCTCATGCCAATTATCCAGCATCATCCCATCGATTTCAATCGCCGTACTGGCGTCGCCGATGATGACTGGCGCAAAGAACATTCCGGACATACCCTCGCCGCGGATGCTCGTCCACTTGCCGAGGATACCGTTAATACGCAGCATCGGCACGCCGGACAGTATTCGCTCTGTGCCGTCGGCCTCCGAGAAATTGCTGGTATTCAGCACGTTACGGAACGGCACTGGGTTGTCCTCGTCCCACCACGTCCACAGCGAGAACGAGTTCTCGTCGATGTATTTTACGCGCATCCAGCGCTCATTCAGTTCGACCATGCCGGATTCGGTCTCCAGCTTGATCCACATGCCCTCGGCGAGGCCATGGTTCTGGCACGTGAACACGCCCTCGACGTCGCGGGTGATCTCCGTACAGCGCCGGTAGATCAGCTGCTTGCCTGCGATCTCGCACGGATCTTCGAGCGTGAACGACCCGATGCCCTTCGTTGACGCCACGGTGGTAGCGATGCCGCCCTTGGCTACGTACACAGGGTCGCCGACGGTCAGGGCGTTGTTGTAGAACGCGCATGTCAGCCTGTCGTCCGCCACTGTCGTCCACATGCCCGTACCCATACAGCCGCATTCGGACAGCACGGACTCGAACGTACCGGTGCCGCCCTTGCAGAAGATACCGGCGCGCTCCCACGGCTTGTGCTGCACGAACTTACCTTCGTGCCAGACCGTTTCGTCGTCCGGCGCAGGGAACCACTCAGCGCGATGTCCCATCGTCCGCATCGTGTTGATCGAGCGCACAGGTGTGTTGGCTACACCGAACATGCGCACCGCAAATCCGCGACAGTTCAGCGTGAACACGTTGTCGATACGGCTGCCGAAGCACCCGATGATGTCCAAGCCGACCTGCACGGTGTGCTTCACCGTGATGTTCGGAATGCCGCGGCTGTACGTGTGGTAGCAGAAGTAGGCGCCACGGCACTTGTAACGGCCGTAGACCTCCACACCGTCGATGCAGTCGAATGCCTTGGCGCTGCTGCCGCCGGCAACGTACAGCACGTACTTCGTCGGCGCGTAGTCTCCGGTGTACTTCAAGACCGAATGGCCATTACCGCGGAGCACTACGAACTGTTTCATACCGTGCGGAGAGTCTGGCTTGCCGCGGTGGCACGTTGTTGCGCCAGGCGCGTCGTGCTGACCCCACCATGTGGGGCGTGCAATCCAGTCGAAGCCGCTGAAGATCGAGTCGCCGCACAGATACGTCCCGCCGTCCAGGTCGACCTCGCCCACTTTGCCGACAGAACTGGTCGGATAGTGCATGCTGTCGATGGCTTGCTGGATCGGTATATGCGCATCAGGCGTGTCGGGACGAGCGCCCCAGTCCCGCGCAGCTACGCGGTTCTGCGGATTGTCGATCGCCAGCCGTACGCCGCCTGGTTGGCCTGCTGTGCGCCCCTGTTCGTCGAAGACGCGCTGGCCCAAAGGATTGTAGTACGGCTCGTGCAATGTGGCATAGACGCCAGCAGAGAGTACGAATTCGCCGCCCAAGAAGATAATCGGCTCGTGAAATTCGGTGTCCTGTGTGATGAGTACACGCGTAGTCACGACGAGCATTGTTGGCCTCCTAATATCTAGGTCACTCAGCCCACGAGATCGTCACCCATGACTTGCCCTCTCTTTGATCATACTCTTCCTTGACGGTATAGCCAAGTTCCTCTAGGCGCTTGCGCACACGCTGCTTCTGCGGCATCTCGCCTTTGAACGGCGGTAGATTAAGGCTCGTATACCCACGCGACGACGAATGCCTTATCCGCGCAAAGATGTTCTCCAGCTCTTCTTCGACCTGTTTTGACGGCGCCTGCGTGTTTGCGCGCGCCTCGTCTGCTGAGATAGGGCCGCGTGGCCCTGTTCCTAAAACCATTGCAGCCTCCTTCCGTTTGACTAAAAGCAAGTACCCCGTACCAGATTCGAACTGGTGATCTCCTGGCTGAGAACCAGGCGTGCTGAACCACTACACTAACGGGGCAAAAAATGGCCGCCCGGGTCATTAGCCTATATAACGGGCGGCCGGGTGTGCTAGGACTGATCCGACTTGTTGACTTCTCCGTTTAATCCGTATGCGTGAATCTCTCGTAAAAGGCGTACTTCATTATACTACCGGGGCTCGAGCGCCGATTTGCCAGGCCGGCTCGGCGAGGCCTTTGTAGGGCACCTGCCACTGGCAGATGCCAAGCGCCCCGGGGGGAGTTGATACCCCATCTCCTAGTAGGTAAGGATAGCTACGGAATTCGATTCAACAAGTGACAACACGGGTGATCTTGAGCGATAGCTTGAGTCTGAACGTGAAGTGCGCATAGGGTTCCGTTGATGGTGACGCTCTAGCAATTGAGCTACCCCACAGGAAAGATCCGGCGGTGGGATTCGAACCCACGTGGGCTGGTTTACAAAACCAGTGCATGGCCTCTCTGCCACACCGGAGTAAGTTGTGGGGGGAGGACTCCAACCTCCAACCTTCACCTATGGAACCTGTATCATGCGCGTTTTTGAGTCTGAGTCTGAACTTGTCGCTATGTAAAGCTGCTACGCGGTCTGCGCCGGAGCAGCAGCTTTCGCTCCTTGCGTAATGAAGTCGAAGAGCGGCCGGGCGATCTCGAAGCTGTCGGTCTGCGCCTGGTTGGCCTGTTCGCGGGCCAGCCGGATGCCTTCGATCAGCTTGTCGACGCGCTCCAGCATCTTCTCCTTCTCGTCTGCCGGTATTCTACCCGACATGAGCACAGTTTCCCACTCACCTACGACGATGTCCTCGTCGAAGCGCTCGGTCTGTGCAGGGTGCTCGGTGGTGGCTTCGTACTTCACCAGTACCTGTGGGACTTTCCGCGTCCGGACCTTGCTTGTCTTCCCCGTCACGAAGCAGTTGCGGTTGGGGTCGTGGGTCCAGTTTTCGGCGGAGTCCAGTACCGGCAGATGTGCTAGGAATGTGCGCACGTCGGTGACGTGCTTTTCCAGGAACAGCAAGCTGGTGACCGGTACGTCGGCCAGGATCAGGGCGCCATCCACCTTGATGTCGCCCTTGGCCGTGCAGTTGGCTGCGTCCTGCGTCGCGGTGACGTTCAGGAGCTTGGTCCAATGCTTGACGGCCTTCTTGAGGCAGCTTTCCCAGGTGCACTGGATGTTCTTGTGCTCCGGCGGCAGCTGAGGCTCGTCCTCGCGCTTGGATTTGTAGGTCCGCACCAGTCCGTCGAACAAGGCAGGTTTCTGGACCTGCTTGTAGATGGTGGTGACGGCTTCCTGCGTCCGGGTTCGTTGCCCGTTCGCAACAGCGATGATCTGATTCAGTTTGGGCATCCTTTGCCTCCTCCTTTGAATCTGAAACTAACGGTCCTAATTTTGATCTCATGATCAAAAAGCAGTCCGGCAGGGAGTCGAACCCCATCCTGCTGATCCAGAGTCAGCCGTGCCGCCAATACACCACCGGACAATATGACGCCACCGTCGGAACGCCGACGGTGGCGGTACTCTTTCTGCACATGGCAGATGAGCTAAGCAGCAGTCAGTTCGGCCTGGACGTCTTCCATAAGGCCGGCGAGCTCCTGCATACAAGCGCTGACGTACTCTGTGATACTCTCGGTATCGGTACCGTCGACCTCGATGCCGTCAAGGCGCTCCGCGGCAGCTTGGCCGCGCGCGATGACGATCTCGGTCATCCGATCGGACTCCAGATCATACTGGATGTCGCACTTCATTCTTCCAAAGCCAGGGGCATCGGTGCTCATGTGGAGCATGGCCTTCTTGCCGCCCGGGGCCTTGAACGAACACTTCAACTTCGCCTTCTTGGGCATGTAGCCCTCCTCCAGCCCCATGCGTTACGCCCCCTTATCAAAGACGCCAAGCATGAAAAACAGCATGACGACTACACACGCAATCCAGATCGTGTCGTCCATCAGTTCCTCCTTCTGAGCAGCCCAACAGGGAGTCGAACCCCGTCCTGCAGGTCCAAAACCTGTCGTGCAGCCGTTACACCATTGGGCAATAATGTGAGGCGCGTCGCTTGTGCCGATGCTGCAATCTCGGAATACGGCGCTGAGGCATAAGTAGCTTACTGTCCTCCCTCACCAGTACCGCGTACGGGTTTCGATCCCGTCTGATCAGGTTGAAAGCCTGATGACCTCACCAGAAGTCGAACGCGGCCTGTGCGCCCCCGACCACAATTGGTCCGACCACGCGGCTTAGCGGGGGCATCGTAGGTGGCTACTCCACGGACTCGTAATGGTCTCCTTATCTGCAGGTGAACCACAAGTGTAAGCTGCTCGGCTAGGAGTCGAACCTAGACCACTCGGTTAACAGCCGAGCGCTCTGCCTCAGAGCTACCGAGCAAAAGCAGGCACCCAGGGAATCGAACCCCGCCACGCGGATTTGGAGTCCGCATCGCCAGCCTTGGAACATTGGCACCTGTAACAGTGAGTAGCGCAGACTCGAACACCGAGCAGGGGTTGACATACCGATGCGCGACTGGTGCTTGAGGAAAACGTAGGTGGGTATAGACCTTCCTGGATGTGCCAACTGCATACGGCCTGGCCCAGAGCCACCTGACTCTTTCCGACTCACTGAGCGCCCCGACGGGGTTATGATCCCCGTACTCCGGATCGACAGTCCGGCGTTTTTCCGATTGAAACTACCGGGGCGTTTGGAGGCGCGCTGACGCAGTACGCCAAGCCACCTCCTCTAGGTTGGCAGCTACACGGATGTGACACATCCGCTCACATGCGCATACCAGGTCGCAACTGCGCTCCGCCCCGACATTGGGGGAACGGTCTACGTGTCACCAGTTGCTCACCCACTTCGAAGTATCGTTCACCGACCCTTTTTCGTCAAGGGCTCGGGCTTCTTGGCCTTCTTCTTCGGTACACTCGCTTTGACGACGTCCTTGCCGCACACCGTGCAGCGATGGCCAGCGCCAGTAGCGGTTACAGTCTCGTTGCAAACTCGTCTCTTGTGCCCATACTGCGCGTCCTGGTACGGATGGTCGCACAGACATTCCTTGATTGGCATGTGTTTCCTTTCGGTGTCATACGAAAACAGCGCAGCGGAAACTGAGCTCCGCTGCGCTGTTAAGTGTCTCAAACAAAGCTGGCGGAGGTTAGCCCGCCAGCATTATGCTTAGACGGGCGTCTCGGTGATCCGGTTGGGCGCATTTTCTGGCCCGCGCGGTTCCATCGAGGCTTCGATCTGCGCCACGTCGACGCGGTTGTCGTTGCCTGCGAAGGTCATCAGGTACGCGAGGATCTGTTGGTACAGACCGTAAACGCGCAGCGAGTCGTGTCGGGTGATGAACCGCGAACGCTCGCGCGAGTTGAGTCGCGTCCAGGTTACGATCACTGTGTCGACGGCCGACAACAGGATCCGGCCGTTGCCGCTCATGTTGAGCTGGCTGTTCACCGGGATGTCGACGTCCTGGCCCGAGAAGTCCCAAGGGAGTTGGTACATCTGCGTGGCCGGCATCTGGATGTCGTCGCCACCAAACGGATTGGCAGCATCGGTGATGTCCGCAGTTGCGTCGATCGCCGTAGCGATCTTGTCGCCGAGATCAGCACCGTCTGGGTTATGAGTAACCCGGCGACGCCAGCGATCAGCGTTGACAAGCAGCTGCAGAAAATGGTCTCTCGACGGGTCGTCGAGACCGCCTCGGTCGCGGAGATCTTCACTGTGGACAATCTCCGAGCGCAGCAACATCAACGGCTGCAGACCGGCGGCGATGTGATGGTTTCGGCATTCCGTGATTACGTTACGGAATTGTTCGACGCCAGGGTCACCTACTGGCATGACTGGTCTCCTTTGGTGGGAGTTGAATGATAGGTTGCTGCCGGCGCCATTTCATTGAAGCGTCTCAGCAGCGTGTCCTTCATTATACGCGCCCAGTCATTCTCAGGTCCAGAGGGCTCTTGGTCAATTTTCTTGTCAAGTTCGTCGAGAGTAAGTCGGCCGATAAGTGCATCAAGTATCGGCGAACGTCCTTCGAGCTCCGAAAGTCGTATAAATTCCTGTGCTTCCGAGATGTCTCGGGGCACTGTGTCGTGGGTGGGAAACGTATCGGGCTCGGAAGCCCCTCCTTGCCCAGGCGGCGTCACGGGCGGGTCAACAGGCGGTACGACAGGCGGATCTGTGGGCGGTTCGATGGGCGTAACAGGCGGCAAATCAGGCAGTTTTGGCGCAGGCTTGCCGCGGAACCAGCAGAACGCCTTGTAGATACCAAAGCCGAGCGCCAGCAATCCGCCACCACCTGCCGATCCTGTCAGTAGCCACATGAGCGCCTGCTGCACCGACGGCTTTACCATATCCCAGTTTGACGGTTCGTCCGGCTCGGTTACCGTGGGCGGCGGATCGTTATTTGTCGGCGGCTCTACAGGCGGCGTAACCGGAGGGTCAACTGGCGGCGTAACCGGAGGGTCAACTGGCGGCGTAACTGGGGGTTGCACAGGTGGTTCGACCGGCGGCTGTACAGGTGGCGTAACCGGAGGCGTAACTGGCGGTTCAACAGGAGGTTCAACAGGCGGTTCAACCGGTGGCACCACTGGCGGCACTACAGGCGGTGGCTCAGCTGGCGGCGCAACTGGTGGCGTCACTGGTGGCACTACAGGCGGTGGCTCGACCGGCGGTGTCACCGGAGGCGTGACAGGCGGCTGTACAGGTGGCGTAACCGGAGGCTCGACCGGGGGCGTAACCGGAGGCGTGACAGGTGGCGTAACTGGGGGCACGACAGGCGGCTGTACAGGCGGCTGTATTGGCACCAGTGGCGGCCGCGGCTTTGGCGGCTGCGGGTACGGCGGGAGAATGAACTTCAACAGCGCACGCACACGCGGAAAGTAAGGTCCGCAGCAGCAGTTACCGTCAGTGCCGGTGATCAACCCTACGACTTCACCGCGCGACGTGTAGATCGGTCCGCCGCTCATGCCGCTGATTGCCGGCCCTCGGAACTCGATGACCGAGAGCGTGCGCCCTTGATCGAACGATAGCCATTTGCTGAACGTCCCCTTTGTGACGCGGTATGTAGTATTCATCGCCCAGCCGGACGCCCAATATATCTCGCCTTGCCTGGGCGGGCCTTTTGCGAAGCGCACCGGCTTGATACCCGGATCGTCGATCTCGACGACGGCTACATCATAGAGATGGTTGTAGCGCAGCATTCGTGCCTTGAGCATCTTGCCGTTGATCAGCGTGACCGTCACAACGGCCCCAGGCTTGTAGCCATGGGCGCAGGTGATCACGTGCGCTTTACCGTCCTTCTGTGCTGCAATAAAGCCGCTGCCGGCCAGTTCGCCGAATGCTACCTTGACCACCTGTTCGCAGGGTGGTGCTGCTGGAAGTGCTGGCGGCGCTGGTGCGGCCCAGGACTGCGATGGCGATGCGCGCCATTGGGTTTCGTGCGGCAGCTGCATCAGCAGCCCGCGGTAATCCTGCCGGCTAGGCGAATTGCGCTCTTCCCAGGGAACTACTTCATAGATGTCTACAGAACGGGGCTGGCCCGCAGCTACGGTTGGCAGCAGTAGGCATGCCAACAGGCAGAAAAGCGTACAGCATCTCATCGGGGACTCCTTTGCTGAGAGACGTGCATATTCTCTCATCAGACACCGACGGAGTGGCGCTGTCAAGATCCTTGGGAAGTGGTAGCCCTGTGAGTCGAACACAGCACAGCGCGGTTATCAGCCGTGCTTGGGCAACCGGCCCTCGACTACCATGGCCCTGGGCCCGGAGGCCCAGGGAGGACTTTCCATTATTTGGGATTGTCCGTTTCTCGTCCAGACCTATCGGCGTCCGCCCGGCTGAGCGTTTGCCTGCGTCTCAATCGACTGCTGCAGCGTGGCCAGGGCCTGACGCTGCGAGGAGGCCTCGACAGCCGACGTGGCGATACCGCGGGCATCCTCGCGCGCTGTGGCGAGTTGTGCCTCGACGTTCTCCAGCTGCTTCTCCAGTGCGCCAATACGGGCCATCAGCGCCTGCTGTTCGGCGTTCGCCAGCTGCGCTGCGGCTTCGGCGTCCTTCTTGAGCATGGCCTTCTCGTGGGAGAACGCCTGGCCCAGCGACTTGGTGACCTCGGCCTTGGCCGTCTCGACGGCCTCCTCGATCTCGGCCGGGAGGTTCTCGACCTGAGCCTCGAGATCGGTCATCTTCGTTTCGCGCTCTTCCACGGCCTCGATGCGCTCGGCCAGGGACTTGGAAACGTCTTCCATGCGGATGCGCTCCTTGCGCTGCCGCTCCTCAGACTCCGCTTCGAACGCCGTGCGTGCGCGGTCGTTGCGCTGCTGCCGATCGTAATCGTGCTGCTCCTGTTCGCGAGCCCACGCTTCGTCGCGCTCGGCCTGCTCGTCCTGCCACTCCTTGCGGCGCTTCCGAGACTTGTCCTTCGCGTCTTCCTCGGCCTCGTCGACCTTCTTCTTGATCTCGTCGAGGGTGTCTGCCTGAACCTCGATGTCGTGGATGTCCGCCAACTCCTCTTTCCGCGCCCCAATGGCCGTTTCCAGATTGCGAAGCTCCTCGATTTTCTCGGTCATGGTGACGCCAAGCGCGGCCAACGTACCTTGCACGTTGGTCTGTACAGTTCCGACCTGGTCAAGCACTTTCTTGACGTCGGATTCCGACACGGCCTTGAGAGCCGCGTCCACGTCGGTTTTCTTGCGACGTGTTGCTGCCATGCAACATTCTCCTATAGAGACGAAAAAAGGCGCCCGACGTGGGCGCCTAAAATGGGGGAGACAGGATTCGAACCTGCGGTCTTCGGCGTATGAAACCGACGGGGACGGCCGCTCCCCTACTCCCCGATATGTTCTGTTACTCTACCCGCGATCTTTGTCGTCGTCAAGCGTCTTTCGGGCAGATTTGGGCACCATAGCCATGAAATTCTCGATGCGCCCGAGTATGCCTTTGATATGGCCAGCCTGCTCGAGCGTGACATTGTGGATGGTCTCCCAGCGTGCGATGCCACGCAGCTCCTTAACGGCGTTCATCGACTCGTAGACGAATCTGTCGGCCTCCTTCTCGATAGGGATATAGGCCAGCAAGGATTCGAGATCGTCGAGTTTTTGTAGGGCTACGGCGCACAGCTTGGCCATTTTCTTGGCATTCATCGCTCACCTCCAATCACCGTGAGTTGGCGTCGGGAAGAACGACATCGTTCGATTTGCTTATTCCACCAAGAGTCTATGATGAACCACCCAATGTCTCCATTATATTCGCATTCGCAGTCGAGCGCATTGCCCATTTTGAATGCGTCGGTGACCTTGCCCGGGTCCGCAAGCGCTAAATTTCGTTTGAGAAGCGCGTGGTCCAGGACCGTTCGGGACAGGAAAACACCAGGAGCGCGGTCCGCCTCGGCTATCCGTATGATCGTTGGCATCTTGTACTTATGTGCTTCTTCGGCGTGGCAGAAGCGCACCGCGCCGTCTTCGATGAAGCTGTACAGCAGTTGCACAAGCTGGCCGGCCCGACACGTTTCTGAGTCGGAACCGTCGTCGATCAGACGCACACCTTCGTGTACCACCTGCGGATCACCCAGCCTGGACATCATCTCGGTCATGCTATCAGCGACACCATAAATGTGCTCGCGACACCCGGCCAGGCGCAACTTGTCCACGCACAACCACTTGAGCCACAGCGGCAATACCAGCGGGCCGTACATACTGATTTCGGGACCAGGCTGTATCGGACTTTCGTCCTGGATGAAGCGCCAGGCGTCCAGCGTACCCGCCAGCCGCGCCCATGGCTCCGTCATATGGACGATCGTATTGCGCGTGTAGTCGCCGTTGAACAGTGTGCTCATCAGGCGCCGCGACGCTGCGCTGGCGTCGAGGTTGAGGATCAGTGGCCAGTTGTGCTGCTGCAGGATATCCTCGATCTTGTGGGCCGTACGGGTGCTATCCATGCTCTTGTGCCCACCGATACGAAACTCTTGACAACCACTTGCCCGGGCGCTCGCACGCCCAACCATCAGCGCTCCGTGTCCAATCAGTCCGAGTCCGGATATTCTCCGGCCCGTCGCGGGTGCTACTATGTTTGCACCAAGGCAGACCGTGGACGCCCAGAACAAGCGGTTTGCAGGCGTATCGCGCAATAACGGCACGATTTTCGATGGGGTAGCGGGAGCGCCCAGGTTTTTGCCTGGCGCCCACTCATCAACGACGTGTGAGGGATCGTCGACGACTTCGCCACCTACGTGTATCGAAAACTGCGGTAGCGCGAAACAAGAATCCTTCGGTTTCCATCCGAATTTTCCGTCCTCCTTGATTACTTCTGGCTCGTGGAATTGCCGCGCGATGTCTAGCAGATATGCGTTCCACCCGCGCTTAACAACCACCAGCTTACCTGCGGCGGCGAGCAGCTTCTTGCGAAGCCAAACGCCTGGGTTTTTGTCGATGGTGTCCATTGCTTCCTGGAATGGATACTCATCACCCTTATATAGAATGCGGCCGTTGCAGTACACATCAGCGTCCGGGTCGTCAGTGCATAACACCTTCTCGATCCTGATGATCGCGTTGGAGATGCACTCGCTCGCCTCAGACTTGACCGACATGTACCAACCTTCGTCCGACTCTATAACCTCTTTGCCGTTGATCCGTGCTGTACCAACCAGCCGGACCCTACGTTTGTTACGATCGATTAGCTGTTTGATATCGTCTGCGCACGTGGCGACGAACGACTGCATTTGCTCTGGGGCAATCTCCAACCGGCCCAGCAGGGCCACAGCCTTGTCTTCTGGCAGCGTGCGCAAGGCGTGCTCCAGCGAGGCTGTCCAGTGTACGGCGTTCTTGTGAATCAAGTTCAGCCATACGTGCGGAGGCTTACGTCCCAGATATGTAGGTGTCTTGCTGATGCAGATCATCCCGTCGGCACGGGCTGCCATGTTGAACAGGTCTGCCGTCAGCGTAGCGCCCCAGAACGTGAAGTGCTTGTCCGGCCGCGTACGCCAGATGTCGTGTGCGACCAGCTCGCAGAGGCGTGTGATGCGCTTCACCTTGGCGTTGTACGTCCCCACCACAGGTAGGGGGAGATCTGACTCCCGCATGTGCCGTGCCTGCAGCTTCAGCGCATGGACCGGGTCGTTGAACACGAAGATACGGTCACCGAAACGATCCCGGTGTGCAGTCTGCGAATCCAGCACGTCGTACATACACAGACCAGACTCCACTTGCGGCCTGTTCGACCCCTCGCCGTCGATAATGTGGTAGGCGTAGTCCGTGTCGCGCCTGCCCTGCCGCCCGATGAATAGCCAGCCCGAGCATTGCCCGGGCAGCGTATGGAACGGAATGGTAAGCACGTCACGCCAGCCTTTGCCCTTGAAGAATCGTGCGCCCTTCTTCATCTTGTGCCAGTCGTCGTGCGGTTTGAAGAAGGTCTGGTAGACCCTGAGCCGGTCAGCCCCGCCCATAAACCGGCCCATACGTTTCGGCCAGTAGGGCTTCAGCTGGTCCGCTGGCAGCCCTGTTTGCTGCAATATGAAGTTGACCTTCACGTGCCCCTCGCTGATAGCCTCGCGAGCATCGTCGAGCAGCTTGACGCAGTTCTCCTGCATCCCGAGCACCTGCTTCTCGTACTTCGCCACGAACTCTGGCGCAGACCGTTCTTCAGGGATCGTACAGCCCGCGGTCACAAGCTTGCGCACCGCCAGCTGTATGGAGCAGTCCCAGTGGCTTGCTGCCAGTGATATCATGTCCCCTTTGGAATGACAGTCGGGACAGTGGTGCCAATTACCGCCGAACCTGGTATCATTGAATACAGTCAACCGGCGCCCGTGGCACAACGGGCATTCGGTCAACAGCGGTATAGGTCCCTCGCGCGTCGTGACGCCTAATAGCGGCAGCACTTGATGGTAGTCGACGTGGCTGTTTAGCGATCTGCGCTTCTGGGACATCACAACCTCCGGTACAGGAACCTGAACTATGTCTACCGTACACGATCAGACCGTCGATTTGAATGGCCAAGAGCTGCATCGCATCCTCTCTATCTACCCGCTCCCGGACTTCGTGAAGAACGCGAGCCGGCAGGATGTTTGCGGTGACGACACGCTCCCGCCACATCTGTTTGCCGATATTACTCGTCGGCGCTACCCGATCCACTCTGGCCCGGCCACCGTCATCTCGTCCGTGTTCTTCCAGGAGAAGAAGGCCGCGATGAACCCGCATCAGGCCGCCCTGATCGAGAGCAAACTGGACAAGGCCGCCGAATACTTCAAGGTGGGCGGCTACATCCGCCGGCTTACCGAGAAGGTCGCTGAGGCCGCCACGTATGACGAGACTGCGCTACAGGATGGAACATTCGCCATCGTGTTCGAGCGCGCTGACGGGACCAAGGAGCGCCACTACCCGATGCGCAACGTCCCGGAAGTGAAGACAGCGGCCGTCTGGTTGCGCGACCACCGCGACGAGCTGCCCTTCGAGGACCGTCGGCAGATCGCCAACAAGATCCTCGAGAAGGCTGCAGAGTTCGGCGCAGGGTTGCCCGAGCACCGATACATGCTGGAGAAAACGGCTGGTCTCGGCGCGTGCTCCGGGAAAGACGCAGCCAAACTGATCCGCACGCGTATTTTCGCTGCAGGCAGCACGCACCGGCCGAGCCAGGTCCAGCAGGAGCTGGAGAAGCTGGCCAAGCTGTGCGAGGAGAGCCCGCAGGCTATTCATCATTTCTCCTCCCTGACGAAGATCGCGTCGATCGTGGATCAGTTCGACCACGAGCACGGCCTTCAGGGCAAGTACGATGACGTCATCGAGCGCCCGGAGGATGTGTTGTTCGCCGTCACCGCAAAGGCAGCGGCTGATGTCGACGATGACATCGTTGGGAACGTGCTGACCGGCAACTACTACAAGAAGGCCGATCTGCAGACCCTTCCGATCAGGGACCTGGCCGACAACCTGGGCGACGATTTCGCACAGGAAGTCAGCACGGCAGGCGCCTGGGTCGACATCGAGAAGCTGGCGAGCATCGTGCCGACGCTGCCGCTCGGAGACGCCGAGCTGTTCGACGAGGTCGCATCCGCGGCTGGCGTAACGCCGTTCGCCACGAAGTCAGCCTCCGTCGGAATGTCGATCTCGGCAGCAGAGCAGATCGCTATGAGCAACCAGCACAAGGCTGCGCCTGGTAGCCTGTGGGCACGCGCCAAGCGCTAATCGTCCTCGACGGCTGATCCGTACTCAACGCGGGGCTCGGCGAATTGGATTCGGGACATTGTGGCGCGCCGCATAAGCTCGCCGATAGCCTCTATCCAGTCGGCCTCGCTTGGCTCGCCCGGCATCTCCACTGGGCCGATGCAGTTGTACGTATGCGCGTAGCAGTCGTCGATGTGCGCCTGGGCCTCCTCCTCCGTATCGAACGTCGAAGGATACCATTCGGTCGACGCACCGCCTTGTTGCACTACGATGTAGATATGGTCACTCATAATTTCAACCTCTCATCGCGGACAGTGGGCGCTGGAGGCACACGATGGCACGGCGAGGCCTCTATGGCCTTCATATTGGCCAGCTTCTCCTCCAGCTTTTTGATCACATGATCAATATGTTCACGGCACATCCGTGCGCACTCTTCCTCAGAGGTGCACCACTTGTTCGCACCCTTATACATGCGGGTCACGCCGCCGCGTTCCTTTAGGAACAGGCAGTGCTTCGTCTCGTGGTCCAAGTGGTACACCTCTACGCGCGGCGCACCCATGTGCGACGCATACATGACGTAGATGCGGGTCGGTTCGTCAGTCGTACTCGTCGTCGAAGTCATCCTCGTCCTCGTCGTCGAAGTCGTCGTCCCAATCGTCGTCGAAGTCGTCGTCTTCGTCGTCGTCCCAGTCGTCATCATCATCGTCCGGGTCCACGTCGAAGTCGTCCTCTAGCTCGAAGTCGTCGTCAAGCCTCGGGGACGTTGTGGGTGGGTCTAGGGTCATCGGCATTTTGAATCTCCTTGAATTCCCTGGGCAGCCTGGCAAAGGTTCGGAGCGCGAATAACACCAACAGCGCCAAGGCCGTGTGTGTACACGTCTTGTCGCTGCCCGCAATCCACAAACCGACCTGAACACCAAACAACCCAATCGTTGCCAGAATGAGCAGCAGGGACTGTATGACAGGCACCGTACATAGCTCACCGATTATCGAAAGCGTTTTCGGGGGCTGCATGGCGCCCTCCTTACGAATCAGAGATGAACCCGCGATGCTCGTGGAGCATCTCGGTCACGGGTAGTATTTCTTCAAGACCAGCCAGTTGGCGCTTCATCCTGCGGTCGTAGAGTACCACGTTCACAGCAGCTGCCAGGTTCAGGCAGTGGGCGGCCGGTATGGCCAGGAACCGGTGACAATGACGCAGAGTGACAGAACCTAGGCTGCCGTCCTCCGGACCGAACACGTAGAGCGCGTTCTCCGGATGTTCAAAGGTCGTAAGCAGCTCGGACGACTTGTTCAGCTCGACAGCCACTGGCGTAACATCGCCGTTGTACCTGTCGAAGAACCGGTCATCGTTGATGATCTGTACGTCCTTGTAGCCTTTCATGCGCTCTTCGCGCGGAAGGCGATAACCCTCATGCGGCTCAAGGGGCACACGGTCCCCTGTGAACCACAATTGGGTTGCGCCAAAACAGGAGCACGCACGAAGCGTGGATCCCACGTTATGCGGAAACTTCGGCCGGATCAGCGCAACTGCCGGCGTCACTCCCTTCGGAGGGCGCTTCATCGTTTACCTCGTTGTCCGTGGTGGCCATGGCCGCAACAGCTCGGCCTTCCTGCTCAAGCTGCGCCCGCTCCGTTGCCGACAACGGGGTGTGTACTGGCAGCGTGCACGCCGCATCGATCAGCTGAATCGCCAACCTGACGTTCTCATCGACGGGCGGGTTGCATCCGGGATGCGTATCACCGGCCATAGCCAACACTGAGAAATGCGACTCTCCGCTCAGCATGTACCGATAAGCGTAGCGGATCGCGTCCACGGCGGCTGGGATCGCCAGCGTCGGCAGCTGTGTGTTGACCAGCGTGCTCCACGGGTATTGGAGCGGCCGGCCGCCTGGTGACAGCAATGTGCGCATGCCGGCAAACGACATGTTACGGCGGGCGTCGCCCTCCCATGGCGCTGTGCGGAACAGCATGTGTGCGGCGATTTTGCCCGGCACACGGATGGCACGCAAAGCAGCCACCGTCTTACCGAGATTCTTGTTCCACGGGTCCGTCGGATGCCGCACGGCGCCGCCAACGTGGATCGACGGCGTGCCTGTGGCGTTTTCAATGTCGGACTGCAAGAAGAACGCCAGGCCGGCCGTAATCTTCACGGTGGTGCGCCCACGGCCGCTGGGCATCAGGCCGTTGATATTATCGAATTTGCCCAACGGCGCGCTATAGACGGGCTGCATGTACCGGATGAACAAATGCTTGCCGAACGACTTCTCCTCGACGTGCGCTAGCGCCCGGCGGCACAACTCCGTAATGTCCGCCTTTGTCTTGGCAGTCTCCAAGCCGGTACGGACGATTTCACCTAGATCCGTCATGGATCTGACCTCCTTATTCGTAGTGAAAACCCGCCGCCCCGAAGGGGCGACGGGCCACCGTGCGGGTTCAGGACACGGATGAGTGTGTTACTGAGTCGCGGGCGCGTGTCGAATGGTTTCGATCGACTCCCGCATCATAGCGGTGTTCATCGTGGCCTGGTTGATCGCCTCGTAAGGCATAATGAAGACCACGTTGTTCTCGCCCTTGGCCATTTCGGTGGAGACGTTTTCCATCACCTCCATCTGGCGCCACGATAAGTACGATGGCGTCAGCGACTTGGCCAAGATACCGTTTTCGTCCGCCTGGGCTTGCGCCCGGATCATACGGACTTTTGCCAATTCCGTTTCTATTCCGGCCCGCCGTTGTGCTTCCGCCATTTCGGCCTCAGCCAGGGCTGCCTTCCGTTGATCTTCCAGCTCGGCATTCTTGATAGCGTTCCGTTGCTGGATAACGACCGGCGGATAGTCGATGTTGGAGACCAACACCGCCGATACGTTCAGCGGGTACTTCAGCGCGGTCAGTCGTTTGCGTACGTCCGCCGATAGATCCGCCTCGATCTTCAATCTGTTAGGCCGGATGTCATCGGTTTCGTACGTGCTAACGATATTGCGCGTTGACGATCGAATGATGTCCCGAACGGTCATCTCGTAGAACTTGTCCAGAGACAGCTCGTGTCCGGCTACCTCAGAGCCGTCTGCTGTCTTAATCGCCGGAACTTTCTCCTTGATGAACTCGATCGAATCTTTGTCGACCTGGAACGACAGCACGGCCTTCGTGTCGACGTCCATGTTGATATCGTCCGTACAGAGAATCTTCAGCGTCTCCTTGTACGACTTCAACTTCTGGTCAACGAAGTACAGCCGATCGCGGCCGTAGGCCTTGTACACGCCCTCGCTGACGATGGTGCTCTCACCGCTTGGGTGGAGGATGATCACCTTCTTTCCAGGAGGCACGACGCTTCCCATGCACCCGGTCAGTGTCATCACGAAACACGCCAACAAGCTAATCAGAATCAACCTCTTCATCGCTCTTCGACTCCTTTCGGTCCTTGAAGAACTGCTCTCGGAAGTCGCCGAGATTTTCCATCTTCTCTTGCTGGATCTCGGTGCCTTCCTTCCGGATCTCCTCCTTGCGGGTCTCCGGGTTATTTTGGCCTTGGAATAGCTGGCCAGGCTCCACCGACTCTTCCAAAGTGCCGGTAGGGTCTTCCTTCGAGCTGGGGATCACCCAGCCCGTCATGACGAACGCCAGTCCCCATAGGATCAGGATCCCTATGAGCACTGGGCCCATCAGACTATGCACCCACTCCCGAATCTGCTCAACGGCCTCGATGGCGTCCTCGTCACCTTCGGCACGTCCGCGCATCCATTTGAGCGCCAGCTTGGTCAGCAATACTGCGATAAGCCAGCACGCCAATAGGATTAGCAGCCCGAACAGCAGGCTAGTCCTTACTTCGACTGGTGGCACGCTTGCCTCCTTTCTTGCGGTCAGTCTTGATACGCCGGTATTCGCGCTGATCGCGCTTCCGCCGTTGGTTATGAAGCAGTCGGCCCGGACGCCCTCCGAGGGCGCGTCGTACAGGATCTGCAAGTTGCTGCCGCATTAGCCACTTGCGCATCGCTGTCCAGGTTCCCCACTTCATTCGTTTGCACTGCTCGCGCAGTGCCCACAGGTCGTCGACAGTCAGCCATTTGTAGTCGTCGGATTTATGGGTTCGATGGGCCTGGATCATTCGGCGGAATGTGCTGGGACGTGCCTGCCGAAACATGTATCGTGCCTCATCCAAATGCCGTAGAACTAGCTTGCTGATGTCGTCGCAACTCTGGCCGATGTCTTCCCAAGGGTACTTCGGCCTGTCTGATTTGAAGACGGCATTGCCTTTCAGCGCCGTCACTATGCCGTTGTTGGGGCACCACCGCCCGACCACGTGCGTAGTTGTGGTCGGCCAAGTCATCATGCCCGGATCGGTCGTCAGCATCTGTAAAGCAACGCCGACGCCGAACGGCTGCGCCCACGAATCCGACAACGTGACGTCGCGCGAGAACGCTGCCGAACTGATGTACTCGGATTTCTCCGGGCAAGCTATCCGGACCACCCCTCCCTCGAAAGGGAGAGGAAAGTCCGGATATGTTGTTCCGTGCAGCTTCAGCGCCAGCTCGTCGGCGGCATCGATAATGTGCTCGTCCACAGACGGCTCGTGGCGTAACCGCCCGGGGTCGTTTTCTCGCACAGCCCTGTTGATTACCCCGGCACGGCCGGTTGGATCACAGCTGTTGACCAGCAAAATTGACATTGTTCGCAGTGCCTTTTCGGTTTGATACCGTTCTCAGCGGGACACACCAAGCATCCATTGATCTTCTTCACGATAGTATCCCGTTTGACCCTGAAAACCAAGTCGCAGTAGTCAGGCACTGATTCGCCGTGTTCGCATTGCATATAGCAAGAGCGGATCCCGTCGACCGGAGGCACACCATCGATGGAGTGCGTGATCTTGTCGCAGGAAAACCACAGGTGGAAGTTGTCCACGTTGGCTAGGTCGATGAGAGCGTCGAGCAGCTTGGCTCGGCGCCATGACCGTGTATATGCATAGAACGTCACGTCTGGGCAGCCTTGCGCGATCTGAATCCACTTGCGGATGTAGGGCGCGCTGTAGAAATCGCCGGCAACGTGTACTCGTAGTATCTTCAACTCCAGCTGTCTGATCTCGTCGATCATCTTCTTCACGAAGTCGGGCTCCTTGGACGCGTCCCAGTTGCGCTGATGCGCAGCAGTGACGTTCGTCATCCGAAAGAACCCATTCGTGGCATAACAGTCAGATTCGCATACCTCGGTTCTACCTGGGCAGGTCTCTACAGCCAGGATAGAGAAGCATGGAACCTCGCCAAGCTTTGAGTTGCCTGGTCGGATCAGCAATAGAATTCTCCTGTACGCACAACGATCTAGTAACGCCGGCGCCGCTCATCGCAGCACCGGCTCCAAGATCAGCGCGACACAGGAGTTGAAGCTTAATACGTGTACTCTAAGGCGGTTGCGGCTACGTCTTCCAGCAGGTCGCTGGCAAACTGCCCGCCGCCGAAACCGGCGACAATCTCATGTCCGCAGCCGGGGCAGCGCCATACGTCACCGTAATGGTAGGTGGCGGGATGCTCACCCATACCCTCGTCTTTTACGAGGAAGTCGTTCTTGGCGCAACGCATGCTGCGCCGACACGGTACACACACGGGCGGGGTCATACCTTCACCCGCTTTCCGAGGCGGATGTTGCGCGGTTGTCGCTCGCTGAAATCGAGCTGCTTGCGCTTGATCTGCGTGTTCTCCGGCGCGAACTCGTCGACCGGTACCATATCCGTGAACTTGCTGGCGCGTGCTTCTTTGCAGTGCCTGCAGTCCCGCGGTTTCGGATTACCCTTACCATCCTTCTTCAAAATAGCCCAGCCGCGACAATCGCAGCTCAGCACTCCATCGTTCCAAAGGATAGTCAGGTATTTCGTCAGGCCGTTGGAGCTCACTGACTCCTTGACCTTCTTCGGGCTTACGCCCCTGGAGCTGCTGCTCCCCGCAGGGAATTTCTTCCCCTTCTTGAACGTCCACTCCAGGTGTTCCGCCATGGAGAATTTCCTCCAGATCTTTCCAACCGGGCATCAGGCTGCCACTGGTTTCTTCGGTCTGTTGCGCAGCTTGATACCGCGGAAGCGTCGTACAGCGTTCGACGACTCTTCAGCGTCGGCAGCCTCGTTGCGCACGCCTTGCAGCCCAGCAGCCAAGGCAGCGCCGATTTCGGCGTCGCCGTTCAGCATCTGGGGCGTGACGTTGTCGAGGCGCTGTCGGCATTCGCGCATGGTCCTGAGCAGTTCAGGTCCGGCCAGGAACTCGAAGCCCTCGACCATCTCGAACGCCTCGCGGACCTGGTTGATCGTACCGTTGCGGATGATACGATCTGGGTCCTTGAGCGCGGCCATGAGGTTGTCGGCGGCGTCCATGAGCACCTGACGCGGCTCGCGGGCCATGTCCTGCAGCATTTCCTGCGTGAACTTGTGCATCTGCTCGCGCGCCTCGTCGACCAGCTCATTGGCCTCGTCGTCGGTGATCTGACGCTCACGCTGCGCCTCGGACTCCTTGAAGTTCTTCAGGGCCGTCAGCGCGTTCTTGATCGCACGTGGCCGCGCCTGCTTCAAGTCGTCGAACTTCTGCGCAGAATCGTTGATAGCGCGCTCGATGTCGCGCATCTGTGTCTCGTTCAGATTGGTGCGCCCGCCAGCCGGTATGATAGCCCAGACGATACCGAACTTATCGGCAACCTCGTCGGAGTCCGGCAGCTTGCCTTGCACCTTCTTGAACAAGTCCTCTTCCAGCTTCTCTTCAAGCGTGGCGAGGATGTCCTCGTAATCCGCGACAAACTCGTCGCGGCATTGCTCCATCTCTGCACGGAGCGCACGTAGGCCCTGGAAGATGTCCTTCGCCCGAGCGACTGGCAACACAGCCATGCCCCTCGCGGCGAATTGAATGGATGCGTGCGACAGCAAAGAGCGCGCACGTCCCTCGAGATTGCCCAGCCGCTTGCGCCATTCCGTGGGCATGAGCTGCCACTGCGGTTTGGTGCGAAACTCCTCGGCTATCTCCTTCTTCTCTTCCTCGGTCTTTCCGTTTCCTTCGACCTTGACCTCTACGATCGCGTCGGCGATCTTGTAGGACATCTTCGGCCAGGAAATGTGTAGCATCACCAGAAATACGTGCCTGGTGATTGCGTCGAGCAGTTGCTCACCCTCAAGTGCCTGTTGATTCTCGTTTGGCATTGTCTCTCAATCTGATCAAACGTGGGTTACGTTCATCTGCGGCTGGTGGTTCAGGAACGTCGAACACCATCTGCGCAAACTCTTCCGGGGAGCACTTTACGTGTTTGACGCCGTCGTCAAGCAACAATATCTCAGTCCCCGACCACTGGTATTCTGTGTCCCAGTGATACGTGATCGCTTGGAAGCGCACAACGCAAGCAGGGTTGATCCAGATACGTTCTGTATCATGTGCTGCCACGTTGCGGCGCAAATGCGCGCTCGTCGTTACCTCAATCTCGACTATGTGCTGCACGGGCATTGTCTCTCAATCTGATCAGCCGCGGCTTACGGTTATCGACGGGCGGCGTTGGCGGATCCGCATACAGCCGCTCCACAAAGACGTAAGGGGTTTCGTTCGTGTACACGTCGCCGAAATCCTTGGTGACGATCTTCGTGCCTTCCCAGCGGAAACGCGTACCCGCATTGAACTCAGCTGCGCCGACCACAATGATCTGCTCGATGTTGAGCCATAGCGCGTAATGCTTACGCTGGACCGCCTTCTCGTCCGGATTCCCAACAGCCACTACTTCGATTAGGCTAATCACGGCTTCGCTTCAGCCAGCGGTAGGTTATGTCTCTTCAGCCAGGCAATCTCAGCATTGATCGCGGCTTTGTACTCGGCAAACGGACCTAAGACTGGCCCGCCGACAGGAGACAGATCAGCCCAGAACAGGTTCGGATCGATAGGGTCGAGGCAGTCCAAGACCCATCGCCGTTGTTCCTGTATCCGGGCGCGCGCCTCCTCAGATAAATCGGCCCAGCTCTCCACGTGCGACGCGCGCCTCGTGGAGAGCTTAGGACCGATGGAGGTACCGTATCTCTCAGAATCTGGGTCTACCAGATGGCGAGATGTACCGTTAGGTTCGACGACGATCTCGACGGTTCTACCCGCCACAGCCGCCACCGCCCTGTTGTGATTTGATTTCGACCTCGTGCGGGTCTTCATACGCGTCAGCGGTAGCCTCTGTCTCCAGGACTTCACCAAAACGCGCCTCGTAACCGGCGGTTGCAAGTCTGCAAGCGCCGCCCTGGAGCCCGAAGGTAGTCGTCTTGGTGACGCCCTTGGGGTCCACAATAACCTCGATACGTGGTCCGTCAGCGGACATATGATCTCCTAATTTTGATCAGGTGAACAAGATTGGCCAGTCCTAGACGGAGTAGCCGCCCTCGCTCGCGCCGCCGTCTTCGGTCTCGTAGCCACCGCCGCCGAGCGGGATGGTGCACTTGATCGAACCGTCGGACAGTCTCTGCTCTTCAAACTCATGGCCTTCAACTTCGGCCTGAGCCTTCGTCGCTTCGACAGCGTAGCCCTGCTTGAGCGAGTCAAGCTCGGACTCCTTGCCCCAGCGGCCGCCGTAGTTGTCGAACACGCATTCGCCGGTGTTCGTATCGATCGTGACCGGGTTTTGCCAGTCTTTCAGCTGCACCTGATGACCGCCCATAGAGGCGCCACGTGCTTTCTGCACACGGCCCAGGTACTTAGCGCCGATACGTTCACAAGCCTTCTTGAGCGTTGCGACGTCCTTGATAGCGGACTTTCTGCGAGTGATATGGCTCACAGTGATCTCCTAGTTAAGTTCGGGTTGCGCGGCGGCTGCGGCTCTTGTTGTCGAGACCTTGCGGCTGGCGCGCGAACGTGTGGTGTCCTGCACTTTCTCGCCGTTTACCGGCTCCGTCTTATCTTGGCAGAACTTGCGGATCGCTGCAATGTCCTCAGCGTTGAGCCGGGCAACCGGGGTGATACCCTTGGCGGCTACCAACAGCTCGTCGATGGTCGGACGTACGGCATCAGCGTCTGGCATCTTGCCTTTCTTGCTGCCACCTGCTTCCCAGGTCGTCATCCGGTCGTCGTAGGCATTGCTACGCGCGGCGATGATGATTTCCTCCAGTTCGGCGCCAGTGAACTCGTCGGTCTTGTTGACCACGCGGCTCAGCGTCTTTTGATAGACGGCTGGATCGATCCCGCGCTTGTTCAGATGAATCTGCAGGATCTCCAGGCGCTCGTCCTTATCCGGCAGATCGGTGGACCAAACGCAGTCGAAGCGGCCGGCGCGCAGAAGCTCACCAGGTACGCCCGTCGTGCGGTTCATCGTCACCATGACGAATACACGGTTGTCGGAGTCGACGCCCATGTCCCGCTCGGATAGCCAGTTCAGGAAGTAGCTCAGCACGCGCGAGGCCACACCGCTGTCTGCGGCCTGATTCTCATGCGCACCACCGAACGCCTTGTCGATCTCGTCGACCATGAGCAAGGCGTTGGGCATGGCGGCTACCATCTGGAGCGCTGTCCTGATCTTGGCCTCGGAACCGCCGACGTACTTGTCGAACATAGATCCGATGTCCATAAGCACCAGGTCCAGCCCCATCAGCTTGGCTGCTGCCTTGGCTACGAGCGTCTTGCCGGTACCAGGCGGACCGATTAGCACCGAGCCGCGAGGCTTCTCCATGTTGAGCGATTCGGCGTGCCTGGTGTAGGCACGACTACGACAGCGCAGCCACTCCAAGAAGTTCTTGAAGCCGCCGATGACGCCCTTGCCGGGGATCGAGGCGTTGGGGATGTAGGTCAGCCCCTCCACCTTGCGGATGACCTTCGCCTTCTCTGCGGCGATGATATCCATGATCTCGTCGGTGATGCCGCCGCAGGTCGCGATGGCGTAGGCAAAGATACGCTGCGCTTCTTCGGCAGTACAGCCGAGCAGCGAACGTGTGATCTTCTCTTCCATGTCCTCGTCGCACGCAGCGCCCTTCGACCCCTTGTTGCCCTTCTGGACAGAGTCGAGGATGAAGTCCACCACGTCGGCCTTCATCTCGTCGTAGCGCGGCAGCTGGAAGTCGATGACGTCACAATACTCCGAGATATCGGGGTGCGGCGTCGGCGTAGTTGCGATGATCACGATCGGGCGCGTGGTCTTGTCGTTGCTCAGCGCGTTGGAGATACAAAGCTCGGCCAACGTGCGCCGTAGCGCCAGATTACTCGGGCCACCGCCATTGAGATACGATCCAAGATCCTTCATTAAGACTAGGCCATGGCTGGCGATCTTGTCCCTGACGGACATCAGTGCCTTAACGGGGTCAGTAAGCTTGGCATCCCAGCTGGCGCCTGCAACGCAGTTCCAACTGTACCAGCGCAGATCGGTATCGCTCTGTTCGGTGTAAGCGTGGGCGATGCTCTTGAGCGTGCGTTCGGCACGGCCCTCATCGCCGGACAAGTACACCCAGATCACGCTGGACCCGGAGTCGATCTTGTCCATAAACGATTGTGTAAAGCTAGGCATCCTCTGTCTTCTTTCTGAGTCGGATGAATCGTGCTAGCCTGTTTTCTGCACGCGGCAGCTTGTGCCGCTTCTTCGCCTTCTTCGCCGTATCGGCGTTGGCGATCTCGTTAAGGACGCGCTCCACGTCTTCCGGCGTTGTGCCGCGGAAGTCGTAGAACCGGTCCATGTAATTGACCGCGGTCTCGTAGTGGTTGCCTATGAGGATCTCGGTCAATGATCTATCTTCCGACGCGTTGGTGGCGCTCCTGCGGCGCATGCCGAGGCGCACCAGCACTGCGTATTGCCAACCCTTGGTATGGCGCTCGTCTCGCACGGCTTGCTGTACGTTCTCGCAGACCTGCAAGATCTCGTCGAGTTCCGCGTCGCCGACATGCTCTAGGTCCCGGTTAGGTACCCAGACAGCCAGCTCTTTCAGCGTGTCGTGCAAATCGCCACCGGTGTGCGGCGTCGGCTCAGCGATCGCGTCGCTCAGCGTAGTCACAACCTCGTCGTAGTTGGTGCCGGTCGAGCTGGCGACGCGGTCGGCCCAGCTACGGAACGATCGCCGTATGGTATCGGTAGTCAGTGTAACGATGTCGCCGGTGGCCGCGCTCGCGATCTCTTGGAAGTGTGCTAACGCCCCCACATAGGCATCACGTTGAAGGACATCGGCTGCGTCGAGCGCCGCCATGTCGTCGTGTATTGCAAGCTGGGCCTCGGTGCATGCACGCACTACGCGCTGCGCCCTGGACAACACAGTCCACCCGTCAAGGTAGTTGCGCATGATACGATGCCAGCCAGGCTGCCGTACAAGTGGCGGCGTGTTGGTCTGGTACCAGATGTCGTCAGGGAGATAGACATACACGTGCACTCGCTCGGTGCCGCCTCGCGCCTTAATACAAATCAGGCAGACGGTACCGGGACGGACAGCAGACTGCCCGTCTCTGATCTCCAGGTAATCCCCGGCGAACATGCGAATGTTGTGTGCGTTCTGGACCACACGATCTACGCGGCGTGCCCACTGTACAGCGGCGCCGCCCGGTATCTGGGTCCTGCGTGGGACTGAGTATGACGTAGGCGCACCTGCGTCGTCCTGTGCACCAAACAACCCGGACGGCAACGGTGGCTGTCCGGGTCGTGGTGTGCGCGCGCTAGCGTCGGGATGGGGCTGTGGCGGTCTGGACGAATAATCCCGACCGGTGCCCCGCCTCGCTATTGGCATTAGACTGGTTTGAGCTCGTCGCTCTTTTCCTCCGTGCGTTTGAGCGCCGCCAGCATGTTCTTGACCGAATCCTTGGCGTCGCCGACCTGCAACGGTGTCTCGTCAAGCAGGGTGAGGATCGTCCGCAGACGTGCCTTCACCATCTGGTTGATCTCTTCCGTCTTGGCCGCCTCGACGTCGTAGATGGCCGCGAACATCTGCGGGTCATCAGAGAACGTGTTCTGTACCTCCGCCCACACATCCTTGGGCAGGATGCCGAGCTGGAGCACGTCGGGTGGGCGCATAATGCCCTCGTCCTTGAGAGCGAACCCGATGTACTCCACGATCTTGTGGTCGAAAGGCTCTTCGTCTTGTGGGTCCGGTGGCCAAAGCAGAAGGGCCTCCGTGATACCCCAAGCTACTTCACCGGCGTCGGCCGGATCCCAGGTCTCGAGATCCAGCGTGCCGTTGTACAACGTATTGCAGAGACGGACAAACGTGGGCAGGTCTCTGTAGAACCCGTCACTTGTCACTATCTCCACGGCGGCCATAAGTCTGTTCAAAGAGGCGGGAGGCAGCTTGGCTCCGGCCATCTCCTCCAGCTCCATCCTTACCGTCGCCGGGTCCCACGTAAGTAGTTCCTCGCTCAAAAGGTCTACGGCCAGGACTAGGAGTACGGTTGCGGGGGTGTTCCCGTCCAGGATTATTTCTTTGACTTTGGGCGTTAGCGCCATCTTTGGCCTCCCGTTGTACGCGCAGCCATGCAAGCTGCACCGGTATCGCCAGATTGTACGAGACACCCTCAAAGGTCAGCGGACTGCCGTCGACCATCTGGCATTGCTGCAGGTCGTAGTAATCCGTTTCTCCTGCAATTTGCACCAGTTTGCGGTCGGCAATGGCCAAGATCTGGGGCGTCAGCTCTTCCTTGATAACGAGCTGGCGTTCCCAATATTCGGCACGCTCTAGTAACTGCTTGGAGAACAGCTGGATCACAACCATCATACCATCACCCGATATGATACCGCGAGGCACGATGGCGCTGTAGCTCCAAATTACGGCTGCGCGGGAGAATGGGATCTCCATCTTCGGGTTGAGGCCGCCTACCGGCACCCCGTCCCCGCGCAACGAGTTCAGAATTGATTGCACTGCCAGCATCCGCTGACGAATGTACGGATCGGCAGCGACGACCTGTTCTAACGTAAGCGCCACTAGAATCTCTGCGCAAACATGAACTCTGTGCGGAAGCCCTGCACCGGCACGGTCTGGTCCAGCGCCGCAGCGCCTTCCAACATCTCGCCGTCCTCGCCGAGCGGACCTGTGACCGGCTGATCGCACATACCGCCTGCGCCGAATCCGGCCGCGGCTGCCGCGTCGCGCGCTAGCGTTCGCGCCTCTGCGCTGTCCACGTCACCGCGTGTGGCTCCGTCGACGACGATCTTGAGCTTATCGACCCCGCCACCGCTTACGATACCGCTTCTTTCCTCATTAACCTGCATGAAAATGCTCCTTCGACCTACTGGGTGCGCTCCTGGACCATCCAGGGCGGCTACGACAGTATGCCGACTGTTGGGTGAATTTTCAATAGGTAAGAAAAGGGAGGCCCACTGGCCCACCCTTCTCATTCCCCTTATTCGCTGAAGATCTGATGGTAGAAGTATGGTTAATACCAAGCTCTGACCATTAGATCCTCAGCTTAGGTTACGGCTGCCTCCTGGGCGGCCACGGCATACGCGGTTTCCGCGTCATCGCGTATGTCTACAGGCTTCTTGCCCTTGGGGGCTGCACGACGACCGTTGTAGTCCGCTTTCATCAAGCCCTCGCACTGGTTGTCGCCAGCGCAGACCTTGATAGGCACGAACTTGCCATGCTCTCTGGTGATTTCCATGTGCACCAGGCGCCGGTCCTCGTTCCGATGTGTGCAGTGTTCCCATTCACAGCGCCCTCGAGAATCGAAGGCACGTGATTCCTGTGCTGGTTTCTTTTGACGGGGCTGCTGCGGTATGGCCTTGGCGATGATAGCCTTCAGGGCCACCAGTTGGTGGTCCAGCGTATCTTGCGCCGCTGTAGCCAGTGCAGCATTCCGCTCGCGCTCGTCAGCCAGCTGCTGTCGAACTTCCGCCAATTCGTCTTTGAGCGACGCTTCCGACGCGGTCAGGCGCTCCACACGTGCCAGCAATTTTGCTGCGTCCGTGTCGACGTCCTGATGCAGATCGAGAATACGAGCGACTGCGCCTTGCACGAGAGTGCCGCGCTTGCGCAGTTTGATCTCGTCCTCCTCGTACTCGTCGAGCATTCGCTCGAGCTTGGTAGCCGCATCGCCGCGCATGGTGACTTCTAGATCTACCATCTTATCGGCGTTATGCGGGTGGGCTGCTCGTGCTGGGATTTTCAGCAAGAGCGGCTTCCAATCGTATGCCCAGCGACAGACGTACGCCATCCAAACGGCGATGCCTACACTGGTCATGGTACACGCACGGACGTTGGCGTTGCCAACGAAGTACATGGCTGCGACCATTGCGATGATGGCCGCTCCGGCGATTGCCGGATAAAGGTAACGCTGGTACATGGACTTACCTCCTTATGTACCTAACCCGTTGAACCCAGCCGCCAGTTACATCCGGCGACTTCCTGCAGCAAAAATGAGAGACGCCGCCACCCTGTCAGAGTCGTAATGCTCTAAGGCAACCTACCTCGCATCTCTGCGACGTTGGCTATTGGACGATGCGTCATGGCGGCATCTCTCGTAGTCACGGCCCTTGCTGAAGAGGCCGCAAATGGAGTGCAAAAGAAAACGGCAGCGCCCGAAGTGGACGCTGCCGCTCGAAAGAAACTTTCCCCATCACTCGGGAGAGGACTCGCCTGGATTCGAACCAGGGACCACTGGATTAAATTCGATAACGCTTACCGCTCGGCCCTGTAAGGCGTGGGTAGTTGATAAACGAGTCTTCCGGTGCTCTTCCAACTGAGCTACGAGTCCTTAAAAGTGGGCGTGTTTGTAGCGGTCGAGGGAGCGATTGCCCTAAACAATAACCCTCTGTTGCAATCCGGCCCACAAGCTGGGGAGGTAGGAATCGAACCTACGCCTCGCGTTTTCAAGACGGTAACGCATTCCGTCCGGCCCTAAAAGGGCGTGTAATTGGCATGCGCGTTTTCACGTGCTTCCAGTTACACCACTCCCCAATTGACAACGCCAAGATCCTAAAGTAAGGGCGTGTGAATGACTGCGGATATTGGCGTTGTCATGGTACGATAATCCGCGGCCTCCGGCCCTAGTACGTTGGTTTCACTGAAAACGGGCGTGTTTGGTGTCTGTAGAGGGGTGGATTGGTTGTTGGTAATCAATAACCCTCAGTCGACGTCCGGCCCGAAGGGCCCGAGGCGGCGGTGAAACCGCCACGGGCATGTGGACAGTATAGCCCACGTGGCGGTCCTAGTACAAGGATGCCAAGGCGGGGCCGCTGGATTCGATCCTAGGATCACGTTCGCTGGTAAGAGCGTCTGCTTTCCACGGCCCCAAATGGACGCACCAGTTTGCAGTCCTGGTGCGCCCGTGTTTTGGGCATGACTTGGTCCCTCCTCCTTTCGGCACGAGTATAACCATTTCATGCGATAACCGACCAGCACAAATCCGGCCCCGCTATGAGTCCGGGGTTTGGCGTTGCTTCGGCCATACTGGCAGCCCGCAACTACCCCGGGGGGCGTGCAAGGATGCGCAAATACGCACCCAACGGCAGTCGGAGTTGCTGCTCCTGAGAGCAGCTCAGTACCACTCTATAATGCCTCCAAATGTGTCATTTTTCAATGCCATTTCAGCCGGAGACGACGCGCGCGAGTGGCTAGTTACGCGCGAAATCGGCGATGACTGCTGGCACGCTGGCGTTGAGACCCACAACGTCCAGCATATCCATGTCATCAGGGACAGCGATCGAGAAGCCGTTGCTGGCAAACGCGACCACGACAAGCTTCGCACGGATGCCCATGGCGTCACGATACTGTTGTAACGCCTGGTGCGGATGCGGGTTAGCGCCGTACGCGCTTCCCGTCTCGTTGTCCGTGTACACGGCGAAGACATCCACTGGAATCTTCTTCTCCAGGGCGTACTTCATAGGCAACGCACAGTCGGTGCTACCCATCGTGTGCGCGAACATCGTGTCAACGACGACATCCAAAGGCGTGTCCGCAGATAGCGGAGCAACCTTTCTATGGCGATCGCGACCGTACGCGTAGCGATTCGTAGCCGTGCCGCCCTTGCACAGGTCGACAAACGTGTCGGCGAAGCCGTGGCAGTACCACCGCTGCTCCGTACGCATCGTCACCATGGCCATGGCGCCTGCCGCTTGCGCGCAGGTGAGCAACGTGCCAGCGCATGAGCTACTCATCGACCCGCTGACGTCCAGTCCGAGAAGCCAACGCTTACCCGTCGGCTCCACGTTCTTGAACGACAGGTCAAACGCTTTGTCGAGCGCTGTCCCGACCTGAGGCACGGGGCTCCAGGTCAGTTTCCCTCTCACGCCGTGACCCGCCTTGTACGTGGTTAGGGCCAGCAAGACCGAGACAGGATGGACGCGCGCCTTCTGGATGAGTTCCTGATTGAGCAAGCGTTCGCAGACAGTCTGCGCCGCGTTGCTCATCGGCCCGATGAGGCCGATGTTGGTCATCTTGCCGAGGTTGCGCACCATTGCGCCCATCGGCATCTTGTGCAGCAACGCCTCCCAGACCTTGGGAGAGTTCAGGAACTGGGTCGGAATGCACTCGCGGACGAGATCGTACTCCTCGATGAGTTTGACGATCTCGTCTGGCGACGTGGCGCGCTTCGCATGCGTTACGGCCGCAAGCAGTTGCCGGTGGGGTTTCTCGTCTGTCAGCCAGTTGCTGAACCCAGCGCCAGCGCGGACCGTCTCGTACAACCGCGTGCGATCACCGAGGTCGAAGTCTGCGGGCTTGTCGTCCAGATTCACCAGCTTACCGATCGAGTACGAGATGACTTCACGAAGATCGGGATCGTTCGTGGTGGCGTGCGAGCGCCGGAGCGCATCAGCGTGCGTTTCGCCCTCGCGCTGCTGATACTTAGTCACCTGGTACGCAAGCGCGCGTGCGTCCTTCTGCAGGTACCACGCGGCCACGGCGTCTCGAAGCGTACGCCCCCAGCCTCGAAACTCCTCCACGTCGGCAAGGAAGGCGAACAACTGCGTGCCCGTTCGGCATACCTTCGGTATGGCCGCTAGCGCACACTTGCGTACTTCCTTGTCTTTGTGCCCGGACAGGTATGCCAGGCTGAACGTGATCGGCGCGATCTTTGGCGCAAGTCCCGATACGCTCATGGCGGTGATGATGCTGACCAGCTTTTCGTGGTCTTCGGCGGCGCATTCATCGATCACCTTGACGTTGTCTCGTGTGAGTTTCTGTTCCTTGATGTAGTACGTGCCGCCTTCGGCACCAAGAACCAGAAAACGGTCAAGCCGATCCCACTTGTCAGCCTGGAAGCTGAATCCACCAGCGGAATTCTTGACTTGTCTCTCGTCGGCCTGCACGGTTTGTGGTGTGTTCCGACGACTGGTGTGTTGAGCGTATTTGCTCATACTCTGACCCTCCTTGAGGATGTGTTTCAGCGCAGTCGTTGCGCCGTAAAGAAAAACAGGGCTCCTGGCGGGCGCCAGGAGCCCTGTACGCTACTCCGAGATCATGCCAACGACGTCGGCGAGGCTGTTCGCAAAGAACAACTCCGCCTGTGTCGCGCACTCTCCTTTGCAGGTCCATTGCCCTTCGCGCGTCGCCACTGACTTGTTGTTATCTGCAGGAATAGGGGCCTGGCAGATGAAACAGCGGGTCATAAGCGTGCCGGCGGGCGTGATAGTCGCTTCAGTGATGGGCATTTCTCACTCCGCGGAAACGGACAGGTGAAAGAGGAAAATTCGTGCATTACCAACTCCAGGAATGCTGCGATGACAGCGAGCTGTTTACCTGGGACCTCAGCGAGGTCGGGGTGGTCTGGCCATACGCCATTGACGTGCATCGCATTACACATTGCGCAGTGTGCCTTGTCCGTCCGTTCTTCAAACGCAGCACACTCAAGAGTACAACTAGGGAACTCACCGCAATGCCACCCGTACATGGAGCCGATAAACCTGGTACGATCCGACATAGCTACCTCCATGCTTATCGGAATGATTGTCCCCGACCCGGAGGCCGGGAATGCCGCGGGTCTAAACGGCATCAAGTAATAATGCCAGGAAAGAAGGCGTTGTTCACACTAGACAACGCGGCGCTGGACAGCCTTAGATTTGTCGCGCCATTGGATTTTCAGACCCGTGCAACCAAGACGCTCCTTGAGCGCAGCCTGTTGCTCCTCGGGCATTGCCATGATGGCCTGTTTGATCGCGGCGTAGTTGAGCGCACCCTGCGCACGCTTGCGTATCTTCGTACGCCGCCGACGGCTACCACAGCCGCCGCAGCGCTTCGGCGGCTGCGATTTCACGGGCGCAGTCAGGCGCGGCGGGTTGGCGACGCACGGAAACTCCTTGAATGCCGGATCATCGACCATGCGATCGATCAGCTGCTGAGATACCAAGAGTATGCGCGCCATGCTGAGCCTACGTGGATACCGCGACGTAAGGCGCTGCAGCCTGCAGCTCCTGTCCGTCTTTGACAGTTTGCACCAGTTCGTCGACCTGCGTCTTGATCAAGTCCCAGATCGCGTTCGCAATCGTCTCGCTGTCGACCACCAGGTCGATGTAATGCAAGCGGAAGCCTGCTGGACTGGTGTCGTCCTCGGGCTCGCCGATGGGTAGTTCTTCCAGGTCGGGCCAGGAACAGACTCCAGAGAAGAAACTCTCGAGCTGGCCCTGCAAATTGAGCGGTTTCTGGTAGTAGCGGAAGATCTCGCGGTCGATTCCGCACGGTTCGGAGGCCTCGATGCGGATACGAAAGCCCACATGCGTCCCGATGACGTAGTCAACCTGGAATTGAGGCGTGAGTGTGACCCGGATATTGGCGCCACAACTGCTTGAGCTTGAGTCTGCCATCCTGACCTCCGTGTCAAAGCGCTATTACAGCAGGCTTCCAGCATTATACAGCAACTCGTCTGCCTTTCGAAACTCCTCCTGGCTTCCATCCGGGCATGCCTGTATGCAGTTCATTCAGCCCTCTGCGGCCCACGCTCGACGTGTTCACGTGTGACTTACGGTGGTTCCACGCCGCGGTGCGGTAACCTTGCTGCCACAGCTGCAGTCCGACCGTGTAATCGCCTCCGTTGTGCCCGATATCGGGGTCTGGGATCATAGCTTCGCGCATAGCGGCTGTTTCGAGCGCCCAGAAGCCACCTGCAGCGAAGAAAACGTGCTGCGCATTGGGCGCTTCGGTCTTCTGCTTCGTCTGGAGCTGCCGGCCACGCCACCACGGGCGCTTCTTGGCCCATGCCAATTGCGCTGGATTCATGGTCCAGAAGCGCAAATCGCCGACCATGCGCGCCTTTTTCACGTATTCGTTGATGATTTTGGACGCCAGATGCGGATACCAGTCCGCATCGCGGTTCGCGATCGAGTCATCGTCGAACCAGACGATCCATTTCGTGTCGATCGGGTTGTTTTCATCCCAGAACAGCTGGCGCATGGCCGGATATTTCTTCCGGTTGTCGTCGTTCAGGATCAGCGTGTGCAGTTGACCCTCGTCGCGGAGGTCTTCGAGCCACTTTCGCGTCGACATGCACACCTGATTCGTTGCAATACGGATGTCGCGGCGCGCTGGAGACGTCGTTTTGAGGATACTGCCCAGGCAAGCGCGGTGCATATCCGGATAATCGCCGTACATCAGGATGCAAATGGTCATTTTGCCGCCAATTATCACGTGATCGAGCACATTATCGACCGCGCGCTTCCCTCTGCCCTTTTTCGCCTTCCGTTCGCCCTGAAAAGCGTGCAAGAGCGCCGGCACATCGGCTTTCGGCGGGATTGTGACCGTCTTGGCGGCCTTTTTGCTGATGATTTGGTCCGCTGGCGCGAACAAATCGACCGAATTGGGCACCAAGACGCGCTTCGGGGGCGCTTCTGCCTTCGGAAGCACCAATTCCTTCGGTTTTCCGATCGGCGGCAGCGTGCCATCGTCGTAATAGCTCATGACAGCCTCCAAAACGTGATCGACAGTGACCATTTTCAAGCATTCTGGGATCTTTTGGCCGTAGCCATCGTCGACAGGGCGCTTGCAGTATGATCTATGCTTGTCCTTCTGCGTATGCAGGATCTTGTTTTTCCAGCAGCCGCGGTCCTTACAGCAGTCCAACAGGCCCTGCGTGTGCAAATATCGATGCGGAACCTTCACTGATTGCGAATACGGCCCGAAATTCTCCACGCCAGCCACGTTGACGTATGCTTCCCACCACCAATGCTCTCGTCCGCCGGCCAGAACCACGCAAGGCTTATCGAAAGCGGCCGCCATGTGCATGAAACAGGTGACCGGGCACACGATTCCCTCTGCATGGTAGACCAGCCACAGCACGTCGCGAAGGTTCGTCTTACCGACGAGGTCCATGGCGCCGTCGACAGGCGGGTTGACGTTGCCCTTATGGTTAGCGCCACAACGGACCATATGCAGGTTTTGCGCGCGCATTGCGTCAGCAAGCTGCTGCCAGCGCTGCGCGGACCACGCTTTCGTCGTGAAGTCCGACTTGTTGCCCGGTACGAGCAGCCAATAGCGCCCAGACAGCGGCGGATTCTTGTAATGCCACTCATCGAGGTGCAGATCGCCCTTCGGATGCAGGCACGGCACCGGCTGTCCGCACCGTTTCTGGAAGTCTCGGTGGAACGCCGTGACGAAATGCAGCTTCTTCCTGTTCGCCTCGGAGATGTACTTGCCGTAGTTCAGATGAACCTGCTGCATATCACGCGGTACGTGGCCATGGTTGCCCGCGATATGCGGATTGTGGTTCCACAGCGTCTTACAATGTGTCGCCACGTGTATCTCGTACTTGCCGGGGTAGGCCAGCGAGATATCGCGCACGAGACCGGTCAGGCAAGTGATGTCGCCGGGCGCGCAGCCGTGGGTGATGACGATAGGTTGGGCTGATTTTGATCTCATGATCAAATTTTACCACTTCCATTTCGGACAGTGCTCTGTCGCTACGCGGATCTTGTTGCGAATCGGGTTGTCTGGCTCGTAGCCGTCGAGCAGCTCCTCCAGCCGTTCTTCGTCACCGCGTAGTCCGCTGCAGCACTCGGCCGTGCACCGGGCGTCTTTCAAGTGCTCGCAGCACATGCAGAGCTTGTCGTAGATCAGCTCCACGGTCGCCTGGTCGCGCACGGCGTTGTGCTTGTTGTGCCACTGCTGCAAGCCGCGCGCATACCTGTGTGACTGTCGCGGCGACGGGTCGCCCGCACGCTGCAGCCGTGCCGGGCCGTGCCTCGGGAACTCGATACGCGGCATGTAATACGGCAGCGGATCCGACAATTCGACGCTGGGGTCCCACATAGGCAGCCGTATATCCAAGATACGCGCAGCCTCTGACAATTTCCTCTGCGTGACCTCTTCGCTATCCACGGTCAGCTGGTTCAAATGCAGCCACACGGGCTCGCACCACTCAAAACCGTGCTCAGCTGGTTCCTGCAACAGCTCGAAGTACGGCACGCGTTGTGGCTTGAGCATGATGCTGTGGGCCTCGTATGCTTTGCAGCTGAGCCTCCCGCGAATCTTTGCGTTGTGAAGGTGCGCCTCCTGTATCTCCTCGGCCTCTGAGTCGTAGCACAGCCATGTTGGCCAGAACTGCAGTCCGCGCTCGTCAGTCCATCCACGCCCGGCGAACTGGTACCCGTCTAGGAGCGCAGGCGCATTGACGATGCGCGCTGGCATCACGTCGCCCTGCAATACAATGACGAAACGCTCTGGTTGGGCCAGTGCGTGGCGGCGCGCCTCGTCGACAATGGCGTGCAGCCGCCGCACCAGCATCAGGCCGCCGAATGACTCATCTATCTCGAGCAGTTCGACGCCGAGCGCCTTTGCCTGGTCTTCCATCAGGCAGCGATTGCCGGCTGAGAATGCCGGATCTGCGCCAAACGGTCCCTGTACGACGACGATTCTGGAAAGCTGGTCGACATTCCTCCGCAGGGCGTCTATTTGCGCTGGAAGCATACGGAAGTTGTGCGACACCAAAGTGTAAACGATAGTGCTCATGCTACGGCGTAACAATCGGTGTACATTGTGTCGTCACGGTCGGGATTTGTCCTGTCGGATCGCATCCCTCGTTGACGATGTTCATGGTCCATGTGATTTCTGGCGGACAATCAGTGCTCTCCACAGGATCACTGACCCACGTCGGGTTGTAGTAATACTGGTTGGGAAACGTTTTCTTACAGCTGATGCCGCCAACAGAAGCATACCATACTCCGCACCGACATTCGATGATGAGCCACGCCTGCAAGCAATCGCCGCTGCCAGGTACCCAGCTATGGTAGTAATAGCACGTCTCGCTATCCGGGTTGGTCAGCGCGACATTGGTGAACGTGCCGTTCACGGCTGCGCACCAGCCCGACAGCCCGCTGATAGTGACCGTCAGCGGGTCACAGCAGGATGCACAGCTGCATTCGTGGCAGCAGCTGAGCGTGAACGTGCCGGTTGCAGAACCGCGCGTGTTCCACGTCAAGGTCGGGTCGTCCGGCCAATACAGCGAGCTGCTTAGGTCGTCGGAGTGGAACCCGTCGGTCGAGTCTGAGCAGTCAGCGTTCTTCGTAAACGACCAGCGACCCCAGCCTGCCGCGTAGTCAGTGTAGCAGAGGTACCAATCGCCGTAGCACTGCTTGTAGCGCGGCATACCGTCGTGGAAGCCGTCGATTGTATAGTTGCCAGAGATGTCAGGATCACAGCCAGGCGCATCGCACGTCAGCGCATACCCGCCAGCGCCGCAGCTACAGGACCGCGACGACACAGACGACGATGACGACTTCTCGCACTGGCAGAACCAGATAATCTCGCCGTAGAAGCGCCCAGTGATGCACGGAGGGCCATGATGATCGTCGCCACCGTAGTGGACCCACTCACCATCGCTGGCATCCACTTCGCCGGGAACGTACGGACACGTGTCGTCGCCCCACTCTTGCTCGCAGTTGGGTGGCTCCATGTCGCGCTCGCACTGGCACCATACCCACGCGCTGCAGCTGTCCGACATCATGCACGCCTCGCCGGTAGCTATGCCGCCGTCATCAAGATCCTGGTCGAGCACTTGGTTCCAAGGCGGATCGTCGTACAGTACCAAGTCCCACCAGTACAACGGCACGTTCGGCATCGAACAGCTGCTGTTGGAGATCTCACTGAACGACGACTCGGAGATGTCCGAGAAGCTGGAGTACGAGCCACAGCAATGCCCGGTCATGATGGTCTCGCCGTAGAAGCGCCCCTGGACAGGCGGCGGACCCAGCTCGATACAACCTCCACGGAAAACCCACTCACCGTCTCCAATAGCGCCCTGCTGGCAGTTCGTACCGTCGTCCGGACAGCACGGCAACACCTCGACGACGCCCGATGCACCATTCAAGAGTATGGTGTACTCGCCGATCGGGCAGTCTGGGTACGCGTCGGCAAGTAACCATGCCTCAGCGGATGCGTCGCCCTTCGTGGATGAGATCAGCCACTCGTCGGGGTCGCCGTCTTCGCCTTCGGCAAACCAGATCCACCAACTACCGTTCGTGAATGCGGGTTTGTCGCCGTACGTGCCGCTCTCGTTGTACGTACCAAGCGCTGCTGCTGGTGTGGCACCTGGACCGAATACGCGCACGCAGTCCTGCAAGCCCGGATACGACAGCGAACCGTCCGAGCACGGGCACCAGGTCCACACACCGCGCGCGCCCTCGCCACACGGTTCGTCAGGGAAGATGAGCTGCGGCACATAGCCACCCAGATCGAAGTCGCCGTACGGGATCTCCCATGGATGCGGTTGGCCCTCAGGAAAGTCATCGCCGCATGAGCCTTCGCCTGGCTGTGGATTCAACGACCACGACGTGTCGCCGCCTTCGCTGCCGTACTCCTGTTCGTCAGGGCACCGGCAGATGATCGAGACCTCTCCGTAGAAGCGCCCCTCGAAGCACGGTGGGCCTAGGCAGCCGTCGCCGCAGCGCAGATACCAGCCACCTTCGCCAGCGCACGAAGGCTGACAGATGTCGTCCATCGAACAGGATAGCTCATCGCCTGTACGCTCGCAGTAGTCCCACTCCTGATAGGGCGAACAGCGACACCACACCCAGATAGAGCATTCCGCATTCGGCATGCTGGTGCTGAATCTTCCATCGGGCTGTTCGAGAATCCAATCAAACGTCGGCATCGAACACGATTTTGGCGCTGCCATCAGCCGCTACTCCTTGCGGACTTTCAGAAATTCCTTTAGCTGCCCGACGGACATACTTCCAACATGATACTTGTATTGCCACTTGCCGTCGACTTTCCAGAACAGAAACAGCTGAGGTATCGAGCGCGTCTTTGCCAACTTGGCAGCCTTTGCTGCTGCTTTGGGCTGCTTGTCCACGTCAAATCGGATGTAGCGAACATGATTCAGTCCACCTGCCTTGCGCACCGCGGGGATGACCTCGTTCTTCATCTCCCTGCACGGCGGACAGCCCTCAGAACCCATTACGATGAATCGCGGCTTCTCTTCCTGCGGCGGATTGGCGACAGCCATCGCGATGTTGACTGCGTACAGCAAGCCGACGATCGCCAGCAGGTTGTAGATGGTGCGCATAGTTCCCTCCTTGGTTACAGCGCTGCGAAGACTACCCCCGTCTGGGGTGGCAGCACGCGGCTGATCAGTCCGACTTCCGTGTCGGTGATTTTGGTCATGTCAGTCTGGATGAGGATGGCGCTATTCATCGTCAGATCCCCCACAGGAACTGGAACGCTCAGGTCACCACCCATTCCGGCGGGTACGAACACTTCTGTGACTCCGGCCGGCAATGCGTTGGCCCGAAACTCGCTGATTTTGAAGGCTTCCACAAGCGGTGTGCCAGCACGGGGCTGAGAGCCCTCAGGAGGCCCCAGAATCGCGTCCTGGGCGATGCGGTAAATGTTACGCGTCGTCGCCAGGAAGCGCCCCCTGCGGTCTGTGGCGTCGCTGAGAACCGTCTCTAGGCCATCAGCCACGGGCACATCCAGGATTGCGGCCAAAAGCGCCTCCAGGCTAGCAATCGTGGTGCCCTGGACGTTGCAGTCCATGATAGCATTGATGGTGTCCTTGTAGCGCTGGCTGGTCTCGCCCTTGAGGCCGAGGATGTAGCCGAAGTGCTTGTAGACGTACTCTCGATCGAACTGGCCGCCAAAGCCCCATAGGAAGACTGTATCCCCCATCTGCGGGATCCGCGGATCCGAGAACGGATCCTCCTCGAACGTGATGGCGATGTCGCTGACCGTATAGTCGATACCTTCGTGGAGCACGCAGGTCGCCGCGGTCATCCTGTTAGAAAGCAGCGGCAAACCTACCAATCCCTCCGGTTTCGGGAAGGAGAGTCCGGACTGGTCTTCTCGGGACAGCTCCAGCAGCGTCCAGCGCTCAGTATGGTAGAGCGGGACAGTGAGCCGGCTGACGCAGGCGACGACCTCGTGCAGGTTCTGGTGCTGCTGCCGCACCAGCTCGAGATTGGCCTGCGCCATGGCTGCGAGCGGAGCGCTTCCACCGTAGTAGTCCGTCCACAAAGACCCTAGCAGCCCTAAAACTGCATCTGGAGTCGGTAGGTCGAGCGTGTTGGCTAGGTGGTGTGGCATGCTTATGTCACTTCTGCATTATTGTCACGGTGGGGGTAAAAATAGCATTAACTGTCCGGATTCGTCGCAAACCCTACGCCTATAGGGGTTTGCGTTAGTCACGATGCGCAATTACTGTTTAGTAACGGGTTTGGCCGGGGTCCTTATGTCAGTCCTGGGTCATGCAAAAAGCGCGGTGACTCAACATTATGCCGATACGATGTGCACATTGCGGAGTGCGATGAACGCCGCCATGGTCTTGTCGTCAACGGTGTCTCCCTGGATCAGCACGTTAGAGACAGCTGTGGAGTCTGGCAGCGCCCGCGCGAGCGCGAACTGCTTCGGCTGTACGCCGATCGGCAGCCCGTTTATGTACGCGACGGCCGCGCGCTTGAACTCGTCTTCGTCTACCTCGGCGGTCACGTTGATCCGCACGGTGACCAAGGCTGGCTTCACAGCTTTGATCAGCACATCGAGGCCAGGTTGACGGACTGCCGGCTTATCGACTGCAGTCTGAATCGTATCGACGTCAGGCATGACAAGCACGGTCACGATGAAGGCCTTCTTGTCGCCGACACTGAGGCCGAGCGTCTCGATCTCCTCTTTGAACGTGATTGTGGCTTCCTGGTAAGCGCTGTACAGCCCTTCGTCTACCGTCTGGACGTCCGGCACAGCGCCTGCGGTATTCATGCTGCGGACATCGTCCAGGATCGTGCAGCCGTCGGCGGTGTGTGGCAGTCCAGGCGCACGGATGTCACGGACCAGATAGAAACCAGGCGCGTCGTCGCGCGCCAGCGTGACTTCCCAGGTAGCCTCCGTTGGCGTCTTGGACAGCAACGTGGCGTTCTTGGTGATGCCGCGGCTCTTCGGGAAAGCTCGCGTGCGCACGTAGACGTCCAGCTTGCCGCCGCCAGACACGGTACCACCGCGCCGGTCTCGTAGCATTTCAGGATCACTCGCACCGATTACGGCCACATCGAGCACGTTGAATGTCAGGCTTTTGATTAGCGCCTTGACGCTCTCAGGACTGCCGAAGCCAGGCATCGCGGCGCCGGTCTGCATCTGCTGCACTAGCTCCTCGTTCGACTGCGCTACGTTGCCGCCAGCGAAGTCTTCCGTGGCGTACGCCAGCAGAACACCCGGCGGGCTCGGTACTATGGTGAGCTTGTCGAACTGCGCCAGTACGGCGTTCTCGTGGATCTCGGCGGCCATGACAGGTACTTGCACGGCGAAGTTGCCGTTGTCCAGCTCCTCCGAGCGCACATCGTATGTGCCGAGGCTGCTAGTATCAGGCGCTTTCACGCTGACCGGCCGTGTGGCGTAGAACAGTTGCCCGTTGGCGCGGAACTTCGTGCTCGTGCCAAAGTTGATGCCACTGGCTCTGTCCATTACGACGGTGACGCTACCGGCCGCCTTGGTGGACACACGCCGGGTGATGCGATAGTTGGACGCCAACGCGTCGACAGCAGTCGGAACTGCTGCGTCGGGCTCTTGGGCCAGCTCCAGCGCCGACATAGACTTGCGCAGCCGTTCGATCGCCTCCATGCTTGCGCCCTGCAAGATGGCGTGCAGTTCTGTCACCAAGTCACCGAGGACACCCCTGCGGGCATTCAAGTCCGGACACTGCTCTTCGACCATCTGGGCGATGATGGCGTAAGCCGCATCGACGCGGTCGTCGTCAATCTCATTCAGTTCGGGCCAGTACATCAGTAACTCCTATGTTGGGAGCGGCAGAATGAACTGCATCGATTCAGCCTCTGTTGTCAGCGTGATCACGAGCTGCATGACGCCTGGTTGGACGATGATGTTGTTCAGCTGTAGGCGTTTGAAGCGCTGCTCAGGCGGGTCGTCCTCTGTCTCTTCCTCCTGCATTGCCGCAGCGATATGGCGCGCGGCCGATTGGAAGTGCGCCGCCACGTCGGACTCGGTGAACATGTGGCCCTGCTGCCACAGCGTCATGAATGGGCACGCACGCGGCACCTCGCGGCCGAACGTGTAGCGCTGACTGCCGGTCTCGGTCAGCAGCACGCACAATACGCGTTGCAGCACGTTGTGGATGCCGGAGGAAACACCGCCGTCATCAAACTGCGAGAGGACGAAACCCTCCTCGTCGACGCTCCAGGCTGTTATGTCTTTGCTCATGTCGTCAACATCTCCTGGATGAATGCCTCCACAGAGCCCTTGTGTACGCCGTTGGCGGCGTCTCCGTGCGCCTTGCGCCGCCCCGACAGCAACATGCACGCGCGTGTGGGTGTGCGGTGACGCTCGCGGAACGAGCGTTCCATCATGGCCATGTAGCCGATCTCGATACTGGTACCCGCTGCGATCCTACTCTTGTTCTCACCCGCGCCTGTGAACTCGTCGATGTAATCCTGGTTCACGTCCGTACGGTCGAACGGGTCGCCCATATCGGGGATGTCCGTAGGGTCGAACGTCCAGCCGGGTGTCTTCCCACTTGGGATCATCCACGGCCGCTGCACGGCGTTACCTTCCAGGTACGATCCGATCGACAATGAGTCGGCCGATACGTCGTCCATCAGGCTCGTAAATTGTGCGTCAACGGCAAGGGTCATTAGAGCATCTCCAGGGTATCGCGCTTATCGAGCTTCTGCTGGATTTGCGCCATCCTGTGGCTGACAGCAGCCGGGCTGATCTTCAGCTGCGCCGCCACCTGGCTGGGCTTGGTTTGCGGGTGCCCGTGCATGCCCAGCACCCGCTCCATGATGAACTGGTTGGTCTCGTCTAGGTCATCATAAACTAGTTCGAGCCATACGTCAGGGCGTTCTTGCAGCGAACGTACCCGAGGGTCGTAACCTCCGCTGCCTTCGTCGCCCGGCCGGGTGATCGTGCTCTCGGCCAGGGGCCTGCCGCTACCACGGATATACTGCAGCCGCTTGAGCGACAGCCCGGTGAAGTCCGACAGCTCCTGGTCCGACGGCGGCCGGCCCAGCTTGTCTTCCAGCTCGTTGACAGCACGCTCGGAGTGCATCTGGTCCAGCGCGACCTGCTCTGGCACGCGGATGATCTGGCGATGACTGGACGCCGTACGCCGCAAGCGCTGCAGCCGGGACATCATGTGCGACTTGAGCGGACCACGGGCTGGATCGTACGAGTGCAGGGCTTCCGCGGCCATACGCTTAGCCTGGGACCTGATCGTCACACTCTTGGCCGACGGGCCGGCGTACGCGCGTACGGCCATGCTGATAACCGGATCGAGCGCCTTGAGCATCTGACCTGTGTTTGCGCGGGACGGATCGGTAGCCCAAGCCTTGTATGGCTCCTGAAAATCGGGCTCTAGCAGGTTTTTCGACATGATACCTCCTACGGCGCCGGCGCCGGTGGCGCGCCGCCACACGAGTCGCTCAGTGTTGGACACGTCTGACCCGCAGTCAAGTTGTGCGAACCTATCCACGGCGTGGTATACAGCGGATGCGCCGTTACGGTGTAGTCGTCGCTCGCATGCTCGGTAGCCGTGCGGATATGCGACATGCGGAACGCGGTGTAGCACTTCTGATGCTGCGCATCGAAGAAGTGGCTGACGCGTACCACCGAGCCGTACCGCTTCTCTCCGGCGATCGGCGGCTGGTTGCTGCCCTCAGTGCCTTCGAACGAGATCGTGGAGCCTGGCGCGATGTCAAAGCGGACCGGACCCACAATATCGCCCCAGCGGTTCTTGAGTATCTCGTTGACGTAGAAGGCGTGGGCCAACTCGTCCAGGATAGTCTTCTGATCGTCTTTGGAGTCTACCGGGTCTGGTAGAACGGCGTTCGGCGTACCGACGCCTGGGTGGTTATGGGCGTTGCCGCGTACGGTATTGGCGCCGGCGATGCCTACGGAGTCGGCTGAGAACCCGGATGGTTGCACGTACTCAGACAGGTACGACGGCGCGCGTTTCAGGATAACGATGCCGTCCTCGCGTCCGACATACATACCGCCGATCGTATCCTCGACCGTGTCGTCCGGGCGCATGTTGCCGCCAGATCGCGAGCCGTAGCCAGCGAAGAACCCCACAGCCCGGGTTGCGCGCGGCAGGAAGGCGTTCATGTCCTGCTGCGACATGTCACGTGTGAGGATCGACGCGTTGGCGCCTCCCGGATTCCACTCAGCACGCAGGCCCGGAATGAACGGCACGATCGCGGCATGCGTTGGGTATGGGATGAGCTTGAAGAAGAACTTGGCTGACAGCTCCCCGATAATCTTGTCCCAGAACGTGGTATGCGCCATCGCGTTGAGCGTATTGGACCGGTTGGCCGGCGTCAGCGAGCTGACCGCGATGTCGTTGGCGATCGCCATTGCTGCCACGTCGGCGTCGACGCCGCCAGGCACCTTGAAATCCAGTACCTCGCCGCTGATATTGATCAACTTGAGCGCGGCAAGCGCCTCGTGGTTCTTGCTGTCGTTCTCTGCGTCGCCGTCAGGGAACAACTGAAACTGCGCTGAGCCGATGCGCGGCAAGCAGCACAGTTCCTCGAACCATGGCATGATGGCGTCACCCCACAGGTCGCTCTGGATATTGGCTGCCGTGACGACGGACTGCGCAGTCGTCCGGCCCAGCCAGTGCGTCAGCGCGCCGCCCGACGCGTCGAAGTCGATCGCGCTGTTGAACGTGAAGTGCGAAGGGTTCTGCGGGTGCATCATGGCGTTGAGCGTCGACGAGAAGCTGAGAGCTGACAGCCAATGAGTCATCTCGAGCGTCATGGCGTAGCCGTCGTAGGTTCGCCGATAACCGATGCCTGTCACCCAGCCACAGAAGATTCTGTACAAACCTGCCGGCCAGATACCAGGCCCGCCAGCCTTGAGTGTCGATGTGACGTAGACTTGAACCTGCAGCTGCAACGGAGAATTCAACCCGCCACCATGGGCGGTCGACGCTACGAGCGTATCGGCCCTGTAGCCGACCGGCAAAACCGCCGTGGCAGTCGGGATCTTGTTCATTTCGTACGAACAGCCGAATTGCACCAGCTCGTAGAACGTGCCTCCGATCTGGGCGACTAGTTCGAATTCGATCGCAACGTAACTCATGTGCGTGCGCGCTCCGTGCAGTCTGCGACGGCCAGCATCAGCCCGCCTAGCTTGTAGGGCAGCTGGTCGTGATTCTTCCACAATTCGAGGAAGGTCTTATTTGGCTCCTGCTCGCCGTCGCCGAACAGCTCAATATCGTCGTCCACAGTCAAAGTCGTGATTAGCGCTGGCAGCAGTTCTGGAAGGCCGCCATCGGCGGTGTTACCCAGGTGCGCAGCGTCAAACGGCAGGTACGTGATCCGTGGATCGTATGCCAGCACGTACTCCTCGAGTTCGGTGGCGTGCAGCATCTGCATCACTTGCTGCAGCCGCAGGCCTGTTACGGGCGGGTTACCGAACACGATGTCGCGCACTTTCTGGACGGCCGCAGGGATTGCCTGCGGGACAAAGTCCTGCGGCACCCACTCGTCGTCGGAGCCGGTGGCCGCCATGTTGTGCAGTAGGGTTCTTACGTGATTTATCATGGTGGCACGATGGTCTTGAATATGAGCTGGAACTTGGCCAGCCGGGACTTGGGGTTCATGTAGTCGAACTTGCCGCCGACTAGGAACGCGTCTGCGCTGTACCCGGCGAACACCAACGTAACCGGCGTACCCGTGATCGAGATAGCGTAGGTGTTGTAGTAGTCCATCGCCGCAGTCAGCCCGTGGCCCGACAGGAAGCATTCCATGCCGCCGATGCCGCTCACGACGACGTCGCCCATCTTCTCGCCGAAGACGTAGACGTAGGTGTAGTTTCGCAGCGTGAGCAAGAACTGGTAGTTGCCCTGCGTGCGCGCTGACACGCCTGACACCACAGCATGACCTGGTGACGACGGGATAGCCGGGTTCAGTGTGAATGTCAACGGAACCGCCGTGCCGGTAGCCACCACGTTCATGATGCCGGTCAGCTCGCCGCTTTTGATGGCATTGGTCCCGAATATGTAGGCCATTATGCGATTCCTCCTGTATCGCCAGGTTGCTCGCTCACACCGTTCATCATGCCTGCTATCGTCTGCGAGTCCCCGTCACCAAACGAGAAGGACAGCGCATCCGTGTCAACGGCTGTAGCGCCGGCACGCTCTCCTGGCAGGTCTTGTGCGGCATCCGTGCCCGATTCCTGCTCGTCTACCTGTCTTGCTGCGGCCCTGTCATTCGATACCTCCGTGGCACCCGCAGCAAACGCTGCGGCCTCCTCCGGCGTTTTGACGCCCGATTTGACGGCATGGGCAGCGCGTCCGACGAAGTTACGCTGCCCGTCCGCGGCATGCTCGATCTCGTCGTCCACACGTCCCTGGGCCTTGTCTTGCTCCTTATGCGTCTCCTCCAGGGCACGCTTGCTGTGCATTGCAGCAGCATGGCCTGCGCCACCCCTATAGTTTAAGCTACGAGCCGCTCTTGAGGCAGCGCCAAGTGCCAGTTCTGCCGTGGCCTCGGCGTTTCTGCCGCCTAAACCCGCCTCTTCAAGGCGCTCAGCGATGGCCTCGATCACTTCCTCGCGGGACGCGCCGGCCATTTCGCGCACGGTGCTGGTCACGATCTCGCCGGCCTTCCACATCCGCCGGGCTGACGTCCGTTTGCCACGCTGGCGCAACACGCCCGACATCTGGTTAGCCACGGTCCTTCGCATGAGCGGTGCGATGTCGGCGTCCCACTGGGTTTCGCGGACAGCGCCGGCCACCTTGTCGCCGTACAGGTCTTTATTCTCGTCGCGCTGATGGATGATCCCGGTGGCCACGGTCATGTCGACGCCGCTCTTCTCCAGCGTCTTGCGGAAGGCCGCAGCGTCGTAGAGGTTGAACTCGCCCTCCTCTTTCAGCTTGATATACGCCTTGTGCGCTGGCGAGCCGTCTCGGAGCATGCCCTTGTCGCCCATCCGGAGTAGCGCTGCTGCGTTGTTGGCAGTCTCGCTGCGTCCGGCCTGCGCCATTAGCTGAGTATCCTGCTGCATCATCTCGTTAGCGCTGATACCGCCAGCCGCCTGGATGAACCCAGCGCCCTGGCTCTTGGCGTATGCGCCGAAAGCCATACCGTGCTGACCGGCCATGACGCCCGACATCGCGTCGCCGCCCTTGGCTACCGACGCGGCGCCGCCGAACTGCTGCAGGCCCGCAGCCTCGCCGTAGCTGATGTCGGCCTGACGGGACAGCTGCTTGAACATGCGTGTCTGCTGCTCCAGCTGTTCATTGTTGACGCCACGGGAGAACCCACCCATGTTGAGCTGATCGAGCGTCTGCGCCATCTGGTCGGCATTCATGGCAGAGTAACCGCCGCCGAGGTCGCGGATAGCGCTCATCGGCTTGGCGAGCCCAGCCTGCCAGTCAGTGAAGTCTTTGCGCCCAGCTTGGGTCTGGTAGTCGATGTTGCCGGGACCAAGTCCACGCTGCATAGCTGGGGCTACGAACGACGACAGCTGGCCCAGGCCGAAGCCGCGGGTGGCAGCTAGGCTGCCCTGCGGATGGCTGTACAGATTCTGCTGTGCCGCGCCAGTCAGTTGAGTCGCCGCGCCCGTCAGCTGCCCCGGCGTCATACCTGTGCCAGGCTGCCCAGGAGTCTGCATCTGGTTACGGAACAGCTCGGAGTAGTTGCCGGCCGCCTGGTTCGCCCCGAGGCCGAGCGCGTCCATCGTACCGCCGGGCATGAAATTACCAACCAGCGGCGTGATAGCGGCTACCGCCGCGCCGAACTTGTCGCTCTGCAACAGTTCGGACATCTTGTTGCCTTCTTCGGAAGACAACAGCCCCATGCCGACCAGCCCACCACCCTGCGACCCAGCGTAGCCGTGAATCAGCTCCTGCAGGCTTTGCTGCGCAGCCGCCATGCCGATACCGCTGACGGCGCCCAGCTGGCCCTGCTCGAACTCGCGGGCGCGCTGGGTGTCCTGCAGGTTCTGCGTAGGCCAGAACTGTCCCAGTGTCATGCCAGACGGAACCATCCCCTGCCCGAACGTCTGTAGAAACATGTTCAGGAGAGGATTGCTCGAAAAGGCTCCACTAGGGTGCGAAGCGCCTGACATAACTCTTTCCCCATTTCGCGAGCTGTTTACGGATGGCTTCCTTGCCCTTCTCACTTCGAGGATCGCTGAAACGCTTCACATAGGTATTACGCATCTCTTCGTTCGCTATCAGCTGCGCCTGGCGTCCGGTCGGCACCCACGGCAGTAGCTCGCTGAGAAGCTGGTTGCGCAAAGACTCGGTCTGCTTATGGTGCAGATTGAACGCCATCTGGTCTGCGCCATAGTCTAGTAGCGCCAGATTGAACTGGTACTGATGCTCCCGCGCCTGAATACGCAGCTTCCGCGCGACATGCTCGACAACGAGGTTGGCTTTACGCCACCATCTTATGTCAAGTATATCACCGCCCAGGTCCAACAGCCCCTCGCAATGTGCGTGGAGCAGCAAGCATGTTAGGCGGTTCTGTCGAAAAAATCGGGGTCTTCCGCCTTCGCTTCCATGTACTGCAGCACCTGGTTGAACTGCACCCACTGCGAGCTGATCGCGCGCCGTAGGCTATCGGTGGTGCAGATGTCGTTGTCGATGTACTCTTTCAGTGCCAGGATCGGCGACTCGCCCTCATCGACATCGATCGCGTCGACTTCTGGGAGCGTTACAGGGCCTTGACCAGCGCGCGTAACGGACTCGACGCCCATGGCCATCTTGTACGTCTCTGCGATGCGCACGTACTGCATGATGTGCTGGATCTTGCCGTTAGCCATCTCCTGGTCGGCCAGCTGCAAAGCCATGTCGACCTCCCGCGGCAGCAGCCCGCGGAATACGACCTTGACGCGCCCGCCAAACAGGTTGATCTCCTTACGGAAACGCGCTTCGCCCATGATCGCTGCCAGGTAGGCCGCGACATCCTCGTTCGTGGGCGTGACCAGTTCGCCGTTCAGGTCGTGGTTGCAGCGCGGGCAGTTGACGGTGGTGCCGGCCAGGTCGCCGCCAGCGCCTTCGATCGGACCTGCGTCAAACCCGTCCGTCTGCGGTGCTTCGGGTTCCTCGTCGACTGGGTCGGGTCCCTTCTCCTTCAACTTGAACGGTGGCGCAGGCGGCGCGTCTGCCGCAGCGGGCGGCGCGGGAACGTCGCGCTCGCGCTCGGCCTCAGCTGCGGCCGTGGCTACCGCCACCGCGGCGGCTGCGCCCGGCTTTGCCATCATGGCCCGCTTGGCGGCCATCCGCTTGTGCTTTGCGGCCTGGCGTTTGGCCGTCATGCTGTCCTGTAGTTCGTCCATTTCCTGGAACACGCGCAACGCTTCGGCGCGCTCAGCAGGCGGCAGCGTATCGACGTCCACCGGCTCGGGCGGATCGATAGCTGGCGTGCTAGGATCGATCGGGTTCAGGTGTGAATGGTCGGCGGCCTTGGCAACCACAGTGGCGACCTGATCCTGCAGGTCGTCGGTGATCTTCACGCTGCTTGGCGCTGCGTCCACAGGCGCTGCCATGGCCTCCCTAACCAGCACATGCTCCGTTTCGGTCAATTCCTCGGTGCCACGCACCGCATCCAGAGGCACTCTGCCGATTACAGTACCGGGCCGCATCGGGAGCCCTTGATGGCCCTCGTTGGCGGTCGGGACTGGGAAACGGCCACGTCTTGCCTTACTCATCTTCTTCTCCCTTTAGCTTGCGGGATTGTGATAGTAGTTGCCATCGATCTCAACGAGATTCGGTGCATCTAGTGTAACAGTTGCCTCATAGGTAGCGCCACGGTCTTCTGCCGTGCCGGCTGATACGTCGTACAGCTTATTGTCCACGGTCCGGTACGCTGTGCCCGCTGTCAGGCGATCCTTACCCGGGAATGGATACGTATCTTCGCTGGAGTCGTTGCTTTCGACTGCGTTCTCGGACCATTTTGGTACTGCGTCGCCGTTCTCACGGACCATCTGCTGCCAGCGCGCCTCGTACATGGTGAAGTATTGGGCCTTCATGTCGGCGGTCAGCCGCATGTCAAACCACGCTGATTTCACGACGTCGATGTTGCCGGGGCGCCCGGTAGCGTACCACATCGTGTTGAGGTCGATGCCCCAGCGCGTGGTACTCCACGTACGCAGTGTGGCTTCATAGGTATGCCCGCTGTTGATAGCAGTACAAGCAGCACTGGTGCCGGCCTTGGCGACCATGCCGCCCGCCGTGGAGTAATAATGCCCAGAGCACGAGACCACGTCGTTGCGGACCAGGTGCGAACCATAGTTCAACAGGTCACCGTCGATGAAGACGTCGTTGCACAGTGTTGCACCGTCCTCGGTGAAGAAGTTGACCTGCCGGGTCGTCGCGTCGTCTGGGAACGCATGCATCACTGCGCACTGGACCCAGTGCTTAACGAACTCGGACCGGGTGATGATGTCGCCCTTGCCCTTGGTATCGAGGACGATGTCGCCCTCTTTCGGCTGTGACGGCGGCGTCGTGCTGACACCGTCCACCTTACCGAGGGCGTCGCCCATCTTCGTCATCAGGTAGACGTTTCGTCCCCAGCCGACGATCTCCGAGTTCTTGGCCTTCATCACGATGCCGGTATGATAAGCGTGCTCGCCAACAACGTCCCAGGAATATAGCGAGTGGCCCTGTGTGCCGTTGACCGGGCTTTCGGATATATCTGAGCGCGACTCGATGAACACGCCGTACGCGCCGCCGCCGTTCGCGCCGAGCATGTTCAAGTTCTGCTCGGCTTTGAGCCGTACGTCCGCCTCACTGGCTGAGATGTCCACACTGTTGTGTGCGCGCAGACAGATGTCGCGGCCACCCCAGGCGATGACGTTACGGCCAGGAGCTAGGAACACATCGCCGGGGCACTCCAGGAAGATGCAGCCGCCGGCCATGCGGATCTCAGAGCCCCAGCCGTCGCCGATACAGACACCGCCCTCGTCGGTGATGGTGAAGTATGCAGTGTTCTTGTAGACCGTAGCGCTGGTCTCTGGTGTACGATGGTCGTACTGGATAGTTTCGGTGCCCGGGACGTCCAAATACCACTGGCTAGTGCTGTCGAGGTCGGCCCAGGTCGGAATATCCTGGTTGGAGTCGACGTGCGCGTAATCGCCCTCTTCTGGCAGGTAGAAGTCGTTCTCGTGGTAATGGAACGGGTGCGAGCCTTCCCAGTTGAACAGGTGCGCATGCAGGTCGGGCACCGAGGAGGCCATGAACAGATGGCGCTCGTCCGCAAGCACACTGCCGCTGACGCCCGGCGTAGGCTGTACTTTGTGCGATGACCCGCCGCCGTAGTAGCCAGAGGCCATGTAGTTCGTGGAATTGTCGCCATCTTCGGCTGTGACGATCTGGTTGCGCTTTGGTACCGGGATGATCGGGCGCTTGGCCAGCGTGAATCCCAATGCAGAGCGCACGCCCCAGTGGCCGGACAGCGCAATCTGCTGTTCGTGCAATCCAACAGGCTCGTAGTACGTGTCGCTGTACAGCAACTCGTTCTCTGAGCTACTGTAGTCAGGCGCACACAGCAGCTTCTTCTGGCCTTGTCCGAGGTAACCGGCGTACGTGCGGAATCGGTGGAACGGCTGCAGATCGTCGTTGGTCGGTTCGATCCGGCCGTACCACGGATATGTGTTCTGAATGTTGTCCGCGGTAAGCTCAGCACTGGAGCCAGAATACGGGCTCTCCAGCATACCCTGGTGCTCCCACGGGTAGACTGAGATGCCGTGGTAGTAGACGGTCTCGCCTTCGTCGTCGTAGACTTCGCGCTCGGTAGGCCCGGCCCACTCCTGGAACTGTTGGCCGGCAACACGGCATAGGCCGTCCCAGTAGAAGACCCAGATGCCCGTGTACTCGTCGGCGCGCATGAACGACATGTACGAGTCCAGATGCAGCATCACGCCCAGCTCGGACGCTCTGTTGAACTCGCCGATCTCCATGCTGTCGATAGGCGTACGGCCGGACCAGTCGGTGATACCGCCGTTGAGATCAACGGAGCCGCTATAGGCAGTGCCGCCTAGGCTGAACGGATACTGCGGGCCGGATTCGACTTTCAGCCCGGTATTGGAGCCCTGGCTGATGATGTCGCCGTAGCACTTCGTGGGATCCCACATGTACACGGGCTCGACACCGATGATGGTGCCGGATGTGCCGTTCGGAAGCCGCATGAAGCGCACATGCGTGCCTGGTACGAGCGTATCAGCATCGTACGCGCCGATCGGTGTGACGGACGCGCTCATACACTTCGAGCAGTCTATCGCCATATTGCCGCCGTCCGGCAACACTTTGTAGCAGCGAGCCAGCGGGATGCCGTCGATGATGATGCCGAACTCTACGCGGCCGTCGGTAGCGAGGTCATGTTGATGACTTTGCCCCGCGCCCATGCTATCTTCGGCGGGACGCTGATCCCCGGCGTGTCCGGGTGAACTACGCGTATTCCAATCGTTCGCACGCGCGAGTCTGCCGAGATTCTCAGCAGCGAACGCGGCGCCATGGGCAAACAGTTGTCCAAACATATTCTCACCGACATGGTCCTATACCCTAGAGACAATTCTCCGAGCGGGCGACGTTACGAAACTGCGTATGTCATCCAGAGGAAGACGAAACCGAGTTGCTCGTTGACGACCATGTCCTGCGCTGCGACAGATCCGCCATAACTGTTGATGATCACGTGCTGCATGACCACCGTTACTGTGGCACCAGACGGACCGCCTTGGCATTCCGCGTCCATGGCAACCGTCAACGAGTTTCCGTCGCTGTAGCAGACGTTTCCGTATTTCAGGAAGAACGCAGCTGCCAGTGCGGATGGGCCCATCACACGCGACATGGAGCCTTGGCCCTGTGTACGGCCGCCGACCAGCACAATGTCCGTGGAGGTCACGTCGTAGAGCCGCGTGATGTTCTGGATGTAATTCCACATCAAGTTCTGGACCAGGAGCCCAGTGTACTTCGAGTCGAACGTAATGGAGGCGCCGTCTGCGCTGAATGCGCCGCCGTACGTGACATCATTTGAAAACATGTCGGTAGCCATTAGGGCGACCTCCTATACGCAATGACTTGTTACTACTATCTATCCCCGCCACCAGCCGGACCTTCAAGCGCCGTCCGGCAGAGCGCTAACACAAGCCCGCACCTCCGCAGTCCGGTATGTATGTCTCGAAGATCTGCGACAAACGTACGTCCGTAGGCGCATGCTCGCGGGTTTGCCATGCCTCGTTCCAGCCGTAAGCGACCGTGACCGGCACGACATAGCTCTTGGTCGTCTCCTCGATCTGGCTCAATGCGCCGACGTCAACCAGCTCGAACTGGAGCAGGTTGAAGCTGCTACGGAACACCTCGCCGAAATGCATCAGGAAGCGGTACGTCTCGGCTACCAGGATCTCCGCCTCGCCGCCCTCTGGCGATATGCAGAACAGCGTGTGGCTGCCGCGCCAGAGTTTGACGTACTGCGGATTGCCATCGACGGTACCTGTCTTGCCGCCGAGTGTCAGCCGCTTCATGTGTTTCCATCCGTTACGCTTGACCACGATGCCCGGACGATTCTGTGTGCGCGTTGGCGTCCACACATTGGCGTCCTCGATCAGGATGCCTGTCGTGTCCTCGTTGCCCGTAGTCTGCGTGAACAGGCGCTCCCGGAACACGCCCTGCTCAATGTTGTCCTCCGATGCAAAATGTTCACGTAGGAGCAGCAGGAACAGGCCCGTCATGATCTGCGGGCGCGGCCCTAGCGTGCACAGGTTGCTTTCGTGGTATGTCCTATCTTCCGGCATTCTTCGGGCCCTTTATCGGCAGGAAGGATGGCTCGCGCATCAGCTCCTGATCGATCAATGAGATCGAATCGAGCGGCGGGACCCAGTTATTGATGCTGAGCGTCGGAAGGAGCGGATTGCGCTCCTTCTCCTCTGGTTCCTTAGGCTCAGTCATCAGCTTCCCTCCTCTGGATCTACAGTGTAGATGATATCACCGAACTCAGCCAGCCGCAGCTCTGCACGCACGATTATGGGCACTCTGCCCAGCTCGGCAAGCGTCTGCACTTGGCCGATAACGTAGCGACGATCGCTATTGGCGTCGATCCACACGTCGTTCCGATGGAGCATCGGCACGCCGACGAACGAACCGGCCAATGTGACATCATTGACAGTACCCTTCTCCGAGCGCTTCGTGTCGTTGCCCTCGGGCGTCAGGTCGTACATCGTGTTCTCGGTGGCCTTCCAGTACCCGTCGACCTTGCCGGTGCCGTGGCAGACGGCGCAGTCGGAGTTCAGGATGCCGCCCGTGATCGGGTCGACGCAGCCGGTCTCAGTACAGGCCGTGCCGTACAGCTTGCGCTTCATCAGGTAGCCAGGAAGCCGATCAAGGCCGCGTGGCGTAAGTAGTTGCCGGCGGATGATTGCACGCGCTTGAAGCCACTGGCGCTTAGACAGGTTGCCGAGTACCTGTGCGTTCTCGCTCGTGTATGTCTCCCACGGCGTCGTGAGCACGACCCGGTACGCCGTACGCAGCGACTTGGCGTGCTGGCGCTGGCTGTCGTCGAGGGCGTAGTACGTGTTGCGCACCGACGAGCCGACGTTGGACCAGGTGCCGCCACCGTCCTGGTTGACCTGGAGCTGGAAGTCCCAAGGCAACGGATCGAGCAGATCTTCACGTACCTCCCACGTGATGCGGGCTCCGCCGGTCATGGCGTAGTCCACATAGATCCGCTTGATGCCGTCTTCGCTCTTGGTTAGTGGCATTGAATTTTATTCATGAGATCAAAGTTGACTACCAGCGCCACATGCCGAAGCGCCCGTACCGGCCGCCGAAGGTACCGAAGCCGCGCTGCGCATTCATCTGCGCCTTCTGGTGCATGACCATCTTCTTGAACTGCGCGTACTCGTCCTTCCAGGCCGAGTTGTACTCCCGATGCCGGTTCTTGTCGTCGGTCGTGGTGCCGCCAGCGCTGTGCTTGAAATGGTTACGGCGGTAGTGCTCTTCGGCCATCTGGAACAGGAACAGCTTGGTGCCGGCCGTCCAGATCTCTCTGAACGGGAACGTGAACGTCGAGTAGTTCGCCGCGTTCATGATCGGCGGCTGCTCGTTCCAGAAGTTGACCGTCCGGATCGCCGCATGGCAGATCTCCACGACACCGAAGTCGTAGTTCTCCAGCAGCTCGTTCTCGTACGGGCTGTTGTCACGGAGCGCCAGGCGCATGTCGTCGACCAGTGGTGGGCCGTTGTACGTGCTGTCGCCGCAGCAGGTCCACGCCGAATGCTCCATGTAGATGTAGACCTCGTCGGTGAACAGCAGCTCGCCGTCGGAGTTGATCGCCCCAGCTTCTGCAAACCAAATACCAGGCTGCGTCATGACCTGGGACGGTACGACACACATGATGATGCCGTCCGCGGCAGACAGCACCGCGGCCTGGATCTGGTACGTGGTCGGGATCTTCATCGACGCCTCGCGGAAGCGCACCATGACATGGCCATAGGTGGGGCTGGCGCTAGAGCTCGAGCTGGAGTCCAGCATCTCGAGCCCGGCGCTGCCTGAAATGCCATAGCTGGACAGATTGACGCCGTTGCCGTCGCGATCGCGCATGATCATGCGCAAATAGACGGTCGTACCCTCTCTGGCCTTGCACGCACGCTTCTTGGTCAGCAGCTGCTCGTCGAACGCCTCGCTGATCTCCGGGATCAGGATGTCGAGGTCGTTGCACGTCTGCAGCTCGTAGGCTGTGCGCAGCCAAATCGGTGTAGCATTAACAGGCATTGGCTAGCTCCTTACGAGGAGACGACGACATCTTGTGTATCCGGGCCGTACTCTCCCTGCTTGTAGTAAACGAAGGTGTACGTATCGGCGTTGAGTCGGAACTCGTTCTCAAAGCGGCCGTTGGCATCGGTACGCGTCTCAGCGCGCACGTAGTTGCGCGTGCGGTTGCCGGCGTCGTAGTCGGTCTTGAGGTACGCCTGGACGGTAGCGTCGTCGACGGCCTGACCGCCATCAACGATGTAGGCCAGGTTGTCCGTGCCGCCGTAGTCATGGTCGACCGAAATCGAGCCGACGCCACTGAAGCAGATCGATGCCCAGTTGGCGTCGCCGTGGGTAAGGATGTGCTCGTGCGCACAGCAGCAGGGCCACGTACGCGGCAAGCCACATGTGAGTGCGGCAGTTGTGCCGTACCAGCAGTTGACGTTGACGCACGGCATACCGATACCGCATGCGGCTGTGCAGTTCCACAGCGACACATCCACTGCCGGAATACCAAATCCGGAGACCGGTCCCTGGTCCCAGCAGCAAACGTTGACGCTCGGGTATCCTCCGACGCCCTGGGCTGTCTGTGCGTACCACTTACAAACATCAGTTTGAAGAAGGTAGCAGCCCGGCGTATCTGAGGCAGACGCGCGCACCAGATAGCCAGCACATTCCACGGCGTTCACTACGACACACGGAAAGCCACCGAGGTCGCCCTCAGCGGTATTGCCGCGCCACTCTTCGACGTTGACGTTGGGCAGTCCTGAAACTGGATCGCCCGCAACGGCGACACCGTCCCAGTAGCAGACGTCGACGACCGGGACGCCGTTCGTGTTCACGGCATGCAATATCTGGCCGTTCCAGAGGCAGACGTCGGTGCACGGGAAGCCGTTGGCGCCCTTGGCTGTCGTGCCTTTCCATTCCGCCACGTCGACCTTCGGGAATCCGTTGATATCGATCGTGCCGCATACTTGTGTCGTGCGCCACTCCTTGACATTGACATCCACAGTGCCACCGCTGGAAGTCTGCGACATGCTATCGCACTCTTTCCACTTCCATACCTGCATCATCGGCAGGGTTTTACCTGCCGCTGCGCCCGTAGCGCCGACGCTGGAACAGACATCGCCGCCGAGCCACTCGCAGACGTTGACGTTCGGAATACCGTTTGTATCGGACGCGACGAGTTGGGTCAGCCACTCCCTGACATTGACATCCACCGTACCGCCGCTGGAAGTCTGCGACATGCTCTCGCAGTTCTTCCACTTGCAGACCTGGATCATCGGCAGCGACTTACCGTTGCCAATACCCAGTGTGCCGCACGTAGAGCAGACATCGCGGCCATTCCAGCACTCGACGTTGACCGGGATGTTCGGATTGGCCGCGAGGTTGGAGTAGCACCAGCACGTGACGTTCACGCACGGACGGAAGCCGGTGACCAGGTTGTTGCTCTCCCACGCGCACACATTGACCATCGGCATCGCATCGCCGCCGAATGTGTGCGGCGTCATGACGTCAACACCCTGCCATTGGCAGACATTACCGGCCGGGATTTCGCGCAGCGATGAGATAATACCTATGGCGGTATCGGCGCCGTTGTCCGACTGCAAGTGAACCTTGACATTGGTGCCACTTGGGACAGTGAATTGTTCACTGTGCATCTGGCCTTCTGCTGCGCCAAAGCTCGCCGTTGGCTCATGCAGATGTAGCGGAACGCCAGCGACGCACACATCCATGGTCATGACATCGCCAGCCGGCGCGAGCGCTAAACAAACGACGGCCTCGTAGATCCCGTCGTCAGTTGGTGTATAACTGAGCAACTGACACCACGACGAGATATCCTTCGTCCCAGAATTACTGCAGCGTTGGATATACATGGTCTGTCCATCCTTGGACTAAAGTGCGTTAGCTATGGTCCGCCCGACGCTGCTACGCCCTGTGGAATCATGTGCCGATACTGCACCGGCCACATCAAACTCCACCGCTCGGGGCTGTTGTTTACCGGGAAGATAATGCACGTCTGCATGTGGCCGATGACTCCGACTTGTACAGGCGCAAAACCGGCTTGGCGTGCTGCACTATTGAAATAGGAGCACTCACAATGCGTCCGCTCCGAACGCGTCGGATCTTTGCCCATGTTCCACCACACGCCACGTGTGACGTTGCCGATCTGCTGCAAGCAGCGTAGCGACACGCGGAAGCACGCGGCGGCGAAGTTGCCGGGACCACTATGGCCACGGCCGCCTTGCGCACCGACATGGCCGCAGTAAACCAAATCGCCTACGGCTGTCAGCAGGTTCTCAGTCTCTCCGCACGGTACCATATCTGCGTCGAGCATAATCAGGTACTGCTTGCCGCGCGGCACGTCGTGGGCCAGGAACTCTCGCGTGACTCTGTTCCTAGTTACGTCGACGTCGTACGAGTCGTGGGCACGTCGCCAAAGCAGGCCCTTCGTCGACAACCATTGCGCCAGGAACTCGTTTGGGTCGCCTAGGACGACGACCTGCATCTCTTCCAGCTTAGGCGCTTCCGGCGCCGGCATATTGCACGGATACGGGGGCGCTTCCGGTACCTGCACTGCGCCTTGTGGTGGCTGCGGCTGCTGTGGCTGCGGCGCTTGGCCCATGGATTGCTCCAACTGCGGCTGCAGATACGGCGCCGGATTCAACGGACCGCGCTGCTGTTGCTGTTGGTTCACCTGGCCGTAGCCAGGGATGGGTTGCTGCGCTACCATGCCTTGAGGTTGGCCTCCTGTTGCTGGCACCATTACAGGCTGTGGCTGCGCCGGCGCTTCACTGTGAACAGGACTATCGGTTGCTGGCGTGGCTTTCACGCCGTTGGCTTCTTGCTCTTGCTTCGGACAAGGGCATCCGCCAGGGCTCTCCTGGGGGAGTCCAAGCATTCTTCACCTTCCTTTCAACAAGTTACTCGGGATCAGGCTCGGGGTCGGTCGCCATCTCTTCGACGTCGATGCCGCCGTATTTCAAGGCCATCGCCTTGATGTCGCCGTAGAAGTCGCGCAGGTCAGCCGCATCGTCGCCAAACTCAGCCAAAAGCGCAGCGCGCGTGTGCTGCTTGATGAGCCGGTTGATCTGGGCCAATGCGCCTGTGGCCTGACGGCTCACGCGCGTGACGATCTGGCGGATCTGGTTGGCGCCATCGGCAGCGGAATCTCGGGGGGCTACAAGTGTCATCGAAAGCTCCTTGTATGTATAGTCAAGCCGTTAGCTGGCTGCTTCCAGTCTATCAAAAAATAAGGCGGCGGCACATGCCGCCGCCTTTGGTAACGACGCTAAGACTCGGAAAACACTTACTGCGTGGCGAGGCCGGTGCCATCGTCCGTGCAGGCAATGCTTTCGGAGCTGTAAGATCCCCAGCACGGGTCGGCTTGGACAAAGTCGCCGTCGACCAGCGTGATGATCTTGGTTTCGTCCTGTGTGGCATCGTACAGGTGCACTGCCGGGGTGTTGACAAGTGCCAAGACCTGGGCATACGTGCTATCCCCTGCGAGCGCCACCTGGAGCGAACGACGAGCGCGGTCATTCGGCGTGAACCGAGTGAGCCAGTGCTGGATGTCGCCCCAGACGGTCATCTCTTCGCCACATGCCAGCCTGCGGCCGTGAGGCGGCAGGAAGCCGAAGAATTTCTCCGACGTCGACACGTTTCGGACGGTCGAGTAAAGGCACTCGACAGCCGTTGGGGTTGCAAGAAGTGCCATCGTTTATTCCCCTATAAAGGGTTTGCTTGTTGGGTTCCGGCTGGCTACTCCGCCAGCTCGCCGCCAGTGTGCTTGTGGGCGTAAACCAACGCAGCAGTCTTGGCGAGATCACTCTGGCCGACCAGTTCGTCGGCGCTCTTCTTGATCATGGCATCCACATCGGGTTGCGGCTGCAAGCCAGCCAAGACATGCGTCAGGAAAGGATTGCTCCCGTCCTCGGCCTGCTTGATCTGACCGTCCGCTTCGGCATGCGCCAGAACAGCACCCAGCTGCAGGAACTGCTGCGCTTCCGCTTTCGTCCGAGGCTGCAGCCCGTTAGCGGCTAGCTTCTCGAAGAACGCCGGGACGTGAATCTGATCAACCATGAAGGATTCGGACTGTGCAGCCTGATCCTTTGTTGGAAGTGGGGTACTCATTTGGGTTACCGTTCCGGTTGTTCAGGTGATTGGTTATGTGATCCACAAAGCCCCAGGCACCCGGGCGAACCCGGGTGCCAGGACTGTGGATGACAGACTACGCGAAGTCGGCGCGCGCCAGGCCGCCGGTGTGCCCGATCGAACCGCCAAGCGTCTCGTAGGCGAAGAATTCAATCATGAATGCCTCGCGCTTGATATGCATGGTGGTGTCTTCGAGCAAGTACGACTTGCCGATGAACCGAGGGTCGCCGAAGAAGTACATCGAATCATCGGGGACCAAGTCGCGCTTGATCGTGATGATCCACTTGCAGCCCATCAGGTCGATCTCGGACCAACCGCTCTTCAGCATGTCGCCGGAGAGCGAGCCACCAGCCTCGTCGTAACCCCACTTGAGGATTTCGCGAATGGTGACGTTGTTGATCAGGACCGTGTTGACTTCGAGGTGACTCGGAGTCTTGGGCATGATCTTCAGGGCTTCCTGCACGGTATCGCGCGAAATACCGCCCCAAACGGTCTCCCACTGGGCAACGCCAGAGGTCGGCACGATTGCATTGGCGGCGCCACCGAGAGCTGTGTTGACGGCGGTGAGGAACTTGCTGTCCTCTTCCGCCAACATGTCCTTGATGGCATTGTCACTGAGCACTTGGCGGATGTCCATCTGCCAAGTGCGCAGCTCGTCGATGTCCTTGACGAAGCGCGGCGTCACGATCCGGTCGAACTGCACACGGTAGCGCGGGCCACGGATGTACACGTTGATCGGCAACGTGGCGAACGGGATGGAGATGGCTGCCGGAGAACCAGGCTCCTTGTCCACAACGATGACCGGCTTGTCGGTGTCGACTTGGCGGTCAAGGTCGTCATTGCTGACCTGGACAGGCGGGATGATCTTCCGGTAGAAGCCGTCTTCACGCACACGGACACGGGTGAACTCGTTCACGGCGTCCAGAGCGTTTTTCTCCATCCCCGGCGTCTCGAGCTGGCTAAACAGCTCTTCGTTCAGGACTTGAACGCTTGAGGGGCTGGACATCTTCAACCTCCTTGATTGGTTTTCACTTCCTATCCGTGGAAGCGATCATTATCGGTTTATGCGACGCCTTCCTAACTGCCTTATGAGGACAGTGCAGGGAGGAAGTAGCTCCAGAACGTCAGTGTCTCGACTCCGTGGGCATTGTAGCCCCGTGGACTCGATGCAGCAGCCTGACCGCCGGACACGTCGGTGCCGTCAGCCACGCCTTGCACGTGCCACGATGCAACGCCGCAGACCCACGTGGTGTAGGCCGTGACGTTAAGGTTGGTAAGGATACCGTCCGTGCCTGCGGTGAGCAGGTCGTTCGGCAGGTAGGTCCGATCGGCGAACTCGGTGGTCTGCAATTCGTAGCCACCGGTTGCGACGAGGCCGGACATAACACCGGTAGGCGAAATCGCGTACCAGTGTACAACGGAGCTGCTAGAGCTCGTGCCGTCGTTTTGCACGTCGGCGTGGTCAGAGCCGTTCCACAGGAAGATCGGCATCGCGGTGTCGGTATTGGTGATGCTCGTCCGGTCGAGGACGAATTCGCCAACGTCGTTGATCACCGCCACGCGGCCTGCCGGAATAACGGTAGACTGACCGAGTAGAGCGCTGGACAGCTTGGCAGAGTGGTCCAAAGCAGCCAGGTGGAACCATCCCTTGACGGCGTCCAAGGCTTGCTCGAACATCTGAGCGACTTGACCAGGCATCGTTGACCTCCATGTCAAGATTTCAAGGTTATGCTGCAGTTACCCGCAGCGAACATTTCGTGTGAGCGCGTTATGCGCCCAAAAGGGTGTTGCGAAAGTTTTGGCCGGACTCAGTCGCGTCCCAGTCAGCGACGCCTGCGCCGGTGATTGGGCTGGCCGCAGCTTTCTTTTCTTGCCCGACCGGACTGCCGATAGCGTCAAGCTCAGCGGCATTCCGATGCTTGGCCAGATCACGGATCAGTTCGATGCAAGCAGCGTGGCTGGATGCAATCTTCTCCGCGACTGCCTCTTTCTGATGCCCGAAGATGCGCTCGTTGGCTTCCAAAGCTTCGATCGCTTCGGGAACCAGCGCGTCCACGGCCTCCTTGACCGCAGCGTCCTTCTCCAGGCGATCCTGGAAACGCTTTGAGGTCTCGTTGGCCATGCGAAGTTGCGCAAGTACCTTCGGTGCCAGTACGTCGGTGGTCATGGTAACCTCCATGTTCCCTAGATTAACCTATTTCACCACAAAGTGAGAACAGGGTTTTTGGTGAAACTACTTGCGGCTCCGGTTGTACAGCTCCAGGACGAATCCCTTCATGTAGTCGCGGACCTTACGATCGGCACTGCCTTCCTTCGCTTCGGTGAAGGCAGCCTTGCCCGTACGCTGGAAATCCTGGACAGCGGATGCGATCTTCTGGCCTTCCGGTTGCGCCATGGCAGCCAGCTGGGCCGGATCGATACCGAGTTCTTGCAGCGCCATGAACAGCTGCTGTAGCGCAGCCTCGTCGCCCATGCCGCCCATCTCAGGCGGAGGACCGCCCATTTCGCCGCCCATTTCCGGCGCAGGAGCGCCCATCATTTCCGGCGCGGGCGCGCCCATCTCAGGCGGAGGACCGCCCATTTCGCCGCCCATCTCAGGGGCCATCTCGGGACCTGCGCCTGCTCCCTCAGGGCCGCCGCCACCCATGGCAGCCAGAAGCTCTTCAGCGCCTGCCGGCGGCTCTTCGCCGCCTACAACGTCTCCTTCTCCTTCGCCTTCTGCGGGTGGCTCGCTACTAGGGTCCGAGCCACCGCCTTCCTCGGTTCCGTGATCCTCGCCCTCACCAGCGCCGCTGGTGGGGTCCTCGGCCTCGCCCTCTGCCTGCTTCTTCATGGCGGAGAGTTCCTTGGCCAAGTGATCAGTGACGAGGTCGGCCTCGTGGTAGGCCTGCTTCACGACCTGCTGAATGACACCAGAAGCGATGTCGTTGAGCTTGTCGCCCAGTTCACCTGCCTCCTCGGCGGTCTTCTCACCGGCCTCGGCGGCTTCCTTGGTGTTAGGCGCTTCCGCAGGCTTCTCAGCCGGCGCGGAGAAGTGGCCGTTGGCGATGGCAGCAGTGAGTTCGTTGCCAACGTCGGCCGCACTCTTGAGCAGAGTGTCGTCGTCCATGGCCGCAACGGCGTCGGCGGAATACTTCTCGCCATAGTCGCCAGTGGCCGGGTGGGTTGTCCCACCTTGGTCGCCCTGCTTCTTGTCTCCTTCGAGCTTACCCTTGTAGTCCTCCTCGGTGGAAGGATCTTCGCCGGTAGGCTTGGCTTCGTCGACGCCTTGACCCTGCTGGGTGTCCGTGGCCTTGGGCGCGTTGCCCTCGGTGGCCTCGGGCTTCTCGTCGACGGAATCGGGGATCATGTCCTTGACACGCTTCTCGTTGTCAGCGGACTGTTCTCCCTCGCTCTTGGGCTGCAAATCGTCATCCGTCTTCTTTGACGGGTGCGAAGTGGGGCCCTCCGCACCGCCAGGATCCGGAATGCCGGTCTCGGCACTCTTCTCCTGAGCAGCGGCTTGCTTCTCGGCACCGATCTCTTCGACGAGACCAGATACGCGATCAAAAAGGCTGGTAGGCATTGGATTCCTCCATGAACTTCGGGTTGCTTTTACACCCGTCGTGGTTCATTGTGAGCCAAATGCAGGTATGGCGTCAACACCTAGTTAGCGCCACCCCGCTACTTTACCGAACAAAATTGGACCGTACGACCAAATCCTGCATGAATTTCGCATCAGGATCGGCCGCATGTGCTTGTAGGAAACCGAGCTGGTAGAGCGCGTAATGCTTTGCCAACTCGTCTACATTACCGGCTACAGCCACCTTGGTCATAGGCCGGCGACTGCCCAGCGGCGTCGGGTGCCGCAGCGTCGAAAGCTGCAAGCGCTGGACTACGCTCGGGCGGTCTAGCGACCATTCGGCCGCGTGTTTCAGCACCCAATGGCGCACCCGGCGTGGCGTAGGCCCGCCCGGGACGTATGGGCTGTTTCTGAGCTCCTCTTCCAGCCGCGGGTCCGTTGCCAGACGATTGTAAACGCCTGGCAGCCGGTCGGCAACTCGATCCGCGGCGGTCTTGATGCCGATGTCGTTGCCCGTCAGAAGCACTAGGAAGCTGTCTAACGGCAGCAGGCACTTCTCGTCCGACAGCGCGGTGACGACGTGCGCAAGCTTGAACGGGCCTGTGCGGACGTCTGGGGCGTCTGTACGGAGCGGCTGGACATCCGGCATGAATGACCGGTCCAGCGGCGACGGAACCTCCTCGGCGGAGATCTCGTCCTCCAGGCTGATCAGATCGCTGGCGACCTTGAGCTGGCCCACGATCTTGGGATCGGCCCAGGGGCCGTCCGCCATCAGCCACAGCGGCGGCGTCACGCCTAGCTTCTCGGCCAGATAGCCGGAGCTGCGCGTCTCGCCATACGTATCCGCAGCTGCTTTCAGCATGCCTTCGTAGTCGGCAGCGGCCTTGGCCATGCCGATCGTGTAGGCGATGCGGTCCGCCGGGCGGAAAACGTTCGAGATATCGAAGTACGACGGATTCGGGTTGAACACGCCCAGCGTCGTGCCATCGTCGAAGGTCTTGGCCAGGTTGTCCTTACAGCCGCCGTACTTGCACATCTCAGGACCGCAGTATTCTGCGCGGCTCTGCGCCTTGTTTCCGCAGCCAGAGCATTCGTCGTACGCCACACGGCATGCCATCGAAACAGGGATGTCTTCGCCGCGCGCGAGCTTCTCCATCTCTTCGTCGGCGACCAGGCCGCCGTTGCGGTCAGCAGCTTCTTTCGTACTGTTGAGCGCCACGATCAGCTCGATACGGCGCATGTCGCCGTTGTAGGCCGACGCTTTGACGATGCCACGACCCTTCTTCGGATCCTTGTTGTCGTGGTTGCGATACCAGCGCGCGTACTTCTTGAAGGTCGGATGACACTTCTGGCACTCGGCCTCCTTGAAGCCGTCGCCGTTACGGTTGAAGCCGTAATACTCGTGCGCGCCCACGGCGATCAAATGCACCGGAACTTCACCGGGATTCAGCCGCATCGACGCCACCTTGTCGATGAATTGCACCGAAGCGCGTTTCACGAAGGCGTCCATATCGGACCCACGCAGCCCGTTACGGGCCAGCTTGATCCGCTGCGCGATCGGCTCGTGGAAGTTTTGGGAGCCGGGCGTAATGAGTTTGACGTGCGCCATGGTTAAGGTCCCAGTTTGTTTTGCTGCGCCCGAACACTATCGAGCTGTTTGAGCAAGTCCTGCGTCTGTGCGTTGTAGTCGTAGTGCGCGTTGCCGCCGGTTTGGTCGATCATCGAGCGCGTCAGCAGGTCTGCCGCGAGCCCGACCAGTCCAGCACGCCCGAGCTGGCGTGTGCGGTGTAACGGACGTGTTCCGCCGCCAGGGGCCTGACTACGCGCCCAGTTGCGCCCAGCCTGCCAAGACGATGTCCGTGCGCCGGTCGTGTCGGGCATCAGCTTGCGGTACTGCGGCGGCTGTGGCTGCGGTGCAGGCAGGATCGGCGGCTTTCCACCGCCCTTCGGAGGCTTGCCAACCGAAGGTTTGGGCGTCGACTGCGGCAAAGGCTCGCCGACATTTACGCCCTGCGCCGGAATCGGTTTCGCGTTTTGTCCCTTCAACACCTGTGCCTCTACAGGCCCGTGCCGCAATGACCACTTGGCGCCAAGCTTCTTCTGTGCTTCGATTGTGTCCTTCAGCGATTGCTTAGCGTCTGCGCTCAGCGGGTTGCCGGGCGCATCGCTCAGCATCGACTGGACGTGTGCCTTGGCCTTGCCCGTGCCGCGATGGCCCTTCTGGAGCGCCCGGTCGGCCAGTGCCGCTACTACGGCGTTGGCTTCTGGCTGCCCATAGTTTAGCGGAACATGCTCGCCACTTGTAACACCGCTGATGTCCTCCTTGAGCGAACCCAGGCCAGGAATCAGCGTCTGCAACAAGTCTAGTCGTGATACTGGCACCGTTTGCGTCTTGCCTGCAGGGTCAGTGTACTCGCGCTCGCCGCCGGTGATTGTCTTCGCCAGCCGTTCGAACCAGTTCATGTCTTCGTAGCCCGCGCCGGCACCTTCGCCGCGTGCGCCGATCGAGCTTTCGAGGTCTCGCCGCTGGTCAGCAAGGTTACCGCGCTCAGTGTCAGCTTGCGCTTCTGCGAGGCCGCCACTCAGCGCGTTGTACAGCCCGCCACCAAGGCCGCCGAGCATACCGCCCGTCAGCGTGCGGCCAAGCGCATTGCGCCGATTCTTTGGCTGCCACAGCGACGACAGCGCACCAAGACCGGCACCACCAGCAGCGCCGAGACCAATGTCCCAGTACGGCTTGTGCTCGGGGTTAGCCCAGCTGGCTTGCGCTTGCTCGCCCATGTTGGCAAGCCAGTTCTGCACATCCTCCTGCCAACCGGCAGTCTTGATGGCCAACTTGGCTTCCGCATAGGTCATGTTGTCGTAGTCCATTTGTACTTCCCTGTACGCTAGGCTGACGGCTTCAGGGCATCATCGACAATGTTCTGCTTATCGGGCTTGCTCTCAGAGATACCGCGCGGCTTGCTCATCGGCGGGCCCAGCTCTCTGGCCGGGCCAGGCGCCGCGTTTGCCATCAGCTGTTGCGGCATGTCGCGATTGGTCAGCTTGCCCTCGACGTCGAGCATTTGGTCAACGTCGAACGGATCGATCGCGGACGCTTGCTCCAGGTACTTCCGCAGCAACGCCTGCGCCATTACGCGCTGCTGCATAGCCTTGGGCGCCACTTCGGAGAGGTGGTTGTATGCTTCCATGACGGCGGCTGGGTCGTAGCCGCTGATGACCGGGTCACTGGCCATCATTTCGTGCATCATGGTCTGCATACGGATTGCGCGCAACCGATCCTCATGATCTGGTGCGCCAAGCTCCTGCAGCTTCTCCTGGATCAGATCCTCTTTGGTCTTCGGCGCCATCTTGTTTGCGAGGCCCCGTGCAGACCCACCAACGGCGCCAGCCAAACCCAGGCCGAGCAAGCTAACCGCCTGCTTAGTCTGCGATTGATTGTCCCATACTGAGCCGGTGATCACGTCTGTCTCGGGGCTGAGGCCAAAAGGGGCGAGGGTCTCCGCGCGCTTCTCGGGCAGCTCTTTCTCGAATGCGTCGAGTTCGGCGCGGCGCTTGGCGAAGTCGGCCATGGAGTGGAGCGCTGTTTTGATCAGGCTGTAGGGCGCTTCGTCCCAGCTGACCGCGTGCGGACCCCGGGCTGGCGGGTACTTGACCGACTTGTTCATGTCGGCGGCGTGCTTAACGAGCCTACCCGCGCTCGCACCTAGCACCAGCTCGGCGTTCTTGCCAACCTCGTCCGGGTGCTGAGCGTCCGGGCGCCGGAAGTAGTCTCCGACGGCGTTGACGTCCTCGGCGACCTTGTAACAGGCGTGCATGGCTGCATCCTTGACCCGCTGATGCTCTCTGCGGAGGTCGTGGAGCTTGGACATGGCTTGCTTGCCGGCGCGGTGTGGCTCCTCCGGATAACTCGGCATATCTTGCGAGTTATCGGCTGAGGCGACCTTTTCTCGCAACGTAGTACGAGTTATGGCCTCGGCACGGCGGCGCAGCCAGCCTCGTGGCGACAGCTTGTAATCGTCGGCGATCGCTGCCGCGGCCTTCTGCTGCGCGGGCGTTTCGATCTCAGACGGGAACATGCGCTCGAGAATCTCGCTGGCGTCAGCCAGTTCGAACGCTGCTGCCTTCTCGGCGAGCGTGTCGTGAGTACGCAGATGGCCGATGCTGCGGCCGTTGTTGAACGCGCGCACCATGAGCCGGACCTGGCCAGCAGGGACTTTCCGCGTCGAGGCTACCTTGACGATAGCGTCGTTCGGGGCGTAGCCCTTATTGGTGAGTGCAGCAACCTCGGAAAGCGCGGCGCTGATCCGCTCCTCGCTCTCTTTGGTTAGTCTAGGAATTTTCGTCATGATCACCTCGCTCTGGGAACGTGGCTGTGCTCATCAATTGACCGAGACCAGCGGGGAACTCACCCACGCCGATACCAACAAGCTCTGCAGCGCGTAATCGTACGCCCTGGGCCTCCAACTGTGCGATCTGGCCCGTAAGGCGCGTATCGCCGTCTTCGCGTGTCTTGACCAGCAGACCTTGGAAGGTGTCCACCAGTTGCTGCACGTTCTGCGTGTACGTTTCTGTGCCGATGCCAGCCTGTCCAGCCTGTGCCTCCAGCGCCAGCATGTCTTTCCATAGCGTAAGGATAAGCTCGCGTGTCTGCCAGTCGGACTTCATCGTGATCATCGTAATCGCGGCTTTGATGTCGATGGCGTCCTTCGACAAGTCCCGCATCGCGGCCCGTAGGCCGTCATGACCCTCAGTATGCCGCGGGTTGTTGAACTTGTAAGCAAGCGCGTCCAGGACGGACGGCCCGAGCCAATACCCGAACAGTTTCCACAGACAGTCGTATTCGCGCTCCGCAAGGCCTGTCTGAACCGATTTTCCGATCACCGTGTGGGTGATCAATCCGGGGGCATCGAGTCGGTCCATCACGTCGAAGAATATCCGCTCGTACAGCATGATGGCATCGATATCAATTCCTAGCTTATCGGAGATAGCAGGAAGTGACTCTCTTGCTAGCAAGCGTGCTTCCAACTCCCACTTGTTATTGGTGTGGTCGTCGGTCGCGTCGTACAGCGAATATGCCTCGTACAGTGCTGGGTGGGCGTCAAGGGCAGCCAGCTTGTCCATATCAGTTTCGCAGCGCTGAATCAGCCGGCGGAACTTACAGGCAGCTCGAACTACCTCGTCATCCCTACCGCGGACCGGGCGCGCACCTTCGGCCAGTTCGCAGGCACGCTGCCACCGCCAGTCCGGCGGACGTCGCTTGTTATCGGGTCTGTTGACCAGGATACTCATTTGGATTTTGATCTCATGAACAAAATTGGCTAGTTCCGCTCGTTGCCGACCTCGCATTCGAGGGCGAGCTCGAACTCCAGCCCGTTGTCGTTAGTGGGCACGGTAATGTGCAGGTACACAGCGCGTACAGGCACCGTGAATGTACCCTCGCGATTGCGGTAGGACCACGGGCCGTCGTTCTCGAACAGCTCCAGCACCACCCCCGCATTGACATTCTGGGTGGGGATGATCTTGGCTAGCGCCTGCGTCATCGGGTCCACGTCTTCAAGCGACGTCGACGAGCCGCTACCTACGTCGCAGACCTGCCGGTCAAACAGGTTGACCACCAAGGCCACAGCCGGTCCGCTGGACTGCCGCAGCAGCATGCGGGTGATGCGTCCCTCTTGCGGGAAGCCGATCTCGAAGCACTGGCTCAACTCTCCGCCAGGCAGGTACAGCTGTGTCCCCTGGGACTCAACAAATTCACGCTTGTAGATATGCATGGTTTACCTCTACATTTCGCCTTCGCCGAGATCCATATCCACACCTTCGTCTGGGTACGGCTCGACAGTCTTTTGCTTGAGCTCCAGAGTCACGTCGCCCAGGCCCTCGAAGGCGTTTCGCATGGCGTCGGTCAAGTCCGGAAGGTTATTGCCACCGTACCGGTCCTCGAACTTGTCGTGGTGCCAGTACATGTTGAACAGCAGGCGGCCAAGGCTGTCGAGACCCTTCATCAGGTTCGACAGGTGCTTGTCGATTAGGGTTTCGTTCTGTGTGCCCTTGAGCAAGTTGGACAGCAAGGACGTGTCCAAGACCTCTTTCTGGCCGGTCTGGGACGCTTCCATGATCTGCTGCGCCATCATCGGCTCAGGCGGCGGAGACATCAACGGATGCTCTCGCGTCGCGCGCAGGCCATCGACTGGGACCTCTTGGATGTCCTCGCCGTACGTTGTCGGAACGCCGGAGCCCATGAAATGGTCAGAGCCCATCTCCGGTTCCGGGAACGTCGGAGCCGTCGGCGGGTAGCCGAGCGCCTCGTACGGCTGCGCCAGCTTGATTCGGCACTTGATACCGCGCTTGAGCGACGCTTCCTTGAGCAGTTCGCGTGCAGCCTTCTCGCGCAGTCCGTAATCGCGGACCAAGCTGACCATAGCGCCTACTGGCGACATGCGCTTACCGTCGACTACGGCCTCGGTGCCGTTGTTGAAGATCCGCAGTTCCTCGGAGGTCTTGTAGATTCCGAGCTGCAGGTCGACGTGGCTACCAGGACGCAGCGCAGGCGGATCGCTGGAGTCTTCCATGTCGCAGCACGTTACCGGGACTGGGCAGCAGCAATCGCCTTCGCAGCCGCAATCGGGCTTCGGGGGATCTTTGATCTTCACGGCTTTGGCGCCGTCCGGCACGTACAAGCAGCACAGCCGGGAGACGAACCGCGGACCCTTGATCCGATTCAGCATCACTGAGTCTGCCCCCTCGCAATCACTGTCGTACTCATACCGCCGTTCGGCAACAGGGGGCAGATGGTCAGGACGTCGGCTGCCGTAGCGATTACGCCAGCGGACCTCGTAACATTTTTCGTCGCCCTCGGCCGGCAGAGTATTCTTGACCTTGAAGACGCTGGTGCCCTGCCCGTTCGGCGCCAGGAGGACGTACATTGCGCCCTCTTCAAGGCTCGTGGTCTCCGGCAGTCCATCAAAGTAGTCGCGGAAGGACTCGCCGTTGTAGTCGTTAGAGACAAAGATTGCTCCGGGGTGTGTTTCCGTCCATGCCTTCTCGCCATCACCAATCCGGATCAACACGCCGTTGGGCTTTGTGCCGCGCGCATTGAACGGGGAGTGAATGTAGAGACACTTCTCGAATGAGTCTGGCTTGCACAGCACTTCGTAGATGCCCGTGTCGTCCGGGTTCATCAGTTCGAGCGGCTCCTGCACGCGGTATGCGTGGGAGACTTCGTCATCGGTACGCTCGTCAGCGATGAATACGCCGTCGCGCTTGAGCTCTTGGGCCTGTTTCTCCGTGAGGCCATTGCTGCAATTGCGCGCACGCACATCAGTGCTATCATCGTAGCGCCAGATCTTGACTTTTCCTGCAAGCTGCTCTCGAGCCTGTGCAGCTGCAGACTTCTCGGGGAATAGACTCCCGGTCTTGTAGGTCTTCCCCTTCTTTTTCTTGTGCTTCTGGCCGGTTGGGATGGCCGACTCGGTGGTCTTGGCGCAGTCGATTGCTTCCTTGACTACGTCCGCGCCGTACATGTCCGTAAGCGGCCGGACCAGCTGTGGATAGGCGTCCAGCAGCGTGATGAACTGCATGGCGGCGTCGGCGTTCTCCTTGACCAGACCAGGCACCTGGACCTGCAGCTCGACGTGCCGGCCAAGCGCGTGCATCAAGCCGGGCAGCGCGGGTGCAAGCCAGTCCGGGTAGGCTGACGCGTACTTGTTCCGCGGAGAGTCACGGAAGACGTCCATGTTCGGACGATCGACTCCGAGCGCAGCCAGGTTCGGCTTGGCTTCCTCGCCGATGACGTTGGGCTTCCGGTTCAACACGTAGTTGATCCAGTTCTCCTTCATCGGGACGAACGTGTCCGAGTCCTTGAGGTAGAGTAGCTCGTGGCCTTTCAGCTCACCGTTCAGGAAGAACACGGGAGCGTACAACAGCTGCGACCCGACACGGAAACCGAAGATGCCGACGGCGCGGTCGTTGTCCTCGTTCTTTTCCAGCAACTGGAAGCCCAGTTCGTGGTCGAGAAGTTGGGGTGCGCGGTCCTTGAGGTACGCGTGGGCCAGGTTTGAAAGGGCCTGCTCGAACGGAACAGATTGGCCATCACCCCCCAAATCAGCACGCTTGATGTGCTGTGTACGGGCGTGGGACTGACAAACCTGTCTCCAATGTGCAGCGGGCCTCGAGAGCGGCTTGGTGCTCATAGTACCCTCATCCTGTGGGAAATTTGGCGTCCTGCCTGATCAAGAGCATGCTACCTATCGTAGCAGATACGTGGAGATCAGGGCAACGTCTAGGTTTTAGGCGGCCTCAACACGTCCTTCGGCCAATTCCGACCAAACTCAGTGCCCTCGGCCATAGCCGGGACAAAGCTCGTACCCTTGGTGTCGGACACAGCGCCACGATGCGTCGCGCTGAGTAGGCTTTTCTTCTGATTCGAACCCAGGAATCTGGTCATCCAGTCAGGATCATGACCGATCGAGGCCATGGCCCTGACCATGTGCGGGCGAAACGCCGGCTCGGTGTCGTGCGCCTCGACCGACTTCACGCCGAATTCTTCGAATACTGGCAGCATTGATGGCGTTATCCGGGTGCCGATCGTGTAGTGGAGCACCGGACGCTCCAGATACTTGCCTACAGCGTACTGCGGCTCAAACTGGGCCGAACCGTCGCGTGGCTGGTATCCGCGCTCAAATTGCTGGTACGGGATGACATCGCCTGGAACGTGGCCGTCATCCTCGTCCACCATCTCTACGTGATCGATCAGTCCTCGGGCGAGCAGCTCGATGTTCCGGCGGTTGGCGTACATGCCTCCGGCTCTGTACGCGTCTGCGAAGGTGTCGACGAAGTATCTTCGTCCTTCGCCGATTCCCTTATGCTTGACAATCTCTGAAGGATTCGGGATGCCGTCGCTGATGACGTCACCGGCCTCGACTGTATCTCCTCTCTCAACTTGGAGATCAAACCCCGGGAGCACGAAGTGTCTCTGTCCGCTAATGGTAACGTACCGACCACCTGCCGGCGCATCTTCGACGGCCGTCACCTTCCCGTCGAGCTGGGCATGGGCTGCGCCTCCTTTGAAGGTTTTTGGCACTTGCACGAGCTGGTTGACGTGTTGGAAGCCGGTGACGGACTGCGCTTCTCCTTTGACTCCACCTGAATGCTTTGAGGATAGCTGACCTTGCGTAAGCTTCTCGCTGAGTGCTTGTGCCGCCGCGACGCCAACCATGTCGCCAACCGGTGATAGGCCACCACGCTCACGTATACCAACATCACGAGAATACACCCCAGAGGCAGGCCCTCCCACCATTGGACTACGGACAAGAATACGCTTAACACCTTGATTCTCCAGGTCCTTCAAGATCTTCGGGGTAAGGACGGTGTTCCGCTCATAATCACCAGCTGGGGACGCCAACAGTGCTCCTTCACTGTCAACGTCGGTCACGTCGACTGGCAGGCCCCGTATCGGCGCTCCTTCGCCCGGTTCCTCATCGTCATCAGAAGCCGTGACGAGTAGTCGGTGTGCCAGCTGGTTAAGTTGCTTCGAGAAGAAGCCCGCATCTTGGGTCGCAAATTTCACGTCGATCAGACCCTTGCGCGCGCCATACGTAGCGGCCCAGAACTCCGCAGGCCGCAGACCCTCGGCGAAGCTTGTCTGTACTGGAAACGGAATGACGTTCTCGTGGTGATCGACATACAGCATGTCGCCGCCGATCAGGCGCTTTAGTCCGGTGATACCCTTGCCACCGCCTACAAAGCCGGACACCACCTGGTCAGCCAGCGGGTTCTTGGCCTTCTTGGCGTCGGCAAGAATCTCCTTCTGTAGCCGTTCGTGCTCGACCGCAGTCGCTTCGACGACCTTCTCTTCCTTCTTCTCCTCACTCCACTTATCGTTGGACAGGATGTCCCGGATGCGCCTGTTCAGACGCTGGCGAGACATGTGGACAGAAGGCGTTGGGCGCATATGACGCAGGCCAAAAGAACTCCCACCGGTTGTGAACGCAACGTCTCGGCCCACGTCAGACAGGCGTTTGGAAACTTCACGGTACTTCTCCGGATGTTCCTCGGCGACTTGGCGAAGCAGCGCGCTGATGCCCTTCTTGTCCAAGACACGCGTGTAGTCACGCATATCCGACGGTAGCGCCTCGTTCACCATGAGTTGTCCGATGGTCGTACGAATCACGGGTTATCCCCTGGCTTCCATAACGTGCCTGGAGGCGTCGGCATATCCAGCATATTGCTCATGACCGTCTCGTCGAGACCGACGCCACGCAGCGCACGCTGCATGGCCTCATCACCGTCACCGCGATGGACGATGAAATAGTTGTCCGGCCCGACCTGCATCGCTACGCATAGCGCCTGTCCGTCAGCTGATCGCAGCACCAATCTGGTAGCCTCGATCTGCTCGGGGCTGCCGAGTTTGTTATGCAGCTCGACGATCATGCTACGCTCCGGTCAGGCCACGAGACAGCGCGGAAAGTGCGTCGATCCGGCGTGCGCTGTCGTCGAAATCGGGGGCCTCTTCGGGCGCGGCGGGCGCACGGAACAGCGACATAACGCCGTCCGCATCGGCAGCGGGCTTCTCTGTACCGCCAGCGGGTTCGATCGGGCTGACTGGCGCTTGGCCGCCGATCGCGGGCAGTTGTCCCGCCTGCTCGGACTCACCGCCCTGGCCGATCGGTGCGCTTTGTGGCGGCTGCCCTTGGGAGAGCATTGCCACAGTACCGTCGTCCAGAATATCCGGAGGCATCTCGATCCCGGTGTGCTTCATCATGTGGGTCAGGAGCTTGCGAACGCGGCTCAGCTCTTGGTAGATGAAGGTTGGGTCGATCTTGGGCTTTCCGCCTGCAGCGGGGGCGCCTGCCGCGGGCGCTGCCGGAGGAGCTGCAGCTGCAGCCATTGGGTCCATTGGAGGCGCCCCACCTGGCGGCATTCCTGCCATCGCCGGATCCATCGGCGGTGCGCCGCCCATTGCTGCGGGGTCCATTGGCGGCGCGCCGCCTGGCGGCATGCCTCCGCCCATCGCTGCGGCCGGGTCCGTGGCGCCCTGCGGCACAAAGGCTTGCTTTTCTGCCTCACCGCGAAGCCTCCAGTCGGCTACGTCGAAGAGCGTCTCGTTCATTTCGTGTCTGGTCATGGCAAAGCGAACTCCAGTGAGGGTTCATGATATCTTACCAGCTTATCGGGGACGCGGTGTTTATACAATCCGACTGTCCGCTATTCTAGGATCTCCACGCGCTGGCCGGAGCCTATTTCGCCGCGATGGTAAGCGGCAATTGCATCTTTCTTGGTCTTGAACACGCGTGCTGGCGTGGGGTCGGCCTTCGCTGTAGCCGCCCACAGCCCGCCGACGTATTCCTTGCTCGGCGTGTAATGGACATCGAAATCGCCGACAGCCAGCAGGTTCTTGGACGGCATCAGCTTCTCTTTGGCCTCGTCCACGGCGTCGTCACTGGACGGCACGTGGAACTGCATGGCGTCACCATCGAAGTCAGCGCCGAAGCCGCCAACGGTCAGCGGCGGAATCTCCAGCGTGGATGACGATGTGAGCTGCGGCCAGAACGCCATCACGCCGAACCTGTGCAACACAGGTGCGCGGTTGATGACCACCGGCCGGGTCTGCATTTCGCTCTGTAGCTCACGCAGCGCCAGCGGGGTGCGCTCCTTAGCCTCCTCCATGGCCTTGATCTTGCCCATGCCACGCCGTACGAGGCGGCGCACGATGAACGGCTGGTACAACGTCCACGCCTCGTCGATCGGCAGCCCGACCTGGTCCATGTCGAGGTTCGGGTTAGGCGTGATCGTAGCGCGTCCAACGAGGTCGACGGTGCTGCCGAGCAGCTTCCGTTGTACGGTACCGAACTTCGGGCTACTGCCAAAGACATGCTTGAGGATGCCCTTGATGTCCTGCTCTTGGAACTCCGGCGAGATCGGGTTACCGAGGCCGGTCACGCCCTTGAACGCCTTGTACACGGCCAGGCGCTCGTCAGTGATGTCGTCGGTGAGCTTAGACAGGTCTTTCAGGTTCTTCGTGGCCTCGAAGACCTCTTTGTACAGGTAGTTTGCGTCGTTCACGAGCTGCGTGTTGGTATCGGCGAACAGCGAGACCGGGCGGAACGTAGGCGGCAGCACGGGCACGCGGTCCATCATCCAGTCACCTGGGTGCTGGCCGTTCTCCTTCGCTGACTTGAGATACTGCAAGCGTCGGATCGCCTTGTCGCGGTAGGTCTTCTTACCGCTGTTCATCTCTGCACGTGCGCGCTCGATCTCCTTGTTGAGGTTGATATCCTCAAGCGCAGACTTGATGCCCGCAGGTCCAGTTAGCTGCTCACGCCCAGGCAAGCCTTCGCGGCCAGCCAAGACCGATTCGAACTGCTTCTGCGTCAGCCCTAGGATGCGCCGGATAGGTTCTTCCATAACCGGGTTTGGCAGCGGCTCGTGCAGCTTGATATGGCTCCAACGGTTACCACCGTGGCCGCCGGTAAGCGACTCGTCGAACAGGCCGCCCTTGATCGGCGTCAGCTTGCTGATACGCCAGTCGACTGTCTGTGCGTTCTGGATTTCGCGATCGCCGGTGAGATCAACAGCGTCCGGACCGGTCATGGCCATGACTTGCAGCTGCGTGCCGGTCTTGACTGGGTTGATGCCTGCGCCCTTCAACTGCGCAACGAACTTCTCGAACATGAACGGGACCTTCGGCTCGGGCGGCGTATAGCCGGACATGAGCATGCGCCAGTAGTCCTCGTTCCGCTGGCCTCGGACGATGCTGGCGTCACGGATGGTCTTGTACGCACCGTGTGACAGCAATGCATTCAGTTCGAGCATACCGACGCGCTTCGAGCCTGATGGTCCGCCCTTGGCAGGCTGACCCTCAGCGGTGTAGCCGCCACCGGCCGCGCGGCCTTGCAGCTTGGCCTCGGCTGTGTGGTGCAGCTTCATGATGAAGCGGTTGCCGGCATCGATGTCCTTGAGCGTGCGCCCGGTCTTCGGGTCGGTCAGGTCTTCGGTGTCCGGCAACCCGTGCTTGCGCAGTTCGCGTTCGGCGAACTCGCGGAGGTCTTTCAGGCTGCCGAAGTCTTGCAGCTTGTACGGCTTACCAGTCAGCGCGGCAATCTTACCTAGCTGGGCCTCGATGATCTGCGAGGGATTGCCCCGACCCATGATGCCGCCTGGGTTGAGTAGCACTTCGTATGGCACTTTGTCGGGACCGTGCGGCATGTCTTCGTCCGGGACGATGGCGGCCACAACGCCCTTATCGCCGTAACGTCCGGCGAACTTGTCACCAACTTGCGTGGGATGTAGGGACTTAACGACAACGGAGATACCCTTCTTTCCTTTGTGAACGTCGGTTACGGTTCCTGGCGAGTGGTGATCCCACATGATCGATGCGTTCGACCACGACGCCTTGCGACGACCAAGCCGCGGACCCGTCTTACGCTCTTTCACGGCCAAAATCAACGGCTCGTCCATGTTCACCGTCTCGCCGACGCGCACTACGCCGTCGTCATCGTACTTCTCCAGCAGCTTCCGGTCGTATTCGCCCGGATAGATCGACATGAATGTGTTCTTGGACGCCTTGGTGCCTTCGGCAATATCAAGCTCGTGCTGGTACATGTGTTCCGAGCTAGCGCGCTTAGCGAACGACTCCGAGATTACGATGGCGTCTTCGAAGTTGTAGCCTTTGTACGGGAGGTACGCGACGCGTGCATTTTTGCCAAGGGCAGTTGTCCCGCCTTGATCAGTGAAGTTTGAGGAGGCAAGAAGCTGGCCGGAGCGAACTTTGTCACCAGGTCGGACCACAGGGCGATTGTGGACGAAGGTCTTTCTGTTGTAGGGGTGGTTGTCATAGAGCTCCTCGTAATGAACCTTCCGGTCCTTACCCCTGATCTTGATAGCGCTCGGCGTGACTTCCAGCACCGTACCGTCGACCTGGCTCTTCACCGCGCCCATGTCACTGCCGAGCAAGTCCTCGAACGATGTGCCTTCCATGCCCGGGACACCAGACTGTACCAATGGCGCCTCTGCGTCCGCCATCGGCAGCGCTTGCGAAAGCATGCGGCTGCCCATAGAAACGCGCTGTGGGAACGCAGCGCCTTTCAACGGGACCATGGATGCCAACGGGCCGAACGCCTCGGTCATGTCGGCTAGCTGGTAGTCGACGTCCTTGGCGGCGACGTACTTGAGCTTGCCTTTGTGCTGTGCGCGGACGTGCGGCTGCCCCGATTCAAGCTCTCCTGGAAAAGCGACGACAGCATCTGCAACATCCTGTGGTGACTTCCAGACGGTCTTGCCTGTCTTCGGATGAAGGAATCGCGAGTATATGCGTCCGTCAGGGCCTTTAAGCGTTCGGATTGATAGGCGGGAATCGATACCGATCTTGCCCGACTCTGGGGTGTGGACAGGATCAATGAATCCAAGGTGGCTAGGTTGAACATTACGCGCCTCGTCGGGAACCGAATCGGACGACGGGATGCCGCCCTCGCCCATACGCGTTACGCGCACGCGCTGGTCGTACAGTTCCGCTGGGTTGATTTCTTCTAGTGGATTGCCAAGCCCGGTCTCGAGGATAGCGCCTCGCACCATCTTTTGGAAGATGTTGGGCTGCAATCTGCTGAGATTACCGGGCAGCGTGGCCTTCCACAGCGCCTTACGCGCTTCGATCGCAGCCTTGTTGATGCGCTCGGCGAATAGATCCTCCGGCCCGACAGTGCGCTGGAACGCCATGGCGTCGCGGTCGTCGGCATCTTCCTCGCCCTTGTGTACGCGCAGTAGCTTCTGTGTCGACGACAGGATGACCTCGGGATCAACCTTAGCATAAGGTTTGCCGAGCGTACGCTTAGTGACCTCTGGGTCCAGTTCCATCTCGTCGAAAGCTGCACGGATAGCCTCGAACATCTCCTGGTCGTCGCCAGCAGTGCCTCTGCGGACCAGTTTCTTGTACAGCTTCTTGATCGTGCCTGGGTCGCTCTTCTGCGCATTCGCAACGAACAACTCGTTACCCCAGGCATCGCGTATCTGTCTGTCCGTGGCACCCAATGCTTTAAGCACCGGCATCAACGGCATGCGAGCTTGTCCGAACTGAATTCGAAAGATACCTGTCTCTGGGTCCAGGAAGTAGCGGTGACCAAATCCCCGTGCAACATTGACATGGGACTCTAACTCGCCGGACTCCTTGATACGAGTGAAGATCCCAGGTCGTAACCGCATCTGGTGAGACAAGCTGTACTCGTTGCCGTTGAGGATGAACGTACCACGGGGAGTCATGTGCGGAATGCTGGCCAAGGTGACCCGCTTCTCGTCCACGACTTGCTGGGCGTCATCGTTTGTGCGCAGCTGGTATGTACCGCGCAAACGGCGGCCGAGCGAGCGGCCCTCTAGGACAGCGCGCTTCTCATCGGCCTTTGTGTATGTTTCTGGTCCGTCGTAGCCAACATTAGACAGGCCCAGTATGTATTTCTGGTTGGAGACGGGCGCCTGGTTCTGCGCCGCCGTAAGCGCATTCTGGTAGACAGCGGCACGCGTGGCATTCACGTCACCGAATGCGCGGGCCTCTGGTGGCCCGCCTTGCATATCCAGCAGAGGATTCATTAGGCAAGCTCAGTAGAAGGCTTCAATTGGATGGGGGTCGTTCCGCCAAAGCGCTCCTTGGCGCGCCGCTTCAACGCTTCCTCGGCGATGAGGCGCTCGTTGCGCTTCTTGAAGTAGTCGTAGCTGAGTTTGCCGCTGGCAAGCGCGGACAGCATGGCGTAGCTCAACAGCATGCCGAGGCCTTGGCTCGGTATATCGCTGATCGCAGCCTGCTTCTCGACGGGCTCTGTGACAATCTCAGCCAGGTCGTCGAGCTCTTGCTCGATGGAGGTGTCGTCGGCGCTCTGCTTAGCCAGCGTGGCGTTCAACAGCTGTTCGTATTCGTCCTTGGCACCCTCAAGCTCGCTGTCCAGCTCCTGTCGGCGGCGCCAGTCCAGGATCTTGTCGACTAGCTTCCAGCCGCCGTAACCGCTGACCATGGCCGCCGGCAGTCCGAGTGTCCACAGCGCAGGGTTCGAGTACGGCGACGAGGCTTGCCGGCCCCAGAACGTGGACTCGCCCCACGGCAGGTCCTCAGTCGCGCCCTTGAGCTTGTCATAGAGCCATGCGCCTGGGTTCGGTACCGCTTCTTTGTCCATGCCCGTTTTCTCTGCCTCTTCCTCTTCCTCCGGCATCATAATGCCGATCGACTGGAAACTGGGCGTAGGTGAGAAGCCGGACTCTTGACGACCTAGACGCAATGCACCAAGACCGGTACGGCCAAGCGCGCCCAGCCCCGCGGCAGCAAGAATCCACTTCCACATCTCAGCATTAGCGCGCTGCCCCGCCGATGCAGCGTCGGCTGGGCTAGGTTGCAAGATGTTGTCCCAGATCGACGGATCGGCGCTAAGCTTAACTAGGTCGTCGTAGCGCGAATTGGGTTGAGCTTCCATGCCCTGTACTCCCTCCGGATGGTTGGCTTGGTGACAGTACGTAACACTGTGTCCATTCGAGGTAGATGATCGGCCACTCTTTGTCTTCCGGCCAGTTACGCGACTCGTGGTCTCTGATGAACAGGCCGTTGCGGATACGATCACGCACCCAGTTGTAGTATTCTCGGTCCTCCTGCTTGTTGAGGTCGAACACGTGCTCGTGCGCCTGGCCGACAACAGGCAGCGCTTCGACCTCCTTCTGTTTCAGTGACGGCGCCGTCTCCCCTTGGAAAGGAAAGCCGTTGGCACCTGGCCACTGCAACGCTCCGTCGTATCGGTCGTCTTGTTCGCCGTGATACTTACTCTGCGTGTGCATCCTTTAACCCGCTCCCATGCCAGCCTGCTGACGTGCCTGCAGCCGCTGTAGCTGCTCGACGGCCCGCTGGTACTCGCTGATCTCTTCGCGCTTGTACGCCTCGTTCTTGTCGAACGTGTCGTTCTGCGCCTTGGCGAGCATAGCGCCGCCACCAACGCCGACAAGTGGCGGAGCCAGCAGGGCTAGTGGCCAAGCCGCGCCGAACATGGAACGGAGAGTATCCCAAGCGCCACGGGCAATACCGGACTTGAGCATGAACTTTGCCTGGCGGATACGCAGGAGCGTTTCGTCCTCTGACAAACCGTCTTTGGCGCACTTCTCCAGGAATCCGATCTTGAATGCTTCCTTGGGGGTCATTTCCTACCTCCGGTTAGCACGTGCGCGCTGTATCGCGGTGGCGCGCTGTGGTGTGATCATGTTCGACGCCCCGAGCGTCAGGTCGGGCGTTACGGTGACTCCGGCCGAGAGCGTATCGGCTGGCGTACGTCCTTTTCCCTTTATCTTGAGCGGCGCTTGGCCAGGCATCGCCGGAAGCTCGTGCGGCATCACGATTGTGCGCTTACGCTGATGCCTGACGACATGGTCCAGAACCGACGGATCGGTAGGATCGCCCTGCATCTTCGCCAGCTTGCACGCCTCCTTGGCATCGTTGACCATTTTGCGCAGTTCAGCCGCTTTGCTGGCATACAGCTCGGGGTCCTGCATGAGCGCAGCAATTGCGCGCTTCATGAACTCGCCCGGCGGTATACGCCAATGACTCTGCTTGGTACTAGCGCTATCCGCAGCGATTTCTGTGTCGACAAGGCTGATCATGCCTGTCTCGGCCCAGAACTCGAGATGCTGGAAACGGTAGTGTCGGCCCTCTCCTCGTGACATTTTTGGTCCTCCAAACTGCGCTTACTCATAATAACTGATCCTGGCACAGCTGTCATGGCAGATACAGTCCTGCATGGCCAGCAGTAACCATCAGCTTGTTCAAATTGACTCGTTGCACCATCTGGCGTGTGGGGCCGTCAGCCTCGGAGCCGATCAGCTCCACCAGCCAACGGCCGAACTTTCCGCGGCAGGCGCGCGGCCGGTAGTCGTTCTTCGGCCGCAGCTTCTTATGGGTGCGTACGCCGATCCACCAGCCGTTGCCGGGCCAATCGCCCGCTTCAGCGCGATAACTGTAGTAGCGCTGGATCAACTCCCGCAGGTAGTCTCTGGCAGCAGTGCCAGCTTTACGCGTGGACAGCGGCCTAATCTCCGGCGCCTGGATGCCGTAAAGGCGGTAGTGCAGCGGACCAACCCACTGCTCCATGCCCAGATCGATAATCAGCGTGACGGTATCTCCGTCGTAGATCGCGGGTTCGCCATCCTCATTCTCGGGGATCAGTCCGAAGTACGTGTAGTCCTGCAGGCTGAGCGGGGCATCTTCGGATAGTGTTTCGATAGGGCGGGCCATTGACAACCTCAGTTAGCAAGCATGACAGCAAAAGCAGAATCACCTGCACGGGACAGTACGTGCATCTCACGATTATTGTCGTCTGCCCAGGTGTAAAAGTCCACTAGCAAGCTGTCAACTACTATGACGGTTGTCCCGCACACCAGTCGGTGGGCCAGCCGATCGAGCAGGTCGGGCACCTCGTCCTGCAGGTAGAGCAACGAGATGTGGCTGCCCTGCTTACGACGGAACGTCGTGACCTCGTCGGCGTTGGTCAGGCAGAAGATGTGCTGCTGCGGCATCGTATCGTTGAGGACGCGGCGTACAACCGCCTCCTCGTCCAACGCGCCCGCAAAGACTACCAGGCCATCCGTGGTCGCCTGGGTGCCCATCAGCGCTACAAACCGCTCGTGTACAGCGAAATGCTCCTTTGCAGCACGGAGGTCGTCGATCGACGTGGCTGTGTCTGTAGGCAGATCGAACTTCACAGTGGACGCTTGGCGCGCTGCATGGCTTTTTCGTCTACGGTTACGCGCTGGCCCCGTAGGCCGACGACGCCCCTTCTTACGTAATCGCTTACGCCGCATTGGCAATACCTCCGCATGCTACGAAGGTACGCCCAACGTAAACATGTAGTGCAGCAACGGCGAGCGTGCGAGCGCGCCTGGTGATGTGTAATGGTCGGGCATGTTGCGCACGACGTCCGTGAATGCGCGGCGCAGCGCACAAGATACTGCCTCGCTGCAATACGGCGGCCGTCCGCGGTCTTCGAGATCGTCGTCCGTCGGCGGCCGGAAGAAGAAACGCACGCCAGGAAGGTGGATCAGCGATGTCCACAGGATGTGCATCTTGCCGTACTCGCCGGGGCGACAGAAGTCACGTGCAGTCATCACGGCCTTCTTGCGATCCAGCACCTTCGTCTCGCCTTGCTGCGACTGCGTACCGTCGTCCCACCAGTATTCAGTGTGCGTGTCAGCGCAGCGATAGACGTCGATCATGCCGGGCCACTTCTCAACATGCGCCGCTAGCGTTGTACTCTGTCCGCCGCGCCAAAGCATCTCGTAGGCCATCAGGCGGTTGTACTCACTGTCGGGATCGCCGTTGGTCCAGCCGGCCATACCCACGTGCGAATAGATCGACAGCCCGGCGATGGCAACGCACTTCGGGATGAATCCGCGCCGACGATATAGCAACACATCAGCGTCGAGGATGTGCTGACGTGCCTCATCGTACGGGAGGAAAACTTTTTCTGAATCGGATGGCATTCTCTTGCTCCTTGGTCAGCTTATGCGCCGTGAATTTCCCCATCACGTCCAGTTGTGGTTCGTATGCCGGCGTCATACGTGCGCGGTGACCCTCCAGTGTTGGATACGTCCCGGTGTCTTGCACTTCGCGGAATACCTCGGTTGCGCTGTGATGCCCGGGCACGTACTCCGGGGCGCAGCGTGCGCGTGTTGGTAAGTGATGTACGCCGGTAATTACAATGTCCGGCTCGCCAGGGTGGTATGTCTGCTCCGAGCGCTCGAACACCGCTGGGATCTTACCGGCCGCGGCCTTGTAGTCGAGCACGATCCGGTCAGCTTCTAGCGCACCGGGCTTTACACGCCGCTGAAACTCTGCCAAGAATTCTTCCATTGAGATCCTCGCTGCAGATGCTTCCAGTTGACGATAGTTACCGAGCACGGCGCGCTCGCGCTCCAGCTCGTCCTGTTTCTTTGTCAGCTCTGCAGAACGCCGCAGGTATTCTTCTGCCGACATACTTCCACCATCGCTCATCGGTCATCCTTTACAACATGCCGGTGATACCACGAATGGCTCCGGCGAGCAGACCAGCCCGTTGAATGCCCTTCTGCACTGGCGGGGTCAGTCCAAGGAACTTGCCGGCCAACGATCCAAGGTAACCGTAACCGTAGCCAAGGCCGGCATTGACGGCGACGGACGCTACGTCACGCGGCGACACCAAGTTTGAGCCGCGCATAGCGCCTGCTGCAGCAGGAACGCCAGCAGCAATCGCCTTCTCTGGATTGTCTAGGAACGGGTCGCGCATTACAACCTCTCCCCACTCATTCGTGCTGAATTTCGGCAGCATGCCGCCGGAGAGGTCCGCACACTTCGTGAATGCGTCTTCGTCGATCGTGACGTTGAGTTCGCTCGTCAGCCTGTCTAGCACGTCGGCGAGTACGCTCGATGCGCCCTTCACGCGCTCGTAGTGCTGTGGGTCTGGGATCGGCCCGTACTGACCTGTGCGCACATCGTTGGCGCCGAACTCGTAACCAGCGGCGCCCGGCTTGGGCAGGTTCTCTGTGCCACGCGGATAGGCCCACTGCTTAGTCTTGCCGTCCCACTTGCCGCCAGCAGTCAACCGGGCGACATTGGCACCAGGAGCCATGTCAGCGGCAGGGACGTTGGGTGCGTTGGCATACGCAGGGCCACCCTGTAGCGGCTGCTGTGTCCACAGGCCACTAATACCCTGATTGCGCAACGCAGGCAGACCATGGATGAACCCAGGCACAGCTGCGCCGCCGAGCGCCCCGATCGCGCCGAACGCGGTTGGCGTGCGCTTGTTGAACCACTGCGGGAACAGCTTGTTGAGAATCCACCCGCTGCCATAGCCTAGTCCGCCAGTCAGCGCGCCGGTCAGCAGCATCGACGTGAGCGGATTGGGTCCACCGATGTACTCCTGCACCTTGCCGTGCGCATCGCCCATCTGCTTGAAACTGGGAATCATCCCGCGGAGCTTGTCCATCCAGGTAGGATCCGGAGCAGCGGCCCACTTCACCATGACCGGCCCGACCTCTTCGGTGTCGAGCACCCAGCCAGCGTCGTGATTCTGCTCGCCCTGCGTCAGCTCGTACGCTGCGCCAGCGTATTTCACGTACAGATCCTTCACGCGGAAGGGTACAGACGCCCAGTTTTGGTTGCTGTCAGTCATAGCATTTTGATCTCATGAACAAGATTCAACGGTTCTGATAGCTAAAAAACGGGTCTATGTAGGCGTTCGGCGCTTCAACCACCGCTCATAATCTCGAGGACGGTCGAAGTCCTCTGTCTCGTCGACAATCTCCGTGAAGCATGCAGGTGTAGGTGCCGGCGATCTACGGTACTGAAATGGCAGTCCGTGCAGTTGGCAATATGTCTCCCACGCCTTGCATTTCCGCAGCCGCCCTTCGTCGAGCAGTCTCTTCACAGCCATCGCCGCGTGCATAAGCTCCGGACACCGGCTCGCTGGAAACGTCAGCCCAAATATCTCACCGCAGTGTTTACCTGTTACGGCATTGGCGCCGGCGTGGCCAAACCACTCTATCTCATTCGAGTTTATTCCTAGGATGGTTTCCACAGCTGCGTCGGTGCAGCATACGTCGCCAAACACTATGATCGTTCTATCTTCAACGTCCCAAATCGGCAAGGACGACAACAGCTTCGTGCTGTCGTCGTAGTCTGCGTCGGCCGGTAATACGTACAACTCTGCGCCCGGCACGGCCATATGTTGGCACTCCTGGCGCACTACAACGTAAGGCTGACAGCCCGGCGCACGCGCCAAAAACTGCCGCACCGTTCTGTGCACAAGCGGCTCGCCGTTCACCGGCACCCATTGCTTCTGTATACCCAGATACCCTCTCCAGCGAATTTGCGTCCCGGCACATGGTAATATCAGTCGCATGGCACTAGTAGTCCTCGTGCATCGCGATCAACGCTGGTGCTCTCCAGGCCCCTGAGGGGTACTGTTCTTGCGAGCGGATTCTTGCAACGCGGCCAATATATGCTGCAGGGTCCGCGAGCAGCTGCGCGCGCAGCTCGTCTGACAGGCCCGTGCCGACTTCACCAGCGCGCGGACCTCCCGGCGCAAGCGCGTAGCCGAAACCTCCAGCACCTGTTCCTTGGTATTTGCCTCCTCCTGGGAAGACGTCGGTGATGTGGACATCGGATTCCTCCAGTCGCTTTGCCTTGGTGGGTTTGCCTACAGGTGGTTGGAATACGATACCTTCACGCGTTAATGGGTGCTTGCCTGCGATAATGCTGTGCCACAGTTGCTTAGCCTCTTCGGGGTCGGTTGTCTCCTCTGCTAGCTGAAACTTGTCTGGCGGCAGATACGGTAGGATTTCCTCGATCATCTTGCGTCGTTCTGCATAAGGCGTCACGTTTGGATCTATCGGCGTCTTACCCAGCTGCTGGATATCGAAGAGCATGTTCTTTATGTCGAGCCCTTGCTCGCGCTGTTTGTCTCTGGAGTGTTCGACGGTTGCGTGGAGGAGCCCGCCAAGACGTTGCGGCTCCACAGCTCGAAGGACTTGCGCAGCTTCGTCAGCCTGAGCTGCCACGCCTGCTCCTTCTTCCACTCCTGCATCGTCACTGGTAGGCCTGGAAACGTCGTCAGGCCGTATCTTTTCGGCATAGAGTTCTCCTTTCAGAACTGACCCCTCGTACTTCTTCGGAATATCCAGTTGTGGCCGCCCGCCGAACATGCGCTCGGTATGGACGATAGGATGCCCAGTCCGCTTGGCAGTCCTGTAGCTAAGCACTTCTGCGCCACCGCGCATCAACTTGACGAGCGATGACGCGCCATCCAACTTGGCCGACACTGACGTGCCTTCCTTCATCTGTTCAATGTAAGGCTCCACGTCTTCTGGCGCCAGTTTCTTATAGCGCACTTTGTCGTAAGGCACTGCTTTCTTCGGCGTGACGTTGATCATCAGCCAGTCACGATCGCCCCATTTCTCGGGCTTCATCAGCACGTAGCGTTCTGGCGTGCCAGTTGTGGCTACCGTGTACTCGATCTTTGTGGGCGTGGCCTTGGTGATCATCACCTTTCCGCGCCGCTCCTGCCGAACCTCACCCTTGCCGTAGCCGGAGCCGATACTGCCCTGAAACGCGCCATACTGGTGCGAATGCACAGGTTGCTGCTTCATGAACTTCTTCTCGCCCGGAGCGGGGATGTGTGTCGGCTTCGTCGCCCAGGAGAGCAAGCCGGTCTCCGGCGTGCCGAGCCTGTAGTCGAAGTGCTCGCCGGCGCGCTGTGCGCGGTGTCGCTGCACGAATAGATCAACAAGCTCATCGGTATCGAGCTTCGACGGGTCGCCGAAGTCGGTTCGATCTGGAATGCCACGCGCGGCCGTCTTATCCATGGCCATCTTGGAGATGTCGTCCACACCCTTGGACGTGATGCCGACGATCTGCATGAGCTGGCGCAGCAGCACATCCTTCTCTCTAGGATTCTCCATCAACGGCTTGTGAACTGCGTCAAGGATTTGCTCATGCTCACCCTTGTGCTGCCGGAAGAACCAGTTGAGCGCCTTCTCCGCCTCCTGCGGTGTAGACACATGCTTTCCAGTAGCCTGGACGTATTCGCGCTTGACCGTCGCCAGATAGGCTTTCAGCTCCTCTGGCGTCGTCGCGTACTCCCATGTCTTCCGTGGAACCGTGCGCGTCTTCCGGCTGCCCCAGAAGGTCTTGCCCATGTCTTGAACACGCGGCCGATCATCGTAGTGCAACACCCGCGGATGGCGGGTGCCCGGATTCTGCGCCGGACCAGGCGCACGCAGCCGTGCGTGTGTCAGCTCGTGCTCAATATTGCTTGTGACGTCATCGGTCATCGCGTGGCCTGGCGCTGCTGCCCACAAAGTCTCGTCGTTGGGGTCGTATACGCCCTTCACGCCGAAATTGGCAGCCTGGCCCGGCAACGGCGGCAGATACTCTCTGTCGACCGTGGACACGGTTGTCTCTGTGTCCAGCTCTGCCGGATCCCAGCGGTGGATCCCGTACGGGTCATTGTCGTTGGCCATCGACTCTTGGGCGCGCCGCACGGCCTCGTCCAGCCCGCCAGGCGCGTCCTTGTAATACTTGTCCAACTGGTCGCGCAGCGTCAGCTTGTGCTCTTTGACGTCAGCGCCGCCCGTCGGATCGTACGGGCCGAAATTGCTGCGCCTGCGTTCCATCTCCTGACGCACGGCGTCCCAGTAGACTTTGCCGGCCAACCCGAGCGCGCCACCGACGCCTGCGCCCATCAAGCCGCTCTCCAAGACACGCCGCCAAGTGGGGCGCTCATCGTCCGGATACGGGTCGTCTACGAATTCGGAAAGTGCGCTTATCCCCCCGCCGAGGGCTGCGCCTCCTAAGCCCCATTTTGCCCAGCTATTCAACGCGGTCTTCTCAAACCATTCACGAAAACCTACATGTTTTCGTGAATCGTCAGCGGCCATTTTCAGTGGGCCTGGCAGCTTCGCGGGCGTACGGACGCCACCGAGGACGCCAGCAGCGAATTCTGCTGGGCCCTGCGTGCCGCGCTGGACCTCATGTACGAATCGACGGACTGGCCCTTTCTGCCCTAAATGCGCCATCTGCTGCTCGACACGGGCCTGGTTCTCCGCCTGGGAGTAGACGTTACCGATCTGTGCAGCAGCGCCGCCTTGTAGCTGATCGTAGTGTTGCCGGTTCCGGTAGCCCCACTGCTTAGCCAGGCGCGACTTCTCGCCTTGCATCAGCATGTCACGGCCAGGGCCTTGCCCAAAACGGCGACCAGCGAGCGCTAGCTGGCGATTGTGATCGAACGCCGGCTGTGTCATCCGTACGGTACGGATGAGGTTCTTGTAATTGGGATTCTGCGCCAGGAACAGCTGATTCTCGGCAGACTGCCCGGCCAGCATCGCAGCCATGGCCGGGCTTGCGCCAGAGCGCGCCATCATCTGCCGCCACTGGCTTGGGTCGATGTACGACAATTCGCCGGCCTGGATCTTGTCGAGCCAGCGCTTGGCTTCTGAGTTCTCGTTGATAGCCCCCGACTGTGCAGCACGCGCCGTAGCGAGCACCAGGTTGCCTGTGTGGCTCTTGGCTGCCTGCTGTGTCAGGATCTCGTTCTGGGCGTTCAACTCTGCCAGACTGGCACCGCCCTCTGGGATAGTCTCTCCGGCGGCGTCCATCGCAGCGCCCATGATGCCGCCGCGCTGCTGGAAATAGCGCCCGACCCGGATGTTCTTGTCGGCCTGATCGAAGTTGTAATGCGCATTTGGTGCGATCTTATCGAGCGCCTGGAACATGCCGGCCATGTCGCTGGTGTCGTACCCTTCCGGGCCGAGCGCGTCACGGACGGCGGACGTGGCGCCGAGAATCGGCGTTAGGTCTTTGATCTGGGTCTCAGTATCTGTACCTGTGCCGACCCAGCCACGCTTGGTGGCTTCCCTGTACGCGCCGCCGATTTCCTGCAGAGACATACCACGATGCTTCATCGGGTCGCTGAGGATGTCCTCGGCCATCTCCTCGGCCATCTGGACAGCCTTCTCCGCGGTCATGTCGTCATCGTACTTGTGCGCATCAGCGATAGCCGAAGCCAACGAGGCCACCGAACCCTCGCCGCCGTGCATGGCATCCCACCAGTTGGGTGCCCAGCGCATCAGATACGGCGAGATCTCGCTCAGATTGTCCCGGATGGTCTCAGCCTGCTGCTGCTTGCCCTCGTCCCAGTCTTGGCCCAGCATCGTGCTGTAGCCTTTGAGGATCTTGATGGGCGCCTTGTCGCGAGACGTGGCAGACCGCATGATCTCGGTCTGCATATCACGCATCTCCTGCTCACGCAGGTGATCCATGATATTGCCACCGGGCTTCCACGGACCCAGCTCGAAGTCAGGGTTGACGCTCTTGACCCACTGACGGAGCTTGGGTTCGCCCAGTGTGTCCCAGATGGACTGGATGAAGCCTTGAGAGTCAGCTAGCGCGTATTTGTCCATTTCGATCCCGCTTACGTCAATTAGTCACAACGGGCCATTCCGAAATGGAATGGCCGTAACTCCAAGGCTGACAATGGCTTCCTATTTAAGCGCAAACCTGCAGGCCTGCAAACACGCCGCGCTTACGTCAAATGTGAGGACCTCGCTGCGAGTTACTTCGTGTACTCCTCATCGCTGCCCAGCCCGTCGATCTGGTAGTGGAAGTCGATGTACTTGGCTAGCACGTCCTCCTGCGGGCCTTCGGCTGACGCGTTGCGGTAGAACCGCAGATCGAGGTTGCTGGATATTGTCTCATTGGCCGGCGGGGCAATCTCTGCGAAGGTGGCGATCTGTAGCATATCGCCCGACGTGTATGTGAAGACGCCCTGATTACCTTGTAGGGTGGCAATGGTTGTCCAGCTGCCCGGTACTGCTGCGCCGTTGTTGTACCACCGATAGTCCGCCTTCCAGATCGGTTTGACCACGTCCGACTGGATGTAGTGGACATGCAGCCTGATCGCAGTATCCAGCTTCTTCTGGTGCTGCATCTGCATGGTCAGGTAGACTATTTCCGCCTCGTCGTCATACGGGAACAGCAGACCGTTATTGGTGAAGTCGTAGTCGGGCTTGCTGTTCTGGCCCTGCTTGTCGCGTGTAAGCGGAACGGAGAAGTCATCCCAGGCAACACCGTCATCGCCGCCGCCGAGTGTATGCAGACGGTCGGCGATGTAGCGCCAGTTCAGGTGACTGTGGTGACCGCCGATCATATCGGGGCTCGTCCACAGTCCCTTATATAGGCTAGGCGGAATGTACTTTCCCATTTGCCTCCTCCTTGAGGTCAAACTGCTCCAGTAGCTTCTCGAACTCGTCCTCCATCGACTTCAAGGTCTCCTCGCGCTCGTCCTCGTTCTTGACCTCCGGCGGCACAAAGCGGATGGTCGTCGAGCGCTGTAGCACGAGAATACCTGGCGCATCGTCGCTGTCGTCCTGCTTCTCAGCCGCAGCCTTCTTCATCTTAAAGGTTTGCGTGGAGACCGGTCTAGTCTGGCTGCCGTCCTTCAACCACTCCTTGAACTGCTGCATGGTCAACGGGGTTATTTTTCCTAGGCCTTTCCAGCCTTTTTCGTAATTGGCAAGGTAGGCGTCTTTTGCTTCGCGCAGGCTCGAAAAGCCGAGCATGACCTTGTGCTCGTCGAACCGCTTGGTCTCGGGGTCAATCTGATCGACGACAAAAGCCAGTTCGGTATCCGGGGATCCGCCAAGGAATACGTCGACGGAATCGCCGTCAGCGTCGGTTGTGCGTCTGATGTAACCATAGTGGTGCTGCAACGCCGGCCAGGCCGGATCGCGCTTGTCTCCCTTCTTCGTCTCGATCGAGATGTCTAGGCCGTGCATACGGACATGGCCCTTACGGTAGTTGCCAGCCTCGGCCTGGGCGGGCGATGGCTGCGCAGCCTTGCGCGCTGCGCGGGCAATCGACTGTCCGAGCGTGACTGTGTCGGCGGCTTCCTTCGGCTTGCCGTATCGCTCACAGATCTCACACATAGTGACGTCGGGGTACGGCTCGTCCTTCTTGAACTTCCTGCCGCAGCCCGGGCACTTGTCGGCGGCCACCTTCAAGCTCTGGACGCCGGGCTTGTCCCACGGTAGCTGCGCCTTTTGGGCCTTTCTTGCGCCATTTGTGCCATTAGCCTTGCTGGTCTCATTGGCGCCCAGCACGCCGCTCTTACGCACGGCGAAGGTCACATGGAACTCCATCGCCTTGTCGGTCTTCGGGTGCACTGGCAGCGGCGTGAGCCCGTAGGTCTGCCGCAGCTTCTTGAGTTCTGGGCTCTTGACCTCGAACACCCAGCAGCGGTTCATCTCTTCCCAACCGGCCGGGTTGAAGTCCTTGATCTTGCCCAGGGAGTAGCCGAACTCGTGTCCGCGTTCGGTAATTTTGTCAGGGCCGCCAAACGACTCGATTTCCTCGGGCCGCATGACGGAGACGTGCGCGTTGTAGCGCAGTTCCGATTCGGACATCGGCAGTTCGGTGCCGGGCTCGTTCAGCGCATCGAACGCACCGCGGCCAATAGCATTAGGTACGGACATCAAGAGCCAGCCCGACTGTGAGAGGTAGAGCTTGCCCTTGAGTGGCGCAGCCGCCGTCTTGAACAATTCGAGTACGGACATAACTATCGCTCTGTATGGTTTGCGCCGGTCCCGTGATCGCGGATGAACGTCTCAAGTGCCTGGATGCGCTCCTCGTGTGCTTTCCCCTGATTTCCGGTAAAGCGGTCAGCAGACTTGGCATCGATGGTGCTAAGCAGCGTGTCGTATGATTTACGCAGGCTGCCGACCATTTGCTCTAGCTTTCCGCGCGCTTCGGCCCCCGCGATGAATTGTGGCCAACGGCGATCCTGCTGCTTCTCCGAAGCGCGCATGCGCGCAGAGAGTTGCGCACGGTCTGCGCGGCAATCGGCAATATCTTCGATTAACGCGTCCGTTGTCCTATGCAGCTTCTCGATCTCGAAGTGGTGGTCGGCCAGGCGGTCTTCTTGTCGATTGTGCCGTTCCGCGCTGACGTCGTCCAGCATACGCATCTCGCGCTGTAGCTGTGTATCGAGCCCGGCAATCTCCATCTTGCGCGTGTCGTCAATCAGGCGCATCTCGCGTTGCAGCATAGTATCGAGCTGCACGATCTCGCCCTCCATGAATTCGGCTTTCACCTGGGCGACAGCCACCTGCGTGGCCTGGGACATGCCCCAGGTGACGACGGCGATGACAACCACCCAGATCAGTGAACAGAGTGCGACAGCGACGCCCCAGTTGATCTTTCCGCGCTCAGAAGATTTCTCGGCCTGTCTGTCGAGTCGCTGGTGTAGTTCAGAAGTGCGCTCGTCCTGGCGCCGAGCCGCTGACGCCATCATTTCGCGCGTCTCGGCGAAGCCTGTCTTGACCGTGTCAGTCAATGACGCAACTGCCTGGGACATGTTTTGCATGTCCCGTTCCAGCCCAGTGACGCGTCCTTCGAGCTTCTGCTGTTGCTGCTGTTGCTGCTCTAGCTCCGTGGTCATCGCTGCGCCTCCGTGCTGTTGATCCATGATTCTCACCTACTTACTTCCGGATCCCCTACCCGGAAGCACCGACGGACACGCAAGTGCCGTTTCGCAGTAGACCGAAGGCCACGTCTAACTGCTCCTCCCCCACACCTCAGTAAATCTATGGCATGGTTCCGGATTCCGCTGCGCCGTCCATGACGAATTGGAATCTCCTAACCGATCAGTGGCTTGACCTGGGGCGCTACGCCGCGCCCTAAGCGGTGAGAATATGGCGGCATCGTGCCGAACTGGTGCGTCCATGCAAACCTCTGACACCAGTGTACCAAAGCGACAGCAAAGATGGGAATGTCTTTCAATGACAGCAACGGTAGCTAGTCCCTGAGCCGGACACGCCGCGGGCGCCGATTGTCGTTAGATTTGATGCGCTCTCCGCACAATTTTTCTGGCGTCAATTCGGCCTCGCCGGAAAGTCCATGGACGAGATGGGACGTGATTCGCGTCTCGGGCGCCTCAACCGTAGGCGGCGCCACCTGCGGAATAATGCTGCGGTAGAAGCCATCCTCGCGCACACGCGTACGTGTGAACTCGTTCACAGCGTCGACGGCCTGCTGGGTCATCTCCGGCCTGTTCAGCAGCGACCGCAGATTCGCAGCGATTACATCGGTATCGACGTCAGCTGAAGGCATATCGGTATCGATGTCAGCTGGAGGCATTGCGGATTCGGACCTTTCGTGGGCGGCGGGATTCGACGGCTGTGAGTGGGCCGAGGTGGCCCAATGATCCCAGATTTGCCGCGCGTTTGAGTTTCTCATAGGTCTTGACCGGGATCGTGATCTGGTCACCAGCGGCCGCTTCCGCGGCTAACCGCTTCTCTCGGTCCAGCTGCTCGCGACAGCAGTTGGCCATCACCACGTCTAGTCGATCTTCGTACGGCATATCGTCACTTAGCGCCAGCAGCGACGACCTTGTCCAGGATCTCGCTCTTGATTGCCAGCTTGGCGACCGCGAGCTTGTTGGCTGACGTCTTCCGTGTCCGGGCCTCGTCCTTGAGCGCCTCGTGCAGCTTGGCCGGCATGCGTACGGTCATAACCCGAATGTCCTCGGGCTTGCCGTTTGAGCTCTCGCCAGGCAATTCGTGGATGATTTCTTTCAGTATGTCCTGCATCGTCCCCTCCTTTAGGGCAACTTATGCGCTGGCAACCTGCGCTGCGCGAGCCTCTTCGATGACCTGGTAGATCTCGTCGTGCAGGTGTTCTCTTGTCTTGTCATAGCCTTCATCGTCCACACAGTCTACCACATGCCAGCGGCGGTAGGTACGGGCCTGTTCCAGGTAAACGTCCCGGACGCGTGCCATATAGGATAGAGAGTCTTGATGAAGGTCTTTCGTGTCGTCGCGGGTATGGGTACGCCGATACGACGCCTCAGCAGTCAGATCCAGCAGAATGACCAGATCCGGCCTGGGCAGGCCAAATATCTCGTACTCGGTCTGCTCGATACGGTAGATCAGCGCAGCGCGGCTGTCCACGGGCTCGTTGGCAGCCTGATGCGCGATGTTGGACGGCACGTAGCGGTCGCAAATGACCGTAAGGCCGCCGGCCAGCGCAGCTTGCAGGTCGGGCAAAGCCTCGTAGCGATTGATCGCGTACAGCATCGCGACCAAGAACGGGTCGTTCTGGCCTAGTTCGCCAAACTCTCCACGGAGGTAGCGCCGCACGTGCGGCCCGAAGACCGACGTGTCATAGGTTGGAAAGCTGAACAACTCAGATCCGTTCAGCCTTTGGTGTAGCATCCGTGCCTGTGTCGCTTTACCGCTTCCATCAATTCCTTCAAACGCAATCAGCATGCTCTGGCTCCAAACGAATAGCGGCAAGCGGCACATCCAGGATGACCGTACCGTCCTTCAATTCAAAATCTTGGTGCGTGCGCGCTTCCAGCGTCAGGCAGCCCATGTTGATAGGCTCGATGACTTCGTTAGCGCCAAACACCATGGTGGTCATGTCGCCATCCGGCATGACAGCACCTACGTGACAGACGTAGTTGAAGGCGAATCGCATTGTTCTTCCTCCTCTTCCGTGGGTTCGAAGCTTCCGGTGTAGTTCACCGTTTGTAACTCCATAACCCCCCGAAAGACACGAATCACATTCACGCATCCAGGGTCCTGGTCGATCTCCCTTGCGCGGTGCATGGGCAACGCCATGAGATGCGCTAGAACCGCCCGGTTCACACATCTGTGGGAGATAACTACCACACGCTGGTCCGGATGCTTAATGGCGAGCTTCTCGATGAAGGCCAGGGCTCGACGGCAAATCTGGGAGAGGTTCTCTCCATCAGGAAAGCCGTATGTCCCTGGGTCCGCCAAGAAGGCGCCATAGTTCTCGTCGTCTTCCCGCATTATACGGTCCCACGACAAACCTTCCCAGCTCCCCATGTCGGCTTCTACGAGGGACGTGCAGAAAGTCACAGGTCCATCCACCGACGTGTTGACGATGCGAGCCGTCTGAACCGCCCGACCCAGGGGGCTCGCGTAAATCGCATCAATGCCCTTACCCTCGAAATACTCGGCCAGGGCGTTAGCCTGCGCAACTCCACGATCGGACAGGCAGATGCCAGTGGCCATCCGCTGTCCCATCAGGATAGGGTAGTTCTGATCATTGTTGCTCGTGGCACAATGACGCATCAGATAAATGATGCCCGAACCGTCCATTTCTACCTCCTAGTAGCTTCCAGCTCCTTGTTGACCATGTCGGCCGCCCATTCGACGTTGGTGCGGCGAAGCATATCCGAATCGAGGATGACGTGGCTGCCACCGACCTTCATGATCTCGGTGATGCCGGCGAGCTTACGTTCGTCCTCGTTGGGTGTCTCCATATAGTTGTACGCGCGGCGTTGGGCGAATATCAGGAGCGGGATCTTCTTGCCGGCCTTGCGCACAGCGCGCACGTCGTCGTACTCAATGAGGATGCCGTCGGCACCAGCAGCGACTAGCTGCTTGGCTGCCTGCGTGACATGCCCGGCACGGCGTACGCGCAACTGCAGGTCGTCTACCATCTCTGCGTCAGTGATACAGTGGGGCAACGCGCTGACGAATATCCGCGGGCGCTTGATCTTGTGCGTCAGTGCTTTGCTCGCTTCGGCTGCCTCCACTGCAAGTTGTATGCTTTGTGCCCCGGCCAGCGCGCTGACGGTGATCGCCTTGATGCCCTGCTTGGCGGCTTCCGTCACGCATTGCCATAGTTCAGCCCGGCTGCTCAGCAGCCGCATGTCCAGGACGACGTCGGTGATGCCCAGCTCGTAGAAGCAGCGCACCCCAGAAGGTCCATGGGCTAAGAAAAAGTTAGGCGTTATGACAACAGTTCGGGTACAAGACCGCATGTCTCGAGCCACCATAATGGCGGCTTCGAGACTAGCGGTATTAAGCCAGAGTGCCACTGTGTCTCGCAGTAGCTGCTTTGGCAGTTTTTTCATTGGGCTCTCCTGGGAGCTTACTACGGGTGTTCACCGTATCCGCGGCAGTTGGCCTCTTCGAGGGAAGCGACCAGCTGCTGTGCGCCGTCCTCGCCGACGGAGTCTACAAGCGCTTGGCACTGCATACGCGACAGTGTCGTCGTGGCGACGAGCATATCGACCGTGCTCGGCGCCGTGTACTTGTACGCTTCCGGACGCGATTCCGCAATCGCCTTCAACTGCATTGTGACGAAGACGGTTGCATTGATACCCAGGCCGGCATGCAGCGCGTTGACTGTACTCGACCTAACCCACGGACACAAGTCGCGCAACACGTCATAAAGCGCCTTCGACGCTAGTGCAGGCTGCGGCGCTGCTTCGCGCATGGCTTCGCTGGCCGCAGCCATATCGTCGACGCCGATGTCCTGTCCGCAGACGTTTACCGTTGCCTTGCACTCAGGCGCCTTACGGGCGCCGGTATCAATAGCGGCCAACTCCATCGCAGCGTCCTCGACCTCCTGGGCCAAGTGCCCGTCGGGCCAATCGGACGCAAAGTCGCCCTCGATGACCCTGGCCGGGGTAACGCCAGTACGCTTCACACGGATCTGCGTCGGATAGTCGGTAGCCGGGTCCTTGAAGAACTCCACCGTGATCCCGCTATCCCGCAGCGTGAAGTCCGTACCCCTGCGGAGACCCGTATCGATGGTCTCCCGCAGCACGCGAACGGCTGCCTTTACGTGCTCGTCGATCGCTGCGCGCAGCAGGTCCGGATCGTGGAACCACACAGGCTCTTTCGGCAGACGTTCCCACAGGTACGCGGTGTAAAACCCGCGGCCCATCTTGTCGGGATCGTCCTCCGTCACGACAATGACCCATTGGTCGCGACTGTAGTGACCGCTCGGGCCTCTCTTCAACTCTCGGTCCATCATTCACTTCCTTTCAGTAACAGGTAGATGACGCCCACGTGGAGCGTCGTTTGGACAAACGAACTACCGAAATACTTCCGGTGCTTGAAGAACCGGTCTCGCTGGTGTCCTTGCCAAAAGGACCCCAGCTGAGAAGTTCTTTTGGCACCACCGTACTGCTTCAACATATCGCGCACACGCGCTCGAGAATGACCAGCTTCCAGCAATGCTGCGGCGCAGGTAAGCACCGTAGCGTCGAACAGTGACAGTAATCTTGCGCTGCCTCGACCAGCCCGTGAGGCCCGCAGGCCCTCTACGAGGTCGTGGTCGAGTGCGTAGCGCAATGTTCGCAAAGGTAGATCTGTACGTTCGGCGATCGCCGCTAGGTCTAGCTTTTTGATCACATGATCAACTTTGGTCACCGGTATCCTCCTGCAAGTATGATAGCACTATCAGCTATCTTGAACAACCCCCTCTTGAGAAGATTCGTCATTTTCGGCGTCTTTTAGCCGAATGTTCCGCGGAGCCCGGTTCTCAATGGGGGGTAGGTCAGGGCCGGCCGCGGTAACGATCTCATTGTCCGCCATCACGGCGTCGTAGCTGTCGGACGACCAGTTGCCAAACATCCGTTGCTCAGCCCGACGCCGGTTCGCCAGCTGTTGATACGCTGATTCGTACGTAGCGCACGCTGGACTGTAGGATGGCTGCGGGTCTTCCAGCCGATGCGCGCCGCCAACCAGCCGTCCCATGCTCGTAACGTAGGGTTCATGCCCTGCAGCGTATTCGACAACTACGATGTTATCGAGGCGCTGCAGCACACGGCACATACCCCAAGCGACAGCGTCTCTGGAACGAAACTCCGCAGCGTTTATGGCCTGATGCCTGTCGTCGTAGATGAGATCCGTGTCTTGCCAGTCCTCGTCCTGATGACGGTTCTGCACCATGTAGGACACACGCGGCGATACAGGTGGGTTACTCGGAAGGGCGCCCATAGCTACCTCCAGATCAGAACGGCCATCCGGATAGCGCCGGTTGGCTATGTCGTCGTCCGAACGCACCATCGTCACAGAGTCGTCGTAATGGCCGAGTCGGCGCGCAGTCTCGGCGGCCGCCACCATCCCTTCCGTCGGTATTGGCTCTACGGTCTCGTAGTGATCCAACAAGCCACCAGGCGCAGGCACGCCAGTGATCGTTTCGACCGGCTCTACGTTCACCACCTTGTTATTGGCGATGACCATACGATAGCGCGGATGGCCGGCAGGAAACTCGACCAGGACCCGCGCATCGCGATCGATCACGCGGCAAGCAATACGCTCATCACGCGAGCGCCATTCGGCGTCGCGCGCTGCGTTACCCAGGTCAGCATATTCCACACCACTGCCCCAATCGTTCCCATCGCGGGCACGGTGCTGCACCCAAAACTTATTGGGCTTCTCCCGCCTACGAAACGGCCATACCATCGAAGCGTTCCTCTGGTCGCGCTATGTCCACGTGCTCCAAGCAGATGCGGGACCACAGCTCGAAATCGTCCATCGCGGCTACCAGCAAGTCCTTCGTACGCCAGTCCAGCTCGACGATGTCGTCTTCGTTGGATTGACAGTCGGTAGCGGCGCCAAGGTGCAGCACATGCACCACGCCCAGATGTACCTGCCCTACGGGCGTTTGGTCCTCGTGGACAAGCCCGACAGTGCGCATGGTCCAGACAGGCGGCTGGGGCTTGAATTGCAGCTCCTCCGTCAGCTCGCGCAGCATGCCGCGGATATACATGTCGGACATGAACTCGTTGCGCTCAGCGAGACGGCCCAGCTGCGAATACGCGAGATCGCACGGGTTGATGTGCCCGCCGATGCCGATCGAGCGCTTGCCGTGCAGCCGCTTCTCGCCTTGCCCGCCGCCGCGCCAGTAATTCATGAGGCGCTGGCCGCGTTCCACGATGATGTAGGGGATCAGCTGCTTGAAGCTGGAATCCTCTTCTACTGCGTCGCGCGGTTGGAACGACTGGTTGCTCTCTGCGAACAGCGGCGTGTAGTTGCTGCTGAGCGGCATGAAGCCGTTGAAGTAACCGCACTCACGAAACAGGGGTGTGCCTACGCACAGAACTTCTTCACTCATTGTGACTCCTTTCACAGAAATATAGCGACTCTGCCCAGACGGGTCAACTAGAACGTCCGGAGCGGAATGCCACCCATCAGGGCAGCGTGTGTTGAGAATGACGACCAATAAGTCCCTATCAACTCCTTGGTGCGTGCTAACGAGAATAGATCGATTGCCGAGTCGGCCACAGATGTATGCCGGCCACGTCGTGCGCGCTGCGGGCGCATAGTCTGTTCGCGCCAGATAATACGATCGCCGTAGAGCCGCCGCAGCCACTTCACGCTGTCGAAGTTGTCCGAACAGAGCAGGAACTGCGCGTCGGCGTCTTCAGCGACTACGCGATCAAGCTCCTTCTTCAACAGCGGGTCGGACTGACGACAGTTTGGTAGGTCGGTACGCCGGACATGCAGGCCAATGGCGTCGGCCGGCACGGTCTCCATGAACGCCTCCAGCGTGTCCTCGAACTCTGGCTGCAGCCGTAGCGCACGCGCCCGTGCTGTGGCAATAGTCATGAATTCGTCGTGGGGGATCTCCAGTTGCGTCCTGTTGTACCATTCGACGATGTGCGTCGAGCGTTCTCCTACGAACTCGCGGATGCGCTTGTACTTACGCCCATCACGCCGAGACGGCATGATCGCGCAGGTGTCTGGCACGAATACGTCAGCGAACGTGGAGCTACACGCCGCATGTCGGTTCCAGTGCACCAGAAACGACAAGCCGTAGTAGTCGGCAATCGCCCCAATGCCGGTCCAACCACGCAGCCTGTTGCACAGGCCGCTCTGCGTGCAGTGCTGCATGATAACCGGGAACGTGTGGCGCGTACGTCCAGGCGCCGGAATTATGCCGGTCCTTCGCGGGATAGCTTTTCTGCAAAGCGCCTCAGCCTGCTTTTTCCAGTTCTGTTTACCCACGGAAATGTCCGATCTGGGACGGGCAGATTTAGAAACGCGCATAGCGGCTCCCATCCGTCGCCGCCGCATACGTCGTACACCAGCAGGTCGTCCTGCCGTTCCGCAAAGTGCTTGTAGACAGCTGCTGTGTGCTCGTCCCATTTTCGTCTATGCAGCGCAGGACTGCCTCCAAATTGCGACATGCGGCTGATGATCCACGGGTCCATGTCTCGGACAGTCAGGATGAACTTGCTGCCCGGGTACGCCGCGTCCAGCTCGCGGAACATGTAGTTGATCGGCGAGTCACAGAAAGCATTGTACTCCTCGTCGAGAGAGTGCAAAGGCGGCTTTCCGTGTCGCTTGTTCTGCCTGGCAACCGTCTTGACCTTGCGAGCCCAGTGCAGGCAATTGAAGCCGAGGATGTTCAAGGCCTTCTGCAGCGATGCAGTGCCGGTCTTGTTCATCCCTATACCAAGTATGAGTGATTTGGCCACTAGGCTAATCCCCTTCTTTTTAGCGCTCGGCGACGGCGACGGCGTAGGTACGGCGTCGTCTTGTTCTTCCACGGGAACGGCTGATCGGGCACAGGCACGCCTAAGAACTCGCACAGCGGCACCCAGCCCACGCCGTCGCATAGATGGTACACAAGGATGTCGTCTTCACGGCCCTTGAAGTAGCGTGCCACCGCCTCGCAGTGGTCGTCCCAGCAGCGAGAGTGGTACTGTCGCGTATCACCGAATTGGATCATACGGCTCTTGATCCAGGCTTCCTTGCTCCGCATCGTGAAGATGAAACGGCTACCCGGATATGTGATGTCCAATACCTCAAAATGCAGGGGTATGGGGCAGTCGCAGAACGCGCGGTACTCGTCGGTGAGCGAATGCAGTATCGGCCGCTTGCGCAGCTGATTCTCCTCGATGACCTTGCTGACACGTACTGAGTCGTGTAGGCAAGGAAACCCAAGCACGTCCAGGGCGCGCGTCAGTGACACCGTCCCGGTCTTGTTCATCCCTATGCCAAATATGAATGGCTCATCCATGATGCTTCCTCGCTGCTTCTTCTAGCGCCGCAGACTCAGCTGGTGATACACGCCAGCGTTCTGTCTTACGACCTTTCCAGTTACGTCCCAAATGTCCCAAATGCAGCACTGCATAATCAACCCACGGCAGCAGCAGGCGTTTCTCGTCAGCCCACTCGAGCCCCAGGGCCACATCATACTTGGCCGCAGTGCGGTTTTCACTTATGCCGATTGGACGTGTCGGGTAGTGCCAGAGTTGAAAGTAGCCTTCGATACCGATCGGGTTGGATGTTGGGCGCTTGCCCCACACCTTGTTCTTACGCACAGCAGGTAGCGGATCAAGCCCTAGAGAATACCAGGACTTCTTGCGTTTGCACCGCTTCCACTGCGCCTCGGTCTTACAGCTACGACGACGCGCGCTGTAGAGGCACGTCTTGTCCAACTCGTTGAGTCCGACCCTGTCCGGTGGCGGCGGCATCATCAGGATGTCGGAATCCATAAACAGCAGCCAGCCGTCCGGCTTAGCATAAGCCAGTGCCTCGTTGAGAGCTGCCCCCTTGTTAAACGGCGCGTTGTATTTGTTCCAAGCGCATGTCTTGAAGCACTCAGCGCCGCACCGCTTTGCCACCGCTTCCGTCGATCCGTCCGTCAGGCTCGTAGCCACTACCACGCGCCCGTAACGTACCGCCTCCGGCAGCGTCAACGCTAGGAAGTCGCTGTAGTCGACGCTCGTCATTATGATGGTGAGCTGTGGCATACGTCATTTGGCTTTACGGATCATCTTCTTGTGCCAGCCGCTCATGAAGGACCGACGCCGGTACTTCCCGCGCAGCTCGGAAAAGCCGTCTTGCTGACCTACGATCATCTTCTTGGCCACCAGGCACAGCGACTTGGGCTGCACCTTGTAAGCGTACCAGCGATCGATCGGCTGGGTCGCCACGCAGTACGCCGGGAACAGCGAACGGTGTACAGCATAGGCGTGCCCGCACAGGTAGCCGCCGCGTAGCTGACACAGGTGTTTGCTGAAATCGCGCGCACCCGTGGGTATGTTCACGCGGCGCTGTGACGGATAGCCGCCCATGTAGAACAGCCGCCAATCCGTCTGCGACAGCTCATGGATAACGCCGGCCATCTCGGAGGTATCGAGCACCTTGATATCGTCCTCGAAGATAAGGACGTTGTCCAGATCTTCTTCCATCGCCCAGTTAGCGCAGGCGACGTGGGACCGGTAACACCCGCGTTCGGGGTCTTCCGGGTCTTCGATTGCAGAGAAGCGCTCCACGCGGTGCGCTATACCCATCTTCTCGAACTCGGCCTGGGCCTGCTCCCAGCGATCGGTGTGGCTGTCCAGGTTGATACAGAGAATACGATCGAAGTATCCGCACGGGTTCAGCCCGTCGAATTCCTTAGTCATTTGAAGCTCCTAACGGTTGCGGCCAGTGGAAACGGGCCTCTGGCAGAGAAGTCGACTCTGCCCTTTGAGTGCCACCGTGTCCAGCGCCACGACGGCCGAACTAGTGAAGCTAGGCCGATGTGCTGGCACACCGCTGGGTGCATCCGATAGATGTCGCACGCGCTACGGACGTGCGCGCAGAACTTGTTGTCGAAGCCCATACGCATGTTATGGCGTCGACTGGCCCAAGGGAGCACTGCTTTGATGCCTTCGGGCGTGACGTAGTAGCACTGCGCCGTGACGCCACCATGCGGCACGTACGTCATCGGGCTGCGCTTCTGCGAATTCTTCTTGTTGATCCAACATCCGGCAACAAGACCGACAGGACGTCGATTTGGTTCAGGCTCTTGCGCTGCAGTCGTCATACGCGCCATCCAGTCCGCGTTGAACACTACGTCGTCCTGCATAATTATAATGCCGTGATCACGCCCGAAACTTTCGACCATCCGGCAGAACGCCTGACAGGATGCGTTCACCACGCCGGACGGGCCACGGCCCAGGCGGATGACCCGGACCTTGCCGTCCAAACCCGGGCTCTTGTTCCGCGAACGCACCTGATCTAGGTCCATATCGCGCCACCGCTGCGACCTCGGCCACGATGCGCCTACAAACACCGGCTTGTCCGTGTACAGGTAATCCTTTGTGGACTGCTGGTTGCTGGCATCGTCAAAGACAACTACCTGCTGGTCAGCAGGTAGGTCAGATGCGCTAAGCGAACGCAGCGTCACATCGAGCATGGTGTGACGGTTACGTGTTACAATCCCGATCGGAATCATGCCCAGTCCTTGATATACGGCTCGACGGCTATCAGATCAGGCCGCTGTTCGACAGCCTGGTCGCGTGATGCCTTATCATAGAAGATTCGCAGCACGTAACCACCCCAACCAGAGCCACAGTATCGATGGCAGATCTGTCCAGGCATAGACGTCAGTGGCGCCATCCCTTCGTCCAGTTGCATCTCGTGCGTGAGCGCAACGCCCTCCGCTAGTAGATGCAAATTGTTGTCAGCTACGCCTGCATGGGCACGCGCGCCGGCTTCAACTAGCTTGTCGTAGTCTCGTGGCGTATCCACGAGGTCAACCGTGCAATGCGGCTTGCCTGTCCATTCCAGCAGCATTCTGCCGTTCAGCATCTCCGGATTGCGTTTGAGCACCAGCACGGGATATGCACCGGAGCGCCAGCTGCACAGCCCTGTCTCTTTGATGACAGCAGGGTCTTGCCAGCCAACACCGCTACGCAGCTCCGCGGCCACCGGGTCTTTACCCTGCAACAGCGCCCAGGCCGCAGAGCCGCCCACACCGCCTCCAGGCTTGTACACAGGCTTATCCAGGCTCATCATCGGCGTGATCGCGCAGTTCACGATGCAGCCGTCGTCGCGCGCCAACCGAGGCACGTCGAGCCAGCCGCCGGCCAGGTCCACCCGCGCGGGACAGCGATCGGGCGCAGCCATTTTGATGCGCAGGTCCGTGGAGCTAACGCTGTCGGGCACCGGTGTCTTCGGAATCTGTACGTACTTGACGCCGAGCTTGGCGCACAGCTCCTTCTTCTGCGAGACGTACTTGTCATCGACCGTTGCGGCGAGGATGTCGAAGTCGCCCGAGCGCATCGTCAGCTCGAAGTTCGTCTCAGGCGCCCAGTCGCTGCCGCCGATTACTACGGAGTCGACGAAGTCTATCGAGAGTAGGATGAGCTTCTTGTGCGACGCAGGCAGACAGGGTTCACGACCCTTAATCTGCTTTACGACGTCGTCCGTAGGCACAACGACCGTCAGATGATCGCCGAGTGCTTTGGCTTCGCGAAGAAATTGGACGTGACCGGCGTGGATAACGTCGTACGTCCCGCTGACAAGAACCTTTACTTTCCGATCTGCCATCTGTAACTCCCGTGCTGATAGTCGAAGCTCGTGAAGCGATGCCGCTGCGCCATTTCCGTGTAGACACGGACGAGCAACGTATGGATCGGCGCATCGCCCCAACGCTTCGTATAGATGCCACCGTGCTTCTCGATGGCTTCCAGCGCTTCTTTGCACGGGGAGGTCAACCAGAGAGACGGCTTAGCGATATGGAAATTGTTGTAGTAGATCTTCCGGTCCCACTTGTAGGTACCGAAAGCAGGATCATGCGCACGCAGCATCGCCTTCAGGCCGCGGACCGCAGTCTTGGATTCTGGACGTGTCGCGCGCCACGCGTAGACCTTGTTGCCCTCTGCCATGACCTCGAACGGGTCGTCGTGCATCTTGGAGCGGATGTACGAGTCATCGTCGAGGCGCATGTAGTAGTCGAAGTCCTTCAACATCGGGTATAGGCCCAACGAGAAGAACCGGCACATGTTGCGGTAGCCGATGCTGTGCGACTGTGACAGCGTCCACTCGTTGAACTTGCTTACGTCGATGTGCGGCGGCGGCGAGATGTCGACCTGCTTGAGCACTACACGCGCGCAGCGCTCTTGCATCTGCCGCAGATGCTCATCCGTGAAGTCGCCCTCGTGGCAGACGACGACTGGGTGTGGATGCGCATCCAGCAGATTCTTCTGGAGCAGCTTCAGGCTTCTGAGCAGCTTGTCCAGTCTACGAGTCTGTGCCAAGTAGATGATCACTGTATTCATGGGCATACCACTCCTCACCACATACGGTCGCCCCAACCGCTCGATCCCCTGGAACGCCGCCTGGTGCCGATCGTTGAGTCAAGTCTAGCCGCGTGTACTTCGCAAGCAGAGGAACTTTGATCACATGATCAAAGTTAGACTACCGTCACGTTCTCCGCCTTGGGCCGTCCGCCCTTGCCCTCTCCCTCGGTGAAGTCGACCTGCTGGCCCTCGATGAGCGCATCAAAGTCCGACTTCTGGGGGAGCCCTGAACAGTGAAAGAATATGTCGGATCCGCCGGCGTCCGGCTGGATGAATCCAAAACCACGCTCCATCACCAACTTCTTGATGGTGCCTCTTGCCATCTTCTTCTCCTAACGCTATCTAACGTGTTGTGCTGCGCTTAGTTAAGAATCGCGTACAGATCGGATTCCTTAGCCAGCACGTAATCAACTCCGTCAAGTGTAACGGTTTCCGCGTACGCTGAGAAGAGCACGCGGCTACCTACTGTCACCTGCTTGCAGTCGATTCCGACCGCTACAGCGGTGCCCGTCTGCGGCTTCTCGGTCGAGCCCTCGGGCAGTGTAATGCCACCAGGCGACATCGTTTCCCGCGGATCGGGCGTGATCAGCACGCGCTCTCCAATCGGCTTGCAGTCCACAGGATTGCACTTACACTTGTCATCACAAGCACATCCACTAGCCATCTCTACTCTCCTTTGTGGTGGAAGACCTCTTCCATAGGTGCCCAGACTTCGCCTGGGGGTAATTCGCTGACGGGCTGCTGCAACGGTGTGCATAGCTTCCACCAGCGCTGTGTTTCCTCGTCCGCAGCCATCTTGGCCATGTCAGCCTCGTAGTCGTCGCCGACGTACTCGTAGTAGCTGAACAGGTAATCGTTCCCATCCGGCAGACGCGCCGCAAAGATCGAGTAGTTGCGGATGTTGCACTCCTCGATCTTACTCAGAACGGTTGCCCACACTTCGGCATGCAGCCGCCGATACTCGGCAAGCTTGCCCGGCGTGACCTGCACGACCATGCCGTAGCGGTTTGCAAGGCCCTTAGGCCAGATCGACTGTGCTAGGCTGCACCGCAGCTCGTCGACATCGAATACGACGTTGACGCCGAACACACGCCCCTGCACCAGGAAACCCCTGCGTGTCACCCACTCAACCTCGACCACTGCACGGTTCTCTGGGATCTCTGGTACCTTTTCATCGCCGTATGCGCGTGCTATGCGCTTGAATACAGGCGACAGGATGCAGAAGCCCTTGTTAAGGTCCGACACGCTTATGGTGCGCCCTTCTGGCTCAGCTGCGAATACCAGCAGGTCGGGGTGAGCATCCAGTACGATGCAGCGCTTCTCCGTGTCAACCTGGCGGTCGAGTTCGATCACGATATCGGGGTCGTCGCCAAAGTCCCACGGCAAGAACATCCGTACGCGGCTTTCCTTGTCGGTGAACGCCATGGGTAGCCCGGTGACACCCTCCGCCTCGATTGCCGCGGCCACGTTGGGCCGGCGCGGGCGCAGCCAGTTCATAAACTCCGGCGTGATCTTGTATACATCGGTCGGCATCTTTGTACCTCGCAACTACAAACTAAAGTGCGACTTTCACTCGTCGCCCAGTAGCTCCTCCCATTTGTCAATACGACGTACGTCACTGTCGTCGTGGTATGTGCTGGACTCGTAGGCCCACGTGTCGTGTTCGGCGCTCAGCCGATGCCAGTCGCCAGGATGCAGCATGATCGACCAGCCGGGCTGCAGCCTAGCGATCTGCAATGCCACCATCGAGTGGATGCCGGTGCGCATCAGCTGTTCTGGGTCGCCCTGCAAATACTCTACGACCAAACAGCCCGATTCGCAAGTAATTACCTCGGCCTTGATCGGATGCTTGTGAATGCTCGACTTCTTGCCCGCCTTGACGAACAGCGTCTTCTGGCACAGGTTGTGATTGACGTCATTGAGATGCCACGACTCGTAGCCCCAATCCTTCGGCACAAACTTCGCGGTTTGCACGGGAATGACTTCAGCTGCCATCTTCCTCTTCCTCCTCCTCGGGGTCGCCGTATATCTGTTTAACGTCGGTCTTGAACTCAGTCTTACAGTGTGCGCAGGTCACAATGCAAGGGGCCATGACCGGAAAACCCTCGTCGGGCTCGATATCGAGCGCGTGGTACACGAGGTTTTCCTCAATGAGCGAGCGGTAAGGCGGCATGATCGCACAGACGAAGTTCTGCCGTCCACACTCGTCACAATCCCACGCAAACGCGGGGTGTAGTTCGACTTCGATCACACCAGTAGCCCTGCACAGGTCAATATGATTAAGAGCGCCGCGCCGATGCCTGCTATCCACATCGCAATGGCGAATTCGCTTGGAAACAGATCGTTCATGGTTACTTAGGCGGCTTGGCGGCGCGTTCGACAGCCAAGCAGACCTCTCCGTCTTTCTCGATGAGTGTGTTCATGTCGTCGAACGGGATATACGCTCGGCCGTTTTTGCCCCAGTTTTGGCCCCATGAGTTCTTGATCCGGAACAGCCCGCGCTCCTTGGATACGCCAGTGACGAGGTAGGCATGCCCGCCGTAGTTTGGCCCTGTGGCCGACAGGACAGCGTCGGCGCCTGGCCGATCCATGCCCTTGTACCAGTTGGTGCCCACAACGACCGGTCCGCGCTCCAGCACGGCGTCGAGCAGCGTGTCCACGTCCCAGGCCCACTCGTATCGGTCGATCAGGCCGAGCATCTTGAGCACCTTGGCGCCTGCACGCACCGACGTGCCGTCGTAGTTGGTGCCCTTCCACTCGTCGTACTTCTTGCAGATCGTGTATAGGCCGTCGGGGTTGAGCCAGTGGCGGATCGGCGCGCTGGCCAGCCAGTGCGACCATGCAAAGCCCACACAATGCGGGGTGGCCTTCTGGTCCTGCCAGCAGCGATGATCCTGCCAGAAGCGATAGACGCGTTCGCTCGCTGTGCGTGGGATGCGGAATCGTCTGTCGCGGGCGTCGGGCTTGTAGCGCCGACCGTAGTTACGCTTGGGCATTGTCATGCTCCTTGTCTGGGTTTTGCCAACTTAGATCGTACCCGAAACGGCGATCGGCGTGAAACCAGGGCCTTACTGTGTTCCACAGCTCTGGCGTATACACCTGCCGAAAAGGTGGGTGCGCTGTATTGTAGTTGTCTTCCTGTATCGGCACCTGTGCGGCACCCACGTGCGCCATTACCTCATCGAATCCGCGCTGCATGTCCTCGAACGGTACGACGAATGACACGATCGTACGTCCGTACCCGGCGCCTGCCGATGCGCTCGTCCAATGCGCGTTGGGCAACCTGCCATAAGCATGCGGCTGCAAGCCACGCACCCATTGTTCGAAGGATTTTCTACGAACACGTGAAGCCTGCATACGCTTTAAGAACCAGTAGAGCGACACCAAACGCGCCATAGGGTGGCGCACGGTCGTAAACCACGTATAGTCACGACACTGCGCATACTGCGGCATCTTCTTGAACTCTGCCGGCGATGTGTGTTGATCAGCCTGACGCGGCCACCGCGGCATAAACCAACGCTCGGCGCCCAACTCGTCCTGCAGCGTCCGCCCTATCGACGAACTGGCGCAGCGCGGATTACAGAAGAACAACAGCTTGTAGTCGTGCGCAACTATCACTGGACTAACACCTTGGAGATGTCGAGCAGTGCGTGACAGACGCGCAGGGCGTACTGGTTGGTATTGATCAGATCAGGCTCGAGGGCGTGGTCCTCTTCCAGCTCATCGTCGTCCTTCATGGTCTTGACGATCTCGTCCAGGTGCGCAATGCAGTCCTTGGCCGCACAGCTGCGGATGAACTCGCCATAGCGGGCAGTCAGCTCAGGTACGGTGGCGCCAGCGTCGCGCTCGGTGCGCAGCTTCGTGAGAAACTCCTCCAGCTCCTCGGCTGCTTCGCGCAACTCAACGGCCAGCTGGGACAACTGGTGCATGTATCGGACGCTACGTGACATGAAGTTCCTCCACGAGGTCTGCAACCTCTTCGCCAACTGGATAACCGAACTCCTCGAACCATGCAAGGTACTTTTCTTCGATATGCTGGATATCGAAGTACGGCAGCCGCTGGTGGTAGCCGCCGATACCGACGTGCTGCCGGTGGCGCTGTTTGCCGTACAGGAAGCCCTGTTCCGGCTCGTATTCAGTGTTCAGCTCAGGTAGAATCTCGAGCTTGATTGCTATGTCTTCCAGCTGCCGATAGTCGAAGCTGTGGTCTGGGAACAGGTGCCTGGCCAGCATATCCAGCGTACCCACCTTGTTGACCATCATGCTCTCGAATCGGAGCCCCTTGGTCGCGCACGCCGTCCATTCGAACGCAGGCTCGACAAGCAGCGCCTCCATACCGACGAATACGCCATCGCAGAGTCCACGGCGCTTGTACGACTCGACTTCCAAGAGCTGGGCAGCTACAGCGCTGCAGAACGCGTCTCGCAGGTCGCGGACGATGGTGATGACTTTGTCGGCCGGGCGCCAGTCCACTGAGATGTCGTGGGTCTTGATAACCTCGATGAACCCGGCCGGCGGCGGCTCATACGACTGAATATCGGTGGCATAGACGATGCCTGGGAACAGCTTCTCCGCCAGCATGCGCACGGCGTTGAACGTCCACGTGGAGCCCGAACGGGCCATTGCCCCGACAACGATCCTGGTCATCATTTTGTTCCTGTGATCAAAATCAGCGTTCCATCATCTTCACCCGGTGCTGCGGGCCAGCAAGCGCCATCAGGTCGTCCTCCTGCTCTGGCGTAAGCCATTGCGGGATACCGACTAACGACGCGGCCACCAAGCTCTGCGCAGCGTCCTCGACGATCTGGCAGCGGAAGAACGCCTGTCGCATAGTCGTACCCAAGGCACAGAAGCCATGGTTGACCATGAAGATCGACTCGGCTTCCTTGGCAGCCTCCGCCATCCGGTCGGCTAGTTCCTGTGTGGTAGGCGTGACATACGGCACCGTGGCACGCCGGCCCAGATCATTGACTACCTCAGCGAACATCGCCCGTTGCGCCATATCTAGGCCTGAGCTGATCACGCCACACAGCCAAGGCGAATGTACGTGGAACACGGCGTGGATGTCTGGACGCGCTCGATAGATGGCCAGATGCATCTGGGTCTCAGACGTCGGCTTGTAGGTGCGCGTACGCGGCTTGCCGCTGTCGATCGCCACGGGGCACAGCTGACGTATGTGCAACTCACCCAGGGACAACCCGCTCGGCGACAGCCAGGCGGTGTCGCCGTCGCGCGCACTGATGTTGCCGCCAGAGCCAACAACCAAGTGTGCGTCGTAGAGCTTCTTGCCGTATCGGACTAGGGCGTGTGTGATAGCACTCATTAGCAATAGTTCTCGTACTGCAGGCCACCAGGAATTTCCACGATGGCCGACTGTTCGATCACGTGGCACCAGGAGAAGAGTTCGATCATGTAGGCTTCCTTCTTCACGTGGCAGTGCAGGCCGTCCACAGCGAGTTCCAGCGACACAGGAACGTCCTTGTGCATCATGCGGATCTCGTGGACCGGTCCCATCGTAGAGCAGGCCAGCGCAATCATTACGCGCCGCTCGTGTGTGTTATCGAAGGACGCCTCGTCCCAGTCCCACGTCCATTTGGGCGACACGATGCGCCGCGGCATGTGCGGTAGGCCGCCAGCAGGGAACGGTCGCGGCTCGCACCAGCGAGGTAGCGCATCCACCATGGCGTAGCGCATGCCAACGGACAGCAGGGAGCTGAAATGCTCGTCATTCGCTGCCTGGTCTACCAACCAGCCCAGCGGATGCTTAGGCTCAGGCAGCCCGTCGAGCTTCTCTCCGCGGGACATGTGCATGCTAAGCGGTATCGTAGAGAACGGTACTGCCACAGCGCGCGTCCCCGTGGCTATGCCGTGCTTCTTCAGCACCTTGGCGTACTCGAGGATCTGCGTGGCGACCATGTCCGGTACGTCCGCAGTCTTGTCCGACTTGAGCTGGGACGCCATGCGCTCCTGTTCGGTCTTCATCAGTGCCTGCTCGGTTTCCATGTCACAGCCGTTGGCTGCCATCAGCGTGGACTGAGAGATCAGGCCGGCGCCTGCCAGCCCTAGAAAGCTTCTGCGTTTCATCGGTCCGCTCCAAATGGGTAGGTTTCACTCTAAGCATTGTTGCCCGGGCCGGGTTGTATGTCAAGAAACCGGGCGACCGCCAGAGAGTAAAGGAAGGGAAACCTCTCCGGGGCCGCCCGGCGGACCGATGGCTCGTGTGAGCACCCGACTGCTATTGAAGCATCTGTAGCATTTGTTGACGGCGCGGCTCGCCTGGCCCGACAAACGGTATGGTAAAGCCCTTCTCCGCCTTGATGCCTTCGATGGCCTTCTGGCGCATCTCTGGCGGGAGCTGCGCGATGAGCTGCGCCATCTGCTGGTCTGGGATCTTCTTGTAAGCCCACGCCTTGATCAGGTCTTTGACGTCAGCTTGGGAGTCCAAGATGCCTTTCTTGCCGCCCTTATCGCCGTACTTGTTCACCCAGCCGAACTGTTGTCGTAGATCGGCCATGGCCTGTTCGGGCGTCTGCGGCTCAGGCGGTCCCTGGCGGACGCCAGCCGGTACGTTGGCCTCGTTACGCATTCCAGGAGGCCCTTGTAACGCCGGATCGGCCGCTGGTATCTCATTAGGCGGCTCTTCGGGCGGAAGCTCCGGAACTGGCGCTGCGGCTGCTGGCGGCGGCACAGGGCCAGCAGGCTCTACGCCAGGAATCTCAGGCGGCCCTTCGGGCATTGTTGGCCCAGCCGGGGGCTGTTCAGCGCCCTCAGGCGCTGCCTGGTCGCCTCCACCGCCGAACTGGTTCATCACCCAGTCGCCACCTCCGAAGGCCCATCCGAGCCCACCGAGACCGAGCGCGCCGCCGAGCATGGTCATCATGCCGTCGCCGCCCATCAGGCCGTTGATGAGCCCCATGACAGCGCCACCGACGCCGACGATGAGACCGAGCTTCTCGTGCCAATCCGAGTTCTTCCACCAATCGATGGCCTGCTCGATGTAGCCCGGATCCTGCTTTAGCTGCTCAGGATCAGCGCCCATCTGGGCCGCGTCCTGCTCGGCTTTGTACTCGAACGCCTTGCTGAGGTCGTCGGCATCGTATTCACCGTCAGCCCACTGGCGGGCGATCTTGCCCATGGCCTGCTCAACAGGGATGCCCTGCTCATAGGCCAGCTTGTGCGCCTTCTCGATACTGCGGTTCGCAATGACCTGCTGCACGGCACGTGGCACCTGCTCCTGTGGCACCTGCCCGGAGTTGATGGCGGCCGTCAGCTGCTCGATCTGTTGCGGCTGCATCGGATTGCTCATGGCGCGCTGGAAGGCGTCGTCGCCTACAGGGCCCTCGTAGATCATCTGGGCGACCGCTGGGTCCAACGGCTGCTGTGGTGCTGCAGGAGGCTGTCCAGGGGCCTCAGCGGCCGGAGGCGGCTGTTGTGGTGCTGCGGCCGGAGGCGGCTGTTGTGGTGCTGCGCCCGGTTCTGGTTGCGCTGGTGGCGCTCCAGTAGCCGCTCCTGGAGCCTGAACGGTCCCAGAGGCCGATGGTGTTGCAGGAGCGCCCTGAGCGCCCTGAGGGCCGCCCATCTCTGGGATCGGTCCTGTGGGCGGCAGCTCTGTAGCAGCGCTTGGCTGCGTAGCGGCAGGCGGGTTGGCCTGTGCTGCTGCCGCGCCAGCCTGTTGGCCAGCGGCAAACGATTCGGTCGGTGCGCTGGGCGCTGCTGGCGTTAGCGGCGCTGGTTTCGGTCTGTTGCCCTGCATGAGGCTTTCCATGTGCTTCACGAGTATGGATTGCTGTGTTGGATATGCTTCGACCGCTGGTGGCCCTTGTTCGCCGAAAGACTGTTCCCACTTCTCGTACTCGGCTTGCGCTGCGTCGAAGAAGCCTTTCTTCTCTTCATCGGTGAGTCTTGCGAGCACCTGTTGCTCGGGACTGCCCTCTGGCCACATGCCAGCGCCGACCGAACCCATCTCGCCGAAGATCAGGCCCAGGAAGCCCTTGCCTTTGCCGACGACATACGGCAACGCCGTCGACGCCGTATCGAACATGATACGCCCGGTGTCGGTGAATTTGTCGCCGGGGCCCTGCTTAGCGGCTGAGCTTTCAGTGTCGTGCCACCAGTCGTCGAATCCGCGGCTGGTCCGTGGACTGAACAACTGGTGCATACCGCGCTCATACGCGTTCTGGTACGGCACACGCGCCGAGCGCATTGCTTCCACGCCGTGATCAGTGATGCCTAGAGCATCAGTGCCGTAGGCACCGAGCTGTCCGATACCACCAATCACGTCGCCCCAGAAGCCGCCTGCGCCGCCCAGTGCGCCTTTCGTTGCAGCTACAACTGGCGCGATGAAGCCTGGGTTACGAATTTGACGCCCGCCGGGGGCGTTGAAACCCTGCTCAGCACTGATCTGGTCCTGTGTGGCCCAGCCTGGCCCTTCATCGATTCCAGGCGTATTTTGCCACTGCCATTCGTTCTTCCGGCTCGGTGTGCCTACCTTGTGTCCCGGATCCAATCCCGGCTTGGTAGCCGGATCGATACCACGAGAGATGAGGTCGGCACGCATGCGGGCCTGCTCTGCTTCGATCGACGGACGCGGCCCCGGTGCAGGGCCAGGACCGTCCCAGGCTAGCTCCGGCGGCTTGAATGCGGGCTGTTTCGCCCCACGTGCGTACATGGCCGCGCCCATACGGCCACCGATCGGGCCGGCGAGCGGGAGAGCCTGCTTCTCGAGCGCCGCACCCTCAGTGAATAAAGATGCAGGGCTGCCTGCTGACCGCTGGCGTGGTTGGTCAGCAGACAGGCCCTGCGGAGCGGATTCGATGGTCAAGGCAAAGGCTGCCTTGATTAGCTGTTCTGTGTTCATGGCTATCCCTAAAGCTGAATGCCGGGCCAGCGTGCAATCTTGTCTCGGCTCGGGCTGACCTTCTTGTCGCTGAGCCCGTCAGTCGCTTCGGTGGTCGGACATGCCGGCTTGAACCCGCCAGCGGCCGGACCGTATGTGCTGTTCTGCAACACCTGCGTCACGCTGGGCACGAGCATGGCCAGCTTGTCGTAGGCATCCTTTTCCTGCGCAGCCTCCTGCTTCTTCTTTTCCTTCTCTGCCCGCTGGTTCTCGTACTGCTGTTCGTAGTTGTTGCCGGGCAGCCACTTGTCGAGCAACATCGAGGTCGGTAGGCCGGCAGCCAATCCGCCGATGCCCATACCAGCTAGACTGCCCAGCGGATGTCCAGTCATTCCACCGGCTGCGCTACCAACACCCATACCAGCAAGCAGGGGAACCACTGAGCCCCAGGTGTGCAGACTGTTACGCTCTGTGTCTGGCATTTCACCGCTTTCCCAGCTAGGCGCCTTCTGCCGCCCGCCAAGCGCATAACCGGCAACGCCGCCTGCGCCCATACCGCCGAGCGCGCCGAGGCCAGCACCAGCGCCGATGTCTTCACCCATGAGATGTGCGATAAGCGCACCTAGGCCAGCGCCACCGGCGCCGCCACCGAGCATACCAAGACCGGTCTTAGCGCCACGCCGTGCACCTCTCGCATAGCCCTCAGTGCGGTTGCCGGACGGCGCAAACATCGCACCAAGTCCGCCGCCGATGAGGCCGGTGTCCGAAATGCTCTGCTTCTCCAGTGCGAGCTTCTCCAGCCGCTCAGCACACGCCTCGGCCATCTTACGACGACCCCTGCGCTTCTTGAGCGCTTTGGCGACGATCTTGTCCTGCTCGTCGTCCTCTTCGATCGGCTTACGGACGGCCATTATGTCTTGTGGGTCAGGCATCGTTCTCTCCTTGTTATGCGTATGACGACAAGCGGCCGGCCTGGTCGAGCTGGTCTCGTAGGCCGCTGTGCAGGATATCCGCGCTCTGGTCGCTCATGGCGGTGTTGAACGCGTTGGGGTCATGCCCGGTCTCGAACTGGTCGCGCCGGGCCAGGTAGTTCTGCTGCGGCAAGCTGACGTCAGCACCGCCACGCAAGCCAGCACGCGCCTTGGAAGCGATCATGTCGCCCCGGCGCTCTAGGCCGCTGTAGTAATCCATCATCTTCTGGGCGTTGGCCTTCTGGCCCTCGCCGATCACGCTGCCACGGCTGGACAGTCCACCAACGTCGCCCTGTCGGAGCGAATCGTAGTATTCCATCTGTTCGCGGAATCGGCTGTCGGCCCACGGTGACTTCTGTTCCGGTACCGCACCACCGCCACCGGTGGCCTCGAAGCGCGCTGTGGCGTCAGGGAGATCCATGCTATCGGGCGGAGGGCTTTCCATCGTGCCCGACGCCATCGCATCACCAGGCGTACCAGGCTCAGCAGGCGCGTTCATGCCATCCATCCTGGCAATCTCAGCCTCGAAGCCTGGGCCACGAGGATTGGGCGGCTCGTTCATGCCATCCATCCTGGCGATCTCTGCCTCGAAGCCTGGGCCACGAGGGTTCGGTCCAGGCCCGCTCTCTGGCATGCGCGCGTTCATGTCGGCCACGGCCGCCTCAAAACCAGGGCCACGAGGGTTGCCAGGCTCAGGCGGCGCATTCATGCCGTCCATACGTGCAATCTCTGCTTCGAAGCCTGGACCACGTGGATTGGGCACAGGACCACTCTCAGGCATCCTGGCGTTCATGTCGGCCACAGCAGCATCGAAACCAGGGCCACGAGGGCTGTCCGGCTGTTGCCAGTTGATCTCCGGAAGCGGAGGCCCAGGGTACTTGTCCTTGGCGAGGTCAGGCGCACCAGGCTTAGGCGCATTGCCTGTAGGCTCACCGACAGTATCCCAGTTGACGTCCGGGAGCGGACCGCCAGGCGGCTGGTCGTAGGCTGCATCAACAGGCCCGCCCATGGCCGGGCTGATCGGCTGCTGCGGTGCTTGCGGAGTTGCAGGCTGCTGTGCTGCTACAGGCTTAGGCGCAGGACGCCGGCCGCTCGAATAGAACGAGTAATCGGCTGTTCTGTTGGGGTTGGCCGGGCCGCTGAGTGTTGCGCCCGGTGCGCCACCAGCGCCGACACCGCTGGCAGCAAGCGCCTTGGGTATGTCCTGAAAGCCCTTGTTGGCCATCATGGGCAGCTTAGCGGGCGGACGGGTAGGCGGCTTCAGCCCACCGACGCCACCTGCCATTGGCTTGGGGCCTACTGGATTGAGCGCCTTGAGACCGGCGCCTCCGACGCCACCAGCGCCACCAAGAGTCTTAGGTGGCTCAATAGGGGCAGCTTCCTTGAACAGGCCCACGCCGGCCTGCAGAAGTTCTTGAGAGTTCATTGTCCGCTCCTTGGACTTGTGTTCCGCTCCTCTAATTTACCAGCTTTACCCCTCTGGGACATAGAGACCTTCGAACAACTTCCAGTCGATCTGGTCGGTGATCTGGCGGATGTGTTCGGGCTTCAGTAGCTCCAAATACTGCTTTTCCGTGTAGTATTGGCGCTTGAACTTGTACTGAGGCATCCCTCCAGGGGTACTGCCTGGCCGTACAATCGTCTCCGGCAGCGCGTCCCAGCGCTTCTTCGGCGGGCCCAGCAGCTCGGTCATCGGCGCGTAGAGCGCGTCCAGCGACTCCAGCACGTCCTCGTACCGAACGATGGCCTTGTCGTACTTCGTCTTGAACCAGGCCCGGTAGAAGTTGTTGTACTGCCCGATGCGGTAGCCCAACTTCGCTGGCCCGTACGAAAACGGAATCTTGGTGTCGGGGATCTTGGTGCCCTGATGGCCTGCCTGCACTGCCCATGCATGCCAACTGACGATCCACGCATAGGGATCCTTCAAATTGATCAGCAGAACAGTATTGAGCGGCCAATCTCTCGAGTCCTGTACTGTGCGGTGCTTGGTAGTACGCCCGCGCTTACCGCGGCGACCGACCAGGTGATTGTATCCCCAACCATCTTCCACCATCTTGCCACACATGGTCGTGCCAGAGCGTGGCAATCCTCGCTGTTGTACCTTACGCATATCGGTCCTTACGTCTTGGAGAACTTGTTCAGTGTGCTGTCTATCAACGTGGACGGTAACGGCTTGCCGAGCGCTTGCTCAGTGGCAGCGAATTGGTCCGGTCGTGACATCATGTTCCACGTGGTGCTGCCTGCAGCCTCTCCAGCGCGCTGACCGAAGTTCTTAGCCCAGTCAGGCGACCAGTCTGGCAGGTAGCTCTGCGCCTTGTTGGCACCTACGCTAGGCGCTGCAAGACCAGCGAAGTACCGCGGAAGCTCCTGCGCTGCCACGCCTAGTCCGCCGCCTAGTGCACCACCACCGAGCATGCCCTTGGATATGCCGCTGAGCATATTCGACATGTAACCGGCCTTGGGCGCAACCTGATCGTAGTCAACGCCCATTGACTGCAGCATCTGGATCTCTTCGGGATCCAGCTCGCCCGCTTCCTCGACGTTGACCATCTTCATGACGATCTGCGGGTCGATACCGGCTGACAAGAGCTGCTGCGCCATGTCCTGATCGATCGGTTCGCGGTAGCCGCCGCTGATGTTGCTCAGACCGCCAGCAAGGCCACCAGCAAGGCCACCAAGGCCAGCGCCCACGATACCGCTCTTGAGCGTCGGATCCCAGCCAGACATAGCTTCCTGGGCCTTGGAGGCCAGGTTGGCCATCCAAGGCGCTACGGCGACTTTCTCTAGGGTTGCGTACTTGTTCATTGTCTTGTCCTTATAGCCACGGCACAGGATCGCCGATGTCTGGGAACTCCGACAGGTCTACGGGCGACAAAGAATAGCCGACCGGCAACGTTGCAGCGATCAGATCGTATTGACCATTGACTGCGCACGAGCCGCTCACCTTCTCTCCATAGTTGGCAACAGCCCAGTGCTGCGATACCCACACCAACTCGTTGTTGACGATGATGAACTGCGGATCCCCCGAATCGCCGGTATAGATCTGTTTGTCTGGCGGATAGAAAGCCGCACGCTGCGCATCGCCCGAAACGAACTCTGGATCTCGTGTACGGAAGCTTTGCCACTTGGAGGTGCCGTAGCACCCGGTTATGTCCATCACCAATGCGTCTTCGCGGTTGTTGCGACTGTTCTGGCAGAACGTCGGTATGCCGTAGGCTTTAACATCAGGGTCTTCGAAGCTGATGTAGCTCTTGCCAGTGAACTTCACGGCGTCTTCAGGCCGCAGGAACTTGCACGGCGTGATCGTGCCCGGTAAGTCTAAGTTCAGCTCGCACACTGTTATGTCAAGCGTATGTCCGCCATCCTCCGGCGGCCTGAAGAGCGATGTCTTCGACTGAATTGTGCGCTTCTCTACGGCGTTGGCCATCGTTATGAAGTGCAACTCAGCGCCGACTGGTGGATCCCAATGCGTTGCGGCTATCACGTGCTTGGGCGTGATCAACGTACATGCCTGTTGGCGGTTATTCGTGTTGTACGGCGAGATGCACGTCATATCGATGTCCGCTGCCCAGCAGTTGACATTGCGCACGTACGTGTCGGTCTCCTCGACACGGGTCGTGTACATTGGGAGCGCCACATCGGGATCAAGCCCACGGATCCGATCGTCGACCATGGCCGAGGCGTGCTCAAACAACGTGATAGGCGCCTGCGACGAGGACGATGACGACTCCACGACAACAGGCTCAGGGCTGACCGTACGAGGTGTCTCCTCGCCAAGGTGCCAGGGGTCGTTCTCTGTGGAGGCTCTGTCTGGCGCAGGGTAGCCGTCAGGGATGCCAGAGGCGCGCGGCTGTGGCCGCCACACAGGGTAGACGTGGATCAGGCTGTCCTGGGGCACAACGGTAGCGTTAGGGCGCCGATACGTGGTTCGGATACCCTCCCGCTCTAGGAATCGTCGTGCGTCGCCTGTGATTGCCATTTATGCCTCCGATGCGCGCCATGCGCACATTGGGCCGACGTCTGGAAACCCGGATATGTCAATCGACCCCAATTCGTAGCCTACCGGTAACAGCGCATTGATGTCTGCTGCCATTCCGCTTAGAAACGGTCGGCCGGTGCCGCCGTCCCGCTGGGTGAGGATGCTCGTATGCATGTTTATGAGCGCCAACTCGCCGTTGACGATAGCACACGTCACGTCGCCCGAGTCGCCGGAGTTGATCTTGTTCGGATAGAACGCGTCGCGCGTTGGATCGTAGGAACGGTAATACCACGCTGTACGGTACTTGACCTCCGGATACAGCCCGCCAATATCCATCACTTGGCCATCTTCGCGAGCGCTGCGGCTGTTCCCTACGAACACTGGCATACCAACGGCTTTGTTCTCCTCGGTGATGGGCGCAAACAGATAGCCAGGTCCAGCAAACTTCACATCGGCCTCCGCCGGCAATAGCTTGGCCGGCGTGATCGTCCCTGGGAGATCAGAGCTCAACTCGCCGATACGCATATCAGCCGTCTGTGGCCCAGTGCTCGGGTCGATGTACGTCACGTCGGTCCAAGACATGAGCGTACGCTTCTCGACCACGTTGCCCATAGTGACAAAGTGGAGCACGCTCCCGATAGGAGGATACCAGCCAAGGTGCGTCACCGATATCACATGCTTGGGCGTGATTAGCGTAGCGCTCTTCATGTGGTTATCGTCGTTCCACGGAACGAGGCAGGTCATATCGACATCTGCGGCCCAGAAGCTGGTATTCCGTACGTACGTCTCGGTCGCACCATCTCGGACGGTGAACATGGGCACGGCGACATTCGGATCCAGTCCTCGGATACGGTCGTCGATCTGCGCTGTGGCATGCTCTAACAACGTAGTGGTCTGCACCGACGACGAAGATGAACTCTCCTCAGGCACCACGGGCACGACAGTGCGCGGCGTGACTGGGCCAAGATGCCAGGGGTCGTTCTGCGTGGAAGCTCTGTCGGGGTTAGGCGCGCCGTTGAGGATGCCAGAGGCACGTGGGAACGGCCGATCCACAGGATAGTCGTGGATGGCGCTGTCACCAGGCACAACGGTCCCGATCGGTCGCCTGTACGTTGACCGCATCTTCGCGCGCTCCAAGAAGCGCCTAGCGTCCATGGTGACAGTCATTGGCGCCCCTAGATCTTAGCGACGATACCCCAGTCAGCGTCACATGCAGCACCGCTGCCCTTGATCGTGACTTTGGTGATCCCTGACCGCTTACGGCGGAAGACCAGCGTAGCACCAGGGCGCATGGTAATGAAGTCGGCAGCGTCGTGCAGACCTTCGATGTTCACCATGCCCGGGTTAGCCGAGCTGGACAGGATGTGCACCATGAACGACGTGCAGCCCTGCTTATCTGAGTAGACGACCGTGCCGCCCGTACCGTAGTTTCCAGTTCCTGCTGTGGCCATTCGTTGGCTCCTTACAGTGAAAGTCCTAGTCCGCTCGCTTCGCCCCACTCCGGGAGATCCTCTGCGCTGCCGTCAGCGGGCACGAGCGTTTCGTAGCATCCCATGCAGTACCCTGCGCCTCTGGGCCGTGACCGCTCCAGGATGTCGTGCCGTATGTACTCATTGAAGTATCCGACCGGGGTGCTGTAGATGTTGTTGCCTACGTCCTGGCCCACAGACCCGTCGAACAGCGTGAAGTCGCCGCCCGGTGCATCAGTGAAGATGTTGGCCGGCGTTGCCTCTGAGAGGTTCCCCGAGCCACCCAGCACGCTTTGCGCTGTCCCGTCTCCGTCGTCCATGTTGTAACCGGCCGTGATCGATGCTGGCGGGCTGCCACTGAAGCTGTAGCAATTGCTACCTATCGCTGAGCTGATATTGTTCTGGGCGTAGAGTACGGGGATGTCGCTGAAGATCTGCCAGTCGAGGAAGGCCCCAGTGACGTCGTATGCCGTGTTGTTGTAGAACCAGAGACTGACATACGCACCCGACACGCAGTGGAACACATCAATTCCGATGTCGTAAAACAGGCAGTTGGCGAACGAGATGAAATGTGGCGAAGAGCCCGCGAACAAGTTCAGCCCGTTAGACAAGCCATGGAACGTGCAGCGATCGAACGCCCAGAACGTGTACGAGTTGCCAGGTGATACACCGTTCGACATGTCCTTGAACTCGATGCCGGTGACGCGGAGGAACTCTCCATTGCCTTGGCCGTTGACACCGCCGTTATTCACTTGCGTGGCAATGTACGGTGACTCGCCATCTGCCGGCTCAATAAAGGCATTCTGCGACGCCCAAGGCGCCCCGAACTCCACACCACCAAGGTCGCCACCGCCGTAGCAAATGGCGTACTCGTCGTCTCCACTACCACCGCGCGCAGCTGACCAGGCAGCCAACGTCGTGTAGTCGCCCACGGTGACGAGGTTCGTAGGCACGTCGTCAGCCAAGGCCATGCCGCTCTGCGAGACGGTCAGCGTGCCAGGAAGCTCATCGTCGTACCCTACACCGGTGAAGTACCAGGCCAACGAGAGCGTTGCCACCTCGTCCGGAGGCACCGGACTGCCTGCATAGGCGCCGGTGCCGGACAGCTGTGCCCGCTCATCTGCGGTGAACACACGGCCCGTGATCTTACACCAGTGGGACATCTTGTTGCCACTGTTGATGTAGTTTGTGTCGCCCTCCTCCCTCCGTCCGAAGTTCACGTAGTCAGTGCAGTAGACAGAGACCGGCGCCTGCATGTACGTCATGTACGACTGCTCCACGCCATCAACGTAGATCCTCGCACGGTAATCGCCGGACAAGTACTCCACAGTAATGTGCCGCCATCCAGGATTACCGTTGAACGGGGCGGTACTGGTTAGAGTCGTACCGCCACCGAACTCTCCAGTGTCTATATCGACTTTTACATTCCCTGCCTGGATGAACACGCTGTCTTCCGGTATCGTGATGGCGAACAGCATCCCGGAACCGCCATCGTTCCACTCCAGCAGCGTTTGGAAACCACTGCCGGCGTTGCTGTCCATGAACACCCATCCCGCTATCGCCCAACCATCCTGCGGCAGGTCGAACACCGAGTTCTGGTTCACGCGGACGTACGACGATCCACTGAACTCCCAGCTCCGGGCTGCAGGCGTGATTGTCTTGGTTGTGGTTCCCATGATACGGCTATCCCTGCGGTGCTAGTGGTTCGACATCTCCGCCTATGTCTACAGCAGTCACCTTCACCTCACTAGGCCGACGTGTCGGCCGTGTCACCCCTGTGGTGATCTTCGGCACGTACTCGTTCTCGTCGAGGATCTTCCGGCGAGTATCGGCGTCCAGGCCGGTCAGGTCGCAATACTTCGAGCACGCGTTTTCGTAGACCTTATGGCCGTCGACCTCGCCCACTTCCTCAAGCACAGGCAGGTCCATTGTTGGCGCCTGGGCGAACGGCTTACGCTGCTCCGTCTTTGTGTACGGATGCACGACCACGGGGTCAGGCGCCTTCGAGCCGTTCAACTGCGCCTCGATAGCCCTGTCCTCGGTAGTCATGGGCTTCCAGTCGACGATCTGCAGTAGCCGCTTCTCCTCGCGGCCCCATCTCGCACCGTCCTTCTTGATGCAGATGACCTCACCGGTCTTTGGGTTGACTAGCGCTTCCATGCGTTACTCCCTGATAAGGTCAAGCGTTGTCTTCCACCACTCCCAACGTGGATTCCACTCACGGTAGCGCCCGCCGTCCCACCAGAGGAACACGCCGTCCGTGTGCTTAAAGGCGTAGGACAGCAACGTGCGCCAGGCAATGCCCGACATCGGCTCCGGCCGTCCCTTGTCCAGCCACCATGGCCAGATAATCGGCATGATCGGCGTGGTGGGCGCCACGAAGCGCAGGGCCTGGAAATGACGCTCCATCCACAACAACGACTGCTCCAAGCCGACTGGCCGGCCAGGCTGATGCACGCCATCTCGGTAACCGTGGTCGAAGTAGCATTGCGGGGAAATGTAGTCCTGCAGCTCAAGCATCGGCTTGAGTGGGCGCACCACGTTATCGAACCAGTGGTCAGGATCGTTCAATACTGGTCCGGCCCAGCACGCTGGCTCCTTGTAGTATCCGTACATCAGGTCGGGCCTGATCCGCCTGCACCAGTTGAGCAAGCGGATGCGCTTCTGCATGGCATCCGGCCGAAACTCCATGCCGCCCGTTGGCACCGGCACGGCAGTCCGCCAGGACCCTCCGTTGTTACCAGACTCGATATTCAGGTACATCAAACGACCGGCGGGCTGCTGCATCAGCCGCGCCTCCATACGCTCCTCATCGATCCACCCCGAAGCATCGATCTCGCCATCGACCTTCGGGAAGATGATCCCATGTCCCATGAAGTGGACATTCTCACTAATACCAAACAGCGCCGGGTCGGGCTGATTGTTGAACCGTAGGTTCGGAAACGCGTAGAGGGGCGGCATTCTTGTCTCCTACCAGCGGAAGTGGAATTGGTATCCGTACGGGCGGTACTGTTGGCCGTAGGGCTGTGTGTTGTAGTGAGGGCCAAAGTACAGCTGCAGGCTCTGCGATCGGTAGTTATGTGGGCAGCGCTGCTGTGGCGCGTACTGTGGGCGCGCTCTGGGCGGCCGTTGGTACGTGGGCCGCGGCCGGTACTGGCGGTACTGCCGCTGGTACTGCTGTCCGTACATCGGGCGCTGGCCGATCTGCACCTGCACGCCTACCTGCGGGCCCATGCCACGCTTCTGGGGATGGTTGTCGGCCATACGCCACGACTGTGCGCTACACATGGCAGTCACGGCGAAGAACAGTGCGATAGTGAGTAGAACGCGTTTCATCAGTCTCTCCTCGGTTAGTTGGTCAGACGCTCCAGCCAATTTTGATCAGCTGAACAAGATTCGGCTGCTTTCCTGTGCCCTGCCAGCACATTGGTACTCAGTTTGCCCTGTGGGTACTTTTTCTGGAGCCAGTCGAGCATACCCAGCTCGCCGCCCTGTGTGAGGAACATCAGCTTCTTGTCGCCGGCTGTACGCTGGTGGAAGTCTACGCCCAGGTCGCCTCGATCCTTCACGGTGAGGTCGCCACAGTTGTAGTCGGCCAGCTCGGCATACTTGTCCATGGCCACCTTACCAGCCATGCCGTTGAAACCGCCCACTCCCACTCCTTTACCCAAAGCCCCAGTGGCGATCGGGAAGCCCAGGCCGCTGGCGCTGCCTACACCCATATGGGCCATTGAAAAGTCCCCTGGAGCCCCTTGCCAGCTCTGCGGTTGCTGCTGTTGTACAGGCATCGGGGCCTCGTGTTTCTCCATACCGGCGAGGTTCTGCCCGGCCGCGGCCATCACTCTTGGATCGTCGGACGGAGCAACCGTAGGTGCTTGCTGTGCTGGCACTTGGGCCACGCCAGGGGGCATAGCGATGGATGGCCGCGCTGATTTTTCAAGGCTTCGCGTCCCCAGCTCGGAGGGTGCCGACGGGGGCGCATCCGCAGTAATCCCCTCTTTTGGGAACACAGAGGTAGCCACAACGGCTGCATCCACGGCCTTTTTGATGCCACTGATAGCAGCGACCATGCGCGCGGTTTGGACATCATCAGGTAAGAAATCACAGAGTGCTATCGGTGCTGCCACTCCCGACGCAGCCTTGTCGCAGCCCCCAGACTCCATCACTTCGAGCTTGTCGTAGTATTTTCTGTCCTCTTGTAGGTGATCTTTGGCGATCTCCTCGGCCAGCTCCTCGTCGTTGACATGCTCCATCTCCACTTCTTCGCCCTTGTCAAGCTGGTCCTCTGGGTATGCGGAGTCGGGTTTGCCGTCAGCCAAACCACCAGTCAGCCGATCGGGACCAGAGGCCATTTTGCCCACGATAGCGTGCATCCAGGGGGCGTACGCCTCCTTCTTGCGCCCCTTTTTCTTAGCGCGCTCAGGTAGGTCTTTGCCCTTGGACTCCTCGTTCCATTCGTCCACGTCAACGCCCTCAGCCTCAAGCTCGGCCTTGTTGGCATTGAAGTAACGCCGCTGAGCGTCGCTAGCGTATGGCATCGTGCCGCTCCTAGAAGGTTCCAATCCGTTGTTCCACGCCACTCACTAGTATGGCGCATCTACACAGGGCTGGCAATGCGTGTCTGATAGCTAAAGAAAAGGCCCCAAAGTGGGGCCTAGATTAGTTCAGATGATCGGCTAGCATGGTTGGCTTCTTGCTCAGCTGAGCGATAGGCCCATGCGCGCCAGTGCCTCGACAACGTATCGACAGCGTGTCTTGCCCATACCGGCTACCTTGCGCAGGCCCGCTTCCGAGTATGACAGAAGCGCGTCGATCGTAAGGATGCTTGCCTGGTGGAGCACATCTAACGTACGTGGATCCAAACCGTCCAGCGTAAAAACTGGCAGACGCGCCGGATCCTGCTTGTCCGCGGCCATTGGGTTGTTTAGATATGTGTGAGCGTGAAAATGTCCAGGATCAACGCACACCTCATGCGCATCTGCTGGATAATTAGCCCGCGTCAACAGCTCCAGCAGCCAGTTATGCATATGGGCTGCCCATACGTTGGTGAATGCTGTAGGACTATCCACGTAGCTGTTCACGGACACGTATACCTGCAACCGTGGCGGCGGTGGCTTGTCGGCAACACTCATCCGTGTGAACATGTTGACTTTCGGCGCCCAGCACGCACGCGCATCTACGAGCTCGTGTAGAACCAGCTGCAAAGCCTGTTCGTCGACCGCGCTGAGCGCAGCTATCATCCGTGACTCGATGTGTGTCAGCGCGCCCAACAGCATCGTACCGACGAACGAGTCGGTAGCCAGCTTCATCTTGCCCGTAGCTTCGGGCATATCGCCGTCCAGCAGGTCTATAGTCGTCTCGTACTTTTCCATCCTATCCTCCTTTCAAATCTTGTTCATGTGATCAAAAAGAAGGGCGCCCGAAGGCGCCCCAGGTCAAAGGTCACCAGGCAACGCCTGCTCGTTAGTTGTTGCTTGGATCTGGCCCTCGGTGACAACGCGCCTGTTGAAGTGCACGCACGGCAAGCGTTACATACCCTTCTGGGGGTGTTAGCTTGCTGTTGAGCCCACTAAGCATTTCGTGCAGCGTGAAAGCCATGTTACCCAGCATGGCAAGATCGTCACTGCTACGGCTCCACACCGTGACTTCCAGCTGCGTATCTGTAAGCTCATCCACAAATACGCGATAGCCATTTTCGTGCGCATGGCACAACGCCTGCAGTGTGTCCTGCAAGCTCTCGTGATCGTGGTCGGCCAAGCAGTGGACTACCAGCAACAGGAACGCCTCGCGCTGCCGGCTTGACGGACTGAGCGGGTCGCCGCCCATTGGAAAGCTCCTTTCAAATCTTGTTCATGTGATCAAAAAGGGCGCCCGAAGGCGCCCCAGGTCAAAGGTCACCAGGCATCAGGCATCTCAGGATACCCGTCCTCCACTTCTTCCTCGACGTCGAGGTCATCGTCCAGATACCACTTCTTGCCCTCCTCGATATGCGGGTCGAGCGACTTGGTATCTACACGTACCGAGCGCATCAGCGCCTCGATCAGCTGGCGGACGATAGCGCCTTCGCCGTCTGGGTCTCGAGCGATTTCACGCCCGATGTCCTTGAGTATCTCAGGGTTCTCCATCAGCTTCTTGATGAAGTATTGGCCCTCGGACTCAAGGCGGTTGAGCTGAGGATCGACGCTGCGCGTGACCTTCAGCAGGGAGTTGCACAGCTCGGCCTTCTGCATCTCGTTGTATGCCAAGGCGAGCCTGTGCAGCTCGGAGCCAGCGCCCATCTGCTTGTTCGGCCCAACGCGGGCCTTGGCTCTGAGCAAGATCTCGTCCAGCAAGACCTCCTGGGTCCGCTGGATCTTGGCCGTCCGGTGGGCCGGTACCGGCCTGAATAGCTTGACTGCGGTAATTCCAGCGCCTGCGCCTACGACGACGCAAAGCACGGCACACAATAGCATTACGATACGCTTACTCATGGGGTTGCTCCTTTCAAGAGCGGGTTAAAGAAATCAACCGTGCCACTGCTGTGACACGGCTTGTGGGTCGTTCGGCGCGAGATGATAGCGCTCAACTAGGGACGCCAAGTCCTCATGGGTCGTACGCAAATCCGTACCGCCTTCGGTATCTGTCGCGTGGTAGCGTGTGACACTGACCTCATGGCAACGCCCTTGACGATGGACGAAGCGCATCGCATAGGACAGCCAAATGAAGAGATCATCTGTGAACTTGGCCCGCTGCGCTGCGCTGAACACGCCAACCGCATCGTTAAAGATCACATAGACCCACACGTCACGGCACAGTACCTCAACGAGAATCTTGGTGCCATGGTCGACATCGCCGAACACATCCATGAGCAGCGTCTGCGCACGGGCACTGTCGTCTTGATTGACAGCCTCAATAAATGCATTACGCAGATGCGCGGCGGACATGCAAAACAGGGTACGCCAAAAGCCATCATCCAGTTCATTCAACGCTGCGCCCGCCGGGTCGATAAAATCGACCTCGCTGGGTGGTGGTCGGTCGTGAAAATCATCAGACGCCATGGGTTGCTCCTTTCAAGAGCGGGTTAAAGAGCTATGGCTTGTGCCATAGTGTCATTCACGAGCGGCAATAAGAGCTGCCGGAAGCTGTCTGCGCTGCAGCACACGCACATCGATATCATCGAAGCCCTCGGACTCATCGTCCTCGTAGCGCTTGTCGTTGAGGTCGTTGAGCATCTGATACATCTGGATGGCCAGCTTGCACATCTCCTCGAAGTCCCCGTCGTCGCGATCCCAGATCGTGACTTCCAAATGGTTGGCAACGGGTGTCTCCAAGTGTACTCGATAGCCGGGGGCACAGACCTGACACCGTGTCGACAGCGCGTGCTGCAGCAAACGCACGTCTCGATCGAGCACTCCGTTTATGACCATCAGCAAGAAAGCTCGGCGATCATTATCCTCCGGGGTGAATTGCTTACACATACGTCTTCCTTTCGTGGGTCAGAACGGCCTGACCTTGGAACGGGGCCTGCCACGGGCAGGCCAGGGTTTAGGCACCGTACGGTGCCAGTGGACAATGTCATGCAGGGTCACGCTGTGCTGCTCCCGGGCGCGGTGGATACGATGCGCCAGGTACTGACAGATCTTGTGACTGATTCCGAACTGCGTAAGGGCGGCAGCATGCTCGCCTAGGGCGACTAGCTGCGCCAGGGCGGCCCTGCTCGCGTCGCTGACCTCTTGGCCAGCGTCTTCCAGGGCCTGGTTGATCGCGTAGCAGACATCCACTACGGCTGTATCGTGGTACTTATCGGTCGTCACTCCATCGGGTAGTGGCATGTTTACTCCCTTGTGACCTCAAGCACGCGCTTCTCAGCGGTCTTGCGGGTGGTGAACAGCACCACGGCATGGATCTTGGCCGGGCACCGTAGGATCAGCTCGTGGAACCAGACGGCCACGTTCGAGGCATACGCCTCTGCCAGTGGCTGGTGCTTTCGTGCGACGTCGTCGCCGAAGACGACAACGATTGTCAGCGCGGTAGCGGAATACTCGCCACACTCCGACAAACGGGTGTCGAAGCTTCCGGTGGCAAACGTCTCCTCGCCATCGAAGATCACGTCCAGGATGGCATTCAGTGACGGGACGTGCTGATCCATCAGCGCCTGGGTGGCGGGGATGTTCAGCGAGTCAGATAACTTGTCCATCGTTCCTCCTTTTGAACTTTGTTCATGTGATCAAGATTCGTCCTCTGCGGCCTCCTCTTCGCGCAACTTGCGCAGTCTGCGGTGTTGTTTCTGTCGCTCCGCAACAGTGGGCTGAGAACCGAATATCCTCCGCTTCCGCGGGGGTGGCGGTTCGGCACCGGGCTTGTCGCTCGAATCGCTCAAGCTGCTTCGAGCTATGAGCTTCGTGCGGGTGGAATCCTCAGGCGCGATAAACCAGTCGCGCATCCAGCGACACAGCTTGGCCATCTGCTTGTCCTGGCCCTTGCCCATACGTGAGCCGATATTGGTATCTTTGCCGTATTGCATGCCCGGCACCTCGATACCAACAGGTATGCCGATCATAGCCATCAGGGCGACAAACATTCCGAGGGTGTTGTAGTCGTAGCCCTCCTGCTTGAACAGCACGTCGTGCAACCGTACTTCGTAGTATTTGCCCGCCCTGGAGAATCCACTGGTAGGCGGTGCCCAACGTAGACGGCGACGCACTTCCTTAGAGAGATTCACAAACCACATGCTATCGAAGGTCATCTCGACAGCAGGGTGTTTGGGTTCCAGCTCGGCCTGCAGCCTTGCCTGCTCTTTGAGTAGCCGCGTTTTGTCGGCGGTTATCTGCGTGAGCTTCTGGGTCAGCTTGCCCAGCTCAGCTTCCAGCTCAGCGATACGGGCATTCGTCGGAGCCAGCGCAGCAACTGCTTTCTTGGCACGCTCATCGGCCTCGGCTGCCTGCGTGCGCAGCTCCGCGTTCGTACGGCGTAACTGCGCCTGTAAGTCTTGTACCTTCGTTAGATACGACATGGCCGTCTCGTCGTGCGCAACGTACTTTTGTAGATCGGCCATAGCCGCCTTAGCTTCTCGTCTGAGTTTCGACGCCATGTCGATCTCCTTTCGTTAGGTAAAAAGAAAGGCCCCGTGAAGGGGCCTTGAGTAATCAGGCCTACTCGGCCATTGCCGCCATGGCAAATCCGTCGGCCAACCGTTGGCCGTACGTGGGCGTCTCATCCGTCTCCGCTTGCAGGAACGTGTCCGGCGCAGCCTGTACACGGATATCGCGCTTGCGTGGGCGCGAGTCACGTACACGCAGTACGGACATGTCGCATCGGTGATGAACGCCGCGGTGACAGCCACAAATCTTGCAGTACATAGTAAGGTTCCTTGTAAAGAGGGAGGGGTAAGCTACTGGTCCAACATATTAGACTGCCGCGTTTTCGCATTTTGTTCACATGATCAAGATAGCTGATGGCTAAAAGAAAGGCCCAGAATAGGGCCCTTCCTTGAATTGGTCGCTCGCCAGAACCCGCACAGAAAGTCCGGGGAGGTACGCCTAGCAGCCAACTGGCTACTGCCCTACGCGCATGTGTTACGCAGGACTTCGATGTTCTGGGCGTTGCACCCAGCACTCCCTGGACCCGCAGGTTATGCCGTAATCTCCTCGGGGTCGTGCATCTTGTCTGGTGCAGTCTCCGCGGGGAGAGGCATCTGCTCTGAGATGTCAGCCCGGAACGTCAACGCCTCTGTTCCCGGCTTCTTCTCCGGCTTGACCTGTTCGTGGAAACGCCGCATGGCGCTCGTAGTCAGGCCGTAGCGCCGCTTGTTGTCCTTCTCGGTGTTCCTGGTGATCTTACGCAGCCGATTGGCCAACACTGCGGCATTCGCCTCGTATGTGTCAGCCTGCGCTTCGGCGTTGTTCATCAGACACTCGATGAAGCGTTCGATCGTTGCCGCCGGATAGTGGTACTGTGCACGCACCAGAGCGGCGCGAACAGGTGCCACACTCACATGCTTTTCGTGAGTGAACCGGTTGAACACAGAACAGGTCTCGCCGAAAGCCTCAGCGTGATCCTCAAAGAAGCACAACTGTGCCGGCTTGGACGGAGTTTCGCTCGGATGACGCATGCCGCGCATCGTCCAAGTGATGATGGGCGAAGAGCCATTCAAGTCGATCTTGCAGAAGCCTGCAGCGTTCTCAACCGTACGCTGCCGCCCAAGGTCCATCATCCGCACTGCCGCTTCGCTGAGCCCGACGAAAACGAGCGTCCTGAACGCAACGTCCTCTTCGATGCCGGCACGCAGCCGCGTCTGCCCATCGCCCAAGAACGGCTCCGGGAAGACGACGAACGAAATACCTTGTGGGGTATCCGCCCAATTGTTGCTCGCCATGTCACTGGCGAACTGGCGCATGGTCGAATGCCCGATGGGCCGGTTGCGGCTGTTGTAGTGCTCCAGCCAATCGCGCCCGATAGTGGGAGCGACAGTCATCGGCGCTACCATCATGCCGAGACCGCACGGGACCAGCCGGGGCAGTCCCAGCTGCTTACCGAACGACTGCATCTGACGCTCTTCCGCCACCGTGATCTCGGGATCGAAATCCAGATCCAGCTCGATACGCTTGCCGCGCATCGGTGCCGGTAGCGTTGCCGGCTTGAACGCCTTGGTCGCCACAACCGATTCGGCAGACTTCAGACCCTTCAGGATGTCCATGACATCTTCTAGGTCCGTACGCACGCCGACAGGCTGCATCGTGTACAACATGCGGCAGTTCTCGCTCTTCTGTGGCTTAATGAAGAGCTCAATGCCGCTACCATCTTCGGCGAGACCCTGAACAAGCACCGGCTTGCCCTTGGCTGCGGGTGCCGGCGCCACGGGCGTCAACAACCACTTGCCGTCGATAGACTTCGCACGCAGGGCATTTTCGAGTCTTGCACGCGCTTGGCGGTGCACTCGCACGGATCCCACGCCATCCGTTAGGGTGAGTGAAAGTGACATACTTTCCTCCTCCTCTATTGGACAATACCCGGGCATAACGACTAGCCCGTACATCTTCTAATGCCGTGTTTCAGCACTTTGTTCACATGATCAAGATCGGCTGAGGGCTAAAGAAAAGAGGCAGGGCCCTGGGCTTGCGCCCAGAGCCCTGCGGGATCGGAGCCTCTGTGTCATGCGCCACGCATGGCCTTGGCTTGTCGTTCAAGCTCCCAGTCCATCGCGTAGCCTTGATCGCCTTCCTCGTACTCCCGGTACGCAGCGTCCCATGCGCGGCGTTCGGCGCTGTCGCTGTCGAGGAAGCCGGCGTGGACCTTGGCCCACTCGTATGCGTGTACGTCGTCGGGTTCGACGATCCACCAGTGTTCGGTGTCGTCGTGGTGCGGTGTCATAGTCCAGTGCTGCCCATCGACGTTGATCCTGAGGCCGACGCATCGGCTCTCAACCAACCTATCGCCGTCGAGATCCAAACGCGCGTCGAACAGTGACGGACTGCAGCCAATGGTGTTGTCGAGCAGCTCGATCTGCACGTGCTCTCCCGGCTCGATCGAAGGGCTCGACGGATGGCCTGCTTGCTGTATGACAACAACCAGGCGGTTAATCCACACGGATCTGTCGCTCAAGCCGAAAGCCCGAGCAAGGTCCGCCATCTTGGTGAACGAGAAGTACATGGTGAGTTCCTTTCGAGAACTAAAGAAGGATTGGACAAGAGCGTTAGCTCTCTACCTTATATTGCCCCGTTTTATGTCGTTTTTAAGCAGCGTAGCGGGATGATACGACGGATAATGAAGAACGCCCCGATTGAGTATGAGACCTCGGGGCCACGGTCCCAGCACATTCACGTGTAGGCCACGTGTTTCTCCTTTCTGTGTCTATGCGCCAACAGCACGCAGGTGCCGATGATCAGCATGGTGATCGTGGATGGTTCAGGCGTAATCGCAAAGCCTCCTGTGCCATGATCGAAAGAGCCTACGAACGACGCCTCGACTGTGTCCACGTCGATGGTCCACAGCGTACCGTTGTTCCAGGCATACAGCCCGTCGGGACCGTAATCGAACGCCCAGAACGTGTGACCGGGTAGCTGGCCAAGCGGGGTCGTTGAGCCAGACAGCATATCGACCTCGACCAGCCACTTGGATGCCTGATCCCAAATGAACGCCCGGCTGTCTGGCGCAATCGCAAACGCCTCGATACTGACATACGGGAAGAGCGTGTGCATGACCCAGTAGCCGCCGTGCTCGGTATCGATCATGACCAGTTCGTTGTCATAATTGATGCCAAACAGGTTATCCATTGGATCGAACGCTATGCTCCTGCATGTCCGGGGCGTCGTGCCGATGTACGTGCCGAGGCCAGACACGGGATCGATAGTCCACAGCTTCTCGTGCATGCTGGTGGCGTACAGCGTGCCGTCTGAGCTGCTATCGAGTGCGCGCACAGCCGCTATGCCGCTAGGGCCGCGTTGTGACTGTACGCCGGTTGAAAAGTCGGTGAGGTACAGAACAGAGTTGGCTGTACTGTCAACGACGTAGCCGACAGTCTCCGCGCTAGCAAAGCACGGAGTCAACAGAATCAGCAGCAATGCGTACCGCATCGTCGAACTCCTCCTCTTCATAGGGGAGCATTAGCGTCTGCCAGTAATCGTCTTGTGCCATTTCTGCCATCCAGCCTTCAACGCCAAGACGGTGCAGCCGCGAGTAATGCTTCCTGATGTAAGGAACACGGGGGTCTTCCTCCCTGTCCAAACGCTCCAGCTCCGCTATCGCTTCGTCCGTCTCAAGCAGCAGTAGCCGCTTGAGCCAGGACAACGTGTACTTCGCGTCGCGCACAAGCTGCGCATTCAACGCGCTACTGGCCGCCGACGACGTCCGTGTGGACGCTGTCCGCCAGTAGTCAGTGACGATCTGCAACACTCTGTCGCGGGTATACGACATCGCATACTCCTTTCTGGGTTAGCGTCGCCTGCCGAAGAAATAGATGCCGTGGTGAGTTGCGGCAATGGGCTCGTCGGTCGCTGACATGCCGCCTCTGCGCACAGTCTCGCCCGCCAGCGGGTTGAACTTGAGGATCGGTGGCGCATGTGCGCGCCATACATCGATGCTCCCGGGCAGTTTGACTTCCCGCCCTTCTGATAAGAGGTTCGCCCACTCGCTGTGATAGGCGGGGATGATATACCACGTACCGTCCGGCGCGACCATGTACTTGCGGTACTTGGTCGTCTCGTCGTTCTCGGCGACCGTGGTCTCAACAACAGCCCAGCGCTCATAGGTGGGCAGCTCCGAGACCAGTGTCATACCGTCACTGCGCTCTCCTACGCCGCCGACGCTGTAAATCAGCACGAAAGCGATGGCCACGATGGCCACGATGGCCACAATGAAATCCTGTGTACGCATGGGTTAGATTCCTTTCGTAGGGATGAAAAGCGGAGGGGCGGCGACAAGCCGCCCCTCCAGGGCCAGTACCTCCCTCATCGGGAAGTTCAATGTGTACGAAAAACGCGGCCGAGAGCTCAATGAGCACCCGGCCGCGATGGTCCGTTTCCGCATACTGCAGGCGAGATTTGAATAAAGACTCCTGCAGGCCAGTCGTGACCGCAAGGCTGTCGAGGCAAGGATCTTCGCCTCGGTGGGTACGGGCGCAAGGCTCATGTCAACCGTGCGCTAACGGACAACCTTTACACCACCGTCCTCCACGACACTCACCAACCTTATGCGGGAACGGCACGCGCGATCTCGTCCAGCTCTTCCAGCAGATCAGAGACCTCGATCACGTCCGGCAGCATTGTCGCATGCTCGCTCGGATCAGCGTACTCGTAGATATTCACGTCGCCCTCGCGCTCCTCGGCCATGATGAACTCATGGGCCAGCGCGTCGGGGCTTTCGGGGTACTCACGAACGCGTACGACGAGCACCCGGCAGTTGTCTCGTCGTCGCCTGCGCCTCTCCACGTAGTAGAAGCGCACGGAACCGCAGAGCGTACTGTCTGCAGTCGTCAGAAAATTGATCACCGGGACACCAGGCGGCAGGCCTTCAAGCCAAGCCTGTGTTTCTTGAATGGTCATGGGTCGTTCCTTTCGGGGGAAGGTTACTTATGGCAGCCCTTCAGGGCATGACGCTCGGCCAGCTCTATATCGATAAAGCCGACGCGGGTACTACCGATCGTCATCTGCCAGTCAATGTCATTCTCTATGTCGAGATGACGTTTGTTTAATCGCCAGCCCCTGCCTTCGTTGAAGAGCTTGATGGGGCCGTCAGGTAGCGTTTGCGTTACAGTCTCCTTTCCTTGTGGGACTGGGTTGTTTCCTACTAACACACTGTCCTCCTTTCACAGGGAGACCCGCTGGGCGCCCCACCGCGGGTACGCCCAGCGGGCACAACTCATTATTTCATGCGGAGCAGACACCACGGCATCCTGACGCCCAGCAGATACCAGCTAGGCGACCAGATGAAAATGGCAGCTAGCAGCAATCCGAATTCGCTGCGCGTCCATTCGGCGGTATGCATAGCCCAATCACACACGTGGTAGGCGAGTATACCGCCCATGAACCACAGCACAGCTGCCAACGCGGTGACAGCTATCAGCGCCCTCATACGCTCTGACATACGTAGCCCTCCTGCCGTAATAGCCTGCGCATCCCGTCCAGATCGTCTGCAACCCGGAGGTCGAAGATCGGCTGCATGACTTCTTGAATACGCGCCTCGGTCTCGGGGAAATACGTGCGCCGTCCGTATCCGTCTGGGCCGTACTTCAGCCACAGATGGTTTGCCGCCCGCCGCAGCTGCGCTACTTCGCTCAGCTCTGGATGGTGGCGCTCGCCGTGGGCGTATGCACGCAAATATGCGTGCGCCGTGTCCACTGGCGTACGATCGGCGTCCGCAACAATTTGCTCCAACACGGTCTCCGGCTTGCCGGTCGACGCTCTGTGTTGGCGTACTGCGCCTGCAATGGCATTGAGTCCTTTTTCGTTGAACTCGCGCTGCAGCACTTCGTCATTGAGCACGATCTGCGCTCCCACGTTCTCGTGGTCCTCACGGCCTTCCGCCAACCCGACGTCGTGGTAGATGGCTGCGATCTCAGCCAGCATCACTTGGTCGGGCGCGTGGATACGCGCAAGGTAGGCCGCCTGACGTCGGACGGCCCGCATGTGTCTTTGGTCATGGCCCAAGTCGAACCCGTCGTATAGCCGGGCGACTTCGAACAACCTGCGGTGCAGGCTGGTCGTACACTGCGACATGAACTACCCTCCTTAGCTAAGGGGAAAGAAATGATAAACGTCTCCACGTGATAATGCCCTACACATGGTAGTTTTTAAGGGCTAAAGAAAGGCCCACGAACGCGGACCTTTCCCAAATGATAAGGCTCATTTGGTCAGACGTGCAGCACGCCGCGCCTGTTCGGCAGCGTCATACTCGTCCAACCGTATGAGTGTTTGGATGTTCTCTGGCAGATGCGCACGGAGTCGGCGCATCGTCGCTTCGTGGTAGTCGAAGTTAGGGTCATAGCCTTTCGGCGTTTCCTTGTTTCCGACTACCGCCCACAACATTGGGGTTTCCACCCACGGCTCTAAGAACTCGCCGTTGGCAGCCAACCGGTTGAGGGACGTTATGATACCCTCGCGGGCATCGTGGTCGCCGATCCAGACGAGATCGTCCTCGTCCTTGGCGAAATGACCACTGGACGTGTACTCCCAGTGATTGTCTGTAGAATCCGGTCGCCAATTGTACCAGCACTTTGCATTGTTCACGCACATGGATGGCTCTGCACCGCGTTCGCCGATCCAATCGAGATATTCGCAAAGCAACAACTGACCGGGGGATCTCCAGTATGCATGCCAGTAGAGCCAGCACCTGTCTGACTCCACTAGTTCCGCACCTACGGGCTCGAAGCCGTTACTACGCAGTATGTGGTCAAACTTGATCATAGAGCAGCTGAAGTCGGTGTCTCCAGCGTTTTCCATGACCCTGCGTTTGTTTTGCACATGTGCGAAATGCAGTTGCAAGCCCAGTGCCTCCGTGTCCTTATCCTCCTTGTAAGACTTGCCCGTGATCCGCTCGGCTTCTGCCAATGGATCAAAGCGCATGGCCTCCTCTGGAGTCTTGGGCAACTCAGGTAGCATCCGTTCTCCTAACCCTACATAAGGTGGACGGGAGTGTTTTTGTCGTAGACCACAAAGTCACGCGCAATCAACTGCATGATCTGTTCGGTACTCAGTGGATCGCTCATCACGCCGCTCACCAACGCGATGCGCTCATCGCCTTTGACGATGAACAAGCGCTCTGGATGCGTAGCCCATTCGATAGCCTTCCGCGGGTCGTCCTTATGCGACTGTAGCGCAGCTGCGTGAATACGCTCTCTGGCTTCCAGCTCGTCGGGGTGGGTGTCAGCGTCAGGCTTGGGCCGCGTCTCTGCCTGTCGCTGCTTGACCATCTCCACCAACAGCTCTGGCGCACCTAGGCGCTCCAACATCTCGGGATTAGCGAGGTCGCTGAGCATTTCCACGATAGCACCACGGCTGGCGTACAACGTGTGCAATGCCAACGCGGCGTCGATGCGCTTTTGCGTGTAGCTTACCAGCGCTTGCACGAACTCGTCGCGCGCCGCCTCGATTACGTCCGCAGGCATACCATCGCGTTCTTGATCGATTTGCTCCAGTATGTTCGCGAGCACGTCCTTCGGGTCGTGAACAGTGTCTGTAGCAAGGTCACCGTGTATCGCTCCGAAGATGGACACCATCGTGCCATCGTGCTGTATCTGATCCAGCACTTCGCTCTTGTGCATAAGCCCAACAGCGTAGAGCTCGAACGCGATGTCCGGCCAGACCCGATCCAGCACGTACATGGTCAACACCCAGCGGTCAGCCAGGTTGCGCAGGTCCAGCTTCGACAGAAAGCGCTCTTCCAGCTTGTCGTGCTGCTCTGGCGGCACCATCTCTTTCAGCATCGCCTCCATCGGCTCCAAAGCCTCATCGACCGCGGCGGGCGTAGCCTCCAGTATGTTGCGTGCGGACCGCAGCAGGCTAACGTAGGCTTTCGACGCTTCCGGCGTCATCATCGGCATAACTGTCTCCTTACAGACCCCTACAATGAAAAAGCGGCTGTGCCCGGGGTTGAGCACAGCCGCTTTGTATATGGTTACTGCCCGCTACTTCGTATTCGTGATCGTGCCGTATCCCTCGAAGTCGGCCGACTTGCTGACGGCATGACGTGTCTTGGGCGTGTTACTCACTGCCGGCTCGGCAGACGATGATCGGTAAGATCCGTAATGCGCCCATGGCATACGATACGGGTCACCACGCCGCTGAGGCGGCACATACCGGTCGGGCGGTTGCGTATCGGGCACGCTGATCGGCGGTGGTAGCGCTTCACGCGCCCGCCGCTGTTCCCGTGTCACCTCGTCGAGATGCCGTCGAAGGTCCTCGAGGATCGCGTCGTTGACGTCCAGCTCCTCCTGTGGCGGCGAGTGGTCCTCCGTGAGCTCTTCGTCGGCAGCGAACCGCATCAGCGTCTCACAGGCACAGTTCTCGCACTTGGCCAGCCGGTCAAGCGCGGTCTCGTACGGCACGGGCGTACCACGCGGAATCTCCACGTCGCCCTGCCAATCGCAATTGGTACAGAAACACTCGATTGTGTACGTACCTTCCGGCTTTTCAGCCTTGCCGTCTCTCAGACGTATACCGCGGGGTGCTCGATCTTCAGCCATGATTTTGTTCTTGTGATCAAAGTTCGCCGCCGTTGCGAGTCTCGTCCTCCTTCGGACAAGCGCCGCTTATTGGGCATTCGTCGCAATCACACTCGCCGTCCTCAAGCATCTGGGCGATAGGCCCCAGCTGCGTGGTTGGCTGCATAGCCGGTGATGGCGGTTGCGTCGGCGGGCAGAAGTGTTTCTGGTAAGCCAGCGCATACTCTGCGCTTACCTCCATCAACTCCATTGTACGGACATCGCGCCTGATGCCAGTCGGCGAGTAGCGCCCACCGTAGGGCACCATAGCAAATGGCCCCGTGTTTTGCACATGGGGTACGTCGCCGATGCGGTCAAGCGGTTCCAGGATGATCCATGGCGGGCAGTACACCTCGATGCGGAATACACGCCCGTGGAGGCTCTTATCCTCCTCTAGCTGCGGACCATCATCACCATACATAGCAGGCGGAAACTGCATTGATGGCGGGTTGAACGGACCCTTTGTGACGGTCACCATCTTTCCTGGGGTGTAGTCGTCAGGTTTTAGTGTGCGCACGTTTGGTACCTCCATGCAACATTATGACAGAATCCGGGCAGAGGCGTAATAGACGCCTAGCCCACCTCGTGGGTGACGAGCGTACGCCCGCTACTCACTTCGACGACCGCGCCGCGGACAGCATCAGGACGCTTTGAGACGCTCCTGGCCAACTGCTCTGCCTCGTCAAAGTCATCCGTGTAGTCGACGATGATGTCGTTCTCACCTTCCGGACGTTCGACGAGTATTTGATACGCGCCGGCTCGTTTGGGGTAATGCGTCATTGAACACCTCCCTGTAGAGATCTGAAACGCGGCGGGTAGCGTTCCCGCCGCCGTTTGGGAGATGCAACCAGATAGATTGCGACCCTGCCGCTGTCCTCCGAGGCTGCATCTTGCTCCATTTATCCCGGACTAGTTGCCATACGGTCCCAGACCGGTCGATGGCGTAACCAGGCCAGTCCGGCAGTTGCCGGATTTCCACGGACAGCTTCGGCAGCTTCGTGGCCATTATCGCGCTCGTAGTTTGATGTTCCTCGGGCGTCTGTTTTCGCGCTGCTCAAGCCGGGCGTTCCAGCCGAGCGGGTCGTCATCAGATTCCTTTGGCTTCTCTGCTACGCGTTTGCTTGCCGCTTCTCGGTCGCGGCCTATCTCTTCAACAAGGCCGGCTACACGATCGAACAGCGTGGTGCTGCCGGTGCTGGCGCCTGCGATCAGCGGCTCCCGCGCTGGGTCTGCCTGCTGCAGCACCTCTTCCGTCGTGACGCCTTCTGCGGGCGGGTGATGCGAAACCTCAACCTCGTGGGTGCTGGTGATCTCCTGCCATATCTCGTCTATGTGTCGACGCTGCGCGTCTGCCATCCGATCGAAGAAGTCGCTGTTGTCCAGCTCTCCGCCAGACCGCGGCGGCGGTGGTGGTAGCAACGACGTAGGTAGTCGCGACGGACGCGACTGTATACGCGGTACACCGGATAGGTCCAGCGGATCACGCCTCCAAACGCCGCCACCCCTGCGCACCTTCCAGGCAAGGACAGCCGCGACTACGATGGTCCCCAGGAAACAAATGCCGAAGACCATCAACGTGGTGAGCTGTCCGGCCGTGAACATCTATGTCGCAGGTCCACGCATGAACGGCTCGGGCTGGTCGCCAGTTACGGCTACCGCCTCGGTCGACGTTACGCCCTGTTGACCCCGTACGCTGCGGCCTTGTGTCACATGGTACGTATCGGTCTGTTCTAGTGCGCCAGGTGCCTCAACCGTCTGGGGCACCAGCGCTACGTCGAAACCGCCGGCCAACGTCACACCAAAGCCCTGTGCAAGCATGATATGTGTCTGCGGCGGATGATCGAGCAGGAACTGGCGACTGGCTTCGAGGAAGTGCTTGATACCGGCACGCGCCGCCATCTTCTCCTCGTGCGTCTCCAGCGTGGCGTCGAGTTCGTCCAGTGGCGCTTCGCGCGCTGGCTCACCCGGGGCTCCCAGCTCCTTCTTCTGGTACTGATCCAGCAAGAACTCCAGCAACTCCTTCGGTTCGCTCGTTGGCATCGGATGCCTCCTGATATTCTGCAACGGTAGCGTCCCACTCTTCCACCTCTTCCGGTGTGATGAGACACTGATTCTTAGGCGTGACCAGCCGACCGAGTTTGTCGACGGCGTAGATGAACTTGGGTTCGGCCTTAATGTTGGCCATGCCCTGCAAGACTGTCGTCTTGAGCTCGTCCGGGTCGCCTTCCATGAAGGCCATCAGTTGTGACGGATTGGGGGTGAAACCCCACTGCTTGACGAATGCCACAACAGCAGCCTTCTGTTCGTCGGTGTACTGTGACGCCAACGTCTTGTACGGATTCACGACGGGCGGTGGCGGCGGTTCTGGCCGTCCACAGCAGCGCTTGAACTTCTGGCCGGAACCACAAGGGCAGCGTGCGTTCCTGCGTGTAGCTGGCGCCTGATTACGGATAGGCGCCAGCTTGGTCCGTTCGGGCTTGCGCCCAGGCTTACGACCGTAGGTGGCCGTATTTCGACGTTTCGACATCACTACAGCAGGTCGGGTTCCTGCTCCTCCTCGGGCTCGTCGTCCTGGGTATCGACACCCGTCGTGTCAGGATCGACATTGACTTCTGGTACCTCGACCGGCGTACCCCACGGACGGGGGAACTCAGCTGTTTCTTCAGCCTCGTCGACTGTCACCGCATTGGCGGCGGCGCCGCGAACACTATCGGCCGCCTGCTCAGCGTCGACCTCGGCTACCGGACGGTTCGACTCGATGGCCCGGTCAAAGCCGACTGGGGCCAGTTCGCCGTCGCCGACCAATGGATCGACCTCGACCGGCGGCTCGGCTGTCTCGGGGACGTTGGCTGTGGCCGGCGGGACCAGTGGCGTGAGTGGTTCGGCCTGCTTACCCAGCGGCACGCGGTCCTTATCCGGTATGTCGATACCGAGCTTGTCCGCGAGCGAGAGCACCTCACCAGGTGCTGGGCGCTTTGGGCGTAACACCTTGGGGCGGCGCGCTGCGGGTCTTCCGCGACCGTGGCGGCCAGCTGTGGCGTCGGTGATGCGGCCCTCGGCCTTCTGTTTGGCGTAATCTAAGCGATGATCGATCTGATTCTTGATAGGCATTTCAGTGGTCTCTCTGAACAAGGAAGACGGAGGGCCCGCCAATCGGGCCCTCCGTAGGTCTCCCATCATCCTCTTACATTACACATCTGGCGTCAACCGCTTACTCGAGGAGAACGCGCACGCGCGGCCGGACGACAATGACTTGCCGCGGCACTCGTACGACAGGCGTCCGTACGACGACTCCAGGCCTTGTGATTACTCTGTACACACATCGCGGGGCTACTGTAACAATACGGCGCGGCGCAACCACAACGCCGCCGACAGCCACCTCCGCAGGCTGCTGTGGGGCTCGGAATTGAGGCGCTACGATCACATTGGGTACAGTCACTTCGACCTCTGCGGACTGCGCTGGCGGCGCGCATGCCACGGCGCACAGCCCAGTCAGCAACACAACGAAAACGAGGGTCCAAAAACGCATCGAGATCTCCTTCTAGCGTTGGAGTTCCGTCCATCCTGCCGCAAATTGCTTTCTGCGGTTCAACAGTCCGATGGACGCTTGCTTCTTCATCTTGACGATAAGTGCTCGGTCCTGCAAGGTGGACACGAGCGTATCCGCGAATTCCCTATAACCGGATATCACCTCCGGCACGCCAAGCCAGTTCTCCTTGGTCTTGGCTGGTACGAGCACGGAGTTCTTCCAGGATTTCAGGAATTCGTTTTGTGGGCGCATGTCCCACGAGAGCACGGGCGCACCCATGCACAACGAGTTCAGGCCGATAAGCCCGAAGCTCTCAAATCTGGACGCCCAAACGGTCAGGTCAGCCCGTGCGAACAGCATAAGCCTGTGCAAGATATTCGGATGGAGGACAAGCACGACTCTGTCACCGAACTGCTTACGTAGGTCTTTCACTATACGCTTGGAAGACAATGACCATTTGCGTCCACAGGCAATCATCACGTTCGCGTGCGGTACCTCCGCCAATGTCCTGTGCATCATGTCGAATATCGCCTGATCGCTTCTTTGCGGTTGCGTATCATAGAGCGGGAAGTAGACACACAGGTTGTTGTGCGGTTCGTCGGTGTTCCTGCGAGAGATTGGGACAGGCACGTCCCAGGGCATCATGATCGGTGTAGTGCTGTCTAGCTGCCAATGCCGCTGGAGCGCATGACCGACACAACGATACGGGATGATGATCTTATCGAATGCGAGCACCGTGGCTGCGTCATTGGGTGTGAGTCGCTCCCACTCGATAAGCAGCGCGGTTTCAACGTCCAGGTGCTTGATGCGCCGCAGTTCGCGCTTCCTGGGCACGTGTGTCCAGATGATACGGCTGCAACGCTGTGCCCACTTGAGCAAGCGCTGTTGCCGCGCGCTGACTACTGCAGAATCCCAGACGCGGGCTACTTCACGACGTACGACGCCCTTACCGTAGATGGTAGACGGCAGACCTTGATCCCTGGCCCTCTCGGCCAAATGGACCGCAGCATGCGCAACTTCGTGCTGCTGGTATCGGGTTATGATCCCGAGCCTGTCTGCCATGTGGATTGTCCGATAGGTCGTCGTTCATCGTCCTTGAGCCTTAGGTTACATCATGGGCATGCCACCCATGGGCTGACCGCCCATCGGCGGTGGGGCCATGCTTCCTTGCTGGCCCGCCATTGCAGCCTCCTGGCCCATCTGCCTGCCACGAGCTTCGGACTGCGAGTCCATCTGCTCCAGCAGCGACTTGACCAGGCTGTGGATCGTCGGATTACGCTGCTTGAGCTGTCGCAGCGCAGATTGCCGCTGGCCGCCAGGCATAGCGTAAATCTGCTGAGCAATGGTCTGTGCAATGGATTCCAGTTCTGGCGGGGTGAGCCCCTGCTCGTTGCCCATAGGCAGCTGCGCCATGACCGCCTGGACCGGATCCATCGGCATCGCTGCCTGATCCGGTGACGGTGCCTCGCCACCCATAGGTGCGGCACCACCGGCTGCTCCGGGCTGGACCGGCGGCACCACGCCACCAGCACCTGGCCCAGGCATAGCGCCCATGGCCGCAGGATCGCCCCCAGCGGCTCCTGGGCCGCCTGCGCCCATTGCCAGTTGATCGCCCAGTCCGCTCGCTTCGAGCTCCTCCTGGGCCTTCTGGGACTCCTCAGCGACGAATTTCTGCTCCTCCAGCATGCGCTTCTGCTCGTCCTCGAATACCAGGCCCACGCCTCTGCGAAGGCCGGTAGTCTGGGAGACCTGGCCACCCATCATCAGCTGCAGGACAGCCAACTGACGGTTCAGGTCGTCTGCGTGGCTCGGGCGCGCTAGCCGGGCGGTCACCTCGTCCCAGCTGAGCGCCACCGAGATCTTGTTGCAGATCCACTGGAGGTAGTTGTTCAGCATGTAGGTCAGGTGGCTCCAGTGACTCTCCATGAGCCGCAGGGCCGCGGGCGCAGCCTGTACAGTGAGATCGCCCTTGTAGAACTGCACAGGGATACCTACCGAAGACAGCAGCGTGTCGAGCGCCTGGTCCATGAGCTGGTAGGGTGCCAACTGGCTGGCCTCACCACCGAGCGCCTGGTAGCGCACCGGGAACGGCAGCGTGAACCACGTGGTCGGGTCTTGCCGCCGCTGCCGCAGCATGGAATTGACCTGCCCAGTGAAACCGCCGAGATCGGCAGTGAACAGCGGGTCTGTCATCTCACCGCCGCCTGCTCCGCCGCCCGGCCGAGGCTCGGGGGTCAGCACGCGGAACGGGATGATATAGTCGAGGCCGATTGCCTCGTTGTATCGGTGCAGTACCTGGAGATACCAGGCCTGCCGGAAGTTGGTCAGCACGCGGCTGATGCCCCAGCCTTTGTTCAGTACACCAGCAAGGGTATCCTCCTTGCCATGGTAGATCACGTCCTTGTTGAACTCGATGTGCGTGTTGTTCTTGACAGCCTGCACAACCTCCCACGGAGCGCGCTCCAAATGGAAGAGGGTACCTCTGGTGATGTACTGCTTGTAATGCTGCGGGATGCGCCAGATGTGTCCGACCTCGTCGGTATACGGATCCCAGGCGAGTTCCATCTCGTGCGGGCTCCAGCGCTTGATGATCAGATCGTCTTCCTCGTGGGAGCGGCGGTCGATGTGCGTCCACTTGCCGTGGTAGTTGCAGAATGGGCAATGCGCACGGAACTCTGAGCCCTGCCACGTGTAGCTGAACTTCTCGTTGCCGTGGATCTGGCGCAGGGGCGCCTCGAACCCACAGCCCGGGCACGAGAGGTTGCGCCGGAACGGGATCACGACCGATCCGAAGAAGTTGCCGTAGGTGCAGTAGTCGAGCGCGGCCTGCCGCAGCTCTGTATGGATTCCCAACGTGTTGTTCAGGAAGTCGAGATACTTCTCCTTCCCGTCACGGTCAGTGCCGTCGATTTCGACCTCAGTGATGAAGTACGAGATCACCCGGTCTACTGCAGACCGGTAGACACCGTTTGCCAACATGATGTATTCGCACCACCGCATAGCGTTCTGCAGTGAGCTGGGCATCGCTGTCGAGGCATAGTCACAGAATGGGTCCGGGAATGGCTCGACGTTTTGCGAACCGAGATTGGCCCCACCCGTGAAGTTGGGAATCAGATACGACATGGATCCGTCCTTGGACTAGAGACTTGTCGACTTGCGGCAGACACGGCTCATCTTGACGACGGGGTCTTGGCTTTCGAGCCGCTCGATCTCCTCCTCTTCGGTACGGTCACTGGCCGTCTTCTCCGCCGGCTCAAGGTCCGGGGTCACCCCGGGCTTCACAACGGCTTGTTTTTCCATGGCAGCCCATCTCCTTATATCTGCGAGCGTCTGCTCGTTCAGTAACACGTCGTTCAACCCCATGATAGCAGTCTTTCTACGGCATGCCACCTGCAATCTCTGGCGTGGCAGCATTGGCAGCATACGGGGCCTCGCCCTTGATCAGGAATACTTGGAATTCCTGATCACCCAGCGGAAAGATGATATTCGGGTCCTGCACGAAGTAGATCGAGTCGCTTCCGGCGATGTGGACGGCGATGTCCTTATCGGTAGACTGCAGCCTCGATCGTGGGTAGCCGACACAGCTGGTGTCGTAGACCAGCACCAACACGTGCTCCTCGCGCACCACGTCGTGATACCAAGTCTCGATGGCTATCGGCGAGCCCGAAACCTCCAACGTTACCTTGAACGTCGGCGCGCCGCTGGCCTTAGCGTTGCCGACAGGGCGCATAGCCTGCGGCTGAGACCGCTGGTTGAACAGCGATGCCGGCGCCGTCTGTGGCTGCGGTGGTGGCGCAGGGGCGGGCGCTGGGGCCGGTGCGGGCGCGGCAGGCTGCGCAAACGCCGCCTGCTTCACAGGGCCCTGATGTGGATTTGGTGCGACAGGCGTCTGTACGACGGCGCGTGGTGCGGCATCCTGCGGACTAGGCGGCGCGCCTGGCGGTGCTACTGGTGGCGCGGGCGCGGCTATGTTTTGGTCCAACACTGCGTGCATCCCATCTTGCATGTTCGCTTCTCCTTGTGGCGCCAGCTGCTGGACCTGATCGATCGCCACACGGCGATAGACCGAAGAGGCGCGATCGCGCAGGTCGTCGATCGAGACAGCTTGGCGTATCTGTGCGTTATTTGTGGCCTGGCTGACGACATCAGCCGATATCTTGGACATGTCAACGACGAATCCACCACCAGGTGCGTCGGGATCGATGTGCACTTCCTTCGCAGAGGCGTCACGCTCCCAGTTAGGCGGCGCACCGTCGATCGTGGAGCGTCCGACGACGAAGCCGGGGATCGTCTGCGGCAGTGCCACGGCCATTGTGGAGCCGCGGCCGACATGCTGCTGGGCTGCAAGATCGCGATATGCCGTTTCGGTGGGTGTCCCAAGCACGCTTGCCTGGTTCCAGAAATTGTTATCCATGATGTTCCTAGTGTAGCCGTCGGCCAGTGCTATCATCAATAGCTAAATGAACCTCGGGGGCGCCGAAGCGCCCCCAAGGATCAATTTACACGGCTACAGAGCCCATTACCAGCATCTACGCCAAGACGGCGTCGACATCGGCGGGGCACAGTTCCAGTTCGCGCAGATCCCATTCGCTGAGATCAGCTTTCAGAATCTCGTATTCCGTGACACTCTCTTGGAGCGCGTCAGGGTCTTCAGTTGCCCGCAGAGCAAGGACGGCCTCGCATACTGGGGTAAACTCGCAGGGTAAGTCAGGTATACGCCGCAGCGCCGCTTCACGTTCCGTTTCGTGCATAGCCGCAAGCGTCTCTTCCGTACTGACAAAGAGGCACATCCCATTATCCTCCTGAGAACCAGGACGCGTCAGCGTCCGTATTAGCGAGTAAGTCTTCTAAGCTGATGTGGCAGAACCACAGATAGTCGGGAGCGCGCGCAGCTAGCATGGCCTTGCGAGACAGGGCCACTACCAGTTCGCCGTCAACTGATGCGCGTATAGGCGCATGGACAGGAAAGTCCTTAGGCCAAAGTGGGAAGATCAGTGGCGCAGCGCTGTTTGCGTTCTCCAACCAGACGGTGACATCTCCGTCACCTACGAACGAGATTTTCCGGACTTCTTCGGGCATGACTGGAACCGTGGGTTGATATCGTCGAACGAAACGTTCCAGGTGACGCCATCGCGGATGCCTTGCAGGTCTTCTGCGAAGATACGCCGCCGTTGAAAATTGACGACCATGGGCACGAAGCGCACCGAGGTCTTCCGGAGAAACTCCGCAAGCGGCATTTCCGCCGGCTCACGGCCAGTGAGCGTGTACTGCATGAACTCAGCGCCTTCCAGCGCCTCGTTACCTGCCGCATCGCGGGTGATCAGACCCATGTCTTCGACACGCTTGCCATTGAGCGTCGACACTCCGCAAACGTCGATGACTGGGGTCAGGTCTTCAACCTCCGGTAAGGACGCCGGGTGCGTCTTCAACGCCTCCACGTCGTACCGCTTGACCAGGTAGTCAGCACCGACGGCTACACCGGATACGCCGGTCAACTCGGTCCGTGCTTCGGTCGGAATATGGTCGGGGATGCCCATTTCCGCAAACACCATGTAACCCTGCGGCCATGCGAAAGATCCACACGGACGCAGATGACGGTTAGCTCGGTGTCGTCTCTCCAAGTGGTACCTGAACGCCTCCTCCTCGCGGCCAGCGATGGTAGGATCGTCGATCAGGTCTGCCTTGGTGTGTCCAGCGCGTCCTGCGATATCGTCGAGCATCGCATCCTCGCGATACACAACTATCTGCGCAAGCAACGCACGAATGGACGCAAGTGCCGTCCCCATAATGGCTTTATTCTCGAGATCGAGCCGTGCTCCGTGTGCAGCGCCGAAGTTCTCTGCCTTCAGGCCGGCGGCCGCACGCGACTCCTCGAGCTTCTTGCGATGGGCTTTGCAGATCTGATGCGCGTTACGCGAGTCCCGTGCTGACATTTTGACACCGTGTGCTGGCATAAGCTTCCGCTTCTTTGCCGCGACCAACGAGTCGACTGTCTGCAGACCGGGCGTAAGCCATAGATCCTTCAGCCATCTGTTACCCTCTGGTCCTCCCAGCTTCCATTGACCATCCTTGGTGAATGTCAACGCGTATCCGCGACACATGAATCGTTCCCCGAACAGATGGGTGACCACGTAATGGGTCTTACCGACATTGTCTGCGGGGCGATTCATTTTGACTGATCCCTTTGGAGGCATAGGGACCATCGCGACGAGGCCAAGAAGGTCCCGCTGCAGCTTGCGCACGCCGACCCGCACTAGGGCGGTCCAGCGGCACAAGTTCTGCAACGGCAGCGCCAACGAGACCGCCTGCTTTTCAACAACCTCTTCGAGTTCGAGGATGTTGAGCAGCGGGAGTTGCGCCTCGCTTCGCGCGTGATTCACCTTCTGACAGAACAGGCGCACGGCCTGTAGGATTTCGGGACAACCGCGCTCGAAGAATAGCTCCTTCGACCAGGCTGTGCCGTTGTTATAGGCGTCGAGCAGCTGGTCAGCCATACCTATGGCAGGCGCCGTAAACGTCTGTTCCTTAGGGGCCGCTGCTGTTTCTCGCACCTCTACGGCGGCTGTGTTGCCGCCCAGATTAAGCGTTTTGAGATCTTTTATCACTCGGGCTCCAGTTGTCTGACTCTACTGGAATTCTGAACGTAGGTCTTCTGCGCCTGGCGACGAAACGACGACGGGCAGTGCCCGCCTTGTCGTCGCGTACAAAGGTGTGCATACCAAAGATGCGTAGATGCGGGCGCATGACCTGCCATAACTCAGCAGAGACTAGCTCGTAAGGACGCCCACTGGGCGTATGGGCCAGTCTCTCCGTGCCGGGGAAATCGTACTCGTAGACTATCTTGCGTCCGCCATTTGGCAACGCAGGTGTCTTGTGTACGAGACCACGGCGCACATTCAATGGGAGATGATCAAGCATTCATTAGGGTCCTCCCTCTACAGCAGTCAACAGAAAAAGGCGCCAAGACCACATAGTCTTGACACCTTATAATGCCGCGTTCTGCAGTAGCGTAAAGCTACGCTATTTCCGGGTCTTCGCCCGGAGGCGCAGCCTCCTCGCCTACGATCGGCGGGACGACTTCCACTTCGGCATCTTCTGCCGGTGGTGCGAGCGTGTCTTCCGGCTCGGCGTCTTCCTCAGGCGGGCCTGTGTCGTAGGCGTCATCAGGACGGCCGATCACGACGTCGTCGAGATTCGGTCTGTCGTCCATCAGGCCAGTTTGATCGAGATACGGTTCGATTTCGCCGCCCTCGATCGGGGTGAGCTGGCGTCCGTCGAACAGCTGCCATGTACGCCCCTTCTGGATCTGATAGCGCTGTCCGCAGAACATATGCAAGAAGTACGTGTTATCCCGCTCTGCGTTATGCTTGGCGCGGATGTCAGCGATCAGCTTGCACAGCTCATCTACAGATTCAAACTCCGAAACGGTAGGCGCAGCACCGCCTACGACGCCCCAGACAGCCCAGATTCGGCCGCGGAAGTCGCTTTTCAGCATGTCGTCAATGAGTGTGAAGACATGCTTCAAGCGCCCGACGATGGCCATTGTTGCTGCAGGCGTCATCTGGTCGGCCGTAGGTTGTTGGGGCGCAGACGGAGTCTCAGTCGTCACGAGTTTGTCTGGTTGTTCGGTCATCGATTACTCCGCTGGTTTGATTGGCTTGGGCGGCGGCTGCTTCGAAGGGCTCGCCTTGTCGAACGACGGCTCGACAGGCTTTGGGGCCTTGTCCACCGACTCAGCTGACACCTTGCCGGCCGCTGCCGATACCTTGACGGTTTGGCGCACCTTGCGGCCCCGCTTACCGACGACGTGCGTTCGCAGCAATGACTGCGAATACTGGCCGCGGTAGAAGTACGGGCTGACCACCAGCGTAGCGCCAGGGTGCTGCTCGCTGTTGGCAATTGTCTTGCCGTCAGCGTCGAGGAGCGCCCAGGTACCCTCTACCGCAGAGGGTGTTTCCATTTTGACTTCCACGTTACAGTCCTCTCAGTGATTTGAATTTGTCCAACATGGATTGGTAATCCGGGTTGTCCTTGTGCTTGAGACGTCCGATATCGCCAGCAATGACGGCATGACCCATCTCGACAACCGGCGGACGCGCTGGGCGCTCAACGAAATGCGGGCGCCCGCCCTGCGCTTTGGCTGGGCGGATCTCCCAGCGCCCCTTGTTCGTGTCGGCGCAGAACACCGTCACGGAGATGCGGGCTATGTCCGGTTTCAGGATACTGAAACGTTCCACTAGCACTGGGTCGAGCATATCGACCGTGCCGGTGAACGTCTGCGCGTACAGCTTCTTCCTATGATCCACCGTTGCCACGCCGTCGAGGAAGCTCTTGAGAGAGTCCCAATACTCGTGGCGACAGGCGCAGATCACGTGGCCCCAGGTGAGCGGGCCAACATGGATAGGAGAGTTCAGCCCGTCGAACAGCAGCGTCTTGAACGGCTGCTGGATGATCTCAGTGCCGATCGGCTGGGCTGCATACCAATCAGCTACAGGGTCGTTCTTGGGGTACTCCATCCCGCAGTACGTGAACAGCGCGCCGTGGTTGAAGAAGTGCCAATCATCGACCAGCTCGCTCAGCGCGAATTTGGACACGTCCGTAGGTACGGGCGTGCCTTCCGCGCTTACGATACGTGTGCTGCCAGCCGGTACGGGCAGGTCGCCTTTGTGCGTTACCTTGCCAGTCGGCTTGATCTGGGCACCGCCCATGATCCGTTGCATCTCGTCTTCTAGCATTTAGCTGTCCTCCAAAGGCACCAGCAGGGTATCGAACCCTGACAGTTGGGGCTATGTAACCCCTGTCGCCACCACCATGGTGCAGATGCCCGGCCACCGGGTTGGCCTAGAAAGCGGAGTCTGACGACATTTACACCAACTGAGCGCGCTCAACCAGCGTCTTGACCGTTTCGGCCTGTCGCAGGGAGCTGGTCGCCAACTCCTCCGCAGTCGTCTCCACATTGTAGTATCGAAGGAGACTGTAAAGGTCCAAGTCCTTCTGATCGTTGGATGGCAAAAGGACGTCGAACGGATCATATACACCAACAGGATTATGCCAGAGCTTGACGGGCACTACAACCCGCTCGGCGTCCGTAACCTGTGTATTCCGATGGAGTACCTCGGCCGCTGCGATGCGCAGGACCTGCTTCAAGTTGAACCCGAACAACGAGGCGTCGGGGTCTGCGTCTCCGTACCGAAGCGACGTGGCGAATTGCCGCGGATACGCTTCACGGAGGAAATTGATGAGCGGCAGCGCCACTCGCGCGCGGCTGAGTTCCCCGGTCTTCAGCACCTGCGTGTACACACATGTGCCGTCCTTGTCGAGGATGACTGCCGAGGCCAACACGCCGACCATTGGCCGATGCGCATGATTCTCATAGGCGTCGTCGCTTGGGACGACACTGCCCGCAAATCCGAGCGGCGGGAACTTCATGTGTTCCTCGCGCTCGCCACGTACCTTGGCGATGTGGTTGTCGATAGTCGCTTGCTTCGACATCGTGCCAGGTACTTTGATTGGCCCGAAGAAGGTCGAGCCGTCCTTGGCGCCCACTATGGTCGCCCCGAAATAGAGTGCTTCGCTAGGCAAGTTCATGCCTCCTCAATCTTGATCATGAGATCAAATTCCGTTTAGGTGTCGAACACCGACAGCGCAACTTCTGGCGCTTCTGGCATATGCGTACGGTGGGCGTCCAGCGCGCTCTTCTCGAGGTTGAAACGCGCGCACAGATCGCTGATGATGCTCTGCCGTACGAGTTCAAACGTGTCCTCAGGCACCAACAATAAATGTCCGGTCTCGTTGCATTTCGGACACGGGACAGCGGCATTACGGTCGTCCGGATCGTCCACAAGCGCGTGACCGTCGCAGTGTTCACACATACGTAGAAGCGGACCCAAGCGCTTTTCGACCAGCCTGCGCGCAGCACCCATTTGCTCTGTGGCAAACTTGGCGTTGATACCGTAACGGCTCTTCCAGCGACTAACTAAGTACCAGATGCCGCCACCTGACCAATAGTAGCTGGCGGCGTCTGCACCACAGTCCGGGCAATTACGGCCAGCCGACACGACGCCACACGCACAATCATATTCAAACATCCGTATGCTCATCGCACGCTCCTTCGTACAGGGTTAGATTCCGTCCTTGTAATGGCTGATTGCCATGTCACAGATATGCATCGCGTCCGCGATGTTGTCGGCGCCCGACTTCTCGTAGTCCACCGGGTCCAGCTTAACACCGAACCTCTCATTGGCAGCCTCGATCATCTGTACCTTGTTGGCATTGCCTTTGCCCGTTGCGTGCTTTTTGATCGTACCGATCGCATAGCCCGTAGCCGGGACGTCGTGCTCTTCCGCCCAGGTGCAGAGCGTGATCTTGAAACCGCCTAGAAGCTCGGCTGCCGTGGCGATGCGCGCCACGATCATGCCGATACGCTTGCCGCCGAAACCCTTGATGTCCGGCGAAAACTTCACGTCCTCGAATGCTAGCAGGTCGGGTTTGAGCACCGACAAGAACTGCTTGAGGCGGACGTGGCGCAGAGGCCCTGTGTCGTAGGGCCCTACAGATAGGTCCAGCTGGCCCGCCACGATGCGGGCCTTGCGTGCTGGATCCTTTGGGTCGATATCCGCCCAAGCCACGCCGCAGTTGGTGCCTAGGTCGACACCAACGATACGGCGTTTATGGGCTGGAAGACCCCTGACGGCCTCAGTGAGATCGTCGGGGTCGTGGTACTGCTGAATCTTAGGCATTGCCTGCAGATACGCCCTTTCGCGCACAACAGCGCGCTGCGTGCGCGTCGTACAACTCACGAAACATATCGCGAAGCACAGGACCGGTGTTCCTCTCGTCGATGGCCTTCGCCCTGTCGCGCAGTTTCCTCGGATCATGCGCACATAGCGCAGTAACGAGCATATCGCGCTTCGCTTTCTCGGCGAATACGAATGGTTGCTCCTGCAACACACCGCCGATAGCCGAGAATATGACGCCTGGCACCTCGCCTTTGAGTTTCGGCCACGCGCCGCGCAGAACCTCGACGGTATATCGCAACAGTTTCGGCGAACCGCCGTTTGGTTTCAAATCGAAGAGCTTCTCGATGTAGCTGAGCGCGTTGATCCGCACCCAACCTTTTCCGAGATTCAGCCGGGGCGCGTTGATGACGCACCGCTGTTTAGCCAAGATCCTATGGATGGCTACGCAGCGCATATTACCCGCACGCACCTGTTCGTGGAACCACTTGCCGTCCCGCTTCGCGCCGGTCGACGCCGCTTGGTCTTCACACGCAACAGCCGCAGTCGCGTACTGCTCATCGGCCTCCTGCAACAGCCGACAAAGACTTTCCTCGTAGGCACGGCCTGTAGACGTGTACATAATGCACGGCAATTGTAGGCCCTCGGCGCGTGCTGCTAACACAGCCTCAGGATGCCGCACCACATGGGCCGAAACGTCGGCGCGCAGACATACAGCCGGCAACGGCCAGGCTGTTACATCCAGTGTGCGCAGCACGTCGACCGCACTCTGTGGTACCTCCGGTAGATAGTCGTCCAGCTGCAACGCCGAAGCGTCGAAACTGTGCACTAGGCGATCAAGCCATAGCTTGCTTGCTACAGCGGCGGGTGCCGCCGCTTTGTCAGCTACTGATTGCGCCGACCCGTTACACGAATCGCTCATCTTGTCTCACTTCATTGCGCGGGGCGCTACTCCCGCTAGCTTCTTGTGCTCTTCCATCAGATGGTAGAGCAACAAACTGTCCACGCCTGCGCTGTGCGCCTGCGAACGATCCACCCCAGCTTTTTCGAACAGCTGATACTGTTCGTCGCAGTAACGATCCAATGCCCACATGACGCCCTTCCGGCGTAGTGCCCCTATCCGCCATGCAAACTGCTGCAGGGTCTCGCCCGGCAGCGGTAGCGGATCGTCATAGTCTTCCAGCTGACTTGCCTTCTCAGCGATGCCGGTGTCGTACACCAGCTCCGGGTCGAAGACGAACGGAATGTTGAGCCAGTTATGGAAGTGCGCCTGGAGCAGCTCGATGTCGAACTTCCAGCCGTTGTGCGCCACGAGGATCTCGCGACGCTCTTCCATGGTCTCGAACATGTCCAGATAGCGCTTGAGCACCTCTAGCGGAGGGCGCCCGAGCGCTTGCAGCCGGTCCCACGTATGGTAGAACGATTTGCCCTGCGCCTCCATGCCACGCTGTGCGGCCTGGAGTTGCTGCTGGAACTGCAGATGGTCGATGTCCGGGAAGTCTGGCCAATTCAGCAAGACCTCCGCGTTCTCGACTACCTGACCATCACGAACGATCGTATGCCCGATAACGCAGATTGCGCTACTCTCAGGCCGCAGACCGTTCGTTTCCAGGTCGACGCAGGTGTAGTTATTCGGGAAACCGAAGCGTCCCGCAAATCGTTCAAACCAATGTGCTGACATGATTGATAGCCGCCTAAGCCGCTCAGTCAAAATGTATTGGGTCGTATTGATCCCGTTCCGGGCTGGTGGGCCCTGCAGTGCCGTTCCCAAGAGGGTGGCTGTCTGCTGCATGTCCGTCTTTCTGGCCGAAAAAGCCTTGGACTGCCTCGTTTACATCGTCCAGGAACTCCTGGAACGCAACTGGAGGATCGGAGTCCGGTCGGGCGACGTCCTTAGCGCCCGCCCATACAGCAGACAACAAAACCTGACCCAGTCGCGCGTAGAAAAGCATCTGCAACGCGGGCGGCAATTTGTCAAAGCCGACCTTCTCCATCGCGGCGGGCGGGCTCTCGAGCTTGATGACGAGGTTTAGCGCCTGCGCCAGCATTTTCGGAGCACCGCTCTCCATGATGGATTCATAGGTGATGTCGTGGTCGGCAAGGAAGTCCTTGAGCCACGGCTCCCACGTATCAGGTTCGAGCGCGTACATCGCGCCCAGAATCATGTTGGGTCCGACGTGTGCGAAATCGCGTTCTGGGTTGTAGAACGGATCGCGCCCGCCCGCACGGGGCTCCTTACGCCGGATCTGCAACATGTGCCGATGTGGCTTTTTGTTCGCTGGTTCTTCACTCATGTGTCTAATCCTACATAGTGCGATTACCGGTTACAAGCGCCAGCCGCTCAAGCAGCACTTTGTCGACGGTGCGTGGCTGTTTATCCACCACCTCGAAACGTGCCGCGAACATGTAAGCGCCGCTGTCGCTAGTATACGGCTCAGCGTATCGCAATGAAAGTACACACGTAGGTAACGACAGCCGTGTCAAGGCAGCGAGTGTAGCGCAGATCTGCGTGACCTCCCCGTCGTACACGTCGCGGATCATGTCTAACGTACCTGTGCGGAAGTTTGTACCCCGGAACAGCGAGGAATCCCGCACATGAGCCATCAGGCGATTACGACGGAATTGCCGCAGAAATGTTACAGAAACATGTCCGCCGATGCGCATAGCACGCGATAGCTCGCGTTGCATCCACACGCACAGCGGCGATGTCAAAGCCGTGCACATGTCAAGATAGGCAAACTGTAAAGACCCGGGTCCGCCAAGCTCCAGCCGTTCGAGCTCCATACAGCGCACATCCCAACGCGTAAGCCGCATATCTGCAAGCCTCCTACGAATGTGCGGTATGTGCATGCCGAAATGCTCGACGGCCACGCCAGACGTAGCCGAATCTATCCGACCAGTCCGTAATAAATGCTGTATATCCAGGCATTCAGGGCCCGGCAACGTCAGCATTGCATCCACCTTGTACGGGAGCGCGAGCTGCTCAGCTCGTATGCGCTGCTTGACTGGGGTGTCCCAGTCCGTCCGTGTCATGATCGACACGCGTGCGCTCCTCGAAGACGTGTGACCAATATCGGGTATCGGTCTTGTCGTGCTCTTGGTCCCAGATGACATGCCTTGCCATCGCTGACGGTACACCGTATTTGGCGCACGCATTCAACCAGTGATCTTCGATCTCGTGGTAGCGTGTGGCCGTCAGCTTGCCTTTGCCAATACCGTACCATCGCGCTACGTGCGTATCGATCGCCACAACTTCGCACTCGCGCGGCCAGCACATCTCATGGGCGAACGAGATCGTCTTCAATCCCATCCACGTCATCCGCTTGTTGTTGTCGTTGTCGGTGATCTCCTCCAGGCGGTCGCGCCAGCCTGTCCACGGCAAGTGTGAGCGCCCCACCTCAGCGGGGCTGCCCAGAACACGTGGACCGCATTCGTCGCGCGCCAACGTAGTGATGCACCAGGCAGCCTGTGCCTTGGCGCTATGAAGACCGATACCGCCAGCAACCAGCAACTCCTCCAGCTCCGACAACGACGACCACGGCATAGACATCACGAGCTTGTAGGCTCTGACGTTCTGCTCCCAACCAGTATTGATCGCCATAGTGGCGAACACCCACCGCTGCCAGCGTTCGTGGAGCGTCTGCGGCGCAATGGATTCCCAGTATTCGAGATAGCGGGCTACGACCTGCGGGTCGAGGTTTTTGATGCGGTCAGCTACTGCTGCCTTACTCCCCAATTCCATATCCGGCCTCCGGGTGTCGCTCGCGCCATATTTCGAGAAGCTGCTCGTCCGTATAGCCGCCAATCTTGGTGTCGTACTGCTGCATCTTCATGCCCTTGATCTCGAGCAATCCGTCGACTTCTTCCTCAACGGCGTCGGCGACCAACAGCGGGTACCGCTGTTTCATGATGCGGTAGACGTCGTTGAACACCAGGCGGATTTCCCGCTCGGCGTACCGCGACGTGCGCATCATTAGGATATGTCGCAATGCCCGTAGATTGGCCGACCAGCCGATCTCGTTGGCTTGGCCGTTCGGGGCGATTCTGCGCAGCGCAGATGTGATCTTCTTCTTCAACGCGAACGCCATCGTGTCGTCGGTCGACAGCCCTGTCTTATTGGCCATACGCTTATAGGCCTTCTGGATCTTCTTGACGATCGCCTTGATCTCGTCCTCGACGCACTCCAACAGCGGATCGCTGATGAAGTCGATCTTGTCGATCCGGCAGTAACGCCCCGACGTCTGGCTGAAAGCCACGCCGATGCGGTGACGGACGAACTCGTGGGTCATTACCCGGCTGCAATTCGTGGTGACGAAGTTGAACCAGATATGCTCGAAGACCGACCCGTGGCCCGTCTCGAAGCAGTTCTCGATGTTGTTCTTGACGTCGCGGACACGGGAGACATTCGCGTTCTTCCCTAGTACCAGTGACTTGTAGCACAACTTCGCGTAGAAGGCGATCATCGCCTCTTCGGGGGTCAAGCCGTCGTGTACGGCTTCGTTGTATGACTTCAGAAAGTCTTCCTGACCAGTGGCCTGCAGATAAGCATGCAGCCCCTCCTCGTCGACCGATGTGTGGCCGATAAGGAAGGTCTGCGGGGTTACGAACTTCAACTAGTCCTCCATTTTGTCAATGAACAGTATTCCGTCGAGATGGTCGATCTCGTGCTGGATGACCCTGGCGGCCATACCAGTCAACGACCCCACGAAGCGGACGCCGTTTAGCTGCCAGGCTGTAACGTGCACCTTGGCGGCACGGCGCACCATACCGAATTCGTGTGGCACGCTCAGGCAGCCCTCCATCTCTCTTGTTATGCCGCCTCGGCGGCGTTCGATAACTGGGTTGATGAGTATCAGCTCACATTCCGTGCTTCGCGGATTGGCTTCGCTGTTCATCACCAGCACGCGCTCGGTGAGCCCGACCTGTGGGGCAGAGACCCCGTAGGCCTTCTTCTCGTACATCAGCTCGCGCATTTCTTCGAGCTGTTCGCGCAGCTTCATCGTAACTGTCTCCACGGGAGTACACACGACACGTAGCGCTTCATTCGGATGGATTAGGATTTCCATTAGCTGGCGGCCTCCGCTGCTTCTGATTCTTCTTCGCGCAGTTTGATACGCCGAGGCGCACGCTCCGCTAGCTCGGGCGGTGGCGTTTCGCCTGCGGCCACGTACAGATCGGCGTCACGCAACGCCGTCACTTCGTCGACGTAATCCTGCAGCGTTTCGAGCATGTACTGCGTGATATGCGCCTCCGCCTGCTCGCGAAAACGATCCCATATTTCTTTGGCGCGCTCGCCGAAACTGTCGACGCGGTACCGCGCTTTAGTTTCGATGGCGCCGCTGGCATAGAAGCGCATAATATCGGAGCCATCGGTACGGCAGATCGACGTAGCTTTGCCCGGATCCTTCCAGCGCGCCAGGAGCCGCGTGAATACGTCGAGCAGCTCCTCGTCCCAGTGGTACAGCTCCTGCTCAGCCTTGCGCGCCTTAATCTCCTCGTTAAGCCTTTCGTGCTCTTCGCTTGTCATAGGCATTATACATGCGGTCCCTCGGGACACTCCTCCTCTGCGAGAACCTCGTACATGTCACGGCCCCAGAAACTCGGAGTAAAGGGCCACAAGTTACACGTATCCGGCACACGGTCTTTGACCATCTCCGGACGCGTACGTGAGAGCGGTTTCTCGGCACCCGTCCATTCGGTGCCTAGGAACTCGCACACTTTCTGCATCGTACCCTGGTAATCGAGCATCAGCTCTTGGTACGTCACGATGGCGCGTGCCCATGGCATCCCGGTCACCATCTGCCAGAACGCGCCAGTCCGATTCACAAACTCAGCGCAGTTCTTCTCGTTGAAGATCGGTGTCTGTGACGCCAGCGGCCCCTCATCTAGCGTGCGCACCCACACGTTGTCCGCCATGCAGACGCAGTTGGAGATGTACACAGCCATCGGGTTGCGCGACATGACCACTACTTTCATGTCAGTGTCGCCCAACGCCAGCGGTACGATTTCCGGGCGCTTATAGAACGACGCGTCGATGATCTTGTAGCCATAGTGCGTCTCGCAGTCCTGTGCGAGTGCAGGCAGCACCTTGTCGTTGAACCATGCAGACTCCGCTTGCGGCGCCAGCGGTACGCCGCCCTCTAACGGTACGCCTTCTTGCTCACACGCGACAATACGGTGGGTGTTGTTCGGGTTGAACAGCTCACGCCAGCACATGCGTACGCCCGGGACCTGATTCAGCGATGCTGCCATCAGCGTCGTCCCCGACCTCGCCATCCCGATCACCGCTATCTTCTGCTTCGGCATCTACCGTCTCCTTATGGGTTGCAGCCGGACATTCCAGATATCCGACATGACATTTGTAACAGCGGTGGTCATAGTTGTACGGACACTCCCAGTCCCGTCGGAACCGCTGCTTGATAATGACTCGGTTCCAATTGTTGGGGCCGGACGTGAAGCCGACGTCGGTAAAGCCGGGCTCGCCGGGCCTGCAGCACTCTGGGTCGATAAGAGCCCAGAGGCGCAGGCTCACCAGTTCGGATATGTGACTCAGTGGATAGTCGCCGCTAGAACGGGAGTAGCCCATCTTGGTGGCGATATGCCTACAGAATCGCGTCGTCCAGAACTTAGTAATGCGACAAGGGCATGCAGTACCGGCGAGTACGCGCAGCACGAAGCTGCCGCCAGGCTTGCCATACTTGGTAGTGGCATGTTCATACGAGATGACCTGAATCGGCACCCACTCTTTCTCCTGCTGTAGGTGCCATACTGGTACGGGCACACCACTGCGCAAGAGGTCGAGATTGCCGGCCAAGCGCCACGACATGTCCTTGATGTCATCATTGGTCAATGTCACCCCGGCCAGGTCGCGGACACTGTCCCATACCGCCTGACGCTTGACGCGTCGCAACGCTTTACAGATCGCCGTGACGAACTCCTCGAAGTGGTCACCGCACGGAGCAAATCCGCAGAACTCGGTGAGATCGTCGTTGGTCATCTTGTCCCGTAGCTTGAGCACACGGGCCAAGTCGTACCGGCGGGATGCGACAGTGAAGTCGTTCATTAGACAAGCCTCCGTTAGGCTTAGGAAGTTCCGAGAGCCTTGCGCACGGGCTGCGCAGGCGCGTGTACCACGGGTGCGTCGACGTCCATCAGCGCCTCTAGCTCCGCATCCAGGTCCTCCTGCGTCATTTCCCAGGCGCCAAGTCCGTGCTTCACCTCGAATAGTCGGCCATCGTTATGCTGGTAGTAGGACACCCACTCCACCGTGCCGTATGATCCAAGGATCGTGTAATCGTCTGGTGATATCTGTGGAAGGTCCACGATCACCTCCATCATCGACATCAAGCGCTGCGGCGAGCCGCCACTGTTCAGGAAGCCCAGTATAGCTTCCAACACTGACTCGTCGCGCGACGGACACGCGTCGTCGAGTGTCAACGCCGTTTGCTCGATGGTGCGCTGGCCGGTCATCAACGAGATATGCGCTAACGTAGCGCCCATCTCTACGGGCTCTACCCGCAAGTGATAGCCGTCCAGCGCCAGCCTGTGCTCCTCTTTGAGCACATCAGCGGCCTGAATCACTTCGTCGTCAGACATGCGCCGCTTTGGCTTCCTTGGCAGCCGCAATGATCGGGCGCGTGGAATCGGTCACTCGGTGGAGCCCGTCCCAGGCCTCCACGAGCGCGTCACCAGCGGAGGCCGTCAAGCTGCGGAACAGCGGCAGGAACTGCAGCAGCTCTGCCTGTGACAGCGTGTTCATGTCCAGCTTCATCTCGCCGGGCGTCGGGCCGTTCTGCGGGAACCGTACGATCACGAACGGCAACGACGGCAGGTTCATGGTGTCGTCTACGCCGGTCGCCTCTAACGCCTCCAACGTTGCCAGGACGTCACGGAAATGGCCATATGCGGCGCTCTGCCGCTGCAGCTCGATGTTGAGCTGGCCTACGCCAACGGCGTAGTCCTCTAACGTAGCCTGCTGCTGTTGCGCGGGCTGCTGCACAGGTTGCTGCACAGGCTGTTGCGGCGCCTGCGGCGCTGCCATCGGGTTCTGTGGTTGATCCACGATTACCTCATTGAATACGTGCAGCGAAGCCGAGCCAGAAACGGAAGTCTCCGTCGACCTCCTGGATCGGGTCGCCGATGATGATGTGGGTGCGCAGCGCATTGGGCACTGCTTCAATGTAGCGCTGGATTGCATCCATCGCACCGAGCATCGCCTTGACCGGATCTTGACTGGTCCGATAAGGCAACAACGGGATGCGAACAAGGTCGCCATCCCTGGTTAGGCTCCACGCCAATGGGCCGTCTGGCCTCGAGAACTGTAGCGGCTCAGCGCGCGCTTTCCAAATCTCGTTCTCACCGCGGCGAAGCACCTGCTGGATTAGCGGGTTGCCCGTGTGCGGATCGGTGGGGAGCTCCTCCGCTTCAAGGAACGGAGTCATGTCGAATATTTGTGCAGTGTAGTCACGGGACATGTTTGCCATCCAGTACGTCGAAGAGTGTTGGGTGGTTACGGATACGCGGTGCGGGCGCTTCGGGCGGTTCGCACCTGTAAGTTACACCGATCGGCTGTTGAGAAAAACCGCGCCGGGACGCTGTTGAGCATTTTCCGCTCTCGTTGGCGTTGATGGCCAACCCCGTAGTGAACTTGCCCATCTTGTAGCCATGCTGATGGCACAGGGCGCCAAGCATCACGTCGCCGCCGTTGTGTTCGAAGTCCTTCGGCGGCCAGTCATGCCGTTTCAGGATATCCGTCCGGATGCACCACCACCCGCCTGTGATGAACGAAATACGGGCATGCTGCGGCACCGGCTTGCCATTGAACCACGGCTGATCCCTGATGTACTGCGCCTGATGCCCCCGAAGGTTCATCAGGTACGGCGCGCCCACCATGGCATGATTCTGCATCTTGTCGTCAAGTATGCCGAACCACAGTTGCGGGTCTCGATTGCTGTCCAATAGCCACGAGTCATCGTCGAACCAGATGGTGTACTTCGTATCGATGCCTGGGTGCCCGTCGTTCAACGTCGCATCTGGTGTACCGTGGAACATGCGCCGCATCAGCGGATACTTGTAGTACGGCTGCTCTCCACGATACACGTCGGTGATCGGGACATATATGTGCCGGCGCAGCACAGTCTCAGTATCCCTGCAGACGTTGTTCAACCCGACACGCATGTCGAAGTAGTCGGCCCACCCCGCACGACCGAGCGACTCTAAGAGCCGCTCGGCCAAGTCGGGATGTTTGCCGTAGAACAGAGCACAAATTGTGAACTGCTTGTTTGCCATTAGCGATTGACGCCTACACGGCCCTTGCGTTTCTTGGCTGCCTCTCGCTTCTTTTTGGCCGCAGCGCGCTTCTCACGTGCCTTGCGGTTGCGCTCCTCGTTGAGCGCGACGCTGTCGTCCTCAGGCTCCTCGCCCGATTCCGTGGCAGCGTCCTCCAGCTCGGCAGCGTTCTGCTCAGCCATTTCGGCCTGCGCAGCCATACGCGCCTCGATGTCTGCCTCGGTGCCCGCCAGGACCTGAGCCATGGCCGCAGCACGCGTCTGCATGCCTACGACCTGCTCCTTGGTCTCGCGCACGGCGGTGAGCAGCTTGTCGTTCAGCTTATCGGCCGGGATCTCGTGGATCGTCTTGTGCAGGTCGAAGTTGTCACCAGTCCACGCGTCGTCGTAGTTGGTATTGAACTTCATGGCCTGCGACTGCACATGCGTCAGACAGCCGCGTGCGGACTGAGGAACCTTGACCTTCGGCTTGTTGGTGCCGCGCTTGGTGCGCTCGCACAGATCACGTACCTTGGCCCACAGCTCCTCTGCCGTCCACGCCTGTTCGAGGCACGCGGCAGCAAGCTGCATACGGGTATCGAGATCGCCCACGCCGGCAAGGTAAACCAGATGCGACCAGCTCAGCATGTTGCCAGCTTCGCCCTGCATCTTGATGTATTCGGTGAACGCCTTCTTCGTGCCGAACGCCTTGCAGACGTTCATGGAGTTACGAAGCTGGGCGTCCGTCTTGAAGCCCAAGCCCACAGCGAGGCGCGTCAGCACCTTGTTGCCATAGAGCTCTTTCTTACTGGCGGCCTTCCTGTGGACGGCAGCCACTTTCTGTCCCAAATCCCAGTACCACAAACTGCTGTCCTTCGTGCGCTGCTGGATGTAGGTATGCAGCTCCTTGAAGGCGGCCTTCTCGGCGTCGGTGTAGGTGGACTGGGCCTGCAGAGGAGTGTAGTCCTCTATCTTCGCAGGAAGCGTTGTACTCATTTCAACTCCTAGAGCTGAACTCTCTTGGCGAGAACGTCGAACGCCGTGCGCTCTAACTTCTCGCGTATTTCAGGATATTGGCCATCGGCGTCACGCATCAGCATGATCACCACGTCGCGTACCTGGCGCTTGGCGATGTCGGCAGCTGTTACACTATTGGGTACGAACGTACCCTCAACTCCCATGAAAATCGCCTTCCGCAGCACGTCTTCTGCAAGACTCTTGTCGATGTACTTGGTCAGCTTGGTTTGCATCCGCGTGCGCTTCGCCTTGTTCAGCTTATCGTCCGCGTTCAGCAAATCAAGTGGCTTAGCCATAACTTCGGCTGCTTGTTTGGCCACAAGCGCTGTGGACTCCCAGCTATGAAGCACGCCCGCGAGGGTCGAACCTAGTCGCTTGATGAAGTCTTTGCCGGAGTGCGCCAGATGGCGCAGCTTGTTCATACACCGTAACGTATGCCCTATCTGTAGGATGGTCGCTCCACGGACGCCACATTCACCGGCTTCGCTGTTGGAGAAATAGGCTCCTCCATACAGCGGTCCGTCGTCGAGTTCGACGAGTGGTTCTTCCGTCAGGAACGTGACCGCCATGCGGCGGCCAACCAACAGTCCTTCATAGAACTGCATGGGCACTTCGTGCGAGTCCATCATCTCCTTGACCGCCTCCAGTAGCTGGTGGTTGGGCAGGAGCTGATAGCGTGGGCCAACAATACCGTCGACAACGCCTGATTTATGGTTCTGGATTATGTCCCGGCCACAAAGGCCATCGGGAGCCCTGAAACGCAGCTCAAGGCAGTCATTGATGATCCCGATCGCTTGGTGTATCGAGGTCGCCGAATCGTATGCATTGGCGCTGCGGTGTACTCCGGCGATGTCCGCCGCGAGTGACCACAGGCCTTTGGATACGTGACTGCAGAGCTGCCTTATAGCCAGCGGAGAGAAAGCCGCGCCGTTCGCAAGCAGACGAAAATGTATGGAATCGCCGTCAAGCTTGACAGAATCGACGTGGCTTATCAGCGTCCGCGTGGTGTGCTGGTCAATGTCGCGCAGCAGCTCGATGAAGGCATCGAACTCGTGCGCTAGGAATTCATGTCTCTCTGGGATCGCCAGCATTTTGATCTCATGATCAAAGTTTACCAGTCCTCTGCTGGGCCCAGTCTCTCGATGAAACTGTCGATAGGCTCCAGCAGGTAGTAACCGTCGCGTAGGCGCCAGAAGCGCCCGCTCGCGCCTACCGTGTAGGGTAGACGATCACCGTACGTGAACACGTGCAAGCCTCCGCGACCGCGCCACGGAAACACCATGCCCACGACCTGGACGTCCTCGTGGGGGTATAGATCCACGATCTCGTCCATCGCCATCATCAACGCTGACTTTGACGGCCAACGCAACATGGCAACTTCGAGGTCGTCCAGCGCCTTCGGTCCGAACTTATGCGCCACCAACTGATACGGTATCGAAGTGTGTGCCACCAGTTGGTCAAAGGTCGTACACGACGCCGCGTCTGGGAGCGCGGCCTTGATTACGATGCGGCGCACTGCCTCGCGCTCGATCATCGCTGTCTCTCCCAGCTTGGACGCGTCCTCGCCGGGCATCAGGTCTTGCCAATCGGGCATTCTCGCTCCTTCTTGGTGTTACCGGCACAACCTCCACGGCCTTGTCGACGCTGGCGATATGATCCGCCCGCTCTTTGTCGACATAGACCGTCAGAGGATAGCCGTTGTCCTTCCTTGTGACCACGTACCAGGTCTCTTCTTTAGCCATTACAGCTCTTCTGGATTCTCGACGGACGAGGTAGGCCACGCTGTGGGTGCCTCAGTCACTGGCTGTGGATACTGCTCGGGCGTCGGGCCGAGCGCCTCTTGCTCTTCTTGGAGCGACTTCAACTGGCTCACCGTCACGGCGATCGCATCAGCCTGGGCCTCGATATGCTCGTTGCCCGCCTGCTGCTTCATGTAGTCCACGCCAGGCTGGAAGTACGGCTGCTGCGTGATCTCGCACAGTTCGTACAGATCGGTCAGCACGTCAGGACGCAACTCAAGCTGCATACCAAGATCGTGCGCAGGCATGGCATCGCTGGACGGCACGCCAAGGCGCTTAGACCAGTAGAGCTTGCCGGCGCTTCCGCCAGACTTCTCGTGGATGTCGCAGACCTCACGCGCCCGCGGTACGAACGCCTTAGCCTTAGCCTGTGTCATGCCCTGACCGGACGCCAGGAACAGGATGCCAGCCTCCCACCATTCGAAGCGGCTGTGGAGCCTGTGGATGCCTGGGGCATCCTCCTGATACCACGTCTTGAACCGTACGTTGATGCGGATGTTGTCCGCGCCGTACGAGTTCTTGATCGTCTTGAGCATGACCGTGCCGGCCTTGTAGGTGGCGAAGTCCTTGATCTGGCCGATCTTGTCCATCTGGAGAATGGCAGCGCACTGGAACTTCAGTGCCCACCCGCCAGGGATGTTGTAGTCGATCTGGCCGGTGATCTTGTCTTCGGCGATCTTCATGTGGTTCACGCCCACGAAGGTTATCGGCCATCCGAGAAGCTTCTGTGGATAGGCGCGCATGAAGTCGGCAATGAGCTTGGCTTCCACCGGGAAGTGCATCCCAGCGTGGCCCTCCTTGTCGATATTGGCCAGCGTCTTCTCACTAGCCTTACCGGTCAACGAGTCGACGATCATGCAGAACGGATGCTTACGGCCGATATGCGCGTACTTCTCGCAATCCTTCTGCCACTGGGCAGTGCCCATCAACGTCTTGCGCTGCCAGTCCTCGAGCGTAGCACAGTCCTCTACTTTGACGGCACCGGTGTCCCAGTTCAGCACAGCGTTGCGCATCTCAGGTGTGGGCTTCGTCTCAGCCTCGTTGAGTTGACCCAGACCACCGCACAAGCGATGCCAACGTAGCATCTCTATGGCGAGCGTGGACTTGTAGCAGCCCTGCGGGCCAACTACTTGATAGACGCAGCTCATGGGCAAGCCCGTGTTCTGCAGCAAATACCGGATGATGAACGCCGGCACGGGCAGCACTGTAAGCGTATCGTTGTGACCGACCAGCACGCCCTTCTTCAACAGCTTCTCCTGGACGGTTTCCATCGAACGCGCGAACACCTGGTCCACGGTGATCTCTTCGCCAGTGAGCTTGTTCTTGACTTCCGTCTTAGACTTACGTTTCGCCATGATAGATCCTATGAAAGAGGCCCCCGCCCGGGACGAACCCGGGCGGGGCGGTGTTTACAAGCCTCTTAGCCGCCTTGCTGGGCGGCTGCGGCTGCAGCACGGTCACGAGCTCGCTGGAGCGCGTCCACTGTGGACTGCGCGCGATTCGTGTCGGCGTGCGTTGGCTGCGGATCAAAACCCTGGGCCTCGGGAGTAGGCTGAGGCGCAGTGGTTTCCTGTGGCGGCGCCTGCGCAGGCTCCGTGGGCGCAGTGCCCATGGGGTTCCCAGCTGGCTGCTCCGCAGGCGGTTGGGCCTGCGGGGGCGGCTGCTGTGCAGGCGGCTGGACGGCCGGCATACCGGGATCCGGTTGTGTGGCCGTCGGTGCAGCGCCCATCGGGTTTCCACCCGCAGGCGCTTGTGGTTCGGTTGCCTGAGCCATCGGGTTTGTGTTCCCGACGCTCTGGAATGGCGTCGTGTTCGGCTGCGATTGCGCCATGGCCTGATCGCGAATGTGCTCCGGAATCGCTTCCGAGTACACATCGCTCAAGGCGTACATGATCGCCGAAGCCGGGATGCCAGCGCTACAGAGCATCTTCACCTGCTCTTCGATGGTGGGGATGCGGATGATCTCATCCCACGGCTTGACGTGAGCAGCGGCCACCTCGCGGACGAGGTCGGACGTCGGTGCAATACCGTTGTAGGTCGGCATGATCTCGACCTCGTAGGTGTTGTTTACCGGCGCATTACCGCCGCCAACAGCCATGTTGGCGCCCATCTGGATCGGTGCCGCGTTCTGCGCCGCCTGATTCTGGGTGCCTGCTTGGTGGAACTGGACGAACATGCCGCCGTCAAGCGACACGATGTCGGGCCAGACCCAGTTACCGTTGGCGTCCTTCTCGCTCAACTTGTCGAGAAGCGCCTCGCCAGCGGACTGGCTCATCAACAGGACGACGGGCTGATGCTCCATCAGACACCCGCGTGGCGGGTTCTGTGGATTCGACTTATGCTCCATCAGGATGCCCTGCATGACGTAACCGTCCTTCGGGGCGTTGAGTGGAGCCGCGCGGCCAGTCGCTCCAAAGATGAGCGGGTTCCAGCTTGGGTCCCCTTGACCGCTCTTGACCGCCTGCGTGATCGACCGGTGCAGCATCCACACAGGGTTCTGCTGGTCGTCCGAGGTCTTGTCGAGAGGATCCTTCATGATGAAGGTGATCCCCGGAACGCCGAAACTGGATGCCATGTCGTAACGACGGATCCAGTCGCCGAAGTCTCTGTCCTCGTCACTCAGACGGAACGGATCCCAGGCTTGGGGGTTATCGGGGTCCTTGCCAGGAAACGGCCGAAATACGGTCCGTGTCCCGTTCCATGTGGGCCGGTAGATTTGACAACCGGCGTTCTCCTTCAGGATGTACATACCCTGAAGCCCACGTTGAGAAGCTTGTCCCTCTTGGGACATACGATAGCGGCCAGAAGCCGCCGCACCTTGGCGTGGCATGTTAATGCCTCCATGTTACGAAAGGTTACAAGTTACAAGTTATCGGTTGAAAGTTATGCCTGAATTATGGCACACTGGAGGTCGCGATTCAAGCCCCTACCTTCTCGGTTTTTGGTGGCTTCCCGTACTTCCGATCGATGCCGATGGCATCGCATTCTTCCCACGATAACGTCACACCCCAGCGGGTGGCGACATCCTGATCGATGCCGAATCTGTAGACCGGGGAGTCGCTGAAAGGGACTCCGTCCAGGTCGCACGCGCGGAACGATACTGCGTCGACCATGCACTCTGGCATGATTTCGTTGTATACCGTGTCCAAGCTGCGTATTGGAACCTCCAGGATGACAGCGTCATGGATCTGGAGTACGATCTTGTAACCAAGTTCCGCTTTACGCGGATGGTTGTATAGATAGAACAGCGCGGTACTGACCGCGTCGGCTACCATACTCTGGAACGGGAAGTTCAGGAACTGGCGCTCCAGCTCTCCCATCGCTCCACGATCGCTGGTGGTGATACACCGGCGATAACGTCCGAAACAGTTACGAATCCAACCAGGCTTCGCCACCCGGGCCCTCAACTGTTCTTGCAGTATTGGGATTCCCGGGTAGGTGGCGAAGATCGTATTGATAATCTGCTGAGCTTCAGCCTCGACGATGGGTGCGCCTTCTTCTTGGCACTGGCGCGCACAGGCTTCTGCTGTGCGGCCGTATCCCACGCCGAAGATGATGTTCTTAGCAGCCACACGCTTGCCCTTCTGTCCAATGCCTGCAAGGCCCGCTTTCGTGGGTTCACAGTCTAGTCGGAACGATTGAACAGCAATATTCGAGTGGATATCGTACTGGTTGGGGTCGTCATCCTCCAAATTGGCCCTCAGGCAGTGATCAAGCATGGTTTTGTCGCGAGACATTACTGCCATACCCAACAACTCGGCGCCTTTATAATCCGCCTCTAGCAGAACGGTGGTTTCGCCGTAGTTGGGGTCAGTATTGCTCACGATAAACGAACGGATAGGCCATGTGTAACGCTCGCCCAGAATCTTGCGGTAGTCGTCTTCTCTTCGCTTGCTGATGTTCTGGAGTGGCGGCCTAGCCGATGATGCACGACCTGTTTCCTTCACTTGCTGGAAGGAACTACGCACACGCGAGTCATGGCAGGCATACTTTGCGATGCCTCCCCCGTAGATCCTCCGGCCAAGTTCGTCCAGTTGCAATTGGTTCTTAACCATTTTTGGCGGACGAAAGACCGATTTAAGGACCTGGTCGATCAAGCGCACATTCCGTAGTTGGCGTGCAAAAGCATGCTGTGCTCCGAGGATTCCACAGACTTCTTTATCGGTAGATGGTGCCCATTGGTCCTGCTCTCCGCGAGACTCCACCCATGCCCACGGCTTACCCTTGCCCGTCGTCTTGATGGGCTTGAGGTTCAGCGTGAGCGCGCCTTTCGGACGTACGCTGACGCGCTCGCCCGTTGTCTTGTCGCGCTTGGTGGAATACTTCTCGCCGAACAGGAACTCGACGCACTGTTGGCTGCTGCGCGGGTTGAAGCCCGGCCAGTTGATGTCCTGGCGCAGCTTCTCCAAGTGCTCGACGCTGATCGACTGGAAGAGGTCCGTTAGCGCATCCACGCGCTCCAGATCTATCTTCACCCCTTCCATACCCATCTCGCAGAAAGCCGGGAAGGCCATCATGGAGATGTGGAACGGGACCCAGCAGTCATTGCCGAAGCGGTCGCCATCGAGCAGCTTGCAGTGCACGTCCATGAGCTGACGCGTGTAGGCAGCGTCCTTGCCGCCATACGGGATGAGGATCTCGTCGGGACACTCGCCGTATCCTTCCAGCTCCTCATCCTTCATCTTGTGTTCGTGTAGGTAGTTACGCTTCCACTCCTGTAGCTTGACGTCCCAGCGATCTGCACCGCAGAGCCGTGTTGCCATGACCTCCAGCTTGAAATCACCGGTCTCGTTGTACGCGTGGTGCGCCAACGCCACGTCGAAGCCGCCGGCGTAGTCACCGCCACGGATGTCCTCGACGTTCTCGGGCACACGGAATCGGTGCGCGATCTTCAAACCGTTGTATTCCAACCACGGAAGGTCGGCGGAGAAGAAGCTTCCGCCGATCTGCACATCGTCACGATCGAGCAGCCTGTTAAGCTGGTTGATCGCTGACTGGATGCCGGGACGGAACGCGTGCGCGCCGCCCTGGTTGCGCAGAACGATGACGGCGGCGTATTCGCCGTGGTGGCTGATCTGGATGGTACGCAGGTACGAGCCGGGCTCGCCTGGGTGCTGTCCGTGCCACTCGCCGTCGACTCCGATCTTCTTGATCCCAGGCTGTGCCAGAATGTAGTCGACCAGCTCAGCCAGGTCACGCTCTTTGTAGAACGTCTGGATCGTAATCGTTTCGTCGGAACTTGCCGTGAACTCTTCGCCGCGAATCAACTTCGTGAAGTTGCGGCATGTCGCCTCAAACTGCGGATACAGCTCAGTCGTCCTGAGCACTGCCGCCGGATGGACTACCGCCATTACCTTAGGCTTATGGATTATGGGCGCCTGGCCCGCCTCGTCCTGCAGCGGCACATCGATCTCGATGTAGCGGCCGATCATGTTACTGACGGTATGGCCTGGGCCACATACGGCCTTGGTAGCTTCTGCTCCAAGGCACAGGATGTAGTCCGGCCGTACCAGACGCAGCTCCTGATGCAGCAGCGGCAGGCAGTCTTTGATCCATGCCTGCGGCAGCGCCGAGCTGTTAGAACTGAACTGCTGCCAGCGCACGAGATTGGTGACATACCAGTCGTCCATCTCAGTGGTAGACAAGCCATGCCGCTCGAACGTCTCGCGCAGCTGGCATCCTGAGGGCCCAACGAAGTTGCGCCCTGCTGTTGTCTCCTCCATACCAGGCATCTTGCCAACGATCATCACGCGCGGCACATTGTGCTTCTGCACGTATTCGTCGTCGAGATACTTGGGACCATCAGCGGGACCGCCCCACAGGTGGCCAGGCACGATGCGTACAGTCTCCTGCCGGCCCTTCAAATTGACGGGCAGGTCGAAGTCGTTGCTGTACAGGCACCGCAGGTAAAGGCACTGCAACATGAACCCGACGGATACGACACGTTTGTCCTTGCCGGTGCCCTCTGTCTGCACCGGATTGTCGTCACCGAGGGCACGTGCGTGCTCCACGAAGTTCACGCCCGCAGGCGGCATACCCGGTGCTATCAACGGATACATCGCATAGCGCTGCGCGAACGAGTTGTTTGGGTCGCCCCGGAAGATCGCTTCCAGGTCGTCCACAGAAAGTTCAGGAATCATAGATTGAGAAGGTCGACACCTGCTTGGGTGGCGCTCCAGTGAACAAGGTCCCAGAAATACTCCGAATCGATTGACGCGGGATCCAATCCGTCAGGCAATCGCACGTTGACTACGCGTCCCTGCATATTGCAGTCGCGCTCCAACATGTCTTGTACTTTGACGGCCCGGTCTTGGGCATCGGCGTCAAGCACGATTACTGCAACTTGCCAGTTGCTACCGATCAGCATGCCCTGTGATGGTGCCATCGTCTTGCCGAGGATCGAAAGCGCCCCGTCGCCGATAGCCCACACGTCGGTTACGCCCTCTGCTACAAAGCAGAATGGTGACACCTTGGCGCGGTCAAACCCGTACAACATCAACCGCTTGTTAGTACGCGGACAGTTGTAATACTTGGGCTGTCCGGTCAATTTCCAGTCAGTATCGTACGGCGGGCGAGCCTGCCAGCTGACCATTGAGCCGTGCATGTAGATCGGGATGATCAACTTGCCGGCCACTATAGGATTGGTCACAGACTCGTGGCAGAACGATACGTCGTACAGTTCGCCCAGCATCTGTGGATCCATGTGCCTGCTCAACAGGTACTGACACGCTTGATGCGACATTGGCAGCTCGTCGATGCGCTGGCAATAGCCAGGAAACTCTACGACACCTAGCGCCGTAGTCTCAGTAGTGCCCTGTCGTATCTTGATGCGCTCGCCATGCAGCTCGCGGCCGATGCCGCCGTACAGCATGTTGCGCAACGTCTTCTGATTCGTCGGATCCTCGAGACAGTTCTCGTTGTAGCACACTGCCATGCGCCAGAACCGGTCTGACGGATCGTGGCACGGCATGTCGGGGTCTAGGCCTACGCCCCAGCGATGGTTGATCCACAGGCGATGGCGCGTGTCGACCGCATTGCGTTGAATGCAGAACGGGCAGCAGACACGGTAATACTCACCAGAGCTCAACGGCTTATAGCGGTTGTAGCCGTGCTCAAATACACAGCCGCCGCCGAACATAGCCTCGCCCTGCTTCGCGATGATCACGCTATCAAACCTACGCTGTAGGCGTTCATATAGCAGCGGATTGAGCACGGAGCCGGGACTGCCCGTCTCGTCGTACTGCTCCGCTACAACTTTATGCCGCCCTAGTGGGGCTCCTGTATCTGGCATCAGTCCACGTTTACGGTCTGGTGTTGTCTCGAGATATTCGAATGCACGCGCGCTAGGTCCGATCGCGGAGTCAGGCGGCGTGTTACTTCATCGACTTCAAAGTGTTTGGCGACGTCGACCATGCGACATACCGCGCCGTCGATCTTGAGTATCGTAGGTGGGGGCGTCTCGCCGTGTCGTGTCTTGGTCGCGCCGAACTGACACACGTTATGCTCCTGGTCCTTGTTTCCGATCACGAACGCGTACCAGGCGTGGTCTGCAAATGCGGCACACCACTGTGTCTCCGAATGGTGTGGCATCTTGGCCGGTGGTCGGTTGGTCAGACTACTCTTTAGCTGGTGTGGTATCCAGACGCAGCAGTTGAGCGGCCCAGCAATCTCACGCTTCGCGCGGTTGACTAGGTTCTGCAGCTCCAACGTCATCTGGCCGCCGTCCATCTGGCCCTTCGTGGCCATCAGGTAGTTGGCGACGAGATCACCAGCCCAGTCGAGCACGACCATCTTGATTGGCATACCGCGGTCTTCCTGGATAGCGATCAGCTTCTGCTTGACCTCGGTGACATGGCCACGACCACCAACCTTCGGGTCGTTGAAGTCCACGAGCACCAGATGCTTGTCCATCCACGGCCGGTTCTGCTCGATGCGCTCCAGCTCGCCTAGCTGCTCCTCGGGGTTACCCTGGCGCTGGTACATCCGCTGCTCGTACTCCTCCAGCCGGCCAACACGGCTCAGCTCAGTGTCGGAGGTCATGTCGCGCAGGCGGTCTTTGAGTATCCTGGCGCTGTACGAGACCGAGCGGACCTGCAGCATGCGGCGGCCGTCCTCGTAGCTTACGAAGACAACCAGGCCTGGATCACCGTCAGTACCACGGCGCGCCAGCTGACCCTGTAGCCGTGCGGTAGAGCACGCTAACTGCATAGACAACGTGGTCTTGCCGCCACCGGTAGGTCCGATGATGACGTTGCAGTCACCAGGCTCGCTGCCGCCGCCCATGATATTGTCAACGAAGTCGACGCCAGTGGGCCACTTAGGGCGTGCCGTCTGTGCCCACGACGTAGGCACAGTAATACGCTCGTCCTCGGCCTTACCGATCGACTCGATGTCTTGGATACGCGCCTGCGCCTTCTCGACCAGCTTGGGGAGGTTGATGACGCGATGGCCGACAGCATTAGTGACTGCCCGCCGAAGCTCTTCCTCTGGTCCCCGATCGATCAGGATGGCGCGCAAGACCTTCTTGGCCTCGTGCGGCTCCTCGCAGCCAGGCGGGTTGGTCGTACGGTTGTACGCGAACGACAATAGATCCTGCGCGTTCTCCAGCAGCTGCGCGCCCGTCGTCGGGTCGGCGAGTGCCAGCGGATCGGTCTCGATCTTGCTGGCTACACGTGCGCTGATCGCTTCGAGCTTAGGCATCACGCCGTGCTCGTCGTAGAAAGCCTTCATCTCCGCCCAGATGTGCCGATAGGCAGTTTCACTGGGCTTAGACAACATGTCTGGATCCAGCTCTGCATAACACAGATTGAATATCACCGGATCCCAGATGACATGCATCAGCAAAAGCTCTATGAAGCCAGGTCGGACCTCTAGCGGCTTATCCGCAACGGCCGTACCCATTTGTGCTGTCATTTCCATTGATCGTTCCTTAGGGGGCAAACATTAGGATGCCTGTAGCCTCGTCTTTCAGTACCTTCGGTATCATGGCACCCCACGTCCGGCTGTAGCCTATCGGGTCCATCAAGAACTGCGTCAAAGCAGCAGCCCTATGCGCACGCTCTGCCTCGTGCAACTGCTCCGAATGTGCAATGCAGTATCGGTACAGCGCGGGCAGCTCGTACATTTTGTTCATGAGAACAAAATTCCAAAGCTGCTGGTCCGTGTAGTCAGGGAAGGCGTTAGCTGCCTCGCCCACACAGCATTCGAACTCCAGCTGGTATGACTGCAGTGCTTGCAGCATGCTGTTGTCGGCACGCTTGTTGTAATCCAGGTAGCGCTTCAACGCCTTCGGACCCTTGAACGTCGTCGGGTTTGGTGCTACCGAAAGCGTCTCGTCCGCCGGCACGCTGTATCTGTACTGGACGTGGATGAACCGCTCGAAATTGCTGATGTCTGCCCGTATCAGCGTCCGTGCGAGGTCCATCCAGACAGGCGTAACATGCCGCGGGCGCGACATTGCCACTGACTGGCCGTCGACTTGCATCTCGCGCACTTGGCGCTCGCGCATATTGGCCAAAGCCAGCCGATGCGCAGCAATGTACGTCGGGTCTTGTACTGTCGGCAGCTCTTCGGCCTCCTCAGGTGGAGGAGCCTGCATCTGCGCAGCACGTGGTGGATTAGAATCCGGCACGTCTCGTCCTCATTCCTGGTTGCCAGACCTCGCCGTTAGCGAGCATCTGTGTCCATCCGCGTTTGTGGTATGCCCGCCGCCGATTCATGGTGCGGTTCTGGAACTTACTGTCCCAGATGTCGTTCAGATCGATCAGGATGCCAGCTTCCTTACCCGTCTTCGGGTCAACGCGGCATACACGTCCCGGGATCTGTACATTGAAGGTATCGCTGTCACCGCCGTCGCCGCGGATCAGCACGTTCAACGAGTCGAAGCTGACGCCCGTGGACCACACGCCGGTGGCTATCACGCACATCAGTTCGCGGCGCTCGAATTGCTGTCCGAGCATCACACGCCGCTCTGGCGTCATCAGCTCTTCCGGCGTCAGCAATCCCTGGCGCACATAGCGCGCGTGCTTGACGCTATCCACAGCGCCTTCAGAGTAGCACAGTGACGCCTCGGGCATTAGCTGCCGCAGATTCAGCGCATGGTCGACTGTGTCCACCAGGATCAACACTTGCTGCTGATCCTGTAAGAACGAGCGCGCCGCCTCGACGATCACCTGGTTGCGCCACTGGTTGCGCCAGATGCCATTGCGCTTCTGTGCAACCAGCTGCTGCAGGTTCTCGATCGGGTTGATTCCGCCACAGTCGACATCGAGCCACTGGACGTAGACGTGCGACACCAGCCCGCACTCCTCTGCTTGCTGCTGCGTCATCTGGAAGATACGTGGACCGAAGATGCCCTCCATACGATGGTGGGCGTTGTCCAGACGCATATCCGGCGTGGCAGTGAAGCAGTAGTTACGCGAGCGCCAGTATTGGCCGAGACGCTCAGCGAGTCTGTCGGTCATCAGCTCGTGAGCCTCATCGGCCAACAAGATGTCGGCGTCGAAGTCCGAGTGGTGCAGGCTGTCCGCCGTATACACGGTGACGCGCCGATTCTTGTCCTTCTTACCGCCGCCGACCATACCTACGCTGGGAACCCAACGCGTCAGCAGATTCTTGATACGCGTGACCACGTCCTTACGCTTCGTGACGATATCGATCTTCGCGTGTGGATACATGCACGCTACCATTGCCATCACATGCGTCTTACCGAAGGCCGGGGGCGCGTCGATGAGGCCGCAGTCGTGCATGTCGATCTGCGCGAGGCATTGATCCTGCATCGGTCGTAGCTCAAAGCGCTCGAAGATGCGGTCCCAGTTGGCCGTGTAGACCTTTTCGGGCTTAGGTTCGTCGTTGTCGACGAAGACCACCTGATAGCCCATTCCAACAAGCAGATCCCGTATTCTGGGATAGAAACCCTTCTGACAGACGAAACGGCCTTTCGTGTCGTACTGGAAGAGCCTACGCTGCTCGTGCGTGATGTTGTGGCGCCCGCCCGAGAATCGGTCATAGGAGCCAGCACCACCGTACTGAAACTTGTTGTGCGTGTAGAATAGCGGCTTTTCGAGGGTGCCGTAGTCGCCGGCTGGCAGCGGCCGAGTGCCGTCTGCGGATACCTCTATGAAGGGGCCACCCTTCTTCACGATAGCCTGTTTACCCATTTTTACCCGTAGTGCTGGTATTGACAGCGGACGTACGGGGAGATAGGATCAGACAATTGAACCGCCTGACCGACCATATCCCCGTGTGGTCGCGAATCACTTGGAGCCCCGTTCCCGCGGGGCTCCTTTTTTGTTTGTATGCCGGCGAGCGCCGGTCTTTCGACAACAAGAGCCGCATGACGCACACGCGTCACACGGCCGCAGCGCTGTCCAGTTTAGGCATCCTAGCTCTCCACAAGATGGCTGTCAACGGCGGTCTTGGCGGTATGCACTGGTTCCTACATTTTGTACCGCGCACGGCTGGAATACACCATATATGCGGGTCAAATCAGATCATGTTTGTTGCGATCTGGTGCAGCTCGTACGCTGCCTTCTCCGTCTGGTGATGGAAGAAGTCCGTCGGACGGAATAGCGGGCACTGCTGCTCAGGTGTCGCAGCGGATTCACGATACAGCTCGCTCAGCCACGTGTGGCGGAGGAACGCGATAAACCGCTGCGAGCCCCGCAAATCAGCCATGACTGGATCGCCCTCGGGCGCGTTCGGATCGCCTAGGCCAAGCTTGCGGCCCCATGTCCTCCAGCAGAAATCCCACGGGGCCATGCCCACCAGGTCGCTGCCCTCGACAGGATGCGGCGCGCCAAGCTCATAGCGATAGCGCACCTTCTGCTCGGCTGCTCTGTTCTTCCAGCAGTTCAGCACGACCTTGCAGCGTTTGTGGTGCCGCCACGGTTCGCGTGTGCCGTACACGCCGGCCTGCGTTCGTGGGTTCAAGCCCAGCCACGCTTCCAGCTTGCCGAGACGATCTGGTGCGCACTGGTCTATGTACCAGCGCGGGTCCAGTATGTACGACAGCAGTCCTGCCACCGACAGTTTGTTGAGTGACTGGATGAACGATAGCGGACGCCACGCAGGATGGCCACGCAGCAGCTGCAAGACATCCACCTCAACTTCTTCGCCGTGGAGCACACTCTTCGACAGTGCGACTGCCAGGGCATAGGAGCGATAGTCGGACTCGACGACTTCGTGGAAACCACCCAAGCTGGGCGCTCGTGTGAAATCCCGCATAGCCAACAACATAGCTTCGGGGTTACGGCGATGCTTTTCAATACGCCCGACCAATGGCGTGCATACCTGCACGCTTTGCAGCTTGTCTTTCTGTTTGAGGTCGTACAACTGCGTGATCAATCTGGCGTTAGCGCACGTGCCTACTAACTGCACGCTATCCGCGCGCGTGAAGGCAGCGCTCTCGAGAAACGCTTCTGGAGACTCGCCAGAGCATCGCGTGGCGTAGTCTCCGTCGGCATACCAGATCTTTCCGCAGTGCGTATGCAGTTTCATTGTCAATGTGTCGATCGCTCTCATGCAGCTGGCAGTTCGATTGTGTTGTCAAAATGGTGCGATATCCGCGGTTCGTGTGTAACGAACAGCACCTGCAGCCCGCGCTCATGCGACAGGTCACGCAGGCGCTCCAGCGCACGCGGCAAGCTGTCGAGGTTGTGCTCGTCCAGGCCTGCTGTGGGCTCGTCCATAATCAGTACACCAACCTGACCCGCGAAGGTCGAATTGACGGTGATCCGAAATGCCATCGCAAGTACGATGCGCTCGCCGATCGATAGTCGTCGGTCGGGCTGCACCCGCACGCCGTCAAGGAACCTGGCTGTGAAACCTAGGCTCTCGTCCATCTCCACGCGGAAAGGCGCTTCGAACATGGAGAGCGCTTCGTTCACCTGTTCTAGCATCATTTCCACGTAGGTGTAGGACACCATCCGCGGCGCTTCGTTGCGATGAAACACGCTACGCACGTCGGTCAGGTGCTGCACTACCTCACGGGTCTTCTGTCCTTGAGCCAACGTCTTGCGAACGTTCTCAATCTGCTCTTGGACAGCAACGCGCTTTGCGTGTGCAAGCGCACGCTCGCGTGTAAACTGCTCCAGTTGCCGTTGCTTGGCCAGTATATCGGCGTTGGCTGCTTGCGCCTCGTCATGCTGCGCCTTGGTGTGCCACGGCTGTAACGCGTTGTGGGCGTCCTGGGCCTGCTGCAGCGCCTCAGCGAGCTGCTTACACTCGCCTTCCAGTGAGGACAGCTGCAGGGCCTTACTGGTCTTCTCAGCTTGAACCTGCTGCAAAGCTTCCTGGAAATGCGAACGCTCGTTCAGCGTCTTTTGAACTTCCTCTTCGGAGGTCTCGGGCGGGCTACACGCTTCGATCGCCAGACGTCGTCCTTCCAGCTGACGCTGGTCAGACGCCTTGTGCTTCATCTGCACGATGTATGCAGAGTCAGCCCTGTCATACACGTCCCACGTGTCCCTCCGCAGCCGTAGCGGCGGCATCTGCGCCTGTATCGCCGCCAGCTCGTCCTCCAACTCGGCCTTGCGCTGGGCGCGCTCGTTCGCGCCGGGCATCTTCTGGCCGCATGTAGGACAGGTATCCGCCTGGCCCATGTCCAGCAGATTGATACGAATATTACCACACGTATCTTCGAGGTACTTCAGCTGCTGCGCCTCCTCGTCGCTCAGGCGTGGCTCTGGTGGCTGCACCGGCGCGACTGTGTTCTCCCACGTAGCTTTGAACGTAGCTTCGTCACGCTCAAGTGCAGCCCGCGTGGCTGCAGCAGCATGGTGGGCTTTCCACTGATCGCGTGCCTCCTCGGCGTCTGCACAGTCCGGCGCAATCGCGGCTAGCCCAGCTTCAAGGTCGGCTATTGCGGCGTCCAAGTCACGTAGCGGTTCAGCCGCCGCTTTGGCTGCAGCCTCTTTGGCAGTGTACCGCCCCTGCAGCTCTTCGACGCGCGCCATCGCCTGGCGTTCGTCGTTGTACTGCTGGATCAACGTCTGGTTGGCATGCAGCTCAGTCTCCGGATGCTCTGGCAGCTCCAGCGCAGCAATGTTGGCGTCCGCACCGGCGATAGCCTCGTCGTGCGTAGCCGCTTGATCATTCAGCTCGTCCTCCGTCAGCAGCGACGTCGGAATCTCGATGGCGCTGACGAACTTACCCAGCTGCTCGTACACGCGCTCGGCGTGCGCCACGCCGAACAGTGCCGCCAAGGAAGCGGCCCGCTCTGCCGGCGGTTGGTCAAACATCTCGTCGATCTTGCGCTGGCGCACAAAGATGTAGTCGGCGATCTGCTTCTTGGTGGCGCCCAGTCTGCCCCACAGTTCGGAATTGATCTCGCCTACCGACGTCCACCGCGCATCGTCGATGGTCAGCAGATTGGTAGTACCCTGCAAAGCACGACGGACATGCATCCGCGCGCCGTAGTGTATCAACCAAGCTTCGACGAAGGCTTCTGCGTTACCTGGCGTACCCTGACGGATATCGTCGGCCTTCTTGCGCTCACCGCCGGCGTCGCCGATCAGTGCAAGCTGTATGGCGCGCAAGATGTTGGTCTTACCAGCGCCGTTCGGGCCAACGAGCATGTTGAGCCCAGGAGTCAGCTCGAGAGTTAGATCCTCGTGCTGGCAGAAATTCGCTAGGTGGAGTCGTTCTATGATCATTTACTTTCCATTGCGCTGGCGTGCGCGGGTTGTGTCTACTTTCCTGCTGGCACGCGTTTCGTCATGGTCAAGTTCGAATATGTCGAGGGCGCCGCGGATCTCGGACCAGATCTTCTGCAGCTGCCCGTGGGAGCCACAGCCGGCGATTTGGTCCTCGAACAGCGCTACATCGTCTTCCAGCTTCTTGAGCTTCTTGCCGACGGGGTCTTCGCGGATGAGCGCCGTCAGTTGGCGCTTGCAGTGATCCCGCATTATGTTTGTCGCAGTGCCGGGATAGCGGTCGAAGGTGCCCTCGTCCTCGTCCTCGTCCTCGTTGCTGTGGTAGCGCCGATAGTTGTTGCGGCGATTGACATGGCTTTGCTGCATGTCGGCCGATGGCAGGTCGGCGCGCTTACGCCCCTGCATCTTCTCGACTACGCCACCTTCCAATTCGCGGATCGCTGTATCGAGCTTGTCGCGCTCTTCACGCAGGTCTTCCAGATCGACCATCATGTTTTCGACGCCAAAGTGCTCCTCGATGAGCCTCTGGGCCTCTACTACCAAGTCGCGTTTCCAAGTCGGCTTTTCGGCCTGAATCTGGTCGCGCAATTCCTGGGCACGGCTATCCAGCCGGTCCCGAAAGTGTTGCTTCTCGCTTACTGTCAGTCCCATAAAGTCGGTCTTTGTATATTCGAAGTAATTCTGTTTGGATGTCACGTGTTCCTGCCAAGCTGACGGCGTCTTCGCAGACGGCTGTAGGCTCAGCGTAGAACTCACGGATGCAGCCGGCTAGGCCGTCGTTCAGCACTACCTGAACGCGCCGCGCCGTATCGACTGCAACCTGCGCACTCTCCACAGGTACCGCCTTGAGGAACAGGTGCGCATCGCCTGTGACACGCGCCTCTATCCGCTCTCTGGCCTCCGGAACATCTTCCCTGTACCAGACACGGATTATGTTCGCAGACACGGACGCCGGAACGCCCACCTTCGGTATCCTCGCAGGATGCTGCCGCCAGCTGTCAATGAAAGCGTCCAGGTCTTCCTGGTCATTGATTCTGGCTTCGTAGTAGCCGCGTGTATGCAGCTGCACAGCCTCGGCCGTCAGATCGTCGTTCAGTATGAAAACGTTCTTTGTATGCGGCTCGCCGATATTCTGCATGCAGATCGATCCAGGCGAGATGATGCGCTGTTGTCCGCGCGTCTCGTCGATCGTCACATGGAAATCGCCGGTGAGGATGCAACGTGGAGACTTGGCCCAATGGAACCATGCGTCTCCGCGATCTTCGCCCATGAAGTCCATCCACACCTGGTGTGTGGCTAGGATATCGACGCCTTCCGGAACTGCCTCCAGCGCGGCGCGTACTTCATTGGGTGACTTGTAGTCCAGTCCGTAGATCCGGAGTCCAGTGCCTGGTATTTCCACCAGCTGCTCGTTGATATGCAGCGGATGTAGATGTAAGGCATGCAACAACGGCGGTGTTGACCGCTCGTGCTGGCCCTGCACGTACAGTACCTTGCGACCCTGCTGCTGGAACGTATCCAACGCCGAGCGCATCGTCTGCAGCGCATCCGATTGCTGTAGCTTCTGCTCGAATAGGTCGCCGAGCAGGATCACGTACGGAACATCATACGTATCCGCTATCTCGCAGATCTGTTTGATGCTCCACGCCGTATCCCCGCATAGGGTGTCCCGGCGGCTCCAAACACGGTCGTGTTTGCGCACATGCCAGTCTCCAGTTGCGAGCGCAATCGGCTTAGCCATAATTTTGATCTCCTGAACAAAGTTCGGGGTCGAGTGTCATCATGAAATGGTAGAAGGCCTCCGGGGGCAGCACCGGGTCATCGAAGTCGATGACATCCGGATCGCGCACCCGAAACAGATTTCCGTGCTGGTCCATGACCATTACGCTAGCAGTGCCTTCAACCAGGAGCGTCTTCATGCTGAGCAGGAAGGCGTCACCTACGGGCACCAACGCACGTGCCTTAGCCATGATAACATCGACAGGTAGCGATTCCCAGAAGCCCGAACCGTACAGTACGCGTTCGTATTGTGGCGTCTGGAGCATGTCCATCAGGAGCAGCATCGCCCGGCAATCCACTGCCAAGGCGTCCTCGTACATTTGCTTGAAATGCTCTTGTCCCATGGTTGCCTCGTTTGGGCGAAAAGGGTATACTTAAAGTATCACCATCAAGGAAGGAGACTGATGATGCTGGTTCTTTCTCGCAAGACCGGTCAAAGAATACTGATCGGTGACGACATCACTGTTACGCTAGTACGCGTCGACGGTGACACGGTGCGTATCGGTATCGAGGCGCCTGAGACTGTGCGGATTCTCCGCGAAGAGCTCAAAAAGAAGCAACCTCGACAACCTGTAGCGCATTAGCGATATCCGCAAAGAGTCGCTTCTTAGCGCATACTGCCAGCTTATGGGCCTGGGACACGCTCACGCAACGCACTGATTCGCGCTGCCCTGCTGCCTGTCCACGGCCCGAGGCTGGCCAGTAGTCCGCCAGGTGTTTATCGCCGTACTTGAAACGCCAATGCTGGTCGTTGTCGCTCAGCGTGACAGTGATCTGCTCGAAGGCAAGCTCGCTCTGGAGCATTTCCAGTTCAGCTGTTGCTGACTGGAGCCGCTGTTTGCGGATCTGCTTCTTCTTGCTCATCTGCTGCACAGGCTTTCGCGCGGATGTCGGTCGCGTGCGTATCGAACTCGAGCGTCGTCGTCATGATACGGCCGCCGACCTCCTCCATCGTCAGCGCTTCTGGAATCCGATCGGTCTTGCCGGCGTGCTCGGGGCCCTTGAACAGGACCGTCGGTACCAGATTGTGGATAAGTGACTTGGGTGTGTCTTCGTCGAACTTGATGATCGCATCGACGCACGGTAGCGCTGCCAAACTCGCGGCACGCGTGGCGTAGTCGTTGATCGGCTTGCTCTTGATGCGGGCGGCCGACTCGTCCGAATTCAACATGACGAGTAGGAAATCGCACTCTTTGCGCGCCTGCTCCAGCATGGAGACATGCCCAGGATGCATCAGATCGAAAACACCGTTGGCTACGCCGAAGTCGCCGCCGCTGACCATCATGGATGCGCGCAGCAGCATAGCAAAAGGCAGCTCTATCTTCTTGAGCTGATTGCCAGATACAATGGTCAGCCGCCTGTGTATCTGGTGCAGTGACACCGCGGATGCGCCAGGGCGCTCTACCTGTATCGCTGCGGCCGTTGCTGCAAAGTGCAACATGGGCATCAAAGACATATCGGCAGCGACGCCATAGGTGAACGCTGCAGCAACAGTGTCGCCAGCACCGCACGAGTCGACCGCTAGTGCTGGCACAGCTGGCATCTCGGACGGCGTCTCGTTCGGGCGCACTATGAGCATACCGGCAGCGCCACGCGTCACGATGCAATGCACAGCGTGCAGTTCCTTGCAGACCGCCATAGCCGCCGAGCGTACGTCAGCAATCCGCGGGTCGGCGACTGCCGCAAGCACCTCATGCTCATTGGGCGTAATGATATGCGCACCACGATAGTGAAGCATATGCTTCGGCGTCGGGTCTACGACCACCGGTACTTTGTGTGCGCGCGCATACTCGAAGATGACCTGGAGCGTACGCTCCGTGCAAATACCTTTGTCGTAGTCGGACACAAGGATCGCAAGTGGTTTCGCGTCGTCGACACACTTCATGAACATGTCGACCACCTTGTCCTCGACATTGGCCTTCGGGCGTGCGTCTATGTCGAAGCGAGCTACCAGACTGTCAGCTGCGTACACGCGGTGTTTGCAGGGCGTTTGGTAGTTCTTATCCGTGGCTACATACCGCGTCAGCAGCTCCGGTAGTTCCATGTTCAAGAAGTTCCGGCCGGCGGTGTCATCGCCTACGACGCTTACGAACGCCGTGGGCATCGCCATATGTACGAGATTGGCCATCGCGTTGGCGGCACCGCCCAAGCCAAGGAAGGGCGTACCAGGTGGCACGTCTATGACGGGAACTGCAGCGGTTTGGTCAAGCTGCTTCACCGTTCCCATGTAGTAGTGGTCCATAAGCACAGGTCCGACTACGACCACGCGGTCGCCTTCATCCTGTGCTGGGTGATTCGTCGTCAATACTGCTCTCCGCTGTGACTGAGTCTGGATCTAGTGATACACGTCGCAGCCCACTGACTGCCACGGGCTTTGATGTGCATGTAGGGCAAATACGGTTACCAGCATGTTGCGACGCAAACGTCGTGCCACAGCGCAAACAGCGCCGCGGCTTAGCTGCTAATCTGTCATCCGCCCTGGGTTTTGCCATTTGTGGCTCCAATCAGACCGTGCTCGGCACCAACCTGACGACCTTGTACGTGCCATCAGGATACGGAAACACGAAGTCTTCGTCCAGACGTTTGCACGGCGGCAGTGATGGATTTGGCACAGTGGGGTGCACACCCTCCTGAAGGATAAGAAAAGCGTCGATGTAGGCGCCGCCGTCCGCTGGTGCCGCGTTTACGATCGCAATCGCGGCTACTGCTCCGTCGGCAAATGTGTGGTACCAGCCTCCAGCAATATCGCCGGGCGCCGCTACGTTACTCTCGAACCCGAGGCCTCGTCCAAGGATATCCGTGTACGTGGCCATCTCGGCTTGCGGCACGACCAACCGGGCCGTGTCGTAGCCTATGCGTTCGTAGAGCACACCATCTGCTAACAGAGGCACAAGCTTCTTGAGGCTTGCGCGAGCCAGATTGCGATCGAAGAACGCCTCCATGCACGCCACCTCGCTACCTTTGGGCATCTCTGCCGTAGCGGGCGGGGCTGTGGCCGACAACGGTGTCGTCAGCTCTTCGTCAAAACTAGTGATGAACGTCTCGAAGTCTTCCTGACTCGTATGATCGATCACTCGTAACAGCGCCAGCTGGTCGTCAGCTGACAGCTTATGCTTGTCGGTGAGCGCGAGTATGCGCTCAGCAGGAGTTAGATTTGACACGTTTGAAGTATCCAAATGGGAGTCTGAATCGCTTGCACCGGATGCTATTCAGGAACGTGGCCATGACAGCCGGGTCGCTCCGAAGCCATCCGGGCGGATATTTGAAAATACCTCCGATCAGCTTTGCGATCGTGAAGTCGCGCGGACGCTTGACGACCCGGAACGAGTCGCCGAGGTCTGCGTTCCAACCTGCTGGCATTACTGCCACGCAGCTGTGCATTCGCAGCCACCGGCCGCAGCTACCGTCCTTTGCCGTGGCCTTATAGACCAGCGGAGACAACGTGTACCAGTAGAAGCCGCCAAGGGCGTCCTTCATGTACTTGTCGCGGAACTGCTTCGGAAACCAGCGCTCCGTCATGAACACTTCGTCAAGGCTGGTGGTCAGCCCACCATCCGCGTCGAAGTAAATGTCCCGATGCTCCGTGCAGGTGTGCCGGTAGGTCACCAGCGTCGCCTTCCTGCGGCGTACCAGGTCACTCACCTTAGTGTAGATACTGCTGACACGCCTGGAGAAGCACCAAGGACAGATGATTAGATTACACGTGGTTGTCCACGGGTCGACGTGGACGCAGCACACCGGGCAGTTGTGCGCGAAGACGAGCTTGCTGGTGCTGATCTGCGCCCATTCATGCCGCGCAAGCTCTGCGCAGCGCATACGCCAGATCCCTCGCGCCTCCTGCAGCTTCGGTATGAGCCCATAGGGATAGGGCTTAACCTCGCCTACGATCGGCGCGACGGTTGAAAGATATTCACACAGCATCCGCGGGGATTCTGATGGAATACTCAGCTTGGCATCAATCGTCCTCATCCACGTCGTCCGTGACCTCTGGTGCGCCCGTTAAGAACGGTCGGATTACGATATCGTCGAGTTCGTCTACCGCGTGGCGCACCTCCGCAAGTGAACCGCCTGCGAAAACTACTTCACGCGCATCGTGATCCCAGGCCAGATAAACCTCTTCGCCTGGGCAGTTGAGATCTTCGCAAAGCCTATCGATTTGCTCGAGAGACATCACCGTGATCTCTGCCATTTGCACGACCCCGTCTAGCAGGATCGGCCCCGTCTCCTCCAACGCCCGCTGGAGCATCCTAAGTCCGGTTAGGATGTGTGCTAGGCCTTGGTCATCCACCTCCAGTAACATTGGTATCCTCCAATGGACGCGCCCTGTCAACACCCTTCAGGGACAGCCTGAAGAAGCGTAAGAGTTCGCTGTCCTCCAAATGTCCCTTCCAGTACGCGTCCTTTATCCAGTTGCGTAGCTGTTCAGCGGGAATGTCGTCCAGCCAGTTAACAAATTGTTCCATCGACGCCGCGCGTGCGGGATCTATTGGCATGTGTGGCTCCTTAGCAAAAAACCCCGGGCGCCCGAAGGCGCCCAGGGCCCATGAGTTCCGCTACGCCTCGATCAGCGCGGCCGTACGTCTCTCGACGGCTTCGTCGATCATCCGCTTAGCGCTTACCAACGCCGCAGCAGCCTCGATGGGCGCCGTCTGTTGCAACGACGTTGCCGTACCGAGCATGCGCTCGCCGTGCGCGATGATCTCGCCGGTCGTCAAACCGGACAGGTCGACCACGTTGACATCACTGCTGGGTGCGACGATGCGATCGTCTACCGTCGGCGACGCGCTCGCGGGAGTCGCTTCGGGCGCGTCGTCGCGGATCGGCTTGATCCGTCGTGGCACGGGCTGGCGGGCGGCCCAGCTCTTGGACCTGTGCGACTCTACCAGCTCCGGGTCGTGGCCTGCGGCGATGCAGGCGTCCATCGCCTCGGTGTGCGTACCGCGATGCAGATGCTTCAGCCACCACTGGCGCAACCAGCGCGAAGCGGCCGTCAGGCGCGGGTCGTCGAGACCGTTGGCCTTGCCGTTCTTCTTCGCGTTGCGCGTCTTTGTCAGTTTGCTACGCGCTGCGCGCAGCTTGCCGGCTTTGTTCAGCAGCCAACGCACAGCGTGTGACCGCTTCAACAGATACTCCTCGTCCTCGTTCTCGAAGCCGTGCTTCTGCAGGTAGGCGACCGCTGTCGGATGCTCGTCGTCGGGGTGAGCCAACCAGAACTTCTCCAACGCGATCGTCAAAGGCTGCTTTTCCTTACGTGCCATGAGACACCTCCATAGGAAAAAGGTTACGGCGCTGCGCATAGGCAGCACCACGTGTTCACCAGTGATACTGGCGAAGGAAATCGCAGATCGGGCCGTCGGCGTCGATCCGCACGAAATCTATCTCGTGGCTGTGCGCCACAGACAGTATGTGTCCCACCGAGGGACTGAAGCCAAAGTCGTTAAGGGTCTCTAGGATGCCGTCGCCGAAATCGTCCGGTACACCAACCCAGAAACCCTCAGGGTATTCCTCTACACCTAGATCTGCACACTGGCCTAGCGCATTCGCGTCTTCGGCAGTGATATGACAGGTGTTGATCGTCCAGAGTCGACGAATATCTAGCGGTTCGGTCATTGCATTAGCTCCCGTACCGCATCTTCGTCGCGCGAATCGACGTCGATCTCAGTCACTGTGCCGTTCGCAATGTCGTTCGACATCACGGACAAGAGGCGCCCCCTGGGAGCTACATTGCCTTCATACTGTATAATTCCCTGAATTTGCGCTGCCTTGAGGCGTACTTTGCGCACCTGCGCTACAAGCGAAAGACAATCAGCGTCAGCCGCCTTCACATAGAAATGGTGCCGACTATCGATGACACCTTCCCACTGAGCCTTGGCTGCGACATACTGTAAGCGCGTTACCGGACCGAACACTTCCTCGGTACGCGTAGTGTGTCCGACAGAGAACTTGCCGATCGCGCCGACGAGCAGCGAAGCCAATATCCCCACGATCGCGATGACTACTAGTAGCTCTACAACGGTAAACGCTCGACGCATTTGGAGCCTCCTTTTTGCTCATGAGATCAAGATTGAAACTACCCAGCCTGCCTATCCTCGCTGAAGCCCGTGGAATCTCGAGACAGCGAGGTGTGGTTGAGTGTACTTGTAACCTGTTGTCCGACAAGGACTTAGGTCAACACCCCTCGAATGGCGGTTAGCTCTTAGAAAATGTATATCTAAGTCCTCATTACATTCGGACTTAGAAACCCGCCTCGGCCGGATATTCTATCCGTCCTTCTCCGGGGTGGTAGTTTTGAAGACTATTTGGGGGTATCGGAGAAATAGGTATCAGTGTCCTGCCTTAGCACTAGCAATTACCAGACAGACAGCTCCAGCTGTCGCCATGATACCCGTCACCCAAAAGCCCATGCACCAGGCTACCTGGCTGGGGTAAACGACAATGTTTGGCGGTAGCGTGACCTCCACGCCCTCGCTGTCATCGTCCAGGAGCGTCTCTCGTAGTTTCATCAGTTGGTTGGACACCGTCAAGGGGTCCGCGTCGGTTGGGAACGCGCGCAACTCGTCCAGCGCTGACTTCACATTGTTGTGCCAGAAGGTCACATCACAATCAGGGGTATACCACAATACGTGTGAGCGCCCTGTCGTGCAGCCGCGCCGGTTCATTCCTTCGAGCGCCGCCGTCAGCTCTGTCTTGGCCATCTCGATCGAGTTGGCATCCGCGGCGCGCTTCAGTCGCCCGCCAACATCTTGATCGAATCCGATCTCCATGACAAAGCGTGTGACTACCATGGCTAGCAGTGGTACGCACAGTACGCACCCACCAATGAACCATCCACCAGCTCCGCTACTCCGTCTGTAACTCATCGTGTATCCATCCTTCCTGTACGGACCAGATGATCCGTTCAATGTTCAAATCGTCGGCCAGCAGGACCGGCGACGGACTGTGTTCTTTGGGACGAAGGCCGCGCGCACGACAACGTGCGATCGCCTTCGGTTCTAGGTTCTGAAACTTGTATAGGTAGTCCATCGCGTCTGCGTGGTGTCGAAACACGTGCCAGCCGGATAGATACCATGTCTTAGATGTGCCGTCGCGTACGCGCTTCTTCGCGGCGACCATCCACTTGTTCACAGGCATGACCTTTGAACCGGCCAGGCCATGGAACAACGTCTTGATATTGCCATCGACGATGTCGACTATCTTGTAGACGACCTCGCCTGGTGCGGCGCTAACCCGATTGGTCATAGAACCCGGGGAAGAAGATACGTATCTCGCGCTCCGCCTCTGGCGCGCTGTCGCTGCCGTGGATGACGTTCCGGCGATAGTTCTCGCCGTAGTCTCCGCGGATGGTGCCGGGTAGCTTCTGCGGCTTGGGCGCTAGCGGCGCACCTATCAGCTCGCGCACGACCGCAATGGCATTCTCATGCCGGTGGTCAACGACCATCACCCAGCACAGTCCGCTGACCATGAAGTCGATCAGTCCGTCGATCCACGTCTCATGGGCGAACTTCTGGTAGAGATCATTGGCCTGCCGTCGCGTCATGAGGATCAGCTCGCCCTTAATGAAGAAGCAGCCGCGGTCGCGTAGCTTCGTCATAAGGATCCCGTCGATATTCCTCTCGACCGCGTCCGGCTTGATGATTACGAGGGTTTCCATATTTTGTTCTCCTGATCAAAATTGGCCGCGTCAGCCTTTACGGGTTCCCGCTGCTCTGCCGCGCCTGATCGGTGATTGTTTCAATCCGATGGTGCGTACGATCGCAGGGCAGAACTCTTCGTCCGCCCCGATCTGTGCGCGTGGGCGCACACATCGCCGACAAAAGAACGCACCATTGGCGAGCTTGCACGCAGGTGCGCCGCAGTTGCTGCAGACCTTATCGGCAAACGCTTCCGCAATCAGTTGTTTGGTACTGGCATCCGGTTCCAGTCCTTGCATTGTGGCTCTCCTTAGTTGGACGAAAAAGCCCCGGGCTGTACTTGTCCAGCTTGAGCGTAACCGCGACAGTGTTGCCGAGTTCGCTGATTGCTGTCGAAGCAGCCCGGGGCGTCCGCAGCCAGCATTAACTCCCGTCTCTGCCGGCCTTAGTTTGTAGGGAAGCGGAGCGTTCATTGCATTTGGTGGGCGTAGCGCCCCGCCTCCCTCAGGAAGTCGTCCGTTAGGACGGCTTGGGTTTCTTCTTGGGCAGAGGCGTTAGCGCCCTGACGAGCGCGGAGCCTTCTGTCCCGTATTCTTCTCGGACGGCCGCCAGCAGCTGCCCGTTAGATTCGACAAGATCCTGACGAAACTTCTCGACATCCAGCCCGCGCACGCTGTCGATCCAGTAGTCTTCAAGCTCGCACTTGAATACTTCTCGGAACTTCTTACACTTTTGCATGCGCGCGACGCCGAGCCTTAGTACCTTTTCCTTTACGCCTGGCAGGAGCTCGGGTCTTCTTGGATCGGCCGGCTGCTTTTTTGGCCTTCCGCGCTTCTTCTTTGTCCCGGGCTCGCAAGACTTTTGCGTAGTTCGCTTGGCTGTACTCGTCGAACTCCGGGAACTCGTGCGTCGGTTGCCAGTCTTTCTTGTCGTCTGATCGGAGCTTGCCATTTCGAATCCTTATCTCCGCGTCCATAAAATTACAGAAGCGGGCTTGAGTATCACTGTAGCCTCCACTCTTGTAGAAGGCCTTCCGTGATCGTGCTTCGCGTGCCTTCCATTTCTGCTTCAGCTCCCGGAACGCCGGGTGCTGCCGGTAGGAATGCTTGCCGAAGACAAACACGAAATACTTGATCGTCTCTAGAAACGTCCAGCAGACAGAGTACCGCGAGTAGTATCTGTCGTTGGACTCGTAGCTGAGAGATCCTATATACTCCCGCACAAGCTGGCGCATCGCCCACGTGGCGTGGGAGATGTCCTGGCACTTGACGGCAGCATTCTTGGCTCGCGTTGCCGCAGCCTTGCGCGCCCGCAAAACACCCTTCGGATTGTAACGAACCTCTTTGATACGCGCATGCCAGTTCCCGCCGCGCACCTGGAGCGAGCAGCCCTCTGCGGCCCAGTCGAAGCCGCCTTCGCGCGCCGGATCGTAGTCGAGCTTGCAGCGCACTGCCCCCAGCTTCTTAGCCAGGGCCAGCACTTCGAGGTTGTCGTCACCATCGTAGAACTGGTCATCCAGCGGCGACACGCGCAGACGCGTTCTTCGCACGTACGAGCCACGCTCGTACGTTCCCTGCGATTCCCGCACCACACGTGTCAGCCGCGGATCCGACGGCGGATAGCGGACGTCCAGCGCCGCTTGACAGTCCGTCAACGTCTCTCCAAAGATGACGTCGTGAATGTCATACTCCAACGCTGTCTCTTCGTCCTTGAATGACCGCCAATAGTCAGGGTTGTCTTTGTCACGGACGATTCCGACGCATGTCTCGTCTTCGTCGTAATAGCCCATACAGCTAGTTGACACCCAGCAGCTTGATGCCGTCGGCGAGCTGTCCGTCGAGCATCTCGACCAAGGCCTTGCCGTCGTCGCTGGCCATCAGGCGCTGCTCGGCCACTGCGGCCTTCGCACGGCGCTCCAAGGACGGCAGGTCAGCGAGCTTGCGCCGCTGCTCGAGCCAGTCCTTCTTGTTGGCCGCTTGCGCCTTCTCTGCCGCCTTGACTTCGGCGAGCGCTGCCTTGACGGCCGCGGACATCCGAATGGTCTGCTTGACCGTCCAGTTGATGCGCGGCTTCTCGCCGGTGATGCACAGATGGCAGTCCACCTCGCCTTGGCCGCTGCGGGCCTTCTCGCGATGACCGCCGCACTGCGTATCGACCTGCAGGCACTTGACCTTGAGCTCTTCCGCAGCGCGCGTGAGCTGCGCAGCCGCCGTCTGGAAGTGCTGGGCCGCGGCTTCGTTCAGCACGCCGTCACGCGCCAGCACCGTCTCGTTTACCGCGTCGGTAAGCTGTTTGTCGGCCTTCTTGCACCTGTTGATCTCGCCTTTCAGGTGCTCTTCGGCACGGGACATCAGAATCGCAGCGACGTCGTCCTTATCCAGGTTGACTGCCACTTGGACTAGCTCTGCGGACACGGGTAGGTTCTCTTTGTTGGCTTCCGCCATTATCTCAACTCCTGCGGTGGTTGTCGTAGCGCTTGCGCCAGAATTCCCACCATACCTCAGACTCAGTAACAAAATCATAGGGGTTCATAGCCGCAGCGATGCCGCGCGGCCCTACAACGATGACCTGATAGCCACCGCTAACCCTGATCGCCCGATCCGACACGACCACGTACTCCGTGGCTGCCGGCGTTGGCGTGAAGCGAAAGTATACTACGTCGCCTAGGCGCAGCACATGTCCATCGTGAGTCCTTACATCATCGTTCGGCAGTTTCGTCAGTTCGACGTCCGGACAGTGATTGATCTGGTACTCGGACATGGGTTCCTCCTAAATTTTAGAAATGCACCTTTGCGATCCCACGCAAATATGGTAGACTTTTAATATCGTGCAAGTGTGGCACGACGTCAGTTTCCAGTTCAGCATAGGAATCGTAATGGCCAAGAAGACTTCTGCTGCGGCCCTGAGAGAGCTCAAGACGCTTGAGCGCTACTCTAAACTCAGTCTGGACGACAAGATCCGTCAAATCCGTGACGCGGAGACGAAGCTGGATCGCGAGCGCAGTAAGCACCGCGAAACCAAGCGTAAACTCCGGCAGGCGGAGACCGATCTTACCATCAACGAAGAGAAGCTCGGTACTGTCCTGTGTATGCAGGACCACCTGGCTGATCGCAAAATCCCCGCCGCGAAGAAGCGCCGCGGGAAAGGCCAAGCCTCGGCAATCATCTGTTGCAATGATTGGCATGCCGAGCAGCAGGTTGCGCCCTCGCTGGTCAACGGACTCAACGAGTTCACCAAAGCGATTGCCAAGCGGCGCATCAAGCGCACATGGGAGCAAGCAGTATACTTGATCGAATTCGCTCGAAAGATCAGCAAGATCGACGAGGTCATCCTGTGGGCAGGTGGTGACCTCATGAACGGCATGATCCACGAGGAATATCAGCAGACCAACTGGGCTGGGCCGACAGACGCGGCCATTTTCGTACAGCAACAGCTGGTCGACGGTATTAAGTACCTTCTCAAGAACACGAAGTGCAAGAATCTGCGCTTCCTGGCGAACCACGGCAACCACGGCCGTGCCACCGAGAAGAAGCGCATCCACACGCAGTGGTCGCACTCGTGGGAGTACCTCATCTACAACAACGTGGCCCAGGCGTTCGTTGGCGACAAGCGAGTCTCGTCGTTTATTGCCGACGGGCCGCTGCTCAACACGGACATCCAAGGGCACCTGTGTCGGTTCTCGCACGGTGACACCTTGAAGTTCCACGGCGGGCAGGCTGGGCTCATGGGGCCTGCCAACAGGGCGTTGCATCAATGGAACGCGCATGGCCGCGCGGAATTGACCGTGATCGGCCATTTCCACCAGTTTCTCACAAAGCCCGGCTTCGTTGCCTGCGGTAGCCTGATCGGCTACGATCCGTATGCAGCAGCTATCCGAGCGGAGGCCGAAGCGCCTACCCAGACACTGATCGTCATGGACGCCGAGCACGGCAACATCATGACTACCCGGATCTTTTGTGAGGACAAGCCTAATGCGAATTCGCACTGGAGCACCCCCCAGTTCTGCGGCTAAACACATCTACCTGGACATGGACGGCGTGATGTGCAACGTGCACAAAGCGGTGCTGGCCATGCATGGGCGGATGGACCTGCTCGATAGGATCACCAGTCATGACATGGAAGAAGCCATGGGCATGTCCTTCCAGCAGATCTGGGGTCCTGTCGTTAAGGCAGGCTACGAGTTTTGGTACGACCTCGAGCCGTATCCGTGGACGTTCGAACTGTGGGCGTGGGCCCACGAAGTAGGCAGCGAGATCGGCATACTGAGCCGCCCGCTGATGTTCGAGTTCTTGGATGCGCATGAGGTCGGCTACTGCCTCCAAGGCAAAATGGCATGGCTGCGCAAATACTTCGGCCGTGACTTCTACGACTTCATATTCACGACCGGCAAGGGCGCAGTATCACAGCCCGGCGTCATCCTCGTGGACGACGACGCGCGCTACGAAGACGATTTCAACGCCCGCGGCGGGCGCCAGATCGTCTTCCCACAGCCCTACAATCGATTTGCCGCCCAGTGCGTAGACCCTATGGACTGCGTACGGGCGCAATTTCAACGAATCGAGGACCAAACATGAAGATTGCGGTTTGCGGCCATGGCCGCTGCGGCAAAGACACCGTCTCCAACTGGTTCGATTACAGCACATCCCTGTGCTATCATGAAAGCACCAGCCAGGCGGCCGCCGCGCTGTGTTTCTCGCAATTACGCGAGAAATACGGCTATATCACCGTGGAAGAGGCGTTCGACGATCGCCACAACCACCGGGAAGAGTGGGCCCAAATAATTTGGGCGCACAACGAGCCTGACGGTTTGACCCTGTATCGTGGTATGCTGGATACCAGCGACATCCTGAATGGCATCCGCCGTGCCGGCGAGTTGCAAGCATTGCTGGCACACCAGATGCT
>Ga0180433_10000030_pt1 | contig 221460 bp, 247 predicted proteins | sample SS_ome_8_FD_132980 | JGI IMG/M metagenome (GOLD analysis project Ga0180433, IMG submission 132980) | Hypersaline lake sediment archaeal communities from the Salton Sea, California, USA - SS_1_D_1 metaG | ecosystem: Environmental > Aquatic > Non-marine Saline and Alkaline > Hypersaline >...
AACAAGAAATGCAGCACTTATATTATCATAATAGCTGTCACCTGCCTGGCATGCTGCACCAGTACCATTAACAACAAGAGTTGCAGAAAAGCTTACAGACACTAACAAAAGTCCAAACAAAAATAACATCGGGAGATGGCTTATTCTCATATTTTGCACCGGATAAAACTGTGATTGTAAGGTTTAAAAGGGTTTCCAGAATGTATTACTCTGTGAATTCTATGAATGGAAAGATATTCTTTATGCTTGCAGTCACTGCTTTCCTTTTATTCGGATGTTTGGGTCCGGCCGAGGAAGAAGTGGTTGTACAGCCGGAACCAGAGCCAGAACCAGAACCTGAACCAGAACCTAGCTTCACACTGCTTGAGCCTTTTGATGGCCAGATAATTGAAACGCAGGAGGAAACTGCCGATGTTGAAGTTTCTTTATCAACGTTCGACCTCAGGTTGAAATCACCAGGAGGAAGCAACAAGGCAGGCGAGGGGCACTTCCACCTTATACTTGACGGAGGTTCTCCCACAGTTGTGTTTTCAAAGACATACACACTCCTTGGAGTTGAGCCGGGTGAACATACTCTTAAAGTCCAGCTTATGAATAATGACCACACTCTCTACTCTCCTTTAACAGAGCAGACAGTGACATTCACAGTAAAGAAAACAGAAGCTGAACCTGAGTATGACACATTGGAAGTGACAGTCAAGGATTTCGAAATAACACCCCAGGAGCTTACAATAAATGAAGGGGACACAGTAAAATGGACAAACACAGGAAGCTACCCAAGGACATTCTCAAGCCCTGGAAACTTCCAGACAGAAACAATGGGTCCGGGAGAAACAGTGTCTCAAACTTTCAACGAAACAGGTGAATTCGAGTACTTTGCTTCTGAATACCCGCCAATGAAAGGAACGATTATTGTTGAGTGAATTCAGAGAGTCTTCTCTGTTTTATACTCTCCAATGTCTTCCATTTTTTTCTTATATTTTTTTCCAAAGAATTTGCAAATTCAACATCTCTCAACGCATTTCTTGTTTTCTCGTCAGAAGGATATCCGCTTCCGAAATCTCCATACTTATTTCTCAATTCCTCAACTTTTGCATCCCTCATTATCTTTGCACATATTGATGCCGCAGAAACAATAGGGTAATTTTCATCCGCCTTGTGCTGGGCCTCGAATTTCCTTGCCTTGAATTTTTCCATTCTCTTCCTGAATGTCCACTCATACCTGTCAGGGAGGTCTATCATAACATCCCCTCCTTTTGATTTCTTCATGAGCGCGGCCATCGCATTTGCCTCAATATCATTCAAAGACATCCTTCCCATCATCACATTCAGCTTTTCTGCGCTCAGTTCAACAGTCCTGAAACTGCAGAATCCCTTTATTTTCCCGAAAATTTCCTTTCTTTTCGCAGGAGTCAATTTCTTTGAATCCTTATTACAAATAGACTTCAGTTTCTTCTCATCACTTCTTTTGCACAATGCAATGCATATAACTAGCGGACCGATGACAGCGCTTGCAGGTTATTTCTATAACTCTCTGCCGGCCTCATCGATCCCTGCGATGTATGACATAAAAATTAATTAGTAACTCATTGTTCTTTTTTCAACAATGACAAAATCCCCTACTGCAAGAACACTGTCATAAGCGACTCTTACCATACCGTCGTCTTTCTTCATTTTCGTTGCGATTGAACTGTCGGGGTTTGGTTCAACTACCAATGTTTCTATTTTACCTGATAATTCATTGATACCAACATCAACAAGCCTTCCGAATTCTTCACCTTCATTTGTTACTACTTTTTTTCCAGATAACTGTCTTGCTATAACATACTTTGTCATTTTATCACCATGTGCTTATCTATAAGCTAAACAACTTTATAAATATTTCTGCCGAGGAAACCCGAAAATCATCTCAACCTGACAGCTTCAAGGTTGTTTATTGCTCTTCCTTCTTTTCTCAGCATTCCCGCTGCAGACCTTGCAAGGTCTTCTGTTTTGCCCCAGTCTCCGTGCATAGTAAGTATCCTTTCAGGAGTAGGCCTCACATTCTTAAGATAGGCCATCAGCTGGGACCTGTCAGAGTGCCCTGAGAACCCTTCAACTGTTTCAACCCTCATTTTGATATCAAGAATCTTTGTTTTTCCATCGTCACCTAAGATAGGAACTTCCTTTCCTCCCCTTTGTATCTTGCTTCCGAGAGAAAGAGGGCTCTGGTAACCAACGAATATTATTGAATTCTTTTCATCTCCCGCCATGAGTTTCAGATATTCGTAAGAAGGCCCCCCTGAAAGCATACCTGAAGGTGCCAGTATCACTGCCGGGTCCCCGTCAGCTATTGATTCCTTGTCGCTTCCTTTTGCAACCTTAATCATGGGTGATTCAAAAGGAGAATTATTTGAAAGTATCCTTCTCTGGAGGTGCTCTCTCAGGTATTCAGGATAAGCGGTATGTATTGCTGATGCCTCAAGCACCATACCATCAATATAGATAGGAACGTCAAAATCAGAGTTTCTCCTGTGCTGGTCTTCAAGCGCAAGAAGTATTTCCTGCGCTCTTCCTACTGCGAAGACAGGTATGAGTACTCTCCCCCTTTTCTTCACAGTATCTCTTATCACTGATGCAAGCCTTCTCTCCTGCTCGATTCTGTTCGGCATAGTGTCAGGCCTTCCACCGTATGTACTCTCTACAAGCAGTGTTTCTACTCTTGGGAAACGTGTTTGTGCGGGATCAAAAAGCTTTGTGAATCCGAATTTCATATCTCCTGAATATACAAGATTATGCAGACCCTCTCCAACGTGAAGATGCACTGATGCACTTCCTATGATATGGCCCGCATTGTAAAGAGTCATCTTTATCTCAGGAGTTATGTCGACCACTTCCTCATAATCGACAGTTATGACATTCCTCAATTCCTTCTGTATGTTTTTCTTTGAATATGGCGGCTCCATTGAAAGTGATCTTTTTGCAAGATTAATGTAATCCTGCTGCAAAAGAACCATTATGTCTCTTGTCGGAGGAGTACAGTAAACAGGTCCGTCATAGCCGAATGCATACAAATAGGGAACAAATCCCATGTGATCAAGGTGTGCGTGGCTCACAACTACAGCATCTATCTCATCCAATGGAAAACCAAGCATGTTCAGGTATGGATATGCTTTCTGAGGATCTCCTGTTGCTGCATTTACCCCACAATCAATAATCACCTTGCTGTTGGGAGTCTGAACTAGCATGCATGACCTTCCGACTTCCTTGAAACCCCCAAGACTCATTATTCTTATCCAGTCGCTTGAAGGAGGCTCCTGGCATATCTTCTTTCCGACATCAACAAGGAATTTCTTTCTTGCCTTGCCCTCTGCTATCATTGATTTTCTTACTCCATCCAATGTTACTGAAGGCATTGTGGGCGCCCTTATTGCCACCGGAGCCCATCCTGTGTTTAGCATTATGTCCTTCAGGACAGAACCTCCCTTTCCTATTACAATACCCGGCTTCAGTGCTTCAATATGGACTTCAGAAAATTCAGGATTGAACATTATCTTCTTTATTTCAGCTTCTTTGGGAACAGTTCTCTGTATATATGATTTTGTTTCTTCAAGTCCGCTGAGCCTGCTTGGGTCCACCCTTATGCTCACTTTCTTCTTCAATGCACTTGCAAGTGCTTTTATCAGCTGATCATTCCTGTAGAATGCCTTGATATCTTTTATGTATATCACTGCTGAGAGCCCTTCCGGCTCAACTTTTGTTACTCCACATTCCTTTGGCATTATTTCAAGTACTGTTTTTTCTATCTCTTTATAGTGCAATTAATCACCTAGAAAAATATAAATTAAAAATAAAAAAATGAAATTATCTTTTCTTCTTCTTTTTCTCCAACATTTCTTTGACATACTCTTTTGAGTATCTTTTGAATCCCGATTGTGTTATCACAATAAGGTCAACGGCCTCCCCAGAAGCAGCATCCCTTCTTATTGCAGCGTTCACTGATTTTGCCGCAACTTTAAGGTTGTCCTCAACAGTTCCGTCCTCCACATACAATTCTTCAAGAACTCCGTAAGCTATTGGAGAACCGCTTCCTGTTGATGTAATATGTTCCTCTGTTACCCCCCCAAGCATGTCAACTGAAAAGACATGGGGCTTCTTGTCAACTCCCCCTACAAGGAGCTGTACAAAGAACGGGAAGTATTTGTATTGCGCAAGTATGTTTGACAACAGTGTAGCAGCCGCTTCAACTGTTATTTTCTTGTGCTGTCTTAATTCATACAGCTTTATTTCTGCTTTCATCCATCTCACAAGCATCTGGGCATCACCCACTCCGCCTGCGATTGTCATTGCAATCCTGTCATCTATCTGATGAATCTTGTCAATATCTTTTGATGCAATCAGATAACCCATTGTTGCTCTTTTGTCTGCACCAAGGATTATTCCATCTTTGCATGCTATTCCTACAGTCGTTGTTCCCGTATTTTTTACCTTTTCTTTTGTCATAGAGGCATCCACATAAATCACCGTCGGGAGAATAAGTGATGTCTAATACTATAACAATATTTATAAAGATTTTCAAAAAATTCAGGATTATTATATGTTATATAATATGTTTAAAGGTATTTATAAATGTTGCTATTCATCTTTTGCTCCTGCTTTTTTTAGGATTTCAACAATTTTAGCATTGCCTTCTTTTTCAGCATGGTCCAAAGCAGTTCTTCCTAGATGATCCTTAGCATTAACATCTGCTTTGTTTTCAATGAATATTTCAACCATTCTCACATTTCCTTTCTTGGCAGCAACCATCAAAGGTGTGACTTTATTTTTATTCTTAATATTTACTTTTGCTCCATTGTTAAACAGTATCTTAGTGATTTCTTCATTTCCATTAAAAGCAACACACATTATAGCAGTTTCTCCACTGTCTTTCTGTAAATTAACATCAGCTCCTTTCTCAATTAAAATTTTGACAACATCAACATGTCCATTAACAGCGGCACGCATAAGAGCAGTCCAACCTTTTTCACCCCTGGCGTTTACATCTGCCCCTCCTTCCAATAAAGCTCCAACAAGTTTCAGATCCCCTTTTCTGACTGCATCCAAAAACATTTTGTTTGCCTTTTCCTGATGTTCTGGAGTCAGACCTACAGCACCAGGACGAGCTTCCTCAGCATTTGGAACGCTAGGGATCAATCCAACTCCAAGCAAGGCACCTACTCCTAAAGTTCCTGCCATTCTGTTAAATGCTCCTTTTTTTCTAGGAATATCTCTTCTAACGTTTCCATGATCAGTTTTTCTTGTATTCTTAAATTTTCTCATGTATATCACATATGTATGTGAATAAAAACATTTAAAAATAAGCATTTTTTGATATCAACTAACACTTTTTAGGGAAACATTCCTGTCCCCAAGAAAAACAAAAATAAGCTTAGGATTATTGTGGGTATGTTTGCTGCAAGCGATATCATTATCCCCTTGCCCAGTCGAAGTTCAAGAAGCAATGCAAAAAGCAGCGCTTCTGCCAAAATAACCCCGCCTTCGATCTCCCAGAAACCTATCTCTGGATAAAGTTGGTTTGCGATTGGATTGGTAAGAAGGTTTACTGCAATGACCGAAAATAAAATTATTCCCGTCCCCCTTTCTTTATGCATCAAAAAGAAAACTGGAAAAAATTCAACTAAAATAGTAAGAATAAGGGCTATCACAGTTTCTTCCCTGCCACATAGCCTATTATCATACCTATTGCAAGACAGGCGGCAGGCATCCAGTAATCAGGTTCATGAACTGTTTTTCCATCATCTACTATCACATCCCCAGCACCGTCTTCATCCCCGTTTATTATTACATCTTTGGCACCGTTCCCATTTTCTTCAACTTCGGTAAGTACCAGCTCATTCCCTTCCATGGAGACATTATAGTGCGTTTCAATCTTTTCTCTTGGGTCTGTGTCTGGAAGGGAATCAATCCTGCCAATTGCATCCCTGCTTTTCATTGCAAGCAATAGGTATTCTTCAAAATTTCGGTTTTCCATATCCGTTTTCTTAACAGCATACAGATGCGGGTCTGGTGCAAATTTATAAAAGCCCGGAATTTTATTTGAATCCATAAAGGCCACTGCTTCCGAAGGCTCGTCAGCATAGTGGGTTGGATACACAAAAAACTGGTAATCTTTGAATCCATCAATATTGTTGATATAAAGCGTATGTTCAACAGGATGATAGTCAGGAGCTATGACATCCGCATGTGCAATTCCGAGAAATATTAGGGCAAATATAGCCAACATTTTCATTTTATCACCATATTAATATCTTCAGCTATTAATTTAAAAAAGCAAGAAATTCTTAGGTTTTTACCTAATCTCCAGTCCTACAAAAAAGATTTCAACTAAATTTCAGCAAATTCTCCTTACCCCAAGCTCAAAAGCAGTCTTTGCACCAAAACGTCTCAGAAAAGCAACTATTGGCAATGATTTTTCATTTTTTGGAAGAATATCGATTGCAGTGCATTTGGCTTTATTGTATACATTAACATCCGCATTTGCTTTTTCTACAAGGAACTTAATCATTTCAAAATTTCCTGTGATTGCAGCAATAAGCAACGGAGTATTCCCTCTCTCATCCCTTGCATCCACTTCAGCACCTCCGGCAATTGCTTTTTTCACTCCTTCCAAATCCTTTTCATTCACAGCCCGAAGCAATTTTTCATTAACGACTCTCTGCTCCCGAGGGGATAATTTTTTTATCTGAACCACTTCTCCTTTAGGCCCCATTCCTTTGAATGCTCTTCTTGCATCCGGATAATTCCTAATCCCCTTCATTTTTCTCCCATTCATTCTCTCTTCCTCAAAACAACGAATAAATGATCCTTATCGAATGGCTCAAGCTTCATTTTTTCAATAACTTCAAATTGTTTCTTCACTTTGTTCAAAAATGCATCAAAGACTTCATCCGGTTTTTTTGTAACATCAATGCTCTGGCTTTTTATCGCAACGAATGCGTAACCTCCCTTCTTCAGAAATTTCTCTGCATTCAAAATCAGTATGTCATCCTGGTCGGGCTGCGCCACATCCTGATATATAACATCAACCTCACCTATTTCTTCATATTCCTGAGGTTTTCTTGCATCCCCCATTATTGGGATTATATTTTCTCTTTTCTCTGAAAGCCCAAGAAGCTTTTTCATTGCATGGGATGAAATCTCTACTGAGTATATCTCCCCCTTGTCTTTCAGCACATCCGATAAATGTGAAATAGTTGTTCCTGTTGAAGCTCCTAGATACAACACATTGCATTCCTGAAAAGGAAAAGTTTTCAATCCCTTTTTTATTGCAGCTGCAAGCTTGCTTCTGAAAGGATCCCATATTCTGTATTCTTTTCCTTCCTCTTTCACCAGCCTTTCATCGTAAACTCTGGCCCCCGGAACAAGATTTTCAGTAGCTATCACTGAATTTACTATATAGACACCGGAAAACAACTGATTCATACTCTCAAGAGGTGGCATGAAATGTATTTAAATGCTTGCATCTACAATTAGAGATAGATTTAAATAAACAAGATTTCTTATCACAATTCCTGTTAATGATTTTTTAGGGGGATTTTGAATATGGTAACAGCATTAGATGTAGAACCAAACAAGCTGATAGACAACGTAGCATCAAAGCTACAGGCAATGAAACTTGAGAAACCTGAATTCATAGGGCTTGTAAAGAGCGGAGCTCATGTAGAGAGGCCACCCCAGCAGTCAAACTTCTGGTTTGTTAGGTGTGCTTCAATACTCAGGCAGGCGTATCTTAGAAACAACGTAGGAACAGGGAAGCTTAGATCACATTACGGAGGACGCAAAAGCAGAGGGGTAAGACCCCAAATTCATAAAAGAGCAGGCGGCTCAACAGTAAGAAAGGCAATGCAGGCTCTTGAGAAAGCAGGTCTTCTCCAGAAAATTGAAAAAGGAAGAAAGCTTACCCCCAAGGGAAGAAAGCTTCTTGATGAAGCAGCAAAAGAAGCTTCATCCAAGTGATTCTGATGGATGAAGAGGAAATAAAGAAAAAAAAGCTTGAGGAATACAAAAAGGCTTCTGAAGCAAAAAAAGCCGAGGAGCAGATAAAGAGTGTTTTGAGAACTGCACTTGAACCATCTGCTTATGACCGGCTTATGAATGTCCAACTCGCAAATCAGCAGCTTTACTTGGTTGCTGTTCAGAACATAGTTGCGATATACAAAAAAATAGGAAGAAAGATAACCGATGAAGAATTGTTGATTCTTCTGAAAAGAATCAAAGGTGAAGAAAAAGAAGGAGAAATACGTTTTGAAAGGAAATAGGTGAAAATCATGAGCAAAATTGATGTTGACGATAAGATGGTGCTTGCAAAGGCAAACAGAAAAAAGAAAAGAACACCCATATTTGCAGTAATAAGAACAGGAAGAAAGGCTGAGAGCCCGAAAAGAAGGTATTCACGATCAAAAATAAAGAAGAAAAAGAAGTGATCATATGGCTGATGAGAGAGTTTTTAATGTATCTTTGACTAATGCGCACCGCAAGGCAAGAAGCAACTGCGCAAGTTATGCTGTTTTGGAGTTAAAGGGATTCATAGCAAGGCATATGAAGTCAGATGTTGATTCTGTGAAGCTAAGCAATGCACTGAATTCTCATATCTGGTCCCGAGGTATTGAGAAACCACCCAGAAATGTCAAAGTTCGTGCAGTGAAAGAGGAGGAAAAAGTTAACGTTACGCTTCCTGATGAAAAGAAACTTTTAGAAAAAGTTTCATCAAAAGAGCCAAAATCGGAGAAAAAGGAAGAACCTAAGAAAGAAACAAAACTAGTTGAGAAGAAGCCTGAAGCAAAAGAAGAAGCAAAACCGGCAGAAGAGAAAAAAGAACCAGAGAAGACAGAAGAAGAGAAAAAAGTCGAAGAAAAAAGAAAAGAGCCGGCACCCCAGGAAAAAAAGGAGCCCAAGGAAGCTGAGGTCAAAAAAGCAGGCGTTGGAAAGACAGATAAAGCATTGGATCAAAAACACGAAAAAGGAAGATAGATGAGACAGTTTGCAGCATATTTTGGGAATCCTTGGTTGGGCCTTTTCATTGCAACCAACAATGAGAAATCGATTGTTCCGTTGGATGCAAATGAGAAGTTTGAAGCCTCTGTAAAAGAAAACCTTAAGACAGAAATATTGAAGGTTTCTTTCGGGGATTCAAACATTTTAGGCATATATTCAAGGATGAATTCAAACGGCATAATAATCCCAAACATCACAACTGAAAAAGAGATGAATTTGCTCAAGGGGCTCGGGGTAACAGTCTACAAATCAGAAGACAAACACAATGCAAATGGAAACAACATAGTTGTGAACGATAAGGGAGGAATAATCAATCCAAGAGTTTCAGATATTGAAAGAAAGAAGATGGAGGATGCTCTGGGCGTTGAGCTTGTTCCTATGATGATCGCAGACTATCACACTGTTGGTAGCGCATGTATAGCCACAAACAAAGGTTTCCTTTCCCATTATGGAACAAAAGAGGATGAGATGAAGGAGATTGAAAGGATTTTAAAGGTGAAAGGGAATAAAGGTACTGTTAATGTTGGTGCTGGTTTTGTTTCTCTTGGTGTAGTGGCAAACACCAACGGATACATCGCCGGTGAAACTACAAGTGTTTATGAATTAGGAAGAATTGAAGAGGCCCTAGGGTTCATATAAAGGTGGTAATATGAAATTCAATGTTTCTGGAAAAGTAAGGATAAAAGGAAATGAAAGGACATTCATCAAGGAAGTTGAAGCGAAGAGCGAAAATGATGCGAAAGAGAAAATACTTGCTCTTTTTGGCTCTGACAACGGATTGCAGAGAAGCATGGTAAATATAGAAAAAGTTGAGAAAGCAGAGGGATAAAATGACCGTTTCACCTAAAGATATGCATGCAAAACTGGCGTATGAAGCTGCAGTTTACAGAGAGCAGCTGAGACTGCTTAAGAAAGAGATGGACAGAATAAATGTAACAACAGTAGAGCTTTCAACAGCAGTAAAGACTATTGAAAACCTTATAAGCGAGGAAACACTCGTCCCAGTTGGCGGAGGAGCTTTCATAAAAGGGGAAGTCCGCTCAACACAGGTTCTTGTTCCCATAGGAGGAAGCTACCTCACTGAAATGGAAAAGGAAAGGGCTGCTGAAGAAATAAATAAAAGAATAGAAACAACAAAAAAAGCGACAGTAAGACTTAATGAAGAATACAAAAAGATAACAGAGAAGCTCAAAGAACTTGGTAAACAGCTTCAGCAGTTGAAAGCAAGGGCGGATATAAGCAAAAGAGTCGATGAATCAGCACAGGAAGACTACATATAATGATGGCCCATGTTTGATGTATTAAAAAAGAAGATATCTGGTTTTGTAGACAAATTCACTAAAAAAGAAGAGGAAAAACCTTCTGTTGATAAAGAGGAAGAAAGAAGGGAAGCGGTTGTTGAGAAACCAGTAAAAGTAGAAGAGAAACCCAAAGTTGAAAAACCCAAACCTGCTCCTGAAGAAAAAATAGTTGAAGAGCTTCCTGAAAAAAAACTTGAGGCAAAAGTTGATGTAGTAAAAGAACCTCATGTTAAGAGAGCCCCTGTTCCTGAACCTATAAGAGAAGTTAAACCTCCAGTGAAAATCAAATCTAAGGAAAAACAAAAGAAAGTAGAACCTAAGAAAGAAGAAAAACCAGTTGAGAAACCCAAATCAGTAAAGAAAAAAATAGAAAAACCCAAGCCAAAACCAGAGAAGAAAGAAGTAGAAACCCCAAAGTCTCCAGAACCCGAGCCTGAACCAGAACCTATTAAGGAAGAACCACCTGAAGAGCCTAAAGAAGAAAAGATAGAAGAAGTTAAGAAACCGGAAAAACCTCCTGAAGAAAAACCAAAGAAGGAAGTAAAGGTAGGTGTTTTCTCAAAATTAAAAGGACTTGTCACTGGAGAGGTTGAGATTGCTGCAAGTGATATATCTGATCTTCTTGACCAGCTTGAATTGGAAATGCTCGAAAGCGATGTTTCACCTGAAGTTGCAGAGGAAATAAAGAATGAACTTCAGGAAAAACTTGTTGGACAGAAAATAAAGAAAAATGAGCTTAATGTTTTTGTAAAAAATGCAATAAAAGAAACTCTTGAAGATATTGTAACAAATGAAGGTGCTTTTGACCTTGTTGAAAAAGTGAGAGCATCAGAAAAACCAGTCAAAATCATGTTCCTTGGTCCTAATGGTGCAGGGAAAACAACTTCAATAGCAAAGATTGCAAAAATGCTGATTGATTCAGGCTTCACAGTTGTTTTCGCAGCTGCAGATACTTTCAGGGCAGCTGCAGTTGAACAGATTTCAATCCATGCTCAAAGGCTTGGAGGAATCAAAACAATAAAAAGAGATTATGGAAGCGATCCAACATCAGTTGCATTTGATGCAGTCAACCATGCAAAAGCAAACAAGATTGATGTTGTTCTGATAGATACTGCTGGAAGGCAGGAAACAAACCTCAATCTCATAAATGAATTGAAAAAAATAAATAGAGTAATCCAGCCTGACATTACATTATACACAGGTGAAAGCATTGCAGGCCATGCAATACTGGATCAGGTTTCAGAATTCAAAAAAGAAATAGGTGTTGATGGAGTTATCTTAACAAAATTAGATTGTGATGCAAAAGGAGGAACTGTTCTTTCTATTTCCAAGGTTACAGGAGTGCCTATTGTTTACATTGGAACAGGACAAAAGTATGAAGACATTGAAAAGTTTGACCCTGAAAAAATGATAGAAAGAATAATGGGTTAATTATTGTTCTCCTGCCTTTCTCCAAAATCCATCTCTTTCTATCTCCAGTACTTTGGATGTTTTAACATCTCTCAACTCAAAATTTCTTCCATCTTGGACCATCCACTTATAAATAGAAACAAATTTCTCTCTTAGCATTACTTTTCTTACTGGATCATCTTCATTTTCAACAGCTTCCTTCATTTTAATTTTTACTTTATCAATTTTTTCAAGAACATAACTCAAAAGTCTCCTTCTCCTTAACTCTTCATACAGTTCACGATTAAACCTTTTTACCCCTGCTTTATTTTTTATTCCTGCTTCTTCACAAAATGTGTAGAGAGCATTAAGTAATTCTAAGTCTTCCATAGATCTAAAATTTGATTTATCATCATTTACTATCAATTCGCCATTTATAATCTCTATCCCGAATGTTATCTCTCTTTTATTTAATTCTTCGTATAATCCACGATTAAACCTCTTTAATTCAGTTTTATTTCTTATTCTATTTCGATAACAAAATTGAGCAGTATGTTCCATTAATTCATTTTCAGCCATAGATTCAAAATCAATTTTAATTTCAATTTCTCCATATCTGATAGTTATTCCTTTCAACAATTCATTTCTCCTTAATTCTTCGTATAATCCACGATTAAACCTCTTTAATTCAGTTTTATTCGATACCCTTCCTTCTTCACAAAGTCTATCTAAACGATCAAACAATTCTCTTTTTTTATCAATAGCTCCACGAGGTTCTTCAAGAGGTCTAACTTTTTTTCTAGGTAGGCTATGCCTGCTTCTATCATCATGGTGGTGTTTTCTTTTATTCATCTATTTTCCTCTACTATAAAAGTGTACCAAAATATTTATAAATTATGGTTAAACATGTTTTCTTACATCTATTGCAGAACCATTCCTGAATTTTTTAGGATTCTTTACAATATTCATAACCTCTATTGCAACATCTTCAGGAACATGGGCAGCTCTTGAATCAGGATTCAAAGCCCTGAACATTTTTGTATCAGTTCCAGTTGGACAGACGGAATAGACTCTTATCCCTGTTTTTTTCAATTCAGCTCCGACTGCCTCTGTAAATCCGATAACTCCGAATTTTGTTCCGCAATAAACCGCAAGCTCAGGATAGGCAATCTTTCCTGCCACGGATGATATGTTGATTATAATCCCTGATTTCTGCTTCATCATCACAGGAAGGACATCCTTTGTCAGATGCATCAATGCTTTCAGATTTACATCAATCATTGAATCTATTTGCGTCCCTGAGTTGTGCTTGAAATCCCCTCCCCATGCTACAGCCGCATTGTTTACAAGAACATCGATACTCCCAAATCTTTTCACTGTCTGTCTTATCAGTTTCTTCCTTAGGTCGTAATCTCTTACATCCCCTTTTACAACAAGAGGCCTTCTTCCTATTTCCCTTATTTCTTCCTCTGTTTTTCTTAATTCTTTATCACTCCTCGCATTAAGCACTACATGATAACGATTTTTAACAAACTCAAGAGCTATCGCTTTTCCTATTCCCCTTCCGGAACCTGTTATTACTGCAACTGGCATGAATTCCTTTTTACAGTTTGAAATAAATAATTTTCTGTGGCTGGTCTTAATGATGATTTACATAACAGGTGCAACAGGGAGGCTTGGAAGAGAATTGATTAATCTCATTGATGCAGTGCCTCTTGTAAGAAAGAAATCAAACCTTGTTAATGAGAAAATAACCTCCTTCAAACCAAATGAATTGAAAAAAATCCTGAAAAATGCAGATGCAATAATCCATCTTGCTGGTTCTATGAACTTCTCAGATAAAAAGGATTTATGGAAGTCCAATGTTGAACTGACAAAGAACATTGTTGATTCACTGCCAGAGAAAACAAGGATAGTATTTGCAAGCTCAATATCCGTTTATGGAAAAAAACCTGTGAAAATGCCTGTTGATGAAAAAACACCTGTAAACCCAGATACAGATTATTCAAAATCAAAGCTAGAAGCTGAAGAGATAATTTCAAGACATAAAAACCACGTAATTCTTAGATTAGGGACAATGTATGGAATGAATTATGGGGAGTATTTCAGGATTTTAAAATTGATAAATCAGGGAAAGATGGCAATAATAGGGGATGGGAAAAACAGGATAAGTTTCGTTCATGTAGAGGATGTTGCAAAGGCAGTAAAGAATTCATTAAAAGCAAAAACAGGGACATATGTTGTTGCTGGGGAGTCTCTCCCACAGGAAAAAATCTATGAAATAGCTGCAAAAGAGCTTAAAGTCGGGAAACCAAAGAAAAAAATCCCTAAATTCGTAGCCCTTCTTCTTACCTGGTTTTATGAAAAAAAGGCATCACTCTCAGGAAAAAAGCTTGCCATGACCTCCGAACATATAAAAATACTCTCAAGCGACAGAGTTTTCAGATGTTCTAAGGCGGAAAAGGAGTTGAAGTTCAAACCAAGGAGCATAAGTGATGGAATAAGGTCTATGGTGGCTGAAACTAAGCTTTAAATAGATTAATGCCCTGAAGTGAAGTTATGGGGAGGATAGAAAAATACGTTTTGGATGAGCTTGAGAAGAAAAAAGGTCTTCTTTTCACTCTTATAGACCCTCTTGATTACAAGAGCCTTGACGAGGCAGTGAAAACGGCAAAGAATGCCAATGAGGCAGGCACAGACGTTGTCTTAATTGGAGGAAGTACAGGAGTCCAGGGAGATCCTCTCGACCAGGTTGCAAAGAATATAAAGGAGAATGTAAACGTTCCTGTAGTGCTTTTCCCTGGAAACATAGGCACCCTCACCAAATATGCAGATGCAGTCTATTTCATGTCAATGCTCAACTCAAGAAATCCCTATTGGATTACAGGCGCCCACACTCTTGCAGCCCCGATGATAAAGCAATATGAAGTTGAGCCTTTGCCGGTAGGATATATAGTAGTAGAGCCGGGGGGAACAGTAGGATGGGTTGGTGATGCCAAATTGGTTCCAAGAAGCAAACCAAAGCTTGCAGCGGCAATGGCTCTTGCTGCACAGTACATGGGCTTCAGATTCATAATAACGGATGCAGGAAGCGCTCCAAAAGAAGGACATATCCCTCTAGAAATGGTTAAAGCAGTATCTTCTGTTTCAAAAGTTCCCTACATTGCTGCAGGAGGCATAAGAACACCTGAAGAGGCAAAGAATGTGATAAAGGCAGGAGCTGATATCATCCAGGTAGGAACAGCTTTTGAGAATGGCGGAGGAATAGAAAAAATAAAATCAATGGTCTCTGCTGTTAGAGAAGGAGCAAAAAACAGATAATCATCTGAATACTCTTCTTTTTCTTATTCTGAGCATTCCATCTTTTTTTGGGAATTTTTTCGTAGTCAATTCACCCAATTCAATCGTTCTCCCAGAAATTTTCCTATAAAGAGCAGTAAAAAAATTCCTCAATTCTATTCTCTTTTCAAGACTCTTCTCTTTTGATAAACGTTCTTTTATTTTTTCAATATCAAAATGTTCCGTTCTCAAAAATCCTTTTTCTCCTATTACTAAAAGGACATTTTTAACTCTCATCATGATAATAGGATCATCTATTCCTTTCAATACTAATTTAATCAGTCCAGGCACAGCAATTGATAAATCTTCCCCATCTCTGACCGCATCCCTGAAATATTCCATTGCAATATATCTCATCGAACGCTCGGGGCTATATTGTAGGTCCCATATCGCTCTTAGAATCTCATCCTTCTTCATTAGATCATCTTCTAAGCAATTTTAATTTTCCTTTTCTCCACTTTGGATTTACCTGGTCATCCCTTATTTCTCTTCTCTTTATTTTTGAAATTCTGAATCCGCTTTGGCTTAATCTACTTTCTGTCAAACTACCCTTTTCCGATACAAATCTTTTGTAAACCTCAACATACTCTTTTCTAAGCAACAGTTTCCTTTGTACGTTTTTTTCTCTTTTAATCTCCTTTCTCATCCCTTCCAGAGCCCTTTCAATACTTCCCTCAATATACATTAACATTGAAAATGCACGTTCTGATTTACCATGAACTGCAAGATCAGTAATTAAATTCATAAGTAATTCACGATCAGCATTCTCTATTATCTCACTAACTCTTCCTATTTTTCCATCATAGACTATCTCCTTGAAAAGAATCGCCCATGGGTCGTCAGTTCGTTCTATTGCTGTTGCTGCTTTCTCTCTCACATCCTGGTCAACATCTGTCAATCTTCTCAATAGATTCATTTTCCCTGAAGATACATCTGCTCCTTTTTTTGCTGCATGCCCAAGAGTACTGGCAGCTTTTCCCCGCACCTCAGCTTTATTATCATCAAGAAGTTTAACCAAAACAGGTATCGCATCAGAAACATCCTTACCTTTTCTAGCTGCTTTACTCAATAGTCTGCATACATGTCTCTTAACTATCCAATTTTTACTTGAGGCCAGACGAATTAGCCCTTTCGTTACAATTTCGCTTGTTTTTTCTTCAACAATAAGCTTCCCAAGAATAAGTACAGAATACATCCTAACAACCCAGCTTTCCTTATCATCCAATCTCCGTAGGAATACAGGAATTCCATTGGATATGTCAACACCTCTGTATGCTGATTTGGTTATGATTCTGCCTGCATGTCTCTTTGTATTGCTGTTTCCATTATCTAAAACATTCATCAAACTGACAATACCAATATCAGTTGTTTTTTTATTTGCAATAATACTTTCAACAACACTAGCGGCGTATCCCCCTCCACCGCCCCACATCTCATTTATGAATTCCGACTTGCCTTTTTCTTTTCTCCCCCATATATTTTCCCCCATGAGCTCTACCAGTCTTGGGAGAGCTTCTGAAATGTCCTCGCCTCTTTTTGCAGTATATTTCAGATAACGAGCAGACATTTTTCTCACTTTCCTGCTTTCATCATTCAGAAGTTCAATAAGCATTGGAACATATCCAGGTATATCCACACCCCTTCCAGCAGTTTTTCCAAGCATGGAAACAGCACCTTTCCTTACTCTCCAATTTTCATCATCAAGAAGGTCAATGAATTTTGGAACATCAGGAGATAAATCAACCCTATAGAGAAATAAACTTGACAATGCCCTTGAAGCAAGTACTCTAGTTATAAGATTTTTGTCTTTCAGGAAAATCAAAAGACTTGGAACTATATTTGAAGTATCATCTAATTCATAAAGCATTTTGTTGAACAATCCAATTGCTTTCCTTCTTACTATTTTTTTTGGGTTTTTTGAAGCATCTGAAAGAGGTTCTACCACTTGATTGCCAGTAATCGCTGCACTTACCAATGCCTCTTCAGTTACTCTTCTTACCCAGAAATTCTCATCACCCAGTTTTTCAACCAGTTTTGGTACTGCAGCTGAGACGTCAACTCCGCAATGCGCCATCTCATCAATTTTCCAGACTGCGTTTCTCCTTCCTTCAGAGTCATGGTTTTCAAGCTCCTCCAACCAGGGCTCTAGTATGATATCCATACGTAGATATGTGTCAGAAAAGGTATTTAAATGAATTTATTGGCTCTGGTTTAAAAAACATTTTCTATCTATATATTATGATTTCTATGAACACTGAATTTATCGAATTTTTGGCAAAATCAGGAGCAGTGAAATTTGGAGAGTTTACTCTTAAAAGCGGGAGGGTTTCACCTTTTTTTATCTCTACAGGAGTAATCTGTGACGGCTTGACAACCTATGAATTGGGAAAACACTTTGCAAGGAAAATAAAGGAAGTCTTTGGAGGCGACGGTTTTGATGTTGTGTACGGGCCAGCCTACAAAGGGATACCTCTTGCAGTTGCAGTTTCAATTGCCTTGAATAAGGAATTGGGAATTCTCAAACCTTGGTTGTTTGACAGAAAAGAGAAGAAAACATATGCAGACACAAGCGCTTTTGTAGGTGCGGAGATAGATAAAGGCTCAAAAGCAGTCCTTGTTGATGATGTGATGACAACAGGCGGAACAAAGCTTGAAGCAATTGATAAACTCGACAAAGGCCTTGGAATTGAAGTTACTGGCATGGTCATTGCGGTTGACAGACAGGAGAAAGGAATCAAGAAGAATGCAATTGAGGAATTCACTGAAAAAACTGGTGTTCCTGTTTCTTCGCTCACAACAATCACTGACATTTTTGAACATCTAAAAGGAAAAGAGATTGAAGGAACAGTTTACGTTGATGAGGACATTTACAAGGCATTCCTAACCTACAGGAAAAAGTATGGAGTCTGATGAAAACTTTACTTTGTTTCTACTATCACTCCGAGATCATTGGACGGCCCATAGTTAAGACCGACGCCCTGCTTGAGATAGTATCCAACATAGCCGCAGCCACGGGCCACAGGGCCCACTCTTTTATCGATTCTCCATAAATATCGAGCCTGATTTGAAAATTCTATTTCATCTCCTGATGGAATATCATGTTCATGGTCTCCAAAATACCATCCATTTTCAGCAGGGAATCTTCTAACTAAACTAACTTTTTTAGCATGAATTATTCTGTGAATCCCATCTCTTTCGAGAAAGTAATCTGGATGCTCTGCGACTAAAATAGCGTCTTTCTCTCTTCTAAATTCTTTAGGGACAGGAAATATCCACCGAACATTAGCTTTTGGATCCACATATTCAATAAATTCATACAATCTTTCTCCAGTTTCTTTATATCCAGTCATAGTTCCAGTCCAGCAAGGGAGTCCCATAACTATACTTCTCCATTCTTCACTTTGTACTAATGCCTGATTCATTCTTTTATTTGAAGCAATAACTCTATTTTCTCCGTCCGCTAGCAATCCTTCTTCAAAAGGAACACCATACTTTTTTCTAATTACTACTGATAGTTTAAGTCTTCTTGTTATTTGTTCTTTACCTCTAGGCTCTCCTTTTCTGAGACTATTCATTTTTCCACCGTTGAACTTTAACAAAAATTGTTCAATAATATATTTCATGAATAAAAATCTTTAAAAATCCACCTTTTAACACATTTAACTTCTAAGAAATCAATCAATATAAACAATTCCAAACAATATAATTCCATGAAGGTTCCTGCTACTCTTTGTGTCATGTGTAAAGGGGCAAAAAAACTATGCGGACTCAGCTCCTGCCCTATTTTGAAAAAAATAGACGCCCAGAGATACCTGAAGACAAAGATAACAAAGGATATCTTCGGGCCTTCACAGGATGTTTTTGTAGGAAGCTATGGGTACCCACACGTTTCATTCGGCCCTCTTGTAGGGATTGAGGGAAAATCCCTGTCCCCTGCCCAGCTTTATGGCAAAAGCTATGATGATATAATCGCTTCAAGAGCACAGCTGCTCAGGGGAAAGAGGTTTGTAACAGTCGGGGAAAGGATGAAAAAGGACGTCCAGGAAGTTGCAATGTCAATAAGGCCTATAGATGTCGAGGCCAATCTTTCAAAGAATCCTGTTTTTGACATGAAATTCTCTACAATGGTCCAGCCAATGGGCCCTTCAGCACCAATGAAGAAATTCATGCAGGCGGAGAACCCCAGAATCCCGAAAAGGGTTGATTCTATTGCTGATGACAACATCAGGGCGGCAGATGGAATATCTGAATTGTGCCATCATGGTTTTGACAACTATTACATCACAAACATTTTTTCTGCAGGAGTTCTTGGGAAAAAAGAGAAAAAGAAAATAGTACCGACCCGGTGGTCAATTACCGCAATTTCTGATATAATAGCAAAGCAAATGATGGAGAAGATTAGAGACTATCCAGAGTTAAATGAACTAAGTCTATATACAAATTCATTTCTTGATAATTTCTATTATGTAATTTTAATTCCAGGGAAATGGGAATTTGAAAACTTCGAATCATGGTCACCAAATTCAATTTGGGCAAAAGGCGCAGCTAGTTATGTTACAACTGAAGAGTATGAGCCATTCCAGGGAAGAACAACCTATGCAGAGAGTCAGGTTGGAGGATATTACAGTTCAAGACACGCAGTAGTTGAATTTTTACACAGAATAAAGAGACAGGCACGTGTCGTAGTCTTAAGAGAGATCAAAGGAGGATACATTATGCCTGTTGGGTCATGGCAGATTTTAGAGACGATAAGAAAAGCATTTTATAATAAACCAACTACATTTGATAGTACTTTTGAACTTTCAAATTATCTTGCAGGAAAATTGGAAGTGCCCTTTTATAAATACAGAAATAAAAGTCAGATTTTGCAACAATCCAGACTTACTGAGTTTTTATGATTTAGATGCTAGAAATCTGGGAGTCTCCAGTTTTCCACTTTTTCATCATATGTGTAAATTTCTCTAACAATTGTCCCAAAAGATTTCTTTTTTCCAAATCTTTTCTTTTCAACTTTTATCATCCTCGTTCTTTTGAGAATTTCAAGATAATCATGTAATGAATGGGACCATTTGCCACCAAAAGATTGCAAATTATTTCTTCTACATATCTCTTCTGAAATTTTATAACGATGTGATCCGCTATATTCTCTAATTATATCTAAAATTTGAGAAACACAGGTTTTTCCTTTTTTAGGGTATGCCCTGTCTAGTAATATTTTGGCTTCACTATAAGAAGAAACTTTTCTAGGAAAACCATTTTTGATATAAAATAATAGTTTCCATTTTTCAGTATTCTTTTCTATTGTGTCCAACCATTCTTCAACTGTTATACGAGTTAATTCTTTACTCATCAGTCTCCATATATTTTTGCTAGGTTTTGGTTGTACGTAATGTTGAATATTTAATAAATTAAGGACATCACTAACGTCATCTCTAAGATCCTTATTAGCGACAGATAGTTGGACTACCCTTTTTATCCCAATCCCTGCTTCAAATGTCATCAATCCCAAAAGAAAAGATTTTCTCATATTCATGTCTGCAGATTTTATTATTTTTGGTTCCCTAACAGTATATTGTTTGCAACCAACATTAAATCCTAAGAGTTTTGAGAGATATCTAGAAAAAACTTTATTACGAAATTCTATACAAAATTCTTGTGAGGAATCCTTCATTATCTTTATATCATAATTTAATCCAAATTCCCTTTTTATCCACTTCTGAAAAGCTTTGAGGTTATTGTAGTAATAATCTGTTATTCGAAATAACCCATCTTTAGCTAAAGTTCCATCTGCAGCGTGAGCTCCAGCAATCTTACAAATATTTATTGTGAGATGTTTTGGAGCTTTGATAGGTACTCTATTGCATGTATTGCTTGCTAAGTAATCAATGCTATCCATAATCTTTTCTCTTAAACTTGAAACTTCCTTTGAGGTCTTTCCTAAACTTTCACCCCATATCAAAATAATAACTTCCAGAAATATCAAAGAAAACCATTTTCTTCTAGCTGCTCTTAAACGTTGTGAAGCTATATCAGAGATCTTTAATCTTTTGCAAAGAATTTTGTCTAATTTTCTCCTTTTTATTTTAGTGTAAATATCTGACAATATTAGTTTAACATTTTTATTTAAATGACGGCCAGAAGCTTGTATTCTTCCAAATCTAGTTTCATCTTTCTTAGGATCATGTAAAAGGAACAAATTGAACCTTATCTTATTTTTCATGTATGTCAACCTCCGAGCGAGCTGTTCGCTCTAACTTTCTCTGGAGCGAAAACAGCGAGAGGATATGAGAGTAATTTATAATGTAAAAAGAAAATATTACTAAAAATAAAGGCAGAAACGAGCCACAAAATTTTTATTAGCCTTCGGCCGAAAGGCTGAACCCGTAGGGCTTGGGCATTAAATAATTTGTGGCGAAGTGAGTATCTCATACAGTATCAACTAATTTTACATTTAAAAGGAGTTGCCAGTCCCAAAGAAGGCTGACCGAGTTCTAGAAAAGTCTTTATATATTTCTCTATTAAGTTCTAACTTACTTATTTTAGCGGCTGTAGTCTAGATCCTTGAAGGCATTCAAGATTTGCCTGCAGGGCAGGGCAATGGTAGGATTCGAGATTGCCAATCTCGCGACCCGGGTTCGAGCCCCGGCGGCCGCAATTTTTAATTGCGGGTAGTGAACGTTGTTCACTTCGGCCGCATTTACCTTTGGCAAATTGGTCCCTTGAAATTCTTTCTTGACTGCCGCGTTTATTTTACATATTTGCTAATTTCTTTATTCAAGTTATTTGCTTCAATCAATGCTGCCTTCTCAGGAGAAGTTTTGTGTTTCTCATGTGCATAGGCAAGTGAAGAGGAGGCATTTATCCTATGAATCAGAATCTCATTTTTTATTGCTTTGAGAACCATTTGCAAGTCCCCACCTTGTGCTCCTATCCCAGGAATCAAAAATGGAATATCTTTTCCTTTTGTTATTTTTACAATCCTGTTTATTGCATCACTTGTTGCTCCTACAACCAATCCTGTGCCCCATCCAACTGCCTTCTCAGCTACTTTTTCATAAAGATATTTTTTTCCTACCTTTAATTCCTGGAAATCTTCTGCTCCTTTATTCGTAGTTCTGCAAAGCACATACACAAGCTTGCCATCATTTATGAATGGTTCAACAGAATCCTTTCCCATGTAAGATGAAACAGTCACTGCATCTGCACCCCAGAAATCATAAACCTCCTTTGCGTAAGCAACTCCTGTTTTTCCTATATCCCCCCTTTTTGCATCCAGTATTATGGGGATAATCTTTCTATATTCATCCATCAATTTCTTCAATGCATTGTAACCTTCAAAGCCATACTGTGCAAAGAATGCATAATTCGGTTTGATTGCGGATATCTGGTTTTCATCTATCAATTTGTCGGTTATTGAAGCAAAATAATTCACTATCTTATCAGTTGTATCTCTTTCGTCTGATTTTATTCTTTCAAGAACGGGGTCTATCCCAAAACAAAGTATTGTTTCAGTCTCCTCAGCTGATTTTTTCAGTCTTTCAATCATGATTAAACATCTCCTTTCAGGATTAAAACATTATCTTTTTTCCACTCATTCTGAATATCAAAAGCTGCTGAAGCCCAACCAAAGGATCTCTCATCTCCTCCAATTTCCTGTAAGGAAGTTTTTCAACAAATTTGTTTATCTTACCCTGCATCTCTTTCAATTCCTTTTTTGTTTCTGCAGTCTCAACACCCCTGTAAAACTCACTGATTTTTTTGATGTGTGATTTTTTCATTTCATCACCAATGCCCTTCCTGCCCTTGCTTTGAATTTATGCCCTGTAAGCACCTGCATTCTTTCTCCAAGCCTTGTTTTTACCATTCTATACTGCTCCAGAATATTTTCTTTTTCAGACCTTCCCTTCCATTCCCTTGTTTTCTCTTCAATATGGGCCACCATATTATCATATATGTTTATTGCTTCTTTTTCCTCCCCCATCCTTTCCAGATGATATCCGACTGTTTCCAATGAAAAGAAATCGCCTGCAAGTGCATCCATTATTGCATTTGCACATTCAGGACCCTGACTAAATAATTTGTAAGCAAGATCTTTGTTATACCCCATTCTTGGAAATATCCAGGTACTTGCTTTTACTTCATCTTCTAAAAGAGCACCATCCGATGGGATCGATCCGTAATTCCCCAACCATCCAAGATATTCAGTAAGACTCTCATAAAGATTGTAAGACATCAATAAAATATTGTCTGACTGCCACACGTGAGTCATCTCATGTGAAATAAGAAGCCCCAATGGCCTGTTGGAAGATCTTGCCTTGCTGTCCCAAACAATATCCATTTCTCTTTCTTCAGTTACAAACCCTTCAAGAAATTCTGTTTTGCTTAGGAGTTTCAGAAGCCACCCTTCTTCCTCTTTGAGTTCTTTAAAGCTTACAAACCCGAGCCTTCCAGCTCTGTTTTGCATGAATCCCTCTAATTTTCCTTCAATGATTTCCCTTGCAAAATCAGAAACCTTCAATCCGTGGGCTTCTTCAAGAACTCTAAACAAATTCGTTAAATACTGCACTTCTCCTTTTTCATCAGGAGCAAAGAATTTTTCTAATAAGTAATGAACATTCTGTTCTATCAAATCTTTCCTTACAGGAACTACATCTTCAACCATTCTACTCCCCTATCACCTTTACCAAGACTCTTTTCCTTCTTTTTCCGTCAAATTCATAGTAAAATATCTGCTCCCATGGACCTAAATCAAGCTTTCCATCTGTGATTGGCATGACAACCTGGTGCGCCATAAACTGTCTCCAGATGTGTGCTGCTCCATTATCTTCCCCCACATTATGCCTGTAATTTCCTTTGTATGGGACCAATCTTTCAAGAGCATCAATGTAATCCTTCTTCAATCCCTCTTCATCATCATTGACTACTACAGCAGCAGTTATGTGCATTGGATTAACAAGAACAAGACCTTCTTTCACTCCTGACTCTTGAATTACTTTTTCAACATCTTCTGTTATCCTGATGATCTGGATCTTCTTTTCTGTGTCAAAAGTGAGGTATTCTGTCTTTGATTTCATTTAAACCACGTTGAGTTGGATCTTTTTTGTGATATCAAATCCCATAGATAAATTGAGAGATGCTTTCAGTTGCCATTTCATCTGCCCGGGACCTACACCCATAAATTTTGCAACATCGGCAACTGCTCCAAGAGCACCCTCAGGCTTTTCAGGTTTTTCAATATTAGGAAGTTTTATTTCAAATTCATATTCGCCGCTGTCATAATCCTTCTCACCTCCAAGTGCAGCAGTGTATTTGTGAAGGATTTCAGTTGTGGTTTTTGTCTTTGTACCTTTTCCAATAACCACGCTTTTACTTTTTCTCTCTGCCCATAATTCAATTCTTAATTCCTTTGCTTTTTTGGGTTTATTCAGTTTTAATATCACTTTCCCCTTTACTCTATCCCCTGCAGAAAAATTGGTTTTCTCAAGAACTATGTCAATACTTCCCTCTCCTATACCCAAAACCATAAGAACCACCCAAAATCTATTTATTTGTCAACAATTATTAAGGTTATCCTCGAGAGATTTATATGGCAGATAAGGCGCCAGTCCACTATGATTTGGTGGAGTTAAGCGGGTTAGGATTTAGGATTAAAGACAATAAAGCTTCGCATGCTTTAGCTGAACTTAAGGGAAGCCAAACCACCTCAGAATTTATAATTAAAAACAAATTATTTATTTCCAAGAGTACGCTAAACAATTGGTTAAATTTTGAATATGGGGTACCTATCGATGTCCTTATCAAGCTTTTAGGTTATAAAAATTTTAGAGAACTTGAAATAAATTCATTGTCCTCTGGTAGATCGTCTAGTTATTGCTCTGCTATATTGCCCAAAAAACTAACCATTCAGCTTGCCTATCTTATAGGAACGCTCATTGGTGATGGTTCACTTAGACATCGAAGTAACAAATCATATTTCATCAGCTTTGAAATGGCAGATAAAAAGATCATCTCTATAATACAATCAACTTTTCATAGAGTTTTCGGTTTAAGGAAACCTATAAGAACTGTAAAACGAAATGATGGTAGAAAAACATACCTTCTAAAATATTCCAATAAAATCGTCTATTATTTTTTCAACAAATTTTTTGATCTAGGTCCTAAAAAGACCAAAACTGTTGGAATTAAAGGATTGGAAACGATAAACAAGTACCAAAAATTAGCAGTGCTACTTGGTCTTTATCATACTGATGGTTCATTAGTTAAAGGAAATATTCGATTTTATACGTCAAGTAGAAATTTAAAGAGAGACGTCTGCAGAATCCTTAGAGCTTTAGATTATAATTTTAAAACATATGAATATCAAAGACGAAGTTATTCCCCAGAGTATCAAATAACTGTAAAATCTAAAGAGTTTGTATCCAGGTTGAAAGCAATTGAAAGACGCTTGCTTTAGAAATCAATATAAAGATGTCTCATTAAAGATAAGATTCTCTTAGGCCCAGTGGCCTAAGTATGTTGGGGTCATGGCGTAACCAGGTAGCGCGGCAGATCTCATTTTCTGATTTTTTTATTGAAAATGATTGTCGAAGCTCCAGGTCGGTTTATTATTAAGAATAACCGCGAAAGATACCTGCATGTCGGAGTTCGAAACACCTCTTTCGGTGTGCCTAAAGAGCTGCACCAGAAAGGTGACGGAATTCTTCGTGACCCCACCTATATTCACAAGAGCTGATGAAAATGAAAAAAATCATTATATTTTTGATATTGGGATTGCTTATGTTCGGATGCCCGGGGGTGGAACCAACTCCAGAGCCAGAACCTGAAGTAAGAACCGCCCAATTGGATGATTGGGTTGTTGTTGATTATACTCTAAAACTTGAAGATGGTTCAATAGTTGAAACAACACATGGGAAATCACCTATAAGATTTCAGCTTCTCAACAATGGAGAAATGATACCTGGATTCATTGAAGGGATAGTGGGTATGAAGGAGAAAGAGGAGAAAACAGTTGTAGTTACTCCTGAAACAGGATACGGTCCTCATGATCCTTCAAAAGTAGAGGAGGTTTCAAGAACATACAACAAACCACTCTATGAAAATGTTTCAATAAGCTATCTTGAATCACAGGGTCTGAATGTATCAATGGGAAATACATGGAGAACAGAGATTGGTTTTATAGGAATAGTCAACATGACTAATGAAACTGCTGAATTGTTCTATGTTCTGCCATTAGGCTATGAATTTGTTTTCAATGGAATTCCACAGAAAGTCCAGAAGGTTGAGAATGACACCGCGATTATTGAATTGAATGTCCAGGAGGGTCAGGTGCTCACAACAACAGATGAATTTGGAAATCCTGAACAGCTGGTAGTGATGAGCGTGAATGAAACAACAGTGACATGGGATTCCAACCATCCGATGGCAGGAAAGACACTTTACTTTGATGTGCTACTGAGGACGATAGAATAAATCATTTAGGAACGCCCATTCTGAATGTAACCTTTCCTTTTCTCTCTCCTATAACTTCAAGTCTCATAGGGATAGTTACTGATCCTACTTTTTCAGTGATGACCTCAAGGTTCATGTCAACGTCTCTTCCTAAAGTTACTGTCCTCTGCTTTCCACCCTCATCTTTTACTCTGAGCACTATCTCATTCTCATTCTGACTAACTACCTTCATTGAACTTCCATGTAAGACGAAAGTAAAATCATCCCCGATATGTTCAATTTTTACCATTCTTAAAATAAATTCTCCAACAGTGCTCATTCCCCTGGTGGCATCTTCCAATATGGTTGGTAATGCCATTATCTCCTCTTCTGTTGGTTCAAAATCTTTTCTATTCATATTATTTACTAAATTCTGAACATCATCTCTTTGAAGTTCTACTCTTTTAATGGTAGCTGAGAAGATTGTCATTATTTCACTTGGAGTAACCGAACAAAAAGGAACTGTAACATCAGCAATCACAGTGTTTTCTTTAACTTCCAAGATTTTTATCTTTGGAAAAGTTGCCGATTTTCCGAATTCCAATACTGCTCCAGGCTCAAGAACAATAGGTTTTCCGGCTGCTTCAATTGCGTGGTCGACAAATTCAGCAACTTCAACCCTTCCCTCTTCCCATGTTTTTTCTGAATTTTTTCTTAACCATTCAATCGTATTTTCCTCAGGAGCAGGTGCTTTCATTTCAGTATAATCTTCTCCGTGTGTTTTGATGTCTATAGCCACTTCCAAAATTTTATCAACTACACGCAAAGCTTCTGCCGCATCTCCATGCACAGCATCTAACCCATAATCCACTCTTATCAGATAAGGAGGAATTGGGTGTCTAGCATTAGTAACTGGATCAACATTAACAATTCCCTCAGCCATCTTCCTAAGCTCAACAAAATATTTTTTTGCTTTTTCTATGTCTTCCTGACTAAGTTTAACCTTGCGATCTCTTAGAAGAATATTAATTTTTTGTTCGTCCCCTAAAATATCCTCAATGTATTTCACTGCTTCATCTACGTCGCGGAATGTTAATGGTCCACCAAGACTAACTCTTTCTACTTTTGATTTACTGTTATCTACAGATACATCACAGCCAGCCAAGCCAGCTGCAGCAACAAAAGAAACAGCAACACCGACAGTTTTTCCTGCTCTGTTGCTTCTAGGAGCATCTTTTTTTACATCAGTTCTTCTAGTGTTTTTGAATTTTCTCATATTTCATCCCCCCCATTAATAAAATTCACTATGATATAGTTACTACAACTATTTAAAAAAGTAACATTTTTATCCTTCCTCTTCATTAATCTAGCGATGCATTACAAGAAACTCCCAGATGTATTGAATGAATTAAATACAAGTGAAAGAGGGCTGAACAGCTCAGAGGCAGATAAAAGACTTGAGGAATACGGCCCCAATGAGCTTGTAAAGGAAAAGCCCCCTTCACCCATAATTCTATTCATAAATCAGTTCAAGTCCATATTAGTTCTTGTACTTCTCTTCGGTGCAATCCTTTCGTATCTCCTTGGACACGAAATTGATGCATATGTCATTTTTGCAATCCTCATAATCAATGCTATACTGGGATTTGTTCAGGAGTATCGGGCTGAAAAAGCAATAGATGCCCTGAAAAAAATGCTTTCCCCCCATGCAATAGTACTGAGAAATGGAAAGGAAACGGAAATAGATGCAAGAAAGCTTGTTCCTGGGGACATAATACTTATAGATGAGGGTTCGAGCATACCTGCTGATGCAAGATTGATAAAATCAAACATGCTCAGAACGCAGGAGGCGGCATTAACCGGAGAATCACTTCCTGTAAGCAAGGATGCAAAGATTAAGCTTGAAAAAGACATTCCGATTGCAGAAAGACTGAATATGATTTTCTCGGGAACGATGGTTATAAGGGGAAAAGGAATGGCCGTCGTTACAAATACAGGAATGAAGACTGAATTAGGAAAGATAGCGGGAATGATACACACTCTTAAGAGAGAGGAAACACCCCTAACGAAAGAGCTTTCAAAACTCGGAAGATTCCTTGTTTTCCTTACTGTTGCAGTTACGATTGCGATATTCGTAGCTGGAATTATAGGAGGTGAAAACCTTACTGACATGCTTCTGGCTTCAATAGCGCTTGCTGTTGCGGCAGTACCTGAAGGGCTTCCTGCAGTGGTTACTATAGCACTTGCACTTGGAGTTCAGAGAATGGCAAAAAGAAATGCCTTGATGAGAAGGCTTCCCACAGTGGAAACTTTAGGTTCATGCAATGTGATATGCACAGACAAGACAGGAACCTTAACACACAATGAAATGACTGTAAAAAGGATATTCGTAAACGGAAAAATAATCTCTGTAACCGGTTCAGGATACTCCCCTGAAGGAAATTTCTCATCAGACCCAAAAACATTTGAAATAATACTCAAAATAGGCGCATTGTGCAACAACGCAAGGATTGATAGAAAAGAAAGCGGTTGGAGCATTATGGGTGACCCAACAGAGGGAGCCCTTCTTGTTGCATCATCAAAAGCAGGAATCACAAGAGAAAGCCTTGAGAAGAATTATGAAAGAATAGACGAGATACCTTTCAGTTCGGAAAGAAAAATGATGACCACAGTCTACAAGGTAGATGGGAAAAAGTATGGTTATGTCAAAGGTGCCGCAGAGGTTCTTGTCAATCACTGCAGCAAAGTCTACAGAGATGGGAAGGAGATGAATCTCTCTGAGAAAGACAGAAATGAAATACTGAAAATGAATGAATTGTTTGCAAAAGACGGGTTGAGGGTTCTTGGTTTTGCATATAAGGAAGTGCATAGTGAGGTTTCGGAGAAAAATCTTGTTTTTGTGGGGCTTCAGGCAATGATAGACACCCCAAGGCCCGAAGCAAAAGAGGCTGTTGAAAGATGCAGGCTTGCGGGGATAAAGACCGTTATGGTGACTGGAGACCATAAGGCAACCGCACAAGCCGTTGCAAAAGAGCTTGGGATAACTGGAAAAGTAATTACAGGAGTTGAGCTTGAAAAAATAAATCTTGATGAAAATGTTCAAGATATTAGCATATATGCCCGTGTAAACCCGGACCACAAACTCAAGATAATAGAAGCATGGAAGAAAAAAGGGGCGATAGTTGCCATGACCGGAGACGGGGTCAACGACGCTCCTGCATTGAAAAAGGCGGATATAGGAATAGCAATGGGAATAACTGGAACGGATGTATCCAAAGAAGCGGCAGACATGATTCTAACAGATGACAATTTTGCTTCAATAGTGAATTCTGTTGAAGAAGGCAGGGGAATATTTGACAATGTAAAAAAGTTCGTTTTTTATCTGCTCTCATCAAATACCGGTGAGATATCCACGGTATTTCTTGCAATGATGATGGGTTTGTCTCTCCCTGTCACTGCGATACAGATACTTTGGATAAACTTAACAACAGACGGCCTTCCTGCACTTGCATTAGGAGTCGATACCCCTTCAAAGGATGTCATGAAAAGGCCTCCAAGAAAAAAGGAGGAAGGAATACTGACATGGGATTCCATGATGGGCATTCTTCTTATAGGAGTTATAATGGCTATAGGAACCCTGTGGATTTTCAATCTTTACAACAACAGCGAGGGTCTTGATTATGCAAGGACCATGGCTTTCACAACATTGATGATGTTCCAGATGTTCAATGTTCTCAATGCAAAAGCACAGAATCAGAGCATACTCAAAAACATCTCAAACAAATGGCTTTTAATTGCAATTGTGGTATCTATACTGCTGCAGTTTGCTGTTATCTATTCACCCTTATCTGAATTCTTCGGAACTGTTCCATTGACTCTTCTTGACTGGGGTTATGCAGTGGGGGTTTCATCATCTGTTCTGATAATTGCAGAACTTGCAAAGATTGTATGGAAGGTAGGAAAGAAATGAGAGTAATGCATTTTGACAGGAAAAACGGTGAGATGAAGGTTGTTGTTGAAACCATAGACGACCTCTGGCATCTTGAAAAAATAATAGATTCCGGTGACGTAGTTGAAGGAAGGACTATGAGAACTGTCAAAATAGGAACAAAAGAAGAAAAGAAACCCGTTTTCATAGGAATTTCTGTCGAGAATGTTGAATTTGCGAAAGCCGCAAACAGATTGAGGGTAAGAGGAAAAATAATATATGGAAATCCCGAAGAGTTCGTGCAGATGGGGAGATACCATACTATAGATGTTGGGGAAGGGACAAAAATAAAGATAAAGAAGGAATGGAAGGATTATCAGATCAAGAGATTGAAACAGGCAGAAAAGGAATCAAAAAGGCCCAAAATAAGAATAATAGTCATGGATGATGAAAAGGCATTGACTGCGATATTGAGGGGTTATGGGGTGGATTACGGCCCTGAATTCTACAATCCTGCAGGAAAAAGGGATGATGACTATGATAAGAAGTCTTTGCAGTATTTCGGAGATGTTGCAGCAGAGATTTCAAGACATCCGGAGAAATATGTTGTTGCCGGTCCTGGCTTTGCAAAAGATAATCTCAAGGATTTCATAAAAAAGAAAGACCCGGAATTATTGAAGAAGATTGTTTTTGAAACCTGCAGCTATGCTGAAAGAAGCGGAGTTAATGAACTTTTGAAAAGAGGGGCAATAGAGAAAATAGCAGGAGAGGAAAGGGTTGAAAAAGAAACAAAGCTCATAGAGGAGGCCATAACGCAGATAAACAAGGATACCGGACTTATTGCATACGGTATTGAGGAAGTAAAAAAAGCTGCTGATATGCATGCAATTGAGAAATTATTGATTCTGGACGAATTCCTAAGGACTTCAGAAGATGCAGAAAAAGTAACGGAGAATGCGGAAAAAGGAGGGGCAGAGATAGTAATATTCTCAATAGAAAGCGACCCTGGACTGAAACTCAAGGGTTTTGGAAAGATTGTTGCTTTTTTGAGATACAAAATCGGTGAATAAATGGATAAAAGGTCGATTGCAGTATATGCCGTATTTTTGTTTATAATTTTGTTATGGACATCGTTGATTTTCATTCCCCCGATAGCAGCCTTAAACGGTGATGAGGAACTTGCATATGGATTCTATTCTTTTCACAGTGGTTTCTGCCATCAGATATTAAACCGCTCATACTGCATTTTCAGTGATGGAACTGTCGGGGATTGCATTACTGATAATACTGTTGTTGGCGAAAGATTTGCATTGACAGGAAGACCCCATTATGTGGAAATTGACGGATTGAAAGGATGGGAGTTAGGAGTGTGCTCAAGAGATGTTGCAATATATCTGGGAATACTGATTGGAGCAGTAGTTTATCCTTTTTTCAGAAAGCTTGATGATACCAGAGTTCCGCCGGCAATATTCTATGTCATTGCATTGATTCCCATAGCTCTTGATGGAGGCACCCAGATCATAGGATGGAGGGAAAGCACAAACTTCCTGAGATTGGTTACGGGTTTTATAGCCGGATTTCCCATTGCGTTCTACCTAATGCCGATGTTCAATATTTCACTCCTCAAAAAGTAGCTTCAAAAAGAAAATCCCCTCCTATCTTTCTTGATTTCATATCTAATTTCAGAGATTCAGAGATTTTTTCTATTCCTATTCCTTCAACAGGTGTTTTTGCCTTTCTTCCTCCTATTATTATTGGGGATACAAAGAAATAGAATTTATCCACTATTTTTTCCTTTACTGCAGAGGCGTTGATTTCTCCTCCGCCTTCAATCAAAATAGAATTAACATTAAGTTTTCCCATCAATCTTTTGAGACCCACTTTCTCTTTTCCGCAGACAATTATTTTCACACCAAGCTTTTCAAGCTCTTTTTTCTTTCCTTTATTATATCTCTCTGAAGCAGCAACAATCACTTTCTTCGGATTCTTCAGAACCTTTGATTCAAGAGGAATCCTCAATCTGCTGTCAACAATTATTTTCAGAGGATCCTTTTCTCTTTTAATTCTGCATGTTAGCCTAGGGTCATCTTTCAGAACAGTTTCTATTCCAACCATCACAGCATCATATTCTTTTCTTAATCTCTGGACAAACTCCCTTGATTTCCTCCCTGAAATCCATTTTGAATTCCCTGTTCTTGTTGCTGTTTTTCCATCAAGGCTCATTGCCATTTTAACCGCAACAAAAGGAAGGCCAGTCTTCATTTTCTTGATGAATTTTTCATTTATTTTTTTTGCTTCTTCTTCCATCAAACCGACTTCAACAGATATTCCCGCATTCCTGAGTTTTTCGATTCCATTCACTCTCGGATTTGGGTCTTCCATAGCGCAGACAACTTTTTTCACCCCTGCATTTATCAATGCATCAACACAGGGAGGTGTTTTTCCATAATGAGAACACGGTTCAAGTGTAACATACATGGTTGAGCCTTTTGCATTTTTCAACTTATTCAATGCGACAATTTCTGCATGGGGCCCGCCTGCCTTTAAATGGTATCCAGTACTGAGTACTTTGCCCCCCTTGACAATAACCGCCCCGACTCTGGGGTTTGGGGAAGGATTTGATTTTTTTGCAAGCTTCAAAGCAAGAGACATGAATTTCATTTAAATCATGTGGTCCAGTTTTTTCCTTTTTGTTTCAAGATAATCTTTATTGTGCCCGTTCGGTTCAATAACCAGCGGAATCCTTTCAATAATTTCAATTCCATTCTCTTCAAGACCTTTTATTTTTCTTGGATTGTTTGTAAGAAGTTTTATCTTCTTGATTTTGAAATAAGACAGTATTCCTGCAGCAGTACTATAATTCCTTAAATCATCGCAGAAACCAAGCTCAAGATTGGCGTCAACAGTATCCTTTCCCTCATCCTGAAGTGAATATGCTTTTATCTTGTTTGCAAGCCCTATCCCTCTTCCTTCCTGGTCAAGATAAATGAAAATTGCATTTTCTTCTTTTCCAACTGCTTCAAGCGCCTTTTCCAGCTGCTGTCTGCAGTCGCATCTCAAAGAATAAAAAGTATCTCCTGTCAGACACTTTGAGTGGACCCTCACAACTACCGAGTCAGAAACATCTCCTTTAACAAGAGCGACATGCTCCCCACCTTTTTCATCAACGAATGCATGTATTCTGAATTTTCCGAATTTTGTTGGAAAATCTGCATCTGCCACATGTTTCATGCTTTCAACTCCTCACATGCCTTAACTGCGGCATCTATCGCTCTTTTTGCATATTCCTCGCTTCTTTCTTCAGCGTCATCCCATTCCGCACCTGGTCCTATAACCCCGAGGCTCACAGGTTTTTTATACTCAAGTGAAAGCTTGTTTAATGTCTCCCCTACAGAAAATCCTATTACCTCATCGTGCATTGTATCCCCTTTAACTATCGCCCCCAAAGTGACAACACCATCAATTCTCTTGTCCATCAAAAGCTTTTTTGCTGCAAGGGGGATATCATAAGAGCCTGCAACGACTATTCTATCCGCAATCTTAACCCCTATGCTTTCAGCATACTCTTTAGCTGTTGATGCCATTTCGCTTGTGATTTCAGAGTTGAATTCAGACACGACAAGGCCCAGCCGGATATTCTTTTCTTTAATATCAAGTGATCCTTCGTCCTCTTTTCCCTGTCTAACTCCTTTTCCTGCATTTTCAATCATTGAATCAGGGTCTGTAACAATAAGAACTGCATTGTGGGCATGCTTTCTAACTCTGTTTTCAAAGATTTCCTGCAATTCCTTTTCGCTCCATGCCTCATTTTCATGAACAAACACTTCAATGATATGCTTGTTTGTCATCAATTTTGCCTGCTGTATTCCGAGAGAGGCCTCATGAGCGCATTGGGTGTCAATAGGAGCTCCACCGACCATTCCAAGAGCCATGCATGAATCGCATCCTTCATCCAATAATTTCTTGCACTCAACAGGCAAATCCTTTACACCAGGAACAGTTTTTCTCACTACTTCAATATCGGGATAGTTTTTCTTAAGTTCATCCAACGCAAGTTCCCCCATATTTACTCTAGAGAACATTGTATCAACAACACCAATCTTTACCATATTTCTTTTCCCTCCACGAACGCAAAACCATTATCATCAGCATATCTTTTTGCTTTCTCTTTACTGAGTGCATTTCCAGAATCAAGCATTTCGCATAGAACCATTGCAGGTGAAAGCCCTGCTTTTTTTGCAAGCTCAATTGAAAGCTCTGTGTGCCCCTTTCTTTTTTCTATCCCACTGCTTATAAGAAGAAAAACATGCCCCGGGGTGTAGAAATCCTTGATAAAAGAATCTTTTGAATCATTCAGATTTTTTTCAAATTCAGAAATGGTCAATGCCCTGTCATTGTCCGTTATCCCTGTGTAGACTTTTTTGTGATTTATTGAAATTGAAAATGCAGGCTTGTCTCCATATGCAGTCTTTGTGCACTTCATGTCTTTCACAGGAGAATTCTCAGCACAGACAAAATCAGCAAAGAACGGAAGTTCAAATTTTTCTGCAGTTTCACTGTCAGTTGCAAGGCATATCAGTCCCCCTGCCTCCTTCCTTAATTTCATTATCCTCTCAGGAGTTGCGAAAGATGCATGGAACATCAAATCTGCTTCACCTTCTCTCTCATCACCGTCATAGATTACAACCATCTCCCCTTTCTTAAGTTGATTGATTGCTCTCTCTAAAGAATTCATGAAAGTATTAATCAGATTACCTATAAATAGGTAACTACTCAAAAATTGGTAAATCACTCATGATATGCTCCAACAATTTCACTGGGTTTCGAGTAGCCATGCTTCTCAAGCCATTCGGCCATCTCATCTGCAATCTTCCTGAACACTTCAAGTTTCCTGTAATAGATCGCAGTGCCAACACCAACAGCACTTGCTCCCGCCATCATTATCTCAATGGCATCCTTTCCGTATGTTATTCCTCCAGTGCCTATGATAGGAATCTTGACGGCCTTGTAAACATCAGCAACACACCTGACCGCTATCGGTTTTATTGCGGGACCGCTCAAACCCCCAACTCCGAAACCAAGCTTTGCTTTTTTTGTTTCAATATCTATCGCAAGACCCGGACCGAGAGAATTTCCCATGTTAATACAGTCAGCACCTGCCTCCTCAGCAGCCTTTGCTAGTTCACCTACCCCCGGAAGAGAAGGAGACAGTTTAACGATAACAGGAAGTTTTGTCTTTGCTTTCACTCTTTTAGTAATCTCTGCAGTTGATTCAGGAGTACCCTGCCCTGACATCAGTCCATACCCGGGAGTATGGGGGCATGAAAGAACAACTTCAAATGCTCCTGCTTTCACTCCTGATTTTTCGGTTTTTTCAGCAAGAAGTTCAAATTCCTCTGCTGTTTTCCCTACAACAGCAATCATCAGAGGAGTTTTTATGCTCCAATCCTTAAGCATCTCCAATCCTGCGTCTATACCAGGGTTCTTATATCCCACAGCATTCAGGTAACCTGTTTCAACTTTGGCAAGATTGGGGGGGTTATGACCTTTTTTAGGCTCAGGGCTCAGTGATTTTGTAACAACCGCACCGCATCCTTGTTTAGCAGCAGCTTCGAGGTCAGCTTTTGTAGTTCCTATAATGCCTGATGCAAGCATCGTTGGGTTTTCCATTTCCATTCCTATAATTTTAGTAGTTAAATCAACCATAATAAGCACCTAAGACAATTGGTTGGAATATTCTTTTAAAGTCTGCTAATCAGGTCAAAGATTATTATAAGGAACAGAAGAAACATTATAATTGCAGAGAAAAGATGCATATGCTTCATATATTTGCTTTTTTTCTCCTCCAAATTTTCAAGGACATGATATCCATAATACACAAGCCCCACTACGAAAAGCATTGGGAGAACGAATATGAAATTATAGATAAGGAGATATCCTATGTACTCGGTTGTTACTCTTTCAGCAAGCAAACCTAGAATAACAAGATAAGGCCCTGAAGAACATGGGAGCAAGATAAAAGAGCAGAATATGGCAACAAGAATTATCGCAACAAGCGAAATCTCGCCAGCCACTATTTTGTTAATATATTTATCTATTATCCCCGGTGCGGCAGGACAGCTTTCACCTTTGTTTTCAAGATAACACCTGAGTTCCTTGATGGTTAATCCAAGCGCAGCAAGAGCCACTATCACATAAAACAACTCAGTTATACCTGCAAAAACCAGTGCGTTGATTATCCCTAGCCCTATCAGAACATATGAGATATATACTATTCCTACAAAAACAAGTCCCGAAGACAATGCGCCTTTTTTCCCATGCCTCATAACTATGGAACCTACAAGTATCGTAAGTATCGCGAGAGTGCATGGATTGACTGAATCGGCAGCTGCCGCGGATATTATAAGAGGCCAGGTTATTCCGTTTTCAACATAAGTATCTGAAGGGATATCAGCCTCCCTGCCTTCCATCCATTCCTTTATTGTGTATGGATCGTGTGCTCCTTCAGGGCACTCCCCCCCGTTGCACAGCTCTATAAGCTTTTTCCAATCCTCTTTTTCAAGCCCCCCTACCAAAAGTGCTTTTCCGTTTATATAAAAAGTGGGGACTCCCCCCTTTTCAATCGGAAATTCATAATCCCTGTATAATTCAAGAAGCTCAGCGTTATTGCTGCCGTCATGATAAACTTCTTTCAATAAAACAGTGAAATTGACTTCTTCCTTAAGCTGGTCGAGGGTGTCCATGTTTTTTGCACATACCGGACATCCTATTCCGTAGTACTCGATTATTTCCGTTGCAAATGAAAATGAAAGCAATAATAGTAATGCGATTAATGTTTTTTTCATAGCCTCATCTTTCAATAATAATATTTAAACGGTTTTCTTTTTGCTTAGATTTTTTCCTTAGAATCCATGATGGACCTTTTCTGACTCCTTTCCTATTATGAATGCGCTAAGAATCATCAGAATCCCTCCTGCAACTGCTTCCACCCTTACCGGCTCTCCGAGGATGAAAAATGAAGAGAGTATCGAAAGAATCAGCGAAACAACAGGTATGAGGGCGGTTACTGTGTGGGCATGGTTGTACTTCAATGCGACGTCAAAACCATAGTACAGAACTGCAACAGCTATGCCCATAACAAGAAGCATTCCCAGCTCCATATTTGTTGCCGTTATGTGGGCCCCGACTATTACAGGTATCGGAAGAACAAACATCAGTGCGAATAGGAAAGGCCAGAAAACGATATCTATCAGGGGATAATACCTCTCTTCATTCCTTAACATTACTGACGCAACCGCAAAACTTGCAGGTGCCAGCAAGGCAAAGAAATTTCCAACCGCATCCCCAAGTATAAATCCTACATCAAGAATCAATCCAGCACTGAATAATGCGATTATAATTCCTATGATGGTTGTTTTGTATATCTTTTCCTTCATGAAAAAATATTCATACAATGTTGCAAACACAGGTGCCATAAAACCAAGGAAAACTACATTATTCAAAGGAAGTGTTGACAGTGCCTTGAAGTATGAAAAAGTTGACAATGAAAGAAAGAAGCCTATTGCTATGAAATACCTGAAATCCTTGCTGTTGATGCTCAAACCTGTGATACAGAGCCTTTTTCTGAATAAGCACAACACTGCAATAACTGCTACTGCCCCGATAAGATAATGGGCTATTGCAAATATTGATGTTGATATAGCGTCCCCTATAAGCTTCCTAAGCGTTCCTATCACTATGCTTGCAAAACTTGCTATAAGAACTCCATATATCGTGATAAGGCGTTTTTTCATTGGGTGATTTAAATAAGTGTAATTCTTTAAATAATGGCTTTTAGATTATAAGTTATATATTCTGGTTACATAAAGTTAAACTTCTGCAACACATATTTATATTTTTTCATAGTTTTTTTTGACGCTTTACCACGGGTAAACCAAGGATTTAAATATCCAGAAAACCATTAGTATAATTGCTCTTGCGTTTTGCGGGAGCAACTTAAGGTTTCGCGGTGGACTTTGGTTTTCCGTTTGAGACTTTCCTTCGGGATCGTTTCGCTTTAAGCTTTGACCGCAAAATGCGTCTGCGTTTTGCATAAGATACCCTGAGATTTGGTTTAGATACCCAAACAGTATCCAAAACCCAACAGTGTTCACTTCCGAAATTATTCGGGTGATACCACACTGCTCAAGGCCTTAAAATGCAAGACGCCGAGTTTTTTCTTTTTTAAAAAGGCTTATTATAATTGCTGTTCCTTATTCTGATTTATGCTTGATGTCATCTTCAGTGAGATAAACGAATGCAGGAAATGTCGTCTCTGTAAAACAAGGACAAATGCAGTTCCTGGAGAAGGCCCCGAAGATGCGGAAATACTGTTTTTAGGGGAAGCCCCCGGAAAGATTGAGGATGAGACAGGAAGACCCTTCATAGGGAGAGCAGGACAGCTTCTTTCAAAGTGTCTTTCTGAAGCAGGCATTGACAGGAAAAAAGTGTTTATAACCTCTGTTTTGAAATGCAGGCCTCCTGGGAACAGGAATCCCAAACCCGACGAATTGGAAACATGCCTTCCGTATGTTAAAAAACAGATAGAAGTAATAAACCCGAAAGTCGTCTGTCTTATGGGGAATTTTGCATGCAGACAGATTATCGGAAAAACAGGTGTGATGAAGCTTAGGGGGAACCCGGTAACTTCAGACAGAATTTATCTCCCCACGTTCCACCCTGCAGCAGTTCTAAGGTTTCCATGGAAATATAGAAAGGAATTTATTTCTGACCTTGTAAAAATCAAAAAGATGGTGAAAAAATGAGGTTTGCAATATTTGCAATTATGCTTATGCTTGTTTTTGGATGTATCGACCTTCCTTCTAAAGAAGAAATAAGGCAGGATATCCTGAATAACATGTCAAACCAGACAAATGAAACAATCGTAATTGATGAAAACCCTGCATCGGTTGAAGACATTCTCAATTTTTCATTGAAAACAAACACATATGAATACAAATCAGGGGAAAACATGATATGCACTGTTGAAATAACCTCGGACAGGCCTGTGCAAAATGCGTGGCTAAGAGTTCAGGGAATAAAAAATACCCACGGTTCTTATCTTATGAATAAAAACCAGTATGTTGATTTGAAAGAGGGGGAAAACATATTCACCGTATCATACAAAATTCCCCAATGCTCTTCCTGTACTGGTTTGAGAAGGGGAAACAATTTTGTTGAGGCTGGTTTGTATCATGGAGAGAAGCTTCTTGCTCTTGACACAGAAGCAGTTCTTGTTAAATAGTTACATTTAAATACTGTTTTTCACACTCTTTATTTCATAATGAACAGCGTCAGGACTAGGAAGACCCATGCAAGAGGAAAACCAAGGAAGAAAGTAGAGCCTCTAGATGAAGGAATTACTGGTAAGATGAAAAGAAGGAAGTATTCTGCTGATGAGCTTAAATTGATTAAAAGAAGGTATTTTGAGTTTGTTAAAAAAGGATTAAATGATGCTGAGATTAGTAAAAGAATTAGTGAAGAGATTACTCGTAGTGCTGGCTCTGTAAGAGAGAAAATTAAAAAGATGAGAGAGAATGGGGAAATCGAAAGAAATCCCAATAAAGGAAATAAAAGATTTAGCGATGAAGAAATTGAACTAATTAAGAAAAGTTATTTGAAATTGATTAAGGAAGGGTTGAATGATAAACGAATTGCTAAGAAGATTGGAAAAGAATTAGGAAGGCAAGCTAGTTCTGTAGATAAAAGAATAAGAGAAATAAGAAAAGATGGTGAAATTGGAGAAAACCCTAATAGAGGAAGGAAAAAATTTGGTGACAAAGAAATTGAATTAATTAAGAGAAGATATATTGAGCTTGTGAAAGAAGAATTAAATGATAGGGAGATTGCTAGAAAGATTGGTAAAGAATTAGGAAGAAGTACTCGTTCTGTAGAAGGGAAAATAAGACGCATAAGAGAGAATAAAAAGATTGTAGAGAACCCCAACAACCAGGAAACACGGCCATATATTAAAGAAGAAGTCGAATTTATTAAGAAAAGATATACTGAACTTGTTCAAGAAGGGTTGAATGACCATCAGATTGCTAAGAAGATTAGTAGAGAATTTGGTCGAAGTGTTAGATCTGTAGGACATAGAATCATAAAGATGAGAGAAGATAAAAAAATTGGAGAGAACCCCAATAAGCAGAAAACAAAGGAACCTTACACTGAGGAAGAAATTGAATCGATCAAGAAAAGATATGCTGAGTTGGTTAAAGAAGGATTACATGATGCTGAGATTAGTAAAAGAATTAGTGAAGAGATCGGGAGAGATGTTGAGTCTTTAGGAGCTATGATAAGGAAATTTAGAAAAAAAGGAAAAATTGATGAGAATCCAAACAAAGGAAATAATCCATTCAGTGATCAAGAAATTGAATTGATCAAGAAAAGATATAATGAGCTCGTGAAAGAAGGATTGAATGATAAACAAATTGCAAAGAAAATTGCTGAAGAATTAGGAAGGCAAGCTGATTCTGTAGAGAATAAGATGTGGAGAATAAGGAAGGATGAGGATATAGGAGAGAATCCACATATGTTTATTAGAAAAGAATTCAATAATGAAGAAATTGAATTAATTAAGAAAAGATATAATGAGCTCGTGAAAGAAGAATTAAGTGGTAAGCAGATTGCTAGAAAAATCGGAAATGAGTTAGGGAGGAGTGCTAGTTCTGTAGAAAGTAAAATAATACATATGAGAAAAGCAGGAGAATTCGCTGATGCTGAAGCACTGAGAGAAAGAGAAGATATACTTGGAGTTGTTAAAGCTCTTGAGGAATTTGGTGAGGAATGATGAATGAGAAAGGCATATGGGAAAGAGCCATTCTATTCCTGGAATCATTATTTCCCAAAAAAAGAGAGTCAAGATTGATTCGTTTGATGAATGAATCCCATGAAAATCAAAGAGTAAGAGCAGCAGAAGAACTTTGCAAGATTTATATCTCCACAGGAAGATTAAATGAACTTTTCCAGTTTTATGAAATTGAAAGTACGAGAACCAGGGAATCACTTTCAAAATTTATAGTTCTACATCACCTTGAAAAAAACGACAAGGATGGCCTGTTGAATTTGATTGAAGAATTTGGAGAAACACCACTGGATTTTTTGTTTGATTTCCTTACTTCTGTTGAGGGGGAAAAAGAGTCTCTTGCATTTGAAATCTTCAATGATGCGATTCACAGTAAGGATGCTGATGTCAGGGAAAGCGCGGCTTTTCATATAGGGGTTGCTGCAGATAAAGGAAAAGACGTTTCCAGTTTTATACCCAGGCTTGTTGAGCTCCTTGATACCACTATTGATGGGTATCATAGCGATGCCGTCTATGCCTTGTCTGAAGCAGTAAAAAAAGGTTTTGATATTTCTGATGCGGTTCCTGCACTAATTAACAGCATGGATTTTAACTCTAGAAACGTTTGGGTTTACCATGTGGATGCTTTGAGTGAAGCAGCTAAACAGGGTTTCATCAGGACAGAACATCTTTCACTCTTAAGAAAAAGAATGAGGGAAAATTCAATTAAAAAACCCAGATGCCCTGAAACTAGATATAAGCTTGATGTTCTTATCCATCTTTACAAATCATTTGTATCAGCTCTTGCAACCCCGTGAATTTGAAATTCAAGATAAAACCAATAAAAAAAGGAAACAAAAGGACCATTTCGAGAATTCCAATGAAAATCTAGAGGAAGGTTTAAATTGATAACCTTGTTTAATAAAAATCAGTATTCAGGATGTGGGGAGGAATGAACGTCGAAATTATTCCAGCTATTCTAGTTAAGAAACGAGAGGAACTGATCGATAAGATAGCGAAAGTCAAGCCCTATGTCCGCACAATACAGCTTGACATAATGGATGGAAAATTTGTACAGAATAAAACAATAGGCACTGACGAATTGAAAGACCTTCCGAAAGCAAATTATGAATTCCACTGGATGGTCTTTGACCCTGAAATATGGATACAGAAAGTTCCCGGAAACCACCTTCACCTAGTTCATGTTGAAACAGTAAAATCATGGGACTGGATAGAAAAGGCAGTAAAAAATGCAGGAGGAAGGCTTGGAATTGCATTGAATCCTGACACTCCTTTGGAAAAAATAATGCCTTTTATTGACAGGGTGGAAAAAGTACTTGTTATGACTGTTTATCCTGGATTCTCTTCACAAAAATACATACCCGATATGGAAAGCAAGATATCTGATTTGAGGGGCAAATATCCAAACATGGATATCGAAGTCGATGGAGGAATAAACAAAGACACCATTTCAAGGGCGGTAAAAGCAGGTGCAAATCATCTTGCAGCTGCAAGTGCCATCTTCTCATGTGAAACAGTAGGGGATGGGATAAGACAGCTTACTGCTGCGGCAGAGGGAAAATAAATGGCAAGATTCCAGAAAATAACAAACATGAAGCAGTTAAAACTTATCTCAAATGAAATAAGACAGGACGTTATCAAAATGCTTCTTGAGGCTAAGTCAGGACACTCGGCAGGTTCCATAGGGCTTGCAGATATTTTCACTGCGTTATATTTCAATGTTCTCTATCATGACCCTGAAAATTCAGAATGGGCTGACAGGGACAGGCTTGTTCTTTCAAACGGGCATGTATGCCCCGTGATGTATGCTGCAATGGCAAATGCAGGATATTTCCCAAAAGATGAACTGTTGACTCTTAGAAAAGTTGGAAGCAGATTGCAGGGACATCCGCACAGGGGGGCACTTCCGGGAATTGAAAACTCATCAGGGCCTTTGGGCCAGGGTTTGTCACAGGCAGTGGGAATGGCAATAGTAGCAAAAGCAGAAGGGAAAAGATGGAGAACATACTGTGTTTTGTCTGACGGAGAGCACAATGAAGGACAGACTTGGGAGGCAGCAATGCTTGCTTCAAAATACCGATTGGGAAACCTCACAGCAATAATAGACAGGAACAACATACAGATAGATGGATTCACTGAAGAGGTTCTTCCTTTGGAGCCTCTTGCTGAAAAATACAGGTCGTTCGGATGGCACGTTATTGACGTGGACGGACACAATATAAAAAAGATAATAGACGCCTGCGAGGAAAGCAAGGCAATCTACGAAAAACCTACAGTGATAATAGCCCACACGGTTCCCGGAAAGGGAATACCATTCATGGAATTTGTTACTGCATGGCACGGGAAACCGCCAACACAGGATCAGGCAGACCAGGCAATCAATGAACTTGACATGGAGAGGAAGATGATAGAACAGGAGCAGTATTAATGAGGTGTAATAATGGAGCAGATGACCAAAACAAGTATGTATCTCATACCGGATCTTCACAACCCAGAATCAACCAAACCAAGCAGAGATGGTTTTGGAAAAGCGATAGTTGAACTTGGAGAAAAAGATGAAAATGTCTGGGCGCTTACAGCAGATGTTTCAGAATCAACAAGAACACACTGGTTTTCAGACAAATTCTCAAAAAGATTCATACAGGTAGGAGTAGCAGAGCAGAATCTTGCAGGAGTCGCAGCAGGAATTGCATCATGCGGAAAAAAGGTCTTTGTATCTGCCTATGGAGTATTTTCACCAGGAAGAAACTGGGACCAGTTGAGAGTTTCAATATGCTACAATGATGTTCCTGTTTTTTTCCACGGGTCCCACACCGGCGTTACAGTAGGGCCTGACGGTGCATCACACCAGGCTCTTGAAGACATTGCAATCACAAGAGTCATTCCCAATTTGACAGTGATCGCGCCTGCTGACTTGGAGGAGGCAAAAAAGGCCACAATAGCTGTTTATGATAATGGACATCCTGCATACATCAGGACATGCAGGGAAAAACTTCCTGTTTTTACAACAGAAAAAACACCTTTTGAGATAGGAAAGGCAAATGTTTACAGAGAGGGAAAAGATGCGGCAATATTTGCATGCGGACCTCTTGTTTACCAGTCATTGCTGGCAGCAGAAAAGCTTGAAAAAGAGGGAATCTCCTGTGCAGTTATAGACTGTCATACAATAAAGCCGATAGACAAGGATGCAATAATAGAGTGGGCAAAAAAAACAGGATTGATTATAAGTGCTGAAGAGCATCAGATAGATGGAGGTCTTGGAAGCGCTATTGCAGAAGTTTTAAGTGAAAATGCATGCCCCGGGGTTTTGATTCGCCACGGAGTACACAACAGATTCTGCGAATCAGGAACTGCAAAGGAGCTTCTTAAAAAATATAAGTTTGATGCTGATGGAATTGCTGATGTTGTCAGAAATTCAATGAAGGTGAAAAAATGAAATTTTTTCTTGATACCGCGAATGTTGAAAGCATAAAAAATGCTGTTGAACTTGGAATGTGCGATGGAATAACAACAAACCCCACAATAATCATGAAGGAAGGAAGAGACCAGAAAGAGGTAATAAAGGAAATCTCAGAAATTGTTTCAGGACCTATATCTGTAGAAGGCGTAGGACAGACATCAGAAGAAATCCTTAAAGAAGCAGAGGAATTCTCAAAATGGGCCCCGAACATCGTTGTAAAAGTGCCCATGACTGAAGAAGGATTGAAGGCAGTGAGAGTCCTCGAAGGAAAAGGAATCAAAACAAATGTTACTCTTGTCTTTTCACCATCTCAGGCTCTTCTTGCTGCAAAAGCAGGAGCTTCATACGTTTCGCCTTTCATAGGAAGGCTTGATGACCACTCCCACAACGGAATGGATATCGTTCATGATATAGTGCAGATTCTGAAAAATTATGATTACAAAACAGAGGTAATAGTCGCTTCAGTAAGGTCTCCAAACCATGTTATAGAGGCAGCAAAAGCAGGAGCACATATAGCAACAATACCCTCAAAAGTCTTTGAAAAAATGTGGAAGCATCCTTTGACAGAAAAGGGAATAAAACAATTTTTGGATGATCATAAAAAGGGCCTTGAGAACTCCAAGAATTCCTGAAGGCTTCCGTCTTTCCATTTTTTTGCTATTTTCTTATACAGTTTAACCTGTTTGTCATACTCTCTGCAGTCTCTTTCATATTCTTCTTTATCCTCAGGAAACCAATCATCAGGACAAACTCTTGATTCTGTACTTATCAATTTTCCTTTTTTCAGTTTAAACGGATATGTCCTGCATAGAAAAGGCCTGTTTTCATAAACAGTGCATCCTTTTTTGTAGAACATGCAAACATTGTTTTTTCTTGTTGCAAGAATCAGCAAAGATTTTTTCCCATTTATTTTTACTGTGGGTTCCTTTCTTTCCCTATCACCAACAGTATCCTCAACCAGGTCAACAAACTCATAGGGTTTTTTTCCTGTAGCTTCTGAAATTCTTATTATGTCAAATGGAGTAAGGCATACCCAAAACTTTGTACAGCATGCCCCGCACCTGCTGCATCCCATACATTAAAAAAAGACCCGATACTGTTTTATTTCTTATCGGTTATTCTCAAAACAGATGGTGATCTTTTGATTGAGTTGATATTTGCACTTTTACTCGGTATAGGACTGCTCCTATTTTCCAGCGATAAAACAATAGAATTCACTCAAAAGCTTGCCAAGATAATTGGAATCCCTCCTTTGTTAATAGGAATAATAATACTTGCAATGGGTACATCCCTCCCTGAAATAATGACATCGATAACTTCTTCAGCAGCCGGTCATGGTGACATTAATGTCGGGGATGTACTCGGTTCCTGCCTGTCACAGATAACCCTGATACTCGGTTTGTCTGTTCTTTTGGGCGGAGAAGTAAGAGGTGCAAGAAAAGACGTTATGCTTCTTGGAGGATGTGCAATACTTGCAGCAATACTTGCGGTTTTCGTTGCAGAGAAAGGTTTTATAACAAGAACAAACGCGATTTTCCTTATCGGCAGCTACTTTATCTTTCTCTTCATTTCAGAGAGATACACAAGAAAGAGATATTTCGTTCCTCCTGAGAATGTAAGTCATGATAGGAAAGAGTTGCTTCAGCTTTTATTCAAAATATTAATAGGACTTTTATTTGTTCTTGGAAGTTCATGGGTGGTTGTAAACTCAATAGTGGAGATTTCAGTAATGATAGGAATACCCGAATATTTTGTAAGTTTCTTCGGCCTTGCTTTGGGGACATCACTTCCTGAACTTGCGATATGTCTTGCTGCAATCAGAAAGAAAAATTTCGAGCTGGTTATAGGAAACATACTTGGAAGCAACATGACTGATGCCACGCTTGCACTCGGTTCTGGACCTTTGATAGCTCCAAACTTCCTTCAGGAAGGTGCGTTTGTACTCACAACCGGAATATACATGGTTTTTGCTTCTGCGATAGTTGTCGGACTCTTTGCTTTTAGAAGGAAAATTGACAAAAAGGCGGGATTGGCGCTTATCGCCCTTTATATTCTCTCATATCTATTTGTGGGGCTTGCAATCCACCTTACATAAACTTTTTAAAATATCTCATATCAATTTTAGATCCATGGGAGAATTACATGATTTAATCCTAGAGTATACTTCAGGATATGGTTTAGAGTTTCTTACAAATGACGTACTCATACTTGCACTTATACTTATAGTGGGTTCAGTAATACTTGCCACACTGGTTGTTTTGATTTTGAAGATCACCCTAAGCATTGTTTCAAGAAAGACAAAGACGGATTTCGACGACCACCTCATGAGGGCTATACCCGAACCTATATTCAGGATAATCGTTCTCGGGGGCATCTTTCTTGCTCTGCAGGTTGTAGAACTTGCAGGTCCTTTGAATGATATTGCAATAAAGATAATAGTAAGCATCATTTATCTAATACTGCTGTTCTTTGCACTGAAAATAGTGAATATATTCGTCCAATATGGAGTAAAAGAGATAACAAGAAGGACAAAATCAAGTATAGATGATGAGATAGTCCCTATAGCCCACAAGACCATTAATGTGGTGATATGGGCCTTGGGAATAATGCTCATACTTGGGGCCTGGGAGATAGACATTGCTCCAATACTTGCAGGATTGGGAATTGCGGGATTGGCCCTTTCATTTGCAGTAAAGGACAGCCTTGCAAACATATTCGGAGGCATATCCCTCATACTTGACAAAGCGTTGAAAGTTGGAGATAAAGTAGAGCTTGATTCCGGAGAAGTAGGGGTAATACATGATGTCGGCCTGAGAAGCACAAGATTGAGAACATATGACAATGAGATAATTGTGATTCCAAACAGCATTCTTGCAAATGCAAAAATAAAGAATTACGTCCAGCCGGATACAAAACTCCGTGTTGTTGTTCCTTTTGGAGTTGAATACGGAACAAAGCCTGAAAAAGTGATAAAACTTATCGAAAGTACAACAAAAAAGAAAATAAAAGACATAATGAAGGAACCTGCACCCCAGGTGTTATTCACTGAAATGGCTGATTCGTCACTGAATTTCAAGCTTCTTTTCTGGGTAGACAACTATGGAAACGCATTCTCAAAAAAACTAGAAGCAACCGATATGGTATACAATGAACTGAACAAGGCAAAGATAGGAATACCCTTCCCGAGCACAAGCGTTTACATAGAGAAGATGAAGAAATAATCAGATTTTTTCTCCTTCATCCTTCTTTATCCTGAATCCTTTTTCTTTTTTTTCCAGCCATCCTTTTCTAGCTTTTTTTGGATTCAATTCAGGAATAAATGGCTTGATATCCAGTACAGGTGTCCCATTAATAATATCAAGGTCTTTAACAAAAAGAAGATTTCCTTCTATCTTTTCCAGTCTTACAACAGATATTCCTATATGATTTGGGCGTGAAGGTGCGCGGGTGGCGAACACTCCCTTTTCCTTATTATCCAGATAAGGCACAACTTTCAGCTTTGTTTTTTCTGAAAGATGAAAATGAAAAACAACAATGATATGGGAAAATCCCTCAACCCCATCAAGGCCACTCTCAAATTCGGGAAATACCTCTATCTTTCCTTTAACATCTTTTCCCGCAGTCGGCTGAATCGGTGTTCCCATTGATTCCATGAAAGGAGAATGCACGATTCCTATAGGTTTGCAGATGATTTCCATAATTATTCCCAGGAGCATACCTCAGGCCTTCTTTTAAAAGTCTCTTCAGCATCCATAGGTTTTACTTTCGGCTTTTTCTTTTCATAAACAGAGATGTAATTCATACCCGAAAATCTTTTCCCTATTTTTTCCATTTCTTTTTCATTCAGAGGCCTCACAGCCGATTTTCTCAAGGGGGTGTCCAGCTGAACTTCATCGGGCTTCAATTCTGCAGCAAGCTCCGCCATCTCTTTTGCATAATCAATGTTGTATTCGATGAACATCATCTGGAGGGCCAGCTTCCCTTTAAACTCCTTTTTGAATTCTTTTATTCCATTTAAAACATTTTTGAAAGACAGCCCTTTCACAGGATTGTTTATCTTTTGGAAAATCTCTTCATTGTGTGCATCAAGTTTTGCACACAATATATCTGCTTCTTTAAGATCATCCCTTACAGAAGGAACTCCGAGAAATGATGAATTTGTTAAAACAGCAACAGGAAAACCGAATTTTTTTGCATGGGCAATCATCTTCCCTATTCCGGAATTAAGGGTGGGCTCTCCCGTTCCTGAAAAAGTAATCACATCAACATTGTTTTTCTCTGTTTCATCAAGTTCTTTTATCACTTTACCGGTGTCCACATACTCCTTTCTTTCCATTGTTTTTTCAATCGTCTTTCCAAGCTGACAATATACACAGTCAAAGGAGCATATTTTTTTATTGCTGCATATGGGATCAACCCCCAGGGACCTCCCAAGCCTCCATGAAGGCACCGGCCCATAAATTGATTTCATATCTCAAACACTCTTCCTGCTCCCCCTTTTTTTGTTTTCTCAGGATAAAGCTCTTCAATCTCTTTTTTGAATTTTGTACAGTGGCAGGGGACAATCAGCTTTAATTCCTTCAGGGATTCAAACTTGTCAAAATCATGAAATCCGCCCATCACTCCATACACCCTTCCGAATTCCTTTGATTTTTTTATTATCTTATCAACTCCCGGATGTGAGCACCCGCAAAAAACAAACAATCCTTTTTCTGTTTCAGCAATCAAAGACTGCTCTTTTATCTCACCATCCAGCTCTCCTGTTGAATATAGTCCTTCTGCAATCTTTTTCCCCTCCGAAATTCCTATAACTTTTCCGGCATCTCCGACTTCTTTTTTGATTCTTTCTTCCATTGATTCGGGAACATAAACAGGAATCGGTTTGTCAAGGACATTCAGGAAACATGGAAGCCCGTCCTTGTGGTCCCAATGGTCGTGTGAAATAAAAACGCCTGTAATCCCTTTAGGTTCAATTTTAAGTTGATTCATGTTGTGTAAAAGAAGCCTTCCGTTTGCCCCCGTGTCAAAAAGGATTTTTTCCTTTCCTTTTTCAACAACGCATGAAAAACCCCATGACTGCCTGAAGCCCTCTTCAGCTTCATTGTCAAAAACAACCGAAACCTTCATCCCACAACCTCATTGATTTTTTCAGCCATTTCTTTAAGTGATTTTGCAGCCTCTCCTTTTCCAAGAACAGGCGGAATTCCCTCTGCCAGCATCTTAGGAACTTCTTCATCATAGGGTATTTCGGCAACAACCAAATCCTTGAATTTCTTCCTTATCTCATTTTCGTATTTTTCAGATATTCCCTTTTTGTTCATAACCATTGAATACGGAATGTTGAAATGTTTCACAACTTCAAGGGCCCTTTCAACATTGGCAATGCTTGCGGGTGTTGGCTCAACAACGCCTACAACATAATCGCAACCGGTAACGGCGGCTATCACAGGACAACCTATACCCGCAGGTGCGTCTATCAGGGTAACAGGAATATTTTTTTCATTTGAAATCTTTTCAGCTATTTTTTTAATCTCGAAAACAACCTTTCCGCTTCCCGCCTCACCAGGAACCAACTTCCCATAGACGAGTGGGAATTTTTCTGTTTCCTTTACAATAAGTTCCCCGCTGTTCCGAGGAATGAGCTCAATCTCAAGTTCGGGGAATGCTATGACGCATGCCTTGCACCCCTCGCATCTGTTTTCTATTATCTTGATCTTGCCTTCCTCTTTTTTTATTGCGCCGAACTCGCATATCCCTTCATAATCCTTTTCCCCTGGTTCATTCTTCCCTATAACAGCAAGTTTTGATGCTGAAAACTGCTTTCTGCTGGTTTCATTTCCTTTGAAAAGGATGTGCTGGTTTGGGCAGTCAACATCAGCATCAACAAGGATGCATTTTTCAATATTAAGTGCAATCGCGGATGTCATGCATGATTTTCCGGTTCCTCCTTTCCCGCTGAGTATTACAATCTTCATTTCAACAACCTCCCTGCAAATTCAGATATCTTTTTTGAAATCCCATGCTCGGGAAGTTTCTCAACTATGGGAATCCCCTCCACATAGCAGTTTATCATGTCCCTGTCATACGGTATCTCAAGTGATGTATTCTCCAATTTCCTTTCTGATATCGTGCTCCTGTTTACTGCCGTTTCGTATGGGATTTTAAGTTTTCCAAGAACCTCGGATATAACTTTTAGGTCATGAATTCCGAAAAGAGTAGGTTCTGTCACTGCAACAGCCATGTCGCAACCTTCCAGGGCCCTTACCACCTGGCAGTGAGCTCCTGCGGATGTATCAACTATGAACATCTCGCCTTTCCCCTCTTTGAAGGCCCTTTCCTTAACCTCCTCGACCATTTTCTCTGATAGGGGATCCGAAGGCCTGAGCTTTCCTGAAAACAGTTCAATCCCGTATTTTTCTGTTTTGTATGTCCATCCTATTGTCTTTTCATTATCTTCTATGGCGCCGAAAGGGCATGCTACTTTGCATGCCTTGCATCCGCTGCAAAGTGATTCAACAAGAGAAGGTTTTTCACCTTTAATTTGATACAATGCATTGAACTGGCAGGTTTCAACACACTTCCCGCATTTCATGCATTTTTCTTCATTTATTGAGGGGAGAAACGACTTAATTTCATTTTCATTCTCAAGCTTTGCGCCAAAAAGTATATGTGCTGCCGGACAATCCACATCACAGTCAAGATAAGTTACTTTCTTTCCCATTTTTGAAAATGCGATTGCAATATTCACTGCCAAAACAGTTTTTCCAGTTCCTCCTTTCCCCCCTGTAATTCCAAGAATCATTTTTTTACCTCAATGGCTGCAGGTATTGTCTTTTTCTTTAAGCTCACCCTTCAAATATCTCTCTACAACCTCTGTCACTTTTCCACCTGCAAAAATTACCTTTATTCCCATGGATTTCAGCAGTTCAACCGCCATCGGCCCTGCGCCCAGTGTTATCAGCACATCCGCTTTTTTTGATGAAATGAATTTGGGAACTGCTCCTGGAACATGTTTCTGGAAATAAGGATTTTTTACGACCTCTGATTTCACTATCTTTTTTTCTTCGATGTCAAAAATCACGAAATCCCTGCATCTGCCGAAATGGTCAGCCGCCATTCCTTCGGCTCCTCCATCTGAAGTGACAATAACTCTCAAGGAAATCCACCCTGGCCTCTTCCCTGTCCTCTGCCGAATCCTCTGGGTCCAAGTCCTCTTCCCCTGCCTCCCGGCCCCATCCCGAAATGTGGCGGGTTTGTTGGGGACGTTACTTCCGTAAGCTTTCCTTCAAGAAGGTCGTTTACTGCATTTTTTACAGTGCCTCCTCCCATGTACACCTTTATTCCTGCTCTCATAAGCACTGCGAGGGCGTTGGGTCCGCAGTTTCCTGTGATGACTGCTCTTGCTCCTGAATCTATTGCAGCCTGTGCCGCAGCGATTCCCGCTCCCCCTCCTGCTCCTGAACCAGGATTTGGAACAGAACTTGCATTCATTTTATCTTTTGCTTCTGCCTCAACAAGGGTAAATGTAGGGCATCTTCCAAAGGCAGGGCATATAGTATCATCAAGTCCGCCTTTATTTGTAGAAACAATCACTCTCATGATTTCACTTTCCCCCCAATTCTTTTATTCTTTTCTTGATATCGTCCAATTCGGCTTTGAGCTCGTTTGCGTAGGATTTCAGTTCTGAAATCTCGTTTTCCTTTGATGGTTGAGGCACATTCGTGGATTGGGGAGTTTCAGCATAATTGGCTGATCCGTAAAACCCGTATCCTCTTCCAAATCCCATACCAAAACCTCTTCCGTATCCTCTTCCCATACCATATCCTCTGCCGTAACCGTATCCCCTCCAGCAGTTCCATCTTCCTCTGGCCCACCATGGACCTTGTCCGTCTCCAAATGGCATTCTAAATCACCTTTTTATATCGTAGTTCCCCCCATGTATCTTGATTGCCTTTCCCTTTACTAGAGCTTCCGCTATCTTTTTTCTTGCGGAAACAAGAATTCTGTGAAGGGTAGGCTGGGAAACCTTCATTTTTTTTGCAACTTCTTTCTGGCCATTGCCTTCAAAATCCTTTAATCTTACGGCCTCGAATTCCTCCACACTCAACTCCACTTCCTTTAAATCAATGAGCGGAATTGCCCGTGGCTTAAAATAAGTGACATCGGGCTCTGCATACACCATCCTGCATTTTGAAGGTCTTACCATGTTATGAATATATATTCATAACCCTTATAAATCTATTGTTTTTCCTGTTTCTTTATAAGGTAGGTAAGTATAGGCGGCGGAAGCAGTGTAGTTAGAATAACAACTATAACTATCATTGAGAAAATGGAAGCGTCTATAACTCCCAGGCCCAATCCTATGTTTGCGAATATAAGCCCTACTTCCCCTCTGGGGACCATTCCCCAGCCGACAACCATCTTGTTGCTTCCTCCTGCTGCAAGTCCGGAAGCGACCTTTCCTATTATTGCAATCACTGTTATTGCAAGTGCAAGTATCAGCACCGAGGTGTCCGCAAGTGTTGAAAGGTCAACAGCAAAACCAGTGACAACGAAGAATATCGGAACAAGAAGAAGACTGACAGGTTCAATCAGGTCCTCAACATGCTTTTCTGAGTGGTGTTCTATAACATTTGAAATGTCTTTTCTTGCATCTTCCTTTACTTTATCGGATTTAAGGTGTTTTTTTATGTCATCGAATATCTGCGGGCGTATAAAGAACTTAAAGTGAACTGCATCGAGCACAAGACCTGCTGCGAATGCACCCACTATAGGAGCAAGACCTATCACCTGCGCCGCATAGGCGAAGACAAGGGCAAATATTATTGCCAGCGTGAACTTCATCCCCACTCCTGTGTTTATTTTTGAGAGGAAATTTCCAAGCCATGGGGCTGCTATCTGTCCAATGACTATTGCACCTATAAGGAACAGCACTGCTTTTGCTATTATCCATCCCACTCCAAGCACACTTACAGTACCTATTGTAACTATTGCTGAAACAACTGCCAGTATAATCAAACCGAGGACATCATCTATTACTGCTGCTCCAAGCACAATTTTTGCTTCAGATGTATCAAGCTTTTTAAGGTCCTTGAATACCCTTGCGGTAATACCCACTGAAGTTGCAGTAAGTGTGGCACCTATGAATAAATATGCGTTGAATGCCAGCCCCGGAAGGAGATAAGGTCCAACAACCCATGTTCCAAGAGCAAAAGGCAGAACCACACCTATTATAGCTACTAGTGCTGCCTTTGTTCCGACCCTTCTCATTTCCGTTATATTTGATTCAAGACCAATCTGGAAAAGAAGAATTACAACACCCAATTCTGCCAGGAATCCTATTATCGGGTCTGTTCCTATGGCTTCAAAAAAGTGTATACCTATAAGTCCGAGATTACCTAAAATTACACCTATAACGAGTTCTCCAAGCACTGCCGGCTGCCCGTATTTTTCAACAAGGCTTGAAAGCTTGGCCGCAAGAAGTATGACTGCTATCCAAAGGAAAGTGAGGGCATATTCACCATGTCCGCCTTCCTCATGAGCATTTTCATGTGTTTCTTCACCAGAAACATGTTCCGCTTCACCCGTATCATTTACTGCTTCAGAGCAGAAAGATACCGAAAACAACAAAAAAACTGCCAATAATACTATAGGTATGTTTAATTTAGCCACATTGTCACCTTCTAAAAAATTTATATTTGGGATTATTAGAATAGAAACATTTAAATAGTTTAAAATGCATATGTATATACATGGATTTACTCTTTTTGCTACTTTTAGCACTAATCGGTCTTTTAGCCGGAGCATTTGCAGGAGTAAGCGGCACCGGAGGAGGAAGTTTCATACTTCCCGCTCTGATGTTTCTCTTCGGTTTTCCTGCATCCCTAGCCATAGGCACGACTTTGTTTGTGGTTTTCTTTACAGTGGTTTCGGGAGGATATACCCACATGAGGAAAAAGAATGTTGATATGAAAACGTGTAAATGGCTTATGATGGGGGGTCTTATAGGAGTTTTAATAGGATCCTATGTTTTCACAATGATAGTAAACGAATCATCCCTTATGAATCTTCTTCTAGGTTTAATCTTTATGATCCCGGCACTCAAGATAGTCTATGACAGCATAAAAAACCCCGAAATGAATACTGAGGGGGACAGAATAGAAGGAGACAAGCACCAGAAAGGAGTGATTGGGGTTGCAAACGGTTTTCTCTCAGGGATTGTAGGTACTGGAGGAGGTTATGCTCTTGTACCCACTTTAATAATAGCATTCGAAGCTCCGGTGTATACAACCATGGGGACAACTCTTTTTTCAATGATACCTGTCGCAGGTTTGGGAGCTGCGATAAAACTGTTTGAGGGTTATGTGGACCTCCAGGTAGGTATTGTTCTTGTTCTTGGAACAATGATAGGGGCAAGACTAAGCTCTGAGAGGATAAAGAATTTTGAGCCTCATATACTAAAACTAATCTTCGGCCTGTTTTTCCTTGGAATTTCGATGAAATATCTGGGTGTTTTCTGATTACAGTTTTCTGTATAATTCAGAAAGTTTTCTTATCTCCCTTACTTTCGAATTTGCTGTTTCAAGTATAGAAAGTGAATCTATGAAAATGTTTCCAGCATAAGCTTTCTGCTTTGAAAGCCTCTTTATGTGGTCCTTGTAACTTACGTTTGTGAGCTCTCTTATTGTGTCGTCATTTTTTCTTATCTTCCTTACACTCTTCTCTGGTATGCTCGGGAGGGATTCCTCCAATATCTTTATATTTTCCATGAATTTCTGATAAACGTCATCCAGTTCTTTCACTGACTGTGGTGAGAGATAAAGGCCTGATTCAGCCATATTATTGGAGAGACGACCCAGGTCTTCCCCTGAATCCGCCAGCTGTTCTATAGCGTTTGAAATCCTTGTAAGAAGAACCGTCCTTCTTGCATTATCTTCATCCAGTTTCCTCTGGGAAAGCTGGAGAATTGCCCCGTCTATTCTTTCATTTAGGAAGTCGGTAAGAGATTCATACTTCTCCACCCTCTGGAATTCGTCTTTGCCCGTTCTTATTGTTTTCATTGCCCCCTCAAACATCGAAGCCGTCACATCCAGCGAATGTTTTATTTCCTTCTCCACCAGTCTGAATGATTTCTCCTTGTTCCTTGGCATCTTTTCAGGAAGATATTTTGTATGAAGAAGTATCTCCTCCTCTTTTCCCGGAATAATCCTTTCTACAATTTCTTTGAATTGTTTAATGAACAAAAGGAATATGACCGCGCACACTATATTAAACACAGTATGGGCATTTGCAACCTGGTGGGCGGTGGTTCCGCCAAGATCGTGTATCATCCCCGTGAAAGGAACGAGAAATGGAAGAAAGATGACCACTCCTCCTATGTTGAATAGTATATGTGCAACGGCGGCCCTTTTTGCATGGAGACTCATTCTCAGTGAGGCCAGAGCAGAAGTTACAGTTGTTCCTATATTTGTACCGAATATTATTGGAATGCTCATCTCAAGTGAAAGCAGACCATTCTGTGCAAGCAGTATGACGATGCCAGTTGTAACTGAACTTGATTGTATTATTACCGTAAAAATAAGTCCTGCAAGTATGGCAAGAGAAACACTGTCAAGTTTTGAAAAAGTGTCTATTACTGCTGGATCATCTTTCAGAGGTTCAATAGCACTTGAAAGGAGAGTTATGCTGAAGAAAACCAGTCCGAAATAGAAAAGTGGCTTACCCAGGAATTTATATCTTCCGCCGAATATACTCAGCAGAAATCCCAGCAATATGAAAAACGGGGCAAATGCAGTAAGTTTGAATGCTATCAATTGTGCAGTAATCGTCGTACCCACGTTTGCACCAATCATTATCCCAAGGCTTTGTTGGAATGAGATGACGCCAGCATTAACCAATCCTACGGCTATCACTGTTGTCGCAGTGCTTGATTGTATAATTGCCGTTACAAACGCTCCGAGAGATGCACCCCCAAACCTGTTTTTTGTAAGTTTTGAAAGGAAAACACGGAATTTTTCTCCCGCAGCTTTCTGTATCTCTCTACTGAAGTTCTCAATACCATAAAGAAAGAGTATGAGCCCGGGTACAATTGCAAACCATTCCCAATTAATCATATCATCAACACCACTCCGAAAATGATTACTGCAACACCTAGAATCAGTGTTGCCTTGAAGAAATTGACTTTTTCTGAAAATTCCATCAAAAGTTTTATTGTCAGAAATCCTACCACTGCAGCTGAAATGCTTCCTACAATCATGGGCATAGTAACTTCAAAACCATCCTGCAAAAGAGGCAAAGCAAGCTGCGCTCCGGCTATCACAGGTATGCTCATAAGAAAGCTCAATCTGAATGCATCTTTCAAGGAGAATTTTTCTGCCAGAAGGGCCGCCACGGTTAGTCCAGACCTGCTGAATCCGGGCAAAGCCGCAAGCCCCTGAACTATCCCCGGAATAACAGCTGTTTTAGGTTCAGTATCCTTTTTTTCACCGCTTTTTCTTTTTTTGTTAAGGAATGCAACTGCAACAAGAAAAATCCCTATTAATATAGTAAAAAGATAATCAGGAATCTCAAAACTGAATGCCAAAAAGAGGAGTGGGAATGCAATCAATGCGCTCAAGACAGTGGCCACTGCAAGAAAGACAAGCAGTTTTCTCTCTTTCATTTTCAATATCCCGATTATATCCTTATGAAAGTAAACAATCACTGCTACCAATGTTCCCCCGTGGAGCCATATCGCGTTTCCCAGAGCTTCCTTATATTCGCTTTGAAAAAGGAATTTACCGGCGAGAGTGACCATGGCCTCTGAACTTATAGGGAGCCATTCAGTTATTCCCTGTATTATTCCGAGCACGACTGCTTCAAGATAATCCATAATGTCTCTTCTCCTGAATAAATATTAAAATCTTAATAATGATTTATTGGATGGTTGATTTGTTTGAAAAATGCCGAAATAGCAAGGATTTTCTATGAAATGGCCGATATTCTCGAGGCTCAGGGTGTTGATTTCAAGCCAAGAGCTTACAGGAATGCAGCGATGAGCATTGAAACGCTTGGAAAGGATATAGAGGATGTTTACAAAAAGGGAAAATTAAAGGAAATCCCAGGTGTCGGGGAATCCCTTGCAATGAAGATATCGGAATACATAGAGACCGGAAAGATAAAGGCATATGAGAAACTGAAAAAGAAATTCCCTGTTGACATGAAGGGGCTCACATCTGTTGAAGGCATAGGGGCAAAGACTGCATTGGTTCTTTACAAGAAACTTGCAGTAAAATCACTCAAAGACCTCCACAGAGCTGCGAAAAACAAGAAAATCAGGAAGATAAAAGGACTGGGGCTTAAGACAGAAAGAAATATACTTGCAAACATAGATTTTGCAAAAGAATCAGGAAAAAGAATCCCCATAGGAAAGGCTCTTCCTTCTGCAATAAACGTGCTCAGAAAGCTTGAGGAGAGCAGCACTGTTGAAAAAGCTGAGATTGCAGGCTCTTTAAGGAGGATGAAGGAGACAATAGGGGATGTTGACATACTCGTTCTTTCAAAAAAACCTTCAAACACAATGGATTTCTTCACAAAAATGAAGACAGTAAAAAAGGTTCTTGCAAAAGGAAAGGAAAAAAGCGCGGTTATCCTTGATGACGGTCTTCATGTGGATTTGAGATTAATACCAAAAGATTCATGGGGCTCTGCGCTTATGTATTTTACAGGTTCAAAAGAGCACAATGTTGAAATGAGAAAGCTGGCAATAAAAAAAGGAATGAAACTGAGCGAGTATGGACTCTTCAAAAAACAGAAGATGGTTGCAGGTAAGACTGAAGAGGAGGTTTACAGGAAACTTGGGCTTCAGTTTGTTCCTCCTGAAATACGCCAGAATTCAGGAGAGATGGAGGCAGCGGCAAAGAAAAAACTTCCGGACCTTGTTGAATTGAAGGATATAAAAGGAGACCTCCAGATGCACACAAAATGGAGCGACGGTTCTGATACTGTTGAAGATATGGCAAAAAAAGCTGATGAGCTGGGATATGAGTACATATGCATAACAGACCATGGCGGAAATTTAAAGATAGCAAACAGCCTTGACTGGAAAAGAGTGAAAAAACAGAGAAAGGAGATAGACAAGGTTAACAGAAAATCAAAGGTGAAGGTGCTTCAGGGCCTTGAGATAAACATAAGAAAAGACGGCACTGTTGATGTTCCCGAGCTTCTCATGAAAGAGCTTGATGTTGTTGTTGCGGGGATTCATGCAAACTTCAAACAGGATGAAAAGGCAATGACAAAAAGGATGCTCAAGGTTCTTGAAAACAGGTATGTTGACATAATTGTCCACCCCACATGCAGGATGATAAACGAAAGAAAGCCCATTTCCTTCGATAAAGAAAAGGTATTCCAGAAGGCTGCGGATGAGGGGGTTGTACTTGAGATAGACGCCCAGCCTTCAAGACTCGACCTCAATGATGCAAATTCAAAAAAGGCGCTCGGCTATGGGTGCATGTTGTCTATAGATACTGATGCGCATTCCGCGGAAACTCTTGGGTATATGCATTATGGAGTAGGAACCGCTAGAAGGGCTTGGGCCACAAAAAAAGACATTCTCAACTGCCTATCTTTGAAAAAAATGATGAAAAAGCTGAAATAAGATTCATTTTAGTATCTTTCCTGTTTTCATGTACCATAGATATAAATCAAGCTCTCCAAGAGAAACAGACAATTCCGAAGATAATTTTTCAAGTATTCTTTCAATCTCAAGATATCTCTTTTTTGTAATCGTTTTTGGAGCTTCAATAAGCCCGTAATCCTTCATAATTGAAATTATGTGCCTGTCTATTATAGCAACATCAGAATATCCTATGTTCCTGAGGAAGTGGCTGGCTTCCTTGTATCCCAATCCTTTTACATTTTCAACAAGCCATTCTCTTCTTTCAAACGAATCCTCCATTTCTGAAAGCATCTCAAGTTCGTTCCTGCATTTCTTTGCTTCATTTATGTAATCCGCTCTTGTTTTTGGGAATCTGTGCCCCATTTTCCTCAGTGTTTTTTCGATTTCATTCTTTCGCAGGCATGAAAAATCATTAACCGCGCACTGGATTTTTATCCCCCCCTCAGCAGTATAATTTGCAGTCAGAATACAGAAGCAAAGCTCTGAGAAATGATTTCTGTTGTTTTTAAATTCCCTCATCCTTTTTCTCACTATCGGCTCTATTTCTCTTTTTGTTTTTTCAACACCAGATAAAAGTCTCTTCATTCCACCCTTTTCAGGAATATTGCGGGGCATACCTTTGTCACTCCTTTCATTTTTTCTATATCTTTAATCAGTTTTCCCAGTTCAGATGTTTTTTTGCACCATACTTCGAACATCATCATATGGTCTCCTGTTGTTAGAGCTGCATACCTGACATTTGGGAGACCTTTCAATTCTTCAAAAATGGTAAGAATTTTTTCAGGTGCTGCATCAACACCTACAAGTGCGGCCCCCTCATACCCTACGAAATAAGGGTCGACTATCGCAGTGTACGCCCTTATCGCCCCTATTTTTTCAAGTTTCTCTATTCTTTTTCTTACAGCAGTTTCAGTCATCCCAATTTCAGGGGCTATATGTGTTACAGGTATGCGGCTGTTCTTAAGCAGCATGTTCAGGATCTTTTCATCTTTTTTATCCATTATTTGAATTTCGAACCAAAACGTTTTAAAAACAAACCTATAGTATATGTATAAAAAACCAAACAGTCAAATGGAAAAACAGGTGGTTTAGAATGGGAAAAGTTTCTAGAGAAATTGTTGGAGACAAAGTGGATGAAGTAATAGAACAGCTTAACAAAGCTCTTGCTGATGAATGGCTTGCCTACACACAATACTTGATGGCATCAAAACTTGTCAACAAGAAGGTTGTTGAGCAGGAGCTTGTATCAATAGCAAAGGAAGAGCTTGAGCATGCAGAGGAACTTTTTGAAAGAATAGCAAAACTTAATGGAAAGCCGGTGGTTGACCCAAAGCAGTATCTTGAAATAACCAACTGCGGATACGAAGTTCCGACAGAGGATGTTAAAAAAGTTCTTCAGGACTCAATAAAGGCAGAGGGATGCGCAATCAGGGTTTACAAGAAGATTGCAGACATGACAAAAGATACAGACCCGCTTACCTACGAGCTTATGCTTCACATCATGGATGAAGAAGAAGACCATGAAACAAGGTTTGAAACTCTTCTTGAATCAATGTAATTTTTTAGAGGTGATTTGATTGAAAGTAGGTGAAAAAATACCAGACCTACAGCTTGAGGCATACAAAAACAATGAGATAAAAAAGGTAAAATTCTCAGATTATAAGGGGAAATGGCTTGTTCTGGCATTCTACCCTGCGGATTTTACTTTCGTCTGTCCCACTGAACTTGAAGAATTGGCAGACAATTATGAGGAATTCAAGAAAAACAATGCTGAAATCTTAAGCGTGAGCACAGACACCGCATATGTCCACAAGGCATGGCACGATCAATCCCCCGCGATAAAGAAAATCCAGTTTCCGATGCTTGCGGACCCTTCAGGAATACTGTGCAGGACTTTCGGAACATACATAGAAGATGAAGGTGTTTCCTTGAGGGCGACATTTATCATAGACCCCGAAGGAACAGTGAAGGCAATTGATATACACGACAACAGCATAGGAAGGAGCTGCAAGGAAATTCTAAGAAAACTGAAAGCATCAAAATACGTGAGCGAAAATCCAGGACATGTTTGTCCTGCAAACTGGGAGCCCGGAAAGGAAACTCTTAAGCCCAATCTTGATTTAATAGGAAAATTATGAGGTTTTTATATGACAGAAAGAAATGAAGTGTACAAATGTTCCGTTTGCGGAAACATTGTTGGGGTTCTGCATAAGGGAGAAGGACAGCTTGTATGTTGCGGACAGCCCATGCAGCTTATGAAAGAAAACACTGTTGATGCAGCCGAGGAAAAACATGTTCCAGTAATTGAGAAAACAGAAAAAGGAGTCAAAGTTAAAGTGGGCTCAGTACCCCATCCTATGGAAGAAACCCATTACATAGAATGGATAGAGATAATTGCAGATGGAAAGGTTTACAGAAAATTCCTTAATCCTGGTGATGCCCCAGAAGCAGAGTTTGAAATAACTGCTGTGGATATAACAGCAAGGGAATACTGCAATCTTCACGGTCTATGGAAAAGCTGATTAGCCGGACTGTTCTTTTTCAGAACCTTTTGTGCAGTAGTATCCGTGCTTCAATCCCAATTCTTTTGTAACAGGGCATCCGCCGCAGATGCATCCTTTTTCCTCTTTTATGCATTTGCTTTTTCCTATTGCCGGATGGCAGTATCCTCCTTTTTCACCGCATTCAACCCAACTCGGGCATTTTGCACAGATGCATTTTTCCAAAACCATCTTTTTCTTCTCTTCTTCCATTTTCACACCTAATTTGCCGAATAATCATATATCCAGTCAACTGGTCTTACTCCTGATTTTTTAATAACCTTAACTGTTTTCATAACATTTTCAGCCAGCCTTCCCGTTTCTTTTCTATAGCATTCACTCAACACAATTTCTTTATCCTTGTATGTCGGGTTGCATGCTGAAGACATTGCATACATGTTGCTGAAAGGAGGAAAAACCATTCCGAAATGATTCAAGGTCATGAATAAATTTGTTATTGCCATGGTAGCTCCTTCTTCGTGGCCTGTTGATACAATCCCCGCAACCTTTCCTGTAAATCTCTTGAGCATCCCGCTTCCGGGAATTTTTTCATCTGCAGTCAGTTCTATAAATTTCATATGTTTTTTGTTCAATTCCTTATTTTTTGTATTCTTCGGGTCCGCCGGCCTGAGGCTTCCGTCCATGCTTATGCATCTGTCTATAAAAGAAGCCATCAATGTCGAAATCTTGAAATTGTTCACAGGAGTTGCGAATATTATTGCATCCGCATCATAAACCTTGTCATACAATTTGTTGGTCATATCATCCCCATGCTTTCCTTTCGGGTAGCAGGTGCAGTAAAAATGACACTGTGTATTTACAGTCGAGTAGCATGCCTTGCAGTGTTTTATATCATATTTCCTCAATTGAATCAATTCTGTTTCAGCACCAAGTTTTTTGCAGTGTTTTAAACATTCTTTCAGTAATTCCTCAGAATTTGAATTCTCCTGGGCCATATCAAATTCATCTCTTGCAGAACCGGATACCCCGAGAACCTTTATTCTATTTCTTTTGAATTTTTTGTTGAATTTTTTCGCTTCTTTCATCGTTTCCTTCTGGACTTTTTTGAACAACCCGAGTGTTTTTTTGTCAATATCAATCTCTTTCATCAATTCTTTATCGCTTTTCTTTTTCGCCATGTCCCTGAATATAATCTAATATTTAAAAATACTCTCTCTCTAAAAAAACCCCATGGCAAACAAGACTAAAAAAGTAAAAAAGGGAGCTATAGACACAGTAACGGGTACAGCAAATGAAACATTCAATTTTCTCAAGAAGAAAATCAAACTTTTATTTATTGACATACTCAAGATAGAGATTGGGGCATTTGCGATAGCGATAGCAGTGATACTTATAGGATTGCTTTTCATGTTTGGGCTCGGTCTTTTCTCTTCTTTGCCTCTAGATTCAGAAAATCCAGACATTTCAGAAATCCTGCCTCTTATAGCAGGCCTTTTGGTAACATTCCTGTTTGCGGGAATCCTGTCAACAATATTCCAATCAGTAACATACAACGCAGTCGATATGAGGATGAAGAATGCAAGAGTTATGATAACCGAAAGATTCCAGAGAAACTTCATTCCTATGCTTTCTCTGATGATTTTGATAGGGATAGTATACCTCATCATATTCATTCCAGGAATTATTGCAATCGTATCAGGAAGCATGACGGGGGTTTTCCTTGCATTCACACTGCTTTTCATTTCAATTCTGATATTGATAGTATTCCTTTTCTTTGCACAGTTTGCAGTGCTTGAACTTTTGATTAATGAAAGAGGGCCATGGGAAAGCATAATGAACTCTCTCGAATTAGTAAAAAAGAATTTCTGGGCTGTTATTGCTTTTGACATAGCATACTGGATAATATCAATGGCTCTGGGTTCTGTCATGGCGTTTATTTCATATTCCATACAGATTTTGTTCTTCATGTTAATGATGGTTAATCCTCTGGCAGGAATATTGATCATGGTGCTGATACTTCTTATTGTGGAGATAATCTATGTTGCAGGAATGAAAGCCATTATGCTTCCATTCATGTATAAATTCTGGAAAAATATTCAGGTGAAATAAAATGCATCAACATTGGTCAGAACAGTTGGCAGACAAAGTAATCTCTGAGAAAAAGAAACCTTACGTGATATCCGGAGGCATGACCACGAGCGGTCCTGCACACCTGGGTACACTTTGTGAGTTCCTGTTTCCATCCACTATCCAAAAAGAACTCAAGAAGAAGGGCGAGGATTCCCATTACTATTTCTTTGCAGACATCTTGGATGCTTTTGATTCAGTTCCTTCAGTCATGGAAGAATACAAAGAGCAGCTTGAACCCCATCTGGGGAAACCCCTATGCTACGTTCCCGACCCTGCAGGTAAAAGCAAGAGCTTTGGGGATCATTTTCTTGATGAAGCAAGGCATCTTATGGACAAATTCAATGTTGATGCTGATATTATTAGAGTAAATGAATGGTATGAAAATGGAAAATTTGACAAACACGCTAAATTCTTTCTTGAAAACGAGGAAAAGGCAAGGGAGGTTATTGAAAAAACAAGCGGTAGACAATTGGGAAAAGACTGGTCTCCAATAATGCCAATCTGTGAAAAATGCGGAAAAATTGCTACAACAGTTGTAACCTCACATGACAATGAAAGTTATGAATATATCTGTAACAGGGATGTAAAATATACAAAAGGATGCGGCTTTGAAGGAAAGAACAAACTGTCAGACCATAAATACAAGATAATGTGGAGGCTTCATTGGCCCACATGGATGGATATTGCCGGAACTTCAATCGAAGGGGCTGGGATAGACCACCATACAAAAGGAGGAAGCTGGGATACATGCACCTCCATTTTCGGAGAAATGTTCAAGAAAGACCACCCCATAGGATATAGATTTGGTTTTGTACTGTTTGAAGGAAAGAAATATTCAAAATCAAAAGGGATAGGCATGGGGGTTTCAGAATTAATCAAGCTTCTTCCTGCAGAGATAATCAGCTACGCGATTTTAAGGCCTGACTTGCAGGAAAATGTAGATATCAAAACGGACCCGGTGAATCTTCTTAGGCTTATGGAGGAATTCCAGAAATCTTCTGAATTCGCTTCGCAGGATCTTGAAAAATTAAACCGTTCAGAGCACAAGAGAGCACTTGCATTCCTTCTTTCAACAGATAAACTGAAATGGAAGCATTCATTTGTTGATGTACTGCTTTACTACCAGATATATCAGGACTGGGATAAGGTTGCCGGATTGCTCGATGACAAAGAAGGAATTGAATACCTTAAACCATATGTGCTTGAATGGATTTCAAAAGAAAAGGTTCCTGATGACTATCGGTTCAAATATCAGCCGAAGAAACCTGTAAACGAACATGTTAAGCTGTTTATTGAAGCGCTGGATGAAAACATGCAGCCTCTTGACATACACAATCTTGTTTTTGCTGAGGCTGAAAAGGGAAAAACAGACCCAAAAACACTTTTTTCAGGAGTATACCAGACCCTTATAGGAAAAGAGAGAGGACCCAGACTTGGAAAACTGGTTTATGCGATAGGGGTCAACACAGTGAAACACGATGTACTGGGATAGAAATGAGAGTTATAAAACTAAGTGATCCTGAAGCTTTCCAGAAGGCAAAAGAGTGCATCCTTTCTGCAAAAGTATTGATATATCCTACAGACACTGTCTATGGAATAGGGGGAAACGCCCTGAGAAAAGAGGTGGTAGACAGGATAAACAGCATTAAAAAAAGGTCAAAAAAACCCTTCTCAATAATCCTTGGAAACATAGAAATGATAAAGGATTACTGCGAGGTTTCATATGAGCAGGAGAAGATACTGCAGAAATACCTTCCAGGACCTTATACCTTTATACTAAAGGCAAAAAAAAGCCTTCCGGTAACCCAAACTAAAAAGATAGGAGTGAGAATTCCTGAGCATGATTTTACAGTAAAACTCTCTTTGTCCCTTGGTATCCCTATAGTAACTACAAGCGCTAACATCTCAGGCCATCCTGACCCTTTTCAGTTTTCAGACATCCCCCACTCAGTGCTTGACCCTGCAGATTTAATTGTTGACGGTGGGCCTGCGAGATACATGAAGAGCTCAACAGTTGTTGACCTTGTTGACAATAAAATACTGAGAAAAGGAGCCGGAGAATTCCAATTTTAGCAAAACATTTAAAATCCTTAAATGCCAATTCTGCATGAGGCGATTAGAAATGGCAGAATTCAAAAGGACAGTTAAGTGTTCAAACTGTGGACATGAGGCAAACCTGTATCTAACAACAGATATGGCAATGTCAGAGCTTCTTTTGCACGGAAAGTGCCCTTCATGCAACAATTCATTGCAGTTGAATTTCAACATGGTAGGTTCAGAAGAGAAGCCGGCAGACAAACCTACAGAAACAACTGAAACACCAGCAGTCAACCTTGATGAAACATTGTTTGAACCGGAACTACCAAGCTCTGAAATCAAGGAACTCATAGAAGATTAGTCAATTCAGAAATTGAATTCAAAACAAAATCAGGTTTCTCCCTAGCTTTTTCCATGTCTTCCTTTTTTGATACCCCACCAAGTACAAACGCAAACTTTATTCCTGTTTTTTCAGCCATCACACCCTCTGTTTCTAAGTTATCTCCAACAAGCATCATTTCCTCTTTTTTGATTTTGTACTTCTTTGCTATTGCATCAGCTGAAAAAGGCTCAGGCTTTCCAACCACTACTGGTTCCTTTTTTGTACAATACTTTATTGCAGCAACCATGGTTCCTGCTCCTGGCAAAAATTCATTCTCCACAGGATAGTTCCTATCCCTGTTTGATGCAACAAAAACAGCCCCTTTATCTATCGCCCTTTTTGCCGTTTTTAATTTTTCATAATCAAACTTTCTGTCCAATCCTACAGCAACAACATCTGCATTTTCCTTCACAGTTTCAATTCCCTTTTCTTTCAATTCCTTTTTTATTCCACCCTCAGTAATGCAGTATACTTTTGCATTTGGGTGATTCTGTGAAATGTATTCAGCAGTGGCATAGGATGAAGTGAATACCTCATCTTTTTCAGCTTCTATCCCAACATTCTTCAATATTTTCAAAACTCCATTCCTATCATTCATTGAAGCATTTGTTATGAAAAATATCTTTTTTCTCATTTTCCTTAGTTTCTTTATAGTTTCAGGAGCTCCAGGAATAGCTGTTTTTCCCCTTATCAATGTGCCATCCAGGTCTATCAGCAGAGTAGTAATCATGATTCATAAATATTTGTTTACAATTATAAAAGTAATGCGTGTTGCTTGTTTATTTTCAGGAGGAAAAGACAGTTGTTTTGCCCTATTCTGGGCTTTATATCAGGGATTTGAACCTATTCTTGTTACTATGAAATCTGCAGAATATTCACTGATGTTCCATCATCCCAATATAGAGAAAACAAAATTACAGGCAGAAGCAGTTGGAGTTAAGCAAGTAATAGTTGAAACAGATGACAAAAATGAACTCAAAGACCTTGAAAAAACTTTGAAAGAACTGGAAGTTGAAGGGATAGTTACAGGTGCTCTTGCAAGCGAATATCAGAAACAGAGAATAGATAATATTGGAGAAGAGCTAGGTGTTCCCACTTATTCTCCGATATGGCACAAGAGAGATCAACTTCTCCCTGAAATCCTGGAGTATTTTGAAATTTACATCTCAGCAGTCTCAGCAGAAGGAATGGGAGAAGATCTTTTGGGAAAACCATTCTCAGAGCTAACAAAAAGAAAAATCAAGGGAATACACCCAATGCTTGAAGGGGGAGAAGGAGAAACTTTTGTTGCAGATGCACCTTTCTTCAAGCATGCAATAAAAATCAAAGGCTGGAAAACCACGTGGGATGGAGTTAGAGGCGTTGCAGAGATTAAATAGTTACCTTTAAATACTGTTTTTGACACTATTTCTAACATAATGAACAGCGTCAGGACCAGGAAAACCCATGCAAAAGGAAAACCAAGGAAAAAAGTAGAACCTTTAGATGAAGGAATAGCTGGGAAGAGGAAAGGAAGATACGATAATGAGGAATTAAATCTTGTTAGAAAAAAATATGCTGAGCTTATTCAAGAAGGACTGAATGATAATCAGATAGCTAAAATAATTTGTAAACTTGTTTGTAGACGTTTTCACTCAGTTTTAGCTAAAATAAGAGAAATGAGAAAAAAAGGAGAGCTTGAAGAAAATCCGAATAAACGAAACAGAAAAGAATTCAGTGAAGAAGAAATTGTATTAATTAAAAGAAAGTATACCGAACTTGTTCAAGAAGGACTGAATGATGGACAAATTGCCAGGAAGATTAGTGATGAATTAAAACGAGAATATCCTTCTTTATCCGAAAAGATCAGAAAACTTAGAGATGGTGGGACAATTGGAGAGAACCCTAACAAAAAGAAGAAAACAGTAACTTATTCTGATGAAGAAATTGTATTAATTAAAAGAAGGTATCTTAAACTTGTTAAGAAAGGATTAAATGATACTCAGATTTCCAGAGAGATTGGGAAAGAATTGAAAAGACATTTTGGTTCTGTTAGAAACAAAATAAGACAATTAAAAGAAAGTGGGGGCATAAGAAAGAATCCAAATAAGCAAAGAGAGTTCAGTGAAGAAGAAGTTGAGATAATCAAAAGAAGATATGCTGAGCTTGTTCAAGAAGGACTGAATGATAAACAAATAGCGAGGATCATTAGTGAAGAATTAGAAGGGAGGAGTGTTAATTCTGTTAAAGAAAAAATAAGACAAATGAAAATGGCAGGAGAATTCGCTGATGCCGAAGCACTGAGAGAAAGAGAAGATATACTTGGAGTTGTAGAAGCTCTTGAGGAATTTGAAAATTAATCCAAAATAGTCAAATCAATTTCTTTTCCTTCATGATTAAGGAAAACACCTTTCTTTTCAACTACTTTTCCAATAGTATAACTCTTCACCCCATGCTTCCTTGCAATTTCATGGAGCTTTTCCTCTTCTGATTTGTCGGCTATGACAACCATTCCTATTCCCATATTGAATGTTTTGTACAAATTAGCAGTATCATTTACTTTTTCTGCTAATGCTTCAAAAATAGTCAATGGTTTAGGCATATTATCAAGGTAAAATCCAACTTCTTTATTCAATCTTGTTAATTTTGAGAATGCACCCCCAGTTATATGTGCAATTCCATGAATTTCAGCATTGTCAATCATCTCAAGAACAGGTTTCACATAAATTTTAGTAGGAATAAGCATCTCTTCCCCCCATTTTTCAAAATCAAGAACCTTTCTTGCAAGAGTATAACCGTTTGAGTGAATACCTGAACTCTCAAGACCAATCAAAACATCCCCAACTTTAACATCCTCTCCTGTAACCGGTTTCTTCTTTATCCTTCCAACTACTGTAAATGTTAGATCAAATGCTTTTTCATCATGCAATAAATCAGGGACTATTGCAGTTTCCCCCCCTATTATCACGCAGCTGCTTTCTTCAGCACCTTTAACCAGTCCTTTCATAAGTTCGGAAACAAGATTTTCATCTTCTTTTGAAAGTGCAAGATAATCAACACCAACAAGAGATTCTGCACCCAAACAAAGAACATCATTAACAGACATTGCAATTGCATCTACTCCTACAGTATCATATTTTCCTAATTTCTGGGCAACCAATAATTTTGTTCCAACACCATCAGTATGAATTACAAGGAGCTCCTCACCGCATTTGAAAACCCCTCCATAATGGCCGTATATAGGGAGAGGCTCACCCATTCCCTTCCTTAAATTGAAGGTCTTTTTAATCTGCTCCCAGACGCTCCCCTGAATCTTTTTAACGTGTTTGACATCTATCTGATATTCCACCATGATAACACCTTGTCCCCGAAGGTTTTAATAAGTTTTATTAATATTCTAAGAACATGAGATTTTTAGGTTCTTTCACGAAGTTTGCTGAAGCCGTAATGGAAGCTGCAAAAAAAGGGGGACTTTCAAGACTTCATCTGAAAAAACTCGAACTGCTGCTAACAAATACTGGAAAGAGAAATCTCACACTATCAAAAGGAATACTCACGGCCCTTGATGTGGGTGGAGCAAGCCAAAAAGATATGGAAAAATTCGGTGAACTGCTTGAAAGGGCTAATGCAAGACTCGTGAATGACAGGAAACCTTTCACAAAAGAAGAAGAAGCAGAAATATCAAGGATATTTGACAGGGCCTACATTTCAAGAAGGGCCGCAAGATGGATGACGACACAAATGGATGGCTTGGTTGCAGAAGAGATGAATGAATTCCTAAAAGGAAGAAAGGTTGTTGCTGTTAAAAAAGAAACAATTCCTGGAAAAAAGAAAAGAACAGTATGACATTCCCAATTGGTGAATGAATATGAAAATCAAGCTTACCCCAGAACTCTCTTACATAATCGGCTTCTGGAGAAAAAGAAGATGCTATGATGGCCTTGGAATCAAGGGTGAGCCCAAATATCTCGAATTATTCTCAAAAGAGGCTATCGACAACGGCCTGACAACAAAAGAGAAAATCCTTGGCGATGAGGATAAGATATATTTCTATCACAGTGCATACCGGAAGTTCTTCCAGGAGATAGAAAAAGAGCAGCTTGAAAGATTCAAGTATATGAATGAGTATGCTGCAAACTACCTTGCAGGCACATTTGATTCAGCAGGAGAAATAGATGAAAAAGGCAGGGTTTTCATAAGAGGAGGAAGGAGGGATGACGAGGTTCTTCTCCTTAGGCTTGGTTTTGTCACAAAAAAAACAGATGGAAAACTTCTGATAGAAAGGCCGAAAGCTTTTCTTGCATTCATAAAGAACTATGTAAAGCTTTTCAAGGACCATAAAGTCTTCGAATACGTGAAGACTTAAAAACAAGATGTTCTAAAGAAGATTTGCGGTGGGATTAATGAGGATACTTACTGTCCATGCGGACTTTATAGAAGTCGAACCTTTGAAAAAGGCAATAAAAGATGCAGAGAAAGCAGAAAAAGGGAGCAAAAAATATGAAGAAGTCCTCGTTGTTTTCACATCAGTTGAGGAATCCGACAAGGACATTCACGGAACTGCAGATTCTCTAGTCAAAAGTGTTGAAGATATCTCAGAACAGGTGAAGACAAAAAATGTGCTTCTCTATCCTTTAGTTCACCTGACATCAAAACCATCAAAACCCGCATTTGCACTTAAGGTTCTTAAAGAGGCCGAGGATTCTTTAAAGAAAAAAGGATTTTCGGCGGACCATACTCCCTTTGGATGGTATAAAGGGTACACTCTGAAATGCAAAGGCCACCCATTGAGTGAGCTTTCAAGGGAACTGAAGGCAGCAGGAGATGTAGAGAAAAAAGAGGAGGAAGATGTTTCAGAGAGCCTGAAAAAAGAGGAAACTCTGAAATCAGAATTTTACATTCTTGATGTTGATGGAAAGTTACATGAAGTTGACAAGTTCAAATATAAAGACAACAAGAACCTGGAGAAATTCGCAGTTTATGAAACAAAAAAAGTAAGGGCGTATGAGAAAGAACCTGTCCATATTAAATTGATGAAGGAGCACAGCTGGGTTGATTATGAACCCGGAAGCGACCCAGGAAATTTCAGATTCTTACCGAAAGGCAGACTTGTGAAAAAGCTTCTTGAAAATGCAGTAACGGATTTCTGCATAGATTCAGGAGCAATGGAAGTTGAAACCCCCATAATGTATGATTTTGAACATCCTACTTTGAAAAAATACCTTGACAGGTTCCCTGCAAGGCAGTATGTAGTTCTTAGTGAGGCAAAAAGGCTTTTCTTGAGATTTGCAGCATGTTTCGGTCAGTTTTTGATTGCACATGATATGGTGATGTCCTACAAGCAGCTTCCTCTCAGAATGTATGAACTTACAAAGTATTCTTTCAGAAGGGAGCAGAGCGGAGAGCTTGCGGGATTAAAGAGATTGAGAGGATTCACAATGCCTGATATGCACACTATTTGTGCAGATATCGATCAGGCAAAGGAGAGTTTTGAACAGCAGTTTGACATGGGGCTTGAATGGCTCAATCTTCTCGGACTGAAAGCAGAGGTAGGATTCAGGGTCCAGGAAGACTTTTTCAATGAAAACAAGGACTGGTACATGAAGATGGTTAAAAGGGCGGGAAAACCAATACTTCTTGAAATCTTCAAAGAAAGATATGCGTATTTCATAACCAAGTTTGAATTCAATTTTGTTGACATGTCAGACAAGGCCAGCGCTTTGACCACTGTCCAGATAGATGTTGAAAATGCAGATACGTATGATATTAACTATGTTGATGAAAAAGGGGAAAAGAAAAGACCCCTAATTCTTCATGCATCAATAAGCGGTTCAATTGAAAGATGCATCTATGCGCTTCTTGAGAACGAAGCCATGAAGATGGCAAAAGGTGAAAAGGCAATGCTTCCAATGTGGCTGTCCCCAACACAGCTTCGCCTTATACCAGTTGGTGCAGAACAGAAGGATTATGCCGTTAAGCTTGCAAAAGAACTTGACAAGAGAAAAATACGTGTCGATGTTGATGAAAGGGACGAAACCCTTGGGAAAAGGATAAGGTCTGCAGAGCAGGAGTGGATACCATACATTGCAGTTGTAGGACAAAAGGAAATAGATTCAAAGAAGCTTTCAGTGAATGTTAGGAGTACGGGCAAAAAAGAAGAATTCTCATCTGCTGAAATTGCAGGCAGAATAGAAAAGGAAAACGAAGGAAAACCTTTTGATAAGAATTCACTTCCCATGCTGGTCAGCATGAGGGTCCACATTTGATGATTTTTATGGGACCTGAACCTAAAGTTGATAAGAGAAGAACTGCCCGACTGCCACCAAAGCAGAATAAATTTGTTGGCAAAGGCCCCCTTGTAAATTTTTCAATAAAACTTGTTGATTCCTCAAACAGGGCGGTAACAATAAGCGGAAACGTTGAGAGAGGAATAAATTTCATACAGGCATTCTCAAAAGTGATTGCACAGAATGGAGGGCAGGTTTTTGTAGTCCATGACAAGAGATTTGGTTTTGGTATAAAGAGTGTACACATTCCTCATCTCGGAGTTCATATAAGGAACACAGGGCAGTTTTACATAAACGAAAGCCTTCCCTGCAAAACTTTTGGCGGGATGAAACTATGGCTGAATGCAGGAAACATAGTTGTAGGAAAAAGCATGAAAACAAAATTCAAGGATGATTGGGACCAGACTGCAGACCTTCCAGGTGCGGGCTGCGGTGGATCTACGTGGATAAACACCTCGGGATATGCATTCAATCATTTTGATTTATGGGACCCAAGGTCAAACAGGGTAAGCAATTTTGGAGAGTCATCCCCTGAATTTGATTTCAGCGAAGTTTTGTTTGATGCCATCAGAATCCACAGAATGCCGACTCCTGCTGAATTCTTTTCTTCAGAATCATTTTCCATCCTTGAAAATTTCAAAAGAGAACCTCTTTCTTATCCTGCGGAAGCAACAAAAGAAAATAAGCCTGAACCTGAAAAAACCCCAAAAAAAATAAAATTCCCAGAAAAAGAGATGGAAATTCAGTCAGGACATGAAGCTGAAGAACTGCCAGTTCTATATCGATTTACTCCTCAGGATTACATAAAGGATGAAGAAACGGCAATATCTTTTTCAGATCCTTTAGAAAAAGAAGAAACACCAAGTTGTCCTGTTTATGAAACCAGTGAGTTAAAAACAGAAGAACGTAAATCAGAAAGTCATGATCCCGCCCCTAAGAAAAAATCACCTTCTCCAGTTTCAGTAGGAAAAAGGGAGCCTGAAAATGAAGACGAGGCAGGACATTACATTGTGAATCCTTCACCTTCAAGACTCCGCTATACTGAAACAAATGAAAGAAACAGCTGTTTCAAACCTCTTATCGAAGCAGCGTATTCCCCATTTCTTGATAAACCGAAAAAGCCCTTGAAAAAGAAGAAAAAGAAAAAATCAAAAAAGAAAAAGCCTTCAAGGAAAAACGCAAGGAAGCTTCTGAAAAAAGTTTCCCGAAAACCAAAAAAGCCAAAGGCAAAAAAGAAATCCAGACTGAAGCTGAAAAAAGCAAAGAAAGATGTAAAAAAGCTGAAGGTGAAAAAACCAAGAAAAAAGGCTAAAACAAAGCCGAAAATTTCAAAAAAGAAAAAACCAAAAATCCAGTCAAAAAAGAAGAAAAAACCAAAAGTCAAAAAGAAAAAGAGACTGCTGAAGAAAAAGAAAAAAGGAAAGCTGATATTCTCAATGCTTAAATCAAAAAAGAGGAAAAGAAAGAGATAGCTATTTCTTGTTGATTTTCTTTTCTTTTACTAAGAATTTCACTATAAGAAAAATAACAATTGCTATTATTATGAAATTAATTAGAGAACTTAGGAAAAGCCCCCATCTTAATGTTGCCGAACCAATAGTTATCGTTGCCACCTCCCATTGATTCTCCGGGATGAAAATAGTTATCAAAGGCATTATTATATCATTTACAAGTGACTGGGACAAATTTGTCACTGCAAGACCTATTATGAATGCGATTGCAATCCCAATAATCTTGTATTCCCTTAAGAATTCTTTGAATTCCCTGACTATTCCTATGAAATCACCTACTTGGGCTTATAGTACCCCCATTTTTTAAGTGCCTGCTTCAATTCAACACTTGTTTTCGCCTTTCTATCAAGGCTTTCTTTATCCATTGTGGCTTCAACAGCATGCATAACTGCTTTTGCACCTGCTCTCGGCCCTTTAGGATGACCGTGGATTCCTCCTGAAACAAGAAGAACAAGTTCTGTCCCGTAAATCTTCATTACATCAGGAACCAAACCAGGATGCAGACCTCCTGAAGATGCGGGAAAAGTAGTCTTTATGTTTCCCCAATCCTGTTCAAGTATGATATTGTTCACAGCCTTTGTTTTCTTTTCTCTAAGAACATCTGCAATTGCTTTTACCTCTTTCCTGTCGCCTACGAGTTTTCCAACGGCAGTTCCTGAGTGTATGTTGTTAACACCTATCAATCTCATTATTTTTGCAATAAACTGCATTGTTATGCCGTGCTTTGGATTTCTGTCAAAAGCAGCATGCATTGCACGATGCGCGTGTATTGCAAGACCCAAATCCCCAAGGTAATCCCTAAGAGTTTGTACAGCTGCAGTTCCTGTTATCACGACATCGATCATAACGTAGTTGAATCCGTAGTCTGCAACAAGTTTTGCCCTTTTCTTCATTTCCTCCGTTTCAGCAGTTATGTTAATGAAAGCCGATTTCAGATCTCCTGTTTCTTTTTCTGCTTTGTCCCTCATTTTGGAAAGAAGCTTTACTCTTTCATTGAACCTGTTGAATTTCTGAGAGGTCAAATTCTCATCATCTTTTACAAAATCAAAACCCCCCATCCATGTTTCATAACCAATCTTTGCATGTTCTCTGGCGCTGAATCCTATTTTCGGTTTTACCACAGCACCTGTAAGAGGTCTTTTCGGAACCTTCATCATCTTTCTTATTCCTTTCATCCCGTACTGCGGACCTTTGAAATATCTTATGTAATCTTTTGGGAGTGTTGCATCTATAAGCCTCAGATTTTCCACACCCTTCATACCAAAGATGTTTCCTGCTATACCGCTCAGCAATTGACAGAGGTTTCCGTCTTCCCATAAGTCCCTGGGATAGGCTACTTTTACATAATTTCCTTTAATATCAAAAGCCATTGCCTGAAGTTTTTTCATCCTTGGAGGAAGGTCCGTAAGAGTTGTCCATGTCCCAGTAGAGCTTTCAGAAGCTATCCTGCCTACTGCTTCTTTTTTGCTCATCCCTTTTGGAGGCTCGAAATAGAACTGAACTACAACATCATTCTTTGAAGGCCTGTAACTAAAATCCACAAAATCGGTATACCAGTCTATCTTTCCCATGAGGACGTCAACTCAAAAAAAGAATATAAAATTATCTGAAAAATTCCAACATAGCCATTTATAAATAGTTCTCAGCCCTTTTATTCCATTGTTCAAACAAATTTTGAGCAAAATTAAGTATAAATAGGAGGATTAAAATGGAAGGAAAAGTAAAGTGGTTTAATAGACAGAAGGGATATGGATTTATAGCAGGAGATGACGGTGAAGAGTACTTTGTCCATTATTCTGCAGTCCCTCAGGGCGTTTTCCTGCGCGAAAACGATAAGGTATCTTTTGAACCTGCGGAAACAGATAAAGGAAAGCAGGCACAGAATGTTGCTTTGCTTCAGAAGGGAAGTGAAATAGCCGCAGAAGAGAAAGAAGAACCAGAGGAAGAACCTAAAGAGGAAGAACCTAAAGAAGAAGAACCTAAAGAAGAAGCAAAGGAAGAGGAACCTAAGGAAGAGTAAATAGGATGCTTTTTTTCTGATTTTTTATTTCTTTTTTCTTATTTTTATTCAGAAGCAGCTTTTTTCAGAAGCTCAGCTATCTCATTATGATTGTTTGACTCAGCGATAGTAGTATATGGAATCCCGCTGTCTGTTTTCCCTTTTGGGTCAACACCTTTTGAAAGAAAGTAATTTACAGTCTCTAAATGCCCGTTTCTTATCGCATAGACTGTTGCGTTACACCCCATATCATCTTTTGCACGAATATCTGCACCTTTATCCACAAGAAAAATAATAATGTCCATATGGCCTTTTTCTGCAGCGGCCATCAGGGCTGTTTTTCCTCTTTTTCCCTTAGCATTAGGATTCCTTAAGGAGTGATGTATAATCTCAACCTCTTTGAGGTTGCCTGAAACTATTGCCTTGAAAAATTCATGCTTAGCCATTTCAGTTAGAGGCGAATCCCCGAATTTTCTAATCATCTCGTGGAACCTTGTGCTCTCTGGTTTTTTATGGATAGGTATAGGCTTTTTGAACATTATGTGCTTCTGTGTTTAATTGAGTTTATAAATGTTTCCCTACACAATTATATCCATGGGAATCAAAGGAATCAGAAGGATTGCTAAAAAACCTCTTAAGAGCGGTACAAGTGCAGACAGGATTGTTAAGAGAGATCCAAAAATAAAAAACAAAGCTCCAATGGCAGAAGGTGTCATTCCTGTTTTAACAGATAAACAGTTTGCAAGTCTCTTTAGTCTATTTCGCAAAGCTGTTTCACATGAAGTGGGTAACTCACTCATGGGATTAAAACTCCCATTCATGCGTGAACGTAAAAACCTTTATAAGGATTTTGAAAGATTTTGTCACGTTAACACTGTAATAGAATTGTTGGGGTCTCTTGGAAAAGGAAGAGCTGTTTATTTTGACTCAGATTCACGTTTCTCAATATTTACAGAGGAAGATCTTGGATTGCTTAAGATAAAAAAGGAAGGAAACAAGTATTATGCTGACATTGAAGGAATGAAAAAAGTTGCATTGAAATATGTAAGAGAATTCAGGGAAACAATCTACAAATTTATAGAATTGGATATAAATTTCTCTGAAGAAAGGCACCAAAGAAAACTCGACAGAACACTTGAATTTGGAAGGCTTCTCTCAAACTCTTTAGAAAAACTCCTTCTTGATAACCTTAATCTTGATGCAGAAGTTGTGAAGAAAACAGTCTGGGGAAAAGAATCAAGCGTCAGATCAACAATCAGTGAAGCTAGGAGGACGACTAAATGCACAGTTACTTTTGAATCTCTTGGAGAAGGAATTAAGGATGCTCAGGTATTAGTGAATCCTGTCTTTTCATTCCTTATATTCAGAAACATACTCTCAAATGCTGAAACTGCAATGAAAGCAAAAGAGCTTGAGCCTCATGTGGATGTTTTTATATACTCCAACAATGGAACTGTTGTGTTTGAATTTATGGATCAGGGATGCGGAATGACTGCAGAAGTCATGGAAAAACTTAATGCGGGAGAGAGAGTAACAACAAAAGAAGGAGAAGGAAACCACGGTCTTGGATTCAGGTATTGCAGAGAGCTGGCCAAGAAAATGGGAGGAAAATTGTATGTTTCAGAGAGTGTTATTGGAGAAGGAACAACAGTTTCCCTTGAATTGGATATAGCAAACTGAAAATCAAAAAGTATTAATATGTGTATTAACATGATTATAATACAAAAAATCTAAGAGTGATTAGAATGACTGATAGAAAAGTGAGATGCGCTTTTGCAAATGGGTCAACAAACTTAGCAACCAAAAAGGCAGAATTACCTACTTTCTGCAAAGAGAGAAATTGCTCCGGAGTTTTCAGAGATAGTTTACCTATATGTGAGAATTTCATTCTTCCCATTTCAGGACGGGAAAGATTGCAAAGTGTTAAAGCACTTTATGAATTTTCAAAAGAAAGAATAAGCATATCAGCTGCAGAATTTAATTTGAAAGAATTCCTTGAATGCGGAGACCCGGAAGTTGTTTGTATGGCTGCAAGGGCACTTTTCAGGCATTATAACAATCTCAATGATGAAAAAGGCAAAAAAAGTCTGCTTTCAAATAAAGATCCTGATGTAAGAAAGGGAATACGGGAAGAGATAAAGATCTTTTTAGGAAACTAAATTTTTAATCAATAAAAACAGTGAATTTGAATAAGGTCTATAAATCTTCCTTTCTTTTATTCTCTTATGAAAAGGCTTTTGGTATTGTTGATGGTATTGGGAACAGCGTATTCATTCTGTGCTTACAATGTTACTGATTTGAGTGTTGATGTAACAGTGAATGAATTAAGAGGCACAGAATATTTCTCAGTTTTGAATAAAACAATCGATTTCAACGGAAATATCAATCTGTTCAACCATGCAAAAATATTTTTCCACAAATACTATGTTTCTTCTCCTTGCTCTGCTGACTGCATTCAATTCTATCCAAGGGATGTAAGAGTGGGTTTTGTCATACTTGATTATTCAACACCCTCGGGAGTAAACAATTACTCATTTGTTGAAGTTGATTATTCGGGGGCAGCGATAGCATACAAGATGGGGGTAGGAGAAGGTGAGAAGACAAAAACATACTCTGTTGAAGGAAGGAAAGTCCAGATATTGGTAAATGATATAAGGCTGAATGGAAACTGTTTTTCAACAGCATACAATTTCTACTGCGATGATGCAACTCCGGTAGGAGAATGTTCAACAACAAAACCTTACAAATGTACAATCCATGGTCTTGAATTTGACCAGAATGAATGCGGATGCCCCATCTATGGTTGTCTTGGAAGTATCTGCTCTGACGGAACCTTTCCAAGTGAGTGCTCACATGAAAAACCTTTGTACTGCGATAACGGTAAACTTGTAGACAACCCGATAATCTGCGACTGTCCTGAATATTCAACAAAAGACCCATCAGGAAGAACCTGTTTTTATGCAAAGTGTTCTGACGGAACGGAATTTGGGGAATGTTCGGAAGAAAAACCCTATTACTGCGAGGGGGACAGGATTGAAGCAGACCTCATTGAAAGATCTTCTGTCTGCGGATGCCCAGAAGGTTTCATGGCAATGAATGATACCTGTTTGATTATTCCTGAAACGGGACCCGGTCCTGAAATACCTGAAGATGGATTTGAGAATGAAACAGTTCCTGAGGAACAGCCCGAAGAAGAGACTGAACCTGAAGAAGAACCCAAAGAAACACAAGAAGAGGATTTCACAACATATTATCTGGCAGGATTGATTCTCATAGTGATAATCGGAGCATATTTCTTTCTTGCAGCCAGGAGGAGTTAGGCTTTTTCATAATTTTTTTAATAGTTGCCTTCTATTTCCCTTCATGTCAGGAAAAAAACTAATGATATTTTTGGTTTTAGCAACTCTTTCAACATTGGTATTCTCGGATAATTACACTACACATTCCGATTATATGAAATGCAGGTATGTGAAGGCGGATTGTGACTATGAACCAATTAAATATGCCGGATATACAGATTGCCATGCCAATTGTGATTTGAAAAAAGACTGGCTTGCTGGATGTGTTGGAGACTGCGATGCATATTGTTATTTCCGTTATAAGGATTGTCGTGGTGGGTGCGAAGATGAAGACACTGTAAGACAGGCTTTCTACAACCCTGAAGGAACAGCATCATTATGCCACTACAGGGATGTTGAATGCAGTTACAAGTGTTATAAGGAAATCTGCTTTGATTCAGATGCTGAAATTGAAGCATTTAAGTCACGCTACTGGCACGGCGAATGTGTTGAACCGGAAGAGGATTATGATGCTGACGGGATTTTTGACAATGTGGACTTATGTAAATTCACAAAGGGAACACAGAAAAATTTTGGATGTCCTGAAATAGGGGTTTCTCCTGGAGGTCTTTTGATAAGGCCCGGCCTTGCAAGCTATCTTACACTGGGAAACCATGGACATGTTGGAATGTATATGGGTGAATGTGAAGTTGAAGAAGGACACAAGGCAAGACTCCCTGTTACTGTTTACAGGCCTGATTCTTCAGATGAATATTCTGAGGTTTCCATCAAAGAAGGAGATATGCTTCAAAAGGGAGATGTGATACAAGAATGCATAGTCGAAGTGAATAAAGGGCACGGGGGAGGTGCAATGTTCAGCAACCTTGATAATTTTAATGAACAATCCCAGTGGACAATGTTCAAGGATGTTGGAGTTGAAGGAATGAGCAAAAACCTTACATATGAACAGGTGCAGACTCTAAGGAACCACATGTTTGATTTGATTAAAAAGACAGAAGCAGGAGAACTTGAATATTCTCTGTGGACTACAGGACCTGTGACTGATGAAGAAACAGGCGAAACAAAATATTACTACAGCTGTGTAACTGCTTTTGAATCAGCTTATGAAAAGATATACCCAGAAGGAATAATACCTTCTGATCATGAGAAGAGTAAATGGGTTCCTCTTTCCCCAAATGAATTTTACCGATTTTTCAAAAAAGAGGAAGGAGGAGTATTGAATGTTTTCAAGGTGCTTGTCCGATGTCCTGTTGAAGTAACTGCAAAAGTGAATGGAAAGACAACCGGCGAAATTGACGGAGAAAGAGTGGAAGAGATTCCCGACTCCCAGTACATCATCCTTGATGATGATTCAAAGCTTCTTCTGTTGTTTGATGTTGAAACAGCTCCAGAAGTAAAAATAGATTCAGTTGAGGATGGGGAATTCACAGTTTCAACACTTGATTCATTCTCAAGTGAAGATGAAATGTATTTTGTCGATTATCCGTCTGTTTATGCTGAAGAGGGAACTGAGTATACAATGGATGCTTCACAGCCTCCTGAAGAACGTGTTCTGTATGATGAATCCTCAGGAAATACAGTAGAGCCCGATTCTGTTGAGACAGTGGCTGTCGAACAGACCTACACTGAACCGGATACAGAATCTGATACTCCTGGATACACAGAACCATATGAAACAGAGACCCCTACATATGATGATGTAGAAGAAGTATGTGCAGCACTGCCAATATCCTGCATGCTTCTGTTTTCATTATATCTGCATTCGAGAAGAAGCTGAATCATTTTCTGATTCTTTTTATTTTTTTCAATGTTCTAAGTAATCTGGGTTCCAACATCAATATCTTTCTGAATTGTTAGAAGAACACACTCACTTTCATCTTCCTTTTCTGCACAAAGTAGCATACCCTCTGAAAGTTCTCCTGCAAATTTTGTTGGTTTTAAATTCACAAGAACAATTATTTTCATATCTTTCAATTCTTCTTCTTTATAATATGGAACAAGGCTAGTAACAATTTGAATTGATTTTTCTTCTCCAACATCAACCTGCAATTTATACAATTTTTCAGTCCTTGGAATTCTTTCAACTTCTACAATCTTCCCAACTTTCATATTTAGTTTTTTCCAATCATCAAAATTTATTTCTTCCATACGATCACCTATCCATATCTTAGTTTAAGATACAAAACTGAGAGAGCCAGAATAAGACCAACAGAATTCATTGCAGCCACAGGGCCATTCCCAATAATCACAGCATAAGTTATCCAGAGAATCAATCCCACAATGTAAATGATATATCTCCAAAGAGAAATATCCTTTGTTGATTTTGTCTTCCAGCTTTTGATTACCTGTGGAAGTAATGAGATAACAACAAGAATTCCTGCTGTGTATCCGAGAACGTCAATGTATTCCATGCTAATACTGCTCCAGTTCAATTTAAAAAAATAAGCGGGCCCAGAGGGATTCGAACCCTCGACACTCGGATCTCTCTTTTCTTTTTTGGTGAAGGTTTTTAAGCACGACAAAACCGAGTGGTTTTGTGTGCACCGAAATTTCATTTCGGTTGCATACCAAAAAAGCTTCTAAGAGTCCGACGCTCTACCAAGCTGAGCTATGGGCCCAAAAATAGACAGCTAAAATAAATATCAAAGAAGTTTAAAATGTTGATGTTTGATTTCTAATTATGTCACAGGTAATTTTTGCACTTGCTCTTACCCTTATAATCGCATTCCTTATCCATAGGAAGTACAAGATGCTTTGGCTTACAATAGGTTCAGGGGCGATAATCTATTTTTTTCTTGCAACACAATTTGTATATTTCTCAGCACCAGTCTTTGCAGGTGCAGCGGTAAACATAATCATATATAAGATAACAAAAAGGAACTGGGTTTCATTTTTAATCTCCCTTTTAATTGCATTCCCTATAGTTCCTGCAGTTGAATGGTATATGGCATGCCAAACACCAGAGTGCGCGATGTCATTTGCGTTCTTTGTTACTTTTGGAACTACATTATTCATAGGAGTGTCCTTCTTTGTTACTATTTACAGATGGTGGACAAAAAACAATAAGAAATGATTTATAAATTACTTATGAGATAAACTTGGATTAAGGGATTCGGATGAATGTTGACAAGGATCAATTGAGAAAGCAGTTTGCAAAGGACTGGGAGAAGCATTACGAGCTTGATGTTCTCATCAGAAGGGGATACAAAAGGACAAAATGCAAAAAATGCGGAAGGAACATCTGGACACTTGACGGAAGAGATCTTTGTTCTGATGCTTCATGCCTTGGATATCAATTCATAGGAGACACTCCAGTAAAGAAGAAACTCAGCTATGTCGACACTTGGAAAGTAGTTGAAAAATACTTCACAAAACACGGCCACGGGTACATCAAACCATATCCGACAGTGGCGAGATGGAGAGATGATTTATACTTCACTGTGGCCTCAATCAACGATTTTCAGCCTTATGTTGTTAACGGGGAGTTGGAACCTCCCGCAAATCCATTGATAGTGCCTCAATCCTGCATAAGATTTGTCGATATTGCGAATGTAGGTATAAGCGGAAGGCACTATACGAATTTTGTGATGGTTGGACAGCATGCCTTCAACACAAAGAAAACAGGATTATTCTACTGGAAAAACGAGGCAATAGAACACGATATTAATTATCTGAAGGCACTTGGAATACCCGAAGAGGAAATCGTATTCACAGAGGATGTCTGGGCGGGAGGAGGAAACTTCGGCCCGAGCATCGAATATTTCGTAAGAGGGCTTGAATTAGGTAACTGTGTGTTCATGCAGTATGAAGTTACAGATTCAGGACCAAGGGAGCTCAAAACCAAAGTTATAGATATGGGTGTAGGTCTTTCAAGACTTGCCTGGATTACAACAGGAGACCCTACGAGCTATGAAGTTGTTTTCGGAGACGTAATAAAAAACATGGAAAAAGCCGCAGGAGTGAAAATAGATAGAAAACTTTTCCTTAAGTTTGCAAAAATCTCGGGAAGCCTCAATGAGGACGAAGTCGATGATATAAACAAGGAAAAAGAGAGGGTTGCAAAAATGCTTGGTGTTGACAGGAAGGAATTATTCTCTGCTTTGGAACCTTTACAGGCCCTGTATGCAAGTTCAGACCATTTGCTTACCCTGCTTTTTACAGTAACTGACGGAATGCTTCCTAGCAATGTAGGCGGAGGATACAATCTCAGGATGATTTTAAGAAGAGTATTCGGTTTTGATGAGGAATTCGATTTTCATCTTGATTATGAAAAAATACTCAAAGGCCATTCAAAACACCTTGATTACATATTCCCCAATCTTAAAGAGGGAGTTGAAACAACAATAGATGTGATAGAAGAGGAAAAGAAAAAATACCTCGCAACAAAGGAGAAGGCAAAGGGAAAAGTAGCTTCAATTGTAAGCAGGGCGAAAGGAGGAAAGATAAGCGCTAAAGACCTGTTTGTTTTGTACAAGAGCCACGGAATACCTCCTGAATATGTCGTTGAGATTGCAAAGAAAAATGACGTCAAAGTTGAAATGCCAGGAAATTTCTATGCAAAGGTGAAGGAAAGCGAATGGGCCGAAGTATATGAAGAGGAAAAAAAGGTTGACGTTGTAGGATTTGAAAAAACAAAAGTTCTTTACTATGGAGAATCAGAGGAATTCACTGCAAAAGTACTTGGAACAATAAACGAATACCTGATTTTAGATAAAACTGCTTACTATCCTGAAAGCGGAGGGCAGGTTTCAGACCTTGGGGAAATAGAAGGAGTAAAAGTGAAAAACGTCATAAGGGAGGCAGGAGTAATACTTCATGAGATGGAAAAAATCTCAAAATTCAAGAAAGGGCAGAAGGTGAAAGGAAAAGTTGATTTAGAAAGAAGAAAAATCATCACAAGACACCATGTGGGAGCCCACATACTGAATGCCGCTTGCAGAAATGTCCTTGGAATGCACATCTGGCAGGCAGGCTCATATAAGGACACTGAGAAAGCCCATCTTGATGTTACACACTACAAAAGAATAACTCAGGAAGAGCTTGAAAAAATAGAGCAAAAGGCGAACGAATACATACGCAGAAACATTCCAATAACTGTTGAGGTTCTCCCAAGAAATGTGGCAGAGGAGAAATACGGCTTCAGGCTTTACCAGGGAGGTGCTGTTCCAGGAAAGGAATTGAGGATAGTTTCTATAGGTGATGTTGACGTTGAGGCTTGCGGAGGAACCCACCACATGCTTAAATTTACAGGAGAGATAGGCACATTCAAGATAGTCAAAAGAGAGGGGATCCAGGATGGAATAGAAAGAATAGTGTACAAGTGCGGAAGCGTTGCAATAAACTATATAGAAAGCAGGGAAAGAATCCTAAGAGATGCGTCCTCAAGAATAAAAGTGAGTGAAAAAGAGCTTCCCAACTCTGTTGAGAGATTCTTCAATGAATGGAAGGAAAGAGGGAAAATGGTTGAGGAGCTTGCTGAGAGAATAGTCACTGATGAGGCAAAAAAGATAGTTGAAGAGGGAAAAGGAAAGGTCGTAATAAGGATTCTTGGAGTAAGCCCCCAGATACTCCAGAAGATAGGAATAGCAGTTGCAGCAAGCCCTGATTCAGCCGCTGTTCTTGTGAACAAACAGGGAAATGTTGTATGTGCTGCGGGGAAAAATGCAAAAATGAATGCAAAAATAATTTTAACAAAAGTAATAACGAAATACGGAGGAGGGGGCGGAGGAAAAGAAAACCTCGCTGCAGGAAAGCTGAAAAAACTACCCGAAAAGAAGAGAGGGTTTCTCTAGGAACTTGAATTTCTCATTGTCTTTGTAAAACTCTTCAAGCAAATCATCCATAAGCAATCCATGCTCCCTGTTGATTTCCTTGGGATCCGATACTTTGAATTCCCTAACAACATAATTCTGGTTCTGTACTTTTCCCTCTTTTGTGTAGTAATATGCCGCACCCTGATTTTTCTTGTATTCTGAGTAGTCTGATTCAAATCTATTGCACACCAGATTGGCCATTACCAGTCCTTTTTCAAAACGGTTAATTGTAACATGCCCGTATCCCGGAGGAATGAGCACCACATCACCTTTCACAGCGTTCACTTCAACAACATCAACGCTTTCATCACGGTTTCTCTTCTGAAGCAGGTATGTCGCTTCCCCCTCAAGAATCTGGTATATCTCGGGGTAAGTCAATTTTTTTTCAGCTTCAGGATGAAAATGTCCGTATGTTTTTGCAAATTCCTCCCCCAGCATTGCTGAAGGCATGTATGTTATGTCGTATCGTATAGTATCAGAAAAAATTATGTTTCTGTACATGTGATAAACGATAAAATCATCTTCGGAATGAACAGCCTTTGCCTCCATCAGAACATCAACCATATCTGAAAATTTTCTTTCTGAGTGTTCGTTTTCATTTCCTTCCACAATAAGCTTATCTTCAATCAGTTCGATGCTTATTGGTTTTTTGTACAGCATCATCAGGATCAACCATTTCTTTCATGGATATGAAATCTGTCTGCCTTTCGATTTTCTTCTCCATTGTCTTTTTGATATCCATCTTCTCTTTTTTAGCTTTATGCACAACTGCTTTTAAGAATACAAGCATCTCTTTTCCTTTTGCACCATTATTCTCAAATGCTTTTTCAACCTTCTGTGTTGTTTTTACAATTCCTACAAAAAAAGACCCGCCAAGAAATTTTTCATTGTTTTCAGGATTTTCAAGATGCTCCCTCAATATATGCCTTATTATCTGCAATTCCTTTTTCAATTTCCTGTTTTCTTTTGTCTGCCTTTCAAAGTCCACCTCAAACATCATTGCCATTCTCCCGATAGAGTCCCACGGCTCTGACTCTATACGTTTGAGGATATCACTGGAATGCATGGAGGTAATATTCAAAAGTAATGTTTAAAAAATAGCCCCGACCGGATTCGAACCGATGTCTCAAGGTCCAGAACCTCACATCCTTTTGGCGCAGAATTCTTTGCTTAACCACTAGACGACGGGGCTTTTAAGATTACTTTACTGCTGGAAAAAGATTAAAAATCTGCTTTCGATAGAAAGCATTAAATAGTGGGAAAATCTAAAATAGTAAGATATAAATAGTGGGATTGTGTGTAATATGATCACACAATGGTGAAAAATATGAACCGACAGATAAAAAAGAGGGGTTTCCTTCATCCGCCTGGATTCTAAGGCGCGTCTAGTTTTACCTTTGGAAATCAGGGACGCTCTCTGTGTCGGAAAAAAAGAAGAAATACTGCTCAGTGTAACTGATGCAAAGAATGGTAAGATTATATTAGAGTTAGCCAAAGGCATGGATGACCAGAAATCCATCCCATACTCGAAAAACGGAAAATATATACGGAGGTGTAAGAAATGAGAAAAATGATAAAAGGAAGGGATTTAGTTCACAGTAAATGAATTTCTAAAAGATAGGTTGTTGAGGTCTGATAAGCCAATTCGCCTGGCGATGCCCAATAAGGGTGAGTTGTTTAAACCAACTGTTGAAATTTTGGGTTCTTGCGGAATAAATGTAAGAGAAGGCAGAAGTCTTACACAGGAATCAGGTGGAATTAAAATATTCCTGATGAATGTGTTGGATATTCCAATGGTTGTGGACAAAAAATTCGTTGATTTTGGAATAACTGGAGAAGATTGTCTTTTTGAATATCTCGTCAGTATCGGGAGTGATGGCGAAAGATTATCATCATCCAGACTGGGTTTTGGTGCATGCGATTTAGTTGTCGCAGCTTCTAATTCTGATAAACCTGTTGTTTTTGACAGCGGATTCTTAGTTGGATTGATAACCAGGGCAAATCCTCTGAGAGTTGCCACAAAGTATGTAAATATGGCTAAATTTTTTCTTAAGAGGAATTTGAGACCTAATGATGGTTTTGTTTCAAATTTTGAGATAACAAAACTAAACGGTTCAGTTGAATCAAGCATCGGACTAGGGATTGCCGATGCAATTATTGATATTGTGTCTACGGGAACAACCTTGCGTGCAAATGGGTTGTTTGAAGTTAGAACAGTACTTGAATCAGAAGCAGTGTTGATACAAAAAAGAGGTGAATGAAAATGGTATGTATGAAAAAGGAAAGGGATTTACTTCACAAACGGAGTACTTGGAAACAATGGAATGAATGGAAAGGAGGCATCAGTCTTTAGAAAAACAAAGGGATTGATTGAAGGTGTGCTGAAAAGAAGGGGTTTTGAATATCTGTTTATCGGCCCTTTGACTATGCGCTCTCTTTATGCCAGAAATGTAAATGAACTTGGGGAAAGGTTCATGAGAAATCTTGTGCCCATTTCATTTCCCGGGTATAAAGAGGATCTGATTCTGACCCCTGAAGGGACCTACCCAACAGTAAAGTTTTTTGCAGATTCAGGTAGAAAAGATGCAAAGATATTCTATTCTGAGGAATTTGTGAGGGCAGAACCTTTTTCTGAAGTTTTGAATGGAAAAACAAGAGCTTTTTGGCAGATAGGATTCGAGATTATAGGAAAGTCTGAACCAGAATCAAGAATGGAACTGGTGGGTGTTTTGACAGAAGTCATGGATGTTCTTGAGATTCCTTCTGTTTTGAGAATCTCTGACAGAAGAATTCTTCAGGGCCTTCTTGATGGAATAGATGTTGAGAAAAAAGAATTAATTCTGAGAAATCTCGATTTGTTGCAAGATGATCCAGAAAGCTTTAGGATAGATATGAAGGGAATCCCAGTTGCAGGAATTCTTGCAGATGTACTTGAGATTTCGGAACTACCTTTCAGTAATATGGTTGTTGAAGGGAGGAAAGTCTTGTCTGGTTATCCTCTCTCAATGAAAGGTCTTGAAGTTCTTGAAAGATTGTTTGAAAGTCTTGAACCAGGCGAATTAGTAGTGCCTTCAGCATCGCTTGTAATTCCAAAAGGATTTGATGCATACACAGCAACAATAGTCGAGGTTTTGGGGAGGGATTCTTCAATAGGTGCTCTTGCAGGAGGAGGCGAATACAGCGCACTTAAATCAGAATTTGAGGATGTACCGACAATGGCTGGAGCAGGTATAGGGTTGTCAAGAATAACAACAATCCTTGAAAGAGGTGAAAAAGATGGAAGTTGGATATCTTGAATTAAGTTATAAAGAAATAGAGAAAAAAGCAGAGGAAAATTCATTTGTGTTTGTTCCTCTTGGGGCGATACAGGCTCATGGAACTGCACTTCCGGTAGGGACGGATGTTTTTATTCCTGAAGAGCTTTGCAAAAAAGCAGCGCAGAAGGTTAAAGGAGTTGTTTCTCCATCACTTTTTCTTTCTTATATAGAGAAAAAGTACTGCCTCCCCGGAACTTTATCAGTGCCTGCAGAAATTGCAGAGAAGAACATCTTTTTCATGCTTGATTCATTGTGTGAACAGGGCTTCAAGAGATTTGTTCTTGTCAATGGTCATGATGAGAATGAGTTTTCAATGAATAACGCATGTGAAAAACTCATTGAAAAAAGAGATGTTTCACTCCTCGCATTCAATTGGTGGGATGTTGCATGGAACGATGTGTCAAACATTCTCGATTCGAAATATTCAGAATTGGGAGTTGCTGGTGAAGATGAAACATCAATGATCCAGTTTATGAATAAGATGAGAGGAAAGATTCCAAAGAACAATCTTCCAGATAAAGAGCCTTATAAATTGTATAAAAGAGGAGAGGTTGAAAAACTGGAGGTTTTCGGAAGGCCTGAATCAGCCACAAAGGAGAAAGGTGAAAAACTGATGGAAGTAATATCCTCAACTATTGCAGAAAAGGCGGAAAAACTGCTTTAGTATTAAAAAACATTACTAACGAAGTGATTTCGTATGAACGTTACTCCTAAAGGAATGAGGGATTTTCTACCTGAAGATATGGTGCTTAGGGAGAAAGTAATAGGAACCATAAAGGATGTTTATCAGAAATATGGCTTCCAGCCTATGGAAACTCCCGCGATGGAAACACTCGATACGTTGAAAGCAAAAGCAGGAGATGAAGTTGAGAAGCAGATTTTCATAGTTGAAGACGACATGGGAATGAGGTTCGACTTGACAGTAGGTCTTGCAAGAGTTGTTGCCAATACATCATTTCCGAGACCTTTCAAAAGATACCAGATATCCAGAGCATGGAGAAAAGAGGAGCCCCAGAGAGGAAGGTTCAGGGAATTCTGGCAGGCAGATGCAGACATTGTAGGAACAAAAGGAATGAGAGCGGAGGCAGAACTGCTTTCAATGGCAAGAGAAGTCCTTGAAAAATTAGGATTCAAGAAACCCGTTATTCTTGTGAACAACAGAAAAGTTCTTGAAACACTGGTGAAAAATCTTAATATTGATGAGAGAAAGATTGAAATTTTCAGATTGCTTGACAAGATAGACAAGATAGGCGAGGATGAAGTGAAAAAACAAATGGAGAAAGTAATAGGAAAAAAAGTGAAAGAATTATTCTCTGCAATTGAAATAAAAGGAAACAACAAAAAGAAATTGGAAGCTGCAAAGAAAATAGATGAAGAAGCCGGAAAAGAGCTTGAACAGATAGTTGATTTGTGCAATTTTGATGTTGAAGTAAGTTTGTCTCTTGTAAGGGGTATGGGCTATTACACAGGCCCTGTTTTTGAAATAAAATTATCAAAGGAAATAGGAAGCGTTGCAGCAGGAGGTAGATATGATGAACTTCTTTCTGTGTACGGGCAGGGTGACTATGCTACCGGGATTTCTTTTGGGATTGACAGGCTCGTAACTTTGATGAAAAAAGAAAACACCGAACCTTTTGCAAGAGTGTTTGTTGCATGCGTAAAACCTGATATCTACAAGGATGCCGTAAAAATAGCAGAAAAATTCAGGAAAAAAGGAATCCCCACAGAAGTTGACCTTAATGAAAGAAATTTGAAAAAACAGTTTGATTATGCAAATGCACTGAATATTCCTTATATAGCGATAGTGGGGGAAAGGGAATTGAAACAGAAAAAAATCAACCTGAGAGATATGAAAACAGGAAAAGAAAAACTTGTTTCTGTTGAAGAAGCGGTAAAGATGGTCTGATGGAAGAGTTTCATTTATTGAAAGAATTATTCAAGCATAAGAGATATCCTGAGGAATCCATAGAGGATAAATATCCCCTGATGCCATTGCTTTTTGTTCTTTTCCTCATCATGCTTGCTTCTATAGCAATGATTAGCTTTTACGGAGAAGTCGAGGAGGAAAAACACATCCTGTTTCAGATAGCGTTCTTTTTTCTTCTTGCAGTGGTAGGACAGTGGATTGCTATTCATCTTAGGCAGCCAACAGTCCTTGTTCTTCTTATAATCGGTATTCTTATAAGCGACTCATTCATGGCCGCGTTATTTTCATTTTTACCTGTAACTCCCCCTATAATAATAAAAGAAAAAGTATTGTTTGATATATTTGCAACTTTTGGTCTTGTGGTTTTGATGTTCAGAGTCGGACTGCATGAACATGTGAAAGAGGTCTTTTCAAGAACAAATTTTACTGTTGCATTCTTTGGTGTATTAATCCCACTTCTTGCAGGTTTTGGATATACAATATTGTTTGGCGGGGGAACCATCTATGCTTTATTTATGGGGGCGGTTCTGGCAGCAACGAGTGTGGGGGTAACCGCGGCAGTTCTTTCTGAACTAAAAGTCCTCAATAAGAAATTTTCTGTAGTGATAATAGGTGCAGCTGTAATAGATGACATACTTGCCTTGATACTTCTTACTTTCTTGATTAATCTTCCAGGAGGACTTGGGGCAAGTGATATAGCTTCTCTTGCAATAACTATGGCTTCTGTGATAATTTTCATATTAGGCGGAGGTATCGCAGGAAAAATTCTAATTGATTATTTTATGGATAGGAGGCCCATGGGGAACCAGGTCTTTTTCATGGCATTGTTTCTTGTTTTTCTTTATTCATACATTGCTGAATTTCTTGGACTTTCTGCAATAGTAGGTGCATTCTTTGCCGGAATCCTTTTGCATTACAGCAGGCATAAAGAAAAATTAGAACATAGGACGTACGTTCTTGAAGCAGTTTTTACCCCAATTTTTTTCCTTTCATTAGGTCTTCTAGTCGATGTTAATGTAATTGCGGAATACTGGATACCTATACTTGTCCTAGCAACAATTGCAATACTCAGTAAATTAATAGGATGCGGCATTGGGGCATTAATGAGAGGACTTAAACCTATTGAATCATCAATAGTTGGATTTGGAATGACACCAAGAGGTGAAGTCACAGGTATACTTGCTTTATTTGCACTCGGTGCCGGTATTTTTACCCAAGATGACTATTCAATCATAACTTTGATGGCCATACTCACTATGATCATAACGCCTTTAGTACTTAGAACAATAATACCAAAGGTGAAAAAACAATGACTCTATCAGTTCCTGTTATACATCTCAAGGATAAGCAGGCATTCATAAAAACAGAGGGAATGCTCAGGCTTAAAGGAAATCCAGTAGACCTGATAAAAAGAATGAAAAAAGAAGGAATAAAATTGGTGCACATAATAGACCAGGATGCAATCAATGGAATGAAAACCAATCTTGATGTTTATAACAGTTTAACTTATATATTGAATATAGAGGTGGAAGGGGTAAAGGATGAGAAAATGATAGAGAAACTCCTTGCGATGAAAGCCAGGGTTGTTTTCAGTCTTCCCTCTGATTTTGATTTAAAAAAATGGAAAGACAGTAAAAGACTGCTTGTGGGAAAGATAAAAGAAAATTACAAAGGAAATGCAGAAGATGTTTTTGATGTCATAGTTGAAACTGAAGAAGATGCAAAAAAATTCAAAAAACTAGGAAAAAGAGTAATAACCCCTAAGAAAATAAAGGATGCTTTTGCGGTTCTCATTTAGATTTCTTCTTTTTTGCTTTTATCACAAACCCATCATCAGTCATTTCTGCAGGATAGATTTTTGAAGAATGCTGAATGCCTTTCATTTTTAGAACTTCCACCGCCTTTGTCCTCTCGCTCCCTTTTGGGGAGTACATAGTATAGATGTGTATCCACCCTTCAGTGAATGTTTCAAGTCCGTATTTTGTATCTGGAAGAACATCCTGTGTTGTTGCGGGCGTGTCTTCTGAAATTATCATTGTCGTGGTTCCCCAGTTTCTTATATTGTCTCTCAGTTTGAGGAAACCTCTTTTTCTTTCATCATCATCTCCAAAATGCAGTGCAAGAGGAAGAATGGAGTCTATAACTACCCTTTTTATCCCCATAGTATTGACAATCTCCATAACTGCGCTGTTCTGTGAAAGAAGCTGGTCAACTTCATATATCGGGTAATCAAGGAACACAAGAAGCTTGTTTTTCTCGAGTTTCTCAAGGTCCCAGTTGAAGCCCCCCATATGAAAGAATGTAGAATCCCTGCTCTCTTCAAGAGATATGAAAAGTCCTGGTTCTTTGTATTTGATTGCACCTTCGATAAGAAACTGCATTCCGAAAGTGCTTTTTCCGCATCCTGTGGGTCCGCTGAGCGTTATTGTTGAGCCTTTTAGCAGTCCGCCACCTACTATATCATCAAGACCGGGTATTCCCGTTTTGATTCTCTCTCTTTTCATTTTTCTCCCTCTTTTCTCTCAAGGAGTTTTTTGCCCAGTTCAGCTTTCATTTCAAGGTCTCTTTTGTATTTTTCAACTTCCTCTTTGCTTGATGTCCTTTGCAGTATGAATTTCTTTAATTCAAATGTTTTTGTTGATATGTCCATAAGCAGTTCATGTGCTTTATCTATTGAAAGTTTGATTTCGTCAGGCCTGAGTATTTCTATTGAAAGAGGGGAATAAAGTGCACAGAGCTTTTCAAGCTGTATGAACTCCTTTATAAGAATCTTAACCTCCACAGAAGTTGAGAAACCAGGATCTCTTTCCATGGGTTCGTCTATCTCTCCCATTGCAAAAACAACACCTTCCTCCTTGAGCAGTTTCTGCACAAATCCTGCCCCGAGATTCTGGAGTGTCTCTTTTGATGAGCCATGCAAGTCGAAATAGAGAAGAGCAAGAACCCCGCCTTTCTCTACAGTTTCTTTTGTAACCTTTTCAACATCCACCATCTAAATCTACCCTGTTCAGTTATCACTCCCCAATATTTAAATAACTATTCAAGCATTGATTTCAACACTAATTGGTGATTATTTTGAAATCAAAAAGAGAGAAGTTTCTAAAGAAGACAAAAGAAAGCGTAAAAGAGGCATTGAAAAGCAGGGACATGGTTCTTGCTGCAACAACACGTTCAATAGATGAACTTGACAAAGTGATAAATGTCCTTGTTGAAAGACTTGAGGACTGGTATGCGATATATTTTCCTGAGCTTCAGACAAAGGACAGGAGAAAGTATGTCCAGATAGCTCATGAATTTGACAAGGCAAATCCAGACCCAAAACTTCTTGGCAAGCTTCTTGGAAGAGAGGGTGCAGAAAAGGCAATTCAAAAGGCAGGTTCAAGCCTTGGAGCAGACCTAAAGGACGAAGACATAGCGGAATTCAAGAGTTTTGCGGAGGAGATTCTCAGATTGTATGATTTAAGGGAGAAATATCTTGTTTATCAGGAAAAGCTTGCTGATGAGATATGCCCGAACATAACATATCTTGCAGGCCCCGAACTTGCTGCAAAGTTGATATCTCACGTGGGTTCCCTTCAGAAGCTTGCAATGCTTCCTTCAAGCACAATCCAGGTTATAGGCGCTGAAAAGGCCCTCTTTAAACACCTCAAGGATAAGAAAAAAGTCAGACCCCCAAAACACGGATTAATCTTTCAGCATCCAAAGATATCAATGTCCCCGAAGAAGACAAGAGGAAAGATTGCAAGGGCTCTCGCAAACAAGCTTTCTCTTGCAGCAAAGGCCGATGCTTTCACAAAGAATTTCATAGCAGAGAAACTGAAAGAGGATTTTGAAAGCAGATTCAATGAAATCACAGAAGAGTACAAAAAGGGGAAGAAATGAAGATACTGGCTTTTTCCGATTTGCATTCTGAAGAAGGCGCACTCCAGAAGCTTGCAGAATTGCAGAGTTTCTGGGATTTTGACCACGTTCTGATAACCGGCGATCTTACGAACAAGGCAGTTTCATTTGTTGAGGATGTCTGCAAAAAATTTCCCAAGTCATTTACAATACCCGGAAACATGGACCCTCCTGCAGCCCTGAAAATACTTGAAGACACAGGAACATCATTACATGGGAAAAGAAAAGAAGTGGAGGACGGTCTTAACATGGTAGGTTTTGGATACAGCTGCCAGACCCCTTTCTGCACTCCAGGTGAGATAAGCGAAAAAGAAATGCTTTCAAAACTTGAAAAGCTTGATATCGATGAAAACACGATATTGGTTACACACACTCCCCCATTGGGAGTTCTTGACGAGGTAGGGGAAGGGGTTCATGCAGGAAGCAAGGCTTTGAGAAAAGTCATAGAGGACAAAAAACCGTTCATCAATTTCTGCGGGCATATTCATGAGACTGTAGGGCACAAAATGCTCGGGAAGACCCATGTAATCAAGATACCTGCAGCCAAGGACTACAAGTGCTGCATGGTGGATGTAATAAATAAAAAGATTGAGGTTCAATTCCTTAACCTATGATTGTAAGGGAAATGGAAAGTGAAGACACTTTCGAGGTTTTCCAGCTCGCACATTCTCTTTTTCCAGATTCAAACATATCAATGAAAGGATATGACCTTATTTTTGTAGCCGAAGATGAAGACATAGTGGGTTTTCTCCATATGGGCTGGATAAAAGGCAAAGTTGTGATAAAAGGAATAGGAGTAAGAGAGGATCATCAGGGAAGAGGGATCGCAACACTTCTAATGGAGGAGGTTCTTAGTAAGATATCAACTGAATCCGAAATTCATCTCAAAGTAAAATGTGATAATTTTTCAGCTCTTCGCTTGTATCAGAAGCACGGATTCTTCATCAAAAAATTTGGAAGCTCTCTTGTTATGGTCAAAAAGCAGAACTCCTGATTCTGTTACACTTGTTTTAAATAAATTTCGTTGTAGAATTAGTAATGTAATGTATTATTCTTGTTTGGAGGGGAGAGAATGAGAAAATTCAGAAACAGCAGAAAACCAACAAAAATTGAAAACGACCGAGTGAAAACCAAAAGAGCCTTCAATGCAGCAGGTTCTGCAGTTCTTGCTGCGGGTCTGGCATTAATTCCATTAAAAGCAAAAGCAATAAAAGTATTCGAGGAACCTGAAGAAGAGATTAAAAAAATACCTCCGATTGCAAAACTGGTATTTGGGGTCTACAATAAAGGAGAAGATCCGTTTGTAGGTTTCGGTCTTGCAAAAGACCTTGAACTTTCTGAACGTTTTATGCTTTCTGCATCAGCAACAATTGCATCATTGATTCCACCTGGTGATTCATCAGTTTTACTTGAGGATGCAAACCTAAGTGCAACCGCCCATTTGTTCGGTCCTGTTTCACTTACCGGATTTGCATACAGGGAAAGATTTTCCGGTGTTGATTTCGGTGCAGGAGGAGTGCTTAGCATTGCATCGGCAAATATAGGTGCGGAATGGAACAATGACGGAGGAGTACCCATATTCGCAAATTATGTTTTCAAACTTGCTGATGAAAAGCTTAGAATTGTTCCCTGTTTGATATATGTAGCAAGAACAGAACTCATGGGAGGAAGACTTGACCTTGAACTGGACCACAATGATGTCACTCTGTTTGCTTCAGTGTTCAACATAAACAGCCTTCAGGAGCAGAACTTAAATCCTCTTGCAGTTAATTTCCAGGCAGGATTAAAATTTGAATTATGATGGGGGAACTGAGATTTGAACTCAGATCATTAGCTCCCAAAGCTAACAGCTTACCAGGTTGGCCTATTCCCCCTTGATTCTAAAAAGAATGAGCGGTTGGTTTTTTATTTCTTTTCCAGAACTTCAGTAGTTGCCTTGATTTCTCCCTTTTTTGGTGCTTTCACAAGGTCTTCTTCTGAAATAAAACTATACCTTGCCTTGTAGAACCTGTCAAAAAATTCCTTTTGCTTTTCAAAATCTCCTGAAATTTCAAACAATCTCTCAAATCCTGTGTAAAAAGAGTACCACCCGGCAGGCACGATAACGACGCTCAATGCCTGAAGGTACCATTCAGGAAGATCGTAGATTATAACCTCAAGCGAGAGAAGAAGGAATCCGGCAATTACCCTTAGACTTCCGTTCTCTTTTGTTTTTCTTATTTTATCTTCAACATTTTTTTCCTGTTCTTTGAAATATCTTTTCAGTCTTTTTTGTATTGTTTCCTCAACCTTTATTTTTCTTTCCTCTCTTGGGACGGTAAATCTTACTTCAATCTCTCCTTTTCCAGTTACCAGGTATCTTCTTTTTATTTCATTAAGGAAATCGTCAGATAAAGTTCTTTTTTCATAAGGAGAAATATCAAAATCTGAGAATATGTCATCATAATTGTCCAAGGCAATTTGTATTGATTTCAGTATTGGTGCAAGAACTGCCTTTTCTTTATTGTTTGGCATATTTCAAAATGAGAATGTAAGATTTAAATAGCCTCAGGAGGGGATCGAACCCACGACCTCTCGCTTTCACACCTTTCTTAGTGAAGTTTCTTTGGCACCCCGAAAGAAAGTGCTACGAGGCGAACGCTCTACCGCTGAGCTACTGAGGCAAACACAGTAGCGAAGGCTTTGAACAGAGTTCAAACCAACTGAGCTACTGAGGCAAAAACTTTGTAATTTTTCTTTTGCGCGTTAAGATTTAATAAACATAGGAGGAAAAATCCATAATTATGGCAACAAGCAGAATTGCAGTAATAGACAGAGATCTCTGCATAAAGGAAAAATGTTATCAATGCATAAAAGTATGCCCAGTGAATAGAATGGGCCAGGAGTGCATTGTTGTAGATAAAGAATCAGGGTTTCCCGTAATATCCGAAGTTCTATGTATAGGTTGCGGAATCTGTGCAAAGAAATGTCCCGCTTCATGCATTACAATCATCAATCTTGCAAAAGAGCTTGAGCATCCCATCTATCAGTATGGGGTAAATGCATTCAGGCTTTATGGTCTTCCAATTCCAAAGAAAGGGACAGTTTCACTGATAGGAAAAAACGGAATAGGAAAAACAACAACAATAAAATTATTGAGCAAACATCTCATGCCTAATTTTGCTATATTTGACAAAAAACTCAGTGAAAAGGAGATTCTTGAAAAACTTCCAATGGAAACAAGAAGATATTTCCAGCAGGTTGGAAAAGAATTGAAGATAAGCCAGAAGCCGCAGTATGTTGACAAATTGAGGGATGTTTTCAAGGGAACTGTTGAAGAGCTTCTTGAAGAGACTGCAGGAAAGAAAAAGAATGAAATCATTGATCTATTCGGAATGAAGGAGATATTGAAAAGAAAAATATCACAATTAAGCGGTGGAGAATTACAGAAAGTTTCAATGGCTGTTGCATATCTCCAGGATGCGGATATCTATTATTTTGATGAGTTTACAAACTATCTTGATATTGGAGAAAGATTGAGGGCTGCAGTCATCCTGAAAGATCTGGGTGAAGAAAAAAGAGTTGTCATTGCCGAGCACGATCTGACAATGCTCGATTACGTAAGCAATTATGTTCACGTATTCTATGGAGAGGAAAACACATATGGAGTAGTTTCAGGAGTTAAGAATGTAAGGGCAGGAATAAATGAATACATACAGGGTTTCCTCAAGGAAGAGAATGTAAGATTCAGGGAAACTGAAATTTCATTCAGCACAAGAAGCGAAACAGAACTGAAAGCAGCTACAAGATTCATATATCCCGAATTGAAAAAGAAATTCAAGGGATTCGAATTCAAAAGCGAAGCAGGAGAAATAAGAAAAGGTGAAATCGTAGGATTGGTCGGTAAGAATGCCCTTGGAAAGTCATTATTGATAAAGATGTTTGCAGGAGCTGAAAAACCCGATGAAGGAGAACTCGTAGGTTTTGAAGATGTAAAAGTTTCCTATAAACCCCAGTACATTTCAGCAGAGGATGTTGTTGTAAGGGAAATGCTTGAAAAGCAGAATTTGGATTCCACTGTCTTTGAGGAATGCAAAAGAAGATTGAAAATCCACACTTTAATGGAAAAAAAATTAACAGAACTTAGCGGCGGAGAGCTTCAGAGGATTGCGATAACTCTTGCATTGAGCAGAAATGCAGATTTCTATTTATTCGATGAACCGAGTGCGTTCCTTGATATTGAACAGAGATTCCAGTTTGCTGAATTATTGAGAAAAGTAATAACTGAAAGTGAGAAGAGTGCATTTGTTGTTGACCACGATATTGTTTTCATAGATTCGATTGCAAACAGACTGATTACATTCAATGGAAAAAGCTCTGTTGAAGGCCATGCATCAAAACCCATGAACAAAAAGGATGGCATGAATGCATTTCTTGAAGAAGTAGGAATAACAATGAGGAGAGACAAGGATACAAAAAGACCGAGAATAAACAAGCCGGGAAGCAATCTTGATGAACAGCAGAAAAAATCAGGAGAGTATTATTATACTTCTAAATAGCTTCAAAGGTTGAATTGTATGTTGATAGATACACATTGTCATTTGAATATCTACCTTTCTAAGAGATTTGGAAAGAACATTAATAACGCCCTTAATCAAATTCAAAAAAATAAAATATTGACATTAACAATGTCAATGGATATGGCTTCTTACAAGCAAAATATGGATATTGCTGAAAAATCTAAATTTATTATTCCTGCTTTTGGGATTCATCCATGGAATGCACACAAATACGTAGGTAAAATTGATTTGTTGGAGAGACTGATAAAAGAAAATTCATTAATTGGTGAAATAGGGTTGGATTACTTTTTTGTTAAGGATAAAAGCAGATATTCTGCTCAAAAAAAGATTTTTGAATTTTTCCTGAAACGAACAAAAAATAAGGTAATATCAGTACATTCAAAAGGAGCAGAAAAAGATGTTTTAAAATTACTTAAAAAACATCAAAACAGGAGGGTAGTAATCCATTGGTATTCCGGAGGCACGGAAACTCTGAAAGAGATGATAAATGAAAAATATTATTTTTCAATCGGTCCCGAAATTATGTTTTCTGATCATATCAAAAAAATTGTAAGATTAATACCACTTAAACAAATTCTCACAGAAACAGATAATCCTGACGGACCAAAAAGCATAATGGGAAAAAAGGGAATGCCAATCCTGATAAAAGATGTTATTAGTGCGATTGCAAAAATAAAGGGTAAATCTTCAAAACAGATGGAAAAAACAGTTGAGGATAATTTTAAACGATTAACTAAAAATTCTAAATAGCAGATTCAATTGCTTTCTTAATATTTCCAACTACTCTTTCGTCAAAAACATCAGGGACAATCTTATCCTTGCTTAACTCTTTTTCTGTTAGTGTGTTTGCAATTCCTTCAGCAGCTGCTATCTTGATTTCATCAGTTATTTTCACAATTCTCAAATCCAACAAAGCTCTCAAAAATCCCGGGAAGCATACTGCATTGTTTATCTGATTCTTCCAGTCGCTTCTTCCTGTCCCGAATATTTCAACCCCCCATTCCTTTGCCTGCTCCTCAGATATTTCAGGTATTGGATTGGCCATTGCAAAAACAATTGAATCCATATTCATGTTTCTTATTGTCTCTTCAGGAATTGTCCCCGGAGATGAAGCTCCTATTATGACATCAGCTTCCATGAAGTCCTTTATACCTCCAGTGAAATTATCCTTATTGGTGATATCAGCAATATTCTGTTTATATTTTGGCAAGTCCTTTCTGTGTTTTCCTATTGCCCCTTTGCTGTCAAACACAACCATATGTTCAATTCCATAAGCAGAAAGAAGTTTTGCGATTGCATAGCCTGCAGAGCCTGCACCAACAATCCCTACTTTTATTTTCTCTTTCTTCTTTTCAACCAATTTCAAGGCATTGATCAAACCGGCAAGAGTAACTATTGCAGTTCCATGCTGGTCGTCATGGAAGACAGGAATATTTAATTCTTCAATCAATTTTTCTTCAATCTCAAAAACTTTTGGAGTTTCAATATCCTCAAGATTGATTGCACCAAAAACAGGCTCTATGCATTTCACAACTTCAACAATTTCTTCAGCACTTCTGCATTTCAAACATATTGGAAAAGCATCCAAATCAGCAAATTGCTTCATTATCAGTGCCTTTCCCTCCATCACAGGCAAAGCAGCTTCAGGACCTATATCCCCTAAACCCAAAACCCTTGTTCCATCAGTGACAACTGCAACAGTATTCCTTTTTATTGTTAAATCATAAACCAATTCGGGATTTTTCTTTATATCTTCAGAAGGCCTTGCAACTCCAGGAGTATATAACATAGACAAATCCTTGATATCTTTTATCTCGGCCCTCTGCCCTATTGAAATTTTTCCCTTTATTTTCTTATGTAATTCCAAAGCTTCCTCCCACATATGCCAATTAAGGCCGCCGATTCTTATTTAAACCTTTCTTTCCATATTTTTTCTCTACCGTATTCTATTAACGGCAACCCTTCTATGAAGGGCTATGCAATCACGGTGTTATTAAATGCCAGACATAAACAAACCTAGAAAAGGTTCAATGGCCTACAGGCCAAGAAAAAGGGCTACGTCCCAGAATGCAGAAGTATATTGGCAGCCTGAGGAATCACAGAGAGTTATCGGATTTGCAGGCTACAAGGCAGGTATGACTCATCTTTCATACGTTGACCAGACAACCTCGCCGACAAAGGGACAGGAGATTGTAAGCTCAGCAACAGTAATTGAAGTCCCTCCATTATTTGTATATGGAGTAAGATGTTATGGAGGAAAAAGGGCATTGGGGGACATTCTTGTTACTGATGAAAAAACATTGAAAAAATTGAACATCAAAAAAGCAAATGCAAAAGCTCCTGAAGAATCAAAGATTGAAACTGTAAGGCTTCTTGTTTTTTCACAGCCTGAAAAAACAAAATTCGGGAAAAAGCATATTGAAACAATGGAAGTAGGAGTAGGAGGAAAAGACTCAAAAGAGAAGCTTGAATATGCAAAATCTCTTTTGGGAAAGGAATTGAAATTCAGTGATGTTTTCAAACCAGGAGAATTTGTTGATGTTGTTGCTATTACAAAAGGAAAAGGGTGGCAGGGAGCAATGAAGAGATTCGGAACTGCAAAACAGAGAAGAAAAGCAACAGCAAAAAGAAGACATGTCGGTACCTTGGGACAATGGCATCCTGCTTATGTGCTGTATACAATTCCGCAGGCAGGACAGATGGGATACCACAAGAGAACCGAATTGAACAAGATGATCATGAAAATTGGGGATAACGTTGAGGAGATAAACCCGAACGGAGGATTCCCAAGGTATGGTTTTGTGAAGAATGATTATGTAGTGTTGAAAGGATCAGTGCCCGGACCTGTGAAAAGACTGATTAAACTGAGACTGGCAGTGCGCTCTTCTGAAGAGGTAAAGGAACCTCGTGTGATGGAGGTATCGCTCTCTTCGAAATAGGTGTGAAAAATGAAAGCAGACGTATACTCATTGGAAGGAAAAGTCGTGAAATCATTGGAACTTCCCAAAGCATTCAGTGAAACATATAGAAAAGAGCTTGTGAAAAGAGCTGTTCTGAGCGATGAAACAAAGGAATACCAGCCAAAGGGAAGCTACAAGTATGCAGGAACAGAAACCTCTGCAAAATACAGGGGAAGAAAGGAAACATACGGTGCAATCAGGGATATGGGTATCTCAATACTTCCAAGAGAAGTTCTTCCAGGAGGAAGGTTTGGAAGAGTAAGAAGGGTTCCAGGTTCAGTTGGTGGTAGGAGGGCACATCCGCCCAAGCCCCATAAAAAAATAATTGAGAAGATCAATAAAAAAGAATACAAAAAGGCATTGAGATGTGCAATCTCCGCAACAGGAAACACAGAACTTGTAGCAGAAAGAAACGGATTCAAGCCTGATGTTTCACTGCCGATAGTTGTTGAGGATTCATTTGAGAAATTAAAGAAAACAAAGGATATTATGAAATTCCTTGATGCACTCAAGCTTTCAAAATTCCTCAAAGAAACAAAAAAGAAAAATAAGAAATCAATTCTCGTAGTTGTCGGAGGGGGGGATGTCCTCAAGGCAGCTTCAAATATAGCTGGTGCTGATGTTGTAAAGGCAGAAGAGCTGAAAGTAAAGCATCTTGCTCCCGGAACACATGGAGGAAGAATTACTCTGTTTACAGAATCAGCATTGAAAAAACTGGGTGAAGCATCATGATATTATTGAGTCCTGTTAAAACGGAAAAAGCAATAGGAAAAGTGGAATTTGAGAATGCGATTGTTTTCGAGGTAGAAAACAAGGCGACAAAGGATGATATCAAAAAAGAAGTTGAAAGATTGTTTGAAGTGAAAGTGGGTGCGGTCAAAACATACCTAACTCCAAAAGGGAAAAAGAGAGCAATAGTGAAGATGGCTGAAGGCTTCAAGGCCGAAGACATAACAACAAAACTGAAGATGGCATAGGTGTTATAGATGGGTAAAAGATTGGCACAGCAAAGAAGAGGTTCCGGATCCCCCACATACAGGGCTCCGTCAAAAAGATACAAAGTGGATTTGTGCTACAGAAGCTATGATGATATTGAAAAAACAGGAGTTTTAAGAGGAGAGGTAGTCGGACTTGTTGACGACCCGGCACATCACGCAATACTCATGAAGATTTCATATGAAAACAAGGAAAAGGGATATCTTCCCGCGCCAGAAGGAATAGCAGTAGGGGATTTCATAGATGTCGGTGCACAGGGAAAGCTGACTCTTGGAAGTGTTCTGCCACTTTACAGAATTCCGGATGGTGCTTATATATATAATCTTGAAAGAAGCCCGGGTGACGGAGGAAAGCTTGTGAAATCACCGGGAAGTTTTGCAACAATAGTATCAAAAGAGGGAGGAAAGGTTTACGTTAAACTTCCAAGCAAGGCAATAGCAGTTGTTTCAAGCGAGTGCAGGGCCCAGATAGGTATTATCTGTGGGGGAGGAAGGCTTGAAAAACCCCTGTTGAAAGCAAGCGGTTCATTTTACAAACACAGATCAAGAAGCAGAATCTGGCCGAAAGTTAGAGGAGTTCACATGTCTGCCTATTCGCACCCGCACGGTGGTAAACAGCACCATGTAGGTAAGCCGACTACTGTTTCAAGAGGCGCATCACCAGGTTCAAAGGTGGGTCATCTTGCAGCAAAGTCAACGGGCAGAAAGAAGACAAAGAGGACTGAGGCCAAGAAAGGAGGATGATTAAATGGCGCGCAAAGAAACTTACAAAGGATTGGGGGTTGAAGAACTCAAGTCAATGAAAATGGAGGAATTCATGAAGCTTACCTGTTCAAGAGACAGAAGGACATTGAAAAGATTAAATCAGAATCCGGGTTTCAAGAGGCTTATTGAGAAAATAAGGAATCACATTAAAACCGGTTCAAAAAAGAAGCTTAAAACACATGTCCGTGAAGCAGTTATACTTCCTGAATGGCTTGGGCTTACAATAGGCGTTTACAATGGAAAGGAATACAAAAACGTTGAGATAACTTACGACAAACTTGGAAGAAGACTTGGCGATTTCTCGCACTCTGTTGGAAGGGTATTGCATTCAGGACCCGGTGTGGGAGCTACAAGAGGTTCAAAGTTCGTACCGCTTAAGTGATGATTATGAAATCTTACTCTTACAAAGTGGATGAAAAAGAAGCAGATTCCTATGCATGGGCAAGGGTAGAGGGTGTTGATGCATCCTATAAGGACCTTGCACAGGTATGCAACAGAATAAGGGGAAAGGAGACTTTCTGGGCTCTTGATTTTCTTGAGAAGGCAGAAACAGGAGAGATACCTGTAATGTACAGCAGCCACAGCAAGAGACTGGGACATAGAAGGGAGCTTAAGGGAAGAAAAGGAAGGTACCCCAAGAAAGCTGCAAAGATTATTCTTAAGGTTTTGAGAAGTGCAATAGCAAACGGGAATGTCAAAGGGCTTGCTCCAGAGACAATTATAGTTCATGCGCTGGCAAACAAGAAAGATACTTTCCCAAGACTTGCTTCAAAAGGACTTCGTGTTCGTTCAGACTTTGAAACTTCAAGAGTTGAGATTGTTCTTAGGGAAAAGCCGGGTGCAAAGAAAGAAGAATCCAAGAAAGAGGAAAAGAAGCCTGCTGAGAAACCAGCAGCAGAAAAGAAAGAAGAACCCAAGAAGGTAGAAAAACCTGCAGAGAAAAAACCAGAAGTAAAGAAACCTTTGGAAAAGTCAGCAGAGAAACCAAAAGAAGAGAAAAAGGAAGAGCCTAAGAAAGCACCAGCTGTAGAGAAGCCCAAAGAAGCAAAATCTCCTGAGAAGAAAGCACCAGAAAAACCAGCTGAGAAAAAGCCTGAACAATCAAAAGAAGCTGCTAAATCAGAATCAAAACCTAAGGAGGAAACCAAAAAGGTGAAATGATGATAAATGAGGACAAACTTATTGAAGAACATTACAGCAAATACAAAGTAATGAAATTTCTTGAAGAAAGACTTGACAGGGCAGGACTTGCTTCTGTTGACATTCAAAGAACACCTCTCGTTACAAGAATAACACTTGAAGTTCTTAATCCTGCAAGGATTATCGGAAGGAGGGGCAAGCTCATCAATGAACTTACTGCATCAATTAAGAAGGAATTCAGCATAGATAATCCCCAGATAAGCGTTGTAGAAGTAAAGCAGCAGTTTTTGCAGCCGAGGATTGTTGCAAAAAGAGCATCAAGATACATAGAAATGGGCAAAAAAGTAAGGTCAGTTCTTCATCATCTTCTTAGGGAAATAATAAAAAGCGGAGCACTTGGAGCAGAGATAGTTGCATCAGGAAAGATCGGTGCAAAGGGTGCGAGAGCAAAGAGCCTTCGTGTTTCAGCAGGTTATATCCCAAAATCAGGAGAGCCTGCAAGACTTGTCAAGGAAGCCCACATTAATGCTAATACAAAATCAGGAGTTATCGGAGTTCTTGTAAGAATTGTAATGCCCGGAACAAAGTTCCCGGACAAGGAGACAACAGAGGTTATACTTCCAAAAGTTATTGAAGAAGCCGGCGGAAGAAGAAGAGACAGACCTCAGCAGGGATCAGGAGGCCAGGGAGGAAGAAGTCATAATTATGGAAGAAGGCCTCCAGGAAGAGGAGGATACAATAGAGGCCCAAGAAGACCTGAAAGGAAACCAGAATCAAAGCCAGAGGCAAAGAAATCTGAAACAGCAAAGCCCGCAGAGAAGAAACCTGAAGTGAAAAAGGAAGAGCCTAAAAAGGTCGAAGAGAAAAAGCCTGAAGTGAAAAAGGAAGCAAAGAAAGAGGAAAAGAAACCAGAGAAAAAGGAAGAAAAGAAAGCACCAGCCAAAGAGAAAAAACCAGAGAAAAAAACTGAAGCTAAAAAAGTAGAAAAGAAAAAAGAAGGTTGATGTAGATGGCGGTACTCAGAACTGGTGATATTAAGAAAATGACTCTTAAGGAAGCAGCTGCAAAGAAGGATGAGCTTGAAAAAACAATGCTTGAACTTCAGGGATCGGGAAAGGTTGAGAAGACAAAACCCGTTAAGCAGGCCCTTGCAAGATTGAATACTCATATATCACAACTGAAATCAAAAGCTCAGAAATAAAAAACATCGTTTCCTATTATTTATTGAGGTGAATGTGAAAAAATGCCAGACATATGTTCTAAGTGTGGAATGCTCAAGGATCTTTGTGTTTGTGAGATTCTTGACAAGGAAAAAGTAATGAAAATTAAAGTTTATACAACAAAAAAGAAATTTAGGAAACTTGTTACTATTGTTGAAGGAATTGATAAATCAAGATTGAGCGATACTGCCAAGGAATTAAAGCACAAGCTCGCCTGCGGCGGTACTGCAAAAGAAGGCATGGTAATTCTTCAGGGAAATCATAAAAAAAAGATAGCAGGTCTTCTTGTAAAAATGGGCTATCCAGGCGAAAGCATAGAGGTGCGGTAGCTGAGAACCACCAAAGACCTCATCTTTCATACTTTTATCGGATTGCCTGTTGAGATTGTCAAAAGCACTTCTACTTTTCAGGGTTTAAAGGGAAAAGTTGTCGGAGAAACAAAGAACCTTATTATAATGGATTCTAAAGGGGAGAAGAGGATACCCAAGAATTCTTCTGTTTTCAGGTTTACTCTTGAATCAGGAAAAGTTGATATCGAGGGAAAGGAAATATTGTTCAGACCTGAGGAAAGGGCAAAAAAGCTACTTTTTTAAACATTTTTACTCACTTTTTATACCACTACATGAGGTGCATTAATGAAAAAATTTAAGAATAACAGAAATCATGCTGAAAGAATCGAAGAAAGAAATGAGAGGGATAAAAGAAAAGGCATTTTCAGGAGAGCTGCCGCTGCAGTATGTACTTTTGCTGTAGGTGCTTTTGGATTTTCCAGCTGCAGGGGAGTTGATATGCCAAAATGGCCCCAGGCAGATGCGGATGTTGATACCGACGTAGATACTGATTCTGATGTTGACACAGATACCGATACTGATACAGACACAGACATGGATACAGATATGGATACTGACATGGATACAGATGTTGATACTGATACCGATACTTGCGGTGAATGTGTAGAACCGGAAGAACCTATTGTTGAGTATGAAGAAGTGGGAGTGATAAAAAGTCTTATCGGGGATTTCTTTGACAGGGAGCTTCTTGACAGGGAGGCAGGAGAATCAAAATATCCAATAGGAAGCGATACTTCAGAAAATGCGAATCCTTTCACTGACGGTGAAGGAAGCTGTCTTGGTTCTGCTCCTTGCGATACTGCAATTCACAGGATTGGTGCGGATGTAATGCCAGACCTTGTGACAATGACTCTGGAAGATTTTGATGCTGATATTTCATACACAGAATTTCAGAACATGTGGATTTCGGGAGATACTGGATGGTACTTTTCAGATGAGAATGTTGATGCTGATTTGAATATGGTCGCATACACTGCAAAATTCAGCGGAGAGGCAGACGAACTTGGCATTCCGGTATGCACTCATGAAACTGACAGTACAGATTGTCAAAATGCTGATAGGACAGATTCACATAAGCTCAAAATAAATATTTTTGGAGAGGAATGGGTAATTAGTGACATGGAACCACCCCATAATGTAGAAGCTGATTCAGTAAATGAAGTGATTAACGGAGGCAGAATAAAAATTGCAAAAGAGGCAATTTCAGGGATAGTTAATTATGGAGAATCATTACCTGCGGATGATTTAAACTTTGTTTTAGAGGACATATATTCAAATACACGGAATGTAAGCATACATGTAACCGATTCAGAAGGAAACATCATCACAAAAGAGGTAATACCCGAAGGCGTAACACTTGAAATTAATGTTCCTGATGAATGCGGCTGTCCAAGAACATATCGTGTTCATGTCTGGAAGGCACAACCAGGATATACTTATGAGAGTATATGGGCAGACATTTCCATCTTTTCAAAGGAAATGGAACTTGAAGATGGTGAAAAACTTGACCATGATGAGGATACAAATGAAGAATATGAAGTAACACTTGGATGGAAGAGTTACGGCCCGGGAAAACCAACCCATTTGAGAACAATTATATTATACACAACAGATGCAGAAGAGCTTCTTGATGAACCTCTTGAAAAAGGCGATTCTGTCCCGATAGTCCAGAGTCCGGCAAACTGGAGAATTACATATCAGGGTCTTGATATTACTAATGAAGACAGGGATGAACTTGAATTCCAGCTGGAGAGAGATGATAATAGGATATTCGATGAAGTGGAACTGGAGGACGGCAGTGTATTGGAATGCACAATGTTCGCTCCTTATGTAAGAGCAACCAGCAGTTTCTCCCAATTCAGTGTTCCCGGCGCTGGCGCCATAGTTGAAAACAGTTTTTACGTCGCTGTTTCAGGAGCAGACTGTGAAGGTGAGATGATGGAAAGCGGTGCTGTTTTTGCATCCGGTTCATTGCCTTTATGGTATTCTGTCCAGAGATACTCAGGTCCATGGAATATAGGCTACAGAGTGGGTGGAGACCATGGTTCAATTGAATTTGCAAGATGGGAGGATTCAGAAGGAATGGACAGGACGGATAATCCGCGTGATATAACACCTGTTCCTTCATATATTTTCAGAATCAATGAATCAGCAGGTGAAGGAGTATCATACCCTGCAGTCAGCAGCATGATTTTTGCATTATTGCTTGATGGTGAGAATTCCACATTCAATTTCCGTTCAACATCTACAGAGAATGAGGTAGCTTATGATACAGACAGGATACATCATCTGTTTACTTTCCCCGGCAGAAACTATGCTTGGTTAGTTGGAGAGGAAGGTTCAATAACTGCAAGAGGCTCTGTATTTGCAGGAATAACCGATACTTCTGTACAATTCCTCATATCAAAAGTACTTGGGCATGCAGTTTTATCTCTTGGAAGGACTTCAAGATAGCATCATACAATCCTTTTTAAACGTTTGTCTCTATATCTAACCCTTACCGAACACCTTAGCGGTCGAGGCTGCTGAGATTCGCCTTGTTCTTGAGGCGTTTATTCGTTTAATACGATTGATGGTGAATGCTTATGGCTAAAGAAGAATGCAATGACAAAAAGTGCTGGAAGCACGGAAGCGTAAAGATTAGAGGAGGGAGAGTAGTTGGAACAGTAATCAGCGCAAAAGCTAGAAACACAGTTTCAGTACAGAGAGATACAATCAAATTTTTGCCGAAATACAGAAGATGGGCAAGAATAAGATCAACAATATCTGCACACAACCCTCCTTGCATAGGTGCAAAGGTGGGAGACAAGGTCAACATTGCAGAAACAAGAAAACTCTCAAAGACAAAAGCATGGACAGTAGTTGATATTCTGGGTGAAAAGAAATGAAAGGTATAGGCGCAAAAGTTACAAAAGGACTCACAAGAGCTTCAAAGGTCATATGTCATGATAACAGTGGAGCAAAGGAACTTTACATTATAGGAGCAGTAGGTATGAAAGGAACCCACGGACGTTCACCCAAGGTGGGTGTAGGGGATGTAATCATAGCATCAGTAAGGAAAGGAAATCCCGACATGGTAAAAAAAGTGGTTAAGGCTCTTATCATAAGGCAGAGCAAGGAATACAGAAGACCAAGCGGGGTAAGAGTTGTTTTTGAAGACAACGCAGCAGTGCTTGTTACAGAGGAAGGAGTTCCTGTAGGCACTGAAATCAAGGGAGTTGTTGCAAGGGAAATAGCAGAGAGGTTCCCGAAAGTTGCAGCCATATCAGCAGGAGTGGTTTAGATGAAGCCGGATACTGAAAGAAAGAAACGCTACAGTGCAAAACTGCACGAGAAAAAAGATTATCTTAATGTTCACGTTTCAAAGGAATTGAAAGGGAAGATGAAGGTAAAGAAAAGATCAATCCTTGTTAACAAAGGAGACACAGTAAAAGTGATGAGAGGAAAGTACAAAGGGAAAACAGCAAAAGTTGGCAGAGTCAGCCACCTTAAGATAAAAGTCTACCTTGAGGGATTGACAGTAAAGAATGCAAAAGGCGATGAGAAGCTGATAGCGTTCCAGCCTTCAAATCTTATGATTATGGAAGTTGAACCATCAAGCTTCAGGGAGAAACTCTTCAAGGAATTGCCCAAACCTAAAAAAGAGGTTAAGAAGCCTGCTGAGAAACCAGCAGCAGAAAAGAAAGAAGAACCTAAGAAAGCAGAAAAACCTGTTGAGAAAAAACCAGAAGTAAAGCCAGAGGTTAAGAAACCAGAAGTTAAAACCGAAAAGCCGCCTGAACCGGCTGTTAAAAAATAGAGGTAAGATTATGGGAAAAAGAGGAGGAACAAAACACCAGAAAAGAGCTGCAGTTTCAAAATCAGTTCCTATTACTGACAAGAAGAAAAGTACATGGGCTGTTAAGGATTGTCCAGGACCCCACAATGGAAGATACTGCATTCCTTTGGGTATGCTGTTGAGGGATATCCTAGGAGTTACAAAGACAAAGAGAGAAACATCCAGAGTGCTTTCAGGAAGGATGATAACAGTAGACGGAAAGACAAGAGTGAATGAGAAATTCCCGGTAGGCCTTATGGATGTAATTGAATTCCCCTCAGCAGGAAAGCATTACAGGATTGTTGTAAAGGAAAAGGGAAGGCTTTATCCTGTTGAAGTTTCAAAAGACGACACAAAAAAGAAAATTCTAAAAGTTGTTAAGAAACACTCAGGAAAGGGGAACAAGATAATACTTACATTCCACGATGGAAGGAACGTATTCGGAGACAACAACATAAGAGTAGGGGACAGTGTTATCTTTGATTTGTCTTCAGGAAAAATAAAGGATGTTCTCAAGCTTCAGAAAGGTGCGAGATGCCTAATTGTCGAAGGAAAACACGCAGGGCTGATAGCAAAGCTTGAGGATGTAAAGGAAAAAGAAGGTATGAAACCCCAGGCTACATTGAAAGGAAAAGAGGAATTCATCACAGTTGCAGGATACCTTCTAGTGGTTGATGATTCATTCAAGGTGTAATAGATGGATATGAGAGAGATACTTGTTGATAAAGTGACTGTTAACATAGGAGTGGGCCAGCCGGGGGAAAGGCTGGATTATGCAAAAGAGCTTTTAAGCAAACTCACAGGGAAAAAACCTGTTGAAACAAGAGCAAAGAGAAGAGAGCCTGTCTTCAAATTAAGAAAAGGGCTTCCTATAGGAGTGAAAGTAACATTGAGAAGAAAAGAAGCTGAGGAGTTCCTCGAGAAGGCTCTGACAGCAAGAAAAAGGCAGATAAGCAAAAGAAACTTTGACAAAACAGGAAACTTTTCATTCGGAGTTCCCGAATACATCGACTTTCCGGGTGCAAAATACGACCCGAAAATCGGTATGTTCGGTTTTGATGTTTGTGTAACCCTTTCAAGAAGAGGAGGAAGGGTTGGGATAAGAAAAATAAAGAGGACAAAGGTTGGAAAGAACCAGAGAATATCAAAGGATGAGGCATTAGCCTTTGCAACTGAGAAACTCAAAGCCGAGGTGTCATAATCATGAAGGTTCCAATTGAAGATAAATATAAAGGAAAAGGGAAAAGAATCTGCAGAATATGCGGAACAGCAAGAGGAATAATAAGAAAATACAACATGTATGTCTGCAGAAGATGCTTCAGGGAGGTCGGAGAGGACCTTGGTTTTAGAAAATACGGTAGGTGAATGGATGGCAGTAGATCATTTATCAGATGCTCTGAATACATTGAAAACGCACGAAGGTGTCGGCCAGCGTGAATGTTCCGTAAAGGCTACAAAAATAATAAGTGAACTGCTCCGTGTTTTCAAGGAACACGGCTACGTAAAGGATTTTGTATTCAATGATGATGGTAGGGGCGGATTTTATACAGTGATACTCGATGGAAGGATAAACAACTGCGGAGTCATAAAACCAAGATTCGCAGTAAAGAGAAACGAATGGGCAGAAAAAGAGCAGGAATTTATTCCCGGTGTCGGAGTGGGATTGTTGATAATATCGACACCAGAAGGAATAACCACCAACAGGGAAGCTGAGAAAAAGAAGATAGGTGGAAGGCTTCTGGCCTATGTTTACTGAGTGATTTAAATGATAGATATTCCTGATGGAGTGACTGTTGAAGTGAAGGGCTCAACCGTAAAGGTTAAAGGGCCAAACGGTGAGGTTGAGAAGAAGCTTTCGCCCTATTTGAACATTTCAGTAAAGGACAAGAAAGTTGAAATCGAAGGAAACAAACTTTCACTGATAAACACTGCAAAAGCCCACATACAGAACATGATCAAAGGAGTTACGGAGGGCTACAAACTGAATGTGAAAATAGTTTATTCCCACTTTCCTGTAAGCGTTGAGATAAAGGGAAAGGATATCATAATCAAGAATTTCCTTGGAGAGAAACATCCGAGAAAGACAGAGATTATTGGCAACACAAAGGTGGAAGTAAAAGGCCAGAATATCTCTGTTACAGGGCCTGACAAAGAGGCAGTCGGCCAGACGGCTGCAAACATGAGGATGGCAACAAAGATAAACAAATGGGACCCGAGAATATTCCAGGACGGGTTTTATGTTATTGGTGAATAAAAAATGGAAAGCCTAGACAACTACATTAACGCAATTCATCCCAAGAACTTCAGAAAAACAATGAAGGATCTTGTTAAGAAGGATGATTCTACAACCACTTTCGTAAATGTAATAATAGGCATGATTTTCGGAACAATATCCACCATACTCGGCATCTTGGGGATGTCTCAAGCAGATTATGAACAGATGCAAACATCTCTTGCAGGTTCAGGCTATGAGCATCTTGTTGACTGGATGATCGCAAGCTCATCACCAGTCGGTCTTGCAATAAGCTTTGTTACAGGAGTAATACTCTTTTACATAGTAACTGGTTTGCTTTTTTACATTGCAAAGTTATTGGGTGGAAACGGAAAACTTGGAAACCAGCTGTATCTTTTCTCAGTTCTTATGGTTTCATTTTCAATATTTGGGGTTTTCCTTCAGATTCTGTCTATTGTTCCCTACGCGGACTGCATTGCAGGACTGGTTTCTCTTGCATTGTTTGTTTACATGATTTATATATACTATAATGCATTGCGCATCACACACCCCAAAATTTCAAAGATTAATGCAATACTTGCATACATCCTATGGGGGGTCGTTTATGTTGCACTATCTTTGGGATACATGCTTACACGACTAACGCTTGGAATATAATGGTGAAAGAAAATGCCGGAAAAAGCTAAAAAGAAGAAAAAACCGAAATTCACTCCAATGAATCTCCGCACAAGGAAAAGAGTAAAAGACAGATGGAGAAAGCCGAGAGGAGTTGCAAACAAGAAAAGAAGGAAATATGCTTATGCAGGACCCTCACCGAGAGTAGGATACAGGAACACTGAAAATGCAAGAGGACTTCATCCGCTTGGAAAACAGGAGCTTCTTGTCAGGAATCTGAAAGAGCTTGAAGGTGCAAAGGATGTTCTTGTGAGAATATCAGGTTCTGTGGGTGCAAAAAAGAGAACCCAGATACAGGAAAAGGCAAAGAAACTGGGATTGAGGGTTTTAAATTAGGTGATATTAATGGCCGTAAACACAGTAAAGAGACTTGCTTCCGACATCATGGGCGTCGGTATGAACAGGGTTAAATTCAAGGAAGGAAAGGACTCACTTACAAGAATAAAGGAAGCCCTTACAAGAATGGACGTTCAGGGACTTATAAAGGACGGGGTAGTCTACAAGATTCCCAAGAAAGGAAGAAGAAAAGTAAAAAAGAGAAAAAAGAGAGGAAAGGGAAGCAAAAAGGGAAAAAGCATAATCTCTTCAAAAGAGAAATGGATGACAAGGGTGAGAGCCCAGAGGAAGTATCTTAAAGAGCTTGTTGATTCAGGCGCTCTTGACAAGAAAAACAAAAGAACTGTTTACAGAAGAATAAAAAGCGGACTCTTCAGAAGCAAAAAAGCAATGTTCACATATCTCAAGGACGCCGGCCTCATCAACGAGGATAAAATAAAGAAAGGTGAAAAGGAATGACAAGAGCAAAAGGACCTAAATACAAGGTTGGTTACAGGAGAAGAAGGGAAGGAGTCACCAGATTCTCAAAGAGGCTTCCACTTATCAAGAGCGGAAAACCGAGGATTGTTGTAAGAAAGACAAACAGAAACCTCGTAATCCAGTTTGTTGAATTCAGCGAGAAAGGGGACAAGACAAAATTCATATTCAATTCAGGCCAGCTAAAGAAGCTTTTCAACTGGCCTTCTGCAAGAAACGCATGGACTGCTTACCTTGCAGGACTTTATGCAGGAAAAGAGGCTTCTAAGAAAGGAGTAAAAGAGGCGGTTCCCGATATAGGGAGGCACACCCCTTCAAAGGGAAGTGTTGTGTTTGCTGCCATAAAAGGGGCTGTTGATGCAGGAATAAAATGCAGTCTCAGCGAGGAGGTCGTTCCTATGGATAAGATTTCAGCGCCTCCTGAAAAGATAAAAGCACAATTCGAAGAGGTAAAGAAAAAGATAGCAGGGTGATTTTTATGGGATTTAAGATAAAAGGAGGAGGAAGAGAAAAACTCAAGCTCGTTACAAAAGAAGAGTGGGAACCTAAAACCATTCTTGGAAAGATGGTCAAAGAGGGAGAAGTAAATTCAGTTGAACAGATATCGGATATGGGCAGAAGAATACTTGAGCCCGAGATAGTTGATGTTATTCTTCCTGAACTTGAATCAGAGACACTCCAGATAAAAAGCACCCAGAGATCCACGGACTCAGGAAGAAAGGCAAGCTTCAGGATCGTAGTTATAGTTGGAGACAAAAAAGGCCACGTGGGAATAGGGGTAGGAAAAAGCGATGAAATAAGACCCGCAATCCAGTATGCCATAAAGAATGCAAAGAAAAATGTGATTTCAACAAAAAGCGGATGCGGCAGCTGGGAGTGTAAGTGCAATGTTGAACATTCAATACCACAGAGAACTGCAGGAAAAGAGGGAAGCACGATAGTCACACTCAAGCCTGCTCCTAGAGGACTCGGACTTGCAGGAAACGATGTTGTGAAAAAAGTTCTTTCAATAGCAGGTATAAAAGATGTATGGAGCTTCTCTTCAGGAGGAGGAAACGTTTATAACATGGCAAGTGCAACAATAAATGCCCTTGACAACTTAAATAAGCTTAAACCGCTTTCGTGAGGTAGTCATAGATGGAAAAGTTAGCAATAATCCGTGTAAGAGGAACAAGAAAGATAAACCCTAAGATCAAAAGGACTTTGGAGATGCTTAGATTAAACAAGCCCAATCACTGCGTAGTTGTAAATTCATCACCCCAGACCATAGGAATGATAAAAGTAGTGAAAGATTATGTTGCATACGGTCCTATAGATGAAAAAACACTTACCGCTCTTATAAAGAAAAAGGGAGAATTAAGTGATTCCGTCAAGGAAGCGGATATCGCAGATATGGCAAAGAAAATCTTTGGAGGAAAGAAGACCTCTGATTTCATAAATCCTGTTTTCAGGCTTCACCCCCCCAGAAAGGGATATAGGGATACAAAAAGAAACTATCCTGCAGGAGACCTTGGTAAAAGGGATGACATGGTTTCATTCATAAAGAAAATGATGTGATTTTTATGCCATTTAAATTGGAAATTTCAAATATAAAAATAACGAAGTGATTTTTATGCCTAGAAGAAAAACAAGAAGCAAAAGAAAACACCTTGGAAAAAGGAGCCATGGAAAAGGAAGAAAGAAAAGAAGAAGAGGCTCCGGGAGCAGAGGAGGTGTTGGAAATGCAGGACTTCACAAGCACAAATTCAGCTGGACCGTGAACAATGAACCAGACAGATTCGGTGCTCATGGTTTTGACAGAAAGGGAGTTAAGAAACAAATTCCCGCAATAAATCTGTATGATGTTAACAGAAAAATCACAACCGGAAAGATTGAGAAAAAGGAAGGAAAGTATTCTTTTGAATTCAGAGGAAAGATCCTAGGTACAGGTAGGATAACAGCACCCGTAGCAATCAGCGCAGTTTCCTGGAGCAAGAAGGCCGAAGAGAAGGTCAAAAAGGCCGGCGGAGAGCTGGTTAAGCTGAAATAGGGGTCTTTCTGAATGGGATTAATAGATTTTTTACATTCAATAGCAAAGAATCTGCCTGAAGTTTCAAGACCGCAGGTTCCTCCAACAACAAAAGAGAAACTTATGTGGACAGGCATAGCTCTTGTTCTGTTTTTTATAATGTATAATGTCACTGCCTTCGGTGCAAAAGAAAGTGACGGTGCATTCGATTTCATTTCAACTATTACTGCATCAAGGGCGGGAAGTCTTCTTACAACCGGTATCGGACCGATAGTTCTTGCAAGCATATTCCTTCAGTTATTCGTTGGTGCAGGATTGATCAACCTTAACATGCAGGACAAGAACGACAAGAAAAAATTCCATGAAGTGCAGAAGATACTGGCAATAATCCTTGCTCTTGTCGAGGCCGCAGTATTCGTTTATGCTGGAAGAGTTGCACTTGATGTCGAGTCTCCGTTATACCTGGGCTTAGGTGAAGGGGCGGCATCGCTTTTGATAATTCTTCAGATTACACTCGGTTCAGTTATACTGCTTTATCTTGATGAAATAGTTTCTAAATACGGTGTAGGAAGCGGTATCTCACTTTTCATTGCTGCAGGAGTTGCGTTCGCAATAATAGTGGGTTCCATAGCATTAATTTTCTCCCCGACAGGGGTGATAGAAACGCTTACTGCTGGAGGGGCTGATGCAATACCTAATGCGATAATTGTTCTTATGCCCCTGATATTCACAGCAGTGGTTTTCTTTGCAGTTGTTTATGCAGAGGGGGTAAAGGTAGAAATACCGATAGCATTCCAGCAGGTAAGGGGAGTGGTTCCAAAACTTCCTTTGAAATATTTTTATGTTTCAAACATACCCGTCATATTCGCGAGTGCTCTGATAGTCAACATACAGATTTTTGCAGGTGCGGCACTTGCTGAGCATGAATCAATATACGGAATCGTCTATATGGTAATGCCTATATATCATGGAGGGGAGACCTACACGGCGCATATCAATTTCCTTGTAAATGGACAGACTCCTGTCTATAATCTTCCTGAATGGCTTCATGCAATCACATACATACTATTCTTGTCTCTTGTCTCGGTGATGTTCGGTCTTTTCTGGGTTGAGACTTCAAATATGGATGCAAAAAGCGTTGCAAACCAGCTGATGCAATCCGGTCTCCAGATTCCAGGATGGAGAAGAGACCCGAGAATGCTTGAATCCATACTCAACAGATACATCTTTCCACTGACTGTGCTCGGTTCTTTCTCAGTGGGTCTTCTTGCAGGATTTGCAGATCTTACGGGAGCGATAGGAACAGGTACAGGTATACTTCTTACAGTAGGCATATTGTACAGAATGTACGAACAGATGGAGCAGATGAAGGTATTCGATGTTTATCCGGCCCTTGGTGGCATGCTGGGTGCTTAGATATGATAATTGTTATGGGATTGCCCGGAGCAGGAAAAACAACTGTTCTAAATGGATTGAAGACAGACTACAAAATGCTCAATTACGGAAACCTGATGTTTGATATTGAGAAAGAGAGCTACGGTATAAAGGACAGGGACGAGATGAGAAAACTTCCTATTGAGAAGCAGAAGGAAGTACAGAAAAAAGTTTCTGAAAAGCTTTCTCAAGAGACTGGAAAGGTTATTCTTGACACCCACTGCTCTGTAAAAACCCCCAACGGTTATTACCCTGGCCTTCCCTTTGATTTCCTTAAGGGAATAAGGGTGGACGCCGTTGTCCTGATTACTGCGGACCCCAATGAGATTGCAGAAAGAAGAAAAAAGGATCCTTCAAGAACCAGGGATGAGCAGAGTGCTGAAAAAATTGCCGAGCATGATTTAATGAACAAGGCTCTTCTTGCATCATATTCAGCATTCACAGGAGCTCCTGCGGTGATAATACAAAACAGGCAGGGAAAAGTTGAGGAAGCAGTTGAAACACTTCAGAAACTCCTTGTGTAATCCATGTCAGGCAGAGAAAAAGAACAAGTTGATGCTTTTCTTAATGATTTTACTGATTCTCTTGCATCTGAATTTTCAAACAGGATAGATTTCATTCTTCTTTTCGGAAGTGCTGCAAGGGGGGAGTTTAAAAAAGGAGTAAGCGACTTAGATATTATAATCCAGGTAAAAGACAAAAAGGATGTTATTAAAGTTGAGAAATTCTCCGAGAGCATTTTCTGGAAGCTTGACAAAAAGTATGATCTGAAGCTTAAAGACGCGTGTTCTTCAAAAAAAGATATGCTAAGCAGGATACAGAGGGGATTCAAGCTCTATAAACCATTTGAGGTGATAGGGCCTGATGACATAAACTGGAAAGAGGGAAAGATAACTGACCCTTCTCTTGTCGCATGGGGCGTCATTGCTCCTGTACAGCAATTTGCAAAAAAACTGAAAAGCGAAGGAAAGATTCTTTACGGAAGAAATATTCTTGATGATATGAGAATAAGGGAATCTCTGTTTGACAAGGCGAAAGCCCTTATCATCCCGACTCTTATCTCGCTTGCCAGCGTTCCCATATCTATTTTTCTTCCTGACAGGGGGATAAAACTTTCAGCAAAAGCAATTTTCTATTCTGTAGATGACCAGCTTTTCGTTATGGGGAAAGATCCAAAGAAGAAATCCACCCTGAATCTTAAGATACTCAAGAACGAGCTTGGCGAATTATATTCGGTGAGGCTTGCAAAAGAAGCCTTTGAAATAAAAAGGAATTTTCCAGAAGTTAAAAAAAACTGGACATACATAGACAAGGTTGCCTTCTGCTTCCAGTCAGTGGTATATATACAGCATAATAATCTGCTTAGTTTTTTTTCCTATCTGGGTAATCTCTTTTAAACTTTTTATCTTAAATTAACCTCCATGCTAGACATACATCTTTTCAGAGAAACTCCAGAAGTGGTCAAGACTGCTTTGAAGAACAGGCAGGAAGACGAACTGCTTTCGGCAGTTGATGAAATAATCAAGGAAGACGGCAAATGGAGAAAAATGAAGAAGGAAGAGGAGAAACTGCGTTCTGAAAGAAACAAATTTTCCCTTGAAATAAACAAACTAAAGAAAGAAAAAAAACCAGCAGATAAAATCATAAAAAAATGCTCAGAGATAAGTGCAAAAATAAAAAAATCATCGGAGAAAACAGATGAGTTTGAAGAAAAAATAAAGGAAAAACTCCTTGTTTTCCCAAACCTTACTGACAATTCAGTTCCTGTGGGTGAGGACGAAACAAAAAATCCTGAAATAAGAAAATGGGGCAAACCAAAAAAAACAAGCAAGGATGTCCTAAGCCATCATGATATCGGTGTAAAAGCAGGTTTGATTGATTTTGAGAGGGGTGTGAAGCTCTCAGGACACAGATTCACAGTTTTAAAAGGGCCTCTTGCACGGCTTGAAAGGGCTTTGATAACATTCATGCTTTCAGTACAGACTTCAAAAGGATACACAGAATTGATGGTTCCCCATCTCGTAAACACTAAAACAATGACAGGAACAGGCCAGCTGCCAAAATTTGCTGATGATTTGTACGAATGCAAGGAGGACGGGCTTTGGCTGATACCTACAGCGGAAGTTCCTCTGACAAACTATTACTCTGATGAGGTTGTTGATGAAAAAGACCTTCCGATAAAGCTTACCGCGTATACCCCCTGCTACAGGAGAGAAGCCGGAGCATACGGAAAAGATATCAAAGGGCTTATAAGACAGCACCAGTTCAACAAGGTCGAACTTGTAAAATATGCCCATCCTGAAACATCATTCGATGAACTTGAGAGCATGACAAAAGATGCAGAATCAATTTTACAATCATTGGAGCTTCCTTACAGAGTTATTGAATTATGTACCGGGGATATAGGGTTTGCAGCTGCAAAAACCTATGATGTGGAAGTATGGATACCCAGCCAGGATAAATACAGGGAGATTTCATCATGCTCCAACTGCGTTGATTTCCAGGCAAGAAGGGCTAATATAAAATTCAGGAATCCCGAGGGTAAACTTGAGTATGTCCATACTCTCAACGGAAGCGGACTTGCAGTAGGCAGATGCCTTATTGCGATAATGGAAAATTATCAGGAAGGAAATGTAATAAAAATACCAAAAGTGCTTCAGGATTTCATGAAAGCTGAAGAAATTAAATTGTGAATCTGATGAAATTTATTGCTAAGAAGGATGGTGTTGAGTACTACACAGAGGAAGAATTCATATACGCCAGAAAAAATCATGAGGTTTTCAAGCTGGCCCTTTTTGAAAACAATTTCTACAAACTGAGGATGTTTAAAGGAGTCCCCATCCTTGAGATAGACGGATTGAGAATGCATTCGGTGAAAGAATTCAACAACCCTCTTGAATACTCAAAACAGGTTGCAAAAAAACTGAAAATAAAAAAGACTGATGTTGTCCTTGACACGTGCATGGGACTTGGATACACTGCGATAGAGGCTTCTAAAAAGGCGAAGGAGGTAGTTACAGTAGAAATAAGCGATGCTGTGACAGAGCTTGCAAAATGGAATCCATGGGGAAACGATGTTTTCAAATCAAACAACATCACTCCCATACAAGGCGATGTTTTCAAGGAAGTAACTCAATTCAGGGACAAATCGTTCAGCGTTATAATACATGACCCGCCCAGATTTTCAAAAGCAGGAAATCTCTATTCCCTGGATTTCTATAAACAGCTTTACAGGGTTTCAAAAAAGAATGCAAGAATCTTCCATTACACGGGTTCTGTAGGAAAGTCAAAGAAAAGAAAAATACATGAAGAGGTAAGAAAAAGGCTTTCAGCTGCAGGATTCAGAAAAATAAAATATGAAAAGAAACTGCAGGGGCTTTTTGCAATAAAGCCCTGAGCTTATTCAAGGAACTCCTGTGGTGTTGGCGGTTCAGGTTTGTCTCCTTTTCTTTCCCTTATCTGCCTTACAATCTTTGGAGTGATATCCTTGGGCATTGGGAAATATCCTGCATACTCCTGGTACCATATTGCTCTTCCCTGTGTGGCACCCCTAACTGCATTTGAGAATCCGAACATTTCTGAAACAGGAAGAAGCGTTGTTATTGTTGCAGTTTCGCCTTCCTGTTCCATCCCCTGAAGCTGTCCTCTTCTTCCATTTGTCATGTTCACAACTTCTCCTCCGAATTCCTGCGGGCACTGAATCAGTACTTTCTGCTTAGGCTCCATCAATCCTATCCCTGCCATAAGAAGACATGCATATATCGGTCTTTTTACAGTCGGAAGCATCTGAGCAGGGCCTCTGTGAATGTTGTCTTCGTGAAGATGTGCATCCAGTAAGGTAACCTTTACACCAGTAACCTTCTCTTTTGCAAGAGGACCTTTATCCATTGCCTCTTCAAAACCCTGTATCATCAGTTCCTCCACTTCATTAAGGTACTGGATACCTTTTGTTCCGTCTATGAAGATGTTCTTGTTGTGTACATCATAAACCTTCTTTGCTTCGTCTCTTGGAAGTCCTGCTTCAATAAACTTCTCAACAAGCTCTTTTCCTTTTGGTCTTCCCTCAGGTATTTCATCATCATTCATTGCCTTTACAAGACCTTCAGGAAGAGGTTCAACCATGAATTTCAATCTGTTGTGCTTGTTTGGTGATTTTCCTTCAACAGGACCTGCTTTTCCGCTTATTGTTTCATTGTAAACAACAAGAGGTGGTGAAGTAACTATGTTAATCTTCTTTTCATTCTGTATTTTGTATTCAATGATTTCAAGGTGAAGCTCACCCATACCAGACATAAGGTGCTCACCAGTTTCCTGATTTAATTCAACCCTCAATGTCGGGTCCTCTTTTGAGATTCCTCTTAAAACATCAATGAGTTTTGCAAGGTCCTTGCTTTCTTTAGCCTCTATTGATTTTGTAACAACAGGTTCCGAATAGTGTTTTATCTGTTCGAAAGGTTCTATAGGCCCTGAACTTATTGTTTCACCGACATAAATATCCTTCAAGCCTACAACTGCCCCTATGTTTCCTGCAATCACCTTTTCTGCAGAAACCCTGTCAGGTCCCATGTAAACTCCGACCTGCTGTACTTTTGAATATGCTTTCTTTGAAGCAGTGTAAAGCTGGGTTCCTTTTTCTATGCTTCCGGAGAAAACCCTTACAACACCTACTTCTCCGGCATGCTCATCGTAAACAACTCCGAAACATACCCCGACCACTTTTCCTTTTGGGTCGCATGCAAGCATTGTTTTTCCCTCTTCGGTTTCAAGATCACCTTTCCAAAGCACCGGAATCCTGTATTTCTGTGCAATTCCTGGATTTGGAAGATGTGTAACAACCATTTCAAGAAGAACTTCATCAACAGGAGACTTTCCAACAAGGTCAGCATGCTCTTCTCTTGAGCACTTTTCATATATCTCCTTAAATCCGATGTTTGACTTTTTCATTGATTTTATGCTAACGGCCCATTTGTGATAGGCACTTCCAAAAGCAACACTTCCTTTTTCAACTCCTATTGTCCATGCATCTCCGCTTCCTTCAGGTGCATATGCTGCAATTATTTTGTTGACACCAGTAATAATTTTGATCAATTTATCCTGCATTCCCTGTGCATCCAACTTTAATTCATTAATCAATCTGTCAACTTTGTTGATGAAGATAACAGGCTTTGCCCTTTCCTTCAATGCCTGCCTCAAAACAGTCTCTGTCTGGGGCATTATTCCCTCAACAGCATCTATAACGAGTACAACTCCGTCAACCGCTCTCATCGCCCTTGTAACGTGTCCTCCGAAGTCAACGTGGCCAGGAGTATCAATAAGGTTAATCAGGTAGTCCTTTCCTTCAAAGTTGAAACCCAGTGAGATATCTGCTGATTTAATTGTAATTCCTCTTGCCTGTTCCTGCTCGTCAAAGTCCATCATTCTCTGCTGGCCTGCAAGCTCTTTGCTTATAAGCCCCGCTCTTGCCACAAGACTGTCTGTCAATGTAGTTTTACCGTGGTCAACGTGTGCAACGATTGCCACATTCCTTATCTGTTCAACATTACTCATCAATTTCTGTACTTCGTCCACTACGAATTCTTTTCTTACCATATTTAATCCACCTATCTAAATAGAATTTTACCTCTAGAATTAAGGTTATTTTAATTTGAATACAAAGTAATTTAAATATTCTCTCGAGGCTCATTTTGTCTTAGGGAAGTACTTTTTCAATCCCTCATAGAATCTGGCTGCCAGTTCATAAATCCTTTCAGCTCTTTTGCACAATTCGACTATTTCATCTTTTCTTTTGAATTCCTCTTTTCTGTATGCCTCTCTCAACAGAATTAAATCATGCTCAGTGGGGTCATTTCCATTAATTTTTCCAAGAGCTTCTTTGTATCCTCTTGATCTTAGGATATCATCCCTTATTTTTTCAAGATCTTCGTCTAGACTTTCAACTTCTCTAAAAAGAAAAACAAGAAATGTTGGAGACATACCATCGACTATATTTGACCAAACCCCAAACCTTCCTCTTTCTTTTAGTTTATCTATAATGCTAGGATCAATACCATCTTCAGTTAGTTTATCTATCGCTATTCTTTCAATTATCATCCACTTAAAAGAATTAACTATTATCTGAGTATGCTGACCGCTTGTTTCATTGCCAAACGGATATGTTTTATTGGTTCCTAGAATTGGGAGTACAAAAGACATAGAATTCTTTCCCCTATACCGTTCGTATTCGTTTGAATGTGCCAGAACAAACAAAGGAATTCTGTTTAATTCTTCAAGATCCCCAATTCCATATGCTCTTCTCATTCTTCTTATAAGATTTCCTTCACATTCAAAGTAATTGTTTCCTCTAAATCCATCAACCTCAACACTAATCTTTAAGTATCCAATTCCGTCAATAAGTCCAGGTCTTCCTCTCATTTCCTCCCCCAATTCGGAAACAGCCTTTTGGAGCTCTTTTACAAGCATTTTTCCGGCAATCATTGTTCTTCTAGGCCCTTCTGTAAGCACAGCTAACGTTGAATTGGTTCTTACGCATGGTTTTGTATATCTCTTCCTCTCAACCCTTTTCATTATAGTTATAATTTATGTTTAACAGTTTTTAAAGATTTCTCGGATAAGATTCAATCTAAAACATCGTTTTTTGTCGTATAAAGATTAGACTCATGTACTGCTTTTATAAATATTTGTCAATGAATTTCTCTCAAAATGCATTTTATGGATTCAATACACCGAGAGTGGGAAATATGGTTTCAGTTTCAGAGAAAATAATAAAAGAACACCTCTTAGAAGGTGAGATGGAAGCAGGAAAAGAAATCGCAGTAAAAATCGACCAGACACTTACACAGGATGCTACAGGAACAATGGCTTATCTTGAATTTGAGGCAATGGGGCTCCCAAGGGTAAAGAATGAATTGGCGGTATCTTATGTTGACCACAATACATTGCAGACAGACTTCAGGAATCCGGATGACCACCTATACCTGAAATCGGTTGCAGAAAAATTCGGGATTTACTATTCAAGGCCCGGAAACGGAATATGCCATCAGGTTCATCTTGAAAGATTCAGCTCTCCGGGAAAAACTTTGCTTGGTTCTGATAGCCACACGCCCACATCAGGAGGCGCCGGAATGATTGCAATAGGTGCCGGAGGCCTTGATGTTGCAACAGCTATGGGGGGAGGGGCATTTTATTTCAACATGCCTGAAATAATAGGAGTGAAACTATCAGGGAAACTGTCTCCATGGGTTTCAGCAAAAGACGTAATACTTGAGATGCTTAGAAAAATAGGAGTGAAAGGAGGAGTAGGAAAAATTTATGAGTATTTTGGAGATGGTGTAAAAAAACTAACAGTCCCTGAAAGGGCAACAATAACAAACATGGGTGCCGAGCTAGGTGCAACAACATCTGTTTTCCCATCTGATGAAGTTACAAAAGAATTCTTGAGACTGCAGGGAAGAGAGGATTCTTGGAAGGAGTTGAAGGCATACGGATCTGAAGATTTCAAGGAAGTTATTGATTTGGATCTTTCAAAAGTTGAACCAATGATTGCAAAGCCTCACAGTCCAGGAAATGTTGTTCCTGTTTCTGAGGTTGAGGGAACAAAAGTGAATCAGGTAATCGTGGGAAGCTGCACAAATTCATCCTACAGGGATTTGGTAACAGTCGCCTCGATACTCAGGGGAAAGAAAGTTCATCCTAACGTAAGTCTTGCAATAGTGCCGGGTTCAAAACAGGTATATGAAATGATTGCAAGGAACGGAGCTCTTGCAGATTTGATTGCAGCAGGCGCAAGGATACTTGAATCCGCATGCGGACCCTGCATAGGAATGGGCCAGGCGCCTCCAACAGGAAGCGTAACTCTCAGAACATTCAACAGGAATTTTGAGGGAAGGTGCGGAACAAAGAGTGCGTCCGCTTATCTATGCAGTCCTGAAGTTGCAGCAGTTGCGGCACTTGAAGGTGAAATAAAAGACCCGAGAAAGCATGGAGAAGCCCCAGACATCACATTCCCAGACAGATTCATAATTGACGATTCAATGATTATTCCTCCTTCTGAAAGTTCTTCTGTTGAAATAGTGAGGGGACCCAATATCAAACCTTTACCCGATATGAATCCTATTGAAAATGAAATTAAAAAAGAGGTTCTTCTGAAAACAGAGGACAACGTAACAACAGACCACATAATGCCCGCGGGTGCAAAGATTCTTCCATTGAGATCGAACATACCTGCGATAAGCGAATTCGTGTTTTCATCTGTTGATTCTGATTTTGTTAAAAGGGCAAAAGAGAATAATGGAGGAATCATAATAGGAGGGGAAAACTATGGGCAGGGTTCAAGCAGGGAGCATGCAGCCATAGCGCCTGTTTATCTTGGAATTAAAGCAGTAATAGTTAAATCATTTGCAAGGATCCACAAACAAAACCTTGTTAATTTTGGAATACTTCCCCTTGAGTTCTCAAATCCTGCTGATTATGATTCAATAAGCCAGGGGGATTCACTTGAGCTTGTTGGAGTAACAGATGCATTGAAGAATGGAAGTGAAATCACAGTTAAGAATTTGACAAAAGGAAATGAATTCAAGATTAAGTATGATTTGAGCAAAAGGGCCGTGGATGTCCTTCTTTCAGGAGGAAAGATTAATTTTACTAAAAATACTGCATGAGGTGTTATGAATGGAAGGAGAAAAGATAAGAATGGAAAATGGAAGTTTGGTAGTTTCTGATAACCCTATAATTCCCTATATTTCCGGGGATGGAATAGGACAGGATGTTTTCCCTGTGGCAAAAAAAGTGATCGAAGCCGCGGTTGAGAAGGCATACGGGGGAAAGAAAAAGATAGTATGGAAAAAGCTCCTTGCAGGGGATGAGGCAAAAAAAGAGAAGGATGAGTATCTTCCCCAGGAAACCGTCGATGCGATAAAGGAATATCTTGTGGCGATAAAAGGGCCCTTGACAACTCCGGTAGGGGGAGGGCATAGAAGCTTGAATGTTACTTTGAGGCAGGTTCTTGATTTGTTTGCATGCGTAAGGCCTGTAAGGTATTTCACAGGAGTTCCCAACCCTATGAAAAACCCCGAGAAGCTTGATGTCGTTGTGTTCAGGGAAAACACTGAAGATGTTTATGCAGGAATTGAGTGGAAGGAAGGAAGCGATGATGTAAAAAAAGTAATCGGTTTTCTCAATTCCGACATGGGAACAAAGATACGTGCCGATTCCGGCATAGGAGTGAAGCCCATAAGCATTGAAGGGACAAAAAGGCTTGTAAGGGCTGCAATAGATTATGCGATAAAGCACAACAAACCCTCAGTTACCCTTGTGCACAAGGGAAATATAATGAAATTCACAGAAGGTGCATTCAGGGAATGGGGTTATGAAGTTGCAAAAGATGAGTTCGGAGACAAAACAGTCACAGAAAAAGAGGTAACCGAAGGTGCAAGTGCTGATGGCAAAGTAGTGATAAAGGACAGGATTGCAGATGCAATGTTCCAGCAGTTGTTGCTAAGACCTGATGAATATTCGGTAATAGCAACTCCAAACCTTAACGGAGATTATGTTTCTGATGCATGTGCTGCGCAGGTCGGAGGATTGGGTATGGCTCCAGGGGCAAACATAAACTATGTTTCAGGAAATGCTCTTTTTGAAGCAACACACGGAACTGCCCCAAAGCACGCAGGGCAGGACAAGGTAAATCCGAGTTCAGTGCTGCTTTCGGGTGTAATGATGCTTGAATATCTTGGATGGCAGGAGGCTGCTGACTTGATTACAAACGGAATAGAAAAGACAATTCAGCAAAAGAGAGTCACATATGACCTTGAAAGAAACATCGAAGGCGCGACTCTTGTGAAATGCTCTGAATTTGGTGATGCAATAATTGAAAACATGCAGTAGGTGATTCTTGTGGCTCGAAGAAAGATAAGGGAATATGACGGCAAAAAACTGATTTCAAAGAATCTGGATTTTGATTTCAAATCAGTTCTTGTAACTCCTGAAACTGATCTTGAAAAGCTCTCAGAAGAAAACCCATGGTTAAAGGAAACAAAATTGGTTGTCAAACCAGACCAGCTTTTCGGAAAAAGGGGAAAAAGCAACCTTGTTCTTCTTGATGCGGATTTCGAAGCTGCAAAAAAATTCATACAAGAAAAAATGAACAACGAAGCTGAAGTAAAAGGTATCAGAGGAGTATTAACTCATTTTCTTGTAGAACCTTTTGTTCCACACAAAGAAGAGTATTATGTTTCGATTTCAACAGGCAGGGGAGCGGATACAATCAACTTTTCAACACAAGGGGGAGTCGATGTAGAAGAAAACTGGGACAAGGTAATACAGATCTCAGTTCCTGTCGGTTCTTCAGTTGATGTAATCGAAGGCAAAATCCCGAAAGATATCCCTGAAGAAAGAAGAAAGAAAATAGTTGATTTTGTAAAATCACTTTACAAATTCTTTGTTGATTTTGATTTTGCAGTACTTGAAAGCAACCCTTTTGTTTTTGATGAAAAGGAAAACATAGTAATGCTTGACCTGGTTGCTGAAATTGATGATACTGCATCCTTCAAAAACATCCAGAAATGGGACGGCCTTGAATTTCCAATGGGTTTTGGAAGAAAGCTTTATCCCGAGGAGAAGTACATCAAGGACCTCGATTCAAAGAGTGGTTCTTCCTTGAAATTGACACTTTTGAACCCAGAAGGAAGACTTTGGACAATGGTTGCAGGAGGGGGGGCCAGCGTCATCTATTCAGATACAATAGTTGACCTTGGTTTCGGAAATGAGCTTGCAAATTACGGAGAATACAGCGGAAATCCAAAGGAGGAGGAAACATACCTTTATGCAAAAACGATTCTTGACCTCATGACCAGGGAAACTGTTAATGGAGGGAAGGTTCTTTTGATAGGAGGGGGAGTTGCAAATTTCACTGATGTCGCAAATACCTTCAAAGGGATAATAAAGGCATTGAAAGAATACAAGGAGAAACTGCAGAAGGCAAAAGTAAGCATATTCGTAAGAAGAGGGGGGCCCAACTACAAGGAAGGGTTGAATCTTATGAGGAATCTTGGAGAGGAGATAGGGGTTCCGATACTTGTGTACGGCCCTGAAACACACATGACAAAGATAGTTCCTCTTGCAATAGAAAAATTAAAGGGATGATTATGGCAAAAGATTTATTTTCAAAGGATACCCAGGCTTTTATCTACAATCTGAAAGCAAACCCCATACAGAGAATGCTTGATTTTGACTATATCTGCGGAAGGGAGTTTCCAAGCGTTTCTGCAGTGGTGCATCCGGGAAGGTCTGGCTCCCATCTTGCATTCTGGGGTCAGAAAGAAATATTCATTCCGATATACGGAAGCATTGAAGAAGCTGCAAAAAAACATCCTGAAACAGATGTTATGATCAATTTTGCTTCTTTCCGTTCTGCTTTTGATTCTTCAAAGAAAGCATTGGAGCAGGATTCAATAAACACAGTTGTTGTAATCGCAGAAGGGGTTCCTGAAAGGGAAATAAGAGAACTGGTTCATCTTGCAAAAGAAAAAAAGAAAAACATAATAGGACCTGCAACTGTCGGCGGTATAGCTGCCGGAAAATTCAAGATAGGAAATACTGCAGGAACTATTGACAATATAATCGCATGCAAGCTTTACAGGCCAGGTTGTGTTGGCTTCGTGTCAAAGTCAGGAGGAATGTCAAATGAAATGTACAACATTCTTTCAAGGACGACCAACGGCCTTTACGAAGGAATAGCGATAGGAGGGGACTACTTCCCGGGCTCAACGCTTATGGAGCACATCATGAGATTTGAGAAAAATCCAGAAATAAAGATGATTGTTTCCCTCGGTGAATTGGGGGGAACGGATGAATACGAGATAGTTGAGGCAAAGAAAAAAGGTCTCATAACAAAACCCATGGTGATGTGGGTGACAGGAACATGCGCAAAGGTTTTCCCAGGAGAGGTCCAGTTCGGCCATGCAGGTGCAAAATCAGGAAAGGAAAAGGAAACAGCAGATGCAAAAAACAAAGCATTGAAGGATGCAGGTATAATAGTCCCTGATTCTTTTGAAGATTTCGGAGAGAAGATAGAAGGAACTTACAACAAACTCAAAGAGGAAGGAAAGATCAATGAATTTCAGGAATTCGAGCCCCCGAGAGTCCCTGTTGACTACAAAAAAGCTGTGAAAGAGGGTCTTGTAAGAAAACCAACAAGCTTTGTATCAACAATTTCAGATGACAGAGGGGAGGAACTCACTTATGCGGGGGTTCCGATAAGCGAGGTAATCTCAAAAGAATACTCATTGGGTGATGTGATTTCTCTGTTATGGTTCAAGAAAAAACTTCCCAAGTATGCAACAAAGTTCATTGAATTGTGCCTTATAATTGCGGCAGACCACGGACCCGCGGTTTCAGGCGCACACAATGCGATTGTGAGTTCAAGGGCAGGAAAGGATGTTGTCTCTTCACTGTGCAGCGGCCTTTTAACAATAGGCCCCAGATTCGGAGGGGCAATAGACGATGCCGCCAGATATTTCAAGAAGGCAAAGGATTCAGGAATGTCCCCTGAAGAATTCGTTGCGGATATGAAAAAACAGAACAAACTGATACAGGGAATAGGCCATAGGGTAAAAAGCAAGGATAATCCAGACATGAGGGTTGAACTGCTTAAGAAATATGCAAAAGAAAACTTCCCCGAAACAAAATACCTGGATTATGCCTTGGAAGTTGAAAAGGTTACATTGAGGAAAGCAAACAACCTGATTCTGAATGTTGACGGATGCATAGGGGTTTTGTTCGTTGATTTGCTCAGTTCATGCAATGAATTCTCAGATGATGAACTTGAAAATATTTTAGACCTGGGTTATCTCAATGGAATGTTTGTCTTAGCAAGAAGCATAGGATTGATAGGGCACGTACTGGACCAGAAAAGACTGAAAACAAGATTATACAGACATCCCTGGGATGACATATTGTATACAAAATAAATCTAGCCTTTTATTTTTTTCTTTAATTCTTTAATAAAATCTTCTTTTTCTACAGGAGAAAGAGTGTATGCCATCATAAAAGGACCTGCTTTCTTTTTTGTATATATATTACAATCTGATCAGCAGATAATATTGTTGTTTGTACAATAGTATTCAATCCATAATGATCCTTTCTGATAAGCCTATTGAATTGCCACAACCTGGTTATAAAATTTCCAAGTTCTGGTACTATTTCAATCTTTATGATAATATTAAAGGGTATTTTAATCTTCGTACCTTCTGCGGATATATCTTTCTCGCCAATCACATACCCTTTAATTCTGGTCTTGAAATACCAATATCTAATTCCTCCAAAAAAGAAACCGAGCCCCAAAATAAGAGCAAATCCTATCTGGACAATATGAACGCCTTTAGTGTATCCTATATATGCTCCACCAAGGAACACAAGTCCTAAAAAAAGCGGCAAAAGAAGAAAATATATTGGATTAACAGGTTTTGGTTTGTAAATTTTAATACGCAACACCTATCTGGCTGACCTAGCCATTCTTTCTGTTTCATCTCTTTTTCTTATTGCGTAGGAGTTCTGAACATCTCCTTTTGAAGTATATACTATCTCATTGGCGAGAGAGCTTGCAAGAGATTTGGGCTTGTTGAATGCACCCATCAATGCAGCAAGTGCAATATTCCTTAAAGCCATGTCCAATCTTCTTGTTGCTGAAATATCAACTGCTATCTGGTAGCTGACACCACCATATGAAACTCTTGTGACATCTTCTCTCGGAGCTGAATTTTCAAGTGCTTTAACAAGAGCCTGAACAGGATTTTCCTTTGTTTCCTTTTCGACAATCTCAAGGGCTTCTTCAACAACCTTCAATGTCTTGAGTTTCTTTCCCTGCAGCTGCCCTTTTGTTCTTATAACCTTCCCGGATGTTTTTTCACCGGTTCCCCCTCTCATGAGCTTGTTCGCAAGTCTTTCGATTATGTTTACTTTTATTTTTCCCAATGAACTTTTTGCATTTCTTCCTGCTGAATAAGGAATTCTTACGGGGCTGAGGTTTATTACCTGTGCAAGACTCTCATCCTTAACTTCAATCTTGTCAAGCTCGTATTTATCAAAAAGTTTATCCATAATCATCATCTCTTAGGCTTCTCCTTCTTTCCTTTTCTGAGCATCTGGAGGTCTGCATCGTTAACAGCAACCACTTTATATCTTACTCCAGGTATAGAACCAACCTGTCCTCTCTGAGAACCCCCGAGTCCTGCAAGAAGAACTTCGTCGTGCTCTTCTATGAATGTTATTGCCTTGTCTCTTGGGGCAAATGCACTTGTGATTCTACCGTTTTTGAGAAGCTGAACTTTAACACATTTGATAAGACCTGAGTGGGGCTGCTTTTGCTCCAGAACAATTTTTTCAAGCACTATTGCCTTTGCCTGAGGGGCTCCTTCCAATGGATCATATTTCTCTTTGAGATTCAGTTTTCTTCTCTTCCATCTCTTGCTCTTCCATCTGCCCTTTTTCCTTTTTCTTTTAATATTTCTTCCTGCGAATTCTCCGTTACCCATATTAGATTCACCTAATTAAAGAATCAAAAATGATAGACTAAAATCTATTCAGTGAAGGTTTTTTAAATCTTAGTCTTATGAATTCTCTTTAAAAAGGTGTCCTCATGGTCAAAAAAGACGAGAAAAAGAAGAAACTCAGAGGCAGCCCTTATGAAGGCAAGGGCATGAGTTCAAGGACAAAAGGCATTTTCAACAGATTCTTTAAAGAGCACGAGAGAAAATCGGCTCTTCCAGAACCCACAAAAGAAGACAAGGAAAAGATGGGTTACAGGTCAGAGTATGCAGGGAGCAAATGGATTGTTATGAGAGACAAGGCAACCCCCCTGGAAATGATACAGGAACTAATACAGGACCTTGACAGCAGGGAGCGCCAGAAAAGAATATCATCAGCGTTGACTCTTGTGGACGTCGTAGTAAAGGAAAGGCCGGAGGACCCGAAAACACAGGAAGTGATAAAGGAGCTTTCGCTTATAGTTGTTAGAGACAACGGACTCGACATCCTTATTGAAAGGCACAGAAAGAAGATGCTCAGGGCAATCGCACAATTCCACCCTAATCCTGAAGTGCAGGAAAAAGCAAAAGAAGCACTTGGGAAAATGGCCGAGACGGCTGCGGCTATAGGAAAAATCAAGAATCTTCTTGCCGCTTAGAAGGAACCATTCCTGAAAGTGCATTCAGGATAAGCATTCCAAATAATGCAAGATTCATAAGCAAATAGAGGAACACCCCTATTTTCATCATTCCGATAGTGTTTATCAGCATCTCCCTTATCTCAACCAGACTGCTTTGATGTGCAGAGATATCCCCCTTTATCGTTTCCATTTCCTCTTTGAATTCAAGCATCCCCTCTTCGCTCTCTCCAAGACTTTCGCTCAATTCGCTGAATCCTTCTGATGCGGCAATCATCTCCCGGCCCACATCCACAAACTGGCTGTCTATCAATCCCAAAGTAAGCATTATATTTCCTGTTTCATTCATCGAACCCTGCATCGCGTTTATCGATGTTTTGAATTCACCCAGATTTCCGCTCATTCCGTCAATTTCATTTTGCGCGGTAGTTATCCCCTGCCGAACATGCTCCATTGTATTTCCGACCTGAACTATCTTCGGACTTATGGTATTCTCAAAATCGTCAAGTGCCATGAATATTATGATAAAAAGAATCACAGAAAGCGCTATTCCGAAAACACCTACTGCTATTGAAACAGCCCTCAGTCCTTTTCCTATGTTCCATTCCCATTTTTCTGCCATAAATGAATCTAGCCTTAGCCCTTTAAAAATATTTTACTCTGAACTGATTAACATGGATCTTGAATTATACGTTATTATCGTGGGAGTAGCAGCATTGATCTACGCATTCATAGCAAGAAACCTTCAGTTTAAATTCGGGAACAGAACTGAAATGCAGGCACTGCAGAAAGAATCAAAGAAGCTTAATGAAGAGATGAAAGAGGCCTCTAAAAGAAACGACCAGACAAAGGTAAATGAAATAATGAAAAAACAGACAGAACTGTTTCCTAAAATGAGCAAACTGATGCTGGGCCAGTTCAAGATTATGTTCGTAGTCCTTATTGTATTTTTTGCATTCACGTGGGGGGTGGGACAGTTTGACCCCACAGTCGAAGATGATAATATAATAGAGCTGAATGATGAAGGTCATGATTGCGATGAGATTGCAGGTGACGGAATTTACACAGGATGCTACAAACTCGAAACAGGAAGCAAGGGAATGTGGAATGTAGGAGTGCAGCTTCATTCAGGAGGAGGCATAGTCGGTGAAAATTATACTTACTTCCTTTATGAAGACGGAAATCCTGAATTTGCATTGAGAACAATAAAAGGAGAACCAATCTCAGTTGATATTGAAAAAGAAATTTACAGTGAAGGTGAGGAGGTAAAGATATTCGCAACACCCTCAAAAGAAGGAAAGGTGACGGCAGTCCTTGACCAGGGAACATCCTTCTTTGTTGACCTTCCATTTACCATTCCTCTTTTGAATGTCAAAAGAATAACACAGGTTTACTGGTGGTTCATATTTGTTGCCCTTATATCTGGGCTCATAATATCCACGATTCTCAACAGGATGAAAAAGGGTGATTCAAAATGATAATATCGATTTCAGGTTTGAGCGGGAGCGGAAAAAATACTCTTGGGAAAGAGCTTTCTGAGAAGCTTGGCCTGAGGCTTGTTTCACCCACCTTCAAGGACCTTGCTGAAAAGGAAGGCATTTCCCTTATCGAATTCCAGAAAAAAGCAGAGAAAGATCCAGACATTGACAGAAAATTCGATGAATACCTGAAAGAGGAAGCAGAAAAAGGGGATTGCATATTTACGACCTGGCTTTCCCCATGGATTGTTGATGCCGATTTGAGAGTCAATGTTTTTGCCCCTTTTGAAGTTAGAGCTGAAAGGCTTGCGGAAAGGGATGGGATTTCAGTTGAGGAGGCAAAAAAACATATAAAAGAAAGGGATGATGAAAACAGGGAAAGATGGAAAAAACTTTACAAAGTTGACATTTATGATACAAGCATATTTGACGTTTGCTTGAGCAGTGCAAGATTCAAGCCTGATGAACTGGCTGAAATTGTTGAAAACATTTCGAAAAAGGTGAAGTAATGGCAGCTATAGAAGTTGGAAGAAATTGTATTCTTACTGCAGGAAGAAGGGCAGGAGAGGAAGTTGTAGTCACTAAAATGATTGATGACAATTTTGTAATGGTGAAGACAAAAAAGGGAAAAGAAAGAAAGTCATCAATAAGACATCTCGAATCTGCAAAGAAGGAATGAAATGGACTTGAATGATTCCGTAGTAATTATAGACAAACCCTCAGGTCATACCAGCCATGAGATTACCAGTTTTGTTAAGAAAATTACAGGTTCTAAAAGAAGCGGTCATGCTGGAACACTAGACCCAAATGTTACAGGAGTATTGCCTGTTGCTCTTGGAAAAGCAACCAAATTATTGAGATACATTGCAGGAAAGGATAAGGTTTATGTTGGCATTGCCAAATTCAGGAAAATTCTTTCAAAAGAGGAAATTGAGAAATTATTTTCTGAGTTTACTGGAGAAATATCACAAATTCCCCCTAAAAAAAGTGCCGTTAGAAGGAAAAAGAGAAAGAGAAAAGTGTATTACTTGAAATTGTTGGAAGTTAAAGGACATCTTGCACTTTTTGAAACAAAGGTTGATGCAGGAACATACATCAGGACACTCTGCACGGACATGGGAAAGAAAGTTGGGGGAGCGAGGATGGAGGAGTTGAGAAGAACTGCAGTTGGAAACATCAAAGAGGAAAAAGCAGTTACCATGCAGTCATTAATTGATGCGATGTGGCTTTTGAAAAACAAGGAAGATGATTCTTTGTTGAAGAAAATGCTTTACTCTCCAGATGAGTTTGTTTCTTTTAAGAAAATTACAGTAAAAGACAATGCCGCTTCTGCACTTAAACAAGGTGCCCAGCTTACTGTTCCCGGAATAATTTCATTTGATAAAAAAATAGAGAAAGGAGAAAGAGTTTCAATTTATTCAGAAGACAAATTCATAGGTGTTGGAGTTTCACAGATTGATGGAAAAGATTTTGAGAAAATGAAGAAAGGAATTGCAGTAAAAACGGAAAGAATTCATGTTTAAATATTTTTTGCAACACTAATTCTGACATGGTTAATGAGGAACTTAGGAGGTCAATAAAGGAATTAAGCAACCCCCGTGCGGACATTAGATGGTATGCTACGTATCCTCTAATTGATGCTGCGAAAAAAGGAGCAGACGTATCTGGTTTTATCCCTCAGCTTGTAGATGCTTTTGAATATTGTATTGCTGATGCAAAATGGTATGATGAAAATTCTAATAATACACTGGCAGTGAGAAACATGGCTTATTTTTTTGAAAAAGTATGCGAAAATGGCGCAGACATTTCAAAAGCAATTCCCCACTTCTTTACTATTTTGAGGGAAGAGAAGGAAGAATACAATTTTAAGGAAGGATGGAAGAAACTTAATTTCATAATTGAAGAAACTCTCACAAAAGCTTTGAAAAATGAAAAATCAAGAGGCGTCACACTTCAGGCATTGTTTGATAATTTGGAAGATGAACATCCAATTGTAAGATTTCATTCTGCGCAAACTCTGGCAAATGCAGCAGAAATAGGATTGGACATATCTCCTGCAATTGATGTACTGGCTTCACATATGGAAAAAGGTCATGCAAATGCGAGGGTATCTGCAGAAGCTCTGGCAAATGCAGCAAAAGCAGGGACTGATATTGGAACTGTTTTTCCTGCCCTTGTAAGATCTATTGACCATAAATTATTTGACATTAGAGTTCATGCTGCAATTGCTCTTGGAACTGATTTGCCTAGAGTAAAAAGAAGATTCAGGGAAGCAGTGAAAGAAATAAAGGATCCTAAAATAAGATTGGAGATGAAAATAAGGTTTGCTGCATTGTATAAGCGTATTTTTTCATTGTCAAGAAAGGAAGTTCAGTTTGATGCAAGGATTTCACCCATTCCTAAAAGAAGACTAGGAAGATTTAGAACCAGAAGAGTTAGAGTATAAACGCCCCCACCGCGATTTTTTCCACCTTTTTCTTGGTGCAGCTTCTTTGGTGCACCGAAAGAAGGTGCTTGAACGCGGATTGCAAGCTCCGCAGGCTCGCGTCTTTTCTGGTAGGAAAGTCCTATATCCAGGTTAGACTATGGGGGCTTTACATAAGCTTTAAATAGGTATACATATTAAATATCAACCTATCTCACTCGTATTATTATAGTGTTTATTGATGATTACTTGAATGGGATTCATCTAAGATAATTGGTGATTAATTGAAAAGATGTACAAGCTGTGGGAGAAACACAAAGGACTTTGCAGAATTTCCGTGTCCTGAATGCGGAGAGAGATTAGTAAGATGCGCTTCATGCAGAGAGAACAAGAATGTTTACAAGTGCAAATGCGGATTCGAAGGTCCTTAGAGGTGAATGAATGTCTGAATTTAATGTATCAGCAACTTTGAAGGTTTCATTGGATGATCAGAGTAAAATAGAAGAAGTGAAGTCAGGAATAAAGGAGCTGGCTCACGTGAGGCAGTTTGCAGAAGAGGATATAGGATTCGGAATCAAAGTATTGAAAGTGTCCATTCTTATGAATGATTCAGAAGGTGGGATGGACGAGCTAGAGGAGAAAATCAGAAAAGTACCTAACGTAAGCGAAGTAGATGTCTTGGAGGTAGGAAGGCTATAGATTTATAAAGGATTTTTTTCATATTTCTAATCCACGATTTTAAGGTGCATTCATGGGAACTAAACCATCAAAACCAAAAGAGAAAAAACAGCATAAAAGGGAGAAACCAGAAGAAGAGACAAGCAGAGGTATTGTTAGAATTGCAGGAAAGGATATCAGAGGACATGTGCCTCTTTCAAAAGCGGTTCTTTATGTAAGGGGAATAAGTCATGGGATTGCTCCATCAGCAGTTTTGATACTCAAGAGTAAATTAAACCTTCCTCCAGAGATGAAGGTTGGTGACCTAAGTGATGAACAAGTAGAGAAGATAGACCAGGTTCTTTTCAATTTACAGGAGCACAATGTTCCTAATTTCATGTTGAATAGAAGAGGAGATGTTATTGACGGAGTTACAAAACACGTCATAATGAATGACCTCATATTTTCAAACAGGGAAGACATTGAAAGGGAAAAGAGAATGTATTCCTGGAAAGGTTATAGGCATGCGTATGGCCAGAAAGTCAGGGGACAGAGAACAAGGAACACAGGAAGAAGCGGTATGGCAGTCGGTGTTCTTAGAAAGGCAATACTTGCACAGCAGAAGCCTGCAGGAGGAGCGGCACCAGCAAAGCCTGGGGCAGCAGCCAAACCTGCTGAAAAGAAAGAGGCTAAGAAATAAGGTGACATTTCATGGGAGACCCTAGAAAATTGAGAAACAAATTTACCCGCCCAAAGAAGCTTTGGGAAAAAGACAGGATATCAGAGGAAAAGAAATTGAAGTATGATTATGGATTGAAGAGCATGCGTGAATTATGGGTTGCGCTTGCAGAACTTAAAAGATACAGAAGAGAGGCAAGAAGACTTCTTTCATTGACTGAAGATGAAAGAGTTGAAGACTCAAAGAAAATACTTTCAAAGCTTGAAAAAATGGGTGTTCTCAAAAAGAGTTCTTCTATTGATGACATTCTTGGTCTTGATGTAAAGGATGTTCTTGAAAGAAGACTGCAGACTGTTGTTTACAGAAAAGGTCTTGCAACAACAGCAAAACAGAGCAGGCAGCTTATTGCACATGGTTTCATAAATGTAGGTGGAGTTACAGTAACTGTTCCGAGTTTCATGGTAACAATTGATGATGAGACGAGGATTAATTACGCAAAGCCTATAGAACTAATGAGAAAAGAGGAAAAAGTAGTGAAAGAAACTGAAGGAAAGCCTGAAGAAGCAGCAGAAGAAACAGAGGAAAAACCTGCACCTGAAGCGTCGTGATTTTTATGGTAGCAAAGAAAAAAGAAGAGCCAAAAAAGGAAGCAAAGAAAGAAGAGCCAAAAAAAGAAGAACCAAAGAAAGAGGCAAAACCTGTAGAGAAAAAAGAAGAACCAAAGAAAGAGACAAAACCTGTAGAGAAAAAAGAAGAATCTAAAGAAACAAAGGAAGAAGCAAAACCGGCTCCAGAAAAACCAAAAGGAAAACCGAAAATTGCAATCGTCCACGTATTTTCATCAAAGAATGACACCATCGTAACAGCCACCGACCCGACAGGTGCTGAAACACTTGCATGGGCAAGCGGAGGAATGATGGTCAAATCTGCAAGGGAAGAAGGAAGGCCCTATGCTGCTATGCAGGCAGCTTTGAAGGTTGTTGGTTCATTGAAAGACAAGGGTGTAAGGATTGTTCACATAAGAATAAGAGCACCCGGAGGCTCGGGACTTAAAACACCAGGACCCGGAGCACAGGCAGTCGTCAGAACTATGGCAAGGGCCGGAGTAAGAATTGGGAGAATAGAGGATGTTACTCCATTGCCTACTGACTCCATGAAAAGAAAAGGAGGCAGGAGAGGAAGGCGAGTCTGATGAATTTAAAAATTGGAAAAATACACGAAAAGAAGATTGAGTTTACTGTGAGCGGAATATCAACAGGCCTTGCAAATTCAATAAGAAGATACTGCATGGTGCGTGTTCCTATTCTTGCAATAGATAATGTAATTTTTTATGAGAACAGTTCTCCTGTTTTCGATGATTATCTTGCACACAGACTTGGGCTTATGCCGGTAATAACCCCCTCAAAACTTCCTAAGAAAACAGAGGTTACATTCACACTCAATGAAACAGGTCCAAAGATTGTCTATTCTGGAAATCTCAAATCAACAGACAAGGAAATAAAGATTGCAAAAGATAACATACCTATAATATCCCTTTCACAGGGCCAGAATATAAAGCTTGAAGGGACAACAAGACTTGGAATGGGCACAGAGCATGCAAAATTCCAGGCAGGCGTTGTAAGTTATGGAATCGAGGGAAAAGACTTTAACTTCATCGCAGAGACCTTCTATCAGATGCCTCCTTCTCAGATTGTTCTCAGAGGCTGTAATGAATTGAAAAGTGAACTTTCAGACCTGAAAAAAGAGCTTTCAAAGAAGAAAAAGAAGAAATAAATTTGTTTCTAATTTTCTATTCATTCGCAGGGGTTGGATTGAACAATTAGTTCAATGTTCCCAGCTCGCTGTGCTCGCAGGGGTGGCGGAGTGGACAAACGTGCCAGGTTGAGGGCCTGGTGGCTTAGTGCCTTCGAGAGTTCGAATCTCTTCCCCTGCATAATCTTTTTTTTTGGAAAAGCTTCATCAAAAAATTCACCAAAAATTATAAATTAATTTCATCTGAAGGAGTAAAGGAGGAAAATGATAGAATACATCCTGCTTGCATTTGGAATTGCCTTTTTGATAAAAGGGGCGGACTTTCTTGTCGAGGGCTCTTCTTCTCTGGCAAAAAAATTAGGGATATCCTCACTTGTTATCGGCCTGACGGTCATGGCATTCGGAACATCAATGCCTGAATTGGTTGTAAATGTTATTTCTGCAATAAACGGAACAGGAGACATCGCATTCGGAAACATCCTGGGAAGCAACATGGCCAACATACTCTTAATCCTTGGATTAACTGCATTCATTACTACTTTGGATGTTCAGTATTCAACAACGTGGAAGGAAATCCCTTTCTCTTTTCTTGCAATTCTTGTGCTTTTGGTTTTTTCAAGCATCTTCTTACTTGATGACCTTAACATAAACTCGCTTCTGAGGATGGAAGGAATAATACTGATACTGTTTTTCGCTGTTTTTCTCTACTATGTTTTTGAGTCGGCCAGAAAAAGCAAAAAACTGAATAATATCAAACCAAACACCAAAAAAACAAAAATAAAAATGTATTCCAACCCCGTTATTTTCCTTCTGATTCTTGGGGGTTCAATAGGATTGTATCTAGGAGGAAAATGGACGGTGGAAGGGGCGGTTACAATAGCCCAGGGATTCGGCCTAAGCGAATTTCTTATTTCGGCAACGGTCATAGCAATAGGCACATCCCTTCCCGAATTGATTACTTCAGTCACTGCAGCAATGAGAAAGAATGTTGATTTGGCTGTTGGTAATATTGTTGGCAGCAACATCTTCAACATATTCTGGGTGTTGGGATTAACATCAATAATTACGCCGATACCCTTTCCTCAATTCATAATATCAGACCTGCTAATTCTGTTGTTTGTCACTTTCCTGTTGTTCATATTCATGTTCATAGGAAGAAAACACCAGCTTGAGAAATGGCAGGGCGGATTGTTTGTTATATTATATGTTGCTTATATTGCTTTCCTGATAATAAGAGGATGAGTTAGAATTAATAATTGTTTTACTCTGATTTACTTTATGGTCTATGCACAAAAAGAGTCAGGAGGAAATCCAGTTCTCAGAACGACTCCTTCACTTGATTATTCTAATCTTTTTGACAAAATATTTCCCGAACAGGCCCAGAAGGTAAAACAAGAATGGTGTAAATTTGCAAAAAAAGAGGGATTGTCTGCAAAACAATTCCAGAATCTTCTCCCCACCATGGATGTTGTCTTAAGTATAAAGGGTTCTGGAAAAAGAGATGCGTTGTATGCTTTGAAGGCCCTGATGGAAAGAAAAGACTTTCAGATGGGTGATTTGTTTCATTTTAATAGCATTACAAACACAATTTCTGACAAAACACAGAAAACAGATACAAACATATCATTCATTGCCCTCAAAAGATTCTCACAGAATAAAAGTTTCCAACCAGAAATGTTATCAAAAATGAACAATGTTCTGGAAAAAACCAATGGAGCAGAGATAAAAAGGCTGATCTTCAGCTTTAATGAGTTTCTTGAGGCTAAAAAGATCGATGCTGAAAAACTATTTGACAAATTTGTTTCTCTAACATCTCAGATTCTGAGAAAAACAAAAAAGGGCCAGACCGATTGGGCGTTTACTGCCTTTACAGATCTTATCGGAGAAAAGAATTTTGATTCTAGCATATTTGATACTGCAGATTTCATGGTTGAAAAAACAAACAATGTAGTTACAACCATATATTCATTACAGAAATTGATAAAACACAATCCAGAATCCCTGGAAACAATCAAAAATTTCCAGAAAAGATATGAAGAAGCCAGGGATTTCGCGAAAAGTTTGGGTGCGTCCCATGAAGATTTGAATGTTTGTCTTAATTTTGCATATGCAATAGAAATGATTGGGAAGGAAAAAACCCGTGAACTTTTCAAAAAATCGGGGATTGAATTTTTTGCAAGATATTCAAAAAAGACATTAGAAGAAGTTTATGCAAATCTTGATCCTGCACATGCAAAAGATAAACCCACATTACTAATATCCTCTGCAAAGTTTGATTGGAACGGAGCTTTTTATGAGGGGGGAATGGAATTAGAGCAGCTTGCAAAATATTACAGGATAACCCTTGTGGAAACGGATTTAGAAGGCGAATTTTATTCTCAAACAGAGGATACTCACAAAAAACATGGAAAGATAGATACCTGGATTATAATCGGACACGGAAAACCAGATAAGATAGGGCTTGGTTCTCCAGCAAAAGGAGAAAAAGCATTGTTGGATATGACTGACATGAAAGAACTTTTAAAAATAAAAGGGAATTTTATTAAAAAACCGACAGTTGTTTTCGTTGCTTGTTCAACCGGTGCAAAGGGTGGTATAGGTGAAGCTGTGGCGAATGTATTTGATGCAAGTTATTTTGCTCCCAAAAAAAGCGCTCCTCAGGCAAAGTTTCATCTTGATAAAAAAGGGAAAATAAATAATGTAACTTATTATGGGGTTGAAAGTGCAAGGAGGTAAAATCCACCTAATTTTTTATTTTCACACAACCGAACCTATATAATGCTTATCTCAGTAACGAAAGCATGAGGTTAGGAGGTTCAGCAGTACTGGTACTGTTAGTTTTGATTTCAGTTTCCTCAGCCTATAATGTTTTCAACAACGCATTCTACTGCGGCGGAACCTGTGCTGACTGCATCAATGCCTTGAACAACAACACATACAGCACTGTCTACCTGAACTCATCATTGACTTTCATGGGGACGTGCATAAACGACCCATCAAATTTCAGCAACAAAATATTTGACTGCCAGAACAATACAATAATGGGTTCTGAAATCGGATACGGAATATATTCTGAAGGAGAAACAAACATCACAATAAGATACTGCGAAATCCATAATTTCACGAGAGGAGTTTTCATATCATCGGCATCAGACATAACACTGCTTTCAAATAACCTAAGTTCAAACACCGGAGGAACAAATTCAACTGATTCAGGACATGGTGTATTCTTTAATGATGTCAGTGACAGTGAGATAAGAGATAACGTCATTAACTCGAACAAAGGAGGGTGGGCTTGGAATGCAGTGGGTCCTGCAGGTTATGGTTTATTCCTTAACAACTCTAATAGAAACAGCATAACAAACAATACACTAAATCACAATAAAGGAGGAAACTCTTCTGGGAATTACACCGCAGGAACAGGATACGGAATGTATCTCTTCAGCTCAAACAATGTAAACATAACAGAAAATCTCATCTTCAACACAACAGGAGGTAACGCTGTTCTTGGCCAGGGAGGCATTTCATACTCAATGTACATCCACGGTTGTGTAAATGTAAGCATGATTAACAACACAGTAAACAGAAGCTATGGAGGTTCAAACAACACGGTTCCCTTTTTCTATGGTTTTGGAATCTCAACCTGGAGAACAGACAGAAGTGAAATAGTGGAAAATAAAGTTGATGACAGCAATTCAAACAGCATAGATGTCAGGCTTGGAAGATGGAATAACATTACAGGAAATAATGTAACTGCTTCCAGCGTCAATTCAATAAATGTTGACGAATCAATTTTGATAAATATCTCGGGAAACAGGATATTCACAGGACTCAACGGAATATATATCTCAGGCTCAAATGATTCTGTTATAACTGAAAACCATCTGGAAAGCAACACAGGAAGCGGAATTGCCCTAAGCGGTACCGGGAACATAACCGTCTCGGGAAACACTGCTTTGAACCAGCAGTTCGGCCCCGCATTAAGCATTGACAGGCATACAACCGATTCACTGATAACCAACAATAATTTCACTTCAAATGCACTGGGAGTTGGCATGAGAAACAATTCTTTAAGGAATAATATCTCAGGTAACAACATTTCAGACTGTGCAATGGCTGGGATAGTTGTTTCTGGAAGTCCGAATAATGTAATCCACAACAACCTGGTTATGAATGCAAGCCAGGTTGCGATTTACATAAACGTTTCAGACGGCAACTCTATCGGAGGAAATACTGTAACTGATTCGATGTACGGTGTTGCGGTTTCAAATGCTTCAGATAACAACATTTCAGAAACAAATGCAACGGGCCATTCAATTGCAGGAATATTTATTGATCTTTCAACAAACACCCTCATCGATCCGTCCCACATATACGGCAATACTGCAGACGGAATACAGGTAACAAATTCAATAGGGACAACAATTGAGGATTTGAAAGTATATGACAACACACAGTACGGAATATATTTTTCAAATTCAAATGGATCAGTCATAGACAACTGCACTGTTTATAATAACGGAAACTACGGAATATATCTTTCAAGCTCCAATTTGAACAATCTTACGAACAATCCAGTATATCACAACGGCGGCCAGAATGTGAGGCTTGAAAGAAGCTCAAATAATTATATGTACAACAACACTGTTTATACTTCAGGAACAGGAGTATTTGTTTTTCTTTACAGCAATTCAAACAACCTCACTGAAAACACTGTTTATGACAATAGCATAGGTATAAATGTGGGCTCAACTTCAACAGATAACATCCTGATAAACAACACCGTCTATGAAAATACGAATCAGGGTTTCGGGGCAATCAAAGGCTCTGAGAACAACACATTCATAGACAACACGGCTTATGAAAACGGGTACGGCATATACGTTGACGCTTCAGGAAACACTTTGACCAATGATGTCCTCTATGACAACGGCTATGATTTATATGTAAGAGAACCGAACGGGGCTTCTTCTATCGTATTCAACATGACCGAAGTCGAATTCAGGAATCCTTCAGGAACAAGAGAAAATTATACAGTTCTGAGCATAAACGACACTTTGCCGGTGAATACAGGATTCTCAATAAACTGGACTGCTTCAGATTCACCTTCTGCGTACATATCATTCAGGGGCAAGGCAGTAAACATAACCACACAGGCAGGGGCAGTATCAATAGATTCGATTGCATGGCACTGGGATGATTCTGAATTATCTGGATACACAGAATCTAGATTTGAGATATGGAGATATAACAGCACAAACTGGACAAACATGAACGCAACTCTAAATGTCACTGAAAACACCCTCGAATTGTCAAACCTAAATCCTCAGAGCGATTATGGAATGCTCCAGCAGAACATCACAGAATGCTTCAATGCCGATATAGCCAACACCATTTACACATTAACAACAGACCTTGTGGGGAATCAGTCTGATGGGAAATGCATCAACATAACTGCAGTGAATGTCACAATAAATGGAAATGGCTACTCACTTACGGGAAATCATCCTGGAAACACTCATGGGATATATGGATTAGCAATGGGATATGTAACTGTTGAAAACATAACAATAAGCAATTATTCGAAAGGTATCAGGTTATCTGGAAGTCCAACAATAAGAAACTGCAGTGTCACAAGCGGAAATGCTTTTGGCGGTGATTTTTTTGATGTAAGCCAGGCATTGTGGCTTGTATTTGAAAACAACACTGCTACAGACCCTACAGGAGGTCATAGGTTTTTATGGGGGCAGAGTGTAACACACGGCATAGTAAGAAACAACCGCTTTGGAGAAACAAGTGCAGGCACAGCAGTCTATTTCAGGGAACCTGAAAACATTTCAGTTTACAACAACACATTCACAAGTTCAAATACATTAAACGGTCTTGTGATGGAGGATATGCAGGACTACTCGCAGGTTTACAACAACACTTTCAATATAAACGGCAGGGCAATATATCTGAGAGGAGGTTCTGATTCTGTTGTTTATGAAAACAGGATAATAGGTTCTTCAACATACGGGATATATCTTGAAGACCACATGATTATGTATGTTTTAGATAACATATCTGTCTACGATAATAATTTCACAGGACTTACTGGAATTGGCATTCAGTTTTATTCTTTGGGTGCAGGATTCACAAACTGCAATGTTACAAGGAACAGAGTTTATACAACAGGAACTGCAATCAACAACACAAATCTGAGAAGCAATACAATATACAACAATATATTCAACGGAACAATTCCTGCGTATGATGATACAAATGCAAATAACTGGAATGTAGTACAGCAGGCAGGCCCAAACATAATAGAGGGGCAGGACATAGGAGGAAACTATTACTCGGATTACACAGGAATGGACCTTGACGGTGATGGAATAGGAGATACAGATGTTCCATACATCATAGGAGGAGAGGGAGGTGCCAATGATCCCTTGCCTTTGACAAATGAAGAAAATGCAACAGGATGCTTCTATGCAAACCTGAACAACAGGGTTTATTATCTTGATACTGATCTGACAGGAAACAAATCAAATGGAAACTGCATTACAGTGAATGCAACAAATGTAACAATAGACTGCCAAGGACATTCTCTGACAGCCGACACTGCAAATACCATAGGAATCTATTCTGACAAGCGTTATACAAAAATAAGAAACTGCAACATTTACGATTACACATCAGGAATTTATCTTTATAACGAATTATATGGTGACGTAAGGGATATTTTATTTGAAGGCACCACCAATGGACTTCACATGTTTGGATATTCCCAATCAAACATAACGGATATTACTGCAACAGGATGTGATTTGGGAATACACATAATTCAGGGAAGCAGCGACAACATTTCGGAAGCCACAATCACAAACAGCACAAGATACGGATTATTTCTCAATGCAACTGCAGATTCAGAATTCCATGACATCACTGTGGACAGCAACGGAAGCCAGGGAAACAGTGCAATCACTTTGAGCAACTGCAGGAGAAATACTCTTGAAAATGTGGCTGCAGAACATGGAAATGCTGCATTGGTCATTACAGACAGCAGCGATGACAATGTGGTTATGGATTCAACATTTGAGGATTCAACAGGCAACCAATGCATTCTTTTAAGCGGCGGAAACGGAAACATCTTCAACAGAACAACAGTAAACAACTGCAGCAAGGGTATCGTGGTTGAGGGTTCAGACAGTGCAATCCTCGATGATGTTGATGCTACGGGAAGCACTGACGGAATATACCTTGATTCTTCCCCAAGAGCAACTCTTGTCGATGTGAATTCTTCAGGAAACACGAACATGGGAGCATATCTATACAAATCAGATTTTCTCGATATGTCGTCCTCAACATTCTGCAATAATGCCATAGGCCTAAGCATAGGAGCAACGAAAGTCTATGAAGTTAACGGCACAACAGCATGTGGAAACTCCCAAAACGGTGTTTATATTGATGGCGGCTCTGCAATAACCTTCAATGATATTTTAACCTATGGAAACAGGATTAACGGAATTTACATCCTTGATTCAGACGTTACTGTTAACGGGGGCAGCATATACAATAATGAAGGCAGCGGTTTGAGGGTGAGAAGAAGCGGAGGGGGATTACCCAATACACTGACACTGAACGAAGCGGCATTCGCCAGCCCCTCAATGTCAAGCCACACAACGCTTTCGCTTTCTGATAATGTCGGAGGTGTTCTGTCAGAAGAATATTCAATAAGCTGGGCTTCGGCTTCTTCTTTTCCTTCAGGAAGAATATCTTTTTCAGGAAAAACAATAGAAATTTCCCCTATAGCCGGAACAGTATCGATTGATTCCATCACATGGTACTGGACAAATTCAGAGCTTGCTTCGGGGAATTATGATGAATCATTTTTTGAATTATGGGAGTACAGCGGAGGTTGGACAAATATCAACGGGACTCTAGATGTTTCACATAATAGAATGACCAAAAATAACCTTGAACCAAACAGCAATTATTCAATATTCCAATACAACTATGTAAACGGAACAGGAGTTGAATTGTGGGGGATGAACATATCAAACACTTCACAGTCGAGGATGAATGTTTCAAATGGAACCAACTTCACAACTGCAGGAGGAAATGTAACAGAAGTAAATGTATCTGTAAACAACATAATAACCGATAAATGGGCGGGAGTTTACGGAAACATTACAGGGAATATGCTTCTTGCAAACAGCGATCCCGTCCCGGATATATTATATGAATGGTCCTGGAGTCCCTCTTCAGGGGGAACAATCTGTGCTTCAACCAATTCATCCCTGTCCCCCCTATTCATAATCGGTGCTGACGGAGGGGACATAGATGATGCATGGAGCTTCCCGACAACCTCAAACGATTCCGCAACCCAGACTTTCAATCTGACAAACTGCTCTCTTGAATTCGGTCCTGAAACTGTTGACAATGCAAGCTATGCGGATACAGGATACTCAGGAGGCTTTGAAACCTGCGCATTCAAATCAAGGATAACCCCTTCAAAAGGAAACCTTGTTTTCTGCACTCAGATAAACGGAACCGGAAAATTATACAACAATGAAACAGGGAATTTTGAGTTAATCATACCTACGGAAGAGGGGATAGGGGTTACTGAGACCTATTATCTCTATGCTGAATTGAAGTAATCCTCCTGAACACCTCTTTAAGAAATTCAATTGCCTCTTTTGCATCAGGAATCCTTCCCACAGCAAATCTCACAAGCCCTTTTTCATGGTCATTCTCTTCAATTAAATGTCCCTCTTCTCCAAGACTTGCCTTATATGTTACCGGACCTTCAAGTTCCACAACTTTTCTTATCACTTCTCTTACAAGCACGTCTTTTTCATCTGAATTTCTACCCTTAAGAATGAAACTCATAACTGCACCAGGCGAACCATCTCTTGTATCTCTCTCGCTAAGTTTGGGATGGAATAATCTTTCAATCATTTCAACAGTTTTTAGGAATTCAGCTATTTCATCTGCATTTCTTATGTGGACCATCATCCTTTCATGGAGCTTTCCAAGCCTTTCAAGGAACAGTTTTGCAATTTCAGTTGACTGCAGAACTGAGCCGTGGTCAAACTGAAGAGTTCTTAAACCATCAATGAATCCTCTCGGACCCACAACTGCACCACCCATAACATCACCATACCCGCTGATGTATTTAGTCATGCTGTGAATAACTATATCCGCACCCAATCTCAGAGGCTGCTGAAGGAAAGGCGTGAGGAAAGTATTATCCACAATAACAGGAACCCCATATCTTTCTGCAAGCTCTGAAATCCTTCTTGTATCTGTGAATTCAAGCAAAGGGTTTGTAACTGTCTCATAGAAAATTGCAACTATCTTTCCTTTGTTTTCCTTTAGTGCTTTTTCTACTTCATCAACATTTGTAGTATCCACCCTAAGTGCAGCTTCAAGACCCATTTCCTGCATTCTTTCTGATAAAACGGTGTTTGTATTGTAGTAGACGGTATTTCCCTGAATGAATTTCATTCCCTTTCTCTCATCAATGGGAATTCTTCTGGCAAGCTCCATTGCAACTGAAGTTATTGCAGCCATCCCTGAAGGAAACACAAGTGAATCAAATTCAGCATTCGGATTTACTCCAATATCTTCAAGGAACCCCGCCTCTGCAAGCACAAGTCTTTCTCTCAAAGCACCTTCAGCGGCACTGCCGAACCTGGAATAGAAATGTCCTTCTTTTTCTCCTCTGTATATTCTGTACAAATCCCCTGGTTTTTTCATAGGAAAGGCGACTCTTGGCTCTTTTTCAGGGTCCAGAGCAGTTTTACGCTCCATTCTTTCCTTGAATTTCACTAGTGAATCGCACGGAGCGCCCTTTTTCATGAATTTCCTTCCCATTCTTTTATGCATTTCTTCACCTCATTTTACCAGTTTTATTATCGGCATACTGCCTCCAAAATCTTTTGACACCCTCATCCATTCAGCGCTTTTGAATCCTGCAGCTTCAATTGCACTTTCTATCTCTTCCTTGGTTACTTTTCCCCTAAACAGTGTACCTGCAGGAAGTGAAACGAGCATTTTAGCCAATTTATAATCCTCTTTGGATATTCTGCCTTCTGCAAACCACACATCCACTTTTTTTCTTGCCTTCGGGTAGTCAACATATCCTTCCTTGTCAGCGCATCTGAAGTACAATTCAACTTCAAGATAGGCAAAGAGAGGAAGCTCTCTTCCTTTTTTGAAAGCCCATTTGTCAACAAGCCTTTCAAGTTTGTCTTCGTCTTCAGGACACAGAACATTTCCCCTACAGAAAAACACCCCTCCCGGCTTCAGCGCATTATACATTCTTATAAAAAACTCCTTGACAAGCCCAGGTCTTATGCAGTTGAAGCATCTATGCCCCAGCATCACATCATATTTGTTTTTATCATCTATGTGAAGCCAGTCCGTAAGCATGAAATGTTCATTCTCAAATTTTTCATCCGAGTATGCGGTCAGAGAATCATAGTTATCTTTTGAGAAATCCGCCACATATGGATTAATCCCAAGTTTCTTTGCAAGAGAACGATATGGATTTGTTGTCCCGAGTATCAGAAGTTCAATACCCCTGCCTTTCTTTTGTCTATTCCTTATCTCCTCTTCTTCAATTTTCAACTCTTCAGGACAGGGTTTTGCAGGCAGGGGAAACTTATCCCAGAGTTCTGCATAATCCCATTCGGCTTTGCTTTTTTTCATTTATATCACCTCATTTTTTCATACGAATCATTCTGTCAACCATCGGCATTCTTTCAATTTTCTTCCTGTCCACCATGCAAAAGGGCATTATCTTATGAAATTTTATTCCCACCATCATCACCACCTAAATATAACACTCAATCAAGATATTTAATATATTTCAAAAGAATTTGCAAAAAAACCGAAAAAATTAATAAATAATAATGTTTAATTAACAAATAATGAAATTAGATAAAAAAGACAAACAGCTGCTTACACAGCTTTACCTGAATTCAAGGCAGAGCTTTACTGCACTGGGGAAAAAGCTCAGACTCAGCAGCAGCTCTGTTGAAAGAAGATTGAGAAAACTCCAGTCAGAAGGCATAATATCAATTATGTTTGCGGATGTAAATCTTGCAAAGCTCGGCTTCAAGGGATACAGGCTTTATTTCAAATTCGATGTCATGGATGCAAAAACAGAAAAAGAGATTCTGAAACTTTTTGAAAGCTACCCCAGGAATCTGTGGGGTGTTTTGTGCGAGGGAGAGTATGATGTGCTATGGAGGATAATCGCAAAAGATGAAATGGAGGTTGAGGAAGCACTGAGCCTGATGCTCGAGAAATTCGGAAAAAAAATAGTCGAAAAAACAGTCATAACAACCACATATCAGACATATCTTTCATGGAACAGGGCATTGGGAGGGGAAAGACACCCTGAACTTCCGATGGAAAAAATAACAGAAAAGGAGAAACTCAGTGAAATAGATATGAAAATACTCTCATCCCTTTACGACAATTCAAGACAAACAACTGTTGAGATAGCAAAAAAAGTAGGCCTGACTCCTGATGCGGTGCAGTACAGGATAAGGAATCTTACAAAAAAAGAGTTCATACTTGGATACACCGCATGGTTTGATGCAAGGAAGCTCGGTTTTGAATACTACAAAATTCTCATAGGATTCAGAAGCATGACAAGGGAGAAGGAAAAAAAGTTCCTTGGATACTGCCTCGAGCATGACAATGTTATCTTCATCAACAAAGGAATAGGGAACTGGGATATAGAAGTCGATGTGATTGTCAAGGATGTCATTGAACTCCACAAGTTCATAAGAGGAATGAAGACAAAGTTCGGCCATTTCATAGGAAAGCACGCATATGTTTCAGCAATAGATGAAAGGATGCTTAATCCCATAAGGGAATTCCTCTGATTATCTTTTAATTATTCTTCCGACAGCCCAGCTCATAAGCAACGGACCCACAAAAGTAGTTACCATACTCAGAACAATCATTGCAGTAACAAGCCTGTGGTCAAGAATTCCCAGCTCCAATCCAACGAAGGCAACAGCCAGAGTAGTGCTTAATTGGGGTATTGTTGAAGCTCCGATAAGAACGCTCTGGTCAGACCTGAATCCTCCTACTCTTCCGCCAACATAGCCGCTTATGAATTTGGCGAGTATTGAACCGACTACAACAAAAAGAGTAAGAGTAACTGCATCTCCTGCATCAAGGAATACGCTGACATCCGTCTCAACACCTATTATTATGAAAAAAGCAGGAATGAACAGACCATAGCTCAATGCATGCAGTTTCTTGACGACAATTTCATTTCTCCTCATCGACTGGGAAAGCACAAGACCAGTAAAGAATCCCGCTATTATGGAATGTATTCCAAGAAGCTCAAATATAACGACAGTTCCCAAAAGCACTGCAAAGATAAACATTACCTGCTCTTCAAAAACATCCTTTTTGCATTCAGGGCAGAACATCTTCCTCAATTCAGGTACTGCAATCCTTATTCCTATGACGGCTGAAAAGAATAATATGTAAAATATTGGAAGAGGAAGAGTAGTCATCGGATTGATAATCTGAAGTACAAACGAAAGCAGAATCAAGCTGAAAATATCCTCAAACATTGTTGCGGCAACTATTGATTTTCCCAATTTGGATTCAAAGAGTTTGTTTGCCTCCAAAGAAGGAATGACAACCGCTATTGAAGATGAGATGAATATCGTTCCCAGAAGCAGGGATGCAATAAAATCATAGCCGAAATAATTTGCTATAAAGAAACCAACCACAAATGGGATCAAACCATTCAATATAGAAACTTTTGCAGCATTTCTTTTCACTTTATCTATTCCTTTCCATCTTATCTCCAATCCAGCCATGAACATAAGGAAAACGAGGCCTATCGAACCCAGAAATTCTATAGGGCCGTTTACCTCAAGGATGTCCAAGCCGTAAGGTCCTATTATCACTCCCGCAATTATCAGTGCTATGACATAGGGAAGATGCAGTCTCCTGAACATATCTGATAGGAATAGGCCTGCAAGCATCAATACAAGAAAGGATATCAAATAATCCATAACTTCAACTCAGCATCAAGTATTTTATTACTTTTCTTCAGGAAGGACATGTTTATGCCCTTTTTCGGTGTTCTCAAGCTCTTTTTTTATCCTCTCATGAGTTTTCTGCAAATCTTCGGGAATTTCTCTTTTGTTTTTCTTTAGATAATCATAGATTGCTTCAGCAAGCGCATCGTTTGCAAGAATAGAGCAGTGGACCTTTATAGGAGGGAGACCGCCAAGTGATTTCACAATTTCATCCTTGTCAACTTCCAACGCCTCCTGTATTGTTTTTCCTTTTGCCAATTCAGTTATCATTGATGAAGTTGCGATTGCAGCAGCACAACCGAATGTCTTGAATTTAACATCCTCAATTCTGTCATCCTTAACCTTGATGTAAAGCTCCATCACATCCCCGCAGACAACATTGCCGACTTTGCCCACTCCATCCGCATCCTTGATCTCACCCATATTTTTTGGATTGAGGAAATTCTCCATTACCTTTCTTGAATACATAAAAATCACTCCCAGGATGAACCTTTTGTGAAAGGCGACATCTCCCTTAATTTCTTTACAATTGGCGGCAACTCTTTTAATAGATAATCCACCTGTTCGTCATTGTTTTTTCTTCCAAGTGTCAATCTTAATGAACCGTGGGCTTCCTCACGCTTTAAACCAAGAGCAAGAAGGACGTATGAAGGTTCTAATTTTTTTGAAGAGCATGCAGAGCCCGTTGAAGCTTCGATTCCCTTGTCATCAAGATGAAGCGCCAATGCCTCTCCCTCTATATATCTGAAGCAGAAATGTGCATTGTTCTGAAGCCTTTTTGTGGGATGTCCGTTAAGGAATGAATCTTCAATCTCAAGAACTTCCTTTATTATCCTGTCTCTCATTTTTGTAAGTCTCTCCCCCTCTTCATTCATTTCAGAATATGCGAGGTATGCCGCTTTTGAAAAACCGGCAATTCCGGCAACATTTTCAGTTCCGCTTCTTAATCCTTTTTCATGCCCCCCTCCATGTATCAAAGGCTCAATCTTTGTCCCTTCTTTAACATACAGCAATCCGACGCCTTTTGGACCATAGACCTTATGAGAGCAGGCGGTAAGCAGGTCAACATTTTTTACATCTATGGGAATCCTGCCGAAAGTCTGTACAGCATCAGTGTGGAAAATAACATCCTTGTCATTGCATATTTTTCCTATTTCCTCAATCGGCTCTACAGTCCCTATCTCATTGTTTGCATGCATCACTGAAACAAGAATTGTGCCTTTTTTGATTGCTTTTTCGACATCCGAAGGATTTACAACCCCGTATTTGTCAACATCAAGATAAGTGACTTCAAAACCTTGGGATTCAAGCCATTTTGCAGAATTCATAACACAGGGGTGCTCTATCTTTGATACTATAATATGCTTTCCCTTTTCCTTATTCGCAAAAGCAACTCCTTTCAATGCAAGGTTGTTTGATTCAGTTCCTCCTGAAGTGAATACAATATCCTTCGGGTTTGCATTAAGAAGCTCTCCAATCAGGACCCTTGATTTTTCAAGAGCCTCTTTTGCCTCCTGCCCGAAGTTGTGCAAGGAAGAAGGATTTCCGAATTTTTTCGAGAAGTATGGCTCCATTTCCGCCACTACCTCCTCCCTTACCGGAGTTGCTGCCGCGTGGTCAAAATAAAATCTGGACATGATTATCAAATTGTGAAAAAGGTAAAATAAAAGGTTTTGCTATTTAGAGATTGCATCTTGGCCTTACGGATATCCTCCACCAGATGCCAAGCCCCTCTTCCGTTAAGCGTTCCAAATGCTCTTCACGCGTTTCAGGAGAATATTTGCTTAACATTTCCTCCATCAATTCACAGCCTTTTCCTTTTTCCATTGTTTCAAGAATATCCCCCCATTTCATATCATGGTCGATATCTTCATAACCGAGAAATCTGTCTTCACCGAGGGTTCTGACTGCGTCCATCACCAACTCCCTCCTTATCATATCTTCATAGGTTTCCTGATCCGGCCTTCTCATTCCAAAAAATATTACAGACATGCCTGCAATCTCCTCTTTCTTGAAAGCGTCCACCAGTGCTTCAAAGGCTTCAGTGTTTCCTTCCCACGCAAGATCTGCAGCAGCAATCAAAGGAGAATCTTCAGAATCGAAAATAAAATCAGATGGAAACTCCCCGTTTTCAATTCCGTGCTCCAGGAACGCTTTGTAATCATCTTCAGTTTCACCCGCTGCTATCTCCCAAGTGTTTCTGCAAAGAAGCTTCAATGCCTCCCAGGATTCAGGGTCCTGCCTTTCCCTTATCTCCTCAATAATCCGGCCCACGCTTTTGCATCCCCTCAATGCAAGATATGCATCTCTGGGAAATTCCTCTGTTTCAAATTCAGATGAATCAATCCCTATCATTTCCGCAAGTTCTGCAAGTTCCATAGTTTCAGCAAGTACAAATGTAGAATCGTAGAATCTGGCGTTTGCTTCCACTATGCACGCGGCCTGGTCAACAACATTTTCAGAAACAGGACTCAGGTCAGCATCTGAAAAGTGCTTTTCAAAGAGCTGGCGCAGTTTTCTCATGCTTTCAAGAAATCTTTTCCATTTGTTTTTCCTTTTATCATTGATGGCAAGGTAGCTTCCTTTTCCTTCAACAGAAGCAATCTCCTCTTTTCCCTTTCTACCATTTGGTTCTGTTTTTTTCTCTCCCGAGAACAAAAGTGCAACTGCAACAACTCCTGCAGCAAGAGGAGCGGCAACTTTGAAAGACCTTGGAATTCTTTTGTTGAGCGGTTCAGCTTTTTCACTGTTCCTGAATCTTTTCATGTTTTATAATGTGGGATAATGAGTATATAAAACTAACGCTCTCCCATGCGAACAATCTCTTTATAAACATTACTATCTCATAATCTATCTCTATTGTTTCAGTTCTCCATATAGGAGAGCGAGGCATTTAGCCGGGTTGATTTTTATGTCAAAGGTGGAAAAAGCACAGTCCAGAAAGGAAAATACAGAGCTAGTATCTCTAGTGGACAAGCTAAAAAAGGAAAAGAAAGAAGTGTGGAAAAAAGTAGTGAAAGAGCTGCTTGCACCAAGAAGAAGCAGGGCAGAGATAAACATAAGCAAACTCGAACAGCTGTGCAGCGATGGAGCCGTGGTTCTTGTACCCGGAAAAGTCCTTGGAGCAGGAAACCTATCAAAAAAGCTCACTGTTGCGGCACTTTCATTCAGCCAGAGTGCAAGAAAGCTCATTGACGAATCAGGAAGCAAGGCGATATCAATCGACGAACTGTACAAATCACATCCCGATGGAAAGGGAGTGGTGATTGTGAAATAGGTGATATTCATGAAGGTAATAGACGGAACAGATCTTGTGTTGGGAAGGATGTCAACACATATTGCAAAAAGCCTTCTTAACGGTGAAGAAATACACATTATCAATGCAGAAAAAGCAGTTATAATAGGGGACAAACATCTTCTACTTGAGAAATACAGGGCAAGAAGAAGAGCACAGAACAAAGGTACTCCTGAACATTCTCCAAAATGGCCGAGAGTTCCCCACCTTCTTGTAAGGAAAACTGTGAGAGGTATGCTTCCCTGGAAAACAACAAAAGGGAGGGCTGCTTTCAAGAAGCTCAGAGTGTATTCGGGAAATCCGAAGAACCTTGAAAATGCGGTAAAGGTTGATTATGCAGTTGTTGATGCTAGAAAAAATTTCATAACAGTCCAGAGCCTCTGTGAGATGCTCGGATACTCAGGATGATGATATGGCCAAGAAAAAAGAAACAAAAAAGGAAGCTCCGAAAAAAGAGGAGAAACCCGAAGTGAAAAAAGAAGAGCCTAAAAAGGCAGAAAAGAAACCTTTGGAAAAAGTTTCATCCAAAGAAGAACCAAAGAAAGAAAAGAAGGAAGAAAAACCAGAAGAGAAGAAAGAAACCAAGAAACCTGAAAAGAAAGCAAAGAAAACAAAAAGAAAATCAAGAAAGAAAAAATCGGCCCCAAAGAAAAAGGTAGTGATTGCAAGGGGAAAGAGAAAAAAAAGTGTTGCCAGAGCAACAGTCCAGGAAGGAAAAGGTCAGGTCAGAATTAACAAAATCCTTGTTGATGCTTTTACAAACAGATACATGAAACAGCTTGTTACAGAACCTTTGAGATATCTTGGTCCTGAGGCGAATTCAATAGATATCAATGTTACTGTCGAAGGAGGAGGAGCAATGGGACAGATACAGGCTTCAAGGACTGCCATAGGAAAGGCGGTTTCAATGTATTTTGAGGATATGAATCTTAGGGATAAATTCATGAGTATTGATAAATCACTCGTTGTTGACGACCCGAGAAGGGTTGAATCAAAGAAATACAAGGGTCCGAAGGCAAGAGCGAGGTATCAGAAATCATACAGGTGAATCAATGGAATTTCCGGTGAGATGTTTCACATGCGGTGCCCTCATAGGGCATATGTATGAGGAATACAAGACTTTGTTAAAGGAAAAAAGCCCGGAGGAGGCATTGGACTTCCTCGGTGTTGACAGATACTGCTGCAGAAGAATGTTTGTATCGCACGTGGAGATGATTAAAGAGATTTTGAAGTACGAAAAAATATGATGTTTATAGGGGCCGTAAGGTAACCTGGTATCCTGCGTCCTTGGGGTGGACGTAATCTGAGTTCAAGAAACCCTTTTTGGGAAAAAGGGTTTCATCCCAAAAACGGTCGAATAAATCTCGGCGGCCCCATTGTAGGACAATTATTGAGATGATATGTATGACGGAAAAGGGAATGTTAGTAAAACAGGAGATGTATCTTGAGGCTGGTATTCATATTGGCACAAAGATAAGGACTTTTGACATGAGAGAGTTTGTTTTCAAAAGAAGAGATGATGGACTTTACATCCTTGATTTAAGAAGAACGGATGAAAGACTTCTTGCGGCAGCAAAACTCATGGGAAAATTTGATATAAAGGACGTGCTTGTCGTTGCATCAAGAGCATATTCAAGCAACCCTGCAAAGAAATTCTCAGAATTGACAGGAATTCCAATAGTTGCAGGAAGATTCATTCCGGGAACAATGACAAACCTTTCATACAAGGGATTCAAGGAACCTAAGGTTCTGTTTGTATGCGACCCTAAAGGTGAAAGGGAAGCAATCGAAGAGGCTGCAAAAAACGGAATCCCGGTGATTGCGTTGTGCGATACAGACAACGAGACAAAATACATAGACCTTATAGTTCCGGCAAACAACAAAGGAAGACGCTCACTCGCACTGATATTTTATATCCTTACAAGGGAATTAATGCTTGCTCAGGGCAAGATCAAATCCTACGATGATTATGAGTACAAGCTCTCCCAGTTTGAAGAACCGGTAATTGAAGAAAAGAAAGAAAAATCAGAGTGACTCTTTAGGTAGATCTGCGCATGAAAAACAACAGCATCCAGTGTTTTTACTCTAAAAAGCTTACAAACATGGTCAGAGTATGCAGATGGAAAGGCCGCTGTCCCGAAAAAGCAAGATTTTTACATCACCCTGTTTGCGGAAAGCCTCTTTATGAAAAATTAAGAAATAATTCTAGTTGAAATTTGACAGGCACAAATCTCTTTCTGCAGCAGTTTCTATATTTTCGCAGATTGATTCATCACCGTTTGATATTGCCGAATTTGTGTAACATTTATTTCTCCACTGGTCAGCAGCAACATCTTCACAGTTTTCAGGAGCTATCACTGCACCCTCAAGAAGTATTGAAGTGTAATAGCACCTGTATTTTACGGTTGCATCATCTATGTATTCGCATATTGATGGATTATGGTATTCGATAGCATACTGTGAAAAGCAGTTTTTCCTTGATATCGGAGCCTGCTTTTCTATCCCTTTGCATCCTTCTATATCACCGGTTACTAATGAATAATTAGTAAGGCAGCTCCATCTGTAATCAAGAATCAAGCTGTTGCAGAATTTCCATTTCCCTGTTTTGATGGCGAAGTAAAGGAAGCAATCATATGAATTGACATCTGTTTCTTTTATGTATTCGCATACCCCTGACTGGTTGCTTCTTTTTGCATACTCAAGAAGGCAGAGTTCCTTTGTGCTTCCCGCAGGTATCTCGGTGCAGACTTCAGAGCCTTTTGCCATGCTCACACAAGCGTACTGCATGTAAAGCTTTTCAAGTTCATTGCAGACATCCCACGTTCCTGTTTTTTCAGCATATTCAAAAATGCAGTCAACATCACCTTCGCAGTATGAATAATTCTCCTTTGCCATTGCCCTACACAATCTCCTTTCACTTTCCTCCATATAATAACAGGGGTCGACTTCAAGTATGCATTCCTTTTCGTCCGTTTCATTAAGGAATGAGCACGGCTCTACAGAATCCATTTTTTTTGCATGTTCTATCGAGCATACCTTTAGCACAGAGTAATCCTCAACTTCCATACATGCTTCAAGAGAGTATAAAGACAATTCCTCATAGCACAACTGCCTTTTTTCATCATCCAATATATATTCACATAATTCCTCATCCGATTCGTTCAATGCCATTTCTATTATACAATCCTCATCGCATTCAGGAGGAATCTCATCAGGAGAGCTTATATTGGGAAGAACAGGCCTTTCGCCCAATCCATTTTCAACTATCGGTTTCACAAGAAAAACATATGCCACTATCAGAACGGCAATTACAAAAACAAGATAAGCTGCAAACCTGAGTCTGAGCTTTTCCCTTTTTTTTCTTGGAGTGTATTTAGTCTCCTTTAAGCTTTTCGGGTCGAGAGGCATGGGAGTAATACGATGATAATCTTTTTAAATTGTCAAGCCAACCCGTTCATTTTGCCCATTGTGAAACATTGTGTAAAAAAATCTCAGAATAGAAACGGATGCTATTAAAAACTTTTCAAGTATAGAACTCCTGCTCTGAAAAATTAGAGGTGGGAGGTAAGATGGAGCCGCTTGGTGTACCATCTTGCCTCATATTTTTCGAAAGCTTTTTAAAATATACTCTATATCAATCATCCACCTTTTTCTAAAGGTAAAACTATATGTTTAGGAGGTAGAATTTAATGGCAGAAAAGGAACACATGAATTTAGTCTTTATAGGACACGTAGACTCTGGAAAGTCAACATCTGTAGGTAGAATCCTGTATGAAACAGGAGCAATCTCAGAGCAGGACCTGAAGAGATTGAAAGATGAGGCAGAAAAAGTAGGTAAAGCAACATTCGAATTTGCCTTCGTCATGGACAGACTTAAGGAAGAGAGAGAAAGAGGAGTTACAATCGACATAGCACACAAGGAATTCCAGACCGACAAGTATTATTTCACAATCATCGATGCCCCCGGCCACAGGGACTTCGTTAAAAACATGATTACCGGTGCAAGCCAGGCTGATGCGGCAGTTCTTGTTGTTTCAGTCAAGGACGGAATCCAGCCCCAGACAAAGGAGCACGCATTCCTTTCAAAGGTTCTCGGTATCACACAGCTTGTAGTGAACATGAACAAGATGGATGCAGTGAACTATGACCAGGCAAAGTACAACGAGGTCAAGGAAGAGCTCTCAAAACTCCTTCAGGGTATGGGATGGGATGTAAGCAAAGTGCAGTTTATCCCTTGTTCAGGTTTTGCAGGTGACAACATAACAAAGAAATCAGACAAGATGGCATGGTACAACGGACCTACACTTCTTGAGGTTCTCAACACATTCTCAGTGCCCGAGAAGCCTGTCGACAAGCCATTGAGGCTTCCTGTACAGGATGTATTTACAATCACAGGACACGGAGTGGTTCCCGTGGGAAGAGTTGAAACTGGTGTTCTCAAACCAAACACACAAGTAAGCTTCATGCCTTCAGGTGCTACAGGTGAAGTAAAGAAGATTGAGATGCACCATCAGGAACTTTCAGAGGCAAAGCCAGGTGACAACGTAGGTTTCAACGTAAAAGGTGTAGAGAAAAAGGACCTTAAGAGAGGAGACGTAATCGGTCCAAAGGACAACCCGCCAACAGTCGCAGCTGAATTCCAGGCACAGGTTGTTGTTCTTAACCATCCGACTGCCATTTCAATAGGGTACACACCTGTATTCCACATCCACACTGCACAATTTGCAGGAAGAGTAACAGAGATTGTGGAGAAAAAGGACCCGAAGACAGGACAGTCAATGGGTAAGCCCGACTTCGTTAAAACAGGTGACGTTGCAGTCATGAAGATACAGCCGCTCAAACCCATAGTTATTGAGAAGTTCTCTGAATTCCCTCCGCTTGGAAGGTTTGCAATCAGAGATATGGGTCAGACAGTTGCTGCAGGAGTTGTTCTTGACGTAACACCCAAGAAATAGTTTTTTTCTTTTTTTCTTCTTATTTTTAGCACTCATTTTTTTAACCTTTTGAATATAATTCAACCTCATGATGACTAATATTTCTGATATCTTTCAAAAAAAGCTGGATGGAAAGTCAGTTACATTAAGAGGGTGGATATACAGGCACAGGACAAGCGGAAACATGGTCTTTGCCATTCTAAGGGACCCGACAGGAACCATTCAGGCTACTGCAAAGAAAGATAAACTGGATGAGAAAGGATGGAAAGATGCAGCTGAGGCATACATTGAAAGTTCAGTCATTATTTCAGGTACTGTAAAAAAGGATGACAGGGCGCCAGGCGGATATGAGATACAGGTTGAGAAATTCGAAACCGTCTGCAGGGGGGAGCCTTTCAAGATTTCAAAGGACCTGAGTGATGAATTTTTGATGGATGTCAGGCACCTGTGGCTGCGTTCACAGAAAATGACTAATATATTCAAGGCAAGACACCATATTACAAACTATCTTAGAGAATTCTTTGACAAAGACGGATTCTGGGAAGTTCCTCCACCTATAATAACAAAATCAGGATGTGAAGGGGGAGCAACACTCTTTGAAATGGATTATTTCGGCGATAAGGCATATCTCACACAGAGCTCCCAGATGTATGCGGAAGTTTTCATATACTCTTTGGGAAAAGTGTATGTACTCGCACCTTCATTCAGGGCAGAGAAAAGCAGAACAATAAGGCATCTTGCAGAATACTGGCATCTTGAACCTGAGATGGCATGGTATGACCATAAGATGAACATGGAACTACAGGAAAACATGGTTGAATATGTTGTTCAGAAGATGGTGAAAGAACATCCTGATTTATTGAAAGAATGCGGAAGGGAACCTGATGATCTGAAAAAAGTGAAAGTTCCTTTTGAAAGGATGGATTATGAAGATGCGGTTGACAAGGTAAATGAATTGGGGGGAAAGATGAAGCATGGGGAAGATTTCGGAGCTGATGAGGAAGCTCTGCTCACAAAAGATGTTGTAAAACCATTGTTTGTAGAGAAATATCCAAAAGATATCAAATCATTCTATATGAGGGAAGACCCTGACAAACCCGGCTATGTCTTAAATGATGACCTTCTCGGTCCACAAGGACACGGTGAATTAGTAGGAGGAAGCGAGAGAATCTGGGATTTAGATGAACTTCTTGGGAGAATGAAAGAGCAGAAACTTGATGTCAAGGATTATGAGTGGTATGTTGATTTGAGAAGATACGGTTCAGTTCCACACTCAGGTTTTGGTTTGGGAATTGAGAGATTTGTCAAATGGATTCTCAATCTTGACCACATAAAGGACACGATACCATTCCCGAGAACTATCACAAGGTGCTATCCTTGAAATTAGAGGATGGAAGAACAGTTGAAATATTCTCTCTTTCCAATAAAACTTCCACAAAAGAATTGCTTAGCTACATTAATGCTTTGATAAGAGAGAAGACATTCTTAAGATTCTACAAAAAATTTACTCTGAAACAGGAAGAGGAATGGAAAAAATCAACTTTGAAATCAATGAAGAGAGGGGATGCCCTATGGATTGGTGCTATGTACAAGGGAAAAATAGTGGCGGGCACGCAGGGCACAAGAGGATTGGGAAAGGAAAGAGAAAATATTGAGGTAGGAATTGCAATAGCAAAGGATTTCAGGGGAGTAGGCCTTGGGGAAATCATGCTCAAAGAAGTAATAAAGAGAGTAAAAAAGAAAATGAAACCTAAGAATATCTTCCTGCATGTTGCAAAGCCGAACAAGCCAGCCCAAAACCTTTATAAGAAACTTGGATTTAAGAAGATTGCAACATTCCCAAAATGGTTTAAGCATAAAGGGAAATATGTTGACATACACTGGATGGTGTTGAAGAATGCATGAAAAAAGAATAATATCGGAATTGTACATTTCGGAAGTAAAGAACAAAGGAATCTCTGCAAAGCTTCATTCTAATCTTCCAAAAGAATTCAAGGAATTCCTCAGGAAAAGAGGCTCAAAATACTATCTCAAACCATCTGCAAGAAAGAAGATAAAAGTTGTCCTTACAGGAGGAATATTTGATGTAATACACATGGGCCATGTTTTCACATTGAGGAATGCAAAAAAGCATGGTGATGTCTTAGTCGCAGTAGTAGGCAGGGATGAGCACATAAAAAAGAAAAATAGGAAACCGATACACTCACATGACTACAGGGCAATGATGGTTGAATTTCTTAAATCAGTTGATGTTGCAATTCTGGGGAAAAAGAAAATGAAGGATACTCTTAAACTGGTAAAACCTGATGTTATTGTCTATGGTCCTGACCAGAAGGCAATCCTCAAGCCAAAAGGAGTAAAGGTTGTAAAATTAAAGAATCTATTAAACCCTGATAAATTCAAGACTACTTATATAGTAAAAAAATTGGGGCTATAAATTTTCAAAATTATCAAATTAAAATTTGATATAAAAAAAGAAAAAAAAGAACTAATCCAGCTCTAGCCAGAAATAGTATGTTTCGTACTGGCCTGCTGTTTCGTTTGTGGCTGTGAGCAGTTCATAGTCACCGGGCTGTCCGTTGAACAGGTTACCGTTCTGGGTAATGTTCACACAGAATGCAAGATCGCTCTTGTCAGCAGGTGCCACATCATCGGCAACAACACAGGTTTCGAATCCTCCTACACCGGTGTAATTACCTGCACTTCCACTAACAGGGGTTCCCGCTACAGTTACAGCACAGCTTGATGTCAACGTGTTTGTTGCATTGTCGATAGCACTGCCAAAGTTCCAGATGCCATCAACTGCTGCTGCTGCAGTTTGCTGCACGCTAGCCCAGTCAAATCCACTAGAGGCTGCAACCGCACAAACCTCACCACCATTTGATGAATCCCATGTCCAGGTGTAGAACATTGAGCTACCTGGTGTAAGGACCACCGCTCCGCTGACGTTCCCCCAGAATCCTGCCCATTTCTCAGTTGAAATGTTTGAGGCAAAGTCAACGTTGGTGACGTTACCACCTTCAGTGGTTACGTTTGCATTCTTAGTCGGAGTATATTTTCCTGTTCCCAGCACTGTCCAGTTTTCAGCCGGCTGGATGGCAAAAACCAGACCCATCACAAGGATGGCAAATACTAGTATTTTTTTCATTTTTTATTCACCAACTTTTCTTTTTTAACCAAATTAACATTTATTAACATTACGATTTTAATCTAAGATATGAAAAAGCTCATTCTGTTGCTGCTGATGGCTCATTTATGCTTCAGCATGACAGTAGTTAATTCATTAGATGGGAGGGATGTTGTATCTGCAGTTTACTATGCTGCGGTGACTGGTGAAGAAGTTGTGATCTCCCCTCCACAATACAGCACAAGCCTTGTTTATGCTAAAATAGGAACAGGGAACGATGTTCTTCTTGTTCAATCAAACCAATATCCTGTGATAACAGGAATGGCTGAAACAATAAGGACACAGGGAAATACTGTTGAAACTATTGTATCAGAAGACCCTTACCAGACAAACCTCGAGCTTGCAGAAAAATCAGGTGCAAAAAAATTCATCCTGGTTGACCCTGTTTACGGATACAACACAGTTTCAGCCCTTGCATATTCAAAATCAAATTCAATGTATCTTCTTTTTGCAGACAACAATAATGCGGAGTCAGTTGTTGATTTCATAAGTGGAAAAAATCCTGAAGATGTTCTTTTGTACGGTTATATTGATGGTGATGTAAAGGAGCTTTTATCTGACAGAGGGGTGAAATACCGGGAGATTAACAACGGAGACAAATTTGATGACAACCTTGAAATCACTGAACTTTATTTTGATAAAAACCCTTCAAAGAAACAGGTCATTCTTTCTGACGGCAATGCCATGGAGGATACAATAGCTGCAGGAGATGACCCGGTAATACTCATAAGCCCAGTAGTTCCTTTGGTAGTAAGCGATTACATTGAAGAAAACGCAAAATCAGATCAGATTTCAGTTGCCATGGTTGTTGATGAAGAATATTCACAGACTGCATACAACCTTAAAACAACAATAAACAAAGCTCTTGGCTCTGAGAAGCTCAGTGTTTTCGTTAAAATAGGTGAAAGCGCAGGAGAAGGAATGGGTCAGGTAGGTCTTTTCCCATTGAGAGGCCCAATTGTAATAGTTGAGATAATGAATGTTGAATACAACAGCAATTCAAAGGAATTGGAAATAACTTATGAGAACACAGGAAATGCAATGGGTTATGCAAAATCAAGCTCAATTGTCTTTGTTGATGGAAGCTATGCCGGTACTGTGGGTGATGAGGAAATGTTCCCTGTCAACAGGGGTGAGAAGATAGGAGTAGGATACCCCATAGATGTTGAAAGCGGAGAAATCTCAATAAATCTTACAACAATGTACGGTGCATCAAACAAGTATCCTGAAAAAGGAATTCAAGGTTTCTTCAGTGCAGGAAGGGTTGCATTCACAGATGCTTCAAAGCTCACAATCTCAGACTTCACAGTTGATTCATTAACAAAAGACCTTCATGTTACATTCACAAACGCAGGAAATGTTACATTGTATCTCAATGCAGATGCAGTAATGGACATTAACGGTGTTGAAACAAAAATAACTGATGATAATATTTATTCTCTTTCACCGGGAGAAGGAAGGATGGTGAGATTCCCGGGACTTGCAAAAGAAGGTTCAGAGATTACCGCCGGTGCCGATTATGGTGAGAGGGAAGCTTTCCTTGATAAAAGAGTTGAGAATTCATTCACTCCTTCACCAGAATCAGAAGAAATGCAGATTGACAACACTCTTATCTATGGCGCAGTAATCTTAATTCTAGTAATAATTGTAAGTTATCTAATCTTTGAAAGGAAAAAGAAATAGTTATTTTTTTCTTATTTTCTTTTCTTTCTGCGCAATAAACATATTACTTCAATTATCGTTTGAAGAACAACAACATTTGACATAAAGCAGATAGAAAAGAATCCTATATTTGGAGTTGCAAGAACAAGAGGAGCTGCACAGTATGCAAGTGATTTGCATTCATTCCATCTCCTCTTTCTTGATTTAAAGTTAAACACTGCAAGAATTATTGAAACAATCCATAAAACGTAAATATTTGTGTTGTCAAAGAGGAACCAATTCAAGTATATCGGAAATCCGCAGAATGCCACTCCCTGAGCCTCAACTTCAAGGTCTGTTGTAACATAGCCTTTCTTCTCAGCTATCAGTCTTTTGCTCCCCGGAGTCTCAAAAACATAATCAAAGAATCCGTTTTCATTTGTGTAGACTACATTCCCCTCTATTGTTATCTTTGCATTGGGCACAGGAAATCCCCTGCTGTCAACAAGCTGCATTGTCGTTATTTGTCCTACATATATCGGACCTTCAACAATTATGAATGTCAATTTTGCAACATCGAGAAGTATCCCTCCCTGGGGATAGCCGTCTTTTGATGTAAGTATAACCCCATCATAAGGAAGGATTATCTTACCATATCCGTTTCCATCCCCCGATTCGCTAATATCATCTGTAAAAATGTCGGCGAATGGGACTTCATCACCCAAATTATTAACTATCTGGACAAGCACTTCCTCTCCTTCAATCAATTTACCTTCAATTACAAGAATTATCAGTTCCTTATCAATGCAAACATGTTCAATGCAGAATTCCATTGCACTGCAGTCATCATCGCTGCAGCATTCATGGGGAATACATTGATGATTGCTTACATATCCGCATGGGCATGGAACAGGTTCACACGCCCCCCCTGAACAAACTTCATCCTCTCCACATTCACTGTTGCTTTCACAGAGAACACAGATGCCACTATCGCACAAACCGCTTATGCATTCTCTGCCTTCTTCACATTCCTCTTTTGGCTCTTTTTTAGGCTCGCATGAGCCTCCTTCGCAATATTCACTTTCACCACAGTCTCCATCCTGATTACATTCGGGAATAACTCTAATTATGAAATCCTGGCATGTTTTTGTAACTCCATTCTCTGCACACACAGTCAAAACATACTCACCAGGGCCGTTTACAGTAATATCAATAGGAACTCCAACGATTTCTCTTTTCTCAAGCCTTTCAATATAGCCAGAACCGCATGCGAATCCTGAAGGGCAGTCCAAATAAACATCAATATATTTCTCAACATAATCCCCTATGTTTTCAATTTCAAATACCGCTTCAAAAGTTCTTCCTGCAGTCACTTCATACTCTCCGGGAGGTTCAATGTAAAGTTTATGTTTCTTTTTTCCTCCAGGTTGAGGAGTTTCGCAGGTGTATTCTGTGTCAACCCACAATGTGTAATTTATTGCAGAACCATTCATAGGAAGCATAATCTGATAATCACTTGTTGTTCCATTCCAATCAGGTTGATCGTCCACGACTTCAGTAACAAAAACAAGATTTCCATTCGCATCATTGAAATATCCTTCCCTGAAAATAGTTGAGGTTGCATTATCTACATAAGTATAAACTGTTGGAACATTAGTGTAAGTTCCATAACTCAATTCAAAGGTGCTTGTATTTGTGAAAGTACTCGTCCCGTTTTCATCTATTATTCCTATGAAATCATCAAGCTTTGAAAGATTTCCTGCAGAAAGAGGGGTTGTCAATGCACTGTCATTCACTGCAATTACATGCATTGTAAGTTTTGAATAGGTGCAAGGCGGATTCTGCGCAATCATGTTTGTTATGCTCACATTGTTCCCCGTAACTTTGTGATGGTAGTTCCCTCCTATACCGAGTACAACATCTCCATACAATCCATCCCATCTTGTTGAAGAAACATTACCTGAAAGTTTAAGATTAGTGACATTCCCTCCTTCTGTTACAACCTGGGAAAATGCAATGCCTGCAAAAAGCAGAGCTAACAGAAACGGGAATCCGATTTTCATCGTCTTATAAGGCTCACTAAACCTTATTAACCTTATCTTCGAAGGTTTAGGCATGCTTAGAGGTGCGTTACGCGAGTCCAGAGTTACTATCATGGCAGTCACGCCCATCTTTTTGTTTGTGCTTTTGTTTGCAGGAGCATCTCCTGAAAACAATACAAATGAATCTTTTTCTGACAATTCTTCTGAATTTATCGACGTGGATGATTATCTTAATATAACTGAAAATCAAACGAATGAAACCTCTGAGGAACAAACAGAATTTGTAAACATTGATGAACTGACTGCAAAATATAATGAGAGTGAAGGAGAATATGAGAATGATTCAGAGGAATTTATAGACATAGATGATTTGATCAATACATCTGATGAAATTGAAGAGAATGTCACTGGAGAAAACGATACTGCTGAAATCATCGGAGTTGAAGAATATATCAACAACACAGTGAATGAAACACAGGAAAATCTTCCGATACAGCAGTTAGCCTTAACCCGAGAAAACAAGCAGAAGAAAAAAGGCATATTGCTTGACAACATTAAAGATGCAGGAGGAAAAAAAATAGATGCTGAAATAATTTTCACTTCGAAAAAAGATTCAAAAATATACAAAAAATCATTTAAGGAAAAATCCCTCGACATCCCTAAAGGAAAATACAAAGTCAAAATAAAACCTGAGAATCATCCGATAAAAGAAATAAAAATAGATGAATTGGAAATAGATGAAAACATTGAAAGCATAGTTGACCTTGACGAGCCTGATGAGAAAAAAATAGCCGGCCCAGATGGAATAAAATTCACAGAGGTCTATGTCATAAACCCAAAACAGGACATAAGTGGAACCTTCATAGTACAGGCAAAAGGAAGCAAAGTTTACAAATGTGCAGAATGGGATTTTGAAAACAGGATTTGTAAGGGCGAATGGAAGCATATTCTCGATGTAACCCCAGGGGAATATTACACGATTGATTTTGATTCTGCAGACCCTGCATATGGAGAAGGAAGCAGTTATTTCACACTAACCACAATAACAATAGACGGTGATTTTGAAGACTGGGCGGGAGTGCTTTCAAATTCCCACAATACCATGTGGGATGGAATAAAAGGAATTGATGATTTAGACACACAGCAGACTTTTGACAGAGATTTGAAACTTTATGCATTCACATGGGATAATGATTATTACTATTCTTATATAGAAAGAACTGCGGGAGGAAACACTCAATTTTCATTTTTGCTTTATCTTGATATAGACAACAACCTGAAACTGGATGGTTCCGACAAACTCGTTAAATATATTTGGCATAATAATGGTGAATGGGATTCCTATTTGTACAATTATTCACCTGCCAATGTAAGCGGAGACAATATAACCGGAGATGGAACACCAGAACCGGGAACTTTTTTAGCCGGTTCAGAGATTTCTCTTGAGAGCAATATGTATGGAACAGGTGCGAACGGAATACACATGGAATTCAGGATCAATTGGAGCCATCTTGGAATAACACCCGGGAGCCCAATCAATCTTCATGCTTCCACAGCAAGAGGTTCGGCAACCAACCTTCCGAGCCAGATTGAAGACAATATGAATGCAGTATATACTGAGATTATTGAAGTTGATATAGATCCAGACAGAGAAGGCTCAGGGTGCAACGGAGACACAGTCCGCTACAACCATACAGTTACAAACCTCGGAAATCTTAATGATACGATAAATATAGTTACCTCTGGAACAACACTTGGCTTTACTGTCAATCTTACATTTGCAAACGGAACCCCCCTGACTGATACAAATAACGATTCTAAGGTGGATGTCGGAGAACTCACTCCTGGCCAGTCAAAAAACATAACAATTGCAATAACAATAACGGGTGTAAGCTGCGGAGACATAGATCAGACATATATAATTGCATCTTCATCTCTCAATTCAAGCAGGACAGACAGCATTCTTGATACCACTACAATGGGTCCTGTTGTAATATATCCGAGCAGAACGGGAAAATCAGTCAATGGTTCAACAATAATATACAACCACACTGTTGTAAGCAATCTTCCGGGAAACAATACAATAGATATTAATGCAACTTCAAACAACAGCTACACTGTCAATGTAACATACCTCAACGGGACATATCTTACAGACACTGACGGCGATGGGACAATAGATGTTGGGAATGTTTCCCAGGGAACAGAAACAATAATCCTTGTGAGAATACAGATTCCTGGAAGTGCATTGATAGGAAGCCAGGACATAACAACTGTTACTGCATTTAAATCAGGAAATTCTTCAATGAATTCATCAGTTACTGACACCACCACTGTTTCAGAACCTTTGACAATAGTGCCAAATAGAACTGGATATATTCCAGTGTATGGATGCAGGTTCTACCAGCATACAGTTACAAACAGCCAGAATGACACTGATGTTGCAGACATTACATTTTCATCTTCTGAAGGTTGGATATGGAAATTTTATGAAAATGACAAAACCACTCCATTGACAGATACTGATGGCGATGGTTACAATGATACCGGAAATATATCTGCATTTGGAGGCACAAAATCGATTCAGGCATATGTGTGCACACCTGCAGCAGTTCCTGAAAATACTACCGACCTTACAAACATAACTGTAAACTCTTCGCTTACTGCTGGTGTTTTTGATTATGTAACCGACAATTCAACTGCAAGGACATTAATAACATACAACAATTCAGGCCGCACCCAGCCTTCTGAACTTTTCAGCAAAACACAGACCGTTTATGCAAGGTCATATTCGTTATCCGGATACAATAAAGTGTATTATAGGTGGATCAATTCAAACGGAACTTTGGTAAGGCAGACTCCTGCAATTAATGTGGAAGATGATGATACTGCAGATGACAGGTTGATATTGAATCTCAGCTCTCTCAGCGGAAGATACACTATCTACCTTCATAATAATCAAGGAGGAGCCGAGATAGTACATGAGTTTTTCTATGTTTCAGGAGTTCCAAACGTTACAATTGTTGTCCCGAATGGAGGAGAGAATTGGAGTGGAACAAGAATTATCTATTACAATGTCAGTGATGATTCTGCAGAAAATGTAACCGTAACAATACAATATTCATCAAACAACGGCTCAAGCTGGAACAATATTGCTACAGGGATACAGCTTAACGGGACTTTTAACTGCACATACAATGGAGATCAGAGATGGTGTGTCCAAGGGCAATACAATTATTCATGGGACACAACAACTGTTTCTGATGGAATTAACTATCTTATAAGAGTAATTGTCGATAATACCTATTTTGAGGGAGATGATGATTCTGATGAAGTTTTCACAATAGACAACTCAGGACCAACTGTTTCGCTGAATTATCCGCCCCAGGGCTATGTGAATGTTACAAGTCCCCTCAACATAACATTTAATTGTTCTGCAACAAACGGAGTTGGCTTGAGAAATATCTCCTTGTATATAACAGACAGCAGTAATCAATCATTTTCTTTGAATCAGACAACAAACATTTCAGGAACATCAAATGAAAGCACATGGACTCTTGAACTGGAAGAAGGTACTTACACATGGAATTGTCTTGCTTATGATATTGCAGGGAATCCTGACTGGGGAAACCAGAATAGAACAATAACTATCGGCGGGATAAAATATTGCATTTATGCGAATTCGCCAAATCAGATTTATACTCTTGGTGCAAACCTAGAAGGAAACAAATCAGATACTGCATGCATCACTGTCAATGCAGAAAATGTCACAATAGACTGTTCTGGATTCTCAATAATAGGAAACCAGTCAGGTTCGACTTCTGCAATAATGGTTAATGGGTATACAAATGTAACAATCCAGAATTGTGTTGTCAACAATTATTCAAGAGGATTTTATCTGAATGGATCAAACTACTCAACTTTAAGAAACAACACTGCGTATGACAATATTCATGGTTTCAGTTTAGATTCAAGCTCTGAAAACAGACTTGAAAACAACAGTGCCTACAATAACACGTACGGTGTTTTCATAGATCCGTCTTACAACAACACAATAATTGAAAATAATGTCTATAACAATTCTTTATACGGCCTTTATCTTGAAGATTCGCATAATAACACTCTAAGAAATAACACAGTATACAATAACACTGATGGTTTCTACCTCAATTACTCGTCAAACAATACTCTGCTGTACAACAACGTGTCAAATAATAGTAGGTATGGAATAGCCTACTACTACAGCAATTATACCAAGATAATCAACAATACTGTGAATGGCAATGGTGGAGATGGGATAACAGGAACAAATTCCGATAATGTAAACATTTCCTACAATGAAATTAATTATGGCGGTGATGATGCAATTTTCAATTACATATCAACAGATGCATGGATTGAAGGAAATGCAATAAACTATGCTGCAAAAGATGGAATAGATATTCCTAATAACACTGGAACGTATGTGCTTGACAACAACATAACAGACCCTGGACAGATAGGAATAAGATGCGACAACTGTTATAATGTGCTAATCAATAATACAAATATCAGTCTTGCATCCGCTGCAATAGGAAGTGCAGTACTTGGAAATACCACAATAAGTTACAACACACTCAGCGACAGTACACATGGAATCTACTTTGTCGCAAATACTTTTGACAACAACATAACTGATAATATCATTTACGATAATACAAATGGAATTTATCTTGAAAGAGGAGGCGACAACAGAATTTCAAGGAACACAATCCACAATTCCCAGAGAGGGGCATACATATACAATTCAAGTGGAAATGAGTTTTACAATACCACTTTTTACAATAATGATTATGATGTTTATGTGAGAAATACTCAACTCACACCATTCATTCTAAACATGTCAAATACCACATTCAGAAATCCTACAGGAACACTAGAAAATTATACTGTATTAAGCATTAATGATTCAATTGATGCATCTTCTGCGTATTCAATAAACTGGACAACCAATTCGTCAGCCCTTCCTGCAGATTACATTTCATTTGCCCAGAAATTTGTCAACATAACTACTCATGTTGGGGCAGTTTCAATGGATTCTGTAGTGTGGCATTGGTATGATTCAGAACTTGCTGGATATTTTGAAAATAGATTTGAATTATGGAAATATAATTCTTCAGGATGGAATGATACGAATGCCCTGCTAAATACTTCTACAAATACATTAAGTCTCACAAACTTCAATCCTGCAAGTGATTATGGAATACTTCAGAGTGATGAGGAGTTATGTTATGTGAGCGGAGAAGTTACTGATGCATTTGGAAGTACTGTTCCTTCTAATGTTCAGATGTACGATATTAATTGGAGCATTGTCGGGAATACAACCCAAGATTATAATATAAGTGTGATATGTAACAGGACTTACTATTTTGTTATAATCCCTGATTCAGGAAATTTCATCTCGCTTGTAATGAACAATTTGACAGTCAATACCTCAATAACTGAAGTTGTTGATTTGGAAGATGCTCCTGAAACAATGATGGGTCCGGGCTCATTCATAAATTGGACAGAGGCAATTGCATGGAGCCCGAACATGACATTGAATTTCACATCAATAACAATAAACATGACATACAGCGGAAACAATCTTGGATTCTATAAGTGTTCAAATTGGAATTACACTACAAGGAACTGCACTGATGACAACTGGACATTCTTTGATGATGTTCCTGATGGAAACAACAATTATACAAGGACATTCTCAAAAGGAGACCCAGGAGGAGGAATAGGAAGCAAACCAAACGTTACTGCATACATGAAAGTGTATGATGTTACTGGATTGAATGCAACAGGGAGAAAAAACAATGGAACACTGATAGGAACCTTCACAAACGGGACTCAGGTAAATTTCACTTATGGAAATGCATACAGGATTGAAATATTTTTGAGTAACAATATATCAAATACAAACGGAATAATAAGAGATCCATATCATGACAACATCCCTGAAGAGCTTGCAATGGACATGACAGGGTTCGATTCCCCAAATGTTACAATTGTTGCCGGAATAGTAACTGTTAATTCATTCAATGCAACAAATACTGCAGGAACAGAAGTAGGAACAAGAAAACTGATATGGGATGCGGATCCATCTCACAAACTGATAGAGAATCTGAGCGTAGGCGATCTTGTAAAACTGTGGTACATAGTAGATTACAATGCAACGAACTCAAGCCTCAACAATGCAACTTTCTATGGTAATGTTCAGGGCACAAACAATGATGTTGAGCTTATAAATCCATTCAACACAGAAGGTGCAATCTCAAGCTGCTTCTATGCAAACAATCCAAACCAGACATACACTCTGGGTGCAAACCTTACAGGAAACAAATCAGATGCCGCATGCATTACAGTGAATGCAACAAATGTTACAATCAACTGTGCAGGATTCTCAATAACAGGAGATGAACCAAGCACCATAGGAATATTTGTCAATGGTTTCACATACATAACTATAATCAACTGTGTTGTAGCCAATTACACAAACGGCTTCTACCTAAACAGTTCAAATGATTCATCCTTCATCAATAACACTGCTCATAATAACACTTATGGATTCTACATAGATTCAAGTTCAAATAATAATATGACAAACAATACAATTGAGAACAATACTGATGGTGTGTTCTTTGATTCATTATCAGGTTCAAACATCCTTCTTTCAAACAGGATGTGCTTCAACTCATTTGATGTGAACAACACAAATACATCAAACTCAGGAAACCTGGACAGGTGCACATCATTCTCAGGATGGACAGAATCAGGCCATTCAGGATGCACTTTCACCTGCTCATTGGTATGGAACGAGTTCTATGGAAACCTCAGTGGAATGCTCAAACTTGCACCAAACACTGCAGACATGTTCTACACATGGGTATGGGACGGCCAGAGAGGAAAAGTGTATGTAATCAATGGAGATGCAAACATAAGCTGGATAAATTTGACAGCATTGGGAAGGATGGTGAATGGAAGTCCTTCATCAAATGACTTTGAGAAGCTTGACACAGTCCTTGGATACAATACTACAACAGGAAATGTGAATGAAACCTTCTCAACTGACGGAAGCACTCCAAAAGAGACACAGAACATATCAATATTTGAGAGAATGGTTGACTATGTTCCTGTTGCAAACTCATCTACTTACCTGTCTTTTAAGACAGGAATAGTATGGGATGCTTCACAGAGTACAAACGGAACATTTGATGAGAATGAGGATGTCGTATTCCTCACAGAAATTAACGGCAGCCAGCCTGAGGATTATCAGATAATAGTTCCTGGTACATTTGACACATATAAAGGAGGAAGTGGGGTAGTTGAATTCTGGGCAGAACTCGATTAGAATGGGTGAAAGGTTTAAAAATCTTAATTGCTTTTGAATATCCGGCGATCAAATATGTTTTCCGTGCTGTTTGCAAGGCTTAAGGAGAAAAAACCAGAACCGGAGCTTGAGAAGAGACCATCCGAAAAGTCAAAAAGTTCTGAACAATTCATAAAGAGCCCCGAGACTCAGAAATTCATCAGCAAATGGATGAAAAAGAACTACACAAAGAGAGGAATCACAAAGCTTTTGATGAGAATGTGGTTGCTTTCGTCTTCTGATAAAAAAGCACTTAAAGCAGCTGAAGAGATCCTTTCAGCCCTCATAGGCATGGACGGACTGTCAAAGGTCCTTGGTGCACTGAAACTTGTTTCAGAGGGCATAATGAAGAAAGTATCATAATCATGACTGAAGAAAGAGAACAGGAATGCATAAGGATGGGCATATGCCCGAAATGCAGCAAAAAGCTTGCATTCAGAGAGGGCTGTGTCGAATGCCCCCATTGCGGATGGAGCAGTTGTGACGAAGCTTGAATTTTTAAACATTTCTTAATTTAATTCCTTAATCTTTGCCTCGGTAGCTCAGTTGGTAGAGCGGCTGACTGTTAGAAGCTTTTTTGGGATGCCTAAAAACCTTCACCAAAAAACTTATCGGTCATCAGCAGGCCGGAGGTTCGAGTCCTCTCCGGGGCGTTTAATTTCTTATTTTTTAAACCTTGTTTTTGCGAGCATCAGCAGCACTGGTTTCCATCACCACCCCAGAACCACCGGACGGCCAATCATTGAGAAAGACGGTATGCCTGTAGTAGCCGATGAAGTTGCCGTAGACGCGCCCGACAGGGCCTACTCTTGAATCAACTCTCCATAAAGATCTTGCATCTGAATTTGAATTACTTACCTGATTTCCAGTGGGTATTCCATGTTCAGAATCAGTTAAGTACCATCCATCTTCTTTAGGGAATCTTTGTACTAGGCTTACTGCTCCTTCATTAGGATGGACCACTAAGTTATTTCCATCTCTTTCTACTGTATAATCAGGATGTTCTGCCACTAAAATTCCATTTCTTGTTCCCTGATGTTCTTTAGGAACCCTAAATACCCATCTTTCACTTGTATTAGGATCAATGAATTCAACTGTTCCTATGAATGCTTCATCTTGTTTTGCATATGCTGTCATTGTTCCAGTCCAGCACAATAAACCTTTTGAAATCTGTCTCCATTCATCTGTTTGTAAAGCTTTGTCCATTCTTTTATTAGAAGCTATTACCCCTCTTGCGTCTTCAACTAATTCTAATGCTCTTTTGAATGCAACACCATCAGATCTTTTTACTAAAACTCCCAGGTTATGCCCTCTGATTCTTTGTTCTTTCTTTACTTTTTGAGCATTTTCTCTCCCCATTTTTTCACCTGTTCATGTTTATTTGATAATTTATTTATGGATAAAAACCTTTAAAAAGCCATATTTTCACACATATCAAAAACAAAACTATAAATATTTTCACTAAAATATGCCCACATAATCATGCTGGATGTTGTACAATTGGTGAATGGTTCTAACGGATGAGTTTTGCACTCTCCGGGGCGTTTAATTTCTTTTAATAATAAGTAAAAGAAAAAGAAATTATCTCCTTAATTTTCTTGGAGGTGCTAATTTCGGAACTCTCCCTTCAGCTACAGTATCCAATCCAGTAACCTTTCTTACTTTTCTCATAGCAGCTGTTACAGAACCAGGTTTTATAGAAAGATTCTGAACCATCTGAAGAGCTTTTCTCCATACATCAGGGGTTTTTGAACTGCTCTTAATGTTTTCTCCTTTTCCCTCCAAGTCACGGAACAATTCGCTTTCACAAGGTTTTCTTCCCTCTCTTTGAATGTTCATCTCTGTAAGGAACATTCTTCCTGAATCCAGCGCCCTCAGTGCAATATATCCTTCACCACCCAGATCAAGTAAACCATGATGGTCTGCCTGAGTTACAAAACAGACAGGAATATGTAATGCTCTGGCAATATCAAGAACCTTAGAAACATTTGCCCGCGGTTCTTCCCCATCATTTACAGGAAAATGAACATCACTCAATATGAAATCGAATCTTGGACGTCTTCCCTCACACACCTCCAATCCAATCTTCATTGCAGCCTCAAGGTTGGTAGCAAGAGTAACGTCATGATTATCAAGTGCTTCCAGTGCATTTCCTCCGAATTCCATCTTGTCTTCTATTACAAGTATCTTGAGTCTGCTCTTGTCCTCAATCATCAACGAATCTCCCATCTAAACCACAATAATATTATGTAAATTAAAGTTTAAATTGTTTTGTATCGTTGAAAAATGTGTAAAATAAGCCGTTATTGAATTATTTTAAATCTTATCTGTGTTCTGAAATCCATGAAATTCATGAAAGAAAAAAAGTATTTTGCATTATTGATACTTGGATTGATAGCTCTTTTCCTTTTGTATGCATCAGTTCCATTCTGGATGGGCATCTCAGGAGCAGCCATCCTCTATGTTCTTTTGAAAAAGCCATATCTGAAAATATTCAACAAAACAAACAACAAGGTTCTTTCAGCAGCAATAACGATCCTTCTTTCACTAATTCTAATAGTAATACCTATTCTTTACATGCTATATCTCGGTTTTATTGAATTCACATACCTTGTAAACAACATTCCGCAGGTGGAAAAAGCACTGGCGCCCTTCCTATCAACATTCCAGGATGCGGAATGGGATGAAATAATCAGGGACCATATAGATACTATTGCAGGAATAATAAGCAATTTTGGTATCGCAGCACTTCAGAACATAATCAGCCTAACACTGAACATAGTCATAATGTACCTTATACTTTACTATGCTCTTACTGAGCATAAAAAGGCTGCAAAGTATATGAGAGATATGCTTCCTTTCAATGAGAAGAATTCCTCAACTCTGATGAAAGAGTTTACCCATGTTGTGAATGTGACTTTTATAGGGAACGGTGCAGCCTCAATAGTGCTTGGTTTCCTTCTTGCAGCAGCATTTTTCATTTTCGGCTTTGAACATATATTTTTCTGGTTTGTTGCGGGCACCATAATGGCGTTTGTCCCAATAATAGGGATACAGGTGATATGGATCCCCGCAGGTTTATACAAAATCATAACCGGGGATCCCGTTTCAGGAATCGGAATACTTATCTGGGGCGCATTCCTCAGCTATATCTTTGACGGTTATGTAAGGCAAAAGGTACAGAGGGATGTGGGAGAGCTACACCCGCTTATATCGCTTATAGGAATGATTATCGGAGTAATGTATTTCGGAATAACAGGTATAATTATAGGGCCTCTTGTCCTTGCGGTGTTTGTTTTAATGACAAGGATGTTTAGAGAGGAATACCTTGAAGGATGGTGAATTAATTATGTCAGTAGTTGAATATGGTGAATTTAAGGGAAATAAGTTGATTGTCCTGAAGAGAGATGAAAACGATACATACCCATTCAGATTCGGAAAGGGAAAGGCAAGATTAATTGTTGAACACTTTGATGAAATAAAGAAATTTGCAGAGGAGGAATAAGACCTATAGTTTTAAAAAGTGTTTTAGTGTAGTTTATATTATGACAAGAAAGAGAACCGGTGTAAAAAAGACAGGCCGAAAACCTGTTGAAAGACCTCTTAGGTTGAGAGTTGGCCCAACTTCCGTGGAACCCGATAAACACGGTTGTCCAGATGGATTTTACAGCATCACCGACAGAAGTATAAATGTTGAGGTTCCATCAGCAAGAAGTGAGGCAAAAAAACCTGCCAAAAAATCCAAAAGAAAAGAAGAGAAACCAGATCCGGTAACAGTAACTCCGGCTGTACCACATCCAAAAAGAAAATGGGGGACCGGAAGGCCTTCTGAAATGGATGACGATGGATGGCATGACGGCGGCGTTTCACAAAATTGAACCCCTGGAAAAAGAATTAGAAGGGTTCTGATATCTCAACTATTTTTTCCTTGAAGTGTCCGGTCAGCTCGGAACAGAATGAATCCATTATTTTTCTTACATCTGCCCTGCTCGAAACCCTGAAATTAACCAGATATATGTATTTTCCCTCTTCAACGCCTGCCATAAAGGTTTTGGGCTTGAATCCCTCAGGTATGTCATCTGTTGAAAGAGCCACTTTTCCTGTTATTGAAGATATCTTGTCCTTTGTTTTGGTTGCATTCTTTTCATTGACTGTAATGTAAAAAGAAAGAAGATTATTCTCAACACCCACTCTTTCCATACCCTCTCTGAAGAAAACATGATTTGGAATCTTGATCATATTTCCCCTTAATGTCCTTAGAGTTGTAGACCTTCCTCCTACTCTCTCAACGAATCCTATCCTGTCTTTTACTTTTATCAGGTCTCCTTCCTCTATGTTTGAAAGCTGGAACCCCGAAACTATATCTTTTATCTGATCAAAGAATGCTATGAAAGAAAGCACTATCAGAGCTATTGCAACTACGAGTATTATCATTCCGACTTCATAGCTTAGAACCGCAACTGCAAGGATTATCACAAGACCGTAAAGGAGAAAGCCTATCGCGCTTTTTATAACAGGAATTCTTCTGTAAAAGCCCCATATGTCCCTGCTTCTCTTTCTTTTTTCATAATAAATGTCAAGTGCACTGAATATGAGCTTAAGGATTACATTTATTATTGCAAATATAAGAAGAACGTTCCAGACCTTGAATATCGTATGGTCAAGGAGGGTCCTGTCTGCAAAAAGAACGCCGAAATAAAGCGCAACAAGAATAAACACCACGGTTGCGGAGAAAGACAGTTTATTCAGTATCCTCGGAAGAAAATAAAACCTGGTCTTTGAAAGCACGGTTTCAACTATTTTAACAAGTGTCCTCCAGAGAATTTCCAATATTATGAAAGATGCGAGAAATGCTCCAATCCCTACAGCCACCATGTTCAACAAAGGATCTGCCAATATGTCTGCCATACATCTCTCTCCAGGTTAAAATTTATAAAAGCTCTATATCCTCACTCTCGAATAAGCTTTTCTTGCTTCTTCTATATTGCCCATAAGCTTTTTTGCGTAGAAAAGAGCGACATAGTTAAGAACATCGTCGGAAACCTCTTTCTTAGGGTCATGGCCGTTCTTTTTTACAAGCTCAAGTATCTCATCAGACATTGTCTTTTTCTCCCTTAGCATTTTTTTAACAGGCCCAAGCAGGGGTGTTCCTCCTTTTTTGGAAATTTCAGATACCAGTTTTACCATCTTTGAGCAGTAGGAATAAACTTCCTGGCTTTCAAGGCCGTTTATTGTGCTCTGGAATTCAAGATATTTCAATGAAGAGTGGGGGGGAACATAGATCACATCATCTTCAAGAACAAACGGCTCGTTTATTCCTATATCAGAAGGCCTGACTTCAAGTTCATTCTTTTCTATGGCCCACAATGCCAGTTTGATTAGCCCTCCAATGCTGAATATGTTTGTGGGCATATTCATATCGGGCCCTCTGTATTCGAAAGTTCCAACCTTGTTTACCCTTAACGGCCCCCACATGAATTTCAATGTAGGCACTCCCGCAATTTCATTTGTCGGGAATTTTCTTTGCTCAAGAAGCCTCAGCCATTCAGCCTTTTTTGTTTCTGCAAGAACCCTCAAATCCTGCAAAGTAAATTCATAACTCGGAAGAGAGCCGAATAATGGAAGGTAATAGTGCATTCCCCTGAATCCATTGATAGCCATATCCCTGTAAACAAGAACCCTGCAGTCTTTTCCATAGTGAACCCCCTGCCAGAAGGGTGTTGACTGAGACAGTGTCAGCAGCACCGGGTCTGATGCAACCAGAAAATTATACTGATTAAGGAAAACCTCTTTTGACTTTGACCTTCTGAGCTGTTTTATCATCTGCATTTCTTTATCCACAATACCTCTCGGCAAACTGTAATGAAAGTGAAAACCAGCTATTTTTCCTTCCCTCCTGGTGTTGTCCCTTCCCATAACTGCAACTTTTGCATCATACCAGGGCTTTGACCTTAATTCGGCATACCCTCTTGCAGGATGAGTTCCCAAAGGCAGCAGATATATTTCCTTGCTTTCGGCAATCCCTACAATCTCCTCAAGTATATCGAGAAAAGGGAATGCCATCCCCTTTACGGTGTTTGCAGGGTCGGCCCCCACTTCAAAAAGAGACCTTGAAAGCTCGGGCCTTGCAAATGATTCTATTTTTTTTCCCTCAAGTGCCTTGAAGATATCATCAGATTTGCTGACCATCTTCCCTTCTGAATCAAGAGTAAACATTTCAATTTCAAGGCCGGTTGTCGACCTCTTTGTAGTCGCCATAAGAAGGCTTCCAAGTTAAGGAATAAAAAGTTTTCTTAAAATTGAATTCGACGGTTTTAAAAAGTGTTTTATTGTATGTCTTAGCCATGACAACACATAAGCCAAGAAATAAAGTAGGGGGAAAAAGAGCTCAGAAACCACCCAGACTGTTTTCGGGTGCGCGTTCTCCTGAGCCGGATCGCTATGGACAACCTCCGGGGTCTAAAACTGACGAACGCACTGCGGATGTGGAACAGGGTTCCGTGGTTGGGATAGTCAAGCCTTCGAAACCAGACAGAAGAGTAAGGCCAGAAGATGAACAGAGAACAACTGGTTTTGAAATTTCAGGTGGAGGAGACATCCCTTACGATCATTACAGTGGTCCTGAGCCTTATGGAATAAATGTAGAAGCTCCTAGAAAGAAAAAGTGATTATCTTTTTTCTATTATTTTTGAATACTTTCTTACTATTTTTTTCGTGTAGGGATTCAGCCTGCTTACTTCATCTATGAAATCTTTCCCCTCTTTTTTCACTTTATCAGCAACCTCTTTCTGTTTAATATAAGTGGGTCCAGCCAATTTATCCAGTTTTTTCCCTTCAGTGATTCTTGAGAAACCGGCATTGATTATATATGGAAGCGCAAGTATGTAGGCCATGGCTTCGTCATGTTTTTTGTATGTTGAGTTGCTTATGTTTCCTCCTTTGAAAAGGGATTTTATTTTTCTTTTTGTTTCAGAATCCCCAATGTCAGATATAAAAACAATATTTCTTCCTTTCAAAGAAGATGCTGATGGTCCGAACATCGGATGGACGCTTGCAGTTTTACACTTCATCTTTTTCAATTTCCCTATAAAATGGGATTTGACTGATGCGATATCAAAAATTATTTGCTCTCCTTTAACATATTTTTTTAATCTGTCAATTACTTTGCCTGTCTCTCCGAGAGTAACTGCAATCATCACAACATCAAAAGAAGAAATCTGTTCCAGCGGAGTTCTCCTTTTAAACAATTTTACACTATGTCTTTTTTTGAAATACTTGAAGAACCACCTTCCCATCTTTCCTGCTCCGATTATTGCGATTCGCATTCTCTCACTACCTCTACGAATTTCTTCATTATATCCTCAAGCACTTCCCCGGAGTAGCACAATGAAATTCTCATATGGTTTGGATAATCCCCAAATGCATTCCCAGGAGTCATTGCTATTGAAGATTTATCAAGAAGAATATCTGAAACCTTCAATGCCTCTGCATTGAACCTTGGGAAAATGTAGAATCCTGCTTTAGGCTCATTGAAGAATATTCCATTTTCCTTCAAAACTTTCATCGCAGTTTCAGCCCTTTTCTTTGATTCCTTCATTCTCTGGTCCGCCAGCTCCCGTCTTTTCTTAAGAACTGCAATTCCCCCCTCCTGTATGAATCTTGGAACGTTTGTCAGGGTGATCAGGGTAAGCTTTGTAAGTTTTTTTATCAGTTCCTCGCTTGCAACTATGTATCCAAGCCTCCAGCCGGTCATTCCAAATGGCTTTGACAATGAATTTGTTATTATTATATTATCGTCCTGCTCAGGGTCCTCCATTTTTTCAAATGCCAAATCCCTGTATGCACAATCAAGCATGAGATAAACCCCCCTTTCTTTTGCAATCTCCTTAAGCTTCTCCTCTTCCTTTTTTGACCATGCATGGCTTGTCGGGTTTGAAGGATTGTTGAATATTATTACTTTTGTTTTTGGAGTTAATTTTGATTCAAGCTCATTGAAATCTATCTTCCAGTTTTCATCAGCTTTCAAATCAATGACAACTGGTTTTGCCTTGAGTTTTTTTGTCATCAATTCAAAAGATGTCCAGTGGGGGGAGAACATCAGAACCTCGTCCCCTTCCTCAAGTATTGTAAACAATGTTGAAAATATGGCCCATTTTGAACCTGTTGTCACCATTACCTGATTTACATCTGCAGAATGTATCTTTGCTATCTGTTCCCTCAGCTCCTTCTCTCCTGCAGCAGCCGAGTATGTTGTTTTTCCCTCTTTCATTGCCTTCACTGAAGCTTCAACAGCTTCTTCCGCAGTGGGCCAATCCGGCTCACCAAGATTCAGTTTGTAGACTTTCTTTCCCGACTGTTCGAGCTTGAACACCTTTTCGCTTAATTTGTAAAGCATTCTATTCACCTGCAGGATAACTGCCTATTACTTTCACAAAATATGTCTTATCATCAAGTGAACCCAGCATATCCTTTATTTTTTCATCTTTGAAACTTCCTTCAAAATCAATATAGAAAACATATTCCCATTTTGTTTCTTTTGTCGGCCTTGATTCTATCTTGGTCATGTTTATATTCCTGTCTGAGAGCTCTTTCAGAACTCCATACAATGCGCCTGGGATGTGTTTCAGTCCAAACACTATGGATGTTTTCATCTTTCCCTCTGTTTCCCATTCTTCATTGTCTTTTACAAAAACAAGGAACCTTGTGGTGTTGTTTGAGGTATCCTCCATGTTTTCCTTGAGCACATTCAAGCCATAATACTGGGCCGCTTTTTTGCTTGCCAGAGCACCCGCTTTTTTCCCTGTTTCCTTAAGCATCTTCACAGAACCTGCAGTATCATAAAACTGAACCTCTTTCAGCCCCAATTCCCGAATATTCTCCCTGCATTGTGCAAGAGCCTGCGGGTGGGAATAAACCTCTTCAATCTCCTCAATTTTATTTCCGGATATAAGGCAATGATGTATTGGCAGATAAACCTCTTTTACCGCTTTCACACCAGATTTCAAAAGCAGGTCGTAGACAGGAGTTACGCTTCCTTCAACAGAATTTTCAACAGGTATCATTGCGCAGTCAATCTCTTTTTTTTCGAGTGCATTAAAAACATCAGAGAATGACCTGAAAGGAACCGCCTCGGCATTCTTGAAATTTCTGTCTATCGCTTCATGGCTGTAAGCCCCGAACTCGCCCTGAAATCCTACTTTCATAACTGCTCCTCTTTGCTTTTGTTTATTATCTCCTGAAATATGCCTTTCAGCCTTTCGGGAACCCTGTTTATTATCTCTTTTTCACGCTCTTCATCCTTCACAGGGATATCCTTTGATTTTTTAATCTCCCCTATCTTCCTTGAAACATCCATTCTTTTTTCAAGCAAATCAACCAATGCCCCGTCTATTTTGTCAATCTCATTTCTCAATTCATCAAGATTCATAAAAAATCTCCCCTCATCATAAGGTTAAGTATCGAAATTGCTGTCATCGCTTCAACAACAGGAACCGCCCTTATTACAATACACGGGTCATGCCTTCCACCTATTGAAATCTTAACATTTTCCATGCTGTTGAGATTAACGGTATCCTGCTCTTTTCCTATTGAAGCAGTAGGCTTTATTGCAATGTTGAATACAACAGGCATTCCGTTTGCCATCCCCCCAAGAATTCCTCCTGCGTTGTTTGTTTTTGTCTTAATTCCGTTCTCGGCATAGAAAGGGTCATTGTGCTCGCTTCCTTTCATCCCGGATGCTTTAAAACCTGCACCGAATTCAACCCCTTTTACAGCAGGGATTGAAAACATCGCATGTGAAATGACGCTTTCAACAGAACCGAAGAGCGGTTCACCAACACCAACGGGCAGGCCCTTTATCCCGCACCTGATTTCCCCTCCTATAGAATCATTTTCAGTTTTAACCTTCTCAATAGCTTCTTTCATTTTCTCTGCAGTTTCCTTATCAGGACATTTTACCTCATTTGAATTTTTTTCTATCTCTTCATCTGAAGGCTCTTTCTCAAGTTCAACATTTCCTATCTTCTTTGTGTATGCTAGAATCTTTACTCCTTTTCTCTCAAGAACTTTCTTTGCAATGGCTCCCGCCATGACCATGCATGCAGTCATCCTTCCTGAAGAAAATCCTCCGCCCCTGTAATCAAACACAGATGCGTACTTCTCCCTTGCCGTGTAATCCGCATGCCCCGGACGGGGGGTGTACCTTATCTCATCATATGATTTTGAAGAAACATCCCTGTTTTCAATTTCCATTTTTATATCCCCGCCTGTTGTTTTTCCTTCTGAAATTCCGCCAAGTATTTTGACACTGTCCTTTTCCCTTCTTGATGTTGAGAGAGAACCCCTGCTTCTCCTTTTGTCAAGTTCTTTCTGTATATATTCAGGAGTTATCTCGACATCCTTCAGGCACCCCTTTATCACAACGCCTATCCTCTTTCCGTGTGATTCGCCATAGACGGTCATATTGAACTTTTTTCCAAAACTGTCCGTAACAGCCATCACATCCGCCCCAAGCTTCCTGAAATCATCAAAAAATTCAGGGTAGGATTTTTTTATGCACATTGGATTCTCAATAACAGTTTCCCCTTCAGCAACAAGGCCGGCCACGGAACATGCCATAGCAATCCTGTGGTCGTTGTGGGGGTCAATAACAGCCCCCTTGAGTTTTGAAGGGCCGTTTATCTCAAGTGAATCCTCATTCTCCTTTATGTCGGCACCCATCTTTTTCAATTCTGAAGTTATTGCAGCAAGCCTGTCCGATTCCTTTATCCTGAGTCTTCCTGCATTTTTTATCATTGTTTTCCCTTCAGCCTGTGTTGCAACCACAGCAAGTATCGGAACAAGGTCAGGGAAATCCTTTGCATCTATATCAATGCCTTTCAAATCGCTTTTGCCCATTCTGTAGCCGTTCTGATACCTTATTTCAGCACCCATCTTTTTCAGGATATCAGCAATTTTTGAATCACCCTGAAGAGAACCTTCCTTCAGGCCTTTTATCAGTATTCCCTCTTCGCTTGAGATAACACCTGATGCAAAAAGGAAAGCCGCTGAAGAGCAATCCCCTTCAACAACATATTTCTTGGATTTGTATCTCTGGTTTCCAGGAATCAGGAAATGCCTCATATCTGATGAAACAGTTACATTTATTCCAAACTCCCTCAAAACCTCAAGAGTCATCAATATGTAATTTTTTGATTCTATCTCGCTTGTTATCATGATCTCGCTTTTTTCCTGTGCAAGCGGCAAAGCAAACAACAATCCTGAAATGAACTGCGAACTGACATTTCCAGGAATTTCGACCTTTCCCCCCTTGATTTCCCCACCTTTCACAATAACAGGCGGAAACCCCTCTTTTGATTCGCAGTCAACACCCAGCTGCTTAAGTGCATCCACAATCGGACCCACAGGCCTTTTCAGAAGTCCATGGGAACCGGTAAGAACCGCCTCTTTGCATAATACTGAGGAAACAGGAATCAAAAACCTCATTGTCGAACCCGATTCCCTACAGTTTATTTCACATTTTTCAATTTTTTCACCCTCGAAACCGGAAATCTCAAGGGAATCCTTTTCCGATTTTATTTTTGCCCCAAGTTTTTTGCATGCTTCAAGAGTTGCCAGGGTGTCATCGCTGAAAAGGGGATTTTTCACATTTGACGTTCCTGATGCAAGCAGTGCTGATATGAATGCACGATGAGTATAGCTTTTTGAAGGCGGCGCCTGAACAACCCCTGAAACACTTCCCTTTTTTATTATCATTTTTATTTCAGACATTTACTTTTCACCATTTCAATTATTTTTTCAGCAATCTCTTCAGGAGTGATATCGTCAGTATCAATAGAATACTCTGATGCTGTATCGTACCTCTCCTTTCTCGCATTCAATATCTCTTCTATCTTTTTAATCTTCTCTTTCTGATTTAGCAATGGCCTGCTTTCATCACCCTCAAGCCTTTCACCTATCTTTTGAGGTGAAGCAGTAAGAAGCACAACTTCTGAATTTTCCTTCATTATTTTAACATTTTCATCATCTAGTATTGCCCCTCCACCGCAGGATACCACGAGATTATCTTTACCAAGGAATTTCTCCACAGCTTCCCTCTCCATTCTCCTGAATTCATTCTCTCCTTTTTTATCAAAGATTTCAGGTATTGTCATTCCTGCATCTTTCACAATTTCATCATCCAGATCAATAAAATTCCTATCCAGTTTTTCAGCAAGTATCTTCCCCACTGCGCTTTTTCCAGTTCCCATAAATCCTATAAGTGAAATGCCAGGCATGAGCCTTTTATGAAGAGCATCGAACATTGCCTTGACATCTGCTTTTTCCCCTGTCCATATTTCAAATGCCTTTACTCCCTGGTAAACAAGCATTTTGTCTCCAGTTACAATTTTACATCCATTTTCTTCAGCATCCTTCAATAATCTAGTCTTCAATGGGGAATAAACAATATCAAAAACAATCAAATCTTTCAAATATTCTTTTGGAACAAGAGATCCATCAGAATCCATTCCCACAGAAGTGCAGTTGATGAGAACATCAGAATCAGAAAGCTCCTTTTTCAGGTTTTTATCATCGAATTCAACAGCCTTTCCCCCGACTTTATCAGCAAGCTCTTTTCCTTTTTCAAAATCCCTGTTCAAAATAGTAATATTTGCCCCTTCTTCTGCCAGAGTAAATGCAACTGCTCTTGCAGCTCCGCCTGCACCAAGCACAACGACCTTCTTTCCTTTTACATCAGTTTTTTCATTCAAAGCAAGAAGTGCACCATAACCATCAGTATTATGCCCAATCATTTTTCCATTTTTATTTTCAACAGTGTTTACTGCACCAATCTTTTCTGCAAGAGGAGTTATCTCATCAAGATATTTCATTATCTCTATTTTATGAGGAATTGTCGCATTGAATACAAATATCCCTCTTTCTTTTGCATCCTCCAGAACAAATTTTTTCACATCCTCCACTTTCACCGCAGTGTAAACCGCTTTTATCCCGAGGGATTTGAAATTTGCATTGTGTATATCAGGGCTCAAAGAGTGTTTTATGGGATTCCCTATAACTGCATAAATCTTTGTTTCCTTTGCTTCTTCCAATGTAGGCTGTCCTGGAGCTACAGCTTTTTCAAGAGCGCAATAAGTCCACGGAGCTCCCTGGGCAAGACATGCAAATCTTGTCATTTTCCCCTTTTCACCCATTGCAAAAGCAATAAGCGGAACCTTTGTTTTCTCATAAAGTGAAAGTATTCTTTGATTGTCTTCCGCATGATTTGCAGTAGTGATTATTTTTACAATATCTCCTTTTTCAGACAATTTTTCAAGAATTCCAAGAAGTTTTTCTTCATCAGGAGTTTTTTCAAAATCATGGAAAGAGGCAATTACTTTTCCTCCTTTTTCTTTTACTTTTTCTGCAATTTCATCGTCAAATTCTTCAATATCCATATCAATAAAATTTGCTCCTTTTTCAACAGCTTCCAAAAGAATTCTTTGATCTCCCTTTCTGTTTGTTGCAATCCAAGGAAATCTAAAAACTATTCCATCAATGTTTTTATCTTCAAGAAAATCAATCCTTAATTCAATCATTTCTGCTCCAAGTGAAACTGCCTTTTCTATCGCATTTTTTTCAGTAATGGCAACACAAAACATTTTCCTCACTGTTCAACTATTGTTTCATCTTTTATCAAAGTTCCGAAATGTCTTCCCCCTTCTTCAAAGTGTGCAAGTATCTTGTCTCCTTTCTTCAATTCAGTCACAGGAACACTGCCTTCTTTGGTCACAATCCTTATTGTTTCAGCATTCTGAAGAATAACAACTGCTTTCTTCCCTTTACTTTCAACTTCAACAAGAATCAAAGGCCTTACTTCTATCTTTGATCTTCCCACAATTGATCCTTCAGTGTTTCCTTCTCTGTCAACAAGCATTACATTTCTTCCTGCTTTTATCTCTTCAATGTAATTTGTCTTTCCTTCAGGAGACATTGTATACAATGAAACAGCGCCTGCATTAACCCTGAATGGCCTTGGAGCTGCAAGTTCATTCTTTGCAACCTCTGCCTGAACTAGAACCATTCCCTGAGAGCTTGAACCTACCAACATTCCCTGCCCCTCTCTCATCATACTGCAGGTATCTATACATGCTCTTGAACCTTTTCCAAGAGGTTCAATTTTTGTAACTTCTGCCTCTTCAAGACTAATCTTCATTCCTTTCTCTTTTGTCAATTGAAGAGCTTTCATGAATTCCTTTACATCATTTGTTTCGAGAAGCACTCCATCAGCACCCAACTCCATTGTTTCAAGAGCAAGTTTTGCTTCATCAGCACTTTTTACGACTGCAATCAATTCAGTCTTTCCTCTGCATTTTGCTATTAAATTTTCAAGAGGAATTATCTTCCAATCCTTGCATTGAACAAATATCCTCTTATTTTTCTCAGCAAGTTTCACTGCTTTTTCCTCATCTTCTTTTGTTTCAACATTGACAAGAGGCTCAGGTTTGTCAACCAATTCAGCATGCATTGTCTTTGCTTCTTTTATTACTTCTTCATCACTGCTTTTCACAAGTAATTTTTTCATCTAAACACCCAGTATCTCAAGTGCGCTTTCAACATCGCCTTTTTCAACAATGATATTCCTCAATGCTTTCAACATTGCAGTGGGGTTTGAACACTGGAATGCGTTCCTTCCAAGTGAAACACCTATGGCTCCTGCATCCATCGCACCTTTTACCATGTCAAACACTTCCTTTTCAGTGTTGCATTTAGGCCCTCCTGCTATTACTACAGGGACAGGACATCCCTCAACAACTTTTTTGAAAGAGTCAACATCCCCAGTGTAAGGGCATTTCACAATATCTGCACCAAGTTCTCCTCCAACTCTTGCAACAAGGGCAACAGCTTCAGGATCAAGCTTGTCCTTTACATTAGGTCCTCTGGCATACATCATTGCAAGAAGTGGAATGCCCTCTTCATCGCATTCCTCGCTTATCATTCCCAAATCTTCAATCATCTCAGGCTCGTAATCATTTCCACCTATGTTTACATGTATGGAAACTGCATCTGCCTTCAGTCTCATTGCCTCTTCAACAGAACCCACAAGAACTTTTCTGTTAGGGTCTTTTGCAAGTTTTGTTCCTGCTGAAAGATGCATTATAAGACCGCACTTCGGCCTCTCCACCAGATTTTTGATTATTCCTTTATGGAGAAGAACTGCGGAAGCCCCCCCATCAGATATCTTTTTCACAGTATCATTCATATCAACAAGACCTTCAATAGGCCCTTCGCTCACTCCATGGTCCATAGGTATGATAACGGCTTTTCCATCCTCCAAAATCTTGCCCATATCTTTCATAATATCACCTCAATTCATCAAGTTTTCCTGTTTTGTAAAGAAGCTCGGCATCAAGTATTCCCGCTCCAGCAGCACCTCTTACAGTGTTGTGGCTTACAAGTGTGTATGCTATCGATTTTTCATCAATTCCTTTTCTTACCCTTCCGACAGCAACAGCCATTCCTTTTCCCTGCTCTATGTCAAGCTTTGGCTGCGGCCTGTCATCCTCTTCATGCACGACAATTACAGGGTCGGGCGCAGAAGGCAATTCCAATTCCTGCGGCTTTCCTTTGAAATTTCTCATTGCTTTTTTCACATCCTCAACATCGACCTTCTCCTCAAATTTAATGTGAACGCATTCAGTATGCCCGTCCATCACGGGAACCCTGTTGCATGTTGCAAACATATCAAAATCCACACCAAGTATCTTTCTTGTTTCCTTTCCTATTTTGTCTTCTTCACCATCTATGTTGGGAAGGACATTTCCCAGTATTGAAACCGAGGGTATTCCCGGATAACCTCCCCCGCTTATTGCCTGCATAGTGGTAACCTGAAGTTCCTTTATCTTGAATCTGTCAGCAAGAGGCTTCAATGTTAAAACCAATCCGCATGTTGTGCAATTCGGATCTGTGACAACAAAACCTTTGACTCCCCTTTTTTCCTTCTGGACTTTCAACAGATCAAGATGCTCGGGATTAACTTCAGGAATAAGTATGGGGACATCGGACTCGTACCTGTTTGTCTTTGCCTTGCTTATAACCGCCTTTCCTTTTTTTGCAAGCTCCCATTCCACTTTCTCTGCAGCTTCAGGAGGAAGTGCTGAAAAAGCAATCTTTGATTCAATTTCATCATTCATGCTCTTGATTTTCTTGTCTTTTATTCCTTCAGGTATCTTTTCACTGACCACCCATTTTGTAGCCTCATCAATCGTCTTTCCTGCAGACCTTTCAGAAGCCACAAGCTCCTTTACCTCAAAGTACGGGTGGTTCTCCAGCAACCTTATGAAATTCTGGCCAACCATTCCTGTGGCCCCCAAAACAGCAACATCCATCTTCATCATATCACCTTCCTCTCAACATCCGAAAGCAGCTCCTCTTCAATGAGCTTCGCCGCCTTTTCCTCCTCTCCATGCATCACAATCACGAAAATCTCTGACATCACAGTGTACTGTCCGTAGATATTTATACCATTCTTTCTTAGAACATCGGCAGCCCTTGCCATTGAACCAGGAGTTTCCTGCAATCCTATCCCGTTTACCTTAAGCACTCCAAGATTGCCTCTTCTTGCAATTGCAAGAGTCTCTTTATTCTCAAGCACAATTTCATGCAGTTTCTCGTATATTTTTTCTATGCCCTCTTCAGATGCATAGAATACGAGACTGTCGTGGTTTGCACTCATACCATACATTGGAACATTATTTTCATGAAAAACGAAAAGCATCTTTGCAAGAAGCCCTGGATTGTCAGATATTCCCTTTCCAACTATTGTGATTGATGCAGCGACCTTGTCAGATTCTTTAATTACTTCTATATCCGCCACTGTCCCTTTTATCACAGTGCCTTCAACATCAAGGCTCTCGCTTTTGTTGCTTATCAGCTTTACCTCCACTTCATCAGGCTTGTAGCCCAATGCTTTTTTATGAAGGAATTTAACACCCGAATCTGCAAGACCAACAAGCTTCTCAACTTCTATTTCTTTCAGTTTTTCAGGTTCTTTGATGAGTTTCGGATCTGCACTCATTATTCCTGACACATCGCTTACAAGGATGACCCTCGGAATCTTCAATGAACCGGCAATAACGAATGCTGTTGTTTCACTTCCCCCTCTTCCCAGAGTGGTTATCTTTCCGTCAGTTGTCTTTCCTATAAACCCTGGAACAACGAGAACATCAAGCTCCTCCATCTTCTTTGCTATGACATACCTTACCCTGTCAGTAGTAGTATCAAGGATTATGTTTGCATCCCCGTGATTCTCATCAGTTATGATTGGCCAGTCCTCTTTCTCAACATCAAGGAAATCAGCTTTCACTCCCCTTGCACTCAACGCAGTTGCAAGGATCCTTGAGCTTGTCCTTTCACCCATCGCAAGAATCTCATCCAACTGATGGGGAACGGCATCGGGGTTCGTTCCCTTTGCAAGCTTCAACAGTTCATCCGTTGTCTTTCCTATCGCGGATATCACTACAATTAGCTTTTCTCCTGTTTTACATTTGTCCGATATCAGTTTCGCAGCATGAGATATCCTTTCAGTATCTGCTACACTGCTTCCGCCGAATTTTACAATACTAATACCTGAAAAGTGAATCCCTTCCTTGATAAAGGACATCCCTTTCCTTTTTTATTTTTTTCATATTTTTTTCACCTCATATATTTTTATCAATAACTCTCATATCAAAAAGAAAACCAACAACAAAGAGCGGAAAAATATTTTATTGTGGTTTTCTAGTAACCATAGCTAAAGCTAAAGAAATAGACGAAACGCCAGTTTTTGTTTTCTTCAGCCAGGTTCATCATTACCACATTTTTCCACTTTTAATTATACTTATATTTTAGAATAATTATCTTTTTAAACCCTTGCACGATTCCATCACTTCTCTTGAAAACTCTGCAATATCTTCCAATGCCTTTTCCTCATCCTTATATTTCATGTATCTGTTTATCAGTTCACTTCCGATTATAACACCGTCAGCACCTGCTTTTATTATTTCAGCAGCATGTTCTGGCTTTGAAATCCCGAAACCAACAGCAACAGGCAGTGAGCATTTTTCCTTAGCCCTCTTAATTAATTCCAGCGCCTCTTCAGAAACCTTTTCCTTCGCTCCTGTTGTTCCATACAAAGAAACCGCATAAAGAAAACCTTTGCACCTATCAGAAATCTCCTTCAATCTTTCATCGCTTGTGTTGGGGGCAACAAGATAAACCAAATCAATTCCTTCCTCATCACAAACTTCTTTCAGTTCCTCTGATTCCTCAATCGGCGCGTCAGGAACAAGCAAAGCATCTGCACCACTTTCCTTCAAAGATTTCACAAACCTCTCAATTCCCATGTTCAGCACTATATTATAGTATGTCATCACAGTAATCGGAACTTCGATCCCTTTCTTTCGAACTTCCTTAATCATTTCAATTGCTTTGTCAGGATTCATCCCATTCTTCAAAGCCCTTGCAGATGATCCCTGTATTGTCTTTCCGTCTGCAATAGGGTCTGAAAAAGGAATTCCCAACTCCAAAGCATCAGCACCATTTTTCACAAGAGTTTCAATCAATCTCAAACTGAACTCTTCAGAAGGGTCCCCCAGACAGACATAAGGCATAAACGCAGAATTCAATTTCATACTTCTCTTCCCTCCACTTTTGAAACATGCTGGACATCCTTGTCTCCTCTTCCCGATAAATTAACAACAATTACCTTTCCCTTTTCCTTTTTACCCAATTCGTAAGCATAATAGATTGCATGCGAACTCTCCAAGGCAGGTATTATCCCTTCAGTCTCTGCAAGAAGATGGAATCCCTCAAGAGCCTCATAATCCTTTACTGAAACATATTCGGCTCTTCCCTTTTCTTTGAGATAGGAATGCTCAGGCCCAACTGCAGAATAATCAAGACCTGCAGAAACAGAATGTGTTTCCATTATCTGCCCATACTTATCAGAAAGAAGGTAGCTCATCATACCGTGCATCACTCCTTTTTTCCCCTCACCGCACAATCTGGCAGCGTGCCTTTTTCCCGTTCCTCCCGCCTCTACTCCAATCATTTTCACTTTATCATCAACAAAAGGATAGAAAAGCCCCAGTGCGTTGCTTCCTCCTCCAACACACGCAACAAGATAATCAGGATTTTTTCCTTCTTTTTTAATCTGTTCTTTTGCCTCAACACCTATAACAGACTGTAAATCCCTGACAATTGTTGGATATGGATGTGGGCCCACAGTGGAACCAAGAACATAGTGGGTATCCTTGAAATTTGCAGTATAATCACGAAGAGCATCATTGACTGCATCCTTCAATGTCTGTGAACCCGCCTCAACCTCAACAACCTTTGCACCCAGCAGTTTCATCCTGAAGACATTGAGTTTCTGCCTTTCAATATCCTTTTTACCCATATAAACCTCGCAGTCTATTCCAAGCATTGATGCTGCGGTGGCGGTTGCAACTCCATGCTGTCCGGCTCCTGTCTCAGCAATAACTCTTTTCTTCCCCATTCTCTTTGCAAGCATCACCTGTCCCAGTGTATTGTTTATCTTGTGGGCGCCGGTATGAAGCAAATCCTCCCTTTTAAGATAAATCTCCGCACCGCATTTTTCAGACAACCTTTTTGCAAAATAAAGCGGTGTAGGCCTTCCCGCATACTCCTTCAGATAATAGTCCAGCTCTTTTTTGAAATCAGCATCATCCTTAAGTTTATTGTAAGACTCCTCAAGCTCTGAAAGAGCAGGAATCAGTGTTTCAGGAACATATTTTCCTCCGAATTCTCCAAATCTCATTCTTTCGCCCCCCTTATGAATTCCCTTACTTTTTCAAGGTCTTTTTTTCCGGTTTCTTTTTCAACTCCGCTTGCAACATCCACTCCATAAGGCTTTACTTTCTCAATTGCTTTTTTAACATTCTCCGGATTCAGCCCTCCTGCAAGAAATACAGGTTTTTCAGAAATCTTTACAATCTCTTCGCTGACATCCCAATTATGAACAACCCCTGTTCCACCTATAATTCCCTTTGCCTTTGAATCAAGCAGAAAGAAATCCACCATATCATATCTCTTCATATACTCAGCATAATCAATTTTTTGGTGAAGTTTTTTTTCTAAAAAAGGTTCAACTGCAATACACTTTGTCAATTTACCATTGAACTTCAACTTTTCTAAACCCCCAGGGTTAATCTCCCCGTGCATTTGAATTACCTTGGGTTTGATTTCATCAGCAATTTTCTGAAGTTCATTAACCTCTGTTGCAGTAGTAACCACAACTTTCAAAACATTTTCAGGAACAGAATCAAGGATCTTTTTTGCTTCCTCAACATTTACTTTCCTTTTTGATTCCTCCGAAACAACCACACCTACTAAATCTGCACCAAACTCGCATGCCATTAAAGCATCGCCGACATTTGTTATTCCACAGATTTTCACTTTCATATCTTCAGCTCCTTTATCTTTTCTGATATGCTTGATGAAGTAAGTATTGATGTTCCCACAAGTATTCCTTTTGCACCTGCATCTTTAACTTTTTTTACATCTTCAGCAGTATAGATTCCGCTTTCACTTATCACTGGTTTATCGGTTTCTTCTTTCCCAAGAATCTCAACAGTGTTTGAAACATCAATTTTCATTGTTCCCAGATTCCTGTTGTTTATTCCAAGGATATCTGCATCCGTCTCCCTTGCTTTACTGAACTCTTCTTTTGTATGTGTTTCAAGAAGAACCTCCAATCTTTTTCCATGCGCATACCCAATCATTTCATCAATATCAAGTGAACAGTAGCCTCTGTCAAACAGGGATTGAATCAATAAAACAACATCAGCACCCGCTTTTTCCCCCGCATCAATCTGAGATGTATCAACAATAAAATCCTTCATCAAAACGGGCAACCCTGTTTTTTCCTTCGCAACACCTATGTTCCTCAAGCTTCCTGAAAAATATTTAGGCTCCGTAAGAACAGATACCCCATCTGCTTTTTTCATCTCCTCTGCGACTTCCTCCACAGTTTTTTCAAGTATTTTTCCCTTTGAAGGAGATGCAGGTTTTATTTCAGTAACAATTGCAAACCTCCCATCCAATTTAGATTTGAGTGATGCGGACACATATTCTTTTCTTTCTATTTCATAGTAGCCATCTGCAATTGTTTTTTTCACTTCCCCCGCTATTTCATCAAGTATGTCCATTTCACTCCCTTTTTGTAAATTCAATGAATTCCTTTAATTTGTTGTAAGCTTTTCCTGAATCAATTGTTTCGCGTGCAATCCCGATTCCTTCCTTAACACTCCCAGCTTTTCCTCCAACATATATTGCTCCAGCAGCATTAAGTATTGAAATTTCCTTTGCAGTTCCTTCCTCTCCTTTCAATACATTCTCAAGTATTTTCGCATTCTCCTCTTTTGATTCAGGCTTTGGAACATCCCCTTCTTGAAATCCCAATTCTTTCCCATCAAGAAAATAAGTTTCAACTTTTCCATCTTTTAATTCAGACACCTTTGTCTTTCCAAAAACCATCTCATCTGTCCCCTCCCCATGAACAACAAGCGCGTGCTTTGAACCCAACTTAGAAAGGACTTCCGCCATTTTCTCGGTTATTTTTTCATCAAATACACCAAGAACCTGGGCTTGTGCGCCCGCAGGATTTGTCAGAGGACCCAAAACATTGAACACAGTCCTTATTCCAAGAGCTTTCCTTGCAGGCATGACATGCTTCATCGCAGGATGGAAATAAGGCGCAAACATGAACCCTATCCCGACCTCTTCAATGCATTTTTCAACTTTTTCAGGCTGGAGCATTTTTGCACCCAGTTCTTCAAGAACATCTGCAGAACCGCATTTGCTTGAAACAGACCTGTTCCCATGTTTTGCTATATGAACACCCGCACCTGCGGCAATAAATGCGGAAGTTGTTGAAATATTGAATGTTCCTGATTTGTCCCCCCCAGTTCCGCAAGTATCAACCAACAATCCAGTTTCAGGATGAATAGAAGCCGCATTTTCCCTCATGACTTTTGAAAAAGCAGTTATTTCCTCAGTTGTTTCACCCTTCATTTTCAATGCAACAAGAAATCCTGCAATCTCGGCATCATTGCTCTTCCCTCTCATTATCTTTTGCATTGCACTTTCCGCCTCTTCAGAATCCAAATCCTTTCCTTCAGTCAATTTCTGCAGCATCTCTTTCATTTCTACACCTTCAAAAAATTCTGAAGCAGTTTTTTTCCCTCATCAGTCATTATACTTTCAGGATGGAACTGAACCCCGTATATCTGGAGCTCTTTGTGCTTAACCCCCATTACCTGCCCATCATCTTTGCTTGTTGCAGTTACCTCCAGACAACCAGGAATATCCTTTCCAACAAGTGAATGGTATCTCATAACCTTCAAAGGATTTGAAACCCCCCGGAACAAATCCTTTCCATTGTGTTCAATCTCGCTTATCTTCCCGTGCATCGGCTTGTTTCTTTCTATCTTTCCTCCGAAGCAGCTGGTTATCCCCTGATGCCCCAAACACACCCCGAGTATGGGAACCTTTATCTCTTTCAAAATTTCCCCACAAATTCCGAAGTCCCTTTTATTCTCGGGATTTCCAGGGCCCGGGGAAAGAACTATTTTCTCAGGTTTCATTTCTTTTATCTCCTTTAATGTAATCCCATCATTCCTTTTTACAACAGGTTCTGCACCTATATCCCCGAAATATTGATATAAATTGTAAACAAAAGAATCATAGTTGTCTATTATCAATATCAAAACCTCACCTCCAATGCACGCAGAAGCGCCCTCATCTTATTCTCAGTTTCATAGTATTCTTTTTCAGGAACAGAATCATAGACAATGCCCGCCCCAGCCTGCACATATGCCTTCTGCCTCTGAGCAATCAAAGTCCTTATTGTAATGGCAAAATCACAGTTTCTGTTGAATGAAAAATAACCTACCGCCCCCCCATAAGCGCCTCTTTTATTCTTTTCCAGTTCATCTATAAGCTCCATAGCTCTTATTTTTGGCGCACCGCTCAATGTTCCTGCAGGGAATATAGCATTGAAAGCATCAAAACAATCTTTCCCTTCGGCAAGCTCCCCTGTTACATGGGAACCAAGATGCTGCACGTGTGAATATTTGTGAACATCCATCAATTCAGGAACATTAACTGAATTGAATTTTGAAACCTTTCCCAAATCATTTCTTGTCAGGTCAACAAGCATAAGATGCTCCGCCCTTTCTTTTTCATCATTCAGCAGTTCATTTTCAAGTCTTTTATCATCTTCAGGTGTTTTTCCCCTGGGCCTTGTTCCTGCCAAAGTTGCATAACTATCTATCTCTTTCCCCTCAACCCTCACCAGATTCTCAGGGCTTGAACCCACTATCTTCCTTTCTCCAAAGCTTAGATAATACATGTATGGGGAAGGATTCGTATGCTTGAGAAAATCATAAAACCTCAACAGATTCCCTTCAAAAGGAAGTTCATATCTCCTTGAAAGAACGACTTGGAAAATCTCCCCTGCGTTTATTTTTTCTTTTGCTACATCAACCATCTTCTCATATTCTTCCTTGTTTGTGTTGCTTCTTGGTTTTCCCGCTTCAAAAGGCCCCAGGAAAACGTCTTCTTTTGTCAATTTAATAATTTCATCAGATCTGTCATCTGAATGTGAAACATAATGGACAGTTTTATCCCTGTGGTCATAAACCACACAGTCATCAAAAACTCCGAATTCAAAATCAGGGAAATTAACATCATCTTTTGCTTTATCAGGAAGATTCTCGACATTCCTTATGTAATCATATGAGAAATATCCCACTGCCCCTCCGAGAAAACCTTCCCTGTCAACTTCAATCTTCGGAATATTTTCCCTTAAAGCATCCATCGGATTTTCGTAATCCAGTTCCTCATCCTCCACTGAAACAACTTTTCCTTTTGCCTTCAGATGCTTCTTTGGGTTGAATCCTATGAATGAAAATCTTGCAAGCTTCTCCTTCCCTTCTAAAGATTCAAGCAAAAACGACTCCCTGTATTCTCTATTAACTAATGTATACAGCTTGAACGGGTCGAGATTTATTTCTAGTTTTTTGTAAATCATAGTAATCCTCTCATACTTATTTTATGCAACAATGATATATTTAAATCTTTTGTGTATAAAAATATACATTATGTACCCAATGATTGAAGATGCGTTTCTACGCTTTCCCATGAGAAGAAAAGTTGCCGAGGAATTCTTGAAATATGGCCTTAGAGTAGACAATGAAGGAAATATTTTCTGTGCTGATATAGAAATGTCCCCTGCAAAAATAGCACGTTCAATCGGTGTTGACAGAAGAGTGGTAATAGAAACTGCAGAAATGATTGCTGCAGTTCCTGAGTTGTTTGAAATATTCTCGCATCTTAAGCCAACAGCTTTAGTATCAGGAGCTGCAAAACAATTGGGATTCGAGGTTCTTGAAATAGAGGCGGAACCTCATGCGGTTGGAATAGTTTCAAAAGTTACAAAACTGATTGCTGATGCGAAGATAAGCATAAGGCAGATAGTTGCAGACGACCCGGACATCTATCCTCATCCAAAACTGACAATCGTGGTTGAGAAAAAGCTTCCAGGAAATTTAATATCAAAATTAAGGGAATTAAAAGAAATAAAGAAGATTTCAATGGAATAATCCCCCTTTTTAACCTTTTTCATACACAATATCTCTTATGGGGAACGCTGGATTCGGGAGTCCATTTTCAACAAAGGGAGAAAATCTAATGAGAAAGTCAAAAATACATTGCGGTAATCTTAGAGGAATTGTCAGAAAAGCTTTCAGAGGAGTTTACGGCAGAAAACTTGAACCCAAACATGAAAATATTTTCATTGAGGGCAAACCGCCATCGATAGTCCGTATCATTTCATCCCATTTATCTGAAGAAAAAAGAAAAGTTGTTGTAAGGGATTTCTTTACACATGATGATGTTCTTGGAGAAAACGGCCATGAACCTGCAAACTTCATTTTAAGTTTTCAGGGCGAACTTTCAAACGAAATGTTCTCAATCCTTGTAAGCACTTTTACTCTTGTAAGGGACACCTGCGGAAATGAGGTGGAGGGATTGGAGGATGTTCCAAAAGCTGAAGCAAGAGCAAAAGAAAGATTTCTTGAAATTTTTAAAAAGGCAAAAAAGATAAGCAAAGAAGAAAGCGATTTTGCAGCACTTACTTTTCTCAGAGAAAATGCGATGAAAATGAAAGATGAACTTGATTTTTTTGAACCTGAAAATCCTGACTGGTAACAAAAAGAATTTTAAATCGAAACAGAGTTAAACTATTCATGAAAATCGGCCATTCTTTGAAAGTTGGTTTGAGCTTCGGACTTACTTCTGCAATAATCACAACCCTCGGTCTGATGGTCGGCTTATTTTCAAGCACACACTCAAAATTGGTAGTCATAGGAGGTATCCTCACAATAGCAATTGCGGATTCAATGTCTGATGCATTAGGCATTCATGTATCTGAAGAATCAGAGAATGTCCACACCCCGAAAGAGATATGGACTTCAACATTATCAACATTCTTCTCAAAATTCATTTTCGCACTTACCTTTCTAATCCCCCTTCTTTTATTTGACCTTTATACTGCAGTATTGGTGAGTATCTTATGGGGATTCCTTCTGTTGGGCGGTTTCAGCTATTATATAGCAAGACAGCAGAAAGCAAAAGCATGGAAAGTCATAGGAGAGCATCTTTTGATTGCATCGTTCGTCATAATAATCACATTTTATGCAGGAGAATGGATAAATTCTGTCTTCGGATAAAACAACAATTATTTAAAAACATTTCTGACCACTCTAATAGTTATGTATCGATTAGCTACAGAAATACCCAGAGGCAAAGGAGTACCCAGATCACACTGTGATTTAAGAGCCTCAAACATAATCCTTAGCGGAGGAAGGGAAAAGAATATTCCGCTTATGAGAGGACGAAGACCTAGAGAGCCTTATACCGAATTGCCTCTGGTCGGAAAACCCTTCAGTTTCAAGACTGCTCTTGGTTCCCTTATTGAGGAATGCAGAAAAGAAAGAAGGATAGGAAAAAAGACAGACATCAAAATCATAGGAGGACTTGGACAGGTTGTTGTAGGAAAAAACGGCTCTGGAAAAGAAGTTCATGATCTTACAATATTTGCTCAGGAAGATAATGTTGAATTCATTGCAAATTCTCATACCGGGGAAACAACAATGGCTACATTTGAAAACAGGCCTCAGATTTCCGAGAACATTCCTGATGGGATATCATGCGCACCTTCTGTTCATGTTCTAGTGAGGCTCCCTTCAAAAAATCCAAGAACTGACAGGCTTAATACTCAGATTGCAGTAACAACTAAAAGAACAGAGATAGGAGAGCTTATTGACAGAGTGAGGGAAGCACTTCCTGGAGAACTTCTTATGGTACAGACATTTGCAATTGCAAGGGAAGTTTCATTTGCCGCATCATCAATTGTTTTTCCGCATTCAGACCGTCCGCTTCAGGATGACTCAGCACAAATCCAGACAGGAGTCCTGGATGCTGATATGGAAGAGGGAAACCGTTTCAGGTTTACATCAGTTATCCACAATTCTGGAAGAAGAGTTGAAACACAGACAAATGGTGTGGGGGAAGTTTATGCAGGAAATGTTTATCATGCTGTCCTTGAACCAGGAGCAGTTGTTGTTTTATTCCAGGGGAAAGTAGTTTCTTTCGACCCTTAAATCTTATTTTTCAGGAACAATACTGCTATTGAGATAAACAGTGCCATGAATACCCCTATTGCACTGAATACTGCCTCAAAACCAAACATTTCTACGGCAAATCCTGCTGCTGCAAGCGCTGCAAATTCCAGTATCCTGTATGGAACAAACAGTACGCCTATATCTGTTGAAATTGCTTTACTTTCTTTAACTGAATTATACAATACATTCTCAAACAGGTTTCCTCCAAGGCCTTTTCCTGCAGCTATCAAAGCAACCATCAGCATGATCCATATTCCGCTTACTGATGTGAAAAAGAAATAAGGTACAACCGCAAGCAGGAATGCTCCCACTGCAAGACTGCCGAATTTCATGTTCTTTTTTGTTGAAAGCAGTATTGTTATTCCGTACATCAGTGGAAAAACAATAAGCGTGTTTGCAACTTCCCAGCTTTCAAACCCCAGTGCCTCTTTCAGATAGACTGGGAAAAGGAACATCATGGGTATTGTAGGTATTGATGCAACTGCAACAGCCAAGGAACCTATCCAGTATTTCCTGTTTCTCCTGTGGAATATCTCTCCCTTGATTCTCTTCAAAGTTGCTTTTTTATTCAATGAATGATGGTGTATTTTGAATGAAGCGTAGATTACAATCAAACTGATTAGCATGAATATTGAAAATGAATCTGTGAAGCTAAGTTTTGATATCATGAATCCTGCAAACAGTATGCCCCCAAATTCAGCAATACTCCTCATCCCAAGCATGAAAGATGCGAGTTTTCCCCCTCTTCCGTCACCGGCAATTCGATATATTTCAGTTCTTACAACAGAGAAGAACCCCGATAGGTTTATCCCTTCCAGGAACCTTCCCACTCCGAACATGAATGGGTTGTTTGCAAGTATGTATGCAGCTATTGAAAGAAATCTTGCAAACCCATGCGCAATGAAAATGTTTCTTGTTCCTATTATATCCGCTATTGCTGCAAACACTATTCTCATCACCATGAATACCGGGGGCATTATCGCAAGAATCAGGCCTACAGTGTGAAGACTGAAACCCCTCTCAAGGAAATAAAGAGGTAAAAGTATTCCTACTCCGCTGTAAAGGAAGGTAAAAAGGAAATTCATCACATTGAGGCATTGATGCTGGTTCTTCATTGAAAGCTATCTTTTAGCCAGATTTTAAAAAACTTATCAATCAGAAGTCTTCTACTTGCTCCTGTAGTCTAGTCCGGTCAAGGATGTTGGACTCTCACCAAACTTTTAGGAAAAGTTTGATCAAAACTGACTCGCTAAAAAGTTTGAGAGAACTCCAATGACCCGGGTTCGAATGAACCCTTTTGGGATGCCTAAAGCGTTCACGGAAAGGTTGAAGAAAATCCCGGCGGGAGCATTTTATTCTTACGAGTATATGAAAAATTAGGAAATGCCTCTAGGAAAGAATCCCAAGACTATTTCTTTTTTTGAGGTACTGTCTTCTTCTTTCTCTCATTTTCATAAAAATTGCACATTTGATTAGTGAGTCCCCTATACATGTGTATGAATTTTCCTGCTTCTGCGGTTCTGCCAGAGGCCCAATTTGCGAATCCATGACTCGCTATACCAAAAGCTGGAACAAGCCAAAAGGCAATCCAATATCCAGTACTTTTGGGTAACTCAAAATCAAGCTCATGACTCAATGCTAGATTTATCTTTCTGTTCATCTTTTTAGGATCTGTTCCTTTTTCGCAACAGTCTTTGATGAGTGGCTCCATCCAATTCATTGTTCTCTGAAGTGCTCTTTCATCGTCTTTAAAAAGTTCAAGCAATCTTCCATAATTTTGTTCTCCGATTATAATTTTCCATCCTGCAACAGTTCTTCTTCTTTTCTGCGCGTGTTTTTCTGCCATAAACATTACCCCTTGCTTAAATATACCCCCAATCTTTTTTTAAATATAATGTGCAATACAATATCTTGTTACAACTATGCTGGATTTATCAAGAACAAGTTCTTGATCGTCTACTTATTCTCCAGAACAAAGGACACCATGTTTGAAGAACATGGTTATCTTGAATATATTTCAAGGATGTTGTAAAATTAGTAGCCGGCCTGGATCTCAGAGTAGGAGAACGGCGGGAGCATTTTTCTTATTACATATTGGAATAATCTACTCCTTTCCAGTTAATTTGATTATATGGTAACCGAACTCTGTTTTTACGATTCCGGAGACTTCTCCTTCATTAAGGGAAAATGCGGCATCTTCGAACTCTTTTACCATTTGTCCTTTTCCGAAATAACCTAGATCCCCTCCATTTTCTTTACTTGGGCATATTGAGTATTTTTTTGCCAATTCCCCAAAGTCTCCACCTGCTTTTATTTCTGATAATATTTTTTCAGCTTGTTCTAAATCAGATACCAAAATATGACTTGCTCTAATTTTCATAGTTTCACCTGAATTTATATGCTACAGTACCTTTTTTATACTCTAAGAATCCCCACATTCCGCCTCCGCAAAAGCGCTTTTCGATAAATGCAGATAAATCCGGCGAAAGAGTTTTTTTTATTTCTTTTTTATTAAAAAATATCCACCCAAAAGAATAGCCGCTGCACCCATCCACTGCACATACGATAATGTTTCTCCCAGCAGGACATATGCAAACAATGCTGAGAACAATGAACCTGAAAGGAAAAATGTTGTTGTAATAAACGGACCGACTAATTTTATTGCATTATACTGGCAAATCACTGATAGGACATACAATACCGCTGTCAGTGCAATGTAAACTAAACCGCTGGAGAATGCGTTTAATACCTGGTAACCCGTGAGAAAAGGAATAAACAGCGTTATCAACAACGCGCTTATGCATATTCTGCAAAAGATGATGATATCTGTTGGTATCTTCCGCATAATCTTTTTGGCAAAAACATTCTGAAATGCTATAATCAACGCAGCAAAGATCACCAACAAGTCGCCAAAATGGGGGATTATCCAGACTCCGTTGGTTATCAGCAAATATGCCCCGCTTAGCATTATTAGCATAAAAAATATTGAATGGCCGGGGATTCTTTCCTTTAATAAAAAATAGGCAAAAGGCAATACAAACAACGGTGTCAATCTGATAAGAAATCCAGCGTTTACTGCTGTTGTAATATCCTGCCCAAAAAACAGAATCAAAATAGCCACAGCAGAAACAATACCGAGAATAACCAAATCCCTTAATTCATATTTTTTTACAGATTTCAACTTCTTTAACTGCGGCAAAAAGAAAACAAGTGAAATAAGAATAACCACCGCACTTCTTGAAAACGAAAATGATAACGGGTCCAGGCCGGAATTTAAACCCATCTTCTGGATTACTATCAACAAACCATAAAACAGGGATGTTCCAATTAGATAAAGCAATGCAACTAAACCATACTTTTTCATAAGAGCATAATGAAGTCCATTCATTTTTTAAAATAATTATTAAAATTCAGATAAATCAGCTTAATTTTCTGAAAACCACCAGTTTTCCCTTTTCATCCATTCCTCCGACACCGACAGTCTTTGCTCCTGCAACCACCTTATACCCCAATTTTTTAAGAAAAGGAAATCCTGCTCCGCACGCGAGGACGATAAGTGTTTTGTCTTTTGGTATTCCTTTCATAAACATCTTTACTATTTTTTCTGAGCAACATCGCGGGATTACTTTATATTCGCAGTTAAGTTTTTCAGCAAGTTCTTTTGCACCTTCCTCTCCGCCCACTTTGCAGATTTTGGCGCACCCGTTGCAAGCTATGACAAACGGGTTTTTAACATTCTTAAATTTTTTTGGATCGACTTTTTCAACAATCATCATTTCTATCGCCGTATCAGTTCCTGCAAATAACTTATGGTAATTCAATCTTTTAAAATATGCTATTGAAAGTGATTATTCTGTCATCAATTTTGGCCATAAAAAAGAAATCCTAATAAATATTTACCGGAATGTGATACATATAAATTTGAAATTATCTATTTTAATGGTGAATTTATGGGAATGAGCAAAAAAGATTTATCAAGAAAAAAAGCCAATTTGAAGGCAAAATTATCAGAACTTGAAAAAAAGGCAAAGATGGACCCTCTTAAACGGAACAAAGCGCTCCATCAGGAAATAGCAGATTTAAGGAAAAAACTGGAATCCTAAAAAACTTCAGTCAACCCTGTAGCTTCCTCTTCTTCTGGGATACTGTTTTTTCTCAGAATAACTTCTTTTTCCTGAATAGCTTTTTCTTCCTGCCTTAACGTAGCTTCTTCCGCCTACATGAGGCCTTTTTGATTTGAATCTGCTCTTGGGCATTGTCATATCAAGCTTTATCTTTTTCTCAGTCATTGTCAGATTGCATGCCCTCTCAATATCTCCGAGCATTCCCATTTCATCAGAAGCGACAAGACTCACAGATGTTCCTCCTTTACCTGCCCTTCCTGTTCTTCCAACCCTGTGGGTATAAGTTACATGCCTGTCAGGAAGATTGAAGTTTATCACATGGGTAATGTTGCTTATATCAAGTCCACGGGCAGCAAGGTCTGTCGCTATCAGCACATTTATTTTGCCTGAACGGAAGTTCCACATCGCCCTGTCTCTTTTTGCCTGGCTCATATCTCCATGAAGCCCTTCAGCCTTGAATCCCCAGTTCCTTACCTCATTTGAAAGCCTGTTGACTGTGCTTTTTGTTTTGCAGAAAACAATTGCATGAGGTGGTCTTGCCTGTTTCAGGTAGGAATACAGTGCACGATACCTGTCCCTGTAGTCTATTTGAATGAAAACATGCTCTATATGTTTGATTGTAACTTCATCCCTGCTTACAGATATGAACTGGGGCTGTTTCTGGTACTTCTTAGAAAGTTCAAGTATCTCCCTCGGCATTGTAGCAGAAAAAAGAAGGGTCTGCTTGTCTTCAGGGATATATGATATTATTTTCTTGACATCATCTATGAAACCCATGTCAAGCATTCTGTCCGCCTCATCTATCACAAGGCATTTTACATTAAGAAGGTGGACTGTTCCCCTGTCGATATGGTCAAGAAGCCTGCCCGGAGTGCACACAAGAACCTGAACTCCCTTTTTTATTCTCTCAATTTGGGGCCTTATGCTTTTTCCACCGTAAATAGGGTACGCACTTATTCCTGTGTATTTTGCAATCCTGTTTATCTCATCGCTTATCTGTACCGCGAGTTCCCTGGTAGGTGCAAGAACAATTGCCTGGGTATCTCTTGATTTTTCATCAAGGGTCTGTGCAAAATAGATTCCAAAAACAGCTGTTTTTCCTGTTCCTGTTTTTGCCTGTCCTATTATATCCTCCTGCTGGAAAACAAAAGGCATAGCCTCTGCCTGTATATCTGTCGGCTTTTCAAAACCCATTTCTTTCAATGCTCTTCCTACATTTGGACTGAGATCTAATCTTTCAAAACCTGTCATTCTTCATTCTCCTTATCTTAAAATTCACGGATAACTATATTATTTTACACACATGCTGTTTATAATTGTTATCAATAAGACAAAAAGCATGAATTTGGACAGTCTGCTTGTCAAAGCGGTTAAAAAAGCCAATAAATCCTTCATAGGGAAGCCCCTCTCATCGTTATCAGAAAAAATAGGCAGTCCATCATTATTGGCATTCCTGCACATTCTTTTCACTGCAGCGCTGGGGTTTATTGTAACATATCCTTTGTATCTTGCGGGAGGATTTTGGCTTGCACTTCCCACAGGATTTTTGGCAGTTCTAGTCGTCTCATCCATCTTTATCAGTGTTTTTCTCTTTGAATTGGGGTATAAAGGGCATATACAAAGGAAACTTCTGGTGTTTGCAATGCTTTTCTCAATGCCTTTTGGATTGCTCAGTCTTCCTTTGCTTCACAAACTTTCTAAAAAAGAAAAATCAGCCTGATTTTTATATTTTCTCTTGAAATCCATTCCATGCTGGATTTGCTTTTCAAGGTTATTGCTCTTGGGATAGGTTCAACAATATCTCCAGTTGTTTTCGGACTCATACTTGCTCTGCTTGCAGGAAAATATCCCGAGAAGCGTTCACTTGCTTTTATTCTTGGGGCGGTTCTTTCCGCAATCATAGTCATACTGGCAGGATATGAAATAGGCATTCACGGAATACCTGGGGTGGCTTTTTCAAATGAGCTTGCCTATGTGGATGTCGGTCTTGGGGTATTATTTGTCTTTTTTGGAATCCTTTCATTAACCTCAAAGATGGAAAAGGCAAAAATCAGCGTACATTCCTCGAATATTTTCAGATGGTTTGCAATCGGTTTTGTGATAGACATAACCAACTTTGATGCAGTACTTCTGCTGTTTACAGAATCAAAAGAGATATTCCAGTCAGGAGTGCTTCCCATATACAAAATACTTCTTGCTGTTCTGGGAGCGCTTTTCTATCTTCTTCCCGCCCTTCTTCCCTTTATTGTCTATTTGATGATGAAGGAAAAGGCTGAAAAAATATTGAAACCGCTTGGAACGGCAATGAAAAAATATGGAAAGTACCTTGCATTTGCAATATTCATGATATTCGGAATATATATGCTGTACAGGGGTTTAATGCTTCTTTAGTTTCTTTTTACTGAGATTTTCCTGTTTTCAAGAAGAATACCGCAGAAAATCCTTCTTCCTTCCCTCACTTTGCTTTTGCATTCCTTTTTCGACATGCAGAAGAAATAGTTTCCCCTTAACTGTCTTGCACTTTTGCATTTTCTCATAAATACCAATACTATTAGTGTCGGAATGGGTTTAAAAATAAAAAAGAAAAAAATTAATCAAGATCGAATGTTGCTGTGTGGAATTCCTCAGCAGGAGCCTTTTCATCAGGCTTAAGCTCGTAATCAACATTCAGCTTCACAGGCCTGTTGTCAACATGTATTTCGAACATGTATTTCTGTGTTGCGCTTCCGAAAGGCGGAATCTCCTCATCATTCTCTATTCCATCGAATGCAGTTATGTCCTCGACAGAGTAGACTCCCTCCCTGCTTTCTATTGACAACGCAAGATTGTGCACATCACCATAATTGTCTTCTAGTGTGTATGCTGCAGTCTTAAGCCACATGTTCTTTCCGTTGTTTATGTCAACAGTGACAAGAACTATCTTCCTGTTTTCAGGCTCTATAGTCACATTTTTGTATTTCAGTGACATATGCCCAAGAACTTCGATCTCCCTTGAAACTGTTACATCAACAAGCTCGATAGAAACCCCTGTTTCAACAGGCTCTTCAAGGCATGCGCCGTTTTCACATCCGTAATCGCAGGCTTTGTAGTTTCCAACCCATTCGTTGCCTACGCATTCCCACTGAAGAAGATGTGTTTCATTTGCGCATTCATCTGCAGGCTGGTCCCCGGCACACCCTTCAGGTGAAGGTTCTTCTTCCGGTATAATGCTCTCCTCCACACATGCTGCATTTTCACAGCCGGGTTCACAGTATGTGAATTCAGGAACCCATTCTCCATCAACACATTTCCATTCCTTCAGGTGCGTAGAATTCTCACACACCGTTTCAGGCTCAGGTTCTGTGCATCCGGAAGGTTCCGGCTCAGGGGCAGGGCCCGCACATCCAAATAAAAAAATCCCAATTACAAGCAATAGCAGATATTGTTTCATGTGTTTCTAATAAAAACCAAGTATTTATAAAGGTTTAAAGCCGTATTTACTATCAAAGAGAGGAGAATACTCTGTAAAAAGGTGTTTTTTGAATGACAGAACAATCTAATAAGGAGAATAAGGAATCTAAAGAATCAAGCGAAACCAAAATGGATTTTTCAAATCCTGTTATATATCTTGTTGTGGGTCTGCTTATAGGGGCTCTGGCAACTTATGCATACATAAATGCATTTGCCCCTCCTGTAGAGACACCCGATGATGTCTGTGATGTTGATGTAGGTCCTGCACAGGCAACAACAGTTGATAAAGACGAGCTTGCGGCAAAGGCTGTTTCATACGTTAATGAGGAATTCCTGTATGCCCAGGGTCTTGAAGGTAAGCTCGATAATGTAACCGAAGAAGACAATGTTTTTGAGATAGGATTTACAGTATATTCAGCCGGAGAACCGCTCCAGAGCTTTAACATGTATGCAACAAAAGACGGAAAAAAAGTTATACTCGGAGATGCATTTGACATTTCAACATACACTCCTGGAGAGGTTGAAGAGCCTGAATTCGAGGCAAAATCAGACGCTCCGGTTGTGGAATTCTATGTAATGAGTTTCTGTCCTTATGGAAAACAGGCGGAAGAGGGTCTTGGACCTGTTGTGGAGGTTCTTGGAGACCATGCAACATTCGAACCCCACTTTGTTGTATATTCTGATTTCTGTTACGGGGGAACAAGATGCAACACTGACGAATACTGCCTTTTCAATGGAACGTACTGTGCAATGCACGGAATAAACGAGCTTAATGAAAATGTAAGGCAGGCATGTGTATGGAAGTATGAGAATGACAAATGGTGGGAATACGTAAACTACGTGAATGCCAACTGCAATGTAAACAACATTGAAACATGCTGGCTTGACGCTGCATCAAACTCAGGTGTTGATTCAGAACTTGTCCAGGAGTGCTTTAACACAGAAGCTGAAGATCTTCTTGCAGCAGAGGCAATTGCGATGATGAAGTATGGAGTTCAGGGTTCACCCCAGGTTTTCATTAATGGTGTTGAACACAGCGGAGGAAGATCACCAGAACAGTACAAGAATGCAGTATGTGATGCATTCAACACTCCACCTGAAGACTGCGGTCTTGCACTTTCAGGAGAGGCGACAGCAGGAGGAAGCTGCGGTTAGAGGTGTTCTTTATGGCCATTCTTAATGAAGACATCCTTAATCAGCTGAAGGACAAAGTAAAAGAGATGAAGGACCCTGTGAAGCTTGTTTATTTCAAGCCAAAAGGGGAGTGCGAGCACTGCGAGCACATCGCAGGACTCCTCTCGGAACTCAGCGGAGTAAGCGATAAGATAAGCACTGAAACCCATGACGAAGGCGGTGACAAGGCAAAAGATTATGAAATAGACAATTATCCCGCAATAGTTGTTGAGGGGAAGGAAAAAAGGCATGTGAGATATTTCGGCATGCCTTCAGGCTATGAGTTTGCAACCTTCATCACAGACATAATTGACGTTTCAAAGAATGAGACAAATCTTCCAAAAGAGATTGAAGATGAAGTGAAGAAGATTGATTTCCCTGTAAGGATGCTTGTCTTTACAACACCGACATGTCCTTACTGTCCAGGAGCAGTCAAGCTTGCGCATGATTTTGCAATCGTCAATCCAAAAATAAAAGGCGACATGGTAAGTGCTGTTGAATTCAGGGAGCTTGCTGAAAAGCACGGGGTCATGGGAGTCCCAAAGACTGTTATCAATGAAAAAGTTACTCTTGAAGGAGCATACCCTGCAGATGTCGTCCTGAAGAAAATACAGGAATCAAAATGAAGGATTTTAAGACAACTGCAGACATCAAACTTCCGAAGGACCCATTTGAAAGAATAATAGGACAGGGAGAAGCAGTCAAAATAGCAAGACTGATATCAAAACAGAAAAGAAACCTTCTTCTTGTAGGACCTCCCGGTACCGGTAAAAGCATGATAGCACAGGCTATTTCATCATCACTGCCCAAACCGAGATATGAAGTTTCAATCCTTCAGAATGACAAGAATCCTGAAAGGCCCATAGTTGAAATCCGTTCTTTAAAGGAATCAAACAAACCAGCTCCAAATGATGAGATAGGTGACATAGTATCTCCTGACGATGTTCCATTCTTTGTATCTGAGAGACTCGGTTTCAGATGCAAAAGATGCGGAGCTTCAAGCAGCTACACTGTTTCTGTCTGTCCATCGTGCGGGGCAGACAAAGTCCTGAGAAGAGGAGTTTCAATGGAGTCTGTTTCACAATTGAAACCTAGATCTGACATTCTCAGGGTTGCAACCACAAAAAGAAATCCGAACGGTAAAGAAGAGCAGATAATATATGAGAGAATGGCTGACGGAAAGATAAAAATTCTCACAAAAAACGATCTGAAAAAGCTTGAAGAAATGAATAAAAAATCACAGAGAAAGATTCTTGTTCCTTTGAACAGGTCAACCTTTGTGCAGGCAAGCGGAGCAAGCGAAACAGAACTTCTCGGTGATGTCAGGCATGATCCTTATGGAGGCCACCGCCATCTCGGCACTCCCCCTTACAAAAGGGTTCTTCCCGGTGTTGTCCATGAAGCCCATGAGGGCGTTCTTTTCCTTGATGAATTATCAACTCTTGGGAATTTGCAGAGATATCTCCTTACAGCACTTCAGGACAAGATGTTTCCCATTGTCGGAAGAAATCCGACTTCAAGCGGTGCTGCAGTAAGGGTTGACGGAGTCCCCTGCGATTTCATTTTAGTTGGTTCTGTCAACATAAATGATTTACCAACAATAATGCCCCCCCTCCGTTCAAGGATAAGAGGGGACGGATATGAGATTTTAATGAAGACCCACATGGAAGATACCAAAGAGAACAGGTATAAGATTGCACAGTTTACTGCACAGGAAATAACAAAAGACGGAAAAATCCCCCATGCTACAAAAAAGGCTGTTGATTCACTGATTGAGGAAGCAAAGAAAGAGGCAAGAATTGTTGATGATGCTTCAGGGATTTCTCTTAGATTGAGGCATCTTGCAGGGATAATAAGGATGGCTGGGGATATGGCTGTCCTTGAGGATTCCGAGTTTATTGAGAAAAAACATATTGAAAATGCAATAAAGAATTCAAAATCTGTTGAAGAGCAGCTTACAGAGAGATACGGCTCTTCATGGAAGGCAGGAACATCTGATTTTGCTGCAAAATCACCCAAGCCAGGCGCTGAGACTGCATAGAAACTCTTATTAATCTCTATTTTATTCACTCTTTATGAGAAAACTATCTGAAAAGGATAAAGAACTTATTAAAGAGGCAAAGAAAGTTGCCAGAAAATTTTCAAAAGTGAAATGGGAAGGGCAGAGATTATCAACAGTCGGTGCTGCCCTTAGAACAAAAGACGGCAAAATCTATTCCGGTCCGGATATCTGCCACCCTCAATCAGGATCGTCTTCAATTTGTGCAGAATTTACTGCATTGTCAAAGGCATACAGCGAAGGACATACTGAAATTGATTCCATCGTTGCGTATTGCTATGTCAATGAAAAGGTAAAGAAAATACTGTCTCCGTGCGGTATATGCAGGGAATTTTTGAGATTATTCGGAAATCCGTGGATAATTCTGGATACAAAGAAAAAGGCAAAATTAAATGAAATTCATCTTTTTTCTGATAATTGGAAATGAGTTACACTAGAGGTGGGAGAAAAGGAGAATGGACTCTCTTATAAGAAGTAGAGAGGTTTAGAGAGGTGGGAGGTAGTCCATTCTCCGCCTTGCCAACGAACCGCGTGGGTTCGATGAATATGTCTAAACGTTCCGTCCCATACATCGGACCGTTACGTTTACTTAGGCAGGAAGAAAACCTTCTTTCCTACTTGTTTTTTATTTACTAAACCCAGTTCGAACAGTCTGTTGAGCCGGGCGGATGCAGCGTTTTTTCCCTTGTAATTGAATCTCTTTCTTACTTCTTCAGAGGTTGTCTTCTGCTGCCCCTTCACGAATGTGAGTATTTCCTCGTCAATATCTGAGAGGAGGATCTCCGGTCGCGTCTCTTGAACACCTTTTCCCTCAAGCTTTTCCAGCTTTGAGAGGATGTTCTTGAGTATTCTGTTTGTATTTTCTCGTTCTTCCAATAGCTTGTAAAGCAATTCTCCGAGGACAACAGGGTCGTTGAATTTACCTATGTTTCTTTCTAGGTCCTCCTTTATCTCCTCTCGGAAACTGCCTGATTTCCCGCTAGATTTAAATATATTCTCTTCGTTATTGCTCATACGCATCACTTTTCCGTTGCGATAAGGTCACGCAACTGTCATGATAGTATCATGATAGGTTTTTTAAAGCTATCGTTTTTTCCCTGATTTTATCATGCTTTAGTTATAATTAGAGTATATTTCATGACGAAAAAACCTATCTAATCTCTTTTTAATGTTTAATTTTCTAATATGGCACATGGCGAAAAATGAGAAAAAAATCCCCCTTGGTTTCAAGAATGACATATTTGCTGTTCTCAGCGCCTTCAAGAAACAGGACCAGAGGAAACTTAGAAAGCTGAATGACAAGTTCATAGAGGATGCAGTTATAGATTTCAGAAAATCAATCTATGAAATGGCCGTAATCTCTTATGTTCTGGGAAAGATAGCATCAAAACCGAGATTCAGTTCAAAAAGATATGGAAAGAAATTTAGGGAAATAACTGGCGCCCTTTCAAGGGCTGCAAAATCAGTCAGTAAAAATGATGAAAGAGTAATACTTGAACACTTAAAGGAAGTTGAAAAGAGCGTCAGTTCGCTTGAGAAGAAAGATGAGAGATATCTGACAGGCCTCATTTCAAAAGGAAGACTGAAAGTTGCTGCAATCATGTATGCGCAGGGAGTCTCTCTCGGGGTTGCCTCATCAGTAACAGGAATAGACAAACAGGAGATAATGGATTATGCCGGAAAAACCATGATGTTTGACAGGGTTAAGGAGGAGAAGAGCATCAGGGAAAGGATGAAAAAGGCAAGAAAACTTATAGGGGGATAAAATGGGAGACATATTATGCGATGCAAGTTCATTCATTTCACTTACGGAATCATGCATGGAAAAAGTGATTTATTTTCTTACTGAAAAGCACCACGTAAGGTTCATCATCCCAAGAGGGGTTGAGGATGAGATGGTCCACAGGCCTCTTTCCACAAAATACAAAACCCACGGGTTCTCGGCTTTAAGGATAAAACACATGATAAAAAAAGGGGTAATAACATCTGTGGACACAAGCAATGTAAAAGAAAGGGCAAATGAAATACTCAGGATTACAAACAATCTTCTTTTTGCAAGAGGAAAACCAATAAAGCTTGTCCATTACGGGGAAGCAGAAATGATAGCTCTTGCTGAATTCCTCAGAATAAAAGCCCTTCTTATAGATGAGAGAACTACGAGAATGCTGATTGAAACCCCCTTCACAATCAAAAAACATCTTGAAAAGGAATTCAATGTTCATATAATGATGAATAAAAAGCACCTCAAGGAATTCTCGAACATAACTTCAGGGATGTATGCAATAAGAAGCAGTGAACTTATCATCCTTGCATACGAAAAAGGCTTTTTTGACCATTTTGATAATATGAAAAAAGACCTTCTTGAAGCAGCCCTTAAGGATGCAAAATTCTCAGGATGCGCAATAAGATTTGATGAAATAGAGGATTATATCAAGAGCATAAAGTGATCAAATGCAGCAATTTCTAGAGGTAGAACCTTCAAATCAAGTGAAAATCATTATTGACAAAAGGGATGATTCACAATTTGAGGAGGAATTAAGGAAATTGGGGGCAAAAGTTGAATGGAAAATGCTTGATGTGGGCGATTTTCTTTGCTCACACAGAACAGTTGTTGAGAGAAAAACACGCTCTGATTTCGAAAGCTCAATAATAGATGGAAGGTTGTTTTCCCAATTGTCAAACCTCAAGCACAACTATGACGGTGTAATCATTGTTGTTGAGGGGACAGGGGAATTTGAAAGAATACAGAAGAAAGCAATTCTCGGCGCATACGCAACAATAATAACCGATTACAATGCTTCTTTATTCTTTACAAAAAGTATCAAAGGAACTGCAGAAGTTGTTTTTGCAATTGCGAGACATGAACAGTTTGCAAAAAAACAGCCTTTGAGACTGTTTGCAAAAAGAAAAACCCACACCGTTTCTCAGACCCAGCGTTCAATAATCGAGATGTTTCCAATGGTTGGCCCAAAATTGGCAAAAAATCTTCTCGGACACTTTGGAAATGTTGAAGATGTAGTGAATGCTTCTGAGAGGGATTTGTTGGAAGTTGAGGGGATGGGGAAAAAGAGAGCCAAGGCAATAAAATCTGTTTTGAAGAGCGATTATGACCCTGAAGAGGATAAGACATATTAAAGTTTTCTTATAAATTCTACCATGCACCTCCATGCCAACGGATTTCAAATTGCTTTAGATGACCATAAGGGAGACATTTCATTTGTTTCCCATGCTCATGCAGACCATGTAAGCAATTCAATAAGAAAGAAAGAAAGGATTATTGCCAGCGATGAAACTATTGATTTGGCAGGTTTGAGAGGGAAGAAAGTTGAAATAGATGGAGTGAAACTTCTTGGTGCAGGCCATATCCTTGGTTCAAGACAGCTTTTTGTAGAGAATGATGGTTATTCAACTGTTTACACAGGAGACATATCAGTCAAACCAAACATAATAACTCCAGGTGCTGAGATTCCTCAATGTGATCATCTGATTATGGAAACAACGTATGCCAAGCCGGATTACAAATTTCCTGATTATTTTGAGGTAGTTGATGAGATTGCTGAGTGGGTGAAATCAAACCATAAGAGTAATATCATAATTGGATGCTATGAAATGGGAAAAGCGCAGGAAATGATAAAAATACTGAACGAATACTGTGGGATTGCCCCAATAGTGAAAGAAAGAACTGAAAAAATATCTTCAATATATGAGAAACATGGAGTAAAATTAGACAGGATTCTTGTTGGAACAGATGAAGCTGAAGAAGTTATGAACAAAAGGTTTGTTGCATTGGTTCCAATGAGGCAGGCAAAGAGATATTTTGCCTCAAGACTGACAGATGCTTTTGGAAAGAAAACTGTTTCTGCTTCAGTTACTGGCTGGGCTTTGCATTACAGGCTGAATGTTGATGCTGCTTTTCCTCTTTCAGATCACGCAGATTTCTATGATTTGAAATATTATGTAGAACAGAGCGGTGCCAAAGAAGTAGAATTCTTTGAGGGCGATGGCTCGAAGCTTTTACAGGCAGTTTCACCATTGCTTGCAAGAAATTAATCATTCAAACTCTTCAAGAGCTCTTACAACTCCAAGTATGTCCTGCTTTTCTCTCAATGCTTCAGCATCAGCAAGCTCTTCATTTCTTTTAAGTTGTCTTATTTTTTGATCCACAGAACCAGTACTTCTCCCCAATTTTTTAGCAATTCTTTTAGCTATATTAAAATCATCCAATCCTTCCACAACAAGCTCAGCATACCTCCTCTTGATCAACTCAATTTCTTCTTCACTGAATATCTTCTGCATATTTGGATTCTCTTCAATTTCTTTATTCTTCCTAAGTTCTCTTATTTTATACCCAACAGAACTAGCACTTCTCCCCAATTCCTTCCCAATCTTCTCACTTATTTGTTCATCTTTTAATCCTCTCTCAATAAATTCGGCACGTCTTTTCTTTATCAGTTGAATCTCTTCTTCGCTAAATGGTTTTGCCCCTTTATTTGGATTCTCTTCAATTTCTTTATTCTCCTTAAGTTTCAAAATCTTAATCTTTACAGAACTAATACTTCTATCTAATTCATTTCCAATCTTCTTACCTATCTGATTATCATTCCTTCCTTCCTGAACAAGCTCAGAATATCTTCTTTTTATCAATTGAATTTCTTCTTTAGTGTATTTTTTACGATTATTTGGATTCTCTCTAATTGCTTTATCTTTCCTAAAGTTCTCTATCTTCTTTTCTACAGAACTAGCACTCCTTTCAATTTCCTCACCAATTCTTTTACTTATTCGGCTATCATTCAACCCTTCTCTTACAAGCTCATCATACCTTCTTTTGATCAATTCAATATCATCAGCAGTAAAATATCCCAATCCTTTGTTGGGGTTTTTTCCGATTTCCCTACCTTCCCTAATACTCTTTATTTTCTGCTCCACAGACCCAGCACTTCTTCCCAATTCTTTAGCAATCTTCTTAGATATCTCCTTATCATTCAACCCTTCTCTTACAAGCTCATCATACCTTCTTTTTATCAGTTTAACTTCTTTCTCAGTATATTCTTTTTTATTATTAGAATTTTCTCCAATCTCTTCATTTTCCCTCATTTTTCTTATTTTATATAATATAGAATTTTTACTCCTCTCTAAATCCTTACTAATCTTCTTTGCTATCTGATTATCATTCAACTCTTTTTCAACAAGCTCAGCATACCTTCTCTTTATCAGTTCAACTTCATCACTAGTGTATCTCCTTCCTTTCCTTCCGGTTATCCCTTCAGCTATAGGTTCAATTCTTTTCTTTGGTTTTCCTCTCTTTACTTGGGTTCTCTTGCTCCTCATTCTTCTTCACCAAACTCCTCAAGTGCTTTTACAACTCCAAGTATGTCCTGCTTTTCCCTCAATGCTTCAGCATCAGCGAATTCTCCGGATTTCTTGAGTCTTGTTATCTTACTTGCCACAGAGATTTCATTTCTTCCTAATTCTCCCCCAATCACTTTAGATATTTGAACATCATTCAATCCTTCTTGGGCAAGCTCGGCATACCTTCTTTTAACTAATTCAATTTCTTCCCTATCGAATATCTTTCTATTATTGGGATTTCCTTCTATTTCTCCCCCTTTTCTCATCTCCCTTATCTTATGATTTATGGAATAAGTGCTTCTTCCTAATTCACTACCAATATTCTTAGCAATTTGAATGTCATTCAATCCTTCTTGAACAAGCCCGACATATCTTTTCTTGATCAATATAATCTCTTCTTCGCTAAATAATCCGACATTTATTCTATTGTTGGGATTCTCTCCGATTGTTCCATCCTGTCTCATCTTCTTTATCTTCTGCTCTACAGAACCAAAATTCCTCCTCGATTCTTTTCCAATTTTTTTAGCTATATTTCTATCACTTAATCCTTTCTTAATGAGTTCAGAATATCTTCTTTTAATCAATTCATTCTCTTTATCACTGAATTCTTTTCTATCAAACATATTTGGGTTCTCATCTATTTCCTCATCCTTCCTCATCCTTCCTATTTTATCTCTTACAGAACCAAAATCTCTATCCAATTCATTAGCAATCTTCCTTGCAATGTCGGTATCATTTAACCCTTCACCAACAAGCTTAGCATACCCCCTCTTGATTAATTCAACTTCTTTTCCAGTAAATTTTCTATTCTCTTTTTTATTTGGGTTTTCTTTAATTCTACTGCTTTTTCTCATTTTTTTAATTCTCGCTCTTACAGTGCCAGCACTTCTACCTAATTCCTTTCCAATTTTCTTAGAAATTTCAGCATCATTCAATCCTTCCTCAACAAGCTCAGCATACCTCCTCTTAATCAATTCGATTTCATCATCGGTGAGTCTTCCCTTTGTCTTCTGTTTGTTGGGGTTTTTCCAAATTATCCCATTTTTCTTGAGTCTCCTGATTTTTGCCTCTACAGAAATGGGGGTTCTATCTAGTTCTTCACCAATTCTCACACTTATTTGATTATCATTCAATCCCTCTTTAACAAGTTCAACATACCTTCTTTTGATCAGTTGGACTTCTTCCTTAGTAAAGGTTCTCCTTTTTTTCTTCTTCCCAGCCATTCCCTCCTCTAAAGGTTCTACTTTTTTCCTAGGTTTTCCTCTCTTTACTTGGGTTCTCTTGCTCCTCATTCTTCTTCACCAAACTCCTCAAGTGCTTTTACAACTCCAAGTATGTCCTGCTTTTCCCTCAATGCTTCAGCATCAGCAAATTCCCCAGCTTTTCTAATTTGTCTTATCTTCTCTCTTACAGTGCCCATACTTCTTCCTAACTCCCCCCCAATTTTCTTAGCAATCTGCCTATTTCCCAATCCTTCTTCAACAAGCTCAGCATACCTTCTCTTGATTAACTCAAGTTCTTCCTCACTGAATTTTTTAAATTTTTGAGCATTGTCATTTTCCTCAAGTTCTCCATTTCTTCTCATTTTAAATAGTTTATACTTTATTGAAGCAAGACTCCTTCCTAATTCTTTAGCAATCTTCTTAGCAATCTCCTTATTATTCAACCCCTTTCTCACAAGCTCAGCATACCTTCTCTTTACCAATTCAACTTCTTCTTCTCTAATATAATTAACTCCTTTATTCGGATTCTTCCCAATCTCTTCAGTTTCCCTAAGATGTCTTATTTTTCTTTTTACAGAATTAATAGTTCTTCCCATTTCTTTGGAAATTCTCCTGCCAATCTCAGAATCATCCAATCCTTTTTCCACAAGCTCAGCATACCTTCTCTTAATAAATTCAATTTCCTCTTCACTAAATTTTTCTTTTCCTTTACTTGGATTCTCCCCAATCTCCCCAGCTTTTCTCAGCTGTTTTATCTTATTAACGACAGAACCAGCACTCCTCTCAATTTCCTTACCAATCTTTTCACCAATCTGTTCATAATTCAATCCTTTTCCTAAAAGTTCGTTATATCTTTTCTCAATCAATCTAACTTCATCAGGTGTATATCTCCTTCTTTTTCTTTTCCCAGCCAACCCTTCAGCCAAGGGTTTCAATCTTTTCCTTGGTTTTTCTCCTCTTACTTGAATTGTTCTGCTCCTCATTCTTCTTCACCAAACTCCTCAAGTGCTTTTACAACTCCAAGTATGTCCTGCTTTTCTCTCAATGCTTCAGCATCAGCAAATTCTCCCGCTCTCTTAAGTAGTCTTATCTTATTTCCTATGGATTTAGAAGTCCTTCCCAATTCATTTCCAATCCCCCTATAAATCTCAGCATTAGTAAATCCTTTTTCAACAAGCTCAGCATACCTTCTCTTAATCAATTCAACATCTTCCCCAGTAAATTTTTTCATGTCCTGTCTGTTAGGATTCTCTCCAATCTCATCATTTTCTCTTATTTTTCTTATTTTAATCTCTACAGAACCTGCATTTCTTCCTAACTCACTACCAATCTTCTTAGCAATTTGGAAATCTTTCAACCCTTCTCTAACAAGCTCATTATATCTTCCCTTAATCAATTCAATTTCTTGTTTAGTATATCTTTTATTCTCTTGTTTATTTGGATTATTTCCTATCTCTTTTTTCCCCTTTAATTCTCTTATCTTATTATCTATAGAACTAAAATTCCTTCCCAATTCTTCTCCAATTCTTCTAGCAATCTGAGCATCTTTCACTCCTTCTTCAACAAGCTCAGTATATCTTCTCTTAATTAGCTTAATTTCTTCTTCGGTGTAACTTTTACTTCCTATATTAGGATTATTTCCTATCTCTTTTTTCTCCCTTAATTCCCTCATCTTCCGTTCTACAGAACGGACATTCCTCTCCACTTCTTCTGCAATCATTCTAGCAATTTCAGCATCATTAAATCCTTCTTCAACAAGCTCAGCATACCTTCTCTTTATCAATTCAATTTTATCATTAGTATATCTTTCCCGGTCTTTATTTGGATTCTCCTCAACCTCACCTTTTTCCCTCATTTTTCTTATTTTATTAATTACAGAGTGTTTATTCCTTCCAATTTCTTTGCTGATTCTTTTAAAAATTCGGAAATCTTCCAACCCTTCTTCAACAAGCTCAGTATACCTTCTCTTTATCAGCTTAATTTCTTCTTCACTAAAATCCTTTATATTGTTCGGATTCTTCTCAATTTCGCCTTTTTCCCTCATTTTCTTTATCTTACTTGCTATAGAATATCTACTCCTTCCAATTTCTTTACCAATTCTTCTAGCAATCTGAGCATCATTAAATCCTTCTCTAACAAGCTCATCATATCTTCTCTTTATCAGCTTAATTTCTTCTTCAGTATATTCCTTTTGATTATTAGGATTTTCTCCAATCTCT